>Ga0209435_100007_pt1 | contig 516857 bp, 460 predicted proteins | sample AraplaCL_Col_mLB_FD_184260 | JGI IMG/M metagenome (GOLD analysis project Ga0209435, IMG submission 184260) | Arabidopsis root microbial communities from the University of North Carolina, USA - plate scrape CL_Col_mLB (SPAdes) (version 2) | ecosystem: Host-associated > Plants > Roots >... | reverse complement strand
TAGTAATGCCACGTCGATCACTCCAATCTCCTACCTGATTGCTTAGGTAGGATTGTGTCTCAAACGTGGGTCAATTTTCGATGCAAAATTCCCAGCAAAGTGGGTCAGTTTTCGATGCAAATCTACAACCAGGGAATCCGTTGAACTGGCTACGCTTGAATGGGTGGCCTGGTTCAACCATCATCGACTACTGGAGTCCATCGGCTATATACCTCCGGCTGAAGCTGAGGCAAACTACAACGCTATTGTCTTGAAGTTGGATCTATTAGCTGACTGGTCGCGCTTGGAATACAAACAAAAACGCTATCTATGCATAGCATTGAGCCGTCCGATGGAAAAGGCTCCTCCTCGAGCCTATCTTTTAGATATGACCTCAAATCCTCGTAGATTATTTTTTACATCCTCCCCTCTTAAAAATTGAATTGAATAGATACGAAAGCCTGCCTACATCGCGATTACGCTTGTTGAAAAACGCAGTCGATTCTCTCCATGTCGTTGCTTGCCCACAGTCAGATCCTTTTTTCTCGGCACCGGATCAATGCGCCGCCGATGTATCCGCCACCCGCGTCGGCTTCGGTGCAAACCACACCGCTGCGGCCGCCAGGCCGAACGAAATCGCCGCCATCATGAAGATGTGATTGGTCGACAGCATGATGCTCTGCGACTGCAACATCTGCTCAATGTTGGCGCGCGCCTGGTCGAGCGACATGCCCGCCTGCGTCAGGGTGTTGCTGACGTCGCCGAACTGATCGACCATGCCGGCCAGTTCCGCGTGGTAGTAGATCGACTTGTTCTCCCAGCTGGTGTTGACCAGCGAGGTGGCGATGGCGCCCGACATGGTGCGGCAAAAACTCATCAGGCCGGCCGCCGACGCGGTCTCGGATTCCTCCACGCTGCTCAGCGCCAGGCCGGTCAGCGGCACGAAGAACAGCGGTAGCCCGATACCCAGCATCAGCAGCGGCCAGCCGATCTGGAAGTTGCTCATGTCGGTGGTATTGAAGCTGCGGAACAGCGTTACCGCGCCGAGCCACATGACACCGATGAATACCAGCTTGCGCGGATCGACCTTGGTCGACAGTTTGGCCACGAACGGCGCCGTCAGTACTGCGAGGATACCCGTCAGCGCGGTGGTCTCGCCCGAGTGCGTCGCGGTGTAGCCCATGTAGCCCTGCAGCCATAATGGCGTCAGCACGGTGGCGCCGAAGAACGCGCCGAACGCCAGGCAGATCGTGGTGACGCTGGCGGTGTAGCCGCGATGGCGGAACACGCGCAGGTCGACGATAGGATTGCGTTCGGTCAGCTCCCAGATCATGAAGGCGATGAAGCCGGCCGCCGCGATCAGCGCCAGCACCACGATCTCGGTGGAGGCGAACCAGTCTTTTTCCTTGCCTTCGTCGAGCATCAGTTGCAACGCGGCGACCCAGACGATCATGAGGATCAGGCCAATCTTGTCGATCGGCAGTTTCAGCAGCGGCGACTCGTAGCGCTTGAGCATCTTCCAGCCCATGTAGCCGCAGATCAGCGCCACCGGCACGTTGATGAAGAAGATGTAGGGCCAGCTGTACTGGTCGCACAGCACGCCGCCCAGGATCGGGCCGGCGATCGGTGCGATCAGCGTGGTCATGGCCCACAGGCCGACTGCGGCGGGCGCTTTCTCCTTGGGGAAAATGCGCAGCAGCAGGGTTTGCGACAGCGGCATCAGCGGCCCGCCGGCAAGTCCTTGCAACACGCGGAAGGCGATCAGCATGCCCAGCGAATTGGCCAGTCCGCACAGCGCCGAGAACACGCCGAACAGAATCATCGACGTGATGAACACGCGCACCGTGCCAAAGCGATTGGCCAGCCAGCCGGTCAGCGGCACGGTAATCGCCTCGGCCACCGCATACGAGGTGATGACGTAGGTGCCCTGGCTCGACGATGCGCCGAGCGCGCCCGAGATGGTCGACACGGACACGTTGGCGATGGTCGTGTCGAGCACCGCGATGAAGTTGGCTGCGGCCAGCAACAGGCCTGCGCCGATCAGCTGTGCGCCCTCCAGCGGCTTCAGCGATGCATCGGAAAATTGGGATGACATGGTTGCCGCCTGATTACAGAGTCGGGGATTTCGCTGCGGATGAATTCATCGCCGTGTTTTCGGCGCTGTTGCTTCCCTGGCCGCTCTTGCCGCGCGTATCGATCGAGACATCCATCGACAGGCCCACGCTCAGCGGCATCTCGGCCAGTTCCTTGCGGTCGATCGAGATGCGCACCGGCAGGCGTTGCACCACCTTGATCCAGTTGCCGGTGGCGTTCTGCGCTGGAATGACAGCGAATGCGGAACCGGTGCCGCCGGCCACGCCGACCACGGTGCCGTGATATTCAATCGCGCTGCCGTAGATGTCGGCCTTCATCGTCACCGGCTGGCCCAGGTGGACTTGCGACAGCTGACCTTCCTTGAAGTTGGCGTCGACGTGCATGGAGCGTGTCGGCACCACCGACAGCAAGGCGGTGCCGGCCTGTACGCGCTGGCCGACCTGCACCTGGCGACGGGCGATCACGCCTTCCACCGGTGCGCGCAAGACGGTGCGCTCCAGGTCCAGCTTGGCCTGGTCGCGCTTGGCGCGCGCCAGCGTGACTTCCGGATTGGTGTCGACGGTGGTGTTGGCGGTCAGCACGGTGCTGGCTTTTTGCGCGCCGACGGTGGCGTTGCGGTTGGCGTCGGCCTGGATCTTGCCGGCTTCGGCGGCTTTCAGGTTGGCCTGCATGGTGAGCAAGGTGGTGCGCGCGTTGGTCAGTTCTTCACCCGAGACCGAGCCGGATTTTTCCAGCGCTTCGCGGCGACGCAGGTCGAGCTCGGCGCGTTGCAGGTCGGCCTGCGCCGACAGCAGTTGCGCGGCGGAGCGCTTCTGTTCGGCTTCGCGCGCCTGCACCTGCGCGACAAAACCGGTGTCGTTGGCGAAATAGCTCTGCACGCGGCGCTCGGCGCGGCCCAGATCGGCCTCGGCTTGCGCCAGCGCCAGCGTGGCATCGCGACTGTCGATCACGACCAGCACGTCGCCCTGGTGAACGTATTGCGTGTCGACCACCTTGACTTCGGAGACGATGCCGTTGACGGCCGGCGTGACCTGCGAGATCTCCACTGCGGTATAGGCGTTGTCGGTGCTCACGTAACGCGAACCGATGAAGTACCAATAGGTGCCGTAACCGATGGCGGCCACGGCGACCACGCCGGCGAAGATGGTGAACAGCTTCTTGCGCTTGCCGGGCGCGTTGCCGGCAACGTCGGCGCCGTCATTGGTGGTGGCGATAGTTTGAATGGCTTGGGAATCACTGTGCGACATGGCGTTTTCCTTCGTAGGTATATCTGTCTGTATGGAGTCGGTCGAGGTGCGGCGTGGCGCAGATTCAGCTGGGGTGCTGGTAACCGCCGCCGAGCGCGCGAACCATCGACACATCGAGCGCGAACAGGCGCGAGCGCAAGGTCGACAGCTCGCGCAAGTTGGTCAGCAGCGTGTCTTGCGCATTGAGCACGTCAAGGTAATTGGTGAGGCCGCCTTCATAGCGGTTGCGCACGATGCGGTAAGCGTCCCGGGCGGCGTCTGCGGCTGCCTCGGTGCGATTCAGGCGGCCGCTCAAGGCGCGCTCGCTGACGGCGACATCGGCGACATCCTGCAGGGCTTGCGTGACGGCGCTGTCGTAGTTGGCGACGGCCTCGTCATAGCTGGCGCTGGCCGAGCGGAATTGGCCGCGCAGGCGTCCGCCTTCGAAGATCGGCAGCGAAATCGCCGGTCCGAAGCTGCCGATGCTGGAACCCGATTGGGTCAGCAGATTGGTGCCTAGCGATTGAAAGCCGAAGTAGGCGCTCAGGTTGACGTTCGGATAGAACTGCGCGCGCGCCACCTTGATCTGCCTGGCGGCGGCTTCGGCGCGCAGGCGCGCGGCAACGATGTCGGGACGGCGGCCGAGCAGGTTGGCCGGCAATTCCTGCGGCAGGTTGAACGGCTTGGACATGTCGATCACCGGACGAGCCAGTTGCAGGCCGCGGTCCGGACCGGCGCCGGCCAGTGCGGCCAGCTTGTTGCGCTGCAGGGCAATCGATTCGTCCACCGCCAGCAGATCGGCTTCGGCCGTCGCGCGGCGCGCGATTACTTGCTTGACGCTGCCTTCCGTTTCGAGGCCGTTGAGGCGGCGCTGGGTGAACAGGTTTTCGGTTTCCTGGCGCACCTGCAATGCCGCCTGGGAAGTGTCGCGCTGACTGAACAAGCGCTCCAGTTCGGCATAGCCGGCGGCGATCGAAGTGGCCAGCGTGATGCGCGCCTGGGCGGCATCGGCGCGTGCGGCTTCGAGTTCGGAAGTGGCGGCGGCCAGCGCCGCGCGGTTCTTGCCCCAGAAGTCGATTTCGTAGCTGAAGTCGAGCGTGACGCGCGCTTCGTTGTTATAGCCGCGCGGTACGAAATCGGCGGGCACGCCGTTGTTGTAGCTCTGCTTCATGTGATCGAGCGAGGCGTTGCCGGTGACTTGCGGCAACAATGCCGCGCCTTGTTGCTGGGCCACGCCTTCGGCTTTCAGCAAGCGGGCGCGCGCCACTGCCATCGACGGCGCGCCGCGCAGCGCTTCACCCATCAAGGCGTTGAGTTGCTTGTCGCCGTAGGCGGTCCACCAGTTGTCGTCGGGCCAGGCCACCGCGCCTGCATTGGCGGCAGCGTCCAGCGATTGCGAAGATTGATAGGCGTCGATGGCCTTGGGTTCAGCGCGCGGGCCGAGGTCGGAAAACTGTGCACAGCCGGCCAGCGTCAGCGCCGCGACGGCCAGCGCCGACAGCGTGGCGAGGCGGGGACGGGGAAAGCGGGAGGAGGAGGGGGATGGGGATGCGCCCTGATCCCCTGAAATAGATGGAACTTGCATGATCGGAATCCACTCATAAATAAACTGTACAGTTCAGTATAGTATTGACTTTTGAAGACCGTCAAGCAAAACTAGGGGAAAATGGGGCCCGGTAAATGGTGCAAATGCTGCAAGCGCACAAAAAAGCAACAGCCCCGGGGAAAATCAGGTGAAGGCAGGCAACTAAAGGGTTTCGCCGTAATGGCAAAGAAATTACATGCGCAAGAAAAGTGAAGAGCGGCGGCAATCGATCATCGATGTCGCTGCGGAAATATTTAACGAGATCGGATTCGATCGCGCCTCCATGGCGGAAATTTCGGCGCGCCTGGGCGGTTCGAAGGCGACGCTGTACAACTATTTTTCTTCCAAGGAAGAGATCTTTTTGCAGGTCATGAAGCAGCAGGCCGGCATGCAGTTCGAATCGCTGTTCGCCATCCTCATTCAGGACGACGGCAGCGCCGACATGCGCGACACGCTGCGCCTGTTCGCCAATAAATACCTGCACCTGGTGCTGTCGCCGGAAGTGATTGCGGTGCGCCGCCTGCTGTATTACAACGCCGAGCGTTCCGAACTCGGCTGCATGTATTACGAGAACGGCCCCAAGCGCGGCTGGCTGGTGATTTCCGAATTCATGAAACGGCACATGGAGAGCGGCGAACTGCGCGAAGCTGACCCGTGGCTGACAGCGATCCAGTTTCGCGTGCTGGTCGAAGCGGAGTGGGCGGAAGGCCGCATCCTCGGCGTGATCACCTCGACGCCGCCGGACAAGATCAAGGAGTCGGTCGAGCGCTCGCTGGACGCCTTCTTCCGCATTTACGGCGTCTGAAGGAGTACGTTCGACGACGCCTTGTCACGGCGTCATCATCCGATCATATTGCCGTGTGAGAATTCCCCGCCGGTAATCACGGGCCACCTTGCAAGCCAGCAACCACGGCGCTTGCAGCCCGGCTTCCCAAAAAAGTGAATGGTAAACAACCGCCTTCTTCAGCGATGAAGCGGGCGTGTGCGTGCGTACCATCATGGAATGATGCCGTCATTGACGGCGCCATATTGATGACCCATTCTTATAATCTCCATCCGAGGCAATCACATGCGCTGGTTTTACAACCTCAAGATCGCAAAAAAACTGGTCCTGTCATTTCTGGCCGTCATCATTCTGACCGCGGGACTGGGCGCCTTCTCGATCGTCGAACTGGTCAAGGTCAACCGGGCGTCGAGCGAAATCGCCACCAACTGGATGCCGAGCGTGAAGATCGGCCTGCAATTGCAGGCGTCGATGGCGCGCTTCCGTATTTCCGAGTTGCAGCACATCCTGGCGACCGAGGACAAGGATTACGACGACGCCGAAAAAGCGATGAAGACGCGCATGGAAATCATCCGCAAGGACATGGCGTCGTACGAGGCCATGATTTCCGAGCCGGAAGAGAAAGTGCTCTATCCGCAATTTTTGCAAACCATGCAGAAGTATCTCAGCGAGAACAAGAAGATCATGGAACTGTCGCGCGCCAATCAGAAAGACGAAGCGCGCCTGCAGTTCAAAGGTGAATCGAACAAGCTGTTCCGCCAGGCCGTCGAGCAACTTGTCGGCCTGGTCAAGATCAATGAGAATGGCACCGAGCGTTCCAATGGCGACGCTGACCATACCTTCAACGAAGCGCGCAACTGGATCCTCGGTCTGCTGATCGCCATCGTGGTGATCGCCTTTGCCCTCGCGGTGTGGGTCGCACGCATCGTCTCGGTGCCGCTCAACAAGGCGGTCGACATCGCCCAGCGCGTGTCCGGCGGCGACCTCAGCGCCGACATCCACGCCGAGAGCAAGGATGAAACCGGCCAGCTCATGCACTCGCTGAAGGCGATGAACGACAGCCTGCTGCGCATCGTCGGCGAAGTGCGCACCGGCACCGACACCATCGCCACCGCGTCGACCGAAATCGCCAGCGGCAATCTCGACTTGTCCAGCCGCACCGAGCAACAGGCCGGTTCGCTGGAAGAAACCGCATCGGCCATGGAAGAGCTCACCTCGACCGTGAAGCAGAACGCCGACAACGCGCGCCAGGCGAATCAACTCGCGGTCTCCGCATCCGAAGTGGCGCAACAAGGCGGGACGGTGGTGGGCCAGGTGGTCGACACCATGGGCTCGATCAATGAATCCTCGCGCAAGATCGTCGACATCATCAGCGTGATCGACGGCATCGCTTTCCAGACCAATATCCTGGCGCTGAACGCCGCAGTGGAAGCCGCGCGCGCCGGCGAACAGGGCCGGGGTTTCGCCGTGGTGGCGAGTGAAGTGCGCAGCCTGGCGCAACGTTCCGCCGCAGCGGCCAAGGAGATCAAGGTGCTGATCGACGACTCGGTGGAAAAGGTCGGCTCGGGCAGCAAGTTGGTCGAGCAAGCCGGCGTCACCATGTCGGAAGTGGTCGCCAGCGTACGCCGGGTCACCGATATCGTGGGTGAAATCAGCGCGGCCAGCATCGAGCAGAGCACCGGCATCGAAGAAGTCAATCGCGCCATCACGCAGATGGATGAAGTGACGCAGCAGAACGCCGCGCTGGTGGAGCAGGCCGCTGCTGCCGCCCAGTCGCTGCAGGAGCAGGCCGGCAAACTGGCGCAGGTGGTCAGCGTGTTCAAACTCCGGAGCTGAAGGCTCAGCGCGGGAGGAAGACATCTTCCCGGCGAACAAGGCAAAAAACCCGCGGCATCCGACGCGGGTTTTTCATTTTGGCGCACAAAAAACCACGCGTCATCTTGGCGCGAAAAATGCGAGCATATAATCGATTCCGCGCAAAAACGGCTAGATTGGATATCGCCATTAACCCTATATTTACGCCAATTTTCTCTTAAATATCCCGCCTTCTTCTCCGCCAGTGATGCGAGTCGATAGTGAGACAAGCGTATCGCCTAGTACGAAATCTCATTGCCGAATGGAAATTATTTGTGAGACTATGCGAAATTAAACCAGCTTCTGTTAGTAACTAACCGAGTTTCAACCGAGCAAACCGAAGATGCCGGCTACCGCGCACAGTATCCCTGTGCGGCGCTTGCCGGCGATCGCAATGGCACGTCACCCCTCCGCCATTCGCCACGGTAAGCAGGCCAGGAACTCGTCCCTGCGGCGGTAACGGGGGCAACGCGTCCGTGCTTCCTCGTGCTCGACATGTCCACATCTACACAAAGAAAAAATACAATGTTCCAGTGGCTACTGCTTAAAGAAAATGCCCTGAGCGCGGCAGAAAATACGGTCTGGAAAGAGAGCGCGCTGCGCATCATCCTGGTCTCCGGCCTGCTGCTGGAATTCGGCATCGGCCTGCTCAGCGCCATCGATGCTGTCAAGGTCGGCGCGTACTACATCATCGCGGTGGTGGTCGGCTTCTTCGTTGCCTTGCTGCTCGGCGTGGTGGCGTCGGTGCGGCGTCCCGTGATCGGCAGCGCGATCCTGATCGCAACCATTTATGCGGCGGCATTTTGCATCGTCTATTTCGTCAACGACGCCGAAATCGCCAAGTACGGCATCATGTTCGTCTACACCGCGCCGCTGATCGGCCGCATCTTCTTCGGCGCGCGCCTGGCGCTGGTGCTGATGACGATCAATTTCTTCCCGTTCATGCTGTTGCTGCGCAACGAGCCGCTGCCGGTCTATCCCGGCATCGATGCGCCGCTGGCCAATGCGCACGCCTATATCCAGTCGCTGCTGTTCCTGTTCTTCAACATCTGCGTGCCATTAGGTGTGTTTCGCCTGTTGCATGCGCTGGACGCGTCGATCCGCCGCCATCGCGCGGCCAGCAGCGAGCTCGAGAGCAGCCACGCGCAATACCAGGAAATCTTTGAAAACGCCGGCGGCGCGATCGTCCTGTGCGATGTGCAGGGGCGCATACTCAAGGCCAATACGCTGGCCGACAACCTGATCGGCCGCAATCCCGAAAAATCCGCACAAAGCGGCAGGGACGCCAATCTGTTCGAGCTGCTCGAACACAAGTGCCGCAGCGATGCGGAAAAAGCCGCCGATGTCCTGGCGCTCAAGAGCGGCCAGGAATTCGCTGCCAAAGACGGTCGCCTGATCGCGATAGAAAATATCTCGACGACCTCAGAACACCACTACATCGTGCTGTTGCGCGACATCTCGCAACAGCGTCGCATCGAAGAAGCGCTCGACCGCAGCAAGGAGCGCGAGACCTTCCTCAGCAACCACGACCAGCTCACGCAGCTGCCCAACCGCGACCTGCTGCAGCGGCAATTGGAAGAGCTGATGCGCGCCATGTCGCCACGCCGCCAGCTGGCGCTGGTGGTGATTCGCCTCGACAGCATCAAGTACGTCAACGACGCGCTCGGCAGCGCCGCCGGCGACGCGCTGATCGTGGCCTTCGCCGATGCGCTGCAGCGCCTGTTGCCAAAGGGCAGCCTGATCGCGCGCCTGCGCAGCGTGGTGTTCAGCTTCACGGTCGAGACCAGCCACGCCAGCCGCGACGCCATTCCGCAGATCGAACATATTCGCCGCAGCCTGCCGGAGGAATTGCTGGTCGGCGGCGAACGCCAGCCGGTGCAGGTGTCGATGGCGATGGCCTTCTCGCGGCCGGGTGAAACCAGCGGCGACGAACTGATCCAGCGCGGCAAGCTGGCGCTGGATTCGGCGCGCCGTTCCGGCACCCAGGACATCACCGTGTTTGACGACGAAGCGGCGGCCTCGATACGCCGCCGCCTCAGTATCGAGCAGTCCATCGTGATGGCCTTGCGTGAAAACGAATTGCGCCTGGTCTATCAACCCAAGGTCACGCGGGACGGCGATATCGTCGGACTCGAGGCGCTGATCCGCTGGCGCTCGCCGACGCTGGGCGATGTCTCGCCGGCCGAATTCATCCCGGTCGCCGAAGCCAGCGGCGCGATTCATTTCATCACCGCCTTCGTGGTGGACGAGGTGTGCACGTACATCCGCCAGACGCTGGACTCGGGCCGCCGCTGTTTGCCGGTCGCCATCAACCTCTCCGCCATCGATATCGTACGCGCCGATCTGCTGGATCTGGTCAATGCCGCGTGCCAGAAATACCGCATCAGTCCCGACCACCTGGAGTTCGAAATTACCGAGACCGGACTGGTCGGTAACGAGAACCTTGCCATCAGCCATCTGGAGGCGCTCAATGCCCAAGGATATGGCATCACTATCGACGATTTCGGCACCGGTTACTCCTCTTTGCAGAAGCTCAGTCGCTTTCCGACGAAAAGTATTAAGATAGACCAGTCTTTTGTGGCGCAGATCGGTATCAGCGAGAAGAGTGAACTGATCATCCGTGCGGTGGTGTCGCTGGCGAAGATCCTTTCCTGCACTACCGTCGCCGAAGGCGTCGAAACGCTGGTGCAGGAAAAATTTCTCAAGGCGATCGGTTGCCAGTTCTTCCAGGGCTTCTATTACTACCCGCCGATGGAATTTCAGCAGGTCAATCAATTGCTGAAAGGCCGCTGACCGCAGCCGGGGCCGTTCCGAGGCCGCAAGAGACAAGCACACCCAAGCACATCTGAGCATAAGCAGGCGTAGCCCGCATCAAATTGAAAAGAGACAAACAATGAGCAAGAAAAAAACAGCGCCGACACCTGTCTATCGCGGCGTCTTCCCGGTCGCACCGACCATTTTCGACGACCACGGCGACATCGACCTGGAAGGCCAGCGCCGCTGCATCGATTTCATGATCGACGCCGGCTCCGACGGCATCTGTATTCTGGCCAATTTTTCCGAGCAGTTTGCACTCACCGACGACGAGCGCAATGCACTCATCAGCACCGTGCTCGATCACGTCGCGGGCCGCATCCCGGTAATCGTCACCACCACCCATTTCAGCTCGCGCATCTGCGCGCAGCGCAGCCGCAATGCGCAGGATGCGGGCGCGGCCATGGTCATGATCATGCCGCCGTACCACGGCGCCACCATCCGCGTCGGCGAGCGCGGCATCCAGGAGTTCTTCCAGACGGTGTCGGACGCGATCGACATTCCCATCATGATCCAGGACGCGCCGGTCAGCGGCACCACGCTGTCGTCGACGCTGCTGGTCAAGATGGCGCAGGAGATCGCCAATGTCTCCTACTTCAAGATCGAAGTGCCGCAAGCCGCCAACAAGCTGCGTGAAATCATCGCCCTCGGCGGCGATGCCATCGTCGGTCCGTGGGACGGCGAAGAAGCCATCACGCTGATGGCCGACCTCGACGCCGGCGCCACCGGCGCCATGACCGGCGGCGGCTATCCGGACGGCATCCGCCGCATCCTCGACGCCTACGTTGCAGGCGACACCGAGCTGGCCGCGCAGCACTACCAGCAATGGCTGCCGCTGATCAATTACGAAAACCGCCAGGGCGGCCTGGCGTCGTGCAAGGCGCTGATGAAAGAAGGCGGCATCATCAAATCCGATTCCGTGCGCCATCCGCTGGCGGCCATGCATCCGGCCACGCGCGAAGGCCTCATCAAGATCGCGCGCCGCCTCGATCCGCTGGTGCTACGCTGGGGTAAATAAGCGCGCAGCAATTCGTTTTCTGCTGCACTGCATTTCCGGCCGCGTCCTTCGCAAGAAGACGCGGCCGTTTCATTTGAACTGTGACGAACGCATGACAACGTGACAGAGTTTTTCTGTTATTACGTACATATCAACATGCCAACATCCTGTGAAGCCTTGCGCCACCACGGATATCCATTCGTTGAATACCAGATATGCGTTAATTAAATCTCGTCGGTACATTCCTGCCTGTTTCTTTAAGGCTATATTTCCTTCAGCAGAATATTTTGCAGTGCATCATTCCCTTTCCACAAAAGGGGCGCTGCTCCAAAAACACAACGGGAAATCTGAGAGGCTCACATGACCAATCAGTACAGGGCGGGGAAAAAAGCATTGGTGATCGGCGGCGGTGCGCCGAACTCGACATTGATCGCAGGTGCGCTGACCGCGTTCCTCGACGAGGGCATCGAGTTCGACGTGATCTCTGCCTCCGGCGCGGGCGTGCTCATGGGGCTGCTGTACCAGGCGCCGCTGGGTTGCACGGCGCGCGAGGCGCTGGTGCGCTGGGCCGAAGTCGGCGTGGCCGACAGCATCTACAAGATGTTCCCGGTCAACTACAAGATATTCAACAAGCCAGGCCACGGCGCGCGCAGCTTTCGCGACCAGGTGCCGGCGCAGATGCCCCAGATGCCACAGCTGGCCGGCCTGCCCAACATGTCCGGCGCGGCCGGTAATCCTTTCCTCGATGTCTTCACGCAGCGCTTCGCCGAAGCTTCGGGCGCATGGAATGACTGGATGCACCTGATGCTGTCGGCCATGTCGCCATCGGACCTGTCGTCCAAGAGTCTGGGTCTGTGCGCGCACCATCCCTTCCTCGAACAGGCGATCGACTTCGACGCCATCGCGCGCATGAAGCCGGAGTTCTACATCAACGCCTACAACATGAGCAAGAGCGAGATGCAGGTATGGGACAAGAATGAGATCGCGCCGATTCATGTGCGCGCCGCGCTGTCGTTCCCCTTCCTGTATCCGCCGACCGAAATCGGCGGCGACGACTACATCGAAGGCGCCGCGCTCGATACGCTCAATTTCAATCCCTTGATGACCAGCGGAGACAACCCGGGAAAGCACGGCGACATCGACACCCTCGTGGTGCTCGACATCCTCGGCGAGGACCGCCTGATCCGCAAACCGCGCAATCTGTACGACGCCTGGGTGCGCTCGATCATCACGCCGCTGGTGAAGATCTCGAAGACCGAGATGCGCCTGTTCGAACTCGAGCACAACACGCATCCGGACACCGGCGAACCGCTGCGCCGCCTGCTCAAGGTCGACCTCATGAGCGGCATCCCCGAGGAGCATTGGCCGGAGGTGCTGGACTGGTCGGCGTCGAACATGCAGCTGCTGTTCGATGTCGGCTACCGCGCCGGAAAAGAGTTCTGTCGCGAGCATGGCGAGTCGCTGCGGGATGCCCTCGAAGGCGCTCCGCTGGCGGCATAGGCGCCGCCCCTAATTTGCAACATCGAGCAACAACGGAATCGCCAGCATCATCTCTGCAGGAGGAGACAACGCCAGCACCGCAGCCCACGAAGCCGCGGATTCCATTCACTTTTTGAGAAATGAAACGACCATGACGATCACCAAACGCCTTATTCTCACACTCTCGGTGGCCTTGCTGGCGCTCCTGTTTGTCGGTGTCGACGGCCTCTGGCAACTGCAGCGCGCGCAGCAGCGCTTCGATACCGTGCAGAACCGCATCATCCCGAGCATCAGCGGCCTCAATGCCGCCAAGGGTTTCCTCGCCGATACGCGCCTGGCCGGCTATCGGCTGTCGGTGTTCTCCAACCTGAGCGACAAGACGGCGCTGGACAAGGCCGTGGCCGATGCCAACAAGGCCTTCGACGACGTCGTCGCCAAGTACGAGAAGGAACAGATTTTCGACGACACCGATCGCAAGATGCTGGAAGCGGACAAGGTCAATATGGAGGCTTATCGCAAGGCGCTGATTCCGTTCTTCGCCGCTGCGCATGCGGGCGACATGGACGGCGTGCGCGCCACGCTGATGGCCGGCACCCCGTTGGCGTTGTCCGCCGCCGGCGTCAAGAAAGGCATCGACGAGCATATCGCCTACAACGGCAAGCTGGTCGACGACGTGCGCGCCGAGAGTATCGCCGCGTACGAGTTCGCATTCAAGAGCATGATCGCGGTCATCGTCGTGGCGTTTCTGCTGACCGGCACGCTGGCGCTGACCCTGTACCGCAACATCAGCGGCAGCCTGCGCAATATCCGCAATACGTTTGAAGAAATCAGCGCGTCGCTCGATCTGTCTCAGCCGATGCAGGTCGATCGCATGGACGAGATCGGCCACACCGCCACTGCCTTCAACAAGCTGCGCGCGCGTATCGTCGACGTGATCGGCACGGTGCGCACCTCGACCGATTCGGTCAGTGTCGCCGCCAAGCAGATCGCTGTCGGCAACACCGACCTGTCGTCGCGCACCGAACAGCAAGCCGCGTCGCTGGAAGAAACCGCATCGAGCCTGGAACAGCTGACGTCGGTGGTCAAGCAAAACACCGAGAACGCCAAGCAGGCCAACCAGCTCGCGCTGTCGGCGTCGCACATCGCGTCGCAAGGCGGCGATGTGGTGCGCCAGGTGGTCGACACGATGAACTCAATCAATGAATCCTCGCGCAAGATCGTCGACATCATCAGCGTGATCGACGGCATCGCTTTCCAGACCAATATCCTGGCGCTCAACGCCGCAGTGGAAGCCGCGCGCGCCGGCGAACAGGGCCGCGGCTTTGCCGTGGTGGCATCGGAAGTGCGCAGCCTGGCGCAGCGCTCAGCCGCCGCCGCCAAGGAAATCAAGACCCTGATCGACGACTCGGTCGACAAGGTCGGCTCCGGCAGCAAGCTGGTGCAGCAGGCCGGCACCACCATGAGCGACATCGTCCACAGCGTGCAGAAGGTGACCGATATCGTCGGCGAGATCGCCAGCGCCAGCGAAGAACAAAGCAGCGGCATCAGCCAGGTCAACCAGGCCGTGTCGCAAATGGATGACGTCACGCAACAGAACGCCGCGCTGGTGGAAGAGGCCGCCGCTGCCGCGCAGGCGTTGCAGGATCAGGCCGAAACGCTGGAGCAGGTGGTCAGCGTGTTCAAGCTGGACGCCGCGCGCCTGGTGACGAACGCCGCCGCGCAATCGGCCAAACGCGCCATCGACATCACGCCTTCGGCGGCGCGTCTGTCGGCGAGCGAACCGCGTCGACTGGAACATGAGGTGGATGCATAGGCCGGCTGCAAAGGTAGTCGCGGCAGTAAAGAAGGCCGCACGGTAGTGCGGCCTTTCTTTTTGGGCGCAGTTTTCCGGCTAGAGATTCTGCGGCAGGAAGCGTTCCCGCCGGCTCACGTGGCGTCCGGCTTCCCGGAACTGGCCGTCGCCGGTGTAGTGCACGGTCTGCGGATATTTGGGCGAAGGTGCGGCATGCGCCTTGACGACTTCGAAGATGAAGTAGTTATAGGTGTCGATCAGGCAATCGTCGTAGATCTTGCATTCGAGACTGACGAAGCAGTCGTCGAGCAGCGGTGCACGGACCTTTTCGGCAACACTGGTATGCAGGCCGAAGCGCGAGAATTTGTCGACATCGGCGCCGGAACAGTTACCGATGTCGGTGACGGTATCGATCATGTCGGCGGTGGGGATGTTGATCACGCATTCGCGGCTGCTGCGGATCAGTTCGAAGCTGTGGTTGCCGGAGGCGATGATGCAACCGACCAGCGAGGGCGTGAATTCCATCACGGTATGCCAGCCCAGCGTCATGACATCGGTCTCGTCCTGCCAGCGCGAGGTCACCAGCACGACGGGGCCGGGTTCAAGATAATGACGGATGTCGGAGACGGGGTAGTCGACCTTCTTGTTCATCACGGCTCACCAGTGTGGAAACGAAGACGATCCATTCTATGCCCGGGGCCGCGCCGATTTCTGTAGGACAAAAACTGATTTTGGCGCCGAAACGCCCGCCGGACGCCGCAATCCGTTAGCTGCCGGTCAAGCTCTTGTCATCCGGTCATGCCAGTCCGGCAATGTCGGCATTGCGGATGATTCCCGAAGCATGGCCGCGCCTGGCGACGTTGATCATGGCGCGGCCGAGTTGTTCGGTGGTGGTGATGTGGCGTGGGAACAGTCGGCGCAGCAGCGACAGCAGCGGCCCGGTCAGCGCGTAGAACCAGCGATAGGCCGGCGTCTTCGACACTTCGCCGTGCATCGGCTGGATGGCGCCGGGCCGGAACATCCAGGCCGCCTTGAACGGCAGCGCCAGCAGCGCGTTTTCGGTCTTGCCCTTGACGCGCGCCCACATCGCGCTGCCGCGCTCGCTGCTGTCGGTGCTGGCGCCGGACACGTAGGCGAAGCTCATCTGCGGATTGAGCCGGCACAGCGTCTGCGCCGCCGCCATGGTGAGGTCGTAGGTAATGCGCGTGTATTCGGCCTCACTCTTGCCGCTCACCGACACGCCGAGACAGAAGAAGCAGGCGTCAAAACCGCGCAGCCGCTCTTCCACCGCATCGTAGCTGTACAGGTCCGGCGTCAGCAGCTCCTGCAGTTTGGCATGCTGTACGCCGACTGGCGTGCGGCCGACCACTTGCACCGTCGTGATGGCGGGATCGAGCAGGCATTCGCGCAGCAGACCCTGGCCGACCATGCCGGTGGCGCCGAAAATGAGGACTTTCATGTGAATTCTCCCGGAGTTCATGGCTATCTGGGATTGATTCGGGATTGCACAAGATGGGACACGAAAAAGCCGGAGGCGGCAGGCACTCGATGTGTCTGCCGCCTCCGGCCGGTGCTTCCCCCAAGGGGGAGCTTGCGGGTGTCCGCTTAGCGGCTGTAATACACGTCGCGATACTCGCGGCGGTATTCACGATAGACCGGACGTTCGCGGTATTCGCGTTCAACGTAGACCGGAGCAGGGCGCACATAAACTGGCGCAGGCTGATAGTAGACCTGCTGCGGCTGCTGGTAATACACCGGCTGCGGCGCTTGCTGATAGACCGGTTGCGGTGCATAGACGGGACCGGAGTTGGCATTGGCGATCATCGAGCCGACTGCGACTGCGCCGATAATGCCGGCGGCGATCGCCAGGCCGTTGCCGCCGCGATCATGTGCGGAGGCAGATGTTGAAACCGACGCTGCCAACACTGCAGTAACAAGCAGGGCAGGGATGATTTTTTTGCTGATCATGATGATGTCCTTTCAGTTGAGGCGCATCTTGTTTCTCGCCACGATTCGAATATATTCTATTTTCTGATGAAGAAAAGCCTCGGCATTACTTGCTTACAATTCTTACCAACTTGCCGAGGAGCCTGTCCCGGGTCTGCAATCGGGGTGCGCCCACGTTAGAATGCAGCCTGCTTTCCTCCCGGAAAGCCAACCGACTCCTGCTCCGCATCCATGAATTACACTCCCGGCCGCATGATGGCCTATGTCTGCCTCGCACTCAGCATGTCGATGGTGGGCGCCTACGTCGCATTGACCAAGCCGCTGGCGGCGGCGCTGCCGGTGTTCCTGCTGGCCTGGCTGCGCTTCGCCATCGGCGCGGTGGCGATGCTGCGCTGGCTCAGGAAGCCCGGCAACGAAGCGCCGCTGACGCCGCGCACGCGGCTGTTGGTGTTCCTCGAATCCTTCCTCGGCAATTTTCTGTTCACGATCTGCATGATCAGCGGCGTCAGCATGACCAGCGCGGTGTCGGCCGGCGTCATCATGTCGGTGATTCCGGCGGTGGTGGCGCTGATGAGCTGGATCTTCCTGCGCGAACGCATCGGCGCACGCGTCTGGATGGCGGTGGCTTGCGGCGCGCTCGGCATCGGCCTGCTGTCGCTGGCCAGGAATCCGCACGCGCCAGGCCTGGATGCCGACGGCGCCCATCAAGCCTGGCTGGGCAACCTGCTGGTGTTCGCCGCCGTATTGTGTGAAGCCTCCTACGCCGTCATCGGCAAGAAGCTCACCGCCGTGCTCAGTCCCAAGCGCATCAGCTCCGTCATCAATTTATGGGGGCTGGTGCTGATGACGCCGCTTGGTTTCTACACCGCGCTGCAGTTCGATTTCGCCGCCGTGCACAAGGGCATCTGGCTGCTGCTGGTGTTCTACGCGCTGGCCGCGAGCGTGTGGAGCGTCTGGCTCTGGATGACCGGCCTCAAGTCGGTGCCGGCCGCACGCGCCGGCGTGTTCACGGTCATGCTGCCGGTCAGTACCGCGCTGGTCGGCGTGCTGGCGCTGGGCGAACAATTGACGCTGATCCAGCTGGCCGCCTTCGCGGTCGCACTGGCAGGCATGCTGCTGGTGACCGTAACCGGCAGGTCCGCCGCAGGTGCGGCGCATTCCTGACCGCGCGCATCATGACGCGCCGCCACCACTACTCCGTCTACGTCATCGAACTGTCGGCCGACGTGTTGTATGAAGCGCGTTTCCGCAAGGCCAATCCCGACTACGTGACCGGCAAGCCATGCGTCTACGTCGGCATGACCGGCATCAACGTCGACCAGCGTTTCGATAAGCACAAGGCCGGCATCCAGTCCAACCGCTACGTGCGCGACTTCGGTCTGCGCCTGTTGCCCACACTCTACGAGATGTATAACCCGATGCCTTACGACGGCGCGCGCGACATGGAGGTCGAGCTGGCTATCGGCTTGCGTGAAGCGGGCTATGGCGTCTGGCAAGCCTGATCCGCGCCCTTCGGCCGTTTTCCCTCGCAATATTCGCCTTCCCTGAACCGCATCGCGCTCCGCTCGCGCAGCTAATCCACACGCATTTTCTATTTTTGTATCTTGCTCAAAATTATATTGACTTATAAAAATTGAAGAATAATAATGATCGAAATCAAAAATGAGCGCGTTATATTTTTAATTGAAAAATAACTTGCGCATGCCGTCGGCCTCGACGGATGCATAAAAACTTGCGGCGAGAGTGCCTGCTACTTTGGAGATAAAAATGAGAATCTGCCGGTTCAACGACAACCGTATCGGCCTGGTCGAAGGCGATCAGGTATTCGATGTCACCGCGATCGCTGCGGAACTGCCCGCGCTGGCCTGGCCGCTGACGCCCGGAGATCAGCTGATCGCGCTGCTGCCGCAACTGAAGGACAAAATGCTGGCGCTCAAGACGCAGGCCGCGCGTCTGCCTCTGAGCGGCGTCAAGCTGCTGAGCCCGGTAGCGAATCCTTCCAAGATCATCGCTGCGCCGCTGAACTATCATGCGCACGTCGCCGAATCGGCCGCCGACAAACAAATCCACAACGGCGTGCATTTGCCGGGCTACGACGGCTTCGACTCGCCGGTGGCCAAGTTCGGCGTCTTCCTGAAATCCCCATCCTCCATCGTCGGCGCCGGCGAGGGTGTGCGCATTGCCTATCCGGGTCGCCGCAACGACCACGAAGTCGAACTGGCCGTCATCATCGGCAAGCAATGCAAGGACGTTTCGGCGAAGAACGCCTTCGACGTCGTCGCCGGCTACGCCATCGGCCTCGACATGACCGTGCGCGGTCCCGAAGACCGCAGCTATCGCAAATCGGCCGACACCTACAGCGTGCTCGGTCCGTATCTGGTCACGCGCGATGAAATCGACAATCCGGACGACCTCGACTTCTCCATTACCGTCAACGGCGAGCCGCGCCAATCCGCGAATACGCGCGACCTGATCACCGGCGTCGCCGACCTGATCGAGGTGGCCTCGCACGCCTACACGCTATACCCGGGGGACATCATCATGACCGGCACGCCGGAAGGCGTCGGCACCATCGTGCCAGGCGACGTCATGCATGCGCGCATTGCCGCCATCGGCGAGATGGATGTGGCGATCCGCGCCTGATCCTGACGAAACTGAAAAAGCCGCCGGACGATCTCTTCATCCGCATCACCGCCGGCCCATATCGGAGACAACCATGTCCACCAGCAATGCTGCAGCGATAGTCGATACAAAAGCGACACGCCGCGATTTCTACAGCAGGATCGATCCGGCCAACCTTGCGCCGTTGTGGGAACAGTTGCACAACCTCGTGACCAGGACGCCGGCATCGGCGTGCCGGGCGGTGCATTGGCCGTATCGCCAGGTGCGCGAATACCTGCGCGAAGCGGGAGAGCTGATCACTGCGGAAGAAGCCATCCGGCGCGTGCTGATCCTGGAAAATCCCGGCTTGCGCGGGCAGGCGGCCGCCACGACATCGTTGTATGCGGGCCTCCAGCTGATCTTGCCGGGCGAGATCGCTCCGCCGCATCGCCACACACAATCGGCGCTCCGCCTAATTCTCGAAGGCGAGGGCGCCTACACCTCGGTGGAAGGCGAAAAAACGCCGATGAAGCGCGGCGACTTCGTCATCACGCCGTCGTGGACCTGGCACGAACACGGCAACGAAACCGACCAGCCGATGGTCTGGCTCGACGGTCTCGACGTACCGCTGGTTGCCATGCTGGACGCCAGCTTTGCCGAAAACACCGGCGATCAGAAAGCGCCGTCGCCGCAGAAAAGCGCAGGCGACAGCAAGGCCCGTTACGGCAGCAATCTGCTGCCGGTGGACTATGTCGCGCCGACGCCGGCCTCGCCCTTGTTCAGCTATCCCTACGCCGACACGCTGGCGGCGCTGCGCACGCTGGCCGCCGGTGACGCACCCGACGCCTGTCATGGCCACAAGCTGCGCTACGCCAATCCGGTTACCGGCGGTCATCCGATGCCCACCATCGGCGCGTATATCCAGCTGCTTCCCGACGTTTTTTCGACAGCGCCGTATCGCTGCTCGGCAGGTACCGTGTTCGCCGTGATCGATGGCGCCGTCACGGTGACACTGGACGACCGTACGTTCACTGCACAGCCGAACGACGTCTTCGTGATTCCAAGCTGGGCGAAGCATCACTTCGAAGCGCACGGCGAAACAACGCTATTCAGTTTTTCTGATCGTCCCGTGCAGGAAGTGCTCGGCCTGTGGCGCGAGCAGCGCTGAAGACAAGCCCGGCAACGACAACGACAACAACTTCATCAACGCCGGCGTCGCCATGCGCGCCGGCAGACCCGGAACAGAAACATGCAAAGAAATCCCGTAGTAGTCGCAGGCGGCGGTCCGGTCGGACTGGTCACCACGCTTGCCCTGGCGCGCCAGGGCGTCGACGTCATCCTGCTGGAAGGCGAAGAATCCATTCCCCGCGATCTGCGCGCCGGCACCTTCCATCCGCCGACCGTCGAAATGCTCGATGCGCTCGGCCTCGGCGAAGCGCTGCTGAAAGAAGGCATCAAGGTTCCCGAGTGGCAGATCCGCGATCGACGCCACGGCGTGGTCGCGCAGTTCGATCTCGGCATCATCTCCGATCAGACGCGCTATCCGTTTCGCCTGCATTGCGAACAGCACAAGCTGTCGCACATCGCCCACGAAGCCTTGCAGCAATACCCGAATGCGCGCGTGCTGTTCTCGCATCGCTGCACCGGTTTTACGCAAGATGCCGACGGCGTCACGGTCAACGTGGAGACGCCTGCCGGCGCCGAAGAAATTCGCGCTTCCTATCTGATCGGCGCCGACGGCGTGCGCAGCACAGTGCGCAAAGGGATGGATATCGAGTTCGAAGGCTTTACCTGGCCGGAACGCTTCCTGGTGTTTGCCACGCCGTACGACTTGCGCGAACAAGGCTTCACCGGCAATGCGTATATTGCCGATCCCGACGAATGGTGCGCCATCTTCATCCAGCCGCATCAGGGACCGCCGGGCATCTGGCGCATTGCTTTCCCGACGCTGCCGGAGATGGACGAGGAACAAATCCTGTCGGACGAATTCGTGCAAAGCCGTATCCAGGGTTTCCTGTCGCCGGATCAGACTTATGACATCGCCTACCGCAGCGTGTACCGGGTGCATCAACGCGTGGCGTCGACTTTCCGCGTCGGTCGCGTGCTGCTGGCGGGAGATTCCGCGCACGTCAACAACCCGCTTGGCGGCATGGGACTTAACAGCGGCATTCACGATGCCGTCAATCTGACCGAGAAGCTGGTCGCCGTGCTGGCCGATCCGCAGCGCGGGGACGATCTGGATCTGTACGTGCGGCAGCGCCGGCAAACCAACATCGAGTATGTACAGGCCATCACCATCCGCAACAAACGCCTGCTCGAAGAACGCGATCCCGACATACGGCGCAAGCATCTGGACGAGATGCGGGACATTGCCGCCGACAAGGACCAGGCGCGCGGCTACCTGCTCAACTCGTCGATGATCGCCAGCGTCCGGCGGGCGCAGCAAATCCAATAAGCAGTTCGGCAAGTAAGCAGTTCGGCAAGCCAACACATGGCCGGGCAGGCGATGGAAGCAAGTGGGAAAAGAACGGCCTAAGAATGGATGTCCAAGCATCCGCATAACTATTCATCAGGAGGAGCACGCATGAAAACAACAGGGATCAGGCTGGCGGCGATAGCGCTGGCAGCGAGCGGCGCGGCAAGCGCCCAGGAAAACGTCACCGTCTACGGCAGCGTTGACGCCGGTGTCAGCTACGTCAGCAACCAGCGCGGCGGCAGCAGTGTGCGGGAGGATGCCGGCAACCGTTCGCCGGATCGCATCGGCTTTCGCGGCGCGGAAGATCTGGGCAGTGGTTACAAGGCGCTGTTCGTGGTGGAAAGCGGATTCAATCTCGACGACGGCTCGATGAAGCGTGCCGGCGTCTTGTTCAATCGCTACTCGGTCGTGGGTTTGTCGACGCCCGCCGGCACCGTGACCATGGGCCACATGCCGGATTTCATGTATGAATACCTGCGCTTCCAGAGCAACGGCAACTTGGGGTCGGCCTATTTTTTCCATCCGGGCAATCTGGACAACATGGCCAATCAGTTCCAGCTCGACAATGCCGTCAAATACGAATCGCCGAATTTCGGCGGCTTTACGTTTGGTGCAATGAACGGCTTCGGCGAGCAGGCCGGCTCGTTCAACAAAGCGCGCACTTACAGCTTCGGCGCCAAGTACATCGGCAGCGCGCTCAATGCAGGCCTGGCTTATACCGTCTCGCATGACCGCGCCATCAACATTGGCGGCACCCTCGGCGTCGGCCGCCTGCTTGGCCAGACACTGAGCGCCAACCCGGTCGCCCCGGATGCGGTGTATGCCAACTTCAATGCCGATCTGACGACCAGCATGGGTATCAACGCTTCGTACAAGATCGGCGATTTCATGCCGCATGCCATGTACTCCCGCGTCAAGCTGGAGAACAAGGTTGGTTCGGCGGCGCAAGCCAACTATGAAATCGGCACCGACTACAACCTGTCGGTCGCGGACACCGTCGGCGTTTCGGTATCACGCAGCACCTTCCAGAACATCCGGTGGAATCAGTTCAATTTGATTAACATGTACCGTCTTTCGAAGCGGACCACGCTGTATGTCGCCGGCGCGTACCAGAAAGCCTCCGGCGGCTACGCAGTCATCAACGGCTTCCTCCCTTCGAACAGTCAGTCGCAGGCGGTCTACCGCGTGGGCATCCATCACCTCTTCTGAGTTGGGGGAGCCGAGGCGCGATGCAAGCGTTCTTGCCTCGCGCCGACTACCCGGCGTTTGTTACCTGCGCAATGGCGCCAACAGAGCCCGAAGAGGATAGAGGATGAACACAGGACTTAAAAAAATCGATGTTGTCGGTTTGCTCGACAATTCGAAAATCACCAAATTTCACGTACAGCTGATTTTCTGGTCATTTTTGATCATGGTGGTCGATGGCTTCGATCTGCAAGCCATCGGCTATGTTGCGCCGTCGCTGATCAAGGCCTGGCAAGTCAGCCGCGCATCGTTCGGTACCGCATTCAGTGCCGGCCTGGTTGGCATGATGATCGGTGCCACCCAGGGCGGCACGCTGGGCGACCGCTGGGGTCGCAAGCGCACTGTACTGGCCGGTGCGGTCTGCTTCGGTCTGTTTACCTTGGTGACGGCATTTGCCACCGGTCTGAACGGGTTGATTGCGCTGCGCTTCCTGGCAGGTATCGGTCTGGGATGCGCGGTACCGAACGCGATCGCGCTCAACACCGAATACGCACCGAAAAAATATCGCGCTACGCTGGTGACGGTCATGTTCCTCGGCTACACCATCGGCGCTGCGATGGGCGGCGCCGCGGCATTGCTGATCCCGCGCTTCGGCTGGCAATCGGTATTCGTGATCGGCGGCATCGCGCCGTTGGTAGTGGCATTGCTGTGTTATTTCTTCCTGCCCGAGTCGGTGCGCTTCCAGGTGCTGCGCCAAGGCGCCATCGAGCAGGCGCGTGCGCAAATGCGCAAATGGTTTCCGCATGCCGGGATCACCGACGAGAGCGTACTGGAAGTGAAGGAAGAGGTGCGTTCCGGCATGTCGTTGCCGCATCTGTTCAAAGAAAAACGCGCGCCTTTCACCGTCCTGCTGTGGATCTGCTTCATCGCCAATCTGATCACGCTGCATTTCATCGCCAACTGGCTGCCGACCGTCATCGAAAGCACCGGTGTGCCGCTGCAGCGCGCCGTGATCGTCACATCGCTGTTCCAGGTCGGCGGCACCTTCGGCGGCATCATCATCAGCCGCCTGCTGGATCGCGGCAGCCTCAAGCCGCTGGTGGCTTTCTTCGGATTGGCGGCAGTGACGATTGCCTCCATCGGCAAGTTCAGCAACAGCGAAGTCATGCTGGAAGTGATCGTGTTCGCGGCAGGATTGTTTGTGGTCGGCACGCAGTTTGGCCTCAACGCCCTGGCCGGCAGTTCGTATCCGACGTTCATCCGCGCCACCGGCGTCGGCTGGGCATTGGGCATCGGCCGCATCGGTTCGATTCTGGGCCCGGTGATCGGCGGAATCCTGATCGCGCTGAAGTTGCCCCTGCCGCAGATCTTTCTGTATGGCGCCATTCCCATGCTGGTGGGTTGCATGTCAGCCTTCCTCTTGCTGCGATTGCGCAGCGAGGCGATACGGCGAGGGGAAAATCTCACCGTGGTGGCCGGTTCTCACTAAGAAAGTTTTCACCACGACGCACGATCATCTGATCGTGCGTCTTGCATTTGAAGTTGTGATTTGGCAAAACAACAAGAGAGGGAAGGAGAGCAAGATGAGGATCGCTGACATCAAGATAGGACGCCGGCTCGGCCTGGGGTTCACTGCATTGCTGTTGCTGATGGCGGCAATGTCTGCTGTCGGCATTCTGCGTCTGCGCGAAGTCGGCAACGCTACCGAAATCATGGTCAATGACGCGCTGGCAAAAGAACGGCTGGCGACGGAATGGATGAAGATCATCGAGGGCAACGGCATCCGTACGCTGGCGCGCATCAAGAGCGCTGACCCGGTCGCGCAGAAATATTTCGCGCAACAGATTGGCGCCCAGACCGGTCGCGCCAACGAGATCTTCAAACAGCTCGAGGCCAGTACGACTGCCGGCGACAAATTCCTTATTGACGTCAAGACGCAGCTGGAACGTTACAAGAACGTGCGCGACGCCGTTCTCAAACTCAAGGAAAGCGGCGACGAAGACGGCGTGCGTAGTGTCACCGAGCAGCAGTTCATTCCAGCCATGCTCTCCTACAACGATTCCGTATCGCGTTTCGTCAACGCGCAGAAGGACTTCATCAACGCTTCGGCGGCCACGATCGCCACCCACTACAATACCGGCCTGCTGGTGATGTCGTCGCTGGCGGTCATCGCACTGGCCGTCGGCGCGTTACTGTCGGTGTTGCTGTCTCGCAGTATCGTCCGGCCGCTGAAGCATGCGGTGGACATCGCCAAGACAGTGGCGTCCGGAGATCTGGGCGCGCGCATCACGGTCTTGGCGAAAGACGAAACCGGGCAGTTGTTGCAGGCGCTCAAGGAAATGAACGGCAACTTGCTCAACACCGTCACCGAAGTGCGCGACGGCGCCATCAGCATCGCCGGTGCATCCGGCCAGATCGCCACCGGCAATCTGGATCTGTCGGCGCGCACCGAACAGCAGGCCGGCGCGTTGCAGCAAACCGCATCGGCAATGGAAGAGTTGACCTCGACCGTGAAGCAGAACGCCGACAATGCACGCCAGGCCAATCAATTGGCGCGGTCTGCTTCCGCCGTGGCGGTCGACGGCGGCGCGGTCGTATCTCAGGTGGTGGCCACCATGGGTTCGATCAATGAGTCGTCGAAGAAGATCGTTGACATCATCAGCGTGATTGACGGCATCGCTTTCCAGACCAATATCCTCGCCTTGAATGCCGCCGTGGAAGCGGCCCGCGCCGGCGAACAGGGCCGCGGCTTTGCCGTCGTGGCGTCCGAGGTGCGCAGCCTGGCGCAGCGCTCGGCCGCAGCGGCAAAAGAGATCAAGCAGCTCATCGATGATTCGGTCGACAAGGTCGGGCAGGGCAGCAGGCTGGTCAACCAGGCCGGCGCCACCATGACCGAGATCGTTGCCAGCGTCAAACGCGTGACGGATATCGTCGGTGAAATCAGCGTCGCCAGCCAGGAGCAGAGCGAAGGCATCGGGCAAGTGAATCTCGCCATCACGCAGATGGATGAAGGCACGCAGCAGAACGCCGCGCTGGTGGAGGAAGCCGCCGCCGCCGCGCAATCGCTGCAGGATCAGGCGGCGCGGCTGGAGCGCGTGGTTGGATTTTTCAAATTGGGAAATCAGGTGGTGGTGAAGCCGGCCGCATCGGCTGTATCAGTTGCCGCCAGGCCGGCGGCAGTCGTACGAAACGCAGTGATAGCGAGGGCAATGGCGACGCCAGCTACCGACGAAATCGATTTGCGCCTGCGCAGCCGCGGCAGCGAAGAGCAGTGGGAACAGTTCTGAGCGGCGGGGAAGAAATCGCAAGCGAAAAAAACGGCAGCGCGATGAAGACGGTCAGATGTCGGCTTCGCCGGCTGCGGGTTTGACGCCGCACAAGGCCAGTGCCATCAGTTTGCGCAGATGGGCTATGCCGGTTTCAACTTGCGGATGTTCGTCGCTGAGCCAGCGCCGCACCTCGGTCAGGTAGATGGTCATGAACAAGGACGCGATTTCTTCCGGGCTGTAGTCGGTGCAGATTTTTTTCTCGGCCTGCTTGTTCTTGATGATGGCCGACAACAGGTCGACGATGCGGCCCCGGCGTGCATAGAAGCGCACAGTTTCCGGCCCCTTGCCCGTTGAACCGGACAGGAAGTCGAAGGTCTCCTGCACCGCAGGACGCGACAGGCGCGGTTCGCTGGCCCAGTACTGATAGCGTTTGCGGAAGAACTCCGTAAGCTGGTCGATCAGCGTGCCGGTCTGCACGGTCTCGACCAGGGTCTGGTTCAACTGGTCGAGATCGTCATTGATGATCATCATCAGCAAGTCGCGCTTGTCCTTGGCGTAGACGAACAAGGTGCCGATGGCGACGTCGGCGCGTTCGGCGATCTCGCGGGTGGTGGCGTCGTCGTAGCCCTTCTCAAGGAATACATCGCGCGCCGCCTGCCGGATGCGTCGCCGCTTTTCCAGCTTGCCGCGTTCGCGCAAGCCGAGTTTGGCAGGCGCGGCTTCGGTTTCAGATGCGGATGAGGATGCGATCGGCGATGTTGACAGTGTGGATTGGCGCATGAGTGACGGCAGGATTGATCAGTAACCAGGCCGCTCGGAGCGCGGCCAGGCAGCCAGATTATAGCCTGCGGATGCACATGAATATAGTTTGATCAAAATTGATCGCGGTTTATTTTTCTGCCGAATATGACGCTCCGCGTGGTTTTGGTGTCACGTGGAAACATTCGGCCGGTCTTGCAGAAATTTTCCAGGGCAATTGCTACAAGAACGGTCTGTTGCCGGTCACGCTCGGCGACGATGGATGCCGCAATTGTTCGACCGGAACTCAGCTTGATGCCTTTTCATCAACATCTCACAATGAGAGGGAAATCACCGGTTTTATGCTTCATTTTTGCCTTATGGCACGCCCGGTCGGAGTGATATAACTATCGGCGTCGCGCACTCATCACAACTACATCAGCGCGATGTCGAAAGGACAGGGACATATGGAGAAGCAAGGCAAACGCAGCATGGTGCTGCTGGCCATGGCGGTACTGCTCGGATGGCAGTTTCCGGCGGCGGCCGCCGACAAGAACGTCTCCATCGGATTCGCCGGACCGCTCAGCGGCCTGAGCAGTGCCAGCGGGACCAGCATGCTCAATGCGGTCAAGATGGCGGTCGATGAAATCAACGGCGCCGAGATGCGCGTGGGCGGCGACCGGATGGTGCTCAAGCTGCAGGTGCAGGACGACAAATCCAATCCGCGCATCGCCGAAATCGCCGCGCGCTATTTCGCCAAGAACGATACGGCCGGGGTAGTCGGCATTTTCAACAGCGCGGTCGCGGTCAGCTCGTCGGCGATCTACCAGAAGGCCGGGATTCCACATTTCGCCATTTCCGGTACGCGGCGCTTCACTCAGCAGGGCCATGACAGCGCCTTCCGCATCGCCGCCTACGACGAGCAGCGCGCGACCGTGCTGGCCTCTTACGTCGTGCAGGAAATGCACAAGACCCGCATCGCCATCGTACATGACGACAGCGTGTTCGGGCGCGACTACAAGGAAAAATTCGAGAGCGCCTTCACCAAGCTCGGCGGCAAGATCGTCAGCGTCAATTCGGTCAGCGCCACGACCTACGACTTCAACGACATCCTCAAGGCGATCCGGGTCGGCAAGGCGGACGCGATATTCTTCGGCGGGCTGGCATCGCAGAGTGCGATGCTGGCGCAAAACATGTACCGCCTGGGTATCGAGGCATCATTGGTGACGGCAGCATCGCTGGTCGGTCCGATGTACCTGCAGACCGCCGGTCCCGGCGCGGAGGGCACGGTGTCGATCATGCCCGGCGCGCATCAACGCAAGTCCAAGCAGCTCGAGGCATTCGAGAAGAACTACCAGCAGCGCTACAACGCCGCGCCCGGCGCCTACTCGGCGGTGGCGTACGACCAGGTGCAGGTGCTGGCCGCGGCGATCGTGCGCGCCGGCTCGGCCAATCCGCGCAAGGTGACGGCAGCCTTGCATGCGATCAAATATAACGGCCTGACCGGCACGATTTCATTCGACGCCCACGGCGATCTGCGCGATGCAAGCTTCTCGACCTACCAGGTCAGGAATTCGGTGTGGACCATGTACAAGCAATACCACGTCGGTATCGGTAACTGAAACTTCAAACGCTGTGCGACCCGGTTTTGCTTTCTGCAACCGGGCGCGTGCAGGTGGAAATTCCCGGCGCTCGTTATACTTGTCGTCTTTACCGGGAAGGACACCATGAATTCGCGACTTCGTTTTAAGTTCCGCCTCACGCATGCATTGCAGTTCGCCGCCGTTACGGCGGTGCTGGCCACCGTAGGTTTTTCCGGCAGCGCTACAGCCCAGGCCGCCCAGGCCACGATCAGGATCGGCGAGATCAACAGCTACAAGGCGCAGCCGGCTTTCCTTGAGCCATACCGCCAGGGCTGGGAAATGGCGCTGGAAGAAATCAACGCCGCAGGCGGCGTGCTCGGCAAAAAACTCGAAGTCATTTCGCGCGACGACAACGGCAATCCCGGCGACTCGGTACGTGTGGCCGAAGAACTGGTCAAGCGTGAACAGGTGTCGCTGCTGTTCGGCGGCTTCCTGTCCAACACCGGCCTGGCGCTGACCGATTACGCCCGGCAGCGCAAGATTTTCTTCCTCGCGGCCGAGCCGCTGACCGACAAGATCGTCTGGCACAACGGCAACAAGTACACCTATCGCCTGCGCCCGTCGACCTACATGCTGGTGGCGTCCCTGGTCAAGGATGCGGCGAAGCTGAAGAAGAAACGCTGGGCGATCGTCTATCCGAATTATGAATACGGCCAGTCCGCCGTCGCCAGTTTCAAGACGCTGATGAAGGCGGCGCAACCGGACATCGAATTTGTCGCCGAGCAGGCGGCGCCGCTGGGCAAGATCGACGCCGGCGCGGTCACGCAGGCCTTGGCCGACGCCAGGCCGGATGCGATCTTCAACGTGTTGTTCGCGACCGACCTTGGCAAGTTCGTCCGTGAGGGCAATACGCGCGGTCTGTTTGAGGGACGAGAAGTGGTGTCGCTGCTGTCGGGCGAGCCGGAGTACCTCGACCCGCTGCGCGCCGAAGCACCCGGCAACTGGCTCGTGACCGGCTATCCCTGGTACGCCATCAATACGCCCGAGCACAAGAAATTCGTGGACGCCTATCGCAAGAAGTTCAACGACTATCCCCGCAACGGCTCGCTGGTCGGCTACAGCGCGCTGATGTCGATTGCAGCTGGGCTGAAGAAGGCCGGCAGCGCCGATTCGGACAAACTGGCGGCGGCGTTTTCCGGGCTGAAGGTGGAGACGCCGGTGGCGACGATCACCTACCGCGCGCAGGATCACCAGTCGACGCTGGGCGCTTTCGTCGGCCGCACCGGCATCAAGGACGGCAAAGGCATCATGAGCAGTTTCGTGTATGTCGACGGCGCCGCCCTGCAGCCTTCGGATGCGGAAGTGAAGAAGCTGCGCGCGGCGGATTGACCGGATTGATCTTCCGGCTTCAGGCCTGAACGATCAGGCCTGCGCACTATTCCTGCCGGCTTTTGCCGGCAGTTCCATTTCCATTTCCATTTCCGTTTCCAGCTTCGGCAGGGTCTCCTCCGACGCCACGCGATTGCGGCCGCTGTTCTTGGCGGCGTACAAGGCGCGGTCGGCGCGCGCATTGAAGCGGTCCGGACTGTCTTCCCAATGCGCAGTGGCGATGCCGATGCTGATGCTGTAGCGGCAGGAGCCGAACTCGCCGGACACGACCTGACCCTCCGCCTGCGCCCGCAGCGACTCCGCCATGGCGGCGGCATCGGCTGCTGTAGTGGCGGGGAGCAGCAGGCCGAATTCTTCTCCGCCCAGACGACCAAGCGCATCGCCCGGCCGCACGAAGTCGCCGGCCATCTGCACGAACGCGCGCAGCACTTCGTCGCCGCCGGCGTGGCCGTGAGTATCGTTGATGCGCTTGAAATGATCGAGGTCGATCAGCAGCAGCACCAGCGGCCGCGCCGGCTGCGCTGCTGCGAGCAGGTCACGGGTGATGCTCTCGAAGCGCTTGCGCGTGAGTGCGCCGGTGAGGTGGTCATGGTTGAGCGCGTGCTCGACCTTGGCCAGCATGGCGTCATGCACCATCATCACCGCGATCATGGTGAGCGTCGGCATGACCACCGCGCCGACGGTCAGCAGGCTGATGTTCCAGACGCTATTGAGCATGGCGAGCGACTCGTCCGGCGCCAGCGTCATGAAGTACAGGCCGCGCACCATTTGCGTCCCCGCGAACAGAAACGCCATCAGCGCCGCGAACCAGAAGTTGTAAGGACTGCGGTCGCGTGGGCGACGGCGCAGCAGGATCACGCCGATGGCGGTGCAGACGATGGTGTTGAAGGTGGTGGAGGCCACTACGCGCATCGGCAGGTTGGCGTCGACGTAGCGCCATACGATCATGGCGATGCCGATCAGCGCTACGCCTGCCAGCATGCGCACCCAAGGCACCGGACGACCAAGGAAACGCGCGCAGCCGGCGTAATAGAACGCGCCCGCCAGCGACATGACGACGTTGGCGACGACGATGGAAATGAAATCGGGAATTGCGGTGCGCAAGGCCAGCAGCGGCAGCGACACCACCATCGCCAGGTTGGCGAAAAACCATTCGCGCACGCCCGCCACCGGCGAGCGCAGCAAAGACCCCAGCACCAGCAGCATCGCCAAGCTGAACAGAGCGGTTGTGGTGAGAATCGAGACTACGGTCAGCATGGCGCGCAATGGAAATCAAACAGGCACGTATTGTAATGCGCAAGCTGCGGCAAGTTGCGGCCGCTGTGTTCTCGGCACCGTGTCTCCGGCCAGACCGGTACGCCGGGCGAAGGAGTTGGCGCGCCCGTGCGTATACCCGAAATCGCGTCATTATATTATTTCTATATTCGCAATAACGTTTTTCTTTTGGTATTGTTTATTCTCTTATGGGCAAGGATTAAAGTCTCTCCATCGATGAATGCAGTGCAGTTCGCAGCAGTATCTGCACTGCCGTGCTCCCTCATCGAGAGGCGGTCCGGCGGGTGTTCATGTCCCCGGATCGCCGCCTCTTTAATCACTACCGAAAGAAAAAAAATGGCTATCAATCAATTGGCGGCCGCTCTTGTTTTGACCGTTCTCAGCGGTTCTGTACTAGCAAACGCGCCTACCGCAACAACTTCAGCATCCTCCGCTTCTTCCGTTTCTTCCGCTTCTTCTCCCAAGACCCGCGCCCAGGTCATCGCTGAACTCGAGCAAGCGCGCGCCAACGGCGAACTCAACGTCGGCGACGCCGACTATCCCTACCAGCAGAAATTCGTCTCCACCAAGACGCGCGCCGAAGTCGTCGCCGAACTGGTCCGGGCCCGCGCCAGCGGTGAGCTCAGCGTCGGCGACGCCGCCTACCCGCACCTGCCTGCATTCGTGTCCACCAAGACCAGCGCCCAAGTGCAGGCCGAGCTGGTCGAATACAACAAGCACCCCGACCCGCAAGGTCTGTATCGCGGCTATTGATCCTGTCAGAGGCATCGCGCCGGGCGCAGCTGCGCCGCGACGATGCCCGGAGGAGAGCCGGCGGAGACAAGAATTCCACCCCGTTCAAGTCAAAAAACATCGAGGCAAGCATGTATTCCCTGAGTTCGCACTACCTGACCACGCACATCGACGAAGTGCTCGAACTGGCCGGTTCCGATGAAGTGCTGGTGACGCAGGACGCCTGCGACAATTTGATCATCCTGAAGGAATCCAGCTGGCGCGCGCTGCAGGACATCGTTCATCTGTTCGCCACCTCGGTCAACGCCGAGCGCCTGCAGGAAAGTCTGCAGCAGGTGCGCGCGGAGTTCCTCACCGAGGCATGTGTCGAATGAAGCTGCTGCTCACGCCGGGCGCAGCCGAAGACCTCGACTACTGGCAAGCCAACGATGCCGTTTTTGCCGACCGGATCCGCCAGATCCTGCTCAGGCTGAAACAGGGCGACGCCTTGCCCAGCCAGCAGGTCACGGAGCTGCCGCTGGCGTTCAAGGGCCTCAGCGCGGTGCGCATTTCAGCCGAGCACCGCATCGTATTCGAGCGCCTGCACGGCAACATCATCGTGCATCAGTGCCGCTTCCACTACTGAGCCGGCAGCATTCCTGCCAGCCCTGCCTTGCGAGGCGGGGCGTTGTCGTTTGGATAAGCGGCTTCCCGGCGGGCGCAGTTGTATAAAAGATACAAATTCCAATTTCAGAGAGAGAATTAAAAATAATTCTTTGTTTTAAATTCCATTATTTGTTTAAATAAATAAAGTCTTCTTGTAATTTCCATCGAGAAGCATCGATTGTGAAGCGTTTTCGCAACATCGCATCGATCCATTTTGGATGTCATTCAAACAATCATTGGAGTTCTGAAAATGAGAAAGTCTCTCCTGGCACTGGCGGTAATCGGCTCGTTCGCGAGCGTCGCCCATGCACAAAGCTCGGTCACGATCTACGGCATCATCGATGCCAGCGTGGCCTACAACAGCAAGGTCGCCACCGGCGTCGGTTCCGCCACCGGCAGCCGCGCCGGTGTGGATTCGGGTGCGATCAAGGGTTCGCGCCTCGGCTTCAAGGGCAGCGAAGATCTGGGTGGCGGCCTGAAGGCGCTGTTCAACCTGGAAAACGGCTTCAACGTCGACACCGGCGCCGCCGCACAAAATGGCACGCTGTTCGGCCGCACCGCCACCGTCGGCCTGTCGGGCAACTTCGGCGCCGTGCTGCTGGGCCGCCAAAAGGACTTCCTTGACGACATCGCGGCCTTCACCACGGTCGACGACCTCGGCGGCATGGTCAGCAATGTCCACGCCAAAGATCTGGATCGCACCAACGGCGAACGCGTCAACAACTCGATCCGCTACAACACGCCCAACGTCAACGGCTTCTATGGCAGCGTGATCTACGGCTTCGGCGAGAACGCCGGCTCCGCTTCCACCGGTCAGTCCTACGGCATCGGCGGTGCCTACGCCAACGGTCCGTTCGGCGTCGGCCTGGCTTACTTCCAGGCCAAGAAGGCCGGCACCGCAGCGGGCTCGATCGCCGGCAGCGACGTCAACTCCTCGGCCGCGACGACATGCTCCACCGGCGCCGCCAACATCGGTTCGACCTGCCTGAAGACCTGGACCCTGGCCGCCAGCTACCAGCTCGGCGCCGCCAAGCTGCACGGCTCGTGGTCGCAAGTGAAGCTGCCGCTGGCGCAAGCCAGCAGCGCGGTATCGTTCTCCGCCGCGTCGGCCGCCAGCTTCACGGCTGACAGCACCGCGCAATTCGCCGTCGGCGGCGTCAACAACGACAAGACCAACATCTTCGACGTCGGCGTCAACTACGCGCTGACGCCGGCCCTGTCGTTGCTGGCCAGCGTGCAATACGCCCGTGTCGGCTTCGTCAATGCCGGCGACGGCAAGATGACCCAGCTCAACCTGGGTGCGAAATACGCCTTGTCCAAGCGCACCTCGCTGTACGGCGTTTATCGCAACCTGCGCGCGTCCGACGTGTATAACGTCGGCGTCAACAGCAGCAGCGTGCCTGGTTCCGACAGCAGCCAGAACGCCGTCAACGTCGGCGTGATCCACTACTTCTGATAGCAGCACGGTTCAGAGCGGGGTCACCCGCAAAGCGCCGGCTACTTCAGGTAGCCGGCGCTTTTTTTCGTTTTCCGGCCGGAGTTCCGGTTATTCCTGCCGTGGCAAGGTGGTTTCCACGTGGAAATCCGGCGCCGGGCCGCAGCCATCAAGGAGTGTATAAAAGCTATCGGATTGATGAAAACTATCAATTTTTGCCAAACATTGATTTCGCCTAAGATTGCGTCAGCCGGCAGTTGTTGTGCACCGCAAGATACGGACAGCCGCCCAAAAAAAGACCACAAGCGCCGACTCCGGACGGCGTGCAACCTCAGGGAGCCTCACCATGAATCAATCGCCACGGCCTGCCATCAGCGTCGCAGCCCGCCTCGGAATCAGTTTCGCCATCGTGCTGGCCATGATGGTCGCGCTCACCGCACTCAGCATCATGAAGGTCAACGCCATCGAAGGCAGCCTCAGCACCATCAGCGACGACAACAACGTCAAGCAGCGTTACGCCATCAACTTCCGCGGCAGCGTGCATGACCGCGCGATCGCACTGCGCGACCTGACCCTGGTGGGCGACACCGAGGTCAAGGACGTCATCGGCCTGATCAGCAAACTGGACAGCGACTACCAGCAATCGGCGCAACCGCTCGACGCCATCTTCTCCGGTGAAAAGGGCAAGAACATCCGCGCCGAAGAACGCACCGACCTCGCCGCCATCAAGGCCATCGAAGCGCGCACCATGCCGCTGGTGCAACGCGTGATCGCGGCCCGCACCTCGGGCGACACCGACGGCGCACGCCAGATCATGCTGCAGCAAGGCAAGCCTGCCTTCGTCGAATGGCTGGCATCGATCAACAAATTCATCGACCTGCAGGAACAGATGACCCAGGCCGAATCGGCCCACGCACGCAGCCTGGCGCACGGCTTCCAGGCGCTGATGCTGGTGCTGCTGGCGATCGCCATGGCTACCGGCGTCGTGCTGGCGACATTGATCACCCGCCACATCCGCCGCGCACTTGGCGCCGAACCGGCGCAAGTCAAGGAACTGGCCTTCGCCGTCGATCGCGGCGAGCTGTACCACGCCATCGAGCAGGACAAGGATCTCGGCAAGGGTCGCGAAAGCATCATGGCCGCACTGTCGGAAATGAGCAGCAATCTGCGCCGTACCGTCACCGAAGTGCGCGACGCCGCCAGCGACGTTACCGAGATCAGCGCCCAGATCGCCGAAGGCAATCGCGATCTCGCCGCCCGCACCGAAGATCAGGCCGCCTCGCTGGAAGAAACCGCCTCGGCGATGGAGCAGCTGACGTCCACCGTCAAGCAGAACGACGACAACGCCAAGCAAGCCAACCAGCTGGCGCGCAACGCCTCCGCGATCGCCATCCAGGGCGGCGCCATCGTCGGCCAAGTGGTGCATACCATGGACTCCATCAATACTTCCTCGCGCAAGATCGTCGACATCATCGGCGTGATTGACGGCATCGCCTTCCAGACCAACATCCTGGCTCTGAACGCCGCAGTCGAAGCGGCGCGTGCCGGCGAACAAGGCCGCGGCTTTGCCGTGGTCGCCACCGAAGTGCGCAGCCTGGCGCAGCGCAGCTCGGCCGCCGCCAAGGAAATCAAGTCGCTCATCGATGACTCGGTGGAGAAGGTCGACACCGGCGCCAAGCTGGTCGGCCAGGCCGGCGAAACGATGGAACAGATCGTCGCCAGCGTGAAGCACGTCACCGACGTCGTCGGCGAAATCTCCGCCGCCAGCCACGAGCAAAGCATCGGCATCGAAGAAGTGCACCGCGCCATTGCATTGATGGACCAGGTCACGCAGCAGAACGCCGCACTGGTGGAGCAAGCCAGCGCCGCCGTCGGCACGTTGCAGGACCAGGCCGGCAGGCTCAATCAGGCCGTCGGCGTGTTCAGCCTGGAAGATCCGGCCCTGTCCAGCTCCGCCCGTATCCTGCCGCTGCGCCCGTTCGGCGCCGATGCCAAGGTGATCAATCCGGCTTTGCAGCTCAGGGATGAACGCCGCAGCGCCTGATCGTTCGCGGTAATCACGCACAAAAAAAAGCCCGCGCAAGCGGGCTTCATTTTGACGGGACTTGCTTCGACCTGCGCGGGCAAGCCGCCTGGCGATTTTACGGAGCCGGCTAGAAACCGGCTTCACGCCAGGCGACCGATGCCGCGGTACGCAAGAATCTCAATGCCGGCGCTTCCCACCGGCCTGCGATGGTGACGTGTCCGCGCCATTCCTGCTGCTCCGCCGGCAGCGCCCCGGCAACATTCAATACGACACGGAAGACGGCGTTTTCCGGATAGAGCACGCCGTTTTTTTCTCTCGCCAGTACGTCGCCGCCGAACAGATTCGCCAACTCAGGCTCTCCCATTGTGCGAGTGGCGTCGCGATCGATACTGGATACGGTCAGTCGCAACGACGGGCTTCCCAATCCATCGGCAATGAATAGCGCACGGTCGCCACGATCGATGCGATGCAGCGCATCTTCGTCGACATATACCACGACCTGCCATTGGCCGCCGGCCACCAGCGTGCCCAGATATTCCTGATTTTTTATCCACTGTCCCGGCCTCAGGTCCGGATCGACATCCACCAATACCCCGGCATACGGCGCGACCGGACGATAGCGCTGGAGGTCAACATTGACGGATGCCTGCTCGGCATCGGAAAAAGCCAGCTGATCATTCAGGAGTTGCCAGTCCTTGCGTGTGGCCGTGTCAAAGCCGGCCGCTGCGGATTGCCAGGACAAGGCTTCGTGGCGCGCATCCGCCTCGCCGATGCGCAGGTCCAGTTCAGGCGAGCTCAGGCGCAGCAGCGTCTGCCCGGCCTGTATCTTCTGTCCGCTTGCCACCGGCAGGTATTCGACCCTGGATTGTGGCGGCGCATACAACGCCATCCTGGTCTGCGGTTGCAGCATCCCGGAAGTACGTATTCGTCCCGGCCACGGAAGCAGGAACAGCAGACACAGCAAGGTTGCCAGCATCGCGGTGACACGGGCGCGAGGGCTGTGTTTCAATGCAGGCCATCGCAGACGCCATGCCTGTATTTCCCGCCAGATAGGCAGCGCCACAAACCATCCCATTTCGATGAAGAACAAGAGGATGCCGACCGCCTTGATAAAGAAATGGTAGACCAATGCGGCGATGCCAAGAAACAGCACCAGCCGGTAAATCCAGACCGCCCAGGCGAACAGGACGAGGCCGATGCGGCGCTGGTGCGGGAACACTTCGGGCGCTGGTTCGCCCAGCGCAAACAGGCGTTCACGCAGATCCCAGCGCGCCAGCGCGAAGCAGCGGTTATGCAGATTGGGCAGGCCCAGATAGTCCGACAGAATGTAGTAGCCATCGAAGCGCATGAAGGGGCTGGCGTTGATCGCCAGCGTGGAAATCCAGGTCGTGGTGGACAACAGAAAGGCGGCCTGCTTTACGCCGCCCTCCGGAAGCCAGGCCCACGCCAGCGTGGCCCACGCGGCGATTCCCATTTCGGTCACGATGCCGGCGCCGGCCACCGCCAGGCGTTGTTCGCGCCGCGGCAGCTTCCACACTTCGTTGGTGTCGGTGTAGGCGACCGGCCACATCACCAGAAAAGCCAATCCCATGGTCGGCACGCGGCAGCCATACCGCTTGGCCGTCAGCGCGTGTCCCAGTTCATGACAGGTTTTGGCAAACACGACAGCCACGCCATACATCGCCGCGCCTTGCCAGCTCAGGGTATCCATCAGCGTTGCGGAGAACCGATCCCATTCGCGATAGGCGCCAAGAATACCCAGCACGCCGGCGGCGATGGTCAGGCGGCGAAACGTGGGACTGAACAGGAACGCCAGGCGTGGTTGCAGCCATGTCAGCCAGGCATCGGGGCGTAGCAAGGGGATGCGGAAGAACAGATAGTTGTGCAGCAGCCATTGAAACAAAGTGCCGCGCTGCCGCTCACGCGCCGCGGCAAATACCGGGGCGGAACCGGACGCCGGCTGCAGCAGATTCTGCTCCCGCAAGAAATTCAAGAAATGGTCAAACGCCTCCTTGTCGAGTTGCAAGGCAGTCGAGCGATTGATATCGCCGATGATCGCTGCCGCATCATCCAGGTCCCAGCGGCTGAGCATTTCGAAGCTGGGCCAGTCGAGCTGGAAAAAGACATTGCGCACGGGGTCGTGCAGCGTCCAGCTGGGCTGGCCGTCGGGAAGTCTTGGTCCGGCAGAAATGGATAATTCCTGGCGCAGGCTCGGCAATCTTGCAGGCATGATGTTTACACGGCGAGGAACTGGCGAATGCTCGCCAATGGCCGCCGCAATATCCAGTAGACGAGGGGCACGCGGTCGCCCACCAGCTTTGCGGTTCCTTTCAGGCCGATGCGCTGGTCAGTCGCGGCGTCGATCTTGGCGCGCACGCGATAGGCATAAGTGCCGTCGGGACGCGCTGTTGCGCGATGTCCCATATAGCGCAGCGTGCCGGAGAGCGGCGTCAATGGCGCCGATGCCAGATACAGATGCAGCGGCGCCTGGTCCGGCAGGGGAATCGCGTCGCCCAGAGGCACCCAGGCTTCGATCTCCACGTCATTGGGAGCCGCGATCTGCATGATGCGTTCGCCGGTTTGCACCGGGCGTCCGATCCACTCGGACGGGTCGTCGAACAAGGCGATGCCGGCTTGCGGCGCCAGTACTTTCGAGCGCTGAGCCTGGCCCTCGAGGAAGGCGGCCTGCGCCTGCTTTTCAGCGACCTTGCCCAGCAGCCCCGCCAGTTGCGCTTTGGCGCGGGGATCGTTGAGCACGATCTGCGCTGCCTGCCGATATTCCGCTTGGGCGGTGGACAGCGCTTCGCGCGCGACATCGAGCTTGCTGTCGATCGGCGCCTGGTCGAAAGAAAAGAGTGCCTGGCCGGACGCGACCGACTGATTGGGACGGACGGTGAAGTTGGCGATGACGCCGTCGAGCGGCGCGCGGATGGTGGCAGGATTGGCAGGAACCAGTTCACCCGGAGCCAGCACCGTCAGGTGCACCGGGAACAGCAATACGCCCAGTACGGCGACCGCGACCGCGGCGCGGCGACGCCAGCGCAAGGATGGCAAGGAAGCGTTCCACCAATTGCGCAGATAAGTCGGCAAGGCCGCCAGCGACCAGCGCGGTCCGCGATGCAGGGCGCGCCAGGCGTGTTGCCAGATGTCCATCCATTCCGACAGCGACGCCAACTGCTCGGCCGACAGCGCCAGATCGCCCGCCAGCAGCAAGCCGGCCTGGCCGGAGGTACCGGACCGGTCTTCAGTTACGCGCCCGGTTCTGTTCAGGGGTATCCATGTGACGCAAGGAGGCAGCCATTCGTCCCAGGCGGCGGTGACTTTGGGCGGCAGCCGCGCGGCTTCGACCGCGAGCGGCGTATTCGCGTCATGCTGCTCGGCAAGCGCGCGGCAAAACTGGTCGATCCATTGCGCATAGGGCGCGTTGGCCTCGACCGCGACCACGCCGGACAGGGTGTGAACACCGCCGGCACCAAACCACAGTGCGGCCTGGCGGTAAGGCGCCAGGGTGCGGCTGTCATTGACGGCGAGGAAGGCCAGCTCGTTCGGGCTGCTCGCCGCGCGCGCACTTTGTGCTAGTTCCAGCAGGGCCAGCAGAGGATTGAAGACCGGGCCCGGATTCATGCACGCAATCGCGTCGTCGCCGGACTACGCGACAACAGGGCCAGGCGATCGGCTCCCGCCGCATGCGCCGATCTGATTTGTTCGTTCAGGCCGGGACGTCCCGCCGGTTCCTGCTGGCCGCGCTCAAGCTGCGCGCGCTGGTTGTTTTGTCCCTCTTTGGTGACGACGATCTTGAACGTCTGTACCGCGACGTGGCCCTGGCTGTCGCGCGCACTGACCTTGAAATTCAGCGTACCTTCAAATCCGAGGGGTGGCGTACCTGTGAACCGGCCAGTGGAGGGATCGAACTTGAGCCAGGTCGGCAACGGCCTGCCGTCCGCCAGGGTCGCGTTCAACTGCAGGCTGCTTGCATTTCCGCCGTAGGAGAAGGCATCGCCGGGCACCTGAAGAGAGATAGGACCATTATTGCGTACGTTCAGGTCGGGAATAGGCGTATTGCTGATCAGGACGCCATCGTTGCCAATCAGATCCGGGCGGCCGCTGGTCAGCGCCTGAGGTTCGGACAACGTAGTCGAATCAAGCGTGAAGACGCCGGACATCAACGGACTGCTCCAGGCGACGGAAGGCGTGAGGATGGGCGCGATGCTTGCCTCGTTTGGAGGCAGTCCGGGAGACGCCGGTTCTCCTCCGGTCTGTATGGCGAGAGGCGGCGGGATTTGCGTTTGCACCGGCAGCGGAGGCGGTAGCGGCGACGATGGCGCAACGGTTGCAATCGTTCCGACCGTGAGTTCGTTGCTGCTGACGTCGCTGGACGTGTTGCCGGCGATATCGGTGACGGTTGCCACCACCTCGTAACGATGCGCCGTAGGCAGCGCCAAAACACCGCTCGCCGGGACGGCCGTGGACAGATCAAGGCTCCAATGCCCTGCTACCGGAACGACATTATACGTAGCGCCGCCGACAGTGACCGTCATGGTTTCCCCTGCGGCCAGGGTGGCATTACCGGTCAACGTGGGTGTGCTGCTGTCGGTCTGCAGCGTGTCGACGGTCGCTACCGTGGCCGCAGTATCGTAGACGTAGGCCTGGCTGAGCACGGCGCCGTCGTTGCCGGCGGTGTCGGTCACCTTGACCAGCAGGGTGTTGCTGGCGTTGAGGGTCTGGCCGGCCAGCGACCAGGCATTGCTGCCGACAGTGGCGTTGGCGGTGTTCCAGGTAGCGCCGTTGTCGAGCGAGACCAGCACTGATTCGCCGGCCGCCAGGTTGGAGGACAGGGTGCCGCTTACCGTTTGCGCCGCCGTACGGGTGATGAAGTCGCTGCCGGAGGCGCCGCTGTCGGCCGAGAAGGCCACGCTGGCCACGCTGGTGGTCGGGGCGGTGGTGTCGAGCACGTAGGCCCGGCTGGTGGCGGCGCCGTTGTTGCCGGCGGCGTCCGTCACGCGCAGTTGAAGCGTGTTGCTGGCGGCCAGGGTGACGCCGTTCCAGGTCAGCGTGGTGCCGGACACCTTGCTGGTGATGTCGGTCCAGGTGGCGCCGTTGTCCAGCGAGCCGTAGACGATGTCGCCGGCCGCCGGGGCGCTGCTGAGCGTGGCGGAGATTGTCTGCGCCGCCGTGTTAGTGATCAGGTCGCTGTTGCTGGCACCGGTGTCGGCCGACAGCGCGATGCCGCTGAAGCTGGTGGTGGGCGCCGTGGTATCGAGCACGTAGGCCTGCGAGTAGGCGGTACCGTTGTTGCCTGCGTTGTCGCTGACGCGCACTTTCAGGGTGCCGCTGCCGGACAGCGTCTGCCCGGCCAGCGACCAGGTGTTGGCGCCGGCGCTGCTGGTCGCCAGCGTCCAGGTGGCGCCGTTGTCCAGCGACACGTAGACCTGCTCGTCGGCCGCCCGGTTTGACGCCAGCGTGCCGCTGATGGTTTGCGCCGCAGTCTTGGTGATGAAGTCGGTGCTGGAACTGCCGGTGTCGGACGAGAAGCTGGCGCCAGCCACGGTGTTGGTCGGCGCGGTGGTGTCGACGACGATATTCTTGTTGGCGCCCAGCGAGCCGGCCGTGCCCGGCGTGGCCAGCGTGAGGTCGGCAGGCCGGTGGCTGCCGCCGGCGTCGGTGATGGTGGCAGCGTTGAACGCCAGCGCGGCGGTCGAGCCGTAGTCGAGGTCGGCGCTGTTCTGCCCGGCGGCGACCACATAGGTGAACGTCAGCGTGCTGCTGCCCGAGCCGCCCGCGTAGCTGGCGACGCCGCCGTTGTCGAGCGTCAGCGTCGGCGTGCCGCCGCTGGTGTCGACGTCCACCGCTGTGGAGAAGCCTACCGTGATGGTAATGGTCTGGCCGGCGGCGTAGCTGCCGTCCGCAGTGGTGGCGCTGATGCCGGTCACGCTCGGGCTGGTGCCGTCGACATTGATGCCGGCCGTGCTGCCGACGCTGTTGAGGGTGGTCGCGGCGTTGTTGCCTGCGGTGTCGCGCAGCGTGCCGCCGTTGAGCGACAGCGCGCCGACCGTGATGCCGTTGGCATCGACGTCGCCGCCGGGCACGGTGTAGCGGAACACCAGCGCACTGGTGCCGGAGCCGGACACATAGCTGGCGTAGCGCGTGGTGGCGCCGACCACGAGGGCGATGCGCGGCGTGCCGCCGGTGGTGTCGACGGTGACGGCTTCGTCGAAGTTGACGGTGAAGTCCAGCGGATTGCCATTGTAGTAGGTGCCGTTGGCCGGCACGGCCACCGAGGCGACGGTGGGCGCGGTGGAGTCGATGTTGATGGTCAGCGCGGCCGAAGCGGCCGTGGCGTTGCCGGCGGCGTCCGTGGAGACGGCCGTGATGGTGTGGTTGCCTTCGGCCAGCGCGCCGGTGGTCAGGGTCCAGCCGCCGGCGCCGGCGGTGACGGTGCCCAGCAGCGTGGCCCCGTCGAACACGGTGACGGTGCTGCCGTTCTCGGCCGTGCCGCTCAGTGTCGGCGTGGTGTCGCTGGTCACGCCGTCGCTGCCGGAGGCGCCCGTGTCGCTGGCTCCTGCCAGCACCGGCGTGCCGGGCGTGGCCGGGGTGCTGGTGTCGAGCGTGTAGGCCTGGGTCTTGGCGCTGCCGCTGTTGCCGGCGGCGTCGACGACCCTTAGCTGCAACGTGCTGCTGCCGGTCAGCGTGACGCCGTTCCAGCTCAGGGCGGTGCCGCTGACCTTGCTGGTGATGTCGGTCCAGGTGGCGCCGTTGTCCAGCGAACCGTAGACGATGTCGCCGGCGGCCAGTGTGGTGCTCAGGGTGGCCGTGATGGTCTGGGCCGCAGTCTTGGTGATGAAGTCGCTGTTGCTGCCGCCGGTGTCGGCCGACAGCGCCAGGCTGTTGAAGGCGATGGTCGGCGCCGTGGTGTCGTAGACGTAGGCCTGGCTCAATACGCTGCCGTCGTTGCCGGCGGTGTCGCTGACCTTGACCTTGAGGGTGTTGCTGGCGGTGAGCGTGCGCCCGGCCAGCGACCAGGTGTTCTGGCCCACGGTGGTGGTGGCGGTGGTCCAGGTCGAACCGTTGTCGAGCGATACCAGCACCGTCTCGCCGACGGCCAGGTTGGCCGACAGCGTGCCGCTCAGGTCCTGCGCCGCCGTATTGGTGACGAAGTCGGACGACGAGGTGCCGCTGTCGTTGGAGAAGGCCGCCGTGGCCACAGTGGTGGTGGGCGCGGTGGTGTCCAGCGTATAGCTATGGGAGCTCAGGCTGCTGTCGTTGCCGGCTGCGTCGGTCACCTTGAACGCGATGGAGCTGCTGCCGGCGCCCAGGGTGGCGCCGTTCCAGGTCAGCGTGGTGCCGGACACCTTGCTGGTGATGTCGGTCCAGGTGGCGCCGTTATCCAGAGAGCCGTAGACGACATCACCGGCGGTCAGCGTTGTGCTCAGGGTGGCCGTGATGGTCTGGGCCGCAGTCTTGGTGATGAAGTCGCTGCCGCTGCTGCCGGTGTCGGCTGACAGCGCGATGCCGCTGAAGCTGGTGGTGGGCGCCGTGGTGTCCAGCGCGTAGCTGTGCGTGTAGGCGGTGCTGGAGCCGTCGCTATTGGTGACGCGCGCCTGGAAGGTGCTGCTGCCGGCCAGCGTGGTGGTGGTGCTCCAGCTGCTGGAGCCGACCGTGTAGCTGGTGGCATCGGTCCAGCTGCTGCCGTTGTCATACGACACTTGAACCTTTTCGCCCGTGCTCAGGTTGGTCGACAGCGTGCCGTTGATGGTTTGCGCGGCGGTCTTGGTGATGAAGTCGCTGCTGCTGGTGCCGGTGTCGGCCGACAGGCTGGCGCTGTTGACCGTGACCGTGGGCGGGTGCAGCACAGCCTTGACGTCAGTGATGTCGAAATTCTGGAACAGCCCGAAATCGCCGGAACTGAACACCACCTGCTTGACGTCGTTGATCTGTTTGCTCAGGCTGGAATTGAGCACGGTCTGCCAGCCGTTGGCCAGCGAGTTGACTGTCAGCGTGTCGGTTGTATTGTCGGCATACGTAAAGTCTATCCTCAGCGAGCCGGTCAGGACGCCGACATCGAACGAGCTGATGTCGAAGCTGTAGCCGGAACCGATTGTGATCGTCAGTTTGACTTCATTGGTCGGGCCTTGATAGGCGTACAACCCGTCCGTGCCATAGGTGCCGTCAATGCCCAGGCCGCCGGCGCTGGCGCCGCCGGAAAACGTGATGTTCTGGCCGTTGACCTGCTTGACGATGGTGGTCGAGGTGTAGTCGGCGTCGCTGCCGGACAAGGTAATCAAGGTGAGCAGGCCCTGATAGTCGGCGATGTCGAGCGCTTTGGTGTCGATCTTGCCGGCATGCGCTTCGAGCGTCCAGTTGCCGCCGATGGCTGCCGCGCCGGTGGCGTCGCGCGACGCCGCGACATCGGCGCCGGTGACCTGCGCCAGATCGGCGATCAGCGTGTTGTTGTCGCCGGCGGCGACATCGCAGCCGTACAACAGCAAGTCGCCGTCGGCGGTCAGGGCCTGGCCAAGTTGCGCCAGTTCAGCCTGGGTGGTGGCGGTTCCCAGCGTCGCTTCATCCAACCGCGCCGTGCCGAGGTTGATTACACCTTCCGAGCCATGCGAGAGGATGTGGATTGCATCCAGTCCGTTTTGCGTGGCCGCCCATTGCGCGATCTGCGCCAGGCCGTCCTTGCTGCCGTCGAACTCGACGATGCCTACGCCATCGCGGACGCCGGCTTCCAGGCTCTTGTAATTGGCGACGGAGGTGTCGACCAGTACCACCTCTTTCTTGCCCTCGTCCTTGGCCGGATCGGCGGCTCGCACCGTGACTGCCGGCGGCACTGGCGGCGGCGCGCTGTCATGCGCCTGGGCGGCGTGTGCTGCGTCGGCGACAGCGCCGTCAAACATGAAGCGTTGTTCCAGCGACAGCAATTGCGATGCATGCCGCAGCGGCCGACGGACGGCTGGCTTATCAGTATCGGCAACAGCAGCAACAGCGGCATCGGCGGCAGCGCGACGCAGGGAAGAAATCAACTGGTTCATGGCGTGCTCCTATGTGAGGGGCGTTTGGAACGATTGAACAATTGAAACGATCGCGACTGAACAATTCAATTGAACGCGCGCAGATACTAGCGTGGTGGTGCGATCAGGACTTTGCCGCTCATGCCGGCAATCAACTCACTGAAGTGGCCGTCAATCACCGCGGTCAGCTTGACGGACTGGCTGACCGGATCGACGCGCGCACCGATGCGCAGCACCTTGGCTGGATAAGTCTTGCCGGTTTCGTCAATGTTGACCTGGAACGCCGCACCATTGCGCAGCCACGCAAGCCAGCGCGAAGGGACGATGAATTCCAGTTCCAGCTGACTGTCGTCAATGATTTCCATCAGTCCCTGGCCGGGCTGCACGTATTGCTGTTCCCGCACCTTTTGCTCGGCGATGCGACCGGCGAATGGCGCGGAAATCTGGCATTTCCCGATCAGCGTCCGGTTGGCGGCGACTTCGGCTTGCGCCTTGAGCGCTTCGGCCTTCGACACCTCGAGTTCCATCTTTCCGACCGAATTGAGCTCAGCCAGTTTTTGATTCCCGCGCCACGTGGCATCGGCGGCCATCAATGCAGCGTTGGCTTTCGCCAGCTGGGCCTGCTGCAACATGCAGTCGAATTGCACCAGCACCTGTCCTTGCTTGAATGCAGCACCTTCGACCAATGGCAAGCGATTGATCTTGGCGCCGATTTCAGCCGCCAACGTGGTGTAACGGCGTGGCGCCAATTGGGCGCGGATTTCGCGATTTTCGAGGGCTGATCCGGTTGCAGATCCGGCTGAGGCCTGCGGCGCAGCGGCGTAGCCAGTTGATGCAAGCAGTGTAAACGCACAGGAAAACGCATAGGCAAATGCCAGCCGGCCGCGCCCACCGTGTAAGGCTGAAATCATGGACGACTCTCTGGTTCCGGCAAGACACCCTGATTCCACGCCTGCAGGGATTTGTCGACGGCCGCCGTCAATGCCTCCAACGGCATGTCCGATGTCGCGTCCACAGAAGGTTCCATACCCAATGTCGCTTGCAGGCGTGATGCCGCCGCTTGCGCGTTCGACAAGGCCTGGTAGCGACGCAATTGGGACAGCACCGCGGCGCTCTGTTGCGAAATTCTGTCCAGCGTCGATTGTTTTTCCGCACTGGCCTGATTGGCGATGTGCTGAGCAAGACGCACATCGACTTGCGCAATGGCGTCAGAGCGCTCGTACTGTTGAGCCGTATTCGCGTATTGCAATCGCGCGATGTGCAATTGGCTCAGCACAGCCATCTGTATCGCCATGCGGCGCTGATCCGCCAGTGCGACCCCCGCATCGGCCAGACGCATTTGCGCAGGCGCAGACAGCAAGCCCAGCAGATTGAATGAGATCTGCGCACCCGCTTCGGTCCAGTTCTGATGAATCAGATAATCGTCGTCGCTACGCTTGTAGCCGTAATTGAACGACAAGCCGGGGAAAAATTTGAGCAGCGTACGCCGGGTTTCCTGTTGCGCGATGCGGGCGTTGTAGATGCCTTCGCGCAAATCGGGATTGCGCAGCAATGCCACTTCTTCCAGTTTGTCCATCGGTTGGCCAAGCCATGCCGTATTGATGTCGCCGGCCTGATCGACGACCGTGTAGTCAACGGTCAGAGGTATCGCTGTCAGCGTCGCCAATTCAATGCGCGCAGCCGAGAGTTCCTGTTCTATGGTTTCGAGCAGGCGCAAATTTTCCAGCAGTTGGCGCTGATAACGCAGCGGCTCCAGGGGCGACCGGATGCGGTCCGCTTCGGCCTTGCGCGCATCCTTCAGCGCCAGCTCGGATTCAGTGATGGTGGTGCGCAGCAGAGGCATCAGTTTTTGTGCCGCGACGACGCGCCAATAGGCCGTGCGCACATCCAGGATCAGATTGTGCAGCGCCTTGCGTCGACGTTCCCCGGCAATCAGGACGCGATCGGCATTTTGGCGGGCTGCGTAATAACTCTGTCCAAAGTCGAGCAGGCTCCAGGAGATGCCGACATCGGTAGTGACGGCAGTGCGGCTGGAAGAAATGTAAGGATTGGCCAATGAAGGCGCGCCGGTCACTGAATCGGTGCTGCGGGTAATCAGGTCATTGTTGCGGCTACGATAACCGGCGGAAGCAACCAGCTTGGGCAGCATGTCGAACTGGCCGGCTTCGAACGTCCCCATGGCGACAGCTTCTTCCATGGCCCGATAGCGGCGATCGGCGTTGTACTTGATGGCGCGGGCAATTGCTTCGTTCAAGGTCAGCGGGCCGCTCAAGGGAGCCACATCACGGGTCAGCGCGGCGCGATCCTCGGCGAGAGTGGAGCGAATCTCCGATGTTGAAAGTCGCGCCGAGTCGATGTCCAGCGTTGAGCAGCCGCTGAGTATCAGCAGGCCGATGGCACCGCTTGCCGCGGTCTTGGCCAGCGACGAATAATTTGTCCCGATAGCGGATACCCGCTTCCCCAACGCATGCTGCATTTGCGCATCTCCCCATATTTTCTATATCGGCCGGAACTGCGAATAACTGCGAACAGTCCCGGCATTTCATTTTCTTTGAAGCCAGGCAATATTTTGGCAGTTAACCAGAGCTTAATCAATCGTGTAACGCGAGCTTAACCGCGCATCTTCCGTGTTTTGCGCTTTCGTCTTTGCATTGGACCTTAATTCAAATTATTTAATTGTTAACATTCCGGCCGCTCAATGCTCGGCATCGTTGCCTTCACGCGACCGCGCCGCGCGCAGCGATGTCGCTGAAAACGATATCAGCAGTTGGAATCAAGACAGCAGACGGAGATGCTTCGATTCAGGCGCGGATGAAATCCACAAATGCCCGCAAGGGAGGCGGGAGATTGCGTCGTCCCGGATAGTAGAGAAAAAAACGCGCCGCCGGCGCATTCCAGGCAGGGAGCACCGTCACCAGATCTCCGCAGGCCAGCGCATCGAGCGCCATGGTTTCATAGACATAGGCTACGCCCAGTCCGTCGCGCGCCGCCTGGATCATCAGGGCGTCATCATCAAGCACCAACGCGCCATTGACCGACAACGTCAGCGGCAGGCCCTTGCCCGATAATTCCCACGCATATCGTGTCCCGCTCGGAAAGCGCCTTCCGATGCAGGCATGCGAAAGCAAGTCGGCCGGCTCCCGCGGCGTACCGTGCTGCGCCAGGTAGGACGGAGACGCCACCATCACGAATGCCTGCGGCGGCCCGATGGGAAGCGCAACCATGTCTCCGGCCAGGCGTTCTCCGAAGCGAATGCCGGCGTCGAATCCGGCGCCGACGATATCGCTGAGGCCATCGTCGGTCACGATTTCCACCTGGATGCGCGGATGGGCCGTGATAAAGCGGGACAGTAGCGGGCCCACCGCCAATCTGGCTGCCGGGCGGGGCATGTTGAGTCGCAGCGTGCCGGAGGTCTGCTCCTGCATGGCGGCGAGAGCGGTCAAGGCCTCGGCCACGTCCTGCAACGCAGGCGACAAGCGCGCCAGCAATAGTTCACCGGCTTCGGTCGGCGTCACGCTGCGCGTCGTCCGGTTCAGCAAGCGCAGACCCAGGCGATCTTCCAGGACACGCATCGCATGGCTTAAGGCAGAAGCCGTGATGCCTCGTTCCGCAGCCGCCTTGCGAAAACTGCGGTGACGGGCTACTGCGGCGAAGGCATCAAGTTCATGCAAATCTGGTGTCATAGCTGAATTTTTCTCATCAATCCATCAAGCATAACCGGTCTTATCGTTTTCCACTCCAGCGGACACACTGATGCGCTGCCATCGGCTCACGCAGTTGCGCGGCCCACGGCGATCAACTTCCTCCTCACCTGAAAGAGAAACGAAAATGCAAATGCAACGAAGACGGCTTGGAAAGAGCGACCTTTCCATCTCTCCCATTGGCCTGGGTACCTGGGCGATTGCCGGTCCGGGCTGGGAATTCGGCTGGGGCGCTCAAGACGATGAAGAGAGCCTCGCGGCGATGGAATATGCAGTCGAACGCGGCGTCAACTGGATCGACACGGCCGCCGTCTACGGCTTGGGGCACGCGGAGGAAATCGTGGGCCAGGTGCTCCGGCGCGTGCCGGCGTCTCGTCGTCCGCTGGTGTTTACCAAAGGAAGCCTGGTGTGGGATCCGGTGACAAAAGAGATCTCGCACACCTTGGCGCCGGATTCCCTGATCAGAGAAATCGAAGGCAGTTTGCGGCGCCTGCAGGTGGAGACCATCGATCTGTATCAGATCCATTGGCCGGCCTTTCCGGCGGGCGGCCGGGATGACGGAATCGAAGCCGCCGTCAGCGCTCTTGCCAAGGCGCGAGAGCAGGGCAAGATCCGGGCGATCGGGGTCTCCAACTTCGACGTGCCGCAACTTCGGCGTGCGCAATCGGTGGCGGGGATTGCTTGTTTGCAGCCGCCCTATTCGGCGCTGATGCGCGAGGTGGAGAAGGAAATTCTGCCATTTTGCGACCAGGCGGGCATCGGCGTGATCGCCTATTCAACACTGCAATCGGGCCTCCTGACCGGCGCGATGACGCGCGCACGCATTGCGCAACTGCCCGACGACGACTGGCGCAAGACGCGCAGTGCCGATTATCAGGAGCCGCGCCTGAGCCGCAATCTGGAATTGGTCGAAGTCATGCGCCGCGTCGGCCAACGCCACGGATTGACACCCGCCGCCGTGGCGATTGCCTGGGTCCTGCGGCAGTTGGCCGTCACGGGAGCGATCGTCGGGGCCCGTCGCCCCGGACAAATCGACGGGCTCATGGCGGCGGCCGGGTTTCGGTTAAGCGCGGATGAATTGGCCGAGATCGCCACCTTGCTGCCGGACGGGACGGGCGTGAACGTACCTGCGGCGAGTTCCTGATCAGGCGCGCAGACACGCACCGGCGCCAAGGCGCGATGCCTGCCGTTGCCCTTGGGAAATCAGGATTTGACTGATATGAGGGCGACATTCCGTTGAGTATGATTAAGTCAAATGCAGCGTTCCTAGCGCAACATCTCGACCGAAAGGATTCAATCATGGGCTCCAGCATCAGCTTGACCAGCATCGGAATCATTCTTCTCGACGTGCTCCTCGTGTGGGCGTGTTTTTCGGTCGACAAGCATCTGAAATTCCTTGACGCCGAAGACCAGCGTGCCGAAGACGAAGACGAGCGTCGCCTGCGCCTGATGCCGCTCTTTACGGATGCACCTCACGCGCAGTGCGGTCGCGACGCACACGTTTAGAACACGGGAAGACCTCGGCCGGCCGGCGCGACTTCGTGCAGTCGGCCGACCCGATACCGCATCTCCTTGCAGCTCGAAACGGCTGTCTCGCCCGCCACCGGCTCATTCCGGTTGCGGGCTTTTTTTTATGCACCGACAACGTCTGCGGAGCGAGATGCGCCCCCTATTTTTCAACGCCCCAGATACGTCGTCCGGAATGATCGATTTCCGTGAGGTAGAGGCGCAGATCGAATTCGTATTGATGGTAGTTGGGCTCCATGTGCGTGCACAGTTTGTAGAACGCCTTGTCGTGTTCCTTTTCCTTGAGATGGGCAAGCTCGTGGACGGCAATCATGCGCAGGAATTCGATCGGCGCCTCCTTGAACAAGGTGGCGACGCGAATCTCGTGCTTTGCCTTCAGCTTCCCGCCCTGGATACGTGAAATCGACGTGTGCATGCCCAGCGCATGATTGATGATGTGAATCTTGCTGTCGTACCCGACCTTGTTGATCGGTTCGGCATTGCGCAGGAACTCGGTCTTCAACTCCTGCACGTATTGATAAAGCGCCTTGTCGGTGCGCAGTTCGTGCGGTTTCGGATAGCGTTGCAGCAGCACGCTGCGCAAGCGATCCTCGGCGATGAGTTGCGACACTTGCGTACGGGTTTGCTCGGAATAGGCGTTCAGGTACTTCAGTGATGACATGGGGATGCAAAGGTGGAGTTGCTGCGCGGCTTCGGGACGCCTGTTCAGGCATGCCATGCCGGCCGGAAAGTCGATTGACGACACCGCAAGGAAATGTGGATGTCGATACCGGGAATTCAATGCTTGTAAAGAATCGCCTTCAGGAACAGCTTCAGATCCTTTTCCAGATCCGCGCCAAAATCCTGCCTGGCCACGCCGCGAAATTCCAGCGGCTCCAGCAAGGGATCGACTGAATCCGTTATCCGGACGGCGCCGCCCAGGGCGTCAAACCTGATGGCATAGAGATAGGCGGGATTGGTTGCGGAATCGGGGGTTTCTGCATGGCGGCGTACGCGGAAACTCAGGCTCAGGTAGTCCGGTTTCCGGCTCTCCTCTTTCAGCTCTTCGCTCCACCAGTTCGCAGCCTGCAATTCCACCCGCAACGCAGCGACCGTGTTCTTCACCGCGTCAACGGCACGGGAAGTGATCATGTCGAAATCTTCCAGCGCCTGCCGCAATTCGTCTTCCGCTGCCTGCTTCTCCTGCCGTATTTCGCGTATCGCATCGTCCAGTATGCCCATGGCCGTTTCTCTTCTTCATGTCATCGAAGGGGGAATGGTAGCCGACAAGCGCGATGCTTTCGCAAAATTTATTGGCGATGCGGGAGGACCGGCCAGGCTTATTCGTTCGGTCGCAGATCGAATAAGCCCAATCCGGCGGTCTCAACAAAGAATTGTTTTGCGCAATTTTATCGTTGATAATTGCGGCCATGAACGACACTACACAACGCCCCCCGCTCCCTGACCGGCTCTCGATCGATCCGCGCAGCCCCTATTTCAACGCCGCCATCTTTGAACATGAAGTAGGCATCCGCCTCAATGACAAAGAGCGTACCGATGTCGACGAATATTGCATCAGCGAAGGATGGATCAAAGTTCCGGCCGGCAAGGCGCTGGATCGCAAAGGCAATCCTCTGCTGACCAAGGTCAAAGGCAAGGTCGAAGCTTTTTACAAGTAGCAATATTGTTCAATTGGTATTTTTTGCGTTCGGGATGTCGCGAAGCCTGCGTCAACTGTCCCGTAACGCCATGGTGCGGGCATTGACCATCTACGCCCGCGTCACTTCGCTCCATAGCCAGTCCTTGAAAGCCACCAGCTTAGGCAGGTTTTCGCATTCCGCACGGTACACCACATAGTAGGCCAGGGGCGAAGAGAACCGGATGTCCGGGAAAAGCCGCACCAACCTGCCGGCAGAAAGATCGTCCCTCGCCATGACGCTGCGCGCGAGTGCAATACCATGCCCTTCAATGGCGGCTTGCAGGACCGCTGCGGAGTTGTTGATCTTCATCCCGCGCGCCGTCGGCACATCCGTCGCCCCCGCCTTTTTCAGCCAGGCATGCCATGTCGGAAATGCGCCATGGCCGTCCATCGACAGGTCGTGAATCAGGGTCTCCTGAGCAAGATCTTCCGGCTTGCGCAAGCGCTTCTTTTTCTGCAGCAGTTCCGGTGAGCACACGGGATAGACTTCTTCATCCATCAGTTTGACGCCGACCAGCCCCGGCCATTGCCCCGTCCCGTAGCGCACGCCGATATCGATACGTTGCGCGATGAAATCCACCGGCTTGAGGCTGGTGTCCAGGCGCACATCGGTATCCGGCCATGCAGACTGAAAACGCTCCATGCGAGGCAATAGCCACTTCGCGGCGAAGGCCGGACTGACGGTCACGGTCAGTACGCCGTTAGCCGAGCCCTCCTTCAGACGTTCCAACCCCAGAGACAAACGATCCAATCCCGCACGGATATCCGGCAGGGCTCGTTCGGCAGCCTCGGTCGAGATCAGGCGCGCGCGTCCACTGGTGCCGCGGTGGAAAAGCGGCGTTCCCAGCCAATCTTCCAATGTGCGCACCAGCTGTCCCACTGCTGCCGGCGTGACGTGGAGTTCCTCGGCCGCAGCCGAAAAGCTCTGGTGGCGGGCTGCCGCCTCAAAGGCGCGCAGCGCATTCAAATGTGCCAGCGTTTTCATTCCGATAAAGAAAATATTTCAATAGAAGACACTTTATCTCGTTTGTCCGTGAAAAGAAATAAGAGAAGAATCTGGTCTTCATTGAAGCAAGGGCGGATGAGTATCCGCCTGGCCAGTAGCGTACTGATCGTCATGCGATAGTTTTTCTATGGTCACTTCAACATGGGATGGAATGGCTCCTGCATCTTGTCCCGTTTTTTAATCCTTACCTGTCGCAGACAGGAAGAAAGGCATTCACGTGAGCAATCAATTCAAAGGCAAGAAGTTGTTGGTCGTCGGCGGTACCAGCGGCATGGGCCTGGAAACAGCACGCATGGTCGTGGCGCAAGGCGGCAGTGCAGTACTCGTCGGCCATCGCGCCGACAAGGCGGAGGAGGCACGCCAGGCATTGGCAGCGATAGGCTCCGTTACCGTGCTGGTAGCGGATCTCTCAAGCCAAGATGGCTTGCAGAAATTGATCGACGCTATTGGGGCAGAGCATGCGGACATCGACCTGTTGGTCAATGCCGCCGGTGTCTTCTTCCCCAAACCATTTCTGGAGCATCAGGACGCCGACTATGATCAATACATGAAGCTGAACAAGGCCTTCTTCTTCATTACCCAGAAGGTCGCGGCCGGCCTGATCGCCGCCGGTCGTCCGGGCGCCATTGTCAACATCGGTTCCATGTGGGGCAAGCAGGCCATCGCGGCAACGCCTTCGTCCGCCTATTCCATGGCCAAGGCCGGTCTGCACTCGCTGACCCAGCATCTGGCGATGGAACTCGCATCCAGCGGTATCCGTGTCAACGCGGTCTCGCCGGCGGTGGTGCAGACCCCGATTTACGAGGGATTCATTCCGAAGGCCGATGTGCACAGCGCTCTCCAGGGCTTCAACGGTTTCCATCCGATCGGTCGCGTAGGAACGCCTCAGGACGTCGCCGAAGTGGTGACGTTCCTCTTGTCTGAGAAGGCGGCCTGGGTGACCGGCGCGATCTGGGACGTGGACGGTGGCGTGATGGCCGGCCGCAACTGACAACAATCCTGACCTCAAATTGGGCGCTTGCCCGGCGCCCGTAATCCAACTCCAAGGAGAAAAACATGATGCAAGACTGGAATGCCTATCGCGATTCGCTGATGGAACGCGTCGGCGACTACGCCAAGCAAAGCCCTGACGTGATGCGCGGCCTGATGACCATCGATGGCGCTGCCGTCAAGACCGGTCAGCTGGAACCGAAAATCCACGAACTGATTGCGCTGGCCGTCGCCGTGACGACGCGCTGCGATGGTTGTATTTCCGTGCATACCCGCAATGCGGTGGAGCATGGCGCCACCAAGGCCGAAATTGCCGAAGCGCTGGGCGTTGCGATCGCTCTGAATGCGGGCGCTGCGCTGACTTATTCCGCACGTGTGATGGAAGCGCACGCGCAGCTTCCCGGCACCTAATACGCCCGGAAGGCCGGCCATGTTGCGGCGGCCTTCCACACTCCCGGAAATCGCCATGCTCGTCAATGCAGACTTCACGCGCCGCGTCGCGCTTGCTCCATCCTCGTCCCGATCCGGCTGGGTCGCTTCGCCCCGGCGCGGCGTCGAGCGCCTGATGCTCGACCGCCTCGGGGCAGAACATGGACGCGCCACCAGCATGGTGCGCTACGCTCCACGTACGAGCTTCCCCCGCCATGAGCATCCGGGCGGTGAGGAGATCCTGGTGCTGTCCGGCACGTTTTCGGATGAGCAGGGAGACTATCCGGCGGGATGGTATCTGCGCAATCCGCCAGGTTCGTCACACAGTCCGTTCAGCGAAGACGGCACCGAGATCTTTGTCAAGCTCTGGCAGATGCCGCTCAGTGAAACCCGGGCGGTCCGCATCGATACGAGGGATCCCTCCGCATGGCGCGAGGATGCCGGACGCGTTATTTGTCCGCTGTTTTCCGCCGGTACGGAACGTGTTTATCTACGGCGACTGGCCGAGAGCGAGGCACTGTTTTCGGCCAGTGTGGAAAGCGCCGAATTGCTGGTGCTCTCCGGTGAGCTGGTCGCGGGAGAGCTGCTGTATCCGAAGGGCAGCTGGATGCGGCTGCCCGCGGGCCAATACCCGGAAATCGCGGCCCGCACGAACGGCGCGCTGGTCTACATAAAGACCGGCCATCTGGCCCATGTCATGGCGGGAAAATAGAATGAAAACCGTAAGCATTGCCATCGTCGGCGGTGGGTTGAGCGGCTTGTATGCCGCCTTGCTGCTGGAGCAGCGAGGGATCAGCGATTATGTCTTGCTCGAAGCGGACGCCACGCTCGGAGGCCGTATCGAATCCGTGCGCTCTGGCGTCGACCAGGATCGTTTCGATCTCGGCCCGACGTGGTTCTGGCCCGGATACCAGCAAGAACTGGATCAGTTGATCAGCGGTTTGGAACTGGCGCGTTTTGCACAGTACGAAAGCGGCGACGCAGTGATCGAACGCGGAGCCGCCGAGCCGATCGTCAGAACACGCGGCTATGCGAGCGCGCCGCCATCGATGCGCCTGGCGGGAGGAATGGCTGCATTGACAGAGGCCATAGTCAGCCGCCTTGACACGCGCAAGATTGCAATGGGCCAGAAGGTCCGCAGCTTGCACCACGCCGGGAGCCATGTCGAAGCCGTCAGTGAAGACGTAACCGGCCGCATGTCGACCTGGTGCGCCAGCCACGTGCTGCTGGCTCTTCCGCCCCGGCTCGCAGCGCACATTGAATTCATCCCGGCGCTGCCGCCATCGCTTTCTCGCCAGTGGTCGGCGACGCCGACCTGGATGGCGCCGCACGCCAAATACGTTGCGGTCTACCCGGAACCGTTCTGGCGGCGCATGGGCTTGTCCGGAGAGGGCAGGAGCGCGCGAGGGCCGATGGGCGAGATCCACGATGCCTCGATGCCTGAAAAAGGCGCGGCGCTGTTTGGCTTCCTCGGCGTCCCTGCTTCAGTGCGAAGAGGTGTTGCTTCGGATGTCATGCGCGCTCACTGTCGCGCGCAGTTAGTGCGAATGTTCGGCGAGGCAGCCGCGAATCCCGCAGCCGAATTCCTGAAGGATTGGGCACAAGAGCCCCTGACGGCTACCGCCGCCGATATGGATCAGCCGGCATCCCATGCCAGCGCGCCCGCAAGCGTTGCAGAGTCCGGCCTCTGGAGAGGCCGCCTGACCGGCATCGCCAGCGAATGGTCGGTGCAGTTCCCCGGTTACCTTGCCGGCGCCGTCGAGGCGGCACGGACCGGCGTGCAAGCCTTGCCGCAAGAGATTTTCTGACGTCTTTCCACTGATCGGAGCAAAACAGCATGAGCACCACCTATCGCGCCATGAGCGTCATCCGTCCCGGCGTCCTCGAAATAACCGAGAAGAACGTGCCCGTCCCCGGCGCCAACGAAGTCCTCATCGCCGTGGAAGCCTGCGGCATATGCGGTGCTGACATCGGCGACATCGAAGGAACCGGCGTGCAGCCCGGGCGGGTTCCCGGACACGAAGTAGTGGGACGCATCGCGGCCCTCGGTCACGGCGTATCGCCGCGTTGGAAACTCGGGCAGCGCGTCGGCGCGGGCAGGTTGGGCGGCCATTGCAACGAATGCGACCAATGCCGTCAGGGCCGTTTCCAGTTATGCCGCAATCAGGACTTTATGGGGGCCACGCGCGATGGCGGCTATGCCGAGATGATGCTGGTCAAGGACACCGGCCTGGTTTCCGTTCCTGACGACTTGCAGGCAGAGGAAGCCGCTCCCATTCTTTGCGCGGGCATCGCCACTTTCAATGCGCTAAAAAAATCCGGGGCGCAGGCCGGAGATACGATGGCAGTCCTGGGTATCGGCGGGCTCGGCCATATGGCGCTTCAATATGCACGGCACATGGGTTTCAGGGTTGTCGCCGTCGGTCGCGGCGCTGATATCGCCGAAGAAGCCCTGGCGCTCGGTGCGCACATCTACATCGATACCGATGCCGAAGATGCCGCATCAAGGCTCATCGGCCTGGGCGGCGCCCAAGCCATTATCAGTACACTCAGCGGCACAGAGGCTCTCGCCAAGTTGCTTCAAGGTCTTGCCCCTCAGGGACGGGTCATCCTGCTCGGCGCCGGCCGTGATCCCCTTCCTGTCTCTACCGGCCACCTGGTGGGTGGCCAGCGCAGCATTCTCGGCTCCCTCACCGGCACTCCGTACGAAAGCGAGAAAACCCTGGACTTCAGCGTGATGGCCGGCATAAGGCCGCGCATTCAAACCTTGCCCTTGGCGCAAGCTAACGAGGCGTACGGAAAAATGAAATCCGGGGACGTCAAATTTCGCATGGTCTTGACCATGCGACATGCGTGATTCGCCGGGGCGCCATCTGAAAATATATCGATGCGCTTATCAGGCGGTTCTTGCGATTTGCACAAGGAAACTCCACGGCCGATAGGTGGACTTGCTGCCGAAGCGACAATTTCCGGAAGACCGCTTGAGCTGCTTCAGGATGCAGTCCGGAACAGGTCGCAGATTTATTCCGGAATTATGAGAGATCGTCTGACGGCAGCATCCGTCATCGGCTGCTTTATTCTTGCCGTCGTTTGTTCCAGCATGGACACCTTGACTGTCAACAGGAGACTCGCCATGCCGACATCCGATAACCAGACCAGCATGCCGCCACAGCATCAGAATCACCAGCCCGGCGATGAATATTTAATGCAGCCTCATCCCCAAAGCTCCCCGAAGCTGCTGGCCCCTGGAACCCGGCTGAGCCAAAAGGTGGCGCTCATCACCGGCGGGGACAGCGGCATCGGCCGAGCAGTGGCAATCGCTTTCGCAAAAGAGGGAGCGACGGTAGTTGTTGTTTATCTTGACGAGCATGAGGATGCGGTCGAGACCCAGCGCTTGGTGCGCGAGGCAGGGAGCGAGTGCTGGCTCGTCTCCGGCGACGTGGGGTCTGAAAAATTCTGCAAGGAAGCCGTGCAGGCGGCTATCGACAAATGCGGCAGGCTGGATATTCTTGTCAATAACGCCGCCCAACAATTCCCTTCCAGCGACATCGAAAAGATCACGGAAGAACAGCTCGAAAAAACCTTTCGCACCAACATCTTCTCGATGTTCCATATGGTCAAGGCTGCGCTGCCTTATCTGGTTTCAGGAGCACGCATCATCAACACGGCCTCCGTGACGGCTTACCGTGGCAGCGGACATCTGCTCGACTATTCGGCTACCAAGGGGGCGATCGTGGCTTTCACACGTTCGTTGGCGCAACAACTCGTCAAGCATGAGATCCACGTCAACGCGGTGGCGCCGGGCCCCGTCTGGACGCCGTTGATTCCCGCAAGTTTCTCCGCAGAGGAAGTTGCGAAGTTCGGTACCAATGTTCCGATGGGGCGTCCCGGCCAACCTTACGAAATTGCGCCTTCATACGTGTTTCTCGCAACCGATGGTGCAGACTACATGACAGGGCAGGTTCTGCATCCCAACGGCGGTGAAATCATCAATGGATGAGTGTCTTTCTTGCGCTCGACGGTATCCGTTGCTGTAGTGAACGGGCCTGCGGAAGGAGGCCTTGCTGCGTACGATAATCCGAATATCTGCAATCATCTCAAGGCCGCGTCTCCGAAGAGACGCGGTTTCCCTTTACGCACGAAGAACGCTATTTGGTGTTCTTGTGACTTTGTTGGCCGGCCTTCACATGCTGATCATGGCTGCCGCCACGTGCGCCCGCGGATTGCGATTGATTCGACGAACCGGAGTTCGCATTCTTGTGACTCTGCTCACCGGCCTTGACATGCTGCTCATGGCTACCGCCACGGGTATTTTGAGTTGACATGGTAAGTTCTCCAGAAAAATTGCCGCACCTGAATTGACGCAGCAGTGAAGAAGTGTAGAGAGCTCCTTGCGTCTTGCTTAGCAGAAGATATCCATTTCAAGGGTAAGGAAGAACTGTCAGTCCTGTCGGCGGCCTTTACGCCGTCGTTCGTTGGCGAGGTTACAAGCGAGCGATGTATTTGTCCTACATGAAGGGATGAGATTGACTGCTAGTCGAGAGGGATTTTGCCACCCACAATATCCGCTTACCGATGGTTTTCATGCACGTGGAGGATAGGATGAACATCGACTGGTCAGCACTCTTTCAATTCAGTGTTCCCATCGAAGAAATCGTGGTGCGCGGAACATTGATGTATGCATTCCTGTTCATCCTCTTTCGCCTGCTGTTGAGACGAGATGTCGGAAACGTGGGCATCAGCGATTTTCTGTTGGTAGTCATCATCGCGGATGCATCGCAAAATGGCATGAGCGGAGATGCCAATAGCGTCCCGGATGCGATGCTGTTGGTGCTCACTTTGACGTTCTGGAATTACGCCATCGACTTCGCCAGCTATTATTCCAAACCACTGCAGCGCCTCCTTGAACCCCGGCCACTGACGTTGATCAGAAACGGAAAAGTCTTGCGCCGGAACATGCGCAAGGAGTTTGTAACGATGGCGGAGATCGAGTCGAAACTGCGAGAAAACGGCGTAACGGATATTTCCCGCGTGCGGGAAATGATCATGGAAAGCGACGGGGAAATCAGTGTCATCCGAAAGGATCAGAAATGACGGGTTTCACGAATATCGCCATTACTATTGCCAATACCGGGGTAGCCGGACCCGACGACACCCCCGCCGGCACCAGGGCCGGGACGGCATATTTCACCGGGGGTCACCGTCGGGTGGAGCCACTCCGCTTCAGTTCTGTTTCACGCCGCTAAAGGGATAGGGGACGAATTGATATCCGGTGCGTGTACGCAGAAGATGGCCGAGCCCTGGGAACGGCTGGTGAGCAGCGGCGACAATGGCCCGATCCGCGGCGGCTTCGGCAAAGATCTTCGCTCTGGCCTTGGCGGCCATTGGAGAATCGGTGTCGAAGACAATCGTGACCTGCGGCTGTGCGAACTGGATCGCGCCGACGTGCATGACGTCTCCCCACACCAGCATGCGCTGCCCCTCCGACTCCACTTTGTAGACCGTGTGGCCGAGGGTGTGTCCGGCTGCTGAAATGGCATGGATGCCGGGTGTCAGCTCAACGTTGCCGTCGAAGGGCTTGAGGCGTCCCGCCTCTTTGTAGGGCTTGAGCGCGGCCTCGGCGAACGGGAAGAACGAACGATGTCCTTCCGGCGCCTTTTTGGCCTGTTCGCTGTCCGTCCAATAGGAAAGTTCGCGCCGGTCAAGGCGAATGACGGCATTGGGAAATGCCTCGCCGGATGGCGTGAGCAGCCCGCCGACATGGTCCGGGTGGAGATGGGTGAGGTATATCTCGTCGACTTGTTCGGGGCGGTAACCGGAGGCCGTCAGGTTCTTCAACAGCTGCCCGAGGCTTGGCCCAAAGACGCCGCTGGGGCCGGTGCCGCTATCGATCAGGATAAGCTTGTCGCCGGTGTTGATCAGAAAGCCGTTCACCGAAGCGGGGACCACAGGTCCCTGGAACGTCGCATCCAGCGCCTTTCTTATTTTCTGGGGAGTCGTGTTGGTCAGCAGCTTGCCCGGTTCCAGATCAATGGTCCCGTCATGCAGGGCGGTGATCTCGAACTGGCCCAGCATCAGCCGATAGAAGCCGGGTGCCTGAAATTTCTGCATGGGCGCTGCGGCCCAGCATGCTCCCGCGAGCATGGCGGCGGCCATGAACGAAGCGCCGCGTAACGCAATTTTTGTTGTCAGATTCATTTTTATCTCTTGAGTAAAGGGAAGGCCGGTCAGGCGCGCCGGGGTTTGAATGACACCGTGGGCGGTGACCGTGGGATGAGTTTAAACGGAATAGTTTTCTCCATTGGCGAATATCAAGAAGCATATTGGATAGTTATTTGATCCAATTGTTGACTGGCCGTACAATCGCCGACAGAGCGCGGGTCGCCCGGGCGCAAGTCCAGATCATATCCGAACGCCTGGCCACAATTCACATGCCTTCGTCGCAGAGAAACCATGTCTGAAGACAAGCTCAACGGAATTTCCACTTTTTTGACGGTAGTCGAGGCCGGCAGTTTTGCTGCTGCGGCAATCCGGATCAATGTCACCCGCTCGGCGGTGGCCAAATCGATCGCAAAGCTGGAAGCGCGCCTCGGTGTTCGGTTATTCCACCGAACTACCCGGCAACAGACGCTGACCGACGAGGGTGGGCGCTACTATGAACATTGCAGCCGGTTGATGGCGAATCTGCGGGATATGGAATCGGCGCTGCACGACGGCCGGCAAGGATTGGAAGGCCGTATTCGCGTCAGCGCGCCCCTCCTTTTCGGGCGCCGCTGCGTGGCGCCGGTACTGCGGTCGCTGATGCGCGCGCATCCCCGGCTTGAGCTCGAGGCAGAATTTTCAGACATGATTGTCGACGTGCTGGCCGACGGCTTCGACCTGGCGATCCGAATCGGATCCATCGCGGATTCAACCAGCCTGGTTGCGCGCAAGATCGGAAGACAACAAATGGCAATCTTCGCCTCGCCCGCTTATCTGGCGGCAAATGGCCGGCCATCGAGTGTGGCCGACTTGAGGCAACACACGGGCATTCTCTACGGACGCACGCCCCAGGCGCGCATCTGGCGTGTTCGCGATGTGGACGGCTCCAGCCAGGAAGTGCTTCTGCATGGCCGCGAGCGCTACGACGATCTCCAGGTCGTCGCCGATTCCGCCGTCCAGGGCGGTGGATTGGCCTGGTTGCCGCGCTGGCTGGGTGCGCCCCACGTGGCTGCCGGAGAACTGGAACTCGTCATGGACATGGACCGGGTGCTGTCGGTCGACATCCACGCGGTGTGGCCGCAGAATAAATATCTGCCGCTGAGGACGCGGACGTTGATTGACGCCCTGACGGCTGAGGTTCCCATCCTCATGGGGGAATAGCCTGATGCCGTCGGGATTTCTTTGCGGTGCCGACGACCGATCATTTGCCTCCATAAAATCCGGCTGAACGAAACACCCTCGCCGGGCTACGCTCAGCTTTCTTCGTCTCCGCCCATCGGCGGTTGATTCTGCCCTTCCTTCATCCCGCCGCCCAGATGACGCGCTTCGATGTCCTGCGCACCGATTCTTCCGGCGCGTGCGTGGCTCCTTTTGCCGCGCCCAAACGTCTTGGCTACACATGCATGGCAGACGTGCTTCATCAAGTCTCTCGTGTATTGCCGGCAAACGCCGGCTCTCGCCATGTCAGGCCCCTGCGGCAACGACGTTTCCATCGTATGAAGAAAGGAAGTAATTGTGCAGCTTAAAGACAAGTATGTAATCGTTTATGGTGCAGCGGGAGCGGTGGGAAGCGCCGTCGCCCGCGCCTTCTCCCGGGCAGGGGCCACAGTGTTCCTGACGGGCCGGAATCTTGCCGGCGTCCAGGCCGTCGCAACGGGCATCGGCGGCAAGGCGGAGGCGGCCGTGGTCGATGCGCTCGACGAGCAATCCATCGAAGCGCATTTGAAATCGGTGATCGACAGGGTCGGAAGAGTCGACGTCTCCTTCAACGCTGTCGGCATCCGCAATACAACGCTGCAGGGTGTCGCCTTGAGCAATCTCGATATCGAGCAGTTCTCGCTGCCGATCGCCACCTACACCAGGTCCTATTTCTTGACGTCGCGGGTCGCCGCCAGGCAGATGATCCGGCAAAAATCAGGCGTCATCATGACCGTGACATCGACTCCGTCACGGATAGGCATCCCGTTGATGGGCGGCGTGGGGCCGGCGATGAGCGCGGTGGAGTCCCTGACCCGTGGCCTGTCCGCGGAGCTCGCGCCTCACGGCATTCGCGTAATCGGTCTTCGCCCTCATGGCATGCCGGAATCGGACACGATCAAGGAAGTGTTTGGGCTGCATGCCAACGCGTGGGGAATATCGAGGGAACAATTCGAGGAACTGATTGCGGGGCGTACCCACACGCGCCGGCTTTCCTCGCTCACGGAAATGGCCGACATGGCGGTCTTTGCCGCCTCCGACCAGGCAAGCGGGCTGACCGGGACGATCTTCAATCTGAGCCTGGGAAGCCTGGACGACTGAGTTCGGCGCATGCGTCTGCGGCTGCCTGAACAAGCTGCGTGCGGGCGTTGCGCACCTTATGTCGGTTGCGCAACGCCCGGCAAGCCATGGCGCCGGTCATCGCCGCATCACGTCAACCGGTCCATATCCTGAAAAGAACACATCATGAACAAACGCAAGCTCTCGCTGAAGAAAACGACGGAACATCGCAGCTACACCACCGGCTTCGTGGTGAGCCGATTCAGAAGGGGGCGCGGGCAACCCGATGCGAGCGACGCTTGACGGTCATGTTCCAAGTACACTTTGGAAAATTCGCCTCGAATGCCGGGATCCCGGATAACCGGTTCGGTATGTCAGACGGTGGAGTGGAGCAGGGTGTCGGGTCAGGTCTTGCAGATTGGCTCTTTTTTCAAGGCTCATTCGTCTTAGCGATACCTGGACAACGGAGTGCAAATCATGAATCTCAACAGCAAGAATGTCGTCGTCACCGGAGGAAGCCGCGGCCTTGGGCTCGGGCTGGTCGAAGCTCTGGTGGCGCAGGGCGCCAAGGTGACGGTCGTCGCGCGCGGCGCCGATGCACTTGAATCCGTGCGAACCCGCCTGGGTGTCGCCACGATCCCGGCCGACGTAACGGACGAAACGGCTGCCCATCGCATCCTTGGGGAGGTCCGGCCGGATATTCTCGTTCTCAATGCCGGCGCGCAACCCCGGATGGCGCGCTTGGATCAGGTGAGCTGGGCCGACTTCACGGTGGCCTGGGATACCGACGTCAAGGCCGGGCTCTATTGGCTGCAAGCGGCGCTCAACCTGCCACTCAAGCCCGGAAGCCGTGTCCTCACGGTGTCGAGCGGCGCGGCTGTGAACGGTTCGCCGCTATCAGGAGGCTATGCCGGTGCCAAGCGCATGCTCTGGACCATGGCCAGGTACGCCAACGGCGTCTCTGAAAAAAAGAACCTGGGAATCGGCTTCCAGGCGATCGTGCCGCAGCAGATGGTTCTCGGCACGGGAGTCGGAGATGCGGGAGCCAATGCTTATGCGCATGTCGCAGGCATTACGCCGGAAGAATTCGTCGTTCGCTTCGGCGCTCCGATGCCACCCCGCCAGTTTGGCGACATGGTCGTTTCCCTGCTGGAAGATCCGCAATTCGCCGATGCCGTCGCGTTCGGAATCAAAGGTGCGGGGATCTCGGTACTGGAAGGAGCCGCAGCGTGAGCGCCGGGCCGCCCGCCGGCAACGACGAGCGCAGAGCGGAGATCCTTGCCGTGGCCGGCGCGTTGCGGCCGGAGTTGCACCGCTATTGCGCGCGCCTCATGGGATCGGTCTTTGATGGAGAAGATGTAGTGCAGGACACGCTGATCCGGGCCTTGGAAGCATTGCCGGAATTGGATGAGGCGACGCCGCTGCGGCCGTGGCTGTTTCGGATTGCCCATAACCGCGCTCTCGACCTGTTGCGCAGCCGGGCAGTGCGCAAGGCCGAGCCAATCGCAGCGGCTTCGGACGTCGTCGATGCGGCCAACCCTGACCCCGTGGAGATGCTGATGCGCCAGGAAGCTGTTAACACCGCAGTATCTCGCTTTGCGGAACTGCCTCTTGTTCAGCGCAGCGTAGTCATCCTGAAGGATGTGCTCGACGAATCGCTGGTGGAGATCGCCGTTCTTCTCAATCTCACGGTCGACGCCGTGAAAGGCCACCTGGCGCGGGGACGTGCGCGCCTCCGGGAAATCAATGCACTAGCCGGCCAGCTTCCGGCCCTGGCTCCTGGCCCGGCGTCCGATGCGGTCGCGCGCTATGTGACACTCTTCAACCAGCGCAACTGGGACGGCCTGCGGACCCTCCTGGCCGACGACGTCAAGCTCAACCAGTCGACGTATCCGCTTCGAGTCGGCGCAGCCGACGTCGGTTTGTTCTTCACCATTTATGCCAAGATTGACGGCGTTTGGCTCGTCCCTGCGTGGCTGGAGGGGCGGGAGGTGATCGCGGTGTTCGAAGACCGTAACAATCCACGGCCCAGCTATGTCATGTGGCTCGAATGGCAGAATGGAAGAATCAGTTTCATTCGTGACTATCGCTATTCCCGCTATGTCGCTGCCGATGCGGAGCTGACGCTGGCGCCGCAGGCTGCATCGTCAGGCCAAGAGTAAATACAGCGCTTTGTCCTCAAGCGCTCCAGGCGCGTTCAATCATCCGGGCGGCATCTTGTCGAAGGCAGGCAGGGCCGGATCGAGGTAATCCCATGCCTGAGCGCGCATGCGATAGGTCACGGCCTGCGGCTTGTACCGGCCCGGATCGTCGAGGCTTGCCGCATGCACGGTAAAGATCTGCGGCATGGCCGAAAACCGCAGGTAGACCGGTGAACCGCAGCGCGGGCAGAATGCCCGCGTCTTCACATTGCCGCTATCGGCGACCATGTCCCATTGCGTTGCGTCGCCGCTGAGTTTCACGCCGTCGGCAGCGAATGTCAGATAGGAACCATGTCCGGTGCCGCTCTTGCGCTGGCAGTCACGGCACTGGCAATGGTTCATGAAAAACGGTTCGCCCGGGATTTCGTATCGAATCGCGCCGCAAGCGCAGCCGCCGGTGTAGGTCTCGCTCATCTGTCTCTCCTGTGTTGAAGTGCCGTTCGCCGGTGTTTTTCAGTGCGGCACGTCGGTAAAGTTGCCCAGGCTGGGTACGACCTTGCGCCAGCCTTCGCGCATGTTTTGGAATGCGGTGTCGTTGGTGGGAGTGACAAAGCCTGAGTGCACCAGCCGCAATCGGGTACCCTCCGGAACTTCGGTCAGTGTGAACGTGACGATCGTATCCAGTCGCGAACCATATCCCTTGTTGCTCTCATGGCCACCCTTCCAGGCATAGACGAAGCGCTCGTTGGGTACGACCTCCAGCACTTCGCAATGGATGGTGCCGTCCCACTCGCCGGCCGGCTTGGTTTGATAGGTGAAGCGCGTTCCCTTCACGGGAGCGAAGCCCTGCGGTTCCATGAGCCAGCGGGCCATCAATGCTTCCGAGGTAAGGGTCTTCCAGATCGTCTCGGGTGCATGAGGAAAGACTTCATCCACCACGATTTCCTGTGTGGGCAATTTCAAGGCGCTGTCATTCATGGATCAATTTCCTTCAAGAGGGTTCTGAGATCGGCAAAGCGCTTGCTCCAGAACACGCCGTAGTGGCTCATCCAATCGGCAAGCGGCGCCAGGCCTTTGGGTTCGGCGCGATAGAACACGTTGCGTCCCTGTGCGCGATCGGCGACCAGGCCTGCGCGCTTGAGGGAGCCCAGATGCTGTGAGATGGCGGACTGGGTGACGCCGCTGCCCTCGGTCAGCTCAGCCACGCTGATTTCGTGCGCATGCACGATCCGTTCAAAAACGGCGCGCCGCGTGGGATCGGCGAGGGTGCGCATGACGGTGTCGAGAGAAGTGGTTTGCATGATGGTGTTTATATTAGTAATTGCTAATGTATAAGTCAATGCTAATTTGTTGAGTCTCGCCAAATCTCTTCGGTCGCGTGCTTCATTTGAAATAGCTCGTGTTTAGTTTCCGGGCGGTACGACATTCTGCTTGCCGGCTTAGGGTTAACCCTGATATCGGCAAACATGTTTCTTCGCCAGAATGACCCTAATAGCAAGCGACTTCGCTTAGAATTATTAAAAAGATAATGTTTAGTGGAGATGATCGAACGTTCTGAATAAAGTATTTCTTTGAAAAAATAACTCGCATTTCCTTGGGGGAACTATGTCGTCATTTCGAAACATGAAAATCGGTACCAAATTGTCGTTGGGCTTCGCAGCACTGCTCGTGCTGACCATTATCCTGGCGGGGATTTCGCTCTACAGCATCATGTCTTTAACCCGCTCCATCAAGTCGGCAGACATTGTGCAAGAGCAAAAATTGTCGCCGCTGTATGTCGCCCGGGAGGCGTTGGACCAGACCGGTCTTGCCGCCCGCAATGCCTATGTCTTCCGCAATGACGCCGACGCACAAAAAGAGCTCAAAATCGTTGATGAGCAAAAACGTATATACATGGACACATTGAAGACCCTGGAGCCCGTGTTTCCCGACAACAAGGACTTTGAAAAGGCGAGGGCGGGATTGCTGCAAATGGCGGAAGAGCTCAAGCGCCCGCGTAACTACCGGGAAGCAGGGAAGATGGAGGAGTTTCGGGATTTCCTTGTCAACGAATGCAGCCCTTTACGGAGGCAGATCGTTCTGGACATCAACAAAGTCATTGCCCAAGTCGAGGCAGAAAATGTGCAAGCTCATGACTTGACCGAGCAAATGGCGAAGCAAGCGGTCACCCTGGTGGCGGTATTGACGCTCGTCGTCGCAGTTGTTTCAGGAATAGTCGGCGTCCTCATAACCCGAGGTTTGCTGAAGCAATTGGGCGGCGAGCCTGCCTATGCAGCCGATATCGCCCGCAAGATTGCCGCAGGTGATTTGTCATGCGATGTGCAAACCAAGCCTGGCGATGATGCGAGTCTCCTGTTCGCCATCAAGAGCATGCGGGATAGCCTTTCTTCCATCGTGTCGCAAGTGAGGGAAGGCACGCAGACGATAGAACAAGCCTCTTCTGAAATTGCTTCGGGAAATCTCGATCTTTCTGCAAGAACCGAGCAGCAAGCCGGCTCATTGGAAGAAACCGCCTCGGCAATGGAGCAGATCACGTCTACCGTCAAGCAGAACGCCGATAACGCAAGGCAAGCGAATCAACTGGCGGTGTCGGCGTCCGATGTGGCTATCCAGGGTGGTGAAGTGGTAGGCCAGGTCGTCACAACGATGGCAGGGATTAATGACTCGTCGCGCAAGATCGTCGACATCATCAGTGTCATCGACGGCATCGCGTTTCAGACCAATATCCTCGCGTTGAATGCCGCAGTCGAAGCTGCGCGGGCCGGTGAACAGGGACGCGGCTTCGCCGTGGTTGCCTCCGAAGTGCGCAGCCTGGCTCAGCGCAGTGCCGCCGCAGCGAAAGAGATCACCGTCCTGATCAACGATTCGGTGTCCAAGGTCGAACGCGGCAGCCAATTGGTCGAGCAGGCCGGCCAGACGATGGTGGAGGTTGTCACAAGCGTCAAACGGGTGACAGACGTTGTTGCTGAAATTTCCAACGCAAGCCAGGAGCAGAGCAACGGCATCGTCCAGGTAAATCTTGCAATCACCCAGATGGACGAAGCCACTCAGCAAAACTCCGCGCTGGTGGAAGAGGCGGCAGCGGCTGCAAACGCGATGATGGAACAGGCCGCATCGCTGGCCGGGATCGTCTCCACCTTCAAGTTGCGTGACGGCTCCGCGGTACTGACATCCGGAGACGCAGGCAGAAGGATGCCGCAGGCAGTGGCGCGGCTGCAGATGGTTTAGAGACCGAAAGCCCGCTTGCGGGCTTTCGTCTTTGCAGACGTTTTCTCCTGTCCGGTCCGGACACTTCGATCCCTGCAGGGATCGCACCTGCGAGCAACCGTCCTGGAGAAAACCAATCTTCCCAACAGTTTGCGGCTTCAGCCTCCACAATCAGTCCTATTCGGTTTATCGTATAGAAACAGTACGCAAAATATTAAAAAAATTCGCTGGGAGACCGATCATGTCCATTTTGATCCGATGTGTCTTGCTTATTGCGCTCACCCCTTTGGCAGCCTTGTCGCAAGATAAGGAATGTAAAAAAGTCGTCATTTCGGCTGACTCCGACTACGCACCGCTGCAATGGTACGACGGAAAAAATCTGACCGGCGCCAGCATCGAAATCGCGACGAGTGCGCTGACCGCCATGGGCGTCCCCTATGAGGTGCGTTACGTCGGTCCTTTCCACCGCGTGCTGAAGAGCGCACAGGAAGGCGAGATCGACATGATCTCTTCCCTCAAGGACACGCCTGAAAGACGCGAGTATCTGACCTACACCAACGTCGCGCTGTTCCCCAATCCCATTGCCGTATTCGTTGCAAGGGGGCGCAGCTTCAGCTATACGGGATGGAACGATCTGATCGGAAAAAAGGGCGGCATCACGCTTGGCAATCAGTTCGGGAATGGCTTCGATGAATTTCTGAGAGCACATTTACAGGTGGAAGCGGAGCAAAAAGCCTATATGAATTTCAAGAAACTTGAACTGCATCGTATCGATTATTTGATTACCGGGTACTACAGCGGATTGGCCTTCTTAGCTGCGTCCGGACAAAACGACATGTTCGTTGCCCTCAAACCGTATGTCTCGGAGTCTGATAATTTCATCGCCATGGCCAGGGCAAGTCCATGCATCAAACACCTGAAGGCCCTGAATCTCCAACTGGATACCATGCGCCGCGAAGGCAAACTCAAGTTGATCCTGGACAAGCATATGGCACTGCTACCCAAGCGAGCGAACTGACAATAAATACCTGCGGCCGTGGAAACGCGTGCGTTCACATGACTATCCCGATCTCGACTGCCGGCCAGGAATGGGGATACCTGCTATCGATCCCGGCGCAGCCGCTGGCAAAAAAGTCAACACGTAACAAAATATCGATGGCGATTTCTTGAGTGCTATTGAATACGTATACACAACACTATCCCTTTGTATTCAGCATTTATATCTGGCGTTTAGCGGGAGAGAATTTTTACCGGCGGGATAGGGAAAAGAGCTAGCGTGGCGATGTCCGGCCGCTCCCGCGTAGAGCGGGGCTGCGGCCGGATAGCGCCATCGGCGCTAAAAGGCTCTGGAAAGTCGCTCTTTGATGAGAGCGTACTTTTCACCGGACGTGTCTGACAGTGCCAATTCACGCGACGAGGGCGTGTCATCGTAGGGGATGGGTTCAGAAAATTGGCTTGCGGTCAGGTCCCACTTCACGTTCTCAATCGAGTTGTAAAAGTGCGTTCCACCTGACGTTTTCGTGCTGAGAATTTCACCACCGAAAAAATCCTGCACAACCAGGGACGTGATGCTGCAATGATTCTGCGCCGGGTTGGATGGTGACCATGCGCCCGTCGGGCTTGACGTATCCGCAGACCATACGGAAGCGATGGCCCTGTATAACTCCAGTGGCGTTGTGAACGGATTGACCGGCGATTGCATATTGTTTTCCTCGGTTATGGGGCTTGATTCCAGTCATTCTACTATTGTGGGTACCAAGGACTGTTCTGGATGACTGCGCCAGACTGTCGAGAGTCGAACTCAATAGCTCATGTTGCTAGAGTAGCTTGCTCCAAACTTTGGCGTGCCGTCCTGTTCCGTAGTAGTCAACCAACATGCCGTGATCTGCATCGAAGATCCGATCGTAGAATCCCCAACTCGAAAGGTAGCGTGGGCCGCTGTTGACCAGTAACCCAATGGCTCTGGCAGCTTTGGCTTCTTCAACTACCGCCGCTAACAACGATCGCCCGATTCCTTTGGTTCGCATGAAATCGCGATGTACGAACACATTGAGCAATTCCAAATAATCCGGCGCATTCAACAAAACATGGGCACTCATGCGCGAGTCCGGCCGTGAAAGCCCCATGCAAGCAATGGGGATGTTCGTTGAATCGCAAGCGACCAGATAACTACGGTAGCGTCCCTCATCGTCCGCAGCACCTGCCATATAAGTTTTGATCGCGGCGATCTCGGATTCGACAACCTGGCCCGAGTGCAAATCGCGCACGTGCTGCCGTAACACAACATCCAGATGCTGAATATCTGCCCGGCACAGCCATCGGATGTTCCCAAGCTTACTATTGAGCAATGCTGGCGTTATGCTTTTGGGACGGCAGGTATAGAAAATGTCCCAATCCTCTTCACTGGTTTGCTCAAAGCCATGGTCTCGATAAAAACGATTAGCATCGCTCTCGCGCAGGGCGGCGAGATTGACGGGACATCCCCGGCGGCTGGCATCGGCAAGAATTCGCTTGAGGACCTGCGCGCCGATTCCTCGCCCCTGCCACAGGGGATGGATATAAAGATGTCGGAGAGTGTGGACGCCTGGATGACGATCCAACGAGAAAAAGCCGATAGTTCGGCCATCGGCCACGATGCGGTAGCAGGTTTCCGGGTTGAACGTCGATGTGAATCGTTCACGTGCGCGCCGGGCATCAAATCTGCCGACTCGCTCCAGACTTTCGCGCATGGCAACAATACGCATCCCGACAAGTTGTTCAAGATCGGATTCTTGGGACTGCATGAAGGCGACGAGCATTGAGTGTTATGGCTATTCAAAGTGGGCCGGTGGCCAAAAACCGTGGATTCAATGTGAATCGCAGGACAGGTACGCTCCTGGAGGAAAACGCTCTCTCAGGCCAATGTATTTTGCTGCACAAAAATACGTTGAGCCGTCGGCCGCTCGCGGTAGTGTCTAAACCAGCCTGACAAAGCCTCATATTGATCAAGGACATTTATCCCGTGAACTCTGGCGAATTCTAAAATAGCTGCCAGTGTGCAATCCGCCATCGTCACATTTTCGCCCATCAGGAATGGTCCCCCTGCTTTGATCATTTCATTTAAATAACTCAAACCGACGGGAAACTGAGTCTTGAAGTGCGCGGCAATTGCCGGGTCCGGAAAGCGGTCTCGTTGGGTAACTGTCGCCTGCACATAACGGGCGAGTGGATAAAACACTCGAATTTCCGCGACTCGCTCGGCGGCGCGAGCTTTAGCCCGTTCCACCGGCGTTGGACCAAACATTGTTGGTTCAGGAAACAGTTCTTCAAGGTATTCGACGATTGCGAGTGATTCATGGATGAACGAGTTTTCAGCCACTTCCAGAACAGGCACTTTAGCGAGTCTGTTGCGCGCAAGATGAGCAGGTTCCTTTTGTTTTCCTCCCGCCAAGCTAATTTCGTCAACTCGAATAACATTTTCCATCGAATTCTTCTCGGAAATATAAAGTCTTACCCGATCAGGCGAGGGCGCTCCTGGAAGGAAATAGAGCTTCATGCTTGTCCTTTACGATGTCCCGTTTCTGGCCGGCAGCGATTCGGCGTAACACCAAGTGCCGATTTTCACGACACTAACGTCCCTTGATGAAAAACGATTTTCCATTTTCCATCGCTTTTTCTCCACAATGTCGTTCTTCGTGTAAGCCGGCCAGGCTGCTGCAACAGGTAACTGATTTGGTAGAGATCGTCTGCCAGCTGCCGGATGCGAAATTCGCTACAAGAAAAAGTATCTTCCTCTTGCGCCCGGTAGCGCTCCAGCAAGGTTTCGACTACCGAGCTGCGACTGTAGATCTGGCCGCTTGCGCCGATCTCCCAAAAATCGTCGGCAGTCATGTCCAGGAGCGCCTCGCGACTGGTCCCATATTCCCGGCAATGAAAAATGGGCTCGCGAGCGCTGAGTTCGGCTAGCACGGCGTCCAGTTCGGATACTGGCATTCGATTTCTTTCCAAGGATGTGTCGAAGAGCCCGGCCCCTGCGTTACGCAGCGATTCTGTTTACCGGGGACGTTGGGGGAAGCGTGATGGTTTTTATCGCCGCAGGGTGCGCCATCGCGGAAACGCCTGATGCCTCCACCTTGAAAATAGCCACAGAGGCGAGAAGGCGGGCTGCCTGATCGGCCATTGCCTGAGCAGCAGCGGTTGCCTGCTCGACCAGCGCGGCATTCTGCTGAGTGACTTCGTCCATCTGAGTTATGGCGATATTGATCTGGGCAATACCGGTATGCTGTTCGCTCGAGGCCGCCGCGATCTCACTCATGATATCCGTGACGCTTTGTACGGACTGGACGACTTCTGCCATCGTCTTGCCGGCGTCCGACACCAATTGCGATCCCGTGTTGACGTGTTGAACCGAGGTGCCGATGAGATCTTTAATCTCCTTCGCCGCTAATGCACTGCGTTGCGCCAGCGTACGCACTTCGCTGGCAACAACCGCGAAGCCCCTGCCTTCTTCCCCCGCGCGCGCTGCTTCTACGGCTGCATTGAGCGCAAGAATATTGGTTTGAAAAGCAATTGCCTCCACCGACGCAATAATCTCTGTGACTTTGCTGGAGCTTTCTGAAATATCAGACATCGTCTTCACGACGCCCTCCACAACTTGCCCGCCCTTTAAAGCGGTAGCCGAGGCGGAGTTCGCCAGTGTGCTGCCTTGCCGTGCATTGTTTGTATTTTGCTCAACAGTGGAAGTGATTTCCTCCATGCTGGAAGCGGTTTCCTCTAGCGACGCCGCCTGTTCTTCTGTGCGCCGAGACAAGTCGTGGTTGCCTTGTGCAATCTCGCCAGCGGCTGTCGCAATTGACTCCGCAGAGTGCTGGATACCGATCACCACATCGTTTAGTTGGCTACGCATCTTCTCCAGTGAGACCATCAGAATATTGGGACTGGCTGAATTCAAATCCAACGCCACGGTCAAGTTTCCCTGCGAAATTTCACTTGCGACGTATTGCGCTTGACTCGGTTCTCCTCCCAGCTGTTTCAATATACTTCTGACGATTAAAAGCGCAGTGAGAATTCCCAGAAGAAGTGCGACGGTTGCAGCAGTGAGAGTGGTCGCGCGCAATTTTTGATATGTCGCCTCGGCCTCGCCAGCGGCTTCTTCATTGAGCTGGTCTTCAAGATTGACGAGTTCTGCAAGACGATTTAGCCAGATCGTTTGTTTGGGGCGAATTTCTTGAACAAGAAGGGGGGTGATCGAGGCGACATCGTTACTCGCTCCCAGCGCAGCGGCTTTCTCCAGAAGAGGGGTTACTGCTGCTTCGTCGGATTTTAGCGCCGCGTATAGTTCACGCTCCTTCTGGGTAGTTCCTGGCGCCTGCGTAAATAGCTTGCCTAGTTCTTGATAAGCATCGGCGTATTTCTTCTCTAGCGGTTTGAGGCGAGCCAACTCGCTGTTAATAAGCTGCTGATCCGTAAACAAGGCCAGATTTCTTACGACAAGAGCGCGAGTTTGCACGCTCGTTGCCATTTGGTTCGCCAACTTTGCCTCGGCATTGTTGACATAGGTAATTTCGTTCAGCTTCTCCCTGAGACTCGACATTCCGGAGATGCCAAAGATTGCCACTGCAATCAGTGCTGCCAATACGACTGTAAAACCAATAGTGAGCCTTGTGGATACCTTCAGATTGGTCATTTCCTACTCCCTTAGAGAAGCGTTGTTCAACAATTGTGGATTGCGCGTCGCCAGAGTCAGAGCATCGACTCGGCATCCAGCCTCGTTCTCATTTTTGTTGTAAGACGCATCCTTTCCCCGGGGTGAATGCTCATCATATCTGGACGTTGGGTCTTCGTGCTACGCCATCGCCAACCTGCGCAGCAGTAGGCCGATGCCGGAAAGCGCAGGGATGCGGGGGCTTTCGCTGGGAGGCTTCATGCCTCACGCCCATTCAGGAAATCCCCTATATGCGGACAACATTCTATTGAGTATGCTTTTATCGTGGAATAGGCAGTCGACCTTCGTTTCTTCAAAGGCGCAACTTGGAATTCACCGATTTCTGGCAAGGAAAAATCCATGTATTCGGCCTATTGGCGCTTCTTTGTATCGGCGTGGCGATGGCATGGCGGCTTCTTCGTTCTCTAAACAATGCGGCAATTGAGCGCGAAGCAAAAGAGGCCGAAGACTTCGCCCAGCATCTGGCCCACATGGTGTACATGGAACAGTATGCGGTGTGTCCCGAAAGAGAACGAAGAAGAGCCCTGGACGAAGCTGCGTCGATATGCAAACAGCTCGAGAGGCAAAGCTGAGCAAGAGGTGCTGAATGTTTAACCGATCAAGAATATCTGCGTCAGGCGTAGCGAGAATTTTCGTTGTGTCGGTATGTCTCGTCATCGTGGTGCTCGAATTCTGGTCGGGGCTGCGAGAGCATGATGTCGAACTCACAGAGTCCACTAGAGCGACGTCGAATGTCGCTATGGCGCTGGCCCAACACGCCGATCAGACGTTCAACGAGGTCGACATCGTCCTGCTGGGTCTCCTTGAACGACTGGAAAAAGATGGCAATTCCAAATCGGGACTCGCGCGTACTCATGATCTGATGGTGAGCCGCGTCGGTGGCCTGCCTCAGCTTGCGGGCCTGTTCGTCTATGATGACCAAGGGAATTGGGTTGTAAATTCTCAGCCGACCTTGGAGAAAAGATTCAATAATTCAGACCGCGATTACTTCATTTATCACCGTCTCCATCGTGTAGAGAAGCCATTCATTGGAAAGCCGATCAAAAGTAAATCAACCGGACAGTGGATACTCACGATTAGCCGACGCATCAACAAGATTGACGGTTCATTCGGCGGGGTAGTGCTTGGTACTATCGATTTATCTTTTTTTCAGCGTTTTTACGCACAATTCGACATCGGTAAAAATGGGGCGATCATGTTGGGAAGCCTCGACGGTACCGTATTGCATAGACGCCCACTTCTTCCTGACTCCGTCGGCAAAAATTTGGAGAATTCACCTCTGTTTCAGGAACATGTGAGGCGTTCAGGATCCGGTTCCGTGGAAATACGTTCGACTCAGGATGGCGTCGTCCGGATTAACAGTTTCAGATATCTGGCTGACCATCCGCTGTTTATCATCGTAGCGATGTCAAAAGATGAAGTGCTCGCCGAATGGATGTTCCATGTCTGGGTTCGCGTGATTGGCGTGGCGGCGGTGCTGATCATCTTGTACTACGGCGGTACGAAAATGGTTGCGCAAGTCAAGCGTAGAGAGGTTGCAGAGCTGGACGCAATCAAGTCGAAGCGTAAGCTTGAAAGTCTTTATAAGACGCTGGAAGCTCAATCTCAGAAAGATGGACTCACTGCTGTTTTCAACCGGCGTTACTTTGACGATTCGCTTTCGTCACAACTAGCTCTGCTCAACCGTTCGGGAGGGATACTATCCCTCATCATGGTCGACGTCGATCACTTCAAACGATTCAACGATACCTATGGACATGCAGCCGGGGACGTCTGCCTGCAGCGAGTAGCTGCAGCCATCCAGACAGCTGTTCAGCGGGAGGGCGATGTGGTCGCTCGCTACGGAGGAGAAGAATTTGCGGTCATATTGCCGGAGTGCGATAAGGCTGGTGCGTTGATCGTAGCGCGCTCGCTGATCAATAGCCTTCACGAAGAAAAAATCGAGCACGCTTCCAGCGGTACCGGATTTATCACTGTGAGCGTCGGAGTTACGTCGATTGCCGTTGAGCCCGGCCATGCAATAACACCGCGCAAAATGATCGAGGCGGCAGACGAGGGCCTATATCTTGCAAAGGACCAAGGACGAGATCAGGTGATATTTCGCGAGTTTTCCCCTCAAGCACGGAACCGAATACTTTGCTTTGATGAGGAGGCCGCTTGAGAGGTTTTCGTAGTTGATTTTCTTTTTCTGAAGGTTCGCTTCTGGCCGGAGCTGACTAAGTGATTCGCAAGAACATTCCGGCCTTTTGAGGCGGCATTGAGACCTCAAAGCCGTATCGTTTATAAAATTCAGGCGTTCCGTGATCGGCCATCAGGCTGACGTAGGCTGTTGCTGGTGCGGTTTCATGGATGAATGCCATTAGACGTTCCATAATCATGCGACCGAGTCCCTTTTTTTGATGATCCGGCAGGACGGCAATATCCACTACCTCAAAGAAACATCCACCATCACCAACTATCCGGCCAATTCCAACCGGCGTGTCTTCGGCGTACACAACGACGCTGAATAGGCCATTCTGCAGGCCAATGGTGGCAGCTTCAATGGATTTTCTACTCAGCCCTGCGGCTAATCTTATTTCAACGTAGGTGGTTGCACTAGGTACTTCTTCGCGAAGGTAATAATCCATGTTCGCAATCTTGGTATGTTGAGAGGTCTGTTTTCTGTCCGTTACGGACATGTCGCATCTTAACGGATCGCGTCCTGACCCCGTCAACTGCCGGCTCGCGCTGTTATCCGATAAGTCTTCGGTGATGTTCCTGTGATGCGCTTGAACGCATTGCTGAAAGCACTCTCTGACGTATAGCCCAGCGACTGCGCCATTGTGGCGACCGGCAAATTTCCTTCGCGCAAAGCGCGTTGCGCGAGGCGCATGCGCCACTCGGTAAGGTAGGTGAGTGGCGCCACGCCGGCGGCAGTCTTGAAACGCGAAGCAAAGGTCGTGCGGGACATGGCGCAGGCTTCGGCGAGTTCTTCCAGATGCCATGCGCGACCGGGGTCCCCGTGCATCAGGCGTAATGCGGGGGCAAGTCGGGGTTCACCCAGCGCGCGCAGCCAACCGGTCGGCGCAGGCCCTGAATTATTCAGATGTGCTCGCAAGATCTGAATGAACAGCAACTGCGCCAGCTGGGCCGACGCCAGCTGGCTGCCCGGCAAGCTGGCTGCTCGCTCGTCCATCAGCTGTCCCAGCAGCCATCGAAAACTGGCTGCTTGCGGCGTCGTGGCGGGAACATGTATCCATGCCGGCAAGACATCCCGTAGCAGTCTGCCGCTGGTCGGGTCGAGCAGGACGTGTCCGCCGATATGCTCGAAGTCTTGCCCGTCCCCGACCATTGCCGTTGCATTGCCCGATCCTGAGAACAATGCCATGGCGTCGACTGCCGGCACGCCAGGTGCGCTGGCCAGCGTAAATGCGCGTGGCGCCGTCAGCAGACCGACGTCGCCGGTGTCGAAGCGAATCGGTTCCGGTTCTCCGTCGAGCTCGATCCAGCAGCTTCCCTTCACCACCGCGAAGAACTTGATTTTTTCCGGTGCCGGGAAGCGGATGGCCCACCTGCCTCCCGCCGTGAAACCGCCGGTGGCGAGCGATTCGGCACGCGTGAATTTAAGGATGTCGGAGAATGGATCTGTCTGCATTTCCGTACTATTGCGCAAGTAATGAGGATTTACAAGTATTCATAATACGAGCTCAAAGCCTTATCTTCTCTCTACTTTGGCGCTGGCTACTTCAGCTGGCGCGTAATCAGGGAAATGACATGAGCGATACCTTAGTACTGGTAACTGGCGGGACCGGATTCATTGCGCAGTACTGCATGATTGCGCTGCTGCAAGCAGGCTATCGGGTGCGCACCACGGTGCGCGATCTGGAGCGGGAAGGGGAGGTCCGCAGCTACCTCAAGGTTGGCGGCGTTGATGCGGGCGATCGCTTGTCCTTTGTCGCGACCGACCTCGGTACAGACTTGGGATGGGGCGAAGCTGCTGCCGGATGCAGCTACGTTATGCACGGTGCTTCGCCTACGCCATCGGGCGACCAAGTGCTGGAAGAGGATTGGATCAGGCCCGCAGTAGACGGCAATTTGCGTGTGCTTCGCGCCGCGCGAGATGCCGGCGTCAAGCGCGTGGTGCTGACTTCCGCCTTCGGCGCGATTGGCGTCGGTCATCCTCCCATGAAGCGGCCTTTCGATGAAACCGACTGGAGCGACCTCAATAGTGGATCAGTCGCGCCGTATCAGAAGTCCAAGACCCTCGCCGAACGCGCGGCTTGGGAGTTTATCGCTGAAGAGGGACGTGGTATGGAGTTGGCGGCGATCAATCCGGTGGCAGTCCTCGGCCCGGTGCTGGGCGAGGATTTCTCGCACTCGATTCGCCTGATCAAGTTCATGCTGGATGGCCAGCCGGCATGCCTGAAGATTAATTCCGGCTTCGTCGACGTGCGCGACGTCGCCGATCTGCACCTGCGGGCGATGACCGATCCTGCCGCTGCCGGTGAACGCTTCCTGGCAATTTCCGGTGAGAGCATATGGATGATCGAACTCGCTGACGTCTTGCGCCGCCGCCTTGGCGACAGGGCCGGTAAGGTACCCACGCGCGTGATGCCCAACTGGATGGCGCGCCTGGCCGCCAATCAAAATCCGACAATGCGCGCTGCCGTACCGCTCTTGGGGATCAATCTGAACGCCACCAGTGAAAAAGCGCAACGCCTGCTCGGATGGACTCCGCGCTCGCGAGAAGACGCGATCGTGGCAACGGCAGAGAGCCTCATTCGGCTGGGGCTGGTGGGAAGCTGAGTGTGTGTGGCGGGCCGATTTTCATTAAGCATTTTACTATTCAACGTACGGCAGCTACTGGCCGATTGCTGACTATGCTGCTTCGACCTGTGAATACAGAATGCACTAGAAAACGACTAGTTTTCCTAGACTAAATGCATCCTCAAAATCCTCTGCCACATCACCGACCCAGCTGCAAGGAAAATGACCGTTTAAATACCAATACGCCAATTCGCTGTAATACCTCGATTGATAGAAATCCGAATATTCAAAGGCAATACAAATGCGCAACATATCGCTACTAGAGAACTTATAGATCAAGTCGTCAGGCATGCCATTTTCATTGCCTGCTTCATTTCTTTTTTTGTTGCTGAGAAGATATGCAATATGGGGCTTCATTTCAGCAATTTTGGTATTCCATAGTTGATACGCATCTCTATGGTTTTGATGCAAATACATAGAAATTTGATTCAATGATTCTACAGATGCGTCATCGGACGCCGATGACGTACAGTGAGCCACTGCCTGATCCCAGTTCGAAACAAAGATCGTTTCAATGTGATCGTTAGGCTTCATAACTTTTCCGACCTGAGAAAACCATTGGACCTCTGCGAGGTCATCGAGAAACGCTACAGTTCTTGAGTGCATAGTATTTTTTGCCGATTCTGTTTTCAATGGCCTTCTTACTCGTCATTTCGTAATGCCCGCTGCTGGTCGATTGCGGACCTCCTCTGACTGCGCCGATAGTTAGAGTTGCTGTCGACAATTATCAAATGTACATGCGCTTGTCATAGATATTACTTCTGGCCGTTTGATTTCTTAGGATGTAGCGCCACCTGGATTTGCAGCACCACATTAAAGCGGGGCTCTTCGCCTGGTTCATGACCCGTGATTGTTTTGGCTAACAATACCCATGCTTCGTTGCCGTAGTCGTCGTACCATATTTTTTGTACTCCTTGTGCACCGCCGGGTAAATTAATATATTTTTTTCTCAACTGATCAGCAGACTTGGACACCGGATTGTGCTTGTTCATCTCGTCGTCCAGTATCCATCCAGCCTGCTCCATCTGGCGGGCTATATCTTGCAGCCGCCGCCAGGTCTCGTCCGTCTCCGCTGATTGTCGGTATACGCCAATGCCGAATGAGCGAATTGTGGTGTGCCCGTAACCGACGTTTACATTCATGTATCCGACATTATCGAGTTGCATCCGATGATGCGGGTCTCGATAGATAAAGGTATGCGGCTGGTCGGTGACGAAGCCAACAGGCGTAGGCAGCGGTCCTAGCTTGAAGGTCGAATGCTGGATCGCCTCGTCCCAAGTATCACCGATCTTCGCCTCAATTGTCGGCAGCACCTTCTTTTCCTTGTCGTTCGTGTTCACGGTTTCTCCGCAGCCGTTCAACGCGACGGTCATCCCCAGAAATGCTAGTAGCTGAAGCCAGCGAAGCAAGCTTATTTTCATATCCACTCTTTGGATGGCCACGCCTTGAGCGCTACTGGTTGGCCGAGGCCGGATGCAAGGCGCATTAATTGATAGATGTTGCATAGAATAGGTTTGTGTCTGTTACTGGCCGATAGCGGACTCAACCCCAAAACCAAATCATCCCGAGTTTTTCTTCGCACGCATGCTGGAGGAATCGATGCAAAGAACTAACATCCGAAATAGCATCTTGTATTGCATCTTCCTCATCTTGTTCAGTTTTCTGGGCATAGGCGCGAGCTCGTTCCTGTACTGTTGCAGTATCGAGCGCGAGCAGTAGCTCACGAAGCTCAGTGACTTGCACAGATTGAAAGGCATGAGCAAATCCAAGTCCAACCTTGCCGAGCTCAAATGCAGAGCCGAGCATTTCACCACGATACTGTCCTCCAACATTGGGGAAATTTCCCAATCCTTCAACGGCCGAGTGCGTTCCGTTGAGAGCGAAGTACAAACCGCCTTGGAAATACAACGTCGTATATTCAGCCTCTATTTCCGGCCAAGGACATCCGACGTCCGCGTCAATCTGTTTAATTACTTCGCGCTTGGAGAGCCATGAACCGATGGTTTCAGTCTTGGTAATTTGGGGGCGCTGCCCTGCCAGGAACCTTTTCGTGTACCCAGGGCTTCTCTTTAGATAGTTAATTTGCTCGTCGCTGGCGGTGCATAGATTTAGCTGGTAGCCCATTTTCCCTCTCTGTTTTTTTATGTCTGTTACTGGCCGTTTTCGGACATTGGGCCGGGAAAATCAACCGGTCGTATTGTCTTACGCCCCAATTTGATTTTCAGAGATGCTTCTTCAGAAATCTGGCCCTCTCATCCACCGTCTGATAATGAAAATCGCGGCAGCCAGTAGAGTCACTAGGCCAACTACGAGAAAGGAGAGTTTGATGAACTCGCCCTTGCTCCAAAACTCATAAGCCAACACGAGCAGATATAGCAGGCCAGCGAAAGCACCCAGTATCCAAGAAATTCCTTCGAGGTTGTTCGCGACTCCTTGTAGGCGCTCTCGCCAACGACGAGAATGAAATGGTCCTTCGATCATGTATCGCTTTCAAAAATCTGATGGAGATATCAATAGCCGCCAAAGTTTAAAATCGCCGTGCAAGCTTTTCTGTGTATCGAGATGTCCACTTCTGGCCGAAAGCGGACTAGATTTACCTTTACGCCATTGGGAAGGAACCGCACACTCAGCATAGCAATCCGGATAAGGGAATAGAAGCCAAAGCCTATTTGGCTTTGGCTATCGATGGCGGGGGCCAAGCCTTTCCCTGTTCCCGGCATGAAGCAAGGTCATCTGGTGTGAGTCTGCGCTCCAGTTTTGGAAGGATCTGAGAAAGATAAGCCGAAAGTCGTCTATCCTGCGGCCCGACAAACCGTGATGCCCGGACGACCCAAACACAAGCCATGCGCTCATCCACCGTTCCAAGTTGGCCGGCACCATAGACATTTGCGAGATTCCACATTGCTTCGGGCAACCCAGATCTGCCGCTTGGGAATAAAGCTCAAAGCTCCTCGCTCTGTCTTGTGGAACGCCAAGTCCCAGATCGTAAAGATAAGCCTCGCTATTTGTCGCCCGAGCATTTCCTTGTGATGCGGCCTTCTCGTACCAGAAAAGTGCATCCTTGTACTCTTTGTTTTCCTGAAACATGCTACCGAGACTGTTCTGCGCCTCGGCATTGCCGGCGTCCGCCGCCATGCGATACCACTTTATCGCGTTATCTCTATCCCGCGGTGCCCCTCTGCCGGAATCGTAAGCCAGAGCGACCCGAATCTGTGCGTCAGCATCTCCGGCTTCTGCTTTAACAATCAGCGCCTTGGTTTCGGCTGATAGGAACCAGTCTGCTGATGCTAAAAGAGGGAGTGCGCTGAATGAAATGAACAAGAGACAGATTAAATTTTTTTTCATTGTTTTTATCTTAAAATTTTAGACAAATTTACTTGTTGCCTTGGCGGGCTGCTTCTGGCCGATTACGGCCGTTCGCTGACGGGAAAAAATCCACCAAACGGGCTTAGTGAGTCAGAAAGTCAAAGACAACTTTCAGCAACTCCTTGCTTCTCAGACTTTGGCGGTCATTGTCGTCCCTATTCCGGATAAGAACAAAGGACTCATCCGATGGTGAGAGCACTTCCAGAATCTGACCTTTATAGTTGGAAATTTCAATGAATCCATTTGCGACTCCGCTGAGATTTCTAATCTCTCGTTCCAATAGTTCAAATTTCACAAAGACATCAGAATTTCCGGTTCCTGATTTCGTTTTTGGATTGTCAAATCTCAACATAATTTTCGGAGACGGCTGTCTTGTCCAATTCAAGATGGGGATGGTTTCCTTACGTAAAATTGAGAATTCCTCTCTTGACTCATTCCCTGTAAATTCGAATTTATGGATGGGGAAGCAAAAGGTTAATTTCTCACGCTCGTTATCCAGTCTTCCTTTGAAATATTCGTGACAGTCTTCACGCACAAAAAACAAGTTTGAAAAATTTCGTTTATTCGACGGAAGTTCAGAAATATCAAACTCGGAATTTCTAATTTCACTAGGTTGATTGTTAAGAATAAACAAGGCAAAGTCGTCGTCGGCTTCGTTCGCGGAAACGAGAAGAATATCTCTGCCATTTCCGACATCTCGACTTGGCATCAAATAATAAAAAAAGGTCGACTTAGGCAACACATCTTCACATCTAAAGATGCCGTCGCCCAGGTCATACAGACCGGAGAAATTGTCCTCCAAATTTTTCCGAGTTAGCACAATTTACCTTTCCCTTTAGTGAGGGCGCTATCTTCCAAGTACGAATTCAAGCGCTGAAGATGTCTGCTATTTTCTGCGCTGTTGCCTAGTTTTTCTCAAGGATTGATGTTCACTCAAGACCATCGTGCGGACTCCTTTTTGAGAGTCCACTTCTGGCCGGCAGCGAACGTCACTTCATTTCGCACACCACACCGCCAGTTCATAGCCATCAGGATCGATGAAGTGGAAGCGTTCGCCGCCCGGGAAGGAGAACGTCGGCCGGCTGATGGTGGCGCCTGAGCGAAGCAGCCGGCGCTGGACCTCCGCAAGATCGTCGGAATAGAGAATGATCAGCGGACCGCCTGGTTTGACGGGCTCGCCGGTGGTAAAGCCGCCGCTCAGGCGCCCGTCATGAAACTCGGTATAGGTCGGACCGTAGTCGACGAAGGTCCAGCCGAACACCGTGCCATAGAACGCCTTGCTGCGAGCGATATCCCTGACGTTGAATTCGATATTGTCGATGCGGAGATTCTTGTTCTGCTCATTCATTTCATTCGGCTCTTCAGTCTGGTGATGACTAAACGATGTTATTTCAATTGCAGATAAAAAGCGAGGCAGTGGATGGCCCCTTCCTGCCGATTGACGGGGCGTAGCACAACACCTTGCATCGCCGAAGTTAAAAATACAACTGTCGTCTCCGGCATACGTTGCGTTTTGGAAATCTGTCGAAACGGGTGCTTTTGTGCGTTAATTACACCCATCGGATTTCAAGCATGGAAGAGTTGTCAGTGAAGATCATGTGCCGCTTGTCACGGACGTTCATATTGCCTGCGTTCAAACAAACAGAGCAAATGGGGGCGCAAAATTAATCGTTTAGGGAAGGCTCTCAAGATTAGCGGTTTGCTTCTGATGGCGATGGTATTCGGCCTGTTCGGCTGGATGCTTTACACCAGCCACAGGGAGGCAAGCCAATATGCGGTCGAGACGTCGCAAAACATCACGTTGATGGCGCAGCGAGATATCGTTCGAAATATCGAGATACTTTCGCTGTCCCTGGATGCGCTGGCCAATCGCTACCAAAGTCCCATGTTCAGGCAGCTCACGCCCAACCAGCAATATTCCTATCTGTTCGGCGGCGTCGAAGCGGCGAAGCATGTGGTCGTCATGGCGGTGCTGAACACCGTCGGCGGGGTGGTCGTGTCTTCTTTGCCGGGTACGCCGGCAAATACCTACGGCGAGCGCATCTATTTCACGATTCAGCGGGACCAGCCCGAAACCGGTCTTTATATTTCACCGCCCATCAACGCCAAATTCGATCGGGACCTTCAGGTTGTGGTCTTGTCCAAGCGCCTGTCCAATCGGGATGGCAGCTTCGCCGGCATCGTCGTCATGGCTCTCGATCTTGCCTATTTCCGCGAGCTTTTCAGCGGCATCATGTTGGGCGAAGATGGCGTGATGTCGCTGTATTCCCGCAGCGGCGTGGTCTATATGCGGGTGCCATACTCTGCTGCGATGATTGGCCGTGACATCAGCACCACCGCGAATTTTCTGAAGATCAAGTCGCTGATTCAGCAAAATAGCGGCAGTTTCTTCGCGCAAGCCGTCAACGACGGGATAAAGCGCCTGTACGCTTTCAGAAACGTTCCCGGGACCCAGCTCGTCGTCTTTGCGGGGCGCTCCGAGAAGCATATCTTCCGGCACTGGACCGAGAACCTCTACACCCTCGGGTTCATGATGCTGTTCTTCATGACAGTGTGCGTCGCGCTCTTCCACATATTGCGCAACGAGCTAAAAAAGCGGCGCCGCGCCGAAGAAAAAATGCAGGAGCTGGTGCGCATCGACGATCTGACCAAGCTGCTCAACCGGCGTGCGCTGGACCACGCCCTGGACGATCTGTGGAGCCGCAGCCGGCGCAGCAACGGGACATTCTCGATCCTGTTTATCGATGTCGATTATTTCAAGTTCTACAATGACACCTACGGTCACCAAAAAGGAGACGAGGTGCTGGCCGCCGTCTCTGGCGCCATCTCGGCGCAGTTGCCGCGCAGTTCCGATATTGCCGCTCGCTATGGCGGAGAGGAATTTATCGTGGTCCTTGCTGAAACGAATACCGACGGCGCGCTCTTTGTGGGTGAAAAGATTCGAAGCGCAATCGAGGAACTCGATATCCCTCATTCGAAAAGCCAAAGCGGTCACATTTCAGCGAGCATAGGCGCGGCGGTATATGACGCCGCGATTCATGACTCGATCAACGCCGTATTGAATGCCGCCGACAGCGCCCTGTACAAGGCCAAGGGAAGCGGGCGAAACAACGTGCAGATAAGCACACGGCCCGACGACGAGAGGTAGTCGCGGCCCTTGCACCAACCGGGTGTGGAAGACCGGTTGCAGGCGGTTCTATTTAAACCAGCGTGAAGCGGCCCGGACAACGGTTTCCGGATCCGCAGCGCCTTCACCCGCCCACGCGACGATTCCGTCCGGGCGCACCAGCACTGCGCTCAATCCCAGATTGTCACCGGTATTGCTTGAGAGATAGGTGATGCGGCCATGCCAGCGATGCGTCGTCGTTCGCAGCGGTGCATGGGTGTCGAAATCCAGCAATATTCCCTTGCCGTTGCGAAGATGCTCGCCGAGCCGGCTGCCGTCGTCCAGAATGAAATCCGGTGCGCTGCGACCGGCCAGGGGATGGCTGTCGGCCAGTTCATAACGCAGCGACAGACCCCAGACGCGCTCGGCAAAATAGGTGGCGCCGTCGCGCGTATCGATCAGATCGCGGATGACGGAGGCCAGCGCGCGCGAACTGGCCTCCGGTCTTATCAGTCCGACCTGAGCGCGTGACCAGTCGAGTATCTGCGCGCCCACCGGATGGCGTTCCGCGTGGTAGCTGTCGAGCAGGCCCTCCGGCGCCTCGCCGCGGATCGTTGCCGCGAGCTTCCAGCCAAGGTTCATCGCGTCACCCAGGCCGAGATTGAGCCCCTGGCCGCCCAACGGCGAGTGGACGTGCGCCGCGTCACCGGCGAGCAGCACGCGTCCCTGACGGTAAGCGACAGCTTGAAACGCGCGGTCGGTCCAGGTCGCGGCAAGCCGGAGTGAGGTCACGCTGACGTCAATACCGGAGACGCGACGCAAGACCGACTCCACGTGTTCCCGCGTGACCGCCTCGGTGCGATGGAACGCGCCGCCGTCGAAGTCGACCATGGCGACGGTGCCGGGCGGCTGAAAGGTGTACATGCCGGCGGCAGTATGGTGACGACCCGGCGCAAGCAACTGCGGATCAGCCATCTCGATTTCAACGGAATAACCGGTGAACTCCGGTTCGGTGCCGGTGAAGGCAAAGCCGCCGATCCTGCGCACCGTGCTACGGCCGCCGTCGCATCCAAGCAGCCAGCGTGCCCGGTAAGTTTGGCCGCCGGCCTGAATGTCCACGTGCTCATCCGATTGTTGGAAACCATCCACGCCGAGACCGCGCATGATCTCCACGCCCATTGCATGAGCACGTGCGGCGAGCACCGATTCGATGTGCTGCATGTCGGTGGCGATGCCGGCGTCGGCCGGACCGGGCAGGTGGTACGGCCACTTCGTGCGGTCGATCCGATCGAGATGGAACTGCATGCCGGCGAAGTGGCCGCCGGCACGCCTTTGTTGCTGCATCCAATGCGGTGTGGAGGCGGCAGCATTCACCGCAAGCGGCGGCGCCTTGATGGCGTCCAGCAAGCCGCGCCGATGGAACGCCTCGACCGTCGGAATGGACAGGCCGCGTATGCCGAAGGGCAATTGCTTCAACGGCGAGTGCGGATTTGCAGCCTGTTCCAGCACCAGCACGGAAAGACCGGCAAGGCGCAACTCGCAGGACAGGAACAAGCCGACCGGACCGGCGCCGGCGATGACTGCATCGTAGGTGGATGGCGCTGATGAAGCGGACGGTGTGGATGGTGCGTGCATGAATGACTCCCTGGTGATGGTTCGACCGGAGCGGTTCGTTGTCTTGAGAACCGCACAGACGAACAAAAGACGCCTGATGGCGCCGATGTTCGTCGTGGGACTCATGCACGGGCATGGACAGAGCTTCCTTGCGGAAGGACTTGGGCTGGACCACACCAAGTCTGCCTTTTTCGACGGGCGTAATATAGCCGCCGGACGGGCGGAGTGCAAGATATCTGCAGGACCCTTTATAATAATGAGAATTATTCTCAAAACATCTCAGAGGGCGGAGTCTCATGTCCTATTCAGATCCATTCACGCAACCGCACATGCACACGCTCTATGCCGATCATCACGGCTGGCTGCAGACGTGGCTGCGCAGGAAACTGGGATGCGCCTTTACGGCAGAGGATCTCACTCACGATACCTTCCTGCGCTTGCTGGTGCGGCCGCGTGAACTCGATACGAAACGCGATCCGCGCGCTTATCTGACGACCATCGCGCAAGGCCTGGTGGTGGATCACTGGCGCCGCCGCGAAATCGAGCGCGCCTGGCTCGACGCCATCATGGAGCTGGCGGAACCTCTGGTCCCTTCGGCGGAACATCAGGCCGTCATCCTCGAAACGCTGGTGGAAGTGGACCGCATCCTCGCCCGCCTGCCGAGCAAGCCGAGAGAGGCCTTCCTGCTGTCGCACCTGCACGGGCTGACCTATGCGGAGATTGCCGCGCAACTGGGCGTGTCCGAACGCATGGTCAAGAAATACATGGCGCAGGCGATGTTGCATTGCCTGACGGCGGGCAATGCATTCCGTTCGGCGGTGGCATGAGCGCGTATCTGTCCGGCCTCAAACCGAATCTGGAAAACCAGCCCGAAATTCCTTTCGCCGCGCTGGAGCAGGCGGCGGAGTGGTTCGCCGTGCTCCAATCCGGCCGCGTCGGCAAAGACGAACGCCGGCGCTGGCAGGACTGGCTGGCCGCCGATGCACGTCATCGCGACGCCTGGGCCCAGGTGGAGGCGATCAGCAAGGGCATCTCCATCGCCGCCCATGCGCCGCTGGCGGCCGACTCCGCCTTGCGCGCCGCAGGTCGCCTGGATTCGCGCAGGAAAATGCTCAAGACCCTGGCGCTGACCGTGCTTACCGCAGGCATGGGATGGCAGCTGGCGCGCCGCGACGAGTGGTCGCAGGTGCTTGCCGGCCTGCACGCCGATCACCGTACCGCCGTCGGAGAGAGCCGCAAGGTGGTGCTCACCGACGGCACCCAGGTCTGGCTCAACACCGACACTGCACTCGATGAAGGTTTTGACGCCGGCCGCCGCCTGTTGTCTCTGTACTGCGGCGAAATCATGGTGGACACGCATCCGGACAACCAGGTCCCGGTCCGGCCCTTTCTGGTGCGTAGCCGCGAAGGCACCATGCGCGCTCTGGGGACCCGCTTCAGCGTCCGGCAGTTCGACGGCCGGACGCTGCTCAGCGTCAGCCAGGGGCGGGTAGAAATCACGCCGCTCGCTCCGGGCGCGGCGCCGACGGTGATCGAGGCCGGCCAGGAAGCGCTGTTCACGCGCAGTGAAGTCACGGCCGCCGGCGCGCTGCAGCCCTCGCGCGCCTCCTGGATTCACGGCATGCTGATCGCCCAGGATCGGCCGCTGGGCGAATTCCTTGGCGAGTTGGCGCGCTATCGCAAGGGCTATCTCGGCTGCGATCCGGACGTCGCCGGTTTGCGCGTGGTCGGCGGTTTTCCGCTGCACGATACCGACCAGGCGCTGGCGATGCTGCAAGCTGCGTTACCGGTCCAGGTGCGCTGGATCTTGCCGTGGTGGGTCGCGGTCAAGGCGCGGCCACAACATAGTTAGAGACGGTTTCACAAGAGACTTGCGAAACGGTTCCAAATTATTTCAGCAATCCGGTTCCCTTTTTCAGGCGTCGTCCGGAAAGCAGAGTGAAGACACCTTTTTTCTCTGCCCATTTCCGAAAGTACGTATGAAACTTCAAGTGCCTCGCCTCCATACCGCTTCCTGCACGCTGACTCCTGCTGCTTTCGCCGCGCGCGCCTTGCTGACGGGCATGCTGGCCGCCTTCGCGATTGCTCCCTCCCTCGCGCTGGCAGCCGATGCAGCGCCGGCGCCGCAGCGTTCGCCGCGCAGCTACAACATCCCGGCCGGTCCGCTGAATGCCGTGATCGCGCGCTTCTCTTCCGAATCCGGCGTCTACGTCGCCGCCGATGGTGCGCTGACCGCCGGCAAGTCCAGCGCCGGCCTGCAAGGTTCGCTGGCGCCGGAGGATGCGCTGAATCGCTTGCTGGGCGGCAGCGGACTGGAAGCCGTTCCGCAAGGAAGCGGCCGCTACATTTTGAAGGAAGGTGCAGCAACGGCTTCGACGTCCTACCAGTCCGAGGCGGCATCGACGCTACCTGTCGTGAAAGTCCAGGCCGAGCGCGAAACCGCCCTCGGACCAGTGTACGGTTACGTAGCGCGACGCAGCGCCACCGCCACCAAGACCGATACGCGGCTGATCGAGAATCCGCAATCGGTGTCCGTCATCACCGCCGACGAACTGGCGGACCGCAAGGTCGAAACCCTGGACGAGGCCCTGCGCTATACCGCTGGCGTGACGCCCAACATGAAGCCCTGGGCCGTGGACGAATTCTCGATGTTGCGCGGCTTCGATCTTGGCACAGCGGGGATCTTTCGCGATGGCCTGCTGACGTCCGGCCGTTCCTACGCCGCGCCGATCGAACCGTATGGATTGGAACGCCTGGAAGTATTGCGCGGCCCGGCATCCGTCATGTACGGGCAGTCGCCGCCGGGAGGCATGATCAATGCCGTGTCCAAACGTCCGTCCGCCACCGCAGTGCGTGAAATCGGCGTGGAATATGGCACTTACGACCGCAAGCAGCTCAAGGCCGATGTCGGCGGCGCGCTGGACACCGGCGGCGAATGGACCTGGCGGGTCACCATGCTGGCGCGTGAATCCGGCACACGATTAGCCTTCGATCGCGACGATCGCGTCTACGTGGCGCCGGCGTTGACCTGGCAACCGAACGCCGCGACCCGGCTGACGCTGCTGGCGCAATATCAGAAGGACGATCAATCCTACGCCTGGCCCAACCAGCTGCAGAACCCTGGCGCGCTCGGCCAGCCCGATCCGCGCGTCAACCTGGGCGGCAAGGACAACCGCTGGAAGCGCGAGAATCACACCTTCGGCTACGAGTTCGAGCACCGTTTCAACGACACCTGGACGCTACAGCAAAACCTGCGTTATACCGAACTGGAACGCGACGAAACCAATGTGTTTCCACGTGTGCTGCTGGCCGACGGCCGCACGGTGACGCGGCTGTTCTATCCGCGCAGCTCGGCATGGCGCGGCCTGCAAGTGGATACGCGGATGCAGGCAGACTTCCGCACCGGCGAGCTCGGTCACCTCGTGCTGCTCGGCCTGGATTATGCCGACAGCCGCACCACCGACCGTTTCCCCAACAGCATCACGGCCATGCCCGGTTTCGACCTGTACAACCCGGTCTACGGCAACAATGCAACCATCGTGCGCTCGGCCACGCCGCGCATCGAGCAGTATCCGTTGCGCCAGACCGGGCTGTACCTGCAGGATCAAGTGAAGTGGGGCAAGCTGGTGATCACCGGCGGCCTGCGCCATGACAGCGCCAACAATGCGAACACGCGCGTGCTGCCGGCCGCAGGCACCAGCACCGAGACTTATAGCCAGTCGGCCAGCAAGACCACCGGCCGCATCGGCACTGTCTACCTGTTCGAATCCGGCTGGGCGCCGTACGTCAGTCTTTCAACCTCGTTCACGCCCGAAATCGGTCGCGACGTCACCGGCCAGTTGCTCAAGCCTTCCACCGGGCGTCAGGTGGAAGCAGGCCTGCGCTATCAACCCGACAATGCCAGATTCAGCTACACGGCGTCCATATTCAACCTGGTCCGCAACAATGTGAGCACCACTGCACCACAGGATCCGGACGGTGTCGTGCAGACGGGCGAGGTCAAGTCGCAGGGACTGGAACTGGAAGCGCGGGCGGAAATCGCACGTAATCTCAGCATCGTTGCGCAGTACACTTATCTCGATACCGAGATCACTCAAAGCAACAACGGCGACCGCGGACTGGCGCAGCCGGGAGCGGCCAGGCACAGCGCGTCGGTGTGGACCAAATACAGCTTCAACCTGAATGACGCAACGCGCGCCTACTCGGGACTCGGCCTGCGCTATCTGGGCAAGGCGCGCTCCTATCAGGACAGCGCCAACCGCAACGTCACCAATCCGGCCTTCGGATTGCTGGACGCCGCGCTGGGCCTTGAGCAGGGACCATGGCGGCTTTCCCTCAACGTCAACAACCTGCTCAACAGGCAACTGCTGCTCGATTGCGACGGCACCTTCTGCTATCGCAACGCGGAGCGCACGATCAATGTAAGTTCGAGCTACCGCTTCTGACCGCGCACGCTTTGCCCTCGTGACGCAGATGCGTTCCCTGCAGCGCCGCCCCGCCGGGTTGCGACAGGCCATGACCGGCCTGCATCTGTGGGCCGGCGTTCTGACCGGCTGGTTGCTGTATGCGATCTTCATCACGGGAGGCGTCAGCTACTTCCGGGATGAGCTCACTCAGTGGCTGCGGCCGGAAATCCCCGCACGCCCGGCAACGCTCGATGCCGCTCAGGTCGGGCAGCGGGCGCTGGACGCCTTGTCCATCATGGCCGCCGATAGCACGCTGTGGCAGATCAACCTGCCCGGCAAGCGCGGCAACGCCATCGAGGTGGCGTGGCAGACAGCGGAGTCGGAGCACCGCGCCTGGCTTGACCCGCTCAGCGGCAAACCGGTTGTTGCGCGCGCGACCGAAGCGGGCGAATTCTTTTACTACGTCCACTTTTCCCTGCACTACCTGCCGCGCATCCTGGCGCGCTGGCTGGTCGGCTTGTGTGCGATGTTTTCGCTGGTCGTGCTGGTGAGCGGTGTGATCGTGCACCGGCGCATCTTCAGCGATTTCTTCACTTTCCGTCCCGGCAAGGGGGCGCGTTCCTGGCTCGATGCGCACAACAGCTTCTCGGTGCTGGGCTTGCCGTTCCACGTCATGATTGTCTACACCGGGCTGGTCACGCTCATGTTCACCTATATGCCGTGGGGCGCACTCGCCGCCTTGGGGCCGGAGCAAGCCAGGCCCGCATTGGCACGGGTCATGCAGGCGCAGGTCGATGTACCCGCGCGCACCGGCGTGGCCGCGCCCCTTGCGGCCCTGCCGCCATTGATGGAACAGGCCACCGCCCGCTGGGGTAAGGATAGCGCTACGCGCATCATCGTCGGCAATCCCGGCGACGCCGTCGCGCGCATCGCCATCGTGCGCGGCGACAGCGGCCGGCTATCGGTCGCCCCTGCCTCACTTCTCTTCCATGGCGTCAGCGGAAGCTTGCTGGAGACTCGCGATAGTCCCGGTCCCGTGTTGAAGACCTGGGGTGCTCTCTATGCTCTGCATCTGGGACGCTTCGCCGATCACGCGCTGCGCTGGCTGTATTTCTTGTCCAGCCTGACGGGCGCGGCAATGGTGGCGACAGGCATGATTTTATGGACCGTAAAGCGGCGCAACAAATTGCCGGCGGGCCAGACCGGCTTCGGCCTCCGCCTGGTCGAACGCGGCAACACGGCCTGCATTGCCGGCCTCCTGGCGGCGCTGCCGGCCTTCTTTCTCGCCAATCGCCTGTTGCCGCTGGACATGGCGCAACGCAGCGAATGGGAAATCCATTGTTTCTTCCTTTGCTGGGGCGCGGCGTTGCTGCATGCCTGCTGGCGCCGGAGCGCGCAGGCATGGCGCGAACAGTTGCTGGCGGCGGCACTGCTGTGGGCGACGGTGCCGTTGGCGAGCGGATGGAATAGCGGGCGCGATCTGTTGCAAAGCCTGCAGAGCAGCGACTGGCTGTTCGTCACCTTCGATGCCATGTTCCTGACAGTGGCGGCGATTCTCCTGATGGTTTCCTTTGGCGTCCGGCGGACAGTGCAATCGCGACCACGCCGAATCTGAACCGCCCTCGCGCAATCTGTAGCGCTTCCCACCTTCTCGCTTCTCCAGCCGCGTGCAAAAAAAGCCCGCCATGCCGTTCATTTTTGGCTCCCGGCAGCCGATAAGCAACAACGGGAGCACCTCGCCGAGGTCGAGAACGTCGGTGGCGCCGATACGACCTTTACCTTCAACGGCGCGGATGGCGAACTGACTTACGCCACCTATTCCTGGGTGCGCGACGGCGCCGGCCTGTCCTGGGTCACCGTGGTTGCCGTGCCGCGCAGCGACTTCCTCGACACGCTCGACCAGAACGCGCGCTGGACCGTGGTGATCGCGGTGCTGGCGGTGCTGATCGCGCTGGCGCTCGGCCTGAGCATAGTGCAGTGGGTAGTGCGCGACGTGCGCCGTCTGTCGCGCGCGGCGGCGCGCATCGGCAAGGGCCAGATGAACGTCGCGCTAAAAATCGAGCGGCGTGACGAGATCGGCCAGCTGGCGCAGAATTTCATGGAAATGCAGAATGAGCTCAGCACCGACAAGCTGACCGGCCTCACCAGTCGCGCGGCGGTGCTGCGCTACCTCGATGCCGCCGTCCACCAGCGCGGCCGCCGCGCCGCCGAACTGTTCGACAAATTCACGGTGATGTTCATCGACCTGAATCGCTTCAAGGCGATCAACGACAAGCTCGGCCATGAATACGGCGACCTCACGCTGATCGAAGTCGGCCAGCGTCTGCGCACCATCATGCGCGACGACGACGTGGTGGCACGCTTCGGCGGCGATGAGTTCGTGCTGGTGTTCTGGGGCATCGCCGATGCCGCCTTCGCCGACAAGGTGCGCGAAAAGATCGAAGGCGCGCTGGCGCCGCCGCTGCTGTGCCTGCAGGATGTCGAGGGCGCCGAAGGCATGACCGTGGGCGCCTCCGTCGGCGTGTGCTTCTATCCGCAGGACGCCCGGGATGCCGAGACCCTGATCAGGCTCGCCGACCACGGCATGTATGAGGACAAGGCGGCCGGCCGCAAAGATGACGAAGAACCCGGCGCTGATGTCTTGCGAGCAGACGCGCCTGAGTAGTGGCAAACTGCACGCAGTAAACGACATTCACCGACGCGACCTTTCAACACGCCATGACGCTCACCAGCAATCTGCTACGCCGCCTCGACCTCACCACGCTTCGCCTGTTCGTTTCGGTGCAGGAAGAAGGCACGCTCACGCGTGCCGCCGCACGTGAAGCGATTGCCGTCTCCGCCGCCAGCAAGCGCCTGGTCGAACTGGAACAAGCCATCGGCGTCGCCCTGTTCGTGCGCCACGCGCGCGGCATGGAACTGACGCCGGCCGGCGAGACGCTGTTCACGCACGCGCGCCGCGTGCTGCTCAGCGTCGAGACCATCGGCCTGGAATTGTCCGAGCATGCGCAAGGCGTGCGCGGCTATGTGCGCATGGTCGCCAACCTGTCGGCCATCGTCGAGTTCCTGCCGGAAGACCTGATGGCGTTCTCGCAGCTGCACGAGCAGGTCAGGCTCGACCTGGAAGAACGTCCCAGCGGCAGCGTCGTCAAGGGTGTGCAGGACGGCTGGGCCGACCTCGGCATCTGTTCCGGCGACACCGAAACCCACGATTTGCAAGCCAGTCTGTATCGTCGCGACCAATTGGTGCTGGTGATGCGCGACAACCACGCGCTGGCCGGCAGCAAGGTTGTCGCCTTCGCCGACACGCTCGACTTCGACCACGTTGGCCTGCATGCCGACAGCTCCATCAATGCGCGCACCCACCTGGCGGCGCGCAGCAGCGGCAAGTCGCTCAAGATGCGCATCCACGTCCCCGGCTTCGACGCCGTATGCCGCATGGCGCAGGCCGGCATGGGACTGGGCGTGATTCCTTCCGGCGTATATGAAGCGATCGGCCGCTCGCTCGGCCTGACGGCGATTGCGCTGAGCGACGGCTGGGCCAGCCGCGAACTGAAGATCGTGGTGCGCGACGTCAAGGGTTTGTCCCCGGTGTCGCGCGCACTGTACGACTACCTGGCCGCGGCCGAAGCCAGGGCAGAAAGCAAGCCCGCGCGAAAGAAGAAATAGCCGGCGTTCGCGTTTGGCGAACGCTGCTTGCCGATTTGCGGCTGGACGTTCAAGGCAGTCATTCCTATCTTGTAAAAAAGGAAGAAGGAGACTGCAATGAGTGGACCACTCAAAGGAATACGTGTCATCGAAATCGGCACCCTGATCGCCGCGCCGTTCGCCGCGCGCGTGATGGCCGAGTTCGGCGCCGACGTGATCAAGATCGAAGCCCCTGTCAACGGGGATCCCATCCGCAAGTGGCGCAAGCTGCACGAAGGCACTTCGCTGTGGTGGTACCTGCAATCGCGCAACAAGAAATCCCTGTCGGTCAACCTGAAGTCGGCGCAAGGCATCGCGCTGATCAAGCAGCTCGCGGCCGAAGCCGACGTGCTGATCGAAAACATGAAGCCGGGCGCGCTGGAAAGCCTCGGCCTGGGCTGGGATGTACTGCAGGAAATCAATCCCAAGCTGACCCTGGTGCGCATCTCCGGCTACGGCCAGACCGGCCCGTACAAAGACCGTCCCGGTTTCGGCGCCATCGGCGAAGCCATGGGCGGTATCCGCTACACCACCGGCGAACCCGGCGGCGTACCGGCGCGCGCCGGCATCAGCCTGGGCGATTCGCTGGCCTCGCTGCATGCCGTCATCGGCGCCCTGATGTCGCTGCTGCGCGTGAAGACCGGACAAGGTCTCGGCCAGGTGGTCGACGTTTCACTGGTCGAAAGCGTCTTCAACCTGATGGAAAGCCTGGTGCCCGAATACGACTTGCTCGGCCACGTGCGCGAACGCAGCGGCGGCGCCTTGCCGGGCATCGCGCCGTCCAACACTTATCCGACCCGTGACGCCGGCTATGTCGTCATCGCCGGCAACAGCAATCCGATCTTCAAGCGCCTGATGCACGCCATCGGCCGCGCCGACCTGGCCGACGACCCGGCCTTCGAACACAACGACGGCCGCGTGCAGCAAGTCGCCTTGCTCGACGCCGCCATCGCCGGCTGGACGTCGCTGCACGGCATGGAACACGTGCTGGCCGTATTGGAGCAGGCCGGCGTACCCTCGGGTCGCATCTATTCCATCGCCGACATCGTCGCCGATCCGCACTACCAGGCGCGCGACATGATCCTATCGGCGCAACTGCCGGGCGGCGTCAAGGTCAAGATGCCGGGCATCGTCCCCAAATTGTCCGACACGCCCGGCGAGATCCGCTGGCAAGGCCCGGCGCTTGGCGCGCACACCGTCGAAGTGCTGTCCGGCCTCGGGCTGGATGAAGCGGAAATCCGCCGCCTGCAGCAGGAAGGAGTGGTGCAATGACCGCCGGCATGAACAATGACGCCAACCGCCTGATCGTGCAGGAAGTGGCGCCCCGCGACGGTCTGCAGATCGAGCCGGTCTGGGTGCCGACCGAGGACAAGATCGCGCTCGTCGATGGTTTGTCGCAAGCCGGTTTCACGCGCATCGAAGCGGGTTCGTTCGTGTCGCCGAAAGCGATTCCCGCCCTGCGCGACGGCGATGAAGTGTTCCGCCGCATCGTCCGCAAGGACGGCGTCACCTACGTCGCACTGATCCCCAACCTCAAGGGCGCCGAGCGCGCACTGCTGGCCGGCGCCGACGAACTCAACATGGTCATGTCGGCCAGCCAGACCCACAACCGCGCCAACATGCGCATGAGTTGCGAAGCATCGCTGGCCGGTTTCAGCGACATCGTCGCGCTGGGGCGCAGGCCTGGCGTTGATGTCTCGCTCAACGCCACCATCGCCACCGCCTTCGGCTGTCCGTTCGAAGGCCGCGTCGACGAAGACCGCGTGCTGGCCATCGTCGACGCTTATCTTCGCCTCGGCGTCGACGGCATCACGCTGGCCGATACCACCGGCATGGCCAATCCGCGCCAGGTCGCGCGCCTCGTGCGGCGTGTGCTGGCGGTGTTGCCGGCGGCGGCGCTGACGCTGCATTTCCACAATACCCGCGGGCTAGGACTAGTCAACGTCGTGGCTGCGTATGAAGTCGGCGCGCGCCGTTTCGACGCGGCGCTCGGCGGACTCGGCGGCTGCCCGTTCGCGCCGGGCGCTTCGGGAAATATCTGCACCGAAGATCTGGTCAACCTGTGCGATGAAACCGGCATCGAGACCGGCATCGACCTGCCGCAGCTGCTCGCCCTGTCGCGCAAGCTGCCGGCGCTGCTGGGCCATGAGGTGCCGGGCCAGCTCGCCAAGGCGGGACGCAACTGCGACCTGCATCCGATACCGGCCGCGCTGCACGCGGCCGCCTGAAGAAAACCACAAGAGCACATCGCCATCAACCACCGGCGGGGCGTTTACATGCCTCTTCACATACCTCGCCAACAGGAGACAACATGCATACCAACACCACGGCGGGCACGGCCCCGCAAGAACTCGTCACGCCTCACGGCGACACGCTGGCCGCCATCGTGCGCAAGGCCGCCTGGCGCATCATGCCGCTGATCATGATCTGCTATCTGTTCGCGTTCTTCGACCGCATCAATATCAGTTTCGCCAAATTCCAGTTGCAGGGCGACCTCGGCCTCAGCGATACCGCCTACGGCCTCGGCGCCAGCCTGTTCGTGGTCGGCTATGTGTTGTTCGAAGTGCCGAGCAACATGTTCCTCTACAAGGTCGGCGCGCGGCGCTGGATTGCGCGCATCATGATTTCCTGGGGACTGGCGACGGCGGCGATGGTGTTCGTCTCCAGCGAATGGCAGTTCTATGCGCTGCGCTTCCTGATCGGCGCGATGGAAGCAGGCTTCGCGCCGGGCGTGCTGTATTACCTGACGCTGTGGTTCCCGTCATCGTATCGCGGCCGCATCACCTCGATGCTGTTCTTGGCGTCAGCGTTCGCCGGCCTGATCGGCGCGCCGGTGTCAGGCATGATCCTCGGCCACATGGAAGGCGCCTTCGGCATTCGCGGCTGGCACTGGCTGTTCATGCTGGGTGGCCTGCCGTGCATCGGCCTCGGCCTGGTGGTGCTGTGGCAGTTGAAAGACAAGATCGAAGACGCCGGCTGGCTCACGCAGCGCGAGCAGCAGATACTCGCCGCCAACGTCGCGCGTCCGGGTTCGCACGAGCGCGGCCACTCTCTGCTCAGCGCCATCAGGACACCGGGCTTCCTGATGCTGGGCCTGGTGTACTTCCTGATCCAAGTCGGTTCCTACGGCCTCAATTTCTGGGCGCCGCATCTGATCCGCACCGCCGGCACCCAGAATCCGACCATCATCGGCCTGCTCACGGCCGTGCCTTATATCTGCGGCGCTGCGGCGATGATCATCGTCGGCCGCTTGTCCGACGCACGCGGCGAACGCCGTCGCTTCGTGATCGGCTTGCTGGTGCTGGCGACCATCGGCTTCTTCGCCGCCGGCGTGTTTGAAAAGCAGACGGTGTTGCTGATCGTCGCGCTGGGCGTCATGGGTGCCGGTGTGGTGGCAGCCATTCCCGCTTTCTGGGCGCTGCCGCCAAAGTTGGTCACCGGCGCCGGCGCAGCGGCAGGCATCGCGCTGATCAATACGCTCGGCCAGCTCGGCGGCATCGTCAGCCCGGTCATGGTCGGCCGCATCAAGGACCTGACCGGCAGCACCACGCCGGCGCTGTATGCGATCGGCGGCATGACCTTGCTGTGCGCCTTGTTGCTGACCTTTGCCATGCCGGCGAGTTTGCGCGAGAAGGAATGAGCGTTTGGCTGCCGATGCAAAGTCCCTCTCGGTGGAGCGGGACTTCTTGTGCGGCGATTGTTTTCTGAAGTGACGCGGATTCACCCGCACCGGCGCGCCGGGCTGCGGGAATCCTGAAAAGCAAAAAGCCCCGCATGTCATCGTGAGGGGCTTTTTTTGGTCCTGCGGAAAATGATTTATTTCTTGTAGCTGTACACGCCGATGCGCGCATTCGGATCGATCTGGCGGATGTAAAGCTGATAAGTATCGCCGCTGCTGGTTTTCAGCTTTGCCATCTTGCTTTGCTTGCAACAAGACGGACATGCCACTTTCTTTTCCTGTATCGGGCGCGCGTCCGGAGACAGCTGCAACATGAGCTGTCCGCAATGCGGACATGCCAGGCTGATGTCTTGCGCAAATATGCTTGGGTGGGCAGCAGCCTTATCGGCCGGGTTGTTCGATTTCATCGTCGATTATTCTTATAAGGGTTGCCGGTTATAACCAAAGCCGGGGATGAGACTCCCCGAATCCAGGTGGAGCAAGTCGGTGAATGTATCACACTTTTCTCGGCGCGCCCGCGATTCGCCATCGGCAATTTTTTGCACAAATCGTCAGCGATTTTTTTTGTCGTGAACGGATGTGCAGACCGTCTTTGCGGAACAGCAAGTATAAAAATAAGGCATGGAATCTGGGACGGCCGTTTGCGACTTTGCCTCAGCAAAAAGCCACGAAGGAAGGGAGAAAACGGAGATGAAAAAGCAGTGAGGAAAGGAAGAAAAGACGCAGTCGCAAAAGATGGTCCGCCGGCGGCATTACGCCGGGAGCGGACCATCTGTCATCGGCATGTGCTGCAACCGATTAGCGTGTGGTGTTGATGTAATTGTTGCGGGCGATGTCGCCGCCTTGGCTCAGTTCAGCCACGACTTCGGCGCGGGTCTTGGCCGATGCGACAGGGGTAGGGTTGAAGGTTTCCTGATAGTTCTTGCGACCGAGATCACCGCCGGCTTGCTTGATTTCAGCGACAACTTCAGCGCGGGTCTTGGTGGACACGAAAGGCTGGTCGACCGGATATTGGGATTCTGCAAAAGCGGAACCGGCGGCGGCGATCAGGGCGGTAGCGGCGATAATTTTAGCGATGGTCATTTTATTCTCTCTGAGTAAGTTAAATGCGTGGTTGAAACAACAGCGATGCCGGCAGCAGCCTGGAAAAATTCCTGTGCACTGCCGGGCGCACTACCGAGATAGGCTCGGAGTTTTGTTTTGCAACCACTCATTTTTGCGTTATCCGAAAATAGAATGACTGATATAAAAATATCGTCTGACTGAAGGCCTTTGTTCCTGAGGTCCGGACAATCGCCTGCATTGTTCGGAAGAATCCGCCGGTTTTTTGCGTCGCTTTCAGAGACCGACGATGAAATGGGACGCCTGCATGCCCGATTGTTCCAGAAAGGTGAATACAGAATCAGCGCCGATGGTTTCAATGCGGTCGCTGAAACGCTTTTCATTGGGATGATCGTCGAAGGCGATATTGGTCTTGAACATCCTCACACCCAAGCGCGTCGTCGGACCAGGTGTCAGCACCGCGGGTTCATAGCAGTTTTTCGACGTAGTCGATAAACGCCCGCGCCTTGGCGCTGGCCATGCGTCCGCCCGGATACACCGCCCACAAGTCGACCGGCGGCAATTCCCACTCGGTCAGCACACGTTGCAGTGCGCCGCTCGCCAGTTCCGGTTCGAACATCCATTCCGACGAAATCACCAGTCCCATGTCGGCCAGGACCGCCGCGCGTACGCCTTCGGCGGCGTTGACCCGGATGCGGCCGTTGACGGCGACGGAGACTTCGGTGCTGCCGCGCCGGAATTCCCAGCTGCCGCCGCCGACACGGCCGTGGATGACGGCGCTATGGCAACTCAGATCGGCCGGCGTGGCGGGAACGCCGTGTCGGGCGAAGTAGGCCGGGGTGCCGACCACTGAACGCGGACTCTGCGAGATCTTGCGCGCCGTCATGCCGGAGTCGGTGAGCGAACCTATGCGCAGGGCCACGTCAATGCCTTCTTCGAGCATGTCGATGTGGCGATCGTCGAGCACGATGTCGAGGCTCAGTTGCGGATGCATGTCGAGGAAGGGCTGCAGATAAGGCAGGATGCGCAGGCGGGCAAACGTCACCGCTGCACAGATGCGCAGCGGCCCCGACAAGCCGGTGCCGGCGTTGCGCGCGCTGCGTTCTGCCGCGTCGGTTTCTTCGATGGCGCGCAGGGCGCGTTCGTAAAAACGCTGGCCTGCCTCGGTCGGCGTCAGGCCTCGGGTGGAACGCAGCAGCAGGCGCACGCCGAGGCGTTCCTCCAGTTGCGCGATCGTCTTCGACACGGCCGGCTGGCCCACTTCGAGCCGGCGTGCTGCGCCCGAGAACGAGCCCGCCTCGACCACGTTGACGAAGGTTTCCATCGCATTCAGCCTGTCCATTTTTATTCCTTCCGGGAATTCATTGTGACGCGCCGATCGGTTCTCATGCGCATTTTTGGCATAGTTTATTCCAATATGGAATGAGTCATATGCCCTGTGCCTGCGTTCCCGGGCCGGCCCGAATGGCAGAAGATGCCTCCGTCGATTGCACTTCCGCGATCATCATTCAGGAGAAATCACATGTCTTTGCAAGCCAAACTCGATGCGTTCAAAGCCGACTTCGTCGCCGGCAAGCCCCCTTACAACGCACCCGCCGCAATTCATCCGGTCATGGCCCGCGCCACCGCCGAACTGATCGCCTCCGGTCAGGCCGGCCGCGCATTGAAGGCCGGCGACAAGGCGCCGTCGTTCACGCTCAACGATCCCGACGGCAAGCCGGTGTCGTCAGCCGATCTGCTGGCGCAAGGTCCGCTGATTCTCAGTTTCTATCGCGGAGTCTGGTGCCCGTACTGCAATATGGAGTTGCAAGCCTTGCAGGAAGCATTGCCCGCGTTTCAGGCTGCCGGTGCGCAACTGGTCGCGGTCTCTCCGCAGACGGCGCCCAACAGCCGCAAGTCGATGCGCAACAACAATCTGCAATTCCCGATCCTGGGCGATACCCGCAACGACGTCGCCGCCGCCTTCGGCCTGCGCTTCGCGTTGCCGGACTATCTGGTCGATCTGTACACGATGCTCAAGAACGATTTGCCGACCTTCAACGGCGACCCGAGCTGGACCTTGCCGATGCCGGCGCGCTACGTGATCGCCCAGGACGGCACCATCCTGTACGCCGAGGTCAACCCCGACTACACCCATCGTCCGGAGCCGGAAGACATGCTGCATGTCTTGCAGGCCGCCTGAGCGATGCACTGATCCGAAACGCGGTTGTGCCGCATCTTGCCGATGCCGGCGCACCGCACAGATGAAGAAAGGACGCATCATGAATATCATCCCTCTGGACGCCGGTTTCGGCGCCCGCATCAACAACGTCGACCTGGCTCGCCTGAGTGAGAATCCGGAAGCGCAACAATCGCTGCGGGAAGCCTTGCTGAAATACGGCCTGCTGGTCATTCCCGGTCCGGTGCTGTCGCCGCAGGCGCAGATCGCCGCCTCCGAAGTGTTCGGCGCATTGGAGGAGTTCCCGCCGGCACCGGGACAGATTCCCGGCTATCCGCAAATCTTTCGCGTCGCCAGCCGGGCCACCGAAGGTTATACCGGCGTCGGCCGCTACTGGCATTCGGACGGCTCCTTCCGGGCCGTGCCGACGCCGATGTCGCTATGGCATATGGAAGCGCGCCCCGAGGTCGGCGGCGATACCTTGTTCACCGATTTGCAGGAGGCATATCGCAGCCTGCCGGAGAAAACGAAAGCGCAGATAAAGGGATTGCAGACCACGCATCGCAACCACGTCGTGCATCCGCTCGTGATGCGGCATCCGCACACCGGCGCCGAAGGTTTGTACCTCAACGTCGGTCTCACCAACAGCATCATCGGCATGGACCGTGACGCTGCGGAGGAGCTGATCGCCACGCTCGACCGTTATCTGTCGCGCGAGGGGGCGGTGTATCGGCATCAATGGAAGGAAGGCGACTTTGTGGTGGCGGACAACTTCCGTGTCGCGCATCGCGCAACGCCCTTGTCGCCGTTGCAGCGGCGCGTGCTCAATCGCACCACGGTACGCGGCGACGGCGCGTTCTGGGAAACGATGAAGGCAGGCCGGCCCGCCGCGGTGGCTGCCTGACGGCGACTACTGCAACAGGTTGCTGCCGCTCCGCAGTGTTGACGCCTGCTGCACGCCGCTCGCCATCACCGCCGCCGCCGACCTGGTCTCCACGCCAAGTTTGACGAAGATGTGTTCGAGGTGCTTGTTCACCGTGCGCGGACTCATGCCGAGGATGTCGGCGATGTCGCGGTTGGTCTTGCCTTTGCCGAGCCACATCAGCACGTCGCTTTCGCGCGGAGTCAGGTGGACGCTTCCCGGCAATAGCGTTTCACCGCCCTGTGATGCAGACTGGAGCAGGGTGGCGGTGGTGGCCGCCGCGATCTCCGCGCCGATGTTCTTCTCCTCCAGCAGCAGCGTGATTTCATGTCCCTGGCCGGGCGCCGACAGCGCGACGCGCAGTTCGCTGTCGCCCTGTGTCGTCACCAGCGGGCGGATGTCGCCATTGCCCTGGCGCTGGCGCACCAGGCTCTCGTTGAGCCAGGATTGCAGCATCGTCGGCAGCCTGTGACCGGCATTGACTGCAGCGGCGCCGGGCGGGAAATATTTCTCCAGCCATAACGATGCCTTGCTGGTCTGCCACAGCGGCAGGCCGTTGGCGCTCAGGACGATGACCGCATGCGCGGCGTGTTCGAGCATGCCGCGCGCCTGCGACATCATGCGCGCGGTCTTGATGTGGGCGCCGATGCGCGCGACCACTTCCTGTGGCTTGATCGGCTTGGTCACGTAGTCGATGCCGCCGACCTCGAAGCCGCGCACCACGTGTTCGGTTTCGGTCAGGCCCGTCATGAACACCACCGGCACATGGTTGACGCTCTTGATCAGCTTGATGCGCTTGCAGGTCTCGAAGCCGTCGATGCCCGGCATCATGGCGTCCAGCAGGATCAGGTCCGGCGTGATGTAATCCAGCCGCTCCAGCGCGCTGATGCCATCGGTGGCGACCAGCACGATGTGGCCGCTCTCGTCGAGCGAATCGGACAGCATGGCGAGGTTGTCGGGCTTGTCGTCGACGATCAGGACGACATGCCGATCAAACGTTGTTGACATCATGACGAATCATCTCCTTGATGCGGGTGACATATTCATTCAGGCGGAACTGCTTGACCAGTTTCCTGAGTTCCGTGGTGAAGGGCAGGTAAGCCGAATTCTGCTGTTCCATCTCGTCGAGCTTCCTGAGGATGCCCTTGGCGTAACCGATGGCGCCGAGTTCCAGCAAGGTCTGCAGTTTTTCCTGCGAGGGCACCAGCATCATCGGCTGTGCGGCGGCGGTCGATTCTGCAGGAATGGAGGCAGGCATGGCGGCCGACACCCAGTCGATGTGCAGCTGCTGGCGGATCTTCGACAGCAGTTCGCTGTACGACACCGGCTTGACCACGAAGTCGTTGTACAGCGGCGGCTCGACGCCGTCGTGGTTGCGCTCATGTCCGCTCTCGAAGGCATTGGCCGAGACGATGATGACCGGCAGCTGCGTCAGCCCGCGGGCGCGGATGGCGCGCGCCACCGACCAGCCGTCCATCACCGGCATGGCGATGTCGAGCAGCACCAGGTCGGGCATCGGCGTACCGTGCGCCAGTGCTTCCAGGCAGGCGATGCCGCCATCGGCCTCGATCACCTCGAAGCCCAGCGGCAACAGCATCTCCTTGAGCAGCAGGCGTTGCGAGGCCTGGTCGTCGACTACCAGCACGCGCTTGCACGGGCCGATGTAACCCGACATCTGGTCTTCCAGTTTCAGGCGCGGACGCGGCACGTGGACTTCCGGCAGATAGATCTTCAGATGGAAACTGCTGCCGCTGCCGACCTCACTCCTGACCGCCAGTTCGCCTCCCATGATGTGCGTGAGCATGCTGCTGATGGCCAGGCCGAGACCGGTGCCGATGTCTTCGCGCAGGTTGGCGGCATTGCTGCGCTCGAACGGCAGGAAGATGCGGTCGAGGTCGTCCTCGGCGATGCCGATGCCGGTGTCGATGATGTCGAAGTAGGCGATCTCGCGCAGGTAGCGCACGCGCACCGTGACGCCGCCCCGGTCGGTGAACTTGACGGCGTTGCCGAGCAGGTTGATCAGGATCTGGCGCAGGCGTTTCTGGTCGGCGTGCACGATGTGCGGGATACGGCCGGTCTTCTCGAAACGGAAGCTCAGGCCTTTTTGTTCCGCCTGCGGCGCGAACATGCCGGCGATCTGTTCGAGAAACTCCGACAGCGCCAGTTCGTCCGAGGCCAGGCGCATCTTGCCGGCTTCGATCTTGGCGATGTCGAGCAAGCCGTCGATCAGGCTCAGCAGATGTTCGCCGCTGCGCCGGATCACGGCGATCGCATCCTTGCGCGCCGGCGGGATGGTGGCGTCGACATGCAGGATCTGCGCATAGCCGAGGATGCTGTTCAAGGGTGTGCGCAGCTCATGGCTCATGCCGGTGACGAAGCGGCTCTTGGCCAGGTTGGCCGACTCGGCGGCCTCTTTGGCGCGCTGCAGTTCGGCGTCGGTCTGCTTGTGCGCCTCGATTTCCTGCAGCAGCAGATTGGTCTGGCGTTCGGACTCTTCGTGCGCGACGCTGCGGCTTTCGTTGGTCAGGATCAGCCACCAGGAGCCGACGCCGATCAGCACCAGCAGCGTGCAGAACAGCTTGATGAAAATGCTCTGGATGGAATCGGGGCCGCTGGTGGTCAGGCCGGAGATGCCCGCCATCTGCTGGAAGTACAACATCCACAACACCACCGCCAGGCCGCCCGACAACAAGCCGAACACGATCAGATAGTGGCCGATGCGGGTGTTGAGCTTGAGCGTGAAGCGCGACGGCAGCAGTTTCTGTAAGGTGTTGAAGACCTGGTTGGGCAACCGTGCCGCCGGTGTCTTGCAGCGGTCGTTGCAGCGCGCGTCGAGCGAACAGCACAGCGAGCAGATCGCACCCTGATAGGCCGGGCAGTGCGCCATGTCGGGCGTCTCGAACGCGTTGCCGCAGATCACGCAGTCGAGTTGGGCATGCACGTGCACGTCGCCGAGATTGCTGTGCTCGGCCAGCGTATCCTGGCGCGCGATGTAATAGCGGCTTTTGGTGGCGAGCGCAATCAATGGCGCCGCCAGCATCGCCGTGCCGAGCGCGATGAACGGCGACATCGCCGCCGCCAGTTTGCCAAGCACGCCGGACATGGCGATCGCCGACAGGATGGAGGCAACCGCCATCGAACCGACGCCGACCGGATTAATGTCGTACAGATGTGCGCGCTTGAACTCGATGTGCGCCGGGCTCAGCTTGAGCGGCTTGTTGATCACCAGGTCCGACACCACCGCTCCTATCCACGAGATCGCCACCAGGCTGTACAGCGCCAGCACATGCTCGAGCGCATTGAAGACCCCCAGCTCCATCAGCAGCACCGCAATCAGCACGTTGAACACCAGCCACACCACCCGGCCGGGATGGCTGTGCGTCAGCCGCGCAAAGAAGTTGGACCAGGCCAGTGAACCGGCATAGGCGTTGGTGACGTTGATCTTGACCTGCGACACGATCACGAACAGCGCCACCGCGCCGAGCACCAGCGCCGGGTTGGAGAACACGTATTGATAGCCGATCAGGTACATCTGGGTCGGCTCCACCGCCTTGCCCATCGGCACCTCATGCTGGATCGCGAGGAAGGCCAGCAAGGCGCCGCCCAGCATCTTGGCGCCGCCCAGCAGGATCCATCCCGGCCCCGCCAGCAGCAGCGCGGTCCACCAGCGGCCGCGATTGGCCTGGGTTTTTTCCGGCAGGAAGCGCAGGAAGTCGACCTGCTCGCCGATCTGCGCGATCAGCGAAAACGCCACCGTCGCCGCCGCCCCGAACAGCAGGATGTTGAACGAGCTGCCGTCTTCGGCGCGGCCGGCGAAGGTGATCAGGTTGCCGAGCGCTTCCGGCTCCTTGTACAGCACGCAGATGTAGGGCAGCGTCAGCAGCACGATCCACACCGGCTGGGTCCACATCTGCAGCCGGTTGATCAGCGTGATGCCGTACGCCACCATCGGAATCACGATCAGCGAACACAGGACGTAGCCGTAGACCAGCGGCAGGCCGAAATAGATTTCGATGGCCTGCGCCATGATGGCGGCTTCCAGCGCGAAAAAGATGAAGGTGAAAGTGGCGTAGATCAGCGAGGTCACGGTCGAGCCGATGTAGCCGAAGCCGGCGCCGCGCGTGAGCAAGTCCATGTCGACGCCGTACCTGGCGGCGTAATAGCTGATCGGCAGGCCGGTCAGGAAGAACAGCACCACCACGCAGGCGATCGCCCAGAAGGTGTTGGTAAATCCATAACTCAGCGTGATCGCACCGCTGATCGCCTCCAGCGCCAGGAACGAGGTCGCGCCCAGCGCCGTGTTGGCCAGGCGGAATTCCGACCAGCGCCGGAACGAGCGCGGCGTATAGCGTAGCGCGTAGTCTTCCAGCGTCTCGTTGGCGACCCAGGTGTTGTAGTCGCGCCGGACTTTGACGATGCGTTGAATGGCGGGATTGGTCAATTTTTGCTCGCGTTATCGATGAATACCGGAACGCAGACCACGCGTTCTGTTTGCAAAGGCGGCGACCCTGACGGCAACCTCCTCGTACAGAAGCAATTTTCAAACCAATCGACCGGCGGCGGCATACGTCATTTGACGTATGCCGCCGCCGGTCGATACGCATGCGTCGCCCGGGTTTTCCTCCCGATTCACCAAAACGCGGCAGCGCGGCCACCTTGCTGCCTTGTGAAAACGCACCAATACCATGCCGGGCATGAGCGAAACCTGTGCGCCCGGGCGGACGTTTCAGCGCCCGGGTTTTACGTCAAACAACGTATTGTTGCGCCGCATCGCAAAACCTATTCTCCATCCCAGAACGAGCAGGAAGCACAGCGGGAGGGAGAGAACACTCGCATGTCGGTCCCGGCTTTCGCCTCGTTTTGACTCAACCGATTCAGCCCGATCGACACGACCACGTCCGATTGCTTCCAATAACGCTCGAAAGGAGTACCGCATGTCGCACCGTTCCTCTTCCAAACCGCCTTCATCGCAACGACGCAAGATCATGATGGGCATTGTTGCCGGTGCCGCCGGTGCTGCCATGGCGCTCCCCGGCCTGGCCATGGCGCAGCAGTTCCCGACCGCCAAGGTCAACACCACCAAGCTGGCCATCACCGACACCGAAGTCACGGTCGGCCAGCTGCACTCGGCCACCGGCACCATGGCGATCAGCGAAACCGGTTCGATCCAGGCCGAACGCCTGGCCATCGACCAGATCAACTCCATGGGCGGCATCCTCGGCCGCAAGATCAAGATCATCCAGGAAGACGGCGCCAGCGACTGGCCGACCTTTGCCGAAAAAGCCAAGAAGCTGCTGGAGAACGACCACGTCGCCGCGGTGTTCGGCTGCTGGACGTCGGCCTCGCGCAAGGCCGTGCTGCCGGTCTTCGAAAAGGACAACGGCCTGCTCTACTACCCGACTTTCTACGAAGGCCTGGAGCAATCCAAGAACGTGTTCTACACCGGCCAGGAAGCCACGCAACAGGTGCTGGCCGGCCTCAACTGGGTGGCGAAAGAGAAGAAGGCCAAGACCTTCTTCCTGATCGGTTCCGACTACATCTGGCCGCGCACTTCCAACAAGATCGCCCGCAAGCACATCGAGAACGTGCTCAAGGGCTCGGTGGTCGGCGAAGAGTACTACCCGCTCGGCAACACCCAGTTCGGTTCGCTGATCAACAAGATCAAGCTGAAGAAACCGGATGTGATCTTTGCCGACGTGGTCGGCGGCAGTAACGTGGCGTTCTACAAGCAACTGAAGGCAGCCGGCGTCACCGCCAAGACGCAGAACCTGCTGACCATCTCCGTGACCGAAGATGAAATGCTCGGCATCGGCGGCGAAAACGTCGAAGGCTTCTACGCCTCGATGAAGTACTTCCAAAGCCTGGACAACCCGAACAACAAGAAATTCGTCTCCGAGTTCAAGGCCAAGTTCGGCGCCAATTCGGTGATCGGCGACGTCACGCAGGCGGCTTACCTCGGCCCGTGGCTGTGGAAGGCCGCCGTCGAAAAAGCCGGCAGCTTCGATGTCGACAAGGTCGTCGCGGCCTCGCCGGGCCTCGAGCTGAAAACTGCGCCGGAAGGCTACGTCAAGGTCCACGCCAACCATCACCTGTGGAGCAAGACCCGCATCGGCGAAGCGCAGAAGGACGGCCAGTTCAAGGTCATCTACGAGTCCGACCTGATCGAACCGAATCCTTTCCCCAAGGGTTATCAATAAATCGCGGCATTCGATTTGTTGGCAGCAATTTGTTGGCAGCAAAGCGGCGGCGCCTGTAGTGACATGCGGGCGCTGCCGCCCACGAATTTCCTTCTATCTCTCCTTCCGGAGTCAATATGGTCTCGTTATCCGAATTCGGCGCCATCTTCGCCATGCAGGGCTTCAACGGCCTGTCGGTGTTCTGCGTGCTGCTGCTGATGGCCCTGGGCCTGGCGATTATCTTCGGCCAGATGGGCGTGATCAACATGGCGCATGGCGAGTTCCTGACCATCGGCGCCTACATCACCTATCTGCTGTCACACCTGACCACGACCTACGCGCCCAGCCTGCAGCCGTTCTATTTCTTCGGCGCGGTGGTGCTGTCGTTCATCGTCGCCTACGGCTTTGGCTACCTGACCGAGCTGCTGCTGATCAGCCGGCTCTACAAACGTCCGCTCGACACACTGCTGGCGACCTGGGGCCTGAGCCTGGCGATGCAGCAGACATTCCGTTCCATCTTCGGCGCCAAGGAAGTCAGCGCCACCTTGCCGGACTGGCTGCTCGGTTCCTTCAAGCCGACCGACGCCATCGATATCCCGATCAACGGCCTGTTCATGATGGGCCTGACGGTGCTGTTGACCGGCACCATCTTCATCCTGCTGTTCCGTTCGCGCTGGGGCCTGCAAGTGCGCGCCACGATGCAGAACCGCGTCATGAGCGGCGCCGTCGGCATCAATACCCGCAAGGTCGATCGCACCACCTTCGCGCTCGGCTGCGGCGTGGCCGGGGTGGCCGGCGCAGCGTTCACCACGATCGGTTCGACCGGCCCCACCAGCGGCTCGCTGTACATCGTCGACACCTTCCTGGTGGTGGTGTTCGGCGGTGCGCAAAGCCTGATCGGCACGATTGCCTCGGCCTTCTCGATTGCGCAGACGCAGTCCACCGCCGAGTTCTTCCTGACTGGTTCGATGGCCAAGGTGCTGACGTTGTCGGCGGTGATCCTGATCCTGATGCTGCGTCCGCAGGGATTGTTCTCGTCCCGGGTGCGCAAGCATTAAGAACACACCTGAACGAAACCGTTTTCAGACTTCCCATTCGCGAGGTTCAAGCATGAATGCAGCATACGAAAAATTATTGGGCGGCAGATCCGGGTTGACCGGACTGCTGATACTGGGAGCGTTGCTGCTGGTGATCTTTCCGTTGAGCCTGGACATCTTCCGTCTCAACCTGGTCGGCAAATATCTGTCCTACGCATTCGTCGCGGTCGGGCTGGTGCTGTGCTGGGGCTACGGCGGCATCCTGAGTCTCGGCCAGGGCGTGTTCTTCGGCGTCGGCGGCTATTGCATGGCGATGTTCCTGAAGCTCGAGGCCTCCGACCCGATCAGCACCAAGATCCAGTCCACGCCAGGCATCCCCGACTTCATGGACTGGAATCAGATCACCTCGCTGCCGGCGATGTGGCAACCCTTCCATAGCTTCAGCTTCACCGTGCTGGCGGTGCTTGCGGTGCCGACGCTGTTGGCGCTGGTGATCGGCATGGCGATGTTCAAGCGGCGCGTCGGCGACGTCTACTTCTCCATCGTGACGCAGGCGATCGCGGCGATCCTGTCGATCCTGATCATCGGCCAGCAAGGCCTGACCGGCGGCGTCAACGGCATCACCGACCTGAAGACGCTGATGGGCTGGGACATCCGCACCGACAGTGCCAAGGTGATCCTGTACTTCGTCAATGCCGGCCTGCTGTTCGCGTGCATCGTGTTCGGCCGCTACATCCTGACTTCCAAGCTCGGCCGCCTGCTGATGGCGATGCGCGACAAGGAAGAGCGGGTGCGATTTTCCGGCTATGACGTCGCCAGCTTCAAGGTATTCGTGTTCTGCGTGGCGGCGACGTTCTCGGCCATCGGCGGCGCCATGTTCACCTTGCAGGTCGGCTTCATGTCGCCGTCCTTCGTCGGCATCGTACCGTCGATCGAGATGGTGATCTACGCCGCAGTCGGCGGACGCATGTCGTTGCTCGGCGCGGTGTACGGTACGCTGCTGGTCAACTTCGGCAAGACCTATTTCTCCGAGACCTTCCCCGAGCTGTGGCTGTTCCTGATGGGCGGCCTGTTCATCGCGGTGGTGATGTACTTCCCCAACGGCCTGGCCGGCGTGTACGAGAAACAGGGCAAGCGACTGATGGAGAAGCTGTCCCGTAAAAAAACAGTACCTCCCGAACCGGTGAAGCCGAAAGTGGCGACCAAAACCGATTCGGCTGAAGTCCATATCGACGGCGCCAACCTGGAGGCCAGCAAATGAACAACGCACCCATCGGATTCGAATCGACCGACCATCCCGTGCTGGCCATCGAGGACCTGACGGTGTCCTTCGACGGTTTCAAGGCGGTCGACAAGCTCAATCTGTATGTCCAGCGCAATGAAGTACGCGTGGTGATCGGCCCCAACGGCGCCGGCAAGACCACGGTGCTGGACCTGATCTGCGGCAAGACGCAAGCAACCTCGGGCAGCATCCGCTTCAACAACCACGAACTCACGAAGATGAGCGAGCACGCCATCGTGCGCGTCGGCGTCGGCCGCAAGTTCCAGACGCCGTCGATCTACGAAAACCTCAGCGTTTTCGAAAACCTGGAAATGTCCTTCCCGCGCGGCCGCAAGGTGTTCGGCGCATTGACCTTCAAGCGCACCGCGGACGTGGTGGCGCGGGTCGAATCGGTGGCGGCGGAGATCTTCCTCGACCAGCATTTGTATACCCAGGCCGACTTGCTCTCGCATGGCCAGAAGCAGTGGCTGGAGATCGGCATGCTGCTGATGCAGGAGCCGGAGCTGCTGATGCTGGACGAGCCGGTCGCCGGCATGAGCGTGTCCGAGCGCGAAAAGACCGCGCAGCTGCTGGGCCGCATCAGCCAGGGCCGCTCGGTGGTGGTGATCGAGCACGACATGGATTTCGTCAAGAGCATCGCGCACAAGGTGACCGTGCTGCATCAGGGAAAGATACTCGCGGAGGGCAGCATGGACAAGGTGCAGTCCGATCCAAAAGTCATCGACGTCTATTTGGGCCACTAATTCATTCCCGGAGCCAGCCATGTTCAACGTATCCAACCTCGCCTCCGGCTACGGCCAGAGCGCCGTCATCCACGACATCAACCTGTCGGTGGCGAAAGAAGAAATCGTCGCCGTCATGGGCCGCAACGGCATGGGCAAGACCACGCTGTTCAAGACGCTGATGGGCATCCTGCCGTTGCGCGACGGCAGCATCAAGATCGACGGCGTCGAACTGGGTGCGATGGAAAGCCATCAGCGCGTGTCGCGCGGCGTGGCCTACGTGCCGCAGGGGCGCATGATTTTCCCCGGCATGACGGTGCTGGAGAACATCCAGACCGGCCTCGCCGCCGATGCGCGCGGCAAGGTGCCGGACGAGTTGTACGCCTTGTTCCCGGTGCTGTACGAAATGCGCAGCCGCAAGGGCGGCAACCTGTCCGGCGGACAACAGCAGCAACTGGCGATTGCGCGCGCGCTGGCGACCAATCCACGCGTACTGCTGCTGGACGAGCCGACCGAAGGCATCCAGCCGTCCATCATCAAGGACATCGCGCGCAGCCTGAAGGAAATCCGCAAGATCCGCGAACTCACCATCATCGTGTCGGAACAGGTGCTGAGTTTCACGCTGGAAATCGCCGACCGTTTCCTGGTCATCGACAAGGGGCGCTTCGTCTATGAAGACACGCGCGCCAATGTCGATGCGCCGACCATCAGCAAATATCTATCTGTTTAACGACAGTTTTGAAGGAGGAGCATTGTCATGAGGCATGGAGACATATCAAGCAGTAAAGACGCGGTGGGCGTGGCGGTCGTCAACTACAAGATGCCGCGCCTGCACAATCGCGCAGAGGTGATGGACAACGTCAACAAGATCGCGGCCATGCTGATCGGCATGAAGCAGGGTTTGCCCGGTCTCGACCTGGTCGTTTTCCCGGAGTATTCGACGCACGGCATCATGTACGACGAGAAGGAAATGTATGACACTGCAGCTACCGTTCCCGGCGAAGAGACGCGCGTGTTCTCCGAAGCCTGCCGCATCGCCGATGTCTGGGGCGTGTTTTCGCTGACCGGCGAGCGCCATGAAGAGCATCCGCACAAGGCGCCGTACAACACGCTGATCCTGATCAACAACCAGGGCGAGATCGTGCAGAAGTACCGCAAGATCATGCCGTGGACGCCGATCGAAGGCTGGTATCCGGGCGACACCACTTACGTCTGCGACGGTCCCAAGGGACTCAAGATCAGCCTGATCATCTGCGACGACGGCAACTACCCGGAGATCTGGCGCGACTGCGCCATGAAGGGCGCCGAGCTGATCGTGCGCTGCCAGGGCTACATGTATCCGGCCAAGGACCAGCAGGTGCTGGTGGCCAAGGCGATGGCGTGGATGAACAACGTCTACGTCGCCGTCGCCAACGCGGCCGGCTTCGACGGCGTCTATTCCTACTTCGGCCATTCCGCGATCGTCGGCTTCGACGGCCGCACCCTGGGCGAATGCGAGACCGAGGAAATGGGCATCCAGTATGCCGAACTGTCGGTCAGCGCCATTCGCGACGCCCGCAAGAACTGGCAGTCGCAAAACCATCTGTTCAAGCTGCTGCATCGCGGCTACACCGGCAAGATCAATTCCGGCGAGTCGGCTGCGGGCGTGGCGGATTGTCCGTTCGACTTCTACAAGACCTGGGTCAACGATCCGCAGGCGGCGCGCGCCAAGGTCGAAGCCATCACGCGCAAGACCGCCGGCACGCCGGAGTGTCCGATTCCCGGCATTCCCAACGAATAGATCGTCCATTCATCCGCATTCAACACGAGAAGGAGAGTCGCATGCAACATTTCAAGATCAAGCCCGGCGTACCGCTGGCAGAGCAGCCTGAACTCGGACACAACCGCTGGCATCCCGATTTGCCGTTCCTGTCGTCGGTCAAGCCGGGCGAGTCCATCCTGATCGAGTCGCTGGATTTCCTCGACGCGCAGATCAAGGACACCGACGATATCTCCGACGTCAAGAACGTCGACCTCACGCGCGCGCATCCGCTGACCGGTCCGTTCCACGTTGAAGGCGCCGAGCCGGGCGACCTGCTGGTGATCGATCTGCTCGACATCAAGCCGGTGACGCCGGTTGGTTTCTCGGGCGTGTTTTCCAAGGAAAACGGCGGCGGTTTCCTGGCCGATTATTTTCCCGATGCCGACAAGGCGATCTGGGACTTGAAGGGCCTGTACGCAACCTCGCGCCACATTCCCGGCGTGCGCATCGCCGGGCTCACGCATCCGGGCCTGATGGGTTGCCTGCCGTCGCACGACCTGCTGGCGGAGTGGAATCGCCGTGAAGCGCCGCTGGCCGCCAAGGGGCTGGCAAAGCCGCCTGATCCGAGCACCGCGGTGTTGCGCGGCCTGACCGGCGCCAAGTTCGACGAGATGGCCAAGATTGCGGCGCGCACGGTGCCGCCGCGCGAGCATGGCGGCAATACCGACATCAAGGACCTGTCGGCCGGCACGCGGATTTTCTTCCCGGTGTACGTCAAGGGTGCGGGCTTCTCGATGGGTGATTTGCACTTTTCGCAAGGCGACGGCGAAATCGGTTTCTGCGGCGCGATTGAAATGGACGGCGTCAGCCACGTCGGCTTCGATCTGATCAAGGGCGGCATGGCCAAGTACAACATCACTTCGCCGATCTTCATGCCGAGCATCGTCAAGCCGCACTACGAGCAATGGCTGACCTTCGAAGGCATCAGCGTCGAGAACGGCGTCAACTATTACCTCGACGCCACCGTCGCCTATCGCCAGGCCTGCCTGAAAGCGATCGACTACCTGACTCACTTCGGCTACACCGGCAGCCAGGCCTACATGCTGCTGACCGCCGCACCGGTGGAAGGACGCATCGGCGGCATCGTGGACATTCCGAACTGCGCGTGCACGGTGTCCTTGCCGACGTCGATCTTCGATCAGGACATCACGCCCAAGGGGATGCTGAACGACCAGTCGTACTGGGGACGAAAGCGGTAATCGTTTTACGTCTGTTGCGGACGGAGGCTCTGCGCCGTCCGCAATCCGCTTATCTGAATAGTCGAACTACCGCCACTCCGGAGCAGAACATGCCCTTATACGATATCCGCTGCAGCCACTGCGAAGGCATCTTCGAAAAATTCCTCAACATGCAGGCCCTGCATGGCCAGGTTGCGTGTCCCTATTGCAAAACGGATACCGTTGCCGCGCCGCTGTTGACGGGCGGTCGCGTCGGCCTGCAGGTGACCGAGCGCTGGCGTCCGCGTAACGGCGCCGAGCAGCTTGCGGGGCAGGGCGCCGCAGGACCGGGCGCGCATGCGGGCGCGGCGCGCAGCAGCGTGCTGCACAATTGCAAGGGACACAGCTGCAGCATCTGCCTGACGTAAGCCCGGCCAGCTGTTCTCAATGCGATGAGACGAACTGCGCACCATCCTCCTGCGGCGGCAGCGCAAAGCTCTTGCGCATGCGTTCGACCTCTTCCACGGGCGTGCGGCCGAACAGGCGCTTGAATTCCCGGCTGAACTGTGACGCGCTTTCGTAGCCGACCTGTGTGCAGGCGGCGCCCGCCGTCATGCCGTTGCGCAGCATCAACAGACGCGCCTGGTGCAGCCGCGTCGATTTCAGGTATTGCATCGGCGAAGTGTCCGTCACCGTCTTGAAATGCGCGTGGAAGGTCGGCACGCTCATGCCGGCCTCCTTCGCCAGCTGGTCGATGGCAAGCGCTTCGTCATAGCTGCGATGGATCATGCTGATGGCGCGCGAGATCTTGCCGAACTGGCCTTGCATGGTCAGCGCCGCGCGCATCGATCCACCTTGCTGACCGCTCAGCACGCGGAAATAGATTTCGCGCCGCAGCGCCGGTCCGAGTATTTCGGCTTCCAGCGGATTGTTCATCGCTTCCAGAAAGCGCAGCACCGAGATGCTCAGCGCCGTCTCCATCGGCGTCGACACCATCCCGCGCGGTTTGGCGGCGCTGGGGCCGACGCATTCGTCGATCTGCATCATCAGCTCGGCGGCGATCTTGAAATCCAGGCGCAGGTAAATCGCCAGCATCGGTTCCTTCTCGCTGGCGTCGGTCTCCATCGAAAACGGCACCGGCACCGATACCGCCAGGTAGTGCTGCGCATCGTACAAATACACTTCATTGCCGAGATAGCCGCGCTTGCGCCCCTGCGCCACGATCACGATGCCCGGCTCGTACAGCACCGGCATGCGTTTCAACGGACGGTTCGAGCGCAGGAAGCGCACGTCGGGCAGCGGCGACAGGTTGTAGCCTTCCTGCGGCGTCTTCGTGGCCAGCAAGGCGACCATGCGGCGGCGGACTTCGGCGGACGTGTTGGACAGCGGCGTGGAACGCATCTCATTGAATCCGGCAATCGGTAATGCGGCCACTTTGCCATTTTTTGCACCGATTCGCCAGCGGCTCAGAGAATCAGGCAAGCATGCGAGAAGAACCGGCAGCCGGGAAGTGCGTGGAAATCGATAATGAGCCGGTCGGTTTTCGTTCTTTTTTCACGCACAGCAAAGGAATTGCCATGTCTGCATCCAAGACTTTTTTCATCACCGGCGTCAGCAGCGGCTTCGGCCTCGCGCTCGCCGAAGCCGCCATCGCTGCGGGCCACCGCGTGGTCGGCACGGTGCGCAGCGAAGAAGCCCGCCAGGCCTTCGAAGCACAATTTTCCGGCCGGCCGGGACAGGCGTTTGCGCGCCTGCTCGACGTCGCCGATTTTGCTGCGGCGGAACGGATCGCTGCCGAAGTGGAGAGCAGCATCGGGCCGGTCGACGTGCTGGTCAACAATGCCGGCTACGGGCACGAAGGCATCCTTGAGGAGTCCGGCATGGATGCGTTGCAACGCCAGTTCGACGTCAATGTGTTCGGCGCGGTGGCGGTGACAAAATCCTTCGTGCCGTTCATGCGCCAACGCCGGCGCGGCCACATCATCAACATCACCTCGATGGGCGGCTTCATCACGATGCCGGGCATTGCCTACTACTGCGGCAGCAAGTTTGCGCTGGAAGGCATTTCCGAAACCTTGGGAAAGGAGCTGCGGGCCTTCAACGTCTTCGTCACCGCCGTTGCGCCGGGATCGTTTCGCACCGACTGGGCGGGGCGTTCGATGGTGCGCTCTCCGCGCAGCATCGCGGATTACGATGCATTGTTCGATCCGATCCGCACTACGCGCGCCGAGCGCAGCGGCAAGCAGACCGGCGATCCCCGCAAGGCCGCGCAGGCGATGCTGAGGCTGGTCGACAGCCCGGCGCCGCCGGCGCATTTGCTGTTGGGCAGCGATGCGTTGGCGCTGGTGAGGAAGAAGCTGGCGGACATGACGCAGGAGTTGGCGCAGTGGGAAGCGCTGACATGTTCGACCGATGCCGATGCAGAGTCCGAGCCGACCTGACAAATTGCTGATTCTTCTTACAGATTAATACAACTTTACGGTCTTCATTTTCCCGGTTTTCCACGTTAAGAGGACAGCAGTCTCATGGCGTCCGATGCTTGTCGGACCAGCAATGCGAGGCTGGCATCCATGTCCGGATTTCCTAACGAGGAGCAATAAAATGAATAACCGAATGATCAGGATCGCAGGTCTGTTGTCGGTCGCGGCAGTTGTCGTCGCCGTCAGCGGTTGCGTGGTGACGCCGCCGTCGGTGCGCCCGGCTTATGTCGAGCCGGCTTACGCCCCGCCACCGGGCGTGGTGTACGTGCAACCGGCCTATGCATCGCCCGGACCGGGCTATGTGTGGGAGTACCACGCGCACTACGGCTGGGGCTGGCGCCATCCGCAATATGGCTGGCATCGCGGCTGGCGCTGAGTTGATTCGGCGGCGTCCGCAGCAAAATAAATCGCCCCGCATTCCGGTCGACTGCATGACCGGAATGCGGGGCGATTTTGCGTTGCCGGGAGCGAAAGCTTAGAACGCGTAGCGGCCTTGTACGTAGATGGTGCGCGGTGCGCCGACGATGCGGCCTTGGTTGCCGTCGGTGGTGCGTGAATAGTAACGGCGATCAGTCAGATTGTTGACGCCTGCCACTACGTCAAAGCCCCTGGTGTTGGGTACCTTCCAATCCACTTGTGCATTCCAGACGCGATAGCCGGGAATCGGACCATTCTTGCCATCAGTGGTTTCGATCTGGCTATTGCTTTCATCAGAGAATTGACGGCTCTGATGCGTGGTCGACAGATTGAAACCCCACGGACCGGCCTGATAGCGCCCGCCGATAGTATCGGTGGTGCGTGAATAGAACGGCACGTCCTTGCCCGAGTTCAGGCCGGATTTGAGTACTGCGCGTGTATAGGTGTAGTTGGCGTAGACACTCAAGCCGCGGAACAGACCGTCTTTGTCGAATGCATAGTCGATGGCAGTTTCGAGACCATCATGCTGGGTCTTGCCGAGATTCTGATAAGTGTCCGGCGAGGCGATCAACGTGATTTGATTGTCGAAGCGAATGTTGAAATATGTTGCTTCAGCGGACAGGTTGCCACCCTTCCACCGTGCGCCGAGTTCTGCCGTCTTGGCCAGCTCCGGTTGCAAGTTGTTTGGTGCGGATGCCGCGCTCAACTGCGTATTCTGGACCACGCCGAAGGAGGTATTGTAGTTGGTGAACAGCGTGAGCTCTGGCGTGAGAAGGTAGGCGATGTTGAGCGACGGCAGCGGCTTGTTGTTGGTGACTTCGAACTTGGTTGTTGACGCTACGTTCTGACGAGTCGTCTGGATGTGTTCAAAGCGTACACCAGGGGTGATGCGCCATGCGCCGACGGAGATCTTGTCATCGATATAACCGGCGTGTGCATCGGTGCGATTCTTGTTCTTGGTTGCCGCGCCATAGGCGCCGGTTGCGATCGTTTCGGCAAAGTTGTCGTCGTGACCGCGTTCGCCGATGTAGCGATAGCCTACGGTGATGTCATTGGTGACGCTGCCGGAAGTGAGGCGCTGAGTGAAGCGCGGTTCGATGCCAATGGTTTCATAGAAGCGCGGCTGATGCGTCAATTGCGTCGTGGAGGCGCCGATCAGCGCGCTTTCGCGATAGCTCTCGTTGTAATAGGTGCGAATTTCAAATTCCTGTGTATCGGAAATGGTGTTCAGATAGCCCAGGTCGATGCCGCGGCGATTGCCTTTCCAGTAGTCGCGCGTACGCGTGTTCTGGAATGGGTCGGCGTTGTATTGTGCCGGGGTCAGACCGCCGGGTGTGTGCGACATGACGTCGTAGTAGGAAATCTTGCCGTAGATTTCGGAGCTGGAGCTGATTTCGTAGCGGAATTTCAGCGCAAAGTCGTTGATGCGTTCGTTGCTGTTGGCGCGCCAGCCGGAGCCGTCGGTGCCGGAATACAGCATTGCGAGGCCGAGGCCGTTGTCGAGTGTGGAGCCGGCGAATGCGGTGTATTGGGTGCTGGAACCGCCCTCGCCGTAGCTGTTGTAGCGCACGCTGGCGTCGCCGCTCACGCCAGGTGTCGTCGGGATAGCGCGGGTGCGGAAGTTGATGATGCCGCCCACGTTTTGCGGACCGTAGCGTACGGCGCCGCCGCCGCGTACGACGTCGATCGCTTCGATATTGTTCAGGCTGACCGGCGCGAACGAGATTTGTGGTTGGCCGTAAGGGGCGGAAGCCATCGGTACCCCGTCCAGCAGGATGGTCGAGCGCGGTGAGTAACGACCGGTCAGGCCGCGCACGCCGATGTTGAGCGACATGGCGCCGCCGGCGGTGCCGGAGTTGTCGGTGACCTGCACACCGGGAATGCGGCGCATGACGTCGCCGATGGTAACGGCGCCTGTGCTTTGAATCTCCTCCTTCTTCACCACGGTGCGCGCGCCCGGATAGGTCTTCACGCTGTTTTGCAGGCCGGTGCCAAGCCAGTCGCCGCTGACCTGAATGGTCTCGAGCGTATTCGGCGTTTCAGCCGGTGTGGCTGCCTGTTGGGCATAAGCGGCGCCGGACAGTGTCATCAGCGCAGCGGCGATGGCGGCGGCACAGCGGGTTTGCGCTGCAATGGCGCGAGGAAGCGGAAGCAATGTCATGGTGATTTCTGAAAGATGAAAAAGCGCGTCGTGCGGTGTTGGCGATTCCCCGGCCAACGCTGCCGGATACGGTGCAAGGAAAATGTCAGCATTTGTAATGGATGAGAATCATAACCATTTAGATTTTCGGAATCAAACCAAACATGCATCCCGACAAAATATTCAAAGCCAATACCGGCCTGCCCCCGCTCGAATCGTTGCAAATTGTCAACAAAGACGCCCTGCGCCACGATGTCAATTGCGGTTAGCTGAAATGGGAGGTTGCTCCGGGAAATGATGGCGCCCGGCAAATATCCGGGTGATCGTGTACGCTTTCGCGTTCTGATCGCATCTCATCCATACGGAGCAGCAAATGAGCACAAGCAAAGTAGCCCTCGTCATCGGCGGCGGTAGCGGCATGGGCGCCGGCGTGGCGCAAAAACTGGCGGCCGACGGCTTCGGCGTCGGCATTCTTTCCTCTTCCGGAAAAGGCGAGTCGCTCGGCAACAGCCTGGGCGGCGTCGGCGTCACCGGCTCCAACCGCTCCGTCGCGGACCTGCAGAAAGCAGTCGATGCCTGCCTCGCGCGCTGGGGTCGCATCGACGTGCTGGTCAACAGCGCCGGCCACGGTCCCAAGGGCAAGGTGCTCGAACTCAGCGATGAAGAATGGCTGCTCGGCATGGAGATCTACCTGATGAACGTGGTGCGCAGTGCGCGCCTGGTGACGCCGCTGATGCAACAGCAGGGCGGTGGCGCCATCATCAATATCTCGAGCTTCTCGGCGGTCGAACCGTCGCAGTCGTTCCCGACCTCGAGCGTGTTTCGCGCGGGCCTGTCGGCCTACACCAAGCTGTTCGCCGACAAATACGCACCGGAAAACATCCGCATGAACAATATCCTGCCGGGCTTCATCGACAGCCTGCCGGAAAAGCCCGGCATCAAGGAAATGATCCCGATGGCGCGTTACGGCAAAGTGAGCGAAGTCGCGGCGCTGGCCTCGCACCTGGCGTCCGACGCCGCGGCCTACATCACCGGCCAGAATATCCGCATCGACGGCGGCATTACGCGTTCACTCTAGGCCTGTTCAGGATTTGCAGCGAGAGGCCGCCGCCCGGCGCGCCGGGCTCGCTGGCACTTTTCCTGTCCGCTCTCAAGCCGTTCCCTCCTGAGTACCTCCCCCTGTAGCGACATTGCCCCGAAAGGGCGGCGTCGCCACGTCTGATCGTCCCCCTCTCGTTCACTTTTTCTGCGTTTTGCTGCCGCATCCGCGTGCACCGTCGCTGATCGCGCGCGGCGCAATCGTAGTGCACTGCACCGTAAAAGCGGAAGAAATGCACCTTCCGCAAGCGAAATAAGCCATTTTGCATCGCATATAGACAGGCATATAAATTTCTGTACCATGAAATAGCGGTATAAAACATTACTTATTGCATAGGAATAGTTATGGAAAAATTCATCAAGGTCTCACATGACGGCAACGTCGCCGTCATCACCCTCAACCGCCCTGAAAAGCTCAACGCCTGGAATACCGAAATGCGCGCCGAGATCATCGCCGCCCTCAAACGCAGCGATCAGGATGCGGCGATCGGCGCCATCATCATGACCGGCGCCGGCGATCGTGCATTTTGTGCGGGGCAGGACCTGGAAGAGGCGCACGGTTTCGACGAGCAGCGCGCCGACGAATGGATGACCGAGTGGGAAAACTATTACCGCACGCTGCGCTCGCTCAAGAAGCCGCTGGTCATGGCGCTCAACGGCACCGCCGCCGGCTCGGCGTTCCAGGTGACGCTGCTGGGCGACATCCGCGTCGGCCACGCCGGTTCGCGCATGGGCCAGCCGGAAATCAATTCCGGCATTCCCAGCGTCACCGGACCATGGATCATGACCCAGATGCTGGGCCTGTCGCGCACCATCGAACTGACCCTGACCGGCCGCATGATGGAAGCCGAGGAGGCGCATCGCCTCGGCCTGATCCACCACCTGGTGCCGGCCGCCGAAGTCATGAGCAAGTCGCTCGCCATCGCGCGTGAACTGGCCGCCAAGCCGCCGGTCGCGATGCGTCTCGACAAGCAGCGCTTCTACGAAATCACCGAGCCGAGTTTTGTCGACGCCATCGCCGCCGGCCGCCGCATCCAGGGCGAAGCCTATGCCACCGGCGAACCGGCCCGCATGATGGAAGAGTTCTTCAAGAAGCGCGGGCGCACGATCGGCGGCTGAACCGGATTCCTATCCCGATCCCGCATCACGTTGCAACACACGCAAGTCCAAAGCGCCAAGGCAGTCGCAGGTCGGCAATTCCTCTAACAAGCACTTATGGGAGTACGTATGACTCAGCAATTCAACAACCATCGCCGCACCGTCCTGAAAATGGCCGGCGGTATTGCGGCTGCCGGCATTGCGCCGTCGATCCTGGCGCAAACCAGGCAACTGGTGGTCGCCGACCCGGGCGGTCCTTACACGGCCGCCTATCGAAAGGCCTTCTACGATCCGTTTGAAAAAGCCACCGGCGTGAAGATCGTCAACGTCGCCCGCGAAGCACAGCCGGTCGCGCAACTGACCGCCATGGTGCAGACCAAAAACTTCGTGTGGGACGTCACCACGCTGACGTTGGCGCAGGACATTCCGATTCTCGAAGAAGCCGGCATGCTGGAGCCGCTCGGTATCGTGCCGACCGACTTCAAGAACATGCTGCCTGGTTCGATCACATCAAGCTTCGTCGGCGTCGACGTGTACGCGACCATCCTGGCCTACCGCACCGACAAGTTCGCCAAGAATCCTCCAAAGACCTGGGCCGACTTCTGGAACGTCGAGAAATTCCCGGGCCGCCGCTCGCTGCGCCGCAATGCCATCGACACCCTGGAGCAAGCGCTGATGGCCGACGGCGTTGCACCCGACAAACTGTACCCGCTCGATCTGGATCGCGCCTTCAAGAGCCTCGATCGCATCAAGAAACACGTCGCAGTCTGGTGGACCAGCGGCGCCCAGGCGATGCAGCTGATTCAATCCGGCGAAGTCGACATGATCTCGACCTGGAATGCACGCGCGCAGACCGCCATCGAAGGCGGCGCACCGGTGGCGATCAACTGGAACCAGGGTTTGTATTCGATCGAAGGCTGGGGCGTGCCGAAGGGCAATCCGCGCGCCGCCGTAGCGAAGGAGTTCGTCAAATTCTGTGCCGACGCCAAGCGCCAGAGCGGCTTCACCGACACGCTGGCGTACGGCCCGACCGCGCTGGAAGCCTACAAGGACATCCCCGCTGCACGCGCCGCCATCCTGCCGACCGCACCCGCCAACATCGCCCTGATGCGTCCGCCCAGCGGCCCGTGGTGGCACAAGAACCGCAACGCGGTATCGGACCGTTTCAACGCCTGGTTACTTTCCTGATAGCGATACAAGCGATGACTGCCAGATTGCAAACACGTGCCATCAGCAAGCACTACGACAGCGTTACGGCGCTGTCGCCGACCGACCTCGACGTCAGGGACGGCGAATTCCTCACCCTGCTGGGACCGTCCGGCTCCGGCAAGACCACGCTGCTGCAGATTCTTGCAGGACTGGTCGAGCCGAGCGGCGGTTCGTTGTTCATCAACGGCAAGGACGCCACCCACACCGCAGCCGGCGAACGCGGCATCGGCATGGTGTTCCAGAGCTACGCGCTGTTCCCGCATCTGTCGGTGTGGGAAAACATCGCCTACCCGTTGCGCATGCGCAGGATGGACAAGGCGGCGATGGCCGCCGCAGTGCGCGACGCGCTGGAAATGGTGCAGATGGGCAGCTACGCCAACCGCTTGCCGCGCGAGCTGTCGGGCGGCCAGCAGCAGCGCATCGCGCTGGCGCGCTGCTTTGTCTACAAGCCGTCGGTGATCCTGCTGGATGAGCCCTTGGGGGCGCTCGACAAGAAACTGCGCGAGCACATGCAATCCGAAATCCGCAGCCTGCACAAGGATCTCGGCGCGACCTTCATCTACGTCACCCACGATCAGGAAGAAGCACTGAACCTGTCCGACCGCATCTGCCTCATGAACCAGTCGAAGATCGAACAGATCGGCACGCCGCAGGATCTGTACGACCGTCCGGCCACGGCATTCTCGGCGCAGTTCATCGGCTACTCCAACCTGTTGTCGGGACGGGTGCAGGACAGCGGGGCCGGTGCGCGTCTGGGCAACGGCCGTTTCGACGTGCCGCTGCCGGCGCGGCGTCCGGACGGCGCGGGAACGAACGCCGACATCTCGCTGGTGGTGCGCCCGGAAGAAGCCTGCCTGACCGGCGTCGGCGCCGGCGACGCCTACGTCAACGGCATCGTCAGCGAAGTCGTGTTCGCCGGCTCGGATATCCGGGTGCTGGTCGATATCGGCGAAAGCCGGCCTTTCCTGCTGCGCTGCGGCCGCCGCGAAGCGCCTGCAGTGGGCGACGGCGTCGGCATCCGCTGGCATGCGGAGCACGCCGCCGTCGTGACCTGCTAAGCCGTCGCTTCACCGATACGAGGAATCTCCATGTCCAGTTCACTCTCCCCAGGCGCGGCGAAAAGAGCGCCCCGCAAGCGGTTGCCGGCGTGGCTGCCGGCCCTGCCGTGTTTCGTATTCCTGATCTGCTTCTTCTGCGTGCCGGTGGTCGAGATCCTGCAGACCGGCATCGTCAATGCCGACGGTCACGCCACGCTCGATCAGTTTCGCCGCATGACCAGCGATCTGGTGTTTGCCAAGGTGCTCGGCAACACCTTCCTGATCTCGGGCCTGACGGCGCTGCTGTCGGTGCTGCTGGGCTTTCCGGTGGCCTACTTCCTGAGCCAGTTGAGCGACCGCTTCCGCGAACGCTGGATGATCTGGATCATGGTGCCGTTCTGGACCAGCTACCTGGTCAAGACCTTCGCCTGGATCCTGGTGCTGTCGAAGACCGGCATCCTGCTGACGCTGGCCGCCAGCCTCGGCCTGGTCGACGATCCGAATGCGCTGGCGCCGTCGATGACCGGCGTGATGATCGGCATGGTGCATGCCATGCTGCCGCTGGCCGTGATCAACATGTTGCCGATCATGCGCGGCGTCAACGCGCAGTTGCTGCAGGCGGCGGAGACGCTGGGCGCCAACCGTTCCGTGGCGTTCTTCTCGGTGTTCCTGCCGATGGCCGCTCCCGGCATCGCGGCGGCAGGCTTGCTGGTGTTCATCACCAGCCTGGGCTTCTTCATCCTGCCGGCGCTGCTCGGCACGCCCAAGGAAACCATGGTCGCGCAGATGGTGATCTCGGCGATCAACGATCTGTTCAATCTGCCGTACGCGGCGGCGTTGTCGACGGTTTTACTGATCTTCGCGGTGGCGGTGTTCATCCTCTACGATAAGCTGGTGGGTTTGTCTTCGCTCAGCGGCGACACCCGCGCCGCACCAAGGAAGAACAGTTCGGCCGTCGCCACCGCGCTGCTGATCGGCATCGGCCGCCTGTGCGGCAGCGGCTACGGCGCAGCCGGGCCGGTGGTGCGAAAGGTGAAGGGACTGAAGCTGTACAGCGTGGTCGCGGTGGCCTTGCTGTCGCTGCCCATCATCGTGGTGTTCCCGATCGCCTTCACCAATTCGCCGTTCCTGTCGTTCCCGCCGCAGGGCTTCAGCCTGCGCTGGTTTGAATCCTTCATCTTCTCGCCAGTGTGGCAAGCCTCGTTCCTGCGCTCGTTCGGTGTTGCGATTGTCACCGCGCTGGCATCGACCGCGTTGGGCATCGGCGCCGCGCTGGCGTTGACGCGCCTGCCGCCGCGCTGGACCAAGCCGGTGTTCGCCTTCCTGCTGGCGCCGCTGATCGTGCCGCGCATCGTGGTGGCGGTCGGCCTGTTTTATCTGTTCTCGCGCATGGGCCTGGTCGGCACCGACCTCGGTCTCACCATCGGCCACACCGTGCTGGCCATCCCGTATGTCGTGGTCACCATGGCGGCGGCGCTCAAGCGCTTCGACTGGCGTCTCGACGACGCCGCCCGGATTCTCGGCGCGTCGGCGTTCGCCCGGCTGCGCACGATCCAGTTGCCGATGATGATCGGCAGTGTGGCGGCGGCGCTGCAGATGGCGTTCATCATTTCCTTCGACGAGCTCACGATCGCGATTTTCGTCAGCGGCGGCATGAAGAACACGCTGCCCAAGCAGATGTGGGACGACATGATCCTGCAGGTCAATCCGACGCTGGCTGCGGTATCGCTGGTCATGGTGATCGTGATCGCCCTGCTGATCCTGCTGCCGGCGTTCTACAAGATGGCGCGTCGCCGCGCGCATGCCGCCCACTGACAATTCTTTCCCCTTATCTGCATACCACCTGAATCCACCATGCATCGCTACACACACTATTTTCCGTCCCGTTGCGGCGACGACCGGCTCGACGTCGTCTCGCTGCTGCTCAAAGGCCTGCTCGAGAGCAGCGACCGCACGCTGATCGTCTTCAACGGCCGCAAGACTTCCTTCGCGGAGATGGCGGTACGCGTCGCCGCCATGCAGAAACGTCTCGCCGCGCACGGCATCCGTCGTGGCGACCGCGTCGCGCTGATGCTGGAAAACGGCCTCGACCACATGGCGCTGATCTACGCGCTGATGCTGAGCGGCGTGGTATGGGTGCCGGTGAATACGCGCCTGAAGGCGCCGGGCATCAGCTATCTGCTCGGCCATTGCACGCCTACGCTGTTCATCGCCCAGCGCAGTTTTGCCGAACCGCTGGCGGAGCTGCCGGAGTTGCAGGAGCGGCTGGCATGGCTGGATGAATTCGCCGGAGACATTCCGGCGGATGAGCAGGCGCCGGCGCGTCCCTTCGCTGCGGATATCGCGCCGCTCGAGACGCTGTGCCTGATCTACACCTCCGGCACCACCGGCGCACCGAAAGGCGTGGTGTTCACGCATCGCATGATGCGCATCGCCAGCGAAGGCACGCTGACGGTGTCGGACGTACGTCCCGGCGACAGGATGTTCGTGTGGGAGCCGCTGTGCCATATCGGCGGCGCACAGATGCTGCTGGTGCCTTTCCTGCAGCAGACCGAACTGCACATCGTCGAGCGCTTCTCATCCAGCAAGTTCTGGCAGCAGATCGAGGCGGCCCAGGCCACGCACCTGCACTACCTTGGCGGCATCCTCGACATCCTCACGCAATTGCCGCCTGCCGCGCAGCCGCCGCATCACACCTTGCGCGTGGCATGGGGGGCGGGTGTGTCGCCGCGCGCCTGGAACGGCATTCTCGAACGCCTGAAATTATCGCTGCGCGAATGCTATGGCATGACCGAAGGATCGAGCTTCACCACCGTCAACACCAGCGGCAAGGTCGGTTCCATCGGCCGCGCGCTGCCGTGGCTGAAGGTGGAATTGCGCAACGCCGACGGCACGCCGACGCGGGTCGGCGAGATCGGCCAGGTCGTGGTCTCGAGCGACGTCGAAGGCTGCTTCTTGCCGGGTTACCTCGACAATCCCAAAGCCAGCGCCGAAGCGCTGCAGGGCGGCAAGCTGCATACCGGCGACATGGCGCGCATGGACGAGGAGGGCGACCTGTATTTCGTCGGCCGTAAGACCGACAGCATGCGCGTGCGCGGCGAGAACGTCTCGGCCTGGGAAATCGAACGCGTCTTCGTGATGCATCCGGCGGTGGCCGCTGCTGCCGCGGTCGGCGTTACCGGCGACATCGGCGAACAGGAAATCATGCTCTACGTACAGTACAAGGAAGGGGCGGAGGCGTCATTCCCGGCGCTGGCGGAATGGGCGAAATCGAAGCTGGCCAGCTTCCAGTTGCCGCGCTATTACGTGCAGGCCGATGGTTTCGAGACCACGCTCAGCGAACGCATCAAGAAGCACCTGCTGAAGCCGGACCTCGCCGCCGCCTGGGACAGTAGCCCGGTGCGGGCAGAACGACGATAATAGCGTCTTTTATCCACGCCGCAGAACATCAGCCGACAAGCCATCTTATGACGAAGAAAACCGACGGCGCTGAAACCAGGCCGCGCGCCAAGCCGGCCAAGCGCGCCACCGCCGCGATTGCAACAGCAATCGAAACCGACGAGTCCGGAAGCGCGGCGCCCGCGGCCGACAACACCGGCATCAACTCGCCGCTGTACGTCAACTCGGTGGAAAAATCCATGCGCGTGCTGATGGCCTTCGACGGCCAGCAGCGCCAGCTGTCGCTGTCGCAGATCGCCGCGCTGACCGGTTTCGATCTCAGCACGGCGCAACGCTTCACCTACACGCTGATGACCTTGGGCTACCTGACCAAGGACGACGAGGTCCGCAAGTACGAGCTGGCGCCCAAGGTGCTGAACTTCGCCTATCACTACCTGACCTCGAGCGATCTGGTGCGCCGCGCCACACCGTACCTGCAGCAACTAAGCCAGGAAACCGAAGAGACCACCAACCTGACCATCCTCGACGGCGCCGACGTGGTGTTCGTGCAGCGTATCGTCAGCCGCAACGTGCTCAATCCCAACGTCGTCACCGGCACGCGCCTGCCGGCCTATTGCACGGCATCCGGACTGGCGATCATGTCGACGCTGGACGACGCCGAGGTCGACGCCATCCTCGATCGCAGCGACCTCAAGATGTACACGCCGTTCACCATTGCCGACCGCGGCCAGATCAAGCAGCGCCTGATGCAATTCCGCGAACAGGGCTATGCGCACATCCGCGAGGAGTATTTTCTGGGCGACATTTCCACCGCAGCGGTGGTCCGCGATTCGCGCCTCGGCCGCGCACTCGGCGCGGTCAACATGGCGGTGACCACGGCGCGCTGGAACGGCGAGAGCGACGAACGCCGCCACGCCGACCTGGTGATGCTGGCTGCCCGCGCGATTTCGATCCAGGGACGCTAGACGCGCGCAGGTCTTCGTCCGAGAAGACGCCAGCCCAGACTCATGCCCGCCGTGGCCAGCAGCACCGCCGCAACACCGCACCATTGCAGCGGCTGCAGCCGGTGTCCGAACGCCACCCAATCCACCGCAATCGCCGCCACCGGATAGATGAACGCCAGCGTGCCGGTGATCACGGTCGGCAGTTTCTGGATTGCCCCGTACAGCCATACGTACATCACGCCGGTGTGGACGATGCCCATCACGATCAGATAACTCCAGCCCGATCCCTGCGGCATCGCGGAGAAGTCAGCCAGCGGCGCCAGCAGCAGGATGCCCACGGCAACCTGGATCAGCGCGATCAGATGCGGCGGCGTGCCGGTCAGGCGCTTGGCGATCAGCGCTGCGATCGCATAGAGGAAGGCGGCGCCGAGCGCCAGCGCCACGCCCGCAAGATAACTGCCGCTGGCGTAGCCGGCGTCCGCGCGCGCGTTGACAATCACCAGCATGCCGATGAAACCGGTCGCCAGCCACACCAGCTTGTCGGCGGCGATGCGCTCGCGCAGCAGCACGGCGCCGAGCACCACCAGCATCAGCGGCTGAGTGTTGTAGACCGTCGTGGCGATGGCGATGGACGCATGCGAATACGCGGCAAACAGCAGCACCCAGTTGAACACGATGGCGACGCCGCCGAGCGCCGCCCAGCCGAGTACGCGCATGCTGAGCAGCTCGCGGCGCAACAACCCCCGCCAGCCGCAGATCGCCAGCAGCGTAAGGGTGCCGAACACGCAGCGCCAGAACACCACATTGATCACCGGCAATCCCGACGCCACGACGAACCAGCCGATGCTGCCCGAAATCAGCATCGCGCCGGTCATCTCCAGCGCGCCGCTGCGGATGTTTTTTTCCATGAAATCCCTCCTCGCGGGAAGCTGACTTGAAGCCGATATTGTGCCGGATCAGCCCTCTCGGCTCCATGCATTAAATTAGGCAGGAAGGCGGTTTGACCTTTATTATCGACAGTCTTGCCCGGTATTCTGGAGTAAAACGAAGATGATCGACCACATCGACAAGAAACTGATCCAGTTGCTCGCCGCCGATGCGCGCGCTTCGCTGAAGGCCCTGGCGCAGGCCAGCGGACTATCGGCGCCGAGCGTGACCGAACGGCTGAAGCGGCTGGAAGAGCGCGGCGTCCTGACCGCCTACACGATAGACATCGACACGTACGCGCTCGGTTACCAGATCCAGGCCATCGTGCGCATCCGGCCCTTGCCGGGACAACTGCACACGGTCGAGCGGCAAATTCTGGCGACGCCGGAATTCACCGAATGCGACAAGGTCACGGGAGAGGATTGCTATATCGCGCGGCTGCTGGTGCGCACGCTGCCGGAGCTGGACCTGGTGCTGGATCGCTTCGCCGCCAGCGCGCAGACCAATACGGCCATCGTCAAGAGCACCCCGCTCAGACGCCGGCTGCCGCCCCTGGCCGGCGGCGACTGAAACCGCGCCGGCAAGCTCAGGTCACCACGCCGCAGGGCGATACGCCGCCAGCCACGGCATTCGCTGCGTGGCGGAGCCGAAGGCTTCCGGCTGCGTCGCGAAGCGCGTGGCCGAGTAGTCGGCCGTCAGCGTCCATCTGCCCTCATCTTCGGGATCCTTGCGAAACGCCTTGTAGCAAAAGCTGCCGTCGTCGTTTTCGATGAAGTCGACGCAATGCATGCCGCTGTCGTCCTCGATGCTGAGAATCACATTCTTGTTCATGGCCGGTATTTCCCTTGTTCAGCGCGCAAAGCGCTTGCGATAGTCGCGCGGGGCCACGCCGAGATGGCGATGGAAGGTGACGCGCATGCGTTCTTCGTCGCCGAAGCCGCACAGAACGGCAATGCGGTCGAGATTGTGATCCGACTCTTCCAGCAAGCGACGGGATGCTTCGAGGCGAAATATCTCCACCGCCTTGGCCGGTGTGCGGCCGGTCTCCTGTTTGTAGACACGGGCGAAATTGCGCGGGCTCATGCAGGCGCGCCTGGCCAGCGCCTCGACGGTCAGTGCGTTGTCGCCCGGATTGCCGAGGTTGTCGGCGATCCACGCGTGCAGTTCGTCGAACGACGAGCCGCCCCCGCTCTGCGACTGCAACAGTTCGCTGAACTGCGCCTGGCCGCCCGGCCGCTTGAGGAACACTACCAGTTCGCGCGCGGCTTCCATCGCGACGTCGCGGCCGCAGTCGGCTTCCACCAGCGCCAGCGCCAGATCGATGCCGGCGCTGACGCCGGCCGAAGTCCACACATTGTCCTGCTGCACGAAAATGGCGTCGCGGTCGATCTCGATCGCCGGAAAGCGCTCGCCCAGCATGTCGCACATGGCCCAGTGCGTGGCGGCGCGCTTGCCTTCCAGCAGTCGCGCCTGCGCCAGCAAGAAGGTGCCGCTGCACACGGCAGCGGTGCGCCGCACCCGCGCCGAGGCTTGTTGCAGCCAGGCGATCAGCGACGCCGAGCGTTCCAGCACGTCGGTGATATGGGGCGAACCGGGCATGACGATGGTGTCGATTTCATCCAGCGCAAACTGGTCCAGCCGGACCGAATCGATGGCGGCGCCTTCGGCAGTCTGCATCAGGCCGCCGCCGAGGCTGGCGATGTGGCGCGTGTAGCCGGGCAGGCCGCGCTTTTCCCGCGCCTTGGTGGCGGCCCAGAACACGGTCTGCGGTCCGGTCAGGTCGAGCAGGCCGACTCCCGGATAGGCGACGAACAGCACGGTCCGGGGGTCGCGGCTGCCTGGCAGGATTTCAGGGTTATATGTCATTTCGACCAAATTCTTTCACAGTTACGATGACCGGGTCAATCAGGCAAATCCACGTCTGCGCGGCGTTACGGAAAAGGAAACGGCATGAAAATCGTAGTCATCGGCGGCACCGGCCTCATCGGTAGCAAACTCGTCAACCTGTTGCGCCTGGGCGGCCACGACGTACTGGCGGCGTCGCCCGCCTCGGGCATCAATGCGGTCACGGGAGAAGGCCTCGGCGATGCGCTGGCCGGCGCGCAGATCGTGGTCGACGTGGCGAATTCGCCGTCGTTCGAAGATCAGGCGGTACTGGAGTTCTTCGAGAAATCCGGCCGCAACCTGCTGGCAGCGGAAGTCGCCGCCGGCGTGCAGCATCACGTCGCGCTGTCGGTGGTCGGTACCGAGCGCCTGCTCGACAGCGGTTATTTCCGCGCCAAGATGGCGCAGGAAAAATTGATCAAGGCGGGCAAGGTACCTTACACCATTGTGCGTTCGACGCAGTTCTTCGAATTCCTCGGCGGCATCGCGCAATCGGGCGCCGACGGCAAGGCCGTGCGGCTGTCGCCGGCGCACGTGCAACCGATTTCCTCGGACGACGTCGCGGCCGCCATGGCGCATTTCACCCTCGGCGCACCGCTTGACGGCATGGCCGAAATCGCCGGCCCCGAACGCGTCGGCCTGGCCGCGCTGGTGCAACGTTACCTCACGGCCATCGGTGACGATCGCGAGGTCGTCAGCGACGCCGATGCCCTGTATTTCGGCGTGCGCCTGAACGACCGCTCCCTGACGCCAGGCGAGCAGCCGCGCCTGGGCAAGGTCGGTTTCGAAGCATGGCTGGCGCAGTCCAAGAAAGCGGCGTGAAGCCGACGTCCGCCTCTGTTGCCGGAGCTGTCGCCGGCGCCCTGGGAATTTCTCTTTTGAGAAAGTAAGCGGAACCCGGTAAGGAACCGGTAAGTCAGCCTGCCCGATGATCGTGGCGCATTTCATCCACCACGATCTCCGGGAGTCTTCATGCGCCACACCCCAGTAGTCCTTCGCGCCATCGTTCTTGGCGTCACCTTCGGCGCCGCTTGCGCCGCCTCTGCCCAAACTGCAACGCCAGACGCCAGCGGCGGCAATGAGGTCGCCCGCCAACAGGAGCCGGGCTGGGGCATCGGCCTCGGCGCCGGCTTCCAGCGCAGCCCGTATCGGGGCTACGGCACCAAGACCTCGGCCCTGCCCATCCTTTTGTACAATGGCGCCTACTTCCGCGTCGCCGGCCCGGCTGTCGACTTCAAGCTCGGCAGTGTCGGCCAGTTCGATTTCACGTTGCGCGCCAGATATGCCGATGAAGGCTACAAGTCCGGCGACGCGCCTGTCCTGAACGGTATGGACGAGCGCAAGGACGGTTTCCGCCTGGGCGGCACGGCGACCTGGCGCGCACCCTTCGCCAAGTTCACGCTGGAGTGGCTCAAGGCCGCCGGCAACAGCAACGGCCAAACGGTTAAACTGGGCGCGGAGCGCGGCTTCACGACCGGGCGCGTGCGCCTGACGCCGCATCTGGGCGTGACCTGGATGAACAGCGAGTATGTCAATTACTACTATGGCGTGAAGTCCTCGGAGGCCAGTTCCACGCGCGCCGCCTACAACGGCAAGTCGAGCGCCAACGTCGACGCCGGCGTGCGTGCCGACTACAGCCTGACCACGGCGCAGTCGGTGTTCCTCGATCTCGGCGTGACGCACTACGGCAGCGGCATTACCGACAGTCCGCTGGTCGATCGTTCCACCTCGCCGTCGCTGAGGCTGGGGTATGTTTATAAATTCTGAGGGTAGTCAATGAATCGCATCGCGCTGCTGGAAGATCACGAACGCATGGCGGCGCTGATTGCGAAGGCGCTGGCCGCGGCCGGCATCGGGACCGATATCTACGCCACCATCGCGCACGCCGCCGCGGGCTGCACGCAGATGGCGTATCCGGTGCTGGTGCTGGACCGTAACGTGCCCGACGGCGACGGCCTCGATCTGGTGCGGCAGTTGCGCGCACGCAGCGTGCTGACGCCGTGCCTGATGCTGACCGCGCGCGACGCCTTGCATGATCGCGTTGCAGGCCTCGAAGCCGGCGCCGACGATTACCTGCCCAAGCCATTTTCGATGGAAGAGATGGTGGCGCGCGTGCGTGCGCTGATGCGCCGTCCGGCGCAGCTGCACAGCCTCTCGCCCGAATTCGCCGGCCTGCGGGTCGAGCCCGATGCCGGTTGCATGCGGCAAGGGGAGGAGTCGGTGTCGCTGGCCGCAGCCGAGATGCAACTGATGCTGGTGCTGGTGCGCGCCGCCGGCAAGTCGGTACGGCGCACGGCGCTGGAAGCGGCAGCCTGGGGTTTGTCGGAACCGGTCACGCCGAACGCGCTCGACGTCGCGTTGCATCGCCTGCGCCGCAAGCTCGCGGCGATCGATTCGCCGCTGCAGATCGGCAACATCCGCGGCCACGGCTACGCCTTGCTCGGCAACGGCAAGCCAGGGCAGGCGCCATCATGAAAAGTCTCTCGTCACGGCTGTTGAGCGCGACGGCGGTCGCGTTGACCTGCATCAGCGGCATCGTCGTGCTGGCGCTGGCTTTGTTGTGGCGCTGGGGACCCGACATGCTGATCAATCTCGATCTGGACCACAATGCCGCGCGCGTGGCCGAAGCCGTGCGTTTCAACGCCGCCGGCATCCCCGACCGCGTTAGCCTCAACCAGAAGATGACGGCAATCTACTCGGTGTTGCTGGAGGATGCAGCCTACCGCGTGCTCGATCAGAACGGCGCCGTCTTGCTGTCGTCGGACCATGCTGCTGTCGCCTATGCACCCGCCGGCGACGGCTTCGCTCCGGAGCGCAGGCGCTTCCGCGTGGTCAGTAGCGGCGAAGGCAAGCAGGTCCTGACTATGCCGTTCGCCCACGACGGCCGTACATTCTATGTACAGCTCATGCGCAGCGAACGCATGCATCGCATCATGCTCGGCAGCGACAGCGAGAAGGCGCAGAAGATCGCCATCGTCGCCGCGGTCGTCGCCATGCTGCTGTTCAGCCTGGTCGTAGTCGCCACCTTGCATCGCTCGCTCAAACCGCTGCGCAAGGCCTCCGCCGCCGCCGAAAAAATCAGGATCGACAACTTGTCCGCACGGCTCTCGCTGGAAGACGTGCCGAGCGAACTGGCGCCGTTGTTCAACGCCTTCAACCTGGCGCTGCAACGGCTTGAGGACGGCTACCGCGTGCAACGCGAATTCCTCGCCACCGCCGCGCATGAACTGAAGACGCCGCTGGCATTGATGCGTGGTCAGATCGAACTGGATGAGCGCGGCGACCGCAGCGCCTTGCTGCGCGACCTCGACCACATGGCGCGTCACGTGCATCAGCTGCTGCATCTGGCCGAAGCCAGCGAGCGCCAGAACTACGCGATGGAACGGATCGACCTCAAGGACATCGCCGCCGAAGCCTCCGCGCAGCTGGAACGTCTGGCGCAACAACGCGAGGTCCATATCGTCGGCACCGGCGCCGACGACGGCGAACCGGTGATGATTGCCGCCGACCGCGGCGCGCTGTTCGTGCTGATGCGCAATCTCATCGAGAACGCCGTGCACCACGCGCCGCCGGGCAGCGCCGTCGACGTCGACGTCAGCACGCACGGCGTCACCGTGCGCGACTATGGCAAAGGCATTCCGGCCGACGCCATGCCGCACTTGTTCCAGCGTTTCTGGCGCGGCGCGCATCGGCGCGATGAAGGCGCCGGGCTCGGCTTGTCCATCTGCGAAGAAATCGCCCACGCCCACGGCTGGACGCTGCAGGCGGAAAACGCCGGACCGGGTGCGCGCTTCCGGGTGGCGTTCGGCTAAGCGCTCAGGTTCTCGGCGTATTCGGTGATCAGCATGTCGATATGCGGAATGCCGACGTCGTCGTACAGTTCGCCGACGCTCGCAAATCCCAGCCGGCGATAGAAGCGTTCAAGCCGCGCCTGCGCGCTGATGCGCACCGGCGCACCCGGATACAGTGCGGCGGCATGCAGCAGCGCCTGCCGCATCAGTACTTCACCGATGCCTTTGCCGCGCAATTGGCCGGCGACGATCACCCGGCCGATTGACGGCTCGGCATAACGTACGCCGGGCGGCAGGATGCGGGCATAAGCCATGAGCGCGCCGGCATCGTCGTAGCCCAGTCCGTGCAGGCAGGCCGGATCGAAACCATCGGCATCGGGATACAGGCATCGCTGCTCGATGACGAACACCTGCTGGCGCAGATGAATGGCGTCATAGAGCTGTTCCAGCGACAGCTGATCGAATTTTTTCCATGTCCAGTGCAGCATAAAATTTCCTCAAGAAAAAGAGACCAGGCCGGCCCGCCAGGGAGGCGTCGGTGCATGAACGCGCCGGTTCACAGGGCGAGGCACGATTCCCGATTCGCCGACCGATCGGCGATAAGGCGGCGAAAGCGCATGACCAGTTGTGCGGCGGTGACGATCAGGCCCAGTGTCAGTCCCAGCCATACCCCCGTCACGCCCAGGTCAAGCCAGTTGCTCAATAGCCAGGCGCCCGGCAATCCCACCGCCCAGTAACCGATCAGCGTCATGACGAACGAGGTTCCGGTTTCCCCGGCGCCGCGCAAGATGCCGATGCCGATGTTCTGTGCACAGTCGAAGACCTGCAGCACCGCCGCCAGCAACAGGAGCTTGCCGGCAATCAGCCGCACTGCATCAGCGCCGGCGTCGGGCTTGTGCAGGAATACCCCCAGCACCCATTGCGGCGTCGCCCAGTAGATCACCCCGATCAGCACCATGCAGGCGATGCCCATGCCGAGTCCGGTGTAGCCGTAGCGGCGCGAGGTGGCGATATCGTCCTGCGCCCAGGTGCGGCTGATGCAGATCGAGGTGGCATGCGACAGCCCGACCGAGATCATGAACACGATGTACACCGCCTGATTGACCACCGTATGTGCGGCCAGCGCATCGGTGCCGAGCGCGCCCACCAGCAAGGCAATCGCTGCAAAGAAGCCTGCCTCGGAACCGTAGGTGGCGGCCACCGGCAGGCCCATCTTCCAGGTGCGCCACAAGGCCTGGCGGCCGGTTTTCCAGATGCGTACCGACAGCAGACGGCGCAGGGTTGGGTCGCGCCGGACGATCAGCAGGAAGACGAAGAAGGAAAACAGGCTGACCAGGGTCGACGACCACGCGATGCCCGCCAGGCCCATTCCGGCGATGCCGAAGGCGCCCACCGTCAGCACGTAATTGAGCGCGGCATTCACGGCCACTGCCGTCAGCGTGATCGCCAACAGCGGACCCGGCCGCCGCAAACCGACCGTGAAATTGCGCAGCGCCTGGAACCATAGCAAGGGCAAGATGCCCGGCGCGGCGGCGAACAGATAATCGGCCGTGCGCGCCACCACTGCCGCATCCTGCCCCATCCAGCGCAAGGCATGACCGGCGCCCAGCATCATGGCCCAGAACACCAGCCCGGCCAGCGTCGCAATGGCAAAGCTGGCGCGCACCATGTCGCGCACTGCGGCAGCGGCGTGCGGTGTTTCGAGCCCGGCAGCGGCAGCAGTCGCTACCAGGTTGCCGGTGGGCGTGACCAGGCCGGTGCCGGTGGTGCGCAGCAGGTTGAACACGGCCAGCGCCAGTCCGCCGGCGGCGATGTCGAGCGGACCGAGCCAACCCATCATGACTATGCCGGTGGTCGACAGCGCCACCTGCGCAAACTGCGTCAGGATCAACGGCGCCGCCAGCGCGCCGATGTGGGAGACGTCGGCTTTGAGCACGGGCAGCGACAAGGGCAGGGGCCAGGACCGCAGCATGTTCATGTGCGCCCCGTCAGCTGCGCCAGCATGTCGTCCAGTTCGACGCCGACGGCGGCGTCGATCAGGCCGCGTTCGTTCATCCAGTCATCGTTGAAGACGGTGTCGAGATACTTCTCGCCGCCGTCGCAAATCAACACGACGAAGGTGCTGCCGGGCGGCGCCGTCTCGATGCGCTTGATGGCCTGATAGATGACGCCGCCGCCCGAGCCGCCGACCAGCAGCGCATATTTGCGCGCGATGTGGCGAGCCGTATTGAATGCCTGCTTGTCGGAGACCTTGAGACCTTCGTCAAGCAGATCGTAGTCGACCAGCGCGCCGATTTCCGCACCCGGCGGCGTCCCGGTGCCGGATTGATAGTAGGGGCCGCCGGGACCGCCGAAGGCGATCGAGCCTTCCGGTTCGATGCCGATGGTGCGCAACAGCGGCAGCTTGTTCTTGAGTGCGCGTGCGGTGCCGAACAGGGAACCGCCGGTGCCGACCGCGCCGATCAGGTGGGTAATCTCCTTGCCGAGCGCTTCGTGCAATTCCTCGGCGACGTAAGTGTAGCCATTGCCGTTGGCCGGGTTGTTGTGCTGCTCGGTCCAGTAGGCGCCTTGTTCGGCGGCGATCTTTTCGGCCAGCGCTTCGCGGTCGGCGGTTGCCAGCGAATCGCCGCCGTCTTCGTTGACGAAGATCAGTTCGGCGCCGAACGCCTGCATCGCGCGGATCTTGTCTTTGGCGGCATGGTGGTCGACCACGGCGGTGAAGCGATAGCCGCGTTCGGCGGCAAGCAGCGCCAGGCCCATGCCGGTGTTGCCGGAGGTCGATTCGATCACCCAGCCGCCCGGCGCGAGCAGGCCCTGCTGCTCGGCTTCGTCGAGCATCTGGCGCGCCATGCGGATCTTGGCGCTGCCGGTGGGATTGCCTTGTTCCAGTTTGAGCAGAATGCGGCTGCCGAAGCGCGTGCGCAGCAATTCCATCAGCGGCGTGTGGCCGATCAGCTGCGACACACGGTTGACGATGGCGCCGGCGGGCTGGTGCGGCGGGGTCGCGACTGTGGACAAGACCTGCGGGGATTGACGATCCATGGTGATTCTCCTTCGGGGTGGGGAATTATTCAAAGGCGGCGTGCGGACGGTTGTCCAGACGCCAGCATGGCTTGCCCTGATGCGTGGTGATGACGACCTTGGCTGGCAGTGGTAAATCGTGGAAAGGCGATTCGTTGGAATCCATCTGATAACCGGCCGTGTTCAGGTAGATCAGCAGATCGCCGGGAGCTGGCCGTTGCGGGAACGCGATCTTGCGCCAGGTCACCATGTCGCTGTCGAGGCAACTGGCGCCGCCGACGCAGGCAGCGTAGGCGGAGGACGCAGTTGCCGCGTCCTGCCGGGGCAGTAGCAGCGGATCGGGAAGGTATTCGCTGTTGAACCACTGTTCGGACAGGCTGAAGCTGGTGCCGCCGACGGTAACGATGCCGTAGCCGGATGTTGTCCCGGCAGCTGCATGCCCGTCCGGCTGCCGGTCTTTCAGGCTCTGGATTTCAAACATCGTGAAGCCGGCCTGGTCGAGCAGCGCACGGCCCGGTTCCAGCAGCAGACGGATTGCGTGTTCGCGCAGCCGTTGCGCCAGGGAGAGGACGTCGACGGCATGCGCGAGAATCGCCGACAGCATTGCGGCGCCCGGTGCCACGTTGTAGTAGGGATAAAAATCGGCGAAGGATTTTCCGCCGTGATAGTGCCAGGGCTGCTGTCGTTCGAGGAATGCCGACCAGTGCTCCTCGCTCGCGTAGCGAACGGCAAAGCCGCCGCCGATATTGATCGTCGCGCATTGGGACAGGCCGTGGCCGCGTGCGTCGATGCAGACATCGATCAGGCGATGGGCTTCTTCGGCGCGCGCCGCAGCACTGTAACCGGAGAGATGGAAAGAGAAGCCTTCCATGTCGAGCACGTCGCGATGCTGCAAGCACAAGGCCAGCGCTGCTTCACGTTCTTCCTCGGTCATGCCGAAACGGCTGTGCGGCTGGCTTCGCGGGCGGCAACGCAACAGCAGGCGGCCGCGGCAACCGGCTTGCTGCGCCTGCGCAGCGTAGGCGCGCAATTCTTCAACGCTGTCGATGGCGACCAGGCAGCGTTGGCGCAGCGCCAGATTCAGCAAGGCGGGATGCTTGCCGGGACCGGTGATGCCGATGTGTTCGCCGGACACGCCGCAGCCCAGCGCCTGTTCTGTTTCCTGCAAGCTGGCCGCGTCAATGCCGATGCCCAGCGCCGGGCAGCGCTCCACGAAGCTGCGGCCCTTGTTGGCTTTTTTTGCGAACAGCACCAAGCCGTCCACGCCGGCGTCGTCGAGCGCCTGCCGGAATTGCCGCGCGGCGTCGTCGAATACTTCCGGCAACAGGACGTGCAAGGTGCTGCCCAGGCCCCGGCTCAGTTCGGACAACAGGCCGCGATGGTGCGTCATGAGGGTGGCGGTCAGCGGATGCTGCAATGCCGGCAACTGCAGCGGTGCAAGGTCGGAGGCGGCGGTCGCCTCCTGGCGAAGTCGGTCCATGTCTGCCTCACCACAAGCGTACGGTCTGGCCCAGTTGCTGGGCGCGGGCGCGTTCGGCGAAAAGACGGCCGAGCGCGATGTCGGTAATGATCATGCCGCTGTTGTAGGCGAACACGCGCTGCTCGTCATGCTCGCGGCCGGCCTTGCTGCCGGCGAGGATGTCGGGCAGCTCGGCGTCGACCGGCGGCAATACGCCATGCGCGTCTGCAAGATCGGTGCCTGTCACGCGCATCTGCGCCTCGCTGGTGGCGACGCGGCGGTCGGCGTGATGCAGCAGTCCGGCCTGCAAGCCGTAACCGACCAGGATGGTGAGCGCGCCGGATTTGAGCCAGTCGCGCCGGACTGCGCCGGACGATTTTTCCGATGCGGGTCCGGCGGCGCCGATGATGATGTCGGCGCTGCGCGCAGACTGTTCGAGGTCGGACGACACTTCGATCCGGCGGTCGGGATGGTGCTCGCGCATGCGTTCGAGCGCCGCCGCGATGCCGTCCGGATGATTGCCGTGGATGATCAGGCGCGTCAGCTGCGGCATTGCCGTGACCAGAAACGGCAAGGCATTTTGCCCCTGCACGCCGCTGCCGACTACCAGGGCGGTCCGCGCATCGCTGCGGGCGCAGCTGCGCGCCAGCAATGCCGACGCCGCCGGCGTGCGCAGCGCGCCGACCAGGCTGCAGTCCATCAAGGCGATCGGCAATCCGGTGGTGTCGTCGTACAGCAGCAGCGACGTATAGTATTTTTGCAGCGACTGCTCTTCGTTGGCGTTGAACTTGTAAGACGTCTTGAACGCCACGGTCTGCCGCTCGCCGTCGCGGCCCAGCATGGAGTAAGCCAGCGAACGGCCGTCGTCGGGCCTGGCGGTGAGCTTACGCGGATTGGACGACAGGCCGGCGGCGTAAGCCTTGTAGGCGTCCTCCACCGTGCCGAGTACTTCGGCCAGCGAATAGCGCAGGCCCGCGAGGTCTTGCTTGTTGAGGACGCAGATGGCGCCGGCGTCATCGGTTGCGATGGTGGTCATGATGTCTCCGTGGACAGAATGCAAGATGAACAGCGGGCCGGATCAGACGATGTGGCGGCCGACTGCGTTTTCACGATACGGCAGCGAGCCGCGCAGATTGAGCGTGAGATTGACGCGGCGCAGCCAGCGATGGCGCGCACCGTAATTGGGCTGGTAGATCGAGCGCCCATGCACGGCGCGCTTGTTGTCGATCCACAGCATGTCGCCGGGCTGCATGACGACGGCGGACTTGTGCGCGTCGAACTGGCGTAGCAGCCAGTTCAGCGCTTCGGCGGCTTCCTGGTCGCCGGGAAGCGCTTTCATGAATGCTTCGTCGACTTGGATAAACGGCTGTTCACGCGCACCCGACAGCGCCGGCACCGGCTGCGGATCGGCATGCATGCGCCGGATGTGTTCGAAGGCGTGGTCGTCCAGACGCCAGTGTTCGCTGATGTTCTGGTCCGGCAGATGCGATTTGTCGGGCAGGATGACGAAGCGCGGCGCAGCCAGCACCGCCCATTTTTCGTCTGGGATATGCAGGTCGCCGATATAGGACAGGATGGTTTCCGCACGCTCCTCGTTGCGGTAGCAGAAGATCGACAGGAAGTCGCAGCGCAGCGCGTGGAAGGCTTCTTCGTTATGCCACACCAGCGTGGTGGAGCTGCTGCCGCCAAGTTGTTCGTTACGCTCCTTGTCGATCGGCACGATGTGGCGCAGGAAGCGGCCGTTCTCTTGCGTGCGCCAGCCGAAGATATCTCCCAGCGCAGCCGAAATCAGGCATTGCGCAATTTCTTCGCGCAGATTGGGAGGATTGCGCCATGGCGCATCCCAGTGCGCCGGCGACGGGCCGATGCGCTCGTCGTCGACCGGCACGCCGCTCAACAGGACGGCGCCGCAAGGCAGGTGCAGGTATTTGAAGCGGTGCGCCAGTTCGCGCAGGCTGCGCGGCAGCTGGTGCGCCGAGAGACTGCAGGCGTCGGCAAATTCGGGCGTCTCGACGCTGCCGAAACTTTGCTCCAGTTCGTTGACGATGCGCGCAATCGCCGACCATTCCAGCGGCGACAAGCGGTGCCGGTAGATCGACGAGGAGACCGGCAACGGCAAAGTCGTCGGCCCGGATGCGGTAGCGGTGCGGGTAGAAGTGTGCGTGAGTGCAAGTGCCATGATGCCTTCCTGATCTGATCCGGGTTGAACGGGATAAAGATCGCGCGTGCTGGCTTTTGCTGGCGGGGCGATGTGTGCGCCGCTTCCCGCAGGAAGACGGCACACGGAATTGCTGTTGTTTGCTGCGAGCGGCTACATGTCCACCTGTGCGCTGATGAACAGTGTGCGCGGCTTGCCGGCCCAGGCGCCGTTGATGTCGGCGTCGCCGGCAGCCCAGTAGCGCTTGTCGAGCAGGTTTTGCACGGTCAGGCCGAAGACGGTCTTGTATCCGCCGATGCGCGTGGCGTAGCGCGCGCCCGTGTCGAAGCGCGTGTAGCCGCCCATCCACGTGGTGTTTTGCGTGTTGAGCGGACGGCGTCCCACGTAGTACATTCCGCCATTGACGCTGAGGCCGTCGACGCCCGGTACGCGATAGTCCAGGAACAGATTGCCTTGCAGCTTCGGCACATCGGCGATCTGCTTGCCGGCCACGTTCGGGTCGGCCGGATTGTCCGCCTTGGTCTGCAGATATGCCAGGCCGGCGACCAGCGACAGCTGCTTGCCGAGGCGGCCGTTTGCGGTCAGTTCCAGGCCGGTGTGGCGCTGCATGCCGCCTTGCACCGTGAAGCGGCCTGAGTTCACGTATTGCAGCGTCTTCTCCAGGCGGAACACCGCGCCGGTCAGCATCAGGTCCGGATTGAGACTGTACTTGACGCCCGTTTCATATTGTTTGGTCTTCAGCGGCGGCAGATTTTCGCCGGCGTTGTTGGTGTCGTACCCGGCCGGGCCGGGCTGCTCGAAACCTTCCGCATAACTCAGATACGTCGACAGGGCCGGCGTGACCTTGAACGTCACCGCCGCCGATGGCGCATTGATGCTGGCGGTCTGCGAGGTATTCTTGCCGGATGCCGGCATGCTGTCGTTCTTGTAGCGGACATGGCGCAGGCCGAGCATCACGTCCCATCTGTCCGACAGCGACATCAGGTCGCTGATGAAGACGCTGGGCTGGTAGTTCTTCGACTTGTTGTGATTCGGGTAGGTCAGATTGGACGGCGCCGAAGTGAAGCTCGGGTTGTAGATATTGCCGACCGTGTCGGGCAGCACCCTGAAGCCGGATTCGACTGCCTGGAAATTGCGTGTCGAGAAACCGGTCACCAGCTGATGCCTGATGCCGATGGTTTCAAAATCGCCCGAGACGTAGGAGTCGGTCGAGATCACGCGGAAGCTCTGGTTGGGATTGTAGTAAATATCGCCCGACAGGACATTGCCGTTGGCGGCGACGTTGTACACGTCGGGAAAGGCGGCCACGCGGCCGTTATACGATTGCGCGGCGCGTGTCGTCAGCTTCCACTTGTCGTTGATGCGGTATTGCAGATCAGCGCCGATGTTGAAGGTGCGCGTCTCGTATTGCAGCCACGGCTGGCCGAGCAGGGTGCGCGGATCGATGCTGCCGACCGGCGGCAACTGGCCGTTCAGATAGGGACCGATCGACGGCTGCGCAGAAATCTTGCGCTCCTGGTAATCGAAATTGGCGCGCACCAGCAGATCGGGATTGATCGCCCAGTCGAACGCGCCGCTGACGAAGTCGCGCGAGGTGTCGCCGTTGTGGCGGAAGTCGCCGTTGCGTTCGCGTGCAACATTGAAGCGGTAGCCGAAGCGGCCGTCGTCGAGCGGACCGCCGGTGTCCAGCGCGACATAGCTGCCGCCGCTGCTGTTGCTGCGCAGCGATGTCTTGATGCTGGTGAAGCGGTCCCTGGTCGGGCGCTTGATGGCGTAGTTGATGGTGCCGCCCGGCGAGTTGATGCCGTACAGGAAACCCGACGGGCCTTTCAGCAAGTCGATCTGCTCGACGTTTTCCAGCGGGATTTCATAATAAGGGGCGACCGACATGCCGTCGCGCCGCACGGTGTTGGTCCAGTCGGAAAAGTAGCCGCGGATGCGCACCATTTCATAGGCGCCGGCCTGCGTGGCGTCTTGCACCGACGGGTCGTTCTTGAGTACATCCATCATGGTGCGCGATTCTTGCGCGTCGATCAGCTCGCTGGAATACGATTGCACCGAGAAGGGCAATTCTTCCGGCTTCTTGTAGCCCAAGGCACCGACGTTGACGCCGTCGGTGGCATACAGGGACGGACGCGAACCGCTCACGCTGACCTCGGGCAGCTTGTCGGCTGCGGCGCTGGTGCTGCTGGTGCCGCCAGTGCCGCGGGTGATGGCGTAGCCGCCGGCGGCAGTCGGGCGGACCTCCAGCCCGCTGTGGTCGAGCAGGCGTCGCAGCGCTTCATCTACGGTCAGCGAGCCTTTGAGGGCAGGCGCCTGGCGGCTTTCCGCAATGTCGGTGGAAAACACGATGGGCTTGCCGGACTGGCGCGCCAGCGCACGCAAGGCGTTGTCGAGGCGTTGTGCGGGAATGTCGAGATCAACCGCAGCAGATTGCGCCCATGCCATCGCCGCCAGCGACATGCCGACGGCAAGCACGCCTGATTTCAGTTTCAGTTTCAATCTCTGGCGAGAGGAACGGCCTGCCCCCGGAACGGCACAACGCATGAACTACTCCTGTAAAAAAATCATGGTTATTTACAGGAGTTACCGAAACCAGATCGATGCGTGGGAACCTCTGAATGAAAATAATTTTTATTTAGCCGTGTTGCCGGGCGTGGCGGAAGTTGCTGAAATGACAATCGCGCCGGGGCTGCGCTTCACCGTTACCGGCAAGATGGTCGGCAGCACGCGCAGCAGGTCGTTGACATCCTTGATGTTGTATTCGCCGGACAGGCGCAAGTCGCCGATGCGTGCATCGGCCAGCACGACGGGTTGCGCCAGGTAGCGTTGCATGTCGAGCGCGGCCTCGCGCAGCGGCGTGGCGTTGAAATACAGTTTGCCGCGGCGCCAGGCACCGCTCTGGCCGGGCTCGAGATCGGCCAGGCGTTCCAGTTTTCCATCGGACGAACGAACGCTCTGATCCGCCGTCAGCACCAGCGGCGGACCGCTGTCGCTGCGCACTTCGACCGCGCCTTGTTGCACGCTCACGAGCGCGCCGTCTTCCTGGTTGCGTACGTCGAACACCGTGCCGATGTCGGTAACCGTGGTGCGATGGGCTTCGACCACGAAGGAGCGATAGGTATGGGCGACGTCAAAGCCGGCCTCGCCGCGCAGCAGCGTGATGCGGCGCGAGAAGAGACGCGATTCGATGCGCAATTCGCTGTCGGTATTGAGCTGGATGCGGCTGCCGTCGGCCATGGTCAGTGTCGACGTCCGGCCGGCCCCGGTGACGACCTGGCGCGTGTCGTACGCCGGATCGATCAGCCAGGCCAGCCCGGTACTGAGCAGCAGCACCGCCGCCATCGCCGCAATCTTGCGTACGGTACGGCGTTTTGCGGCGCCGCGGATGATGGTTTCCGGCGCCGGGAAGCGTGGGCGCAGCGGCGGCGCCAGCGACGCGCGCATGGTCGCATCGTCGTTCCCGGCATGCGCACCGCTCCATATCGGGCGGATCGCCGACATCGCGCGCTCCATGTGCTTGCCCACCATCTTGCGCGAGATGCCCAGTTGCGTCGCGACTTCATCCTGCGACATCTCCTGCAGCTTGTGCAGCACGAAGACTTCACGGCAGCGCGGCGGCAGATCGCCGATGGCGATTTCGAGCGCATCGATCAATTGCTTGCCGTGCAGGATTTCTTCGCCGTCGCTGTGATGCAGATTGATGTCGGGTACGGCGTTGACCGACTCCTGCCATTGGTTGCGGCTGGTGGCCGCGCGCTGCAGGTCGATCGCCTTGCAGGTGGAGATATGTTTGAGCAGCGCCAGCGGCGTGCCGTCCTGTTCATGCGGGCGGGTGCGCACCACCTGCATGTACACCTCGTGCACCACTTCATGCGCAAAATTCTTGTCGCCGAAACGCCTGCGCACATGATCGACCAGTTCGTCGTAATGGCGCATCAGGGCATCCAGCAGAGGCAGATTCGGGGAGTCTTGGCGCATACCTTGGATAAGGACGGAAAGGGAGTGCAAATTATAAATGATAATGATTTCTATTCTATGTCCAATCTCCGTCTATTTCATGCTGCCAAACGGTGCACAAACGGCACTCTCATCATTGTTGTTTTGATAATTTTCTCGCATTGCGGAAAGCGGTCGCTCCGGTATCCGCTTTGCTACAGACACGCGCCGTGCTTTTCTATATCATCGCGCCTTTGCAAAAAACGGCAGGGATAAGCATGTCAGACGCTTGTGGCGTGGATTTCGGTACTTCCAATTCCACGATGGGCTGGAGCAGGCAGGGACAACCTTCCTTGCTCGCACTCGAAGACGGCAAGATGACGTTGCCGTCGGTGGTGTTCTTCAACGCCGATGAAAACGAATTCAGCTACGGCCGCGCCGCGTTGTCGACCTACCTGGCCGGCTACGAGGGCCGGCTCATGCGTTCCCTCAAGAGCCTGCTCGGCTCGGGCATGATCGACGGCCAGACCGAAGTCGGCGGCCGCGCGCTGCCGTTTCGCGCCTTGCTGTCGCAATTCATCGGCGAACTCAAGCAGCGCGGCGAACGCGCCGCCGGCCGTCGCTTCGACAGCGTGGTGCTGGGCCGTCCGGTGCATTTCGTCGACGACAACGCCGAGGCCGATCAGCTGGCGCAGGACACGCTCGAAGAAATCGCGCGCGCGGTCGGCTTCAGGCACATCGACTTCCAGTACGAACCGATCGCCGCGGCTTTCGATTACGAATCCACCATCGCCCGCGAAGAACTGGTGCTGATCGCCGACATCGGCGGCGGTACCTCGGACTTTTCGCTGGTGCGCCTGTCGCCCGAACGTGCGAAGAAGACCGAGCGCCTCGACGACATCCTCGCCAACGGCGGCGTCCACATCGGCGGCACCGACTTCGACAAATACCTCAGCCTGTCGAGCGTCATGCCGCTGCTCGGTCTCGGCAGCAAGCTCACCAGCAACAGCGAAGTGCCGTCGGGCTATTACTTCAACCTGGCGACCTGGCACACCATCAACCTGATCTATACGCGCAAGGCCTGGCAGCAATTGCAGGACGTCTATCGCGAAGTCGCCGAGCGCGACAAGTTCGCGCGCCTGCTCGACCTGGTCGAACAGCGCGCCGGCCACTGGCTGGCGCTGCAGGTGGAAGCGGCCAAGATCGGCCTGTCGGCCGATGAGTCCTTCACGCTCGAACTCGATCGCCTGCGTCCGCCCGACACGCTGCAACTGAGCCGCGCCGGTTTCGACGCCAGCATCGATCATCTGGTGGAGTCGGTCGAGCAGACCGTCGGCAAGCTGCTGGCCGACGCCGGCGTGAAGGCCGACGCCATTGATTCGGTGTTCTTCACGGGCGGTTCCAGCGGCGTGCATCTGCTGCGCAAGCGCATCGCCGCGCTGGTGCCGAACGCCCGACAAGTCGAAGGCGATCTGTTCGGCAGCATCGGTTCCGGACTGGCGTTGGATGCTGTACGGAAATTTTCCTGATTCGTTCTCGTCCCTGATGGCGCTCTGACGCCGCTTCCCTCTGACCGAATTCCGTTGTGATTCGCCGGTAGTGCTGGCATCATCGCAACAAAATATTCTCCAGGGGAAGTCGTGCGTCGTCTCTTCGCAAAACATGGTGCGCGCTGGTTGCTGGCGCTGGTGCTGACGCTGCTGGCGGGCGGGCAGGTGATGGGCATGCTGCCGGCGTTTCTGACCGAGCGCATCGATCTGTTCTTCTACGACATGCGCATGCGCATCGCCAAAGTGGAAACCGATCCGCGCATCGTCATCGTCGACATCGACGAGAAGAGCATCGCCGAAGTCGGTCGCTGGCCGTGGAGCCGCGACGTTGTCGCCGCACTCATCAGCAAGATGACCGACAGCTACGAAGCGCAGACCGTCGCCTTCGACGTGCTGTTTGCCGAACCCGACAACAGCTCCGGCTACGCCACGCTGGAAAGCCTGGCCCACAGCGAACTCAAAGGGCTGCCGCAATTCGGCCAGCAGCTGCAGACGCTGAAACCCAAACTCGATTTCGATGCGCGCATGGCCGCAGCGATCCAGGGCCGCCCGGTGGTGATGGGCTACAACCTGTCCAACGAACCCGACGCCATCGCCAAGGGCCAGCTGCCGAAACCGGTGTTTACGCTGGCCAGTCTCGGCGGCCGTCGTCTCGACGCCACCAATTGGAAAGCCTACGGCGCCAACCTGCCGCAATTGCAAGAGGCCGCCGAAGCCGGCGGCTTCTTCAATCCGCTGCTCGACAACGACGGCCTGATCCGCCGCGTGCCGCTGATTGCACAAGTGGGCGACAACTTCTATGAATCGCTGGCGCTGGCGAGCGCCCGCTCGGCGCTCGGCGCCACGCGCATGAAACCGATTTTCCTGCAGCAGGATGCGGTGATGTCGGATCAGCAGCTACGCGACTATGGCGCGCTCGAATCGATCGCGCTCGACACCAAGCCGCGTCCGACCTTCATCCCGGTGGAGCGCCACCTGACCACGCTGGTGACCTACCGCGGCCGCGGCGGCGTCCACGGCGGTGCGTTCCGCTATGTGCCGGCGGTCGACATCCTCAAGGGCCGCGTCCCCAAGAACGACTTGGCCGGCCGCGTCCTGCTGGTCGGCACCACGGTGCCGGGCCTGTACGATTTGCGGGCCACGCCGGTGAGTCCGAATTATCCCGGGGTGGAAATCCACGCCAACATCATTGCCTCCATCCTCGACGGCGACTTCAAGCAGCGGCCGGAATTCGCCGTCGGCTTCGACCTCGTGCAGATTCTCGTGATCGGCCTGGCGCTCGGCCTGCTGTTGCCGCTGCTGGGACCGCTGTGGTCGATTGTGCTGGCCGCGGGTGCGGCGTTCGGCATCGGCGCGTTCAACTTCTGGCTGTATGACAGCGCCGGGCTGGTGCTGCCGATGGCCACCGCCTTGCTGCTGATCGCCGCGCTGTTTATCTGCAATCTCGGCTGGGGTTACCTGTTCGAATATCGCAATCGCCGCGCCATCGTCAACCTGTTCGGCGAATACGTCGCACCGGAGCTGGTCGCCGAAATGGCCGCCAATCCGGCCAGCTACAACATGGAAGGCGAGAGCCGCGAACTGACCGTGATGTTCTCCGACGTGCGCGGCTTCACCACCCTCTCGGAAGGCCTGCAGCCCAACGAATTGCGCGAATACATCAATGCCTACCTGACCGCCATGTCGGAAGACATCCGTGGCAATCGCGGCACGCTCGACAAGTACATCGGCGACGCCGTGATGGCATTCTGGGGTGCGCCGATCGCGTTGCCCGACCACGCCGCGCGTGCGGTGGCGACGGCGCTCAAGATGCAGCAGAGCTGCCTCGTGCTCAATGAAGAATTCGCCAAGCGCAACTGGCCGCCACTGAAGATCGGCATCGGCCTCAACACCGGCAACATGCGCGTGGGCGACATGGGCTCGAAGATCCGCAAGGCGTACACGGTGATGGGCGACGCGGTCAATCTGTCTTCGCGCTTGGAATCGATCACCAAGGTCTACGGCGTCGGCGTACTAGTCGGTCAGGCCACGCGGGATGCGGCGCCTGAGTTCGCTTACCGTGAGCTGGATAGCGTACGCGTCAAGGGCAAGAACGAACCGGTGCCTATTTTCGAACCGCTCGGACTCGCGTCGGAACTGACGGCGGCGCAACGCGCCTCGCTCGACAAATGGACGGCTGCACTGGCGCTGGTGCGCCGGCAGCAATGGGATCAGGCAGAACAGGAGATCCTTGCCTTGCAGCAAGAAAATCCGCATGGTTTGTATGATCTTTACTTGCAGCGTATTGCCTACTTCCGCGAGCATCCCTTGCCGGCAGATTGGGATGGCGTGACTACCTTCGAGACAAAATAACAACGCTGCCGGGCGGCGTGAATGCCGCCCGGGGTGTGCGTTACGGGGCGAAACCGGCGATTGCGTTTCCGTGTGGAAACGGAAACGACAGGACGTTGTAAGTTAAGCGAATACTCCTGTCCGATATCAGCGATTTTTGTCGACAGGCAATAGGCTCAATCTTATACTTGCCCGTATGTCGCGCCGTCGGGGTGGGTGGCGCGCAGATGGTGGTTTTCGTCGCAGGATCGGGCAGCGTGCGTAACAAGAAAAATGAACGCGCAGACGCTACGGGTGCGGCGATGACGATCACCGTCGCATCACATTTCTTTCCACTGGATCGTCTCTGTCGCTTTATGTACTGCTGCGTGCGCAAGCACCCGGCGGTTCGACGTGTGCACAGCATATGCACAAGGCAGGTGATCCGGACCGGAGGAATGCAGGGGTATTCGTCCGCATGAAGAATGCGAGCGCATGCAAGAGGGCAGGGAAATTCACGATAAATCGAGGCAACGGCGGTTTGCAGATTGCAGGCTGCCGCGGTCCTGAACCAAGCAAAAAAATGAAACATCGTTTGATGCAATGTCTATTGGGGATGACGTTGACCGTCGTCGCGGCGAGCGTGCTGGCCGAGGACGAGCGCTTCAACATCACGCGTTTCCAGATCGAGGGCAATACGCTGCTGCCGGACGCAGAGTTGCAGCGCGCCGTCGCGCCGCTGACCGGTCCCGGGCGCGTCTACGGCGACGTGCAGATGGCACTGGAAGCGTTGGAGGCAGCCTATCGCAAAGCCGGCTACAGCGCAGTGCAGGTCAACGTGCCCGAGCAGGAGCTGACCAGCGGCGTGGTGACCATCAACATCAGCGAATCGGTCATTGGCCAGATCACGGTCAGCGACAACAAGTATTTCAGCGAACAGAACATCCGCAACAGCCTGCCGCGACTGCAGGTCGGCAAGTCGCCCAACCTCACCGCCATTTCGCAGGCCGTGCAATTGAGCAACGACAATCCGGCCAAGCAGGTCAATGTCGCACTCAGCGTCAGCGACGAAGAAGGCAAGGTCGATGCCGACGTCAAGGTGACCGACTACAATCCATTGCGCGTGTTCATGACCGTCGACAACACCGGTGCACCCGCTACCGGCAACTGGCGCACCGGTATCGCGATCCAGCACGCCAACCTGTTCGACCGCGACCAGGTCGGCACGCTGGCCTACACCACCTCGCCGGACAGCCCGAGCGGCGTCAAGGTCAATCTGTATTCGCTGGGATACCGCATTCCGCTGTACACGCTCGGCGACAGCATCGAATTCATTTACGGCAAGTCCAGCGTCAATACGCCTGGCAGCGTCGGCGCACCGAACGGCTTGATCGGCTTCACCGGCAAGGGCGATGTAGTCGGTCTGCGCTGGAATCACTTCTTCGCACGCGAAGGCGAAAGCACCAGCAAGCTGGTGGCCGGACTCGACTACAAGAAGATCGACTCGCGCTGCGACTTCGCGGGCGCCAGCCTGAACATCGGTTCGTGCGTGGCCTACAAGACAATGCCGCTGAGCCTGACTTACAGCGGACAAACGCGCTCGGCGACGCAGAACGTCGACTACAACATCGGCATCTCGCGCAATATCGCCATCGGCCCGAGCTACACCGGCAGCAACGGTCGCAGCGACCGCTACTCCTATGTTACCGGTCGCGACTCGGCCGACAACTTCGTCATCGTGCGCGGCGCGGCCTCCTGGTTCAAGGCCTTCGCCAACGACTGGCAAATGCGCCTGGCCGGCACCGCGCAGATCACCAACAATGCGCTGGTCTCGGCCGAACAATTCGGCCTGGCGGGTTCGACTGCCGTGCGGGGATTCACCGAACGTGCGGTGGCGGCCGACGGCGGCGTCATCGTCAACGCCGAAGTCTACACGCCTGAACTTCTGCCCAAAGGAAGTCTGCGCCTGCTGGCCTTCTACGACATCGGTCGCGGTTACAACAACAACGTCGGCGGCGGCAGTGTGGTCAACAGCGTGACGGTATCGAGCATGGGCATCGGCGCACGCTACTCCTTCAGCCGTGACTTCAATGTGAAACTGGACGTGGCGCGCGTGAGCGTGCGGGGGACGTCGAGCACGGAAAAACGTGGTGATCTGAATGCGCATATCAGCGCGATACTGGGGTTCTGAAATGAGTGAACAAAGCCAAACGCGCCGGGAGAAACCGACGCAAGATGTCAACCGTATCGAACTGATGCCGGCTTCCTTCACCATGCGCGTCGGCAATCGCCGCCTGACCATGAGCTGGCGGCCGCGCAAGCCGGTGCCGCAATTGCTGACGGGTTTGCTGCGACGTTCGTGGCGCGCCATGTTCGGCAAGTCGCTGCGCATGTCGGTGACGGCGGCGGCGATCTGCGCCGCCTGGAATGTGCCCGCCCTGGCGGCCGCACCCGGCGTCAACACACTGCCGACCGGCGGCGTCATCACTGCAGGCACCGCCACCATCGCGCAGAACGGCAATACCCTCAACATCAATCAGAGTTCCAGCGCCGCCATCGGCAGCTTCACCAGCTTCAGCATCGGCGCCAACGCCGTCGTTGACATCAGCCAGACCAGCGCGAGCAACGCCTTCCTGGCGCGCGTGACGGGTGCCGATCCGTCGCAGATCTACGGCTTGCTGAAGTCCAACGGCACCGTCGTGCTGGTCAATCAGAACGGCCTGATGGTCGGACCGGGCGGCGTGGTGGACGTCGCGCGTTTCATCGGCAGCACGCTCAACATCAGTGACAGCGACTTCCTGGCAGGGCGCCTGACCTTCGTCAACGGCGGTCACGCCGGCAACGTCGACAACCAGGGCGTCATCAAGAGCGCCACCGGCGGCAGCGTCTACCTGATCGGCGCCAACGTGACCAACAACGGCATCATCCACAGTCCGAACGGCGAAGTCCTGCTGGCTGCGGGCCAGACCGTGCAGCTCGTCGACACCGCCACGCCTGGCGTCACGGTGTGCGTCACCGGCGCTGCCGGCAGCGTCACCAACCTCGGCGCCATCACCGCCGAAGCGGGCCGCATCGGCATCGCCGCCGGCCTGATCACCAACAGCGGCAACATCAACGCCAGCAGCGTGGTGAACGAAGGAGGCCGCATCTTCCTGCGCGCTTCACAAAAACTGACGACGACCGCGAGCTCCAGGATAACGGCAGACGGCGTTGCCAAGGGCGGCAGCGTGGTGCTGTATTCGGACGGCGCAGCATATATCGACGGCGACGTCTCGGCGCGCGGCGCGCCTGGCCTGGGTGGTTTTGTCGAGACCTCCGGCAAGAAAACACTGGACGTGGTCAAGGCGCCCGACGTCGGCACGGGCGGCGAGTGGCTTATCGATCCGTATGACCTGACGGTGGTGGCTACCGGCACCAATGGCGTGAGCAACAGCGGCAACGTGATCACGTCTACGGCCGCTGGTTCCACGATTGAAGCCGGCACCATTGTTACCCAGCTCAATCAGGGCAACAGCGTGAGCCTGACGACCGGCGCGGGTGGCGCTGCCAACGGCGGCAACATCACCGTCAATGCCGCGATCAACAAGACCAGCGGTTCGGCCGCCAGCCTGACGCTCAACGCCAACAACAGCATCGCCATCAATGCCGGTATCACCAGCACCAGCGGCACGCTGAATCTGAACCTCAACAGCAACCTCAGCGGCATCGCCGGCGATCATGCGGTGCAAGTCAACAATGCCCTCATTCAGATCAACGGCGGTGAGTTGAATGTGCGTGATGGCAGCAGCACGGGAATCAGCAATGGCAATCTATTCATCAACAACGGCGGAGGCATTGATCTGGGTACCGGCGGTACGCTGAACGCCGGGAATCTGAATGTGACCAACGGCGGCAATCTGCTCGGTGGATTCACATCGAGTGTCCACTTGCAAGGTACGTTGAATAACAGTGGTACTGTCAATTTTTCCAACGCTGCGATCACTGTCGGTGACAAGATCATCAATAACGGCCAGTTCACGACTGCCAACGTTTCTATCAATACGGTCAATGGCTTCATTAATTCGGTAGGCGCTGTAGCCAACCTGAACTACATGACGAATTTTCAGACCGGCAGCTTCATCAATGCAGGCACGATGAATGCCAACGGCAGTGGCGGTTTTGTCACGTTTGAGAACGGCCTCTCCAATTCAGGCGTCATGAACATCCAAGGCTCGATCATGAGCAATGCATCCTCGTCCAACGGCGTGGGCGGCATAATGAACCTGGGCGTTGACGGGGTTACCACTCACCTCCAAGGGAGCGGCGACTGGACCAACGATGGAACGCTGAAGGTCCTGGGCACGCTTAATACGGTCAACATCGACAACGCACTGACAAACGGTGCGACCGGCACGATTCTGGTATCGGGTAGCGTAAACACTCTTTCTGCCGGGACCTTTACCAACGCGGGTTCCATGATCATCGGCGCCAGCAATTCGGTGAGCGGCAACAGCGTCACCAATACCGGCAACATCAGCATGACCGACGCTACTCTGTCGTTCAACACCTTCACCAATGACGTCGGTGGAAATCTATCGGGAACCGGTACGATCTACTCCAACGGACAGTTCACCAACAGCGGCGTCATTTCACCCGGTGGCGACGGCACCGTGGGTCAATTGGGCATTAACGGCAATTTCACGCAAAGCGCTACCGGTGTGCTAAATATCGATGTCGCCAGCGATACCAGCTATGACACCTTCTATCTGAACGCGCCCACCCCGGTGCAACTTGGCGGCACGCTGCAAAGCAAGCTGTTGGGTGCCTATGTCCCGACGCTCAACACGCGTTTGTCGCCGATCGTGTTCACGAACCAGAACGCGGGCGAGACTTATTTCCGTCACGTATTAGGCAACGTGATCAACACCAGCAGCGGACTGCAAATGCTCAAGGTTGACTACAAGGGCGCACTGGCGCTGGTCATGAGCGGCTCCGCAAATCTCACCTATAACGGTAATTCCGATAGTCACTGGGGTACCGCCACCAGCTGGACCGAGGGAATCTTGCCAACCGCCATTGATAACGTGATCGTGAACAATGGTGTTACCTTAACCCATGGTTCCGGCGACGGTGTCGACACTGTCAACAGCATTACACTGAATAATAGTTCGACCCTTGCTATCACCGGTGGCACAGTGAATGCCGGCAACATCACCTCTGCGGGCTATGGCAGCGTCATCATCACGGGTACCGCTGTTGAAGAGGGTGGCGGAGGAAACTTCAATGGATTTTCCTCCGGAGGCGGCGGAGTGACTTCGGCCAATACCGGTGTCCTGAACTTGTCCGGCACGGCACGTATCAGCAACTTGTCTCTGTCCAACGGCGGCACCTTCAACGGCGGCAGCAGTTCGGTACTGAACGTGACCGATGACTTTTCGCAAAACAGCGCCGGAGTTATCAATAGCAATGGGACAGTAGCGCTGAGTCGTGCTGACGGCGATTTGGTGACGGGCAACATTGCGGCAAGGAATCTGGTGCTTGAAGCGCAGAACGGCGCCATTTCGCAAAGCGACAGTTCCCTGCACGTGACGCAGCAACTGCTTACCTCGTCCGCGACCGGCACGACATTGACCTCTTCCGGGAATCGCATCGCCGCATTTGCCGGCAATAATCGCGGCATCAACGACATCAGTCTGGTCAACAATCTGGAGTTGGCCGATACGTCGGTTTTCAGGATCAACGGCGTCACCAACGCCAACGGTAGCATCAGCATTGTCAACACCGGAGGGACCATGACGACGGCGTTGGGCAGCAGCGCCAACTTCCTCACGGCCCTGCCGACTGCGCCTGACGTCGCGACGCCTCCCACGCTTTCGGATCGATTGGGGACACTCGGGATCGTCACGAACGGTACGGTAAGCGCATCTATGTTGGCCCATACGGTGGTGATTGAAACGCATAGTCCGTTGACTATCGGCGTCGGCGGCGTTAGCGCCTCGGGCAACATAAACCTGACTGCCGGCAACAGCGGATCACCGACCGACAACCTGATCGTTAACGGCGTGATCGCTTCCGCAGGCGGCAGCATTTCGCTGGTGGCGGGCAACAACATGTCGATCAATGCCAACATTTCCACTTCTGCGCCGGGCACTGCGTTGTTTACGGTGACGAATGGCGTGCTGACTTACGCACCTGGAGTGAGCGTCACGGACGCCAGCGGTACGGTTGTGCCGGTGGCCGCGCTGGTGAATCAGATTGTCGCACCCGTGGTGACACCGGTCATTCAACCGTCAGTAGCACAAATCGTGACGAACACCGTCAAGGTCACCACGACCGGACAGAATATTCCGACTCCGCCAGTGTTCACGGCAAGCACAACGCCAGTATCCACACCCGCCAACACACAAACCACCGGCGGCACGCAAGGCAGCTTTGGCGGCGATGATGGCGGCGGCAGCGGTACGCCTGCTGCCGGCGGCGGCGCCAACACGGCGAAGAAGCCGTTGCCGGTATGCACCTGATGATGTCTCGAGGAACCAAGACAATGAAACACGCCATTCAAACGGGATATCGCACCATGGGTAAATTCTGGCGCCTGCTGGCGCTGATGTTGTTGCTGGGCTGGGGCGGCCAAGCGTATGCGCAGATGGTCGGCACCGTGACCAACCTGTCGGGCGTGCTGACCGCGCGCCATCCGGACGGCAGCACGCGCATCATGAGTTCGAAATCAGAAGTGCTGCAGGGCGACACCCTGATCACGCAGTCAAACACCTATGCGCGCGTGAAGTTTATGGACAACTCGGAGATCGTGCTGCGGCCAGGTTCCGAGATGGTGGTGAAGAGCTTCCTGTACGACGCCGAGAAACCCGAACGCAACAACGTCGCCATCGGCCTCGTCAAGGGCGGCCTGCGCGCGGTCACCGGCCTGATCGGCAAGCGCAATCACGACGCCGTCAGTTTCGATACGCCAACCGCGACCATTGGTATCCGGGGCACCCATTTCGGTGCGCTGTTCTGCCAGAACGATTGCGGCGGTGTGCCCACCTCAAGCGGCAGCACGCCGGCCAACGGCTTGCATGTGGATGTGGCGCAAGGCGCGATCGTACTCTCCAATCCTGCCGGCCAGCAGGTCTTCCAGGCCGGCCAGTTCGGCTATGTGAGCAATCTGAATACGCCGCCTGTGATATTGCCGCCGGCGCAGGGCATTCCCGTGACCATGCCGCTGTCGATCAGCAAGAATGCGCCGGGCTCGAAATCGGTCGATGCCTCCAAATCGGTTTCCTGCATGGTGCAATGAGAATTCGGATGGGGGAGGGCGTCGCCGAGGCTGTGTCTTGATTGCCGCGGCGATTCAGTACTCGAACACCGACTCCGCCATCAGCATGCTGATCCGGCGACGGCCGGCGCCGTGCAGCAGCTCGGATTCGATCTGCCTAAACAGGCCCGGTTTTGCATGCGTGACGAGAATTTCCGGATCGCTCTCGAGCTTGGCAAGATCCTCAAGCAACAGGCTCGGGCAGAAATGCCTGGACAGCATCGCCAGTTCCCGCTCGCTGTCGGGGAAGGCGGCTTCGATGATCAGGTAGCGCAGATCTTCAATCGTGTTGACCATTTCCCACAGCGCATCGCTACTGGTAGTGTCGCCGCTGAATACCAGGCTGGCGCCGCTGCCCAAGTCCTGCAACTGATAACCCACCGCCGGCACCGTGTGATTGGCCGGCAGCGCGGTGATGCTGCGCTCGCCGATCACCAGCGACTTGCCGACTTCGACGGTGTTGAAGCGCAGGAAGGGATTTTCCGGCGAAGGGATTTCGCTGAAGTCGGGCCAGATCTGCCAGTTGAAGATGTGCTTGCGGATGATGTCCTGCGTCGCCTGCGTGGCGTGCATGGTCAGCGGCGTGTTGCGCAGGTCGCCGACGCTGTCGAGGATGAACGGCAGGCAGGCGATATGGTCGAGGTGGGAATGCGTGATGAAGACGTGGTCGATGGCGGCCAGCGCCTGCAGGGGCAGATCGTTCACTCCGGTGCCGGCGTCGATCAGGATGTCGTTGTCGACCAGCAGGGAGGTGGTGCGAAGGGTATTGCCGCCTATGCCGCCACTGCAGCCGAGAATTTCTACGCGCATCGTATGGACCAGATTGAAGTGATGACCGTGGCGACCCGGAACGAATGTGTTCGTGCGGAAATGCTCCGCTCCCCCGTGATTGCACTCTTGTTTTTGTCTTGAAAGATTGCCTTCCGAAATCGAAATGGTGCAATCTATGCAACAGTTTCGATGGTAAGTTATCCGTCAGCCTAAATCAATAAAAAGCACCGGTGGCTTCGGCGAAACAACAGGCTGACCTGACATGGATCAGGCCGAGGCGGCGAAGTGTTTCCGTATGTCATCGTCATGTCCGGGCGTCACCTGTTCCGTGACGTTAACAGGCGGGAAAAAGAGGCTCTGCTTGACACTTTGTTGTCAGCATTGAAGCGTATCTTTCCAGAATCGCCCAGTGCGTCTTTTTTACTGCATCGATCAATACGATGCAGGCCAGTTGTCTCCTTGAGCCGATGAATAACATGAAAAACCAGCATCTCGATATTTCCCACCGCCTGGAAAAGCTGACCGAGCTCAGCGTGGAGCTGAGCACCAACCGCAACATCCCGCTGCTGCTTGAGCGCATCCTGCAGACTGCGCGCAGCATCACGCTGGCCGATGGCGGCACGCTTTACCGCACCGTCGAAGACGAAGACAGCCTGGCGTTTTACATCTCGATCAACGATACCCTGGGCATGCATCAGGGCGGCAGCAGTGCGCAGAAGATCTCCATTCCCAACATCCAGCTGACCAGTCCCGACGGCAGCAAGAATCTCAGCGCCGTGGCTGCGTATGCCGCCAACACGCGCAAGTCGGTCAACATCCCCGACGTGTACCAGGCTGAAGGTTTCAACTTCTCCGGCATGCGCATGTTCGACGAGAAGTTCGGCTACCACTCGCAGTCCTTCCTCACCGTGCCGATGCAGGACCACGAAGGCGAACTGGTCGGCGTGCTGCAACTGGTCAACGCCATCGATCCTGCAACCGGCAAGCCGCATCCGTTTTCCGAGACCGACCAGTACTTCATCGAAGCGCTGGCGTCGCAGGCGGCCATCGCCATCACCAACCAGCAGCTGATCTATCGCCTGGAAAACCTGTTCGAACATTTCATCAAGCTCATCAACATGGGCATCGATGAAAAGTCGCCGCATACCGGCCGCCATTGCGAACACGTGCCGGAGCTGGCGATGATGCTGGCCGAAGCCTCGCATCGGACCACCGAAGGCCCGCTGGCGGATTTCCAGATGACCGAGCGCGATCGCCGCGAGTTGTGGGTGGCCGGCCTGTTGCACGACTGCGGCAAGATCACCACGCCCGATCACATCGTCGAGAAGTCGACCAAGCTGCAGACCATTTACGATCGCATCCACCTGGTGGACGCGCGTTACGAAGTGCTCAAGCGCGACGCCGAGATCCGCGTGCTCAAGGAAAAATGCGCGCTCGGCGCGGCATTGACCGCACAGAAAAGCGCCGAACTCGATGCCGCACTGGCGGCGGAATGCGAGGCGCTCGACGCCGAACGCAACTTCCTGCGCAAGAGCAACGTCGGTAGCGAAGGCATGAAGCCGGACGACCAGCAACGCGTGCTGGAGATCGCCAGGCGCCAGTGGCGCGGTCCGGACGGAACCATGCAGGACCTGCTCAGCACCGACGAAGCCGAGAACCTGCGCATCCGCGCCGGCACCCTCAACGACGCCGAACGCCAGGTGATCAACAACCACATCGTGGTCACCATCAAGATGCTGGAGTCGCTGCCGTGGCCGAAGCAGCTGCGCAATGTCACCGAATATGCCGGCGGCCACCATGAGCGCATGGACGGCAAGGGTTATCCGAAGGGGCTCACGCGCGAGCAGATGTCGCCGCAGGCGCGCATGATGGCGATTGCCGACATCTTCGAAGCACTGACCGCCGCCGACCGTCCATACAAGAAAGGCAACACGCTCAGCGAGGCGCTCGAGATCCTCGGCGGTTTCCGCCTGCGCAACCACATCGACCCCGACCTGTTCGATGTCTTCGTGCGCAGCAAGGTCTACCAGCAATACGCCGACAAGTTCATGCCCGCCAGCCAGATCGATGTCGTCGATCACAGCAAAATCCCGGGCTTCGTTCCTTAGTCCCTTCCTTAGATTTCTCCGGCGTCTCAACCTGCCGTCTCCCTTCGTGGCATGAAATCTGCCTCGGACGGAGACGCATGTCCATGGCCGGTCCAGGCTGGGCTGGGATAGAATCTGCAAAAAACTGGGAGTGAGACGGTGCACCTGATCTGGCTGGAAGACTTCATCGAACTGGCGCGTACGCGCAGCTTCTCGCGCGCGGCGGAAAACCGTTTCGTCACGCATCCCGCCTTCGGCCGCCGCATCAAGGCGCTGGAGCAATGGGTCGGCGCCGAGCTGGTGGTGCGCACGCATCCGGTGTCGCTGACGGCGGCGGGCCAGTTGTTCCTCGATGCGGCGACGCATTCGACCGACGTGCTGTATGCCGCGCGGGCGCAGTTGCAGGACGGCTCCGGGCCGGCCGAAAAAACCTTGCGCGTGGCCACCGGCCGTACGCTGGCGCGCACGTTTTTCCCCGATTGGTACGAGAACATCAACCAGCGCTTCGGACCGTTTCCGGTATCGGTCAGCACCGGCGGCGCGCAGGAGGTGATTCTGCGGCTGGGCGCCGGCGACGCCGATTTGCTGGTGATCTATTCGAGTCCGACCACGCGGCTGCTGATCGATCCGATGCGTTACGAATCGCTGACGCTGGCACGCGAAATCCTGTTGCCGGTGGTGGCCGCCGACGCCAGGGGAAGGCCGCGCTTCAAGCTGGCGCCGGCCAATGCAGCGACGCCGACGCCATGGCTGGGCTTCTCGCAATCGCTGACCTTGCGCGGCGTACTGGCCAAACACCTGGCCGGCTTGCCGAAGAAAGTTTCGCTGCGGATGGTGTATGAAGCCGACTCCTATGAATCCATCCACGAAATGGCGCGGCGCGGCGTCGGCGTGGCATGGTTGCCGCAACGGCTGGTGCAGGAAGACGTCAACGAGCGCCGTTTGCTGGTCATCGGCGAACCGGAGATGCGGGTCAACTTCGACATCTCGCTGTACCGCGTGCGCGGCAACGACGATGCGCTGGTCAACGCCATCTGGGACGGTGTCGCATCGGATGCCATCGACCGCTCCTGATCCTTTCGGGGACGCGCTCCGCAGCAAAAAGCACAAGCCTGTGCCGAAACGGCAATAAGCAAAAAAACGCGCTCACTATACTCCCTCAAAGTTCTCGCAACGCGTGTCGGTACGTCTGGAAACACGCTCCCAAATAGAGTGCAATGGAGTACAACGCGCACTATTTTCGAGCATCTTGCCAAGCATCCCGCCGCTTTCGAGCCACCTAGAATAAGCACGCAGACATGGCTGCCTCCGGCAGCAACAATGCGTAGCACCAAGAGAAAATGGGAGTCACCGCATGTCAGCCGAATTTGAGTCGTCATCACCACTGTCCGCCACCGCATCGCCGGCAGCCAAACGCAAGAATCCCTGGAAAGAAATCTGCGCCGCCAGCATCGGCAACGCGCTGGAGTTCTACGACCTGCTGATTTACGGCTACTTCGCCGTGGTCATCGGAAAATTGTTCTTCCCGGCGCAGGATGAGACCACCTCGCTGCTGCTGAGTGTGGGCACTTTCGGCATCTCCTTCGTGATCCGTCCGCTCGGCGCCATCGTGCTCGGTTCCTACGCCGACCGCGCCGGACGCAAGGCATCGCTGACCGCGTCGATTCTGATCATGATGGTCGGCACGGCGATGATCGCGTTTGCGCCGACCTATGCGCAGATCGGCATCGCCTCGCCGCTGATCATCATCGTGGCGCGCCTGTTGCAAGGCTTCTCCACCGGCGGCGAATTCGGCGCGGCCACCGCCTTCATGGTGGAGCACGCCGACGCCAAACGCCGCGGGTTTTTCGCCAGCTGGCAACTGTCGACGCAGGGCCTGGCCACTGTGCTCGCCGCCGGCGTCAGCGCTTTGCTCAGCTACAACCTGACGGATGCGCAGCTCAACGATTGGGGCTGGCGGGTGGCCTTCTGCTTTGGTCTGCTGGTGGGCCCGGTCGGTCTCTATATCCGAAGCCAGATCGATGAAACGCCGGAGTTCAAGAAGATCGCCGCCGACGCGGCTGTCGCCAAGGCGGAGAAATCGCCGCTGATGCTCGTGCTGGTGCGTGACCGCGTCAAGCTGCTGCTGGCCATCGGCGTGGTGGCCGGCGCCACCGCCTTCAACTATGTGCACAAGCTGTACATGCCGACCTACGCATTGAAGCAGTTGCATATTCCTGCGACTTCCTCCTTCATCGGCGCGCTGATCACCGGCCTGGTGCTGATGCTGACGGCGCCGGTGTTCGGTACGCTGTCCGATCGCTATGGCCGCTTCCGTGTGCTGACGATTGCGATGCTGTCGATCGGCCTGACCTCGTACCCGCTGTTCATGCTGCTCAATACCTGGCCGACCGTGACCACATTGATCGCCGTGCAGGGCATCGTCGGCGTGCTGATCGCCGCCTGCCTGGGGCCGATCCCGGCGATGCTGTCGGATATCTTCCCGACGCAGACGCGCGGCACCGGCCTGGCGCTGAGCTACAACTTCTCGGTGACCTTGTTCGGCGGCTTCTCGCCGCTGATCGTGACGTGGATGATCGCCGCTACCGAAAACAAGATGGCGCCGAGCTTCTATGTCATGGCCACTGCGTTGATTAGCCTGGTCGCGGTGATCGTGCTGGGCCGCCGCATGGGACGCAATCCGGCGCAATAAGCCGAACTAAGCCGAACCTCTTCTTCATTCATTTCTTTCACTCATTTTTATTTGAATCAGGCCGGATGCGCAGCAGCGCATCCGTTCACATCGTCAGCCTGGACGCTGGAGCAATCGCATGAAAACCCTGGAACAAGTACGCGCACAACTGAAACACTATCCGGTCGAGGTGGAGTTTCCCGACATCGCCAAATGGCAGCACGGCAATACCGGCGTCGACTACGTGCACAGCATCGACAGCGGCGTCGCCGGTCCGCACGTGATGATCCTGGCGCTGATGCACGGCAATGAAGTCAGCGGCGCGATCACCGTCGGCCGTTTGCTGCAAGCCGGCCTGCGTCCGCTGAAGGGCCGCATCACGCTCGGCTTCGCCAACGTCGAAGCCTATCGCCGTTTCGATGCGCGCAATCCCGATGCGACGCGCTACGTCGACGAAGACATGAACCGCGTCTGGTCGTCGTCGCGTCTCGACGGCGCCGAGGACAGCGTCGAACTGCGCCGCGCGCGTGAGCTGCGTCCTATCATCGATACGGTCGACTACATGCTCGACCTGCATTCCATGCATGAAGAAGCGCCGCCGCTGATCGTCAGCGGTCCGCTTGAAAAAGGCATCCGGTTCGCCGCCGATGTCGGCGCGCCGGAACACGTGATCATCGACGTCGGCCATCCCAACGGCAAGCGCATGCGCGACTATGCCGGCTTCGGCGATCCGGCCAGCGCCAAGAATGCCTTGCTGATCGAGACCGGCCAGCACTTCTCCACGCGCAGCAAGGACGTGGCGATGGATTCGGCTTGCCGCTTCCTGATCGCCACCGGCGTGATGGCCGAGCTAGACCTGCGCGCCTTCATGCTGGCCGGCGCCCCGGCACCGCAGCGCTTCTTCCGTGTGACCGAGCCGGTGGTGGCGACTTCCTACGATTTTGAATTTGCCGAAGATTATCGCGGCATGGAAATCATCGCCAAAGCTGGCACCGTGATCGCCCGCGAAGGCGCTCGCGAATTCGTCACGCCGTACGATAACTGCGTCATCGTCATGCCGTCGCTGCGCCAGCTCGGACCGGGCGTGACAGTGGTGCGGCTGGGGCATGTCGTCGCGCGCTAAATTAGCTGTAATTAGCTGTATTCACTCCGGGGGGAGATCTGCGCATCATGGGAAAAATGAAAATCGGCAAGCGGCTGACACTGGGTTTCGCCGCCATCATGCTGTTGTCCATCGTCATCACGGCGATCGGCATCTGGCGTTTGCAGGTAGTGTCCGATGTCACACGCGCGATGGTGGAACAGTCGGCGCGCAAGGAACGCCTGATCTCCAGCTGGTACGGCAGCCTGCGCGCCGGCATCGTGCGCACGATCGCGATTTCGCGCAGCGCCGACCCCACGTTGAAAACGTATTTCATTGATGAGGCCAAGGCATCGACCGCCAACTCCACGCGCCTGCAAAAAGAGATCGGCGAGTTGCTGAGCAGCGAGGAAGAAAAATCCCTGTATCAGAACATCGGCGAGCGCCGCAAGGTCTACCTGGCGTCGCACTATCGCATCCTCGACCTCAAATCGGCGGGCAACATCGAAGAAGGCAATCGCCTGCTTGATCAGGAGTTCGTGCCGCTGGCGAAGAGCTATCAGGATTCCATGCTCAAGTTGCTGGAACTGGAACAGCGTGACATCGACAAGACCACGCAGCAGATCGACGACATCGCCGCCGGCAGCCGGCGCCTGCTGCTGATTCTGGAAGGCTTGTCCTTGTTGCTGGGCTGCTTCTGCGCATGGTATCTGACGATCGGCATCACGCGTCCGATCAATGCGGCGCTGGGCATTTCGCGCCGCGTCGCCGCCGGCGACCTGAGCACGCAAGTCAGCGGCGGCGACGGCAAGAGCGCCGACGAAGTCGGGCAACTGCTGTCGTCCCTCAACGACATGAACGGCAGCCTGCGCAACATCGTCGGCAATGTACGCCAGGGCACCAACACGATTGCGGTGGCATCCGCCGAGATCAGCACCGGCAATCACGATCTGTCGGCGCGTACTGAGCAGCAGGCCAGTGCGCTTGAAGAGACCGCATCGGCAATGGAAGAACTGATCTCCACCGTACGCCAGAACGCCGACAACGCCGATACGGCCAGCCGATTAGCGTCGGAAGCGTCCGGCATCGCGGTCGAGGGCGGTGAGGTGGTGACCCGCGTGGTGGCGACCATGAGCGCCATCAACAGTTCGTCGCGCAAGATTGTCGACATCATCAGCGTGATCGACGGCATCGCCTTCCAGACCAATATCCTGGCCTTGAACGCCGCCGTCGAAGCGGCGCGTGCCGGCGAACAGGGCCGCGGTTTTGCCGTCGTGGCAAGTGAAGTGCGCAGCCTGGCGCAACGCAGCGCCACCGCCGCGAAAGAAATCAAGTTGCTGATCGATGACTCGGTGAAAACCGTCGGCGACGGCGGCGTATTGGTGGAACAGGCCGGCGCCACCATGGAGCGCGTGGTCGGCAGCGTGCGCAAAGTTGCCGAGATCGTCGGCGAGATCAGTCTGGCCAGCCGCGAGCAATCGTCGGGCATCGAGCAGGTCAACCTCGCCATCAGCCAGATGGATGAAATGACCCAGCAGAACGCCGCACTGGTGGAGCAGGCGGCTGCCGCGGCGGCGTCGATGCAGTCCCAGGCGGCATCGCTGGCGCAGCTGGTGAGCGTGTTTTCGCTCGATCATGGTTCGCGAACGGCGGCGTCCTTGTCTGCGCCGTCGCCGCTGCCTGCCTTGACCCAAGCGGCCTAGGGGCAGGCCAAAGGCCGGGATACGGTAAAATGCGCGGATCGGCGCCGCATCTCGCGGGCGCCGGTCCGGTTTGCATATTGCCTCCTGCGCAACACTCTGACAGCTCCATTTCCCCTTGAAGCGCCGCCTGTTTTTACCGGGCGCCGTCTTTCCTGCAGGTCGTCATCGCTGTTTCCCCAGTTGCCCATGTGCGCCGGCATCGGATTACGGACAACGATCAATGAACACAACTTCCTTTCGCGACGAATGGTTGTCGAACGGCAAAGCCAATGTGCTGGCCGGACTGACCTCGTCGTTTGCGCTGGTGCCCGAGTGCATCGCGTTCGCGCTGGTGGCCCAGCTCAATCCGTTGATGGGGCTGTACGGCGCCTTCTTCATCTGCACCCTCACTGCGCTGTTCGGCGGCCGGCCCGGCATGATTTCGGGAGCGGCCGGTTCGATGGCGGTGGTGATCGTGGCGCTGGTGGCGCAGCACGGTGCGCAGTATTTCCTGTTGACGGTGGTGCTCAGCGGCGCGCTCATGCTGCTGTTCGGAGCGCTGCGGCTGGGCAAGCTGATCCGCATGGTGCCGCATCCGGTGATGCTGGGTTTCGTCAACGGCCTGGCGATCGTGATTGCGATGGCGCAGTTCGAACACTTCAAGCAGACCGACGCGAGCGGCACGCACTGGCTGCACGGCGCGCCCCTGCTGATCATGGTGGCGCTGGTGGCGGTCACGATGCTGATCGTCTATCTGTTGCCGCGCCTGACGCGCGTCATCCCGCCGGCGTTGGCGGCCATTGTCGGCGTGGCCGTACTGAGCCAGGTGACCGGTTTGCCCACGCGCACGCTGGGCGATATGGCGCACATTGCAGGCGGCTTGCCGATCTGGCATTTTCCCGAGGTGCCGCTGACGCTGGAAACCTTGCGGATCGTCGCTCCCTACGCAGTGCTGATGGCCGTCGTCGGTTTGCTGGAAACGCTGCTGACGCTCAACCTCACCGATGAAATCACCGAGACGCGCGGCCAGGCCAATCGCGAATGCCTGGCGCTGGGTGTTGCCAATGTGGTGTCGGGTCTGTTCGGCGGCATGGGCGGTTGCGCCATGATCGGCCAGACCATGATCAACCTCAGTTCGGGCGGCCGGTCGCGGCTGTCGGGCGTGGTCAGCGGCGTGATGATCTTGTTGTTCATCCTGTTCCTGTCGCCGCTGATCGAACGTATCCCGCTGGCTGCGCTGGTGGGCGTGATGTTCGTGGTGGCGCAGCAGACTTTCGCGTGGGGCTCGCTGCGCGTGCTCGGCAAGGTGCCGCGCAACGATGCGCTGGTGATCGTCGCGGTGACCGTGATTACGGTGTTCACGGATCTGGCGGTGGCGGTGCTGTGCGGTATCGTGATTGCGGCGCTCAATTTCGCGTGGCAGCATGCGCGCGAGATTCGCGCTGACATTTCGGAATCGGGTGATGGCGAGAAGACCTATGTCCCGCACGGCACGCTGTTCTTCGCATCGACCGCGCATTTCCAGGAGTTGTTCGATCCGGCGCAGGATCCGCTGCGCGTGGTGGTCGATTGCCGCCACCTGCATCTGGCCGATCACTCCGCCATCGCTGCGCTGGAAGCGCTGTCCGAGCGCTACACCCGGGCCGGCAAACATCTGCGGCTGGCGCATCTGTCGCGTCGCAGCCGTCAACTGCTGCAGCGTGTGGGCATGGACGTCGGCGAGCCGGAGATGGCCGGCGCGCGTCGTTAACCCTTGGCGCGAGATCCGCAGGCCGTCGAAGGATGTCGATTCAAGTCGAAAGTCGTGAACCGACATCCCTATGCTTCACAGGTCCATTCAGGCCAATTCAGGCCTGTTTGCGAAGCGATCAGAAACCGAGGTAATCCATCTTGCCGATCTTCACGCCCTTGTGGCGCAGGATGTCATAGGCCGTGGTGATGTGGAACAGGAAGTTCGGCAGCGCGAAGGTCAGCAGATAAGCCTGGCCGGTAAATTTGGTTTCGTTGCCGCGCAGCTTGATGACGATTTCGCGTTCGGCGCTGCCCGCCAGTTGTTCCGGCGTCACGGTCTCGAGGAAGGCGATGGTCTTGGCGATGCGTTCCTGCAGCTGCGGGAAAGTGGTTTCTTCGTCGGCGAAGCTGGGCGGCTGGATCGCCGACAGGCGCGCGGCGCCGAACTTGGCGGCATCGCTGGCGCGCTGGATCTGACCGGTCAACGGATACATGTCTTCAAACAGGCGCGCGGTCAGGATGGTGTCCGGATCGAGCTTGTTCTCTTCGGCGTGGGCGATGGCCTTGTCGAGCAAGCCCGACAGATTCTTCAGCGCGCGGATGAAGACGGGAATGGAAATCTGATGCATGGTGAGCGACATGGTGACTCCTGGAATGAGTGAATCGGGAACAACAACGGCCGTCTGATGCCATTCATCATAAAGACAACGCACAACAGCCGCAGAGAATAAAAAAGCCGACCAGCTCGGCATGGGCAACCGCTCCGGTCGGCAAGGGGACGAAACACCTCATGACGGTCCACAGCATCGATGGCCGCGGACACGCCCTTACATCTTGTTGCCGGCGTCGTTCTTCGCCTGCGTATCGGTCGGCGCCAGCGGACCGTGCCAGCCGCCGCCGAGCGCGCGGATCAGGTTGACGGTCGAGCGTGCGCGTTCGCCGTCGAGCTGGACTGCGGCGCGCTGCTGTTGCAGCACGGTGCGGTCGGCGTCGATCACGTTGAAGTAGCTGACCGAGCCTTCGCGATATTGCACGTGCGACAGTTTGGCTGCGTGGTTGGAAGCCGACACCGCGTCATCCTGCGCACGGGTCTGGTCGCCCAGGATGCGCAGGCTGGCGAGGTTGTCCTCGACTTCGCCGAAGGCCGTCAGGACGGTCTGGCGATAGTTGGCGACATCTTCTTCATAGGCGGCGCGGGCGCGGTTGACGCCGGCTTCACGGCGACCGCCGTCGAAGATCGGCAAGGTCAGTGCGGTACCCACCAGCGGACCCAGCAGGAAAGTACGGCTGGACCAGTTGAACAGGTCGCCCAACTTGGCCGATTCATAACCGAGACCGCCGGTCAGATCCAGACGCGGGAACCACGCCGAACGGGCCACGCCGACGCGGGCATTGGCGGCCGCCATGGCGCGTTCAGCGGCGGCGATGTCGGGACGGCGTTCCAGCAGGTCGGACGGCAGGCCGGCCGGGATCGCGATCGACAAGCGTTGCAGCGGTTGCGGCTTGAAGTCGAACTCGGCCGGCGTCTTGCCCAGCAGGATCGCCAGTGCGTGTTCTGCATTGGCGCGCTGGCGGGCGATGCCGAAGGATTCCGATTGCGCGGAAGCCAGCTCCGACTTGGCGCGGGCGACGTCGACTTCGCTGATGTCGCCTTCATCGAAGCGACGTTGCACCAGCTTCAGCGACTGCATGCGCAGGTCCACGGTGCCGGTATACAACTCTTGCTCGGCATCGAGTTCGCGCAGCAGGAAATATTGCTGGGCGACGTCGGCTTGCAGCGCCAGGCGCACCGAATGGAACAGCGCTTCGCTGCGTTGCGCATCGGCAGTTGCAGCATCGACGGTGGACGCCACACGGCCGAACAGATCGGCTTCATACGACACGCCGAGCTGTGCGCGGTACAAAGTGGTCGGCGTGGTATTGGCGTTCGGCGGCAGGCCTTGCGAGGCCGGCGACTGGCGTTGGCGGGTCGCGCCGAAGCCGGCGTCGACTTGCGGGAACAGGCCGGAGCGGGCGTCCTGGCGCAGGGCCCGCGACTGGCTCAGGCGGGCGGCGGCGGCCTTCAGGTTCTGATTGGCTTCCAGTGCCTGTGCTTCCAGGGCATTGAGGCCTTCGTCGTTGAAGATCTTCCACCATTCGCCGCGGGCCATGTCTTCAGCCGGTTGCGCGGTCTTCCAGTCGGAGGCCGCCTTGGCGTCTGCGGCTTCCTTGTAGGCGACCGAGGTGTTCACGGCAGGGCGTTCGTAGGTCGGCGCCAGCGAGCAGCCTGCCAGCACCAGCATTGCCGCCAGCAGGGCCGAACTAGTTCTGAAACCTTGGAGCGGCTTGAGCAGCTTGCCGCCCAGGCCTCCTTGATTGTTGATTGAGAGTGCGTTCATGTTATTTTTCCTTTGCTCATCGGCCGCGATTAACGACCATCGTGCGATTCGGCCTGAGCGACATGTGACCCTGCAGTCAACGGCGCTTCATGCTTGTGTGCGGAGTGCAGTTTCTTGCTGCCGCCGATGCTACGCAGCAGCACATAGAACACCGGTGTCAGGAACAGGCCGAACAGCGTCACGCCCAGCATGCCGAAGAACACTGCAATACCCATCGCGTGGCGCATTTCCGAACCGGCGCCCGTCGAGGTCACCAGCGGCACCACGCCCATGATGAATGCGATCGAGGTCATCAGGATCGGACGCAGACGCAGGCGGCTGGCATCGATCGCGGCACGGATCACGGTGCTGCCTTGCAGTTCCAGTTCGCGGGCGAATTCGACGATCAGGATCGCGTTCTTCGCCGACAGGCCCACCAGCACCATCAGACCGATCTGGGTGAAGATGTTGTTGTCGCCCTTGGTCAGCCAGACACCGGTCAGCGCCGCCAGGATGCTCATCGGCACGATCAGGATCACGGCCAGCGGCAGGGTCAGGCTTTCGTACAGCGCAGCCAGCACCAGGAACACCAGCAGCACGCTGATCGGGAACACCCACACGCCGGCATTGCCTGCGAGGATTTTCTGATAGGTCAGGTCGGTCCATTCGAAGCGCACGCCGCGCGGCAGGGTTGCCTTGGCGACGCGTTCAGCCGCTTTCTCTGCCTGATCCGACGAGTAACCGGGAGCCGGGCCGCCGTTGATGTCGGCAGCGGTGAAGCCGTTGTAACGCACCACCATTTCAGGACCGAAGGTTTGCTTGACCTTGACCACCGACGACAACGGCACCATGTCGCCAGCGGTATTGCGGGTCTTGAGCTGGCCGATGTCGTCGGCCTTGGCGCGGAACGGCGCATCAGCCTGGGCACGCACCTGGTAGACGCGGCCGAAACGGTTGAAGTCGTTGACGTACAGCGAACCCAGATAGATCTGCATGGTGTTGAACACATCGGTCACGGGAATGCCGAGCTGCTTGGCTTTCACGCGGTCGAGGTCGACGTCCAGTTGCGGCACGTTGATCTGATAGCTCGAGAACATCGGACCCAGTGCAGGTTCCTTGGCGGCGGCCTTCATGAAGGCTTGTGCCGCGGCGTCGAGTTCAGCGTAGCCGACCGAGCCGTGATCTTCGATCTGCATCTTGAAGCCGCCCAGCGTACCGAGACCCATCACCGGCGGCGGTGGGAACACGGCCGTGAAGGCTTCCTTGATGCCGCTGAATTTCTTGTTCAGTGACATGGCGATGGCGGTGCCCGACAGTTCCTTGCTCTTGCGTTCTTCGAACGGTTTCAGGCCGACGAAGACGATACCGGCGGAAGAGCTGTTGGTGAAGCCGTTGATCGACAGGCCGGGGAAGGCGATCGCACTGTCGACGCCCGGTTCCTTCAACATGATGTCGCTCATCTTGCGCATCACGTCTTCGCTGCGGTCGATCGACGCGCCGTTAGGCAATTGCGCGAAGGCCACCAGGTATTGCTTGTCCTGGCCAGGCACGAAGCCACCCGGCACGATGTAGGCGATGCCGACGGTCGCCGCCAGCAGCAGGGCGTACACGCCCATCGCCGACGCCTTGCGCGAGATCACGCCGGTCACGCCCTTGCTGTAACCCTCGGAAGCACGGTTGAAGAAACGATTGAAGCGGACGAAGAAACCACCGAGGAAACGGTCCATCTGGCGCGTCAGCCAATCCGGCTTGGCGCCGTGGCCCTTGAGCAGCATCGAAGCCAGCGCCGGGGACAGCGTCAGCGAGTTGAACGCCGAGATCACGGTCGAAATCGCAATCGTCATCGCAAACTGTTTGTAGAACTGGCCCGTCAGGCCGGTCATGAACGCCAGCGGAACGAACACCGCCACCAGCGTCAGCGCAATGGCGACGATCGGACCGGACACTTCCTGCATGGCGCGGTAAGTCGCTTCACGCGGACTCAGGCCGGCGCCGATGTTCCGCTCGACGTTCTCCACCACCACAATGGCATCGTCGACCACAATCCCGATGGCAAGCACCATGCCGAACAGCGACAGGGCGTTGATGGAATAGCCGAAGCCGAGCATCAGCGAGAAGGTACCGACAATCGACACCGGCACGGCCAGCAGCGGGATGATCGATGCACGCCAGGTTTGCAGGAAGATGATCACCACGATCACGACCAGCGCAATCGCTTCGAGCAGGGTGTGCACCACGGCTTCGATACTGGCGCGCACGAACTGGGTCGGGTCGTACACGATCTTGTATTCGACCGAGGAAGGGAAGTCTTTCGACAGATCCTTCATCGCGGCGCGCACTTGCGTGGACACGTCCAGCGCGTTGGCGCCCGGCGCCTGGAAGATCGGGATCGCCACCGCAGGCTTGTTGTCCAGCAGCGAGCGCAGGCCGTATTCGGACGCTGCCAGCTCGACGCGGGCGACGTCGCCCAGCTTGGTGATGGCGCCGTCAGGTGCGCTCTTCAGGATGATTTCGCGGAACTCTTCCTCCGTCTTCAGGCGGCCTTGTGCATTGACGGACAATTGCACCGGCACGTCAGGCGAGCTCGGCGATGCGCCGATCACACCGGCGGCAACCTGCACGTTCTGTTCGCGGATCGACTTGATGACGTCGCTGGCGGTCAGGCCGCGCTGCGAGACCTTGTTCGGATCCAGCCAGATGCGCATGGAGTAGTTGCCGGAACCGAACAGGCCGACTTCACCGACGCCCTGGATGCGCGCCAGACGGTCTTTCACGTTCAGCACCGCGTAGTTGCGCAGGTAAGTGGTGTCGTAGCGATTGTCGGGCGAGATCAGGTGGACCACCATGGTCAGCGTCGGCGAGCTCTTGATGGTCGTCACGCCCAGGCGCTGCACGTCTTCAGGCAGGCGCGGCAAGGCTTGCGCAACGCGGTTCTGCACCAATTGCTGGGCCTTGTCCGGGTCGACGCCGAGACGGAAGTTGACCGTGATGGTCAGGTTGCCGTCGCTGTTGGCCTGCGACTGCATGTACAGCATGTTTTCCACGCCGTTGATCTGCTCTTCCAGCGGCGAGGCCACGGTTTCGGCGATCACTTTCGGGTTGGCGCCGGGATACTGCGCGCGCACCACGACCGATGGCGGCACCACTTCCGGATATTCGGAAATGGGCAACTGGAACATGGCCAGCACCCCGGCCAGCAGCAGCAGTATCGACAGCACGCCCGCAAAAATCGGGCGGTCGATAAAGAATTTTGAAATGTTCATGGGAGTTCCCCGTTAATAATTCGATGCGGATCTTCTGGATTGATCCTGTTAAGCCTTCTTGTCGGCCTTGGCGGCGCCGGCGACCTTGACCATCGGCACCAGGTTCGGCGCCACGGTGTCGCCCGGACGGACGCGTTGCAGGCCGTTGACGACGATGCGTTCACCCGGTTTCAGGCCGTTTTCGATCACACGCAAACCATCCTGGTTGGCGCCGACGCGGACTTCGCGGTAAGTAGCGTGGTTGTCCTTGTCGAGCACCAGCACGAAGCGCTTGTCCTGATCGGTGCCGAGCGCCTTTTCATCGATCAGCAAGGCATCGCGCGGCGCACCGCCGCCGAGGCGGATGCGTGCATACAGGCCCGGCAGCAATTGGCCGTCGGTGTTGTCGAACACGGCGCGCACGCGGATGGTGCCGGAGGACGTATCGATACGGTTGTCGATCGAACCGACCTTGCCTTCGCGCGAGTAAGCGTCTTCATTGGCCAGACCCAGGAACACGGGGACCGAAGTGCCCTTCGCCCGCGCCGGGTTGACGTACTTCAGGAAGCTTTGCTCATCGACGTCGAAGGAAGCGTAGATCTTCGACATCGACACCAGCGTCGACAGCGCCGGGGTGTTGGAGCCGACCGAGACGATATTGCCGACGGTGACTTCGGCGCGCGACATGCGACCGGAAACCGGCGCCACGATTTGCGTATATTCCAGGTTCAGCTTGGCCGAACGCAGGGCGGCTTGCGCAGCTTGCACGTTGGCGGCGGCTTCGCGGGAAGCGTTTTGCTTTTCTTCGTAGTCGCGCTTGGCGATGGCGTTGTCGCCCAGCAGGCGCTGACCGCGCGCCACATCCGAAGCGGTGTAGGCGGCGCGGGCTTCGGCGCCGGCCAGTTGCGCTTGCGCGCGGGCGACTTCGGCGGCGTAAGGACGCGGGTCGATGGTAAACAGGACGTCACCCTTCTTCACCATGGCGCCGTCCTTGAAGTGCACGGCGGTCAGGGTGCCGGACACCAGCGGGCGGATCTCGACGCGGTCGACTGCTTCGAGGCGACCGGAGTATTGCTGCCAGTCGGTGATCTGTTTGCTGACGACTTCGGCGACATCGACGCCGGCCGCTTGCGGCGCTTGTTGCGCGTTGGCGGTGGAGTCGACGCCGATGGCGGACAGGGTGCCGGCGACGGCGATGGCGATGACGGCGAAGACGGCTGCCGTGACGGTGTAGCGATTGCGCAGTGTCATTTTGCTGGACATGATGGACCTCATTAAGCAGGTTGGAATTGGAAAGCTGGGTTGGATGGGCCGGCGATCGCACTGAAGCGACGACGCAGGAATTCGACGATTTCTTTAAGCAAAGGAATATGGCTGCGCAGTGCGTCGTGCGTAATGCCGGCGAAGCGCGCGACTTGCGTATGCACGCCGGCGTGGATCAGCGAGGCGGCGTACTTTTCCGCTTCGGTGTGCAGCACGTCGCAGCCGGCCGTGGCGATGAACGCCGGCGGCAATCCGGCCAGGCGACTGGCTTCCAGCGGCGCGGCATACGGATGCAGGCGTTGCATGGTCTGCGGCAGGTACTGGCGATAGCGCAGGGCGCAGGCTTCGGCGGTCATGTCCGAGTTCAGGCGTTTGGCGTCGCCCAGCAACGTCATGCTGGGGTCGAGCATCGGGCTGATCAGCACCTGCGCAGCGAACGGCGCCGAGCAGCGGTCGCGCGTGATCATGGTCAGGCTGGCCGCCAGGTTGCCGCCGGCATCGTCGCCCGCAACGGCGATCTGGTGCGGATCGATGTGCAGCATGCCGGCGTTCTTGACGGCCCAGCAGGCGGCGGCGTAAGCGTCTTCCGGCGCTGCCGGGAACGGCTTGGCCGGCGCCAGCGCATACGCTACCGACAGCACCACGGCGCGGCTGTACTGCGCAATGTAGCGGGCTTGCAGGTCGGCGTCGTCCAGGCCGCCGGAGACGAAACCGCCGCCGTGGAAATACAGCACCAGCGCCTGCAGGTCGCCGGTTTTCACGCGGCCTTGCGGTTGATACAGGCGCACGGGAATCGCGCCGATCGGACCGGGGACGGTGAAGTTGGTGACGGTTGAAGCTTGTTCGACTTCCATGATGTGGGGGCGGCGGTTAACGCCGGATTCGCTAAGTTGAAGCGGATTGTGCGCCACAGCATGCGGGCGGATAAAGCAGGCAAATCCAACAACACTGTTCGCTGAGTTCGAACAATCGGCGTAAAATAACCGAATTAGTTTGACGAAAATCGAGCCGCCGCCAATGCCGACGCGGCTTTCCGGTGTTTTCGGATAAGCGCGCCAAAGCCGGATAAAGCCCGCCAATGGCAGCAAAAGATGGCAAATTGGCAGTGAAAAACGCGTTTTTACCGCTGTTGCAAAACAATCGCGGAACGTGATTTGTACAAATGCGACGACAAAATCGTTGCCGTGGAGAATCAAATGGACAAATTTCAAGCAATGCAGGTCTTCAGCGCCGTGGTCGACGCCAACAGCTTTACGCGCGCCGCCGACAATCTCAATTTGCCGCGCACCACGGTGACGACGATTGTTCAGGGGCTGGAGAGTTTGTTGCAGGTGCGCTTGCTCAACCGCACCACGCGCCGCATCAGCCTCACGCCCGACGGCGCTGCGTATTACGAGCGCTGCGTGCGCATCCTGGCCGAGGTGGACGAGACCGAAGCCTCGTTCCGCAACGTCACGCGCGGCCCGCAAGGGCGCCTGCGCATCGACGTGCCGGCCTCGATCGGCCGCTTGCTGCTGCTGCCCAACCTGTGCGACTTCTATACCAAGTATCCCGACATCGAGCTGGTCATGGGCATGAGCGATCGTCCGGTCGACATGGTGCAGGAGGCGGTGGATTGCGTGATCCGCGTCGGCGATCTGCAGGATTCGAGCATGGTGGCGCGCCGCATCGGCACTTTCCAGGCGGTGACCTGCGGTTCGCCCACGTATTTCGAGCGCCATGGCATGCCGCACACCATCGAGGACTTGCAGAATCACAAGTCGGTGCACTACTTCTCCAGCCGCACCGGCCGCACCATCGACTGGGACTTCATGGTCGACGGCGCCACGCAGGAAGTGAAGATGGCCGGCAAGTTGTCGGTCAACGATGGCGATGCCTATGTCGCTTGCGCGCTGCAGGGGTTCGGCCTGGTCCAGGCGCCGCTGTACATGATTCAGCCTTTCCTCGAAGACGGCCGTCTGGTCGAGATCCTGTCGCAGTGGAAGCCGGTTCCCATGCCGATTTCGGTGGTCTACCTGCACAATCGCCACTTGTCGCCCAAGGTGCGCGCCTTCGTCGACTGGGTCGCCGAACTGTTCGCCACCTGCCCGCTGCAAAAGGGCTGCCAGATGGGCATGGCCGACGAACCCAAGGAATCCCAGTTCACTTCCAAGCCGGAGAGCAACACCATCCGCGCCGTCATCGAACAGCACAACATCGCCGAAAGCGTGTTCTAGCGCGCTCTTTAGAGACGGTTTGCCATGCAGCGGCCCGCCTGGTTTCAGGCGCGTCGCTGTTTTTGTGTGGGCGATGATCGCTTGCATGTCGAGTCCTCAGGGCCAGACCATGACGACAGGGCCGCACGCCGCAGAATGAAAAAAAGCAGCGCGTCCTTCCGCCGGAAAGGGCGAAAAACGTCGGGTCGATGGTGTCTGGAAAGTTGGTGAAGAGCCGAGGCGGCAGCGCGAATCTGCGCGCCGCTTGTCGGCGGTCCGGTGAAACGCTGTCTTGCATGGCCGGACCGGAGGCGGAACGGCGGACAGTTTGTATCGTGTGTTTGGCGTGAAGAGATTATGCGCGCAGCGCAGCAATTTCCGTTTGCTGAAAGCTGTCGAATATTTGCCTGATTCTCCAGTGTGATGGTGAATCAGGCAGTTTTTGCATTTTTCGGATCTGATCTCGCTCGCGTCGGGCAGTCTTGTGCGAGGAATGGCCGGTAAAAATCGCCGGTTTTTGCAAACACGAGCAGACCGGACAGCGATCGCTGCATGTCAGGCAGAACAAGGCCTGCTGGCCGGTGGTGCGTAGATGGATATGAATGCAAGGCGTGTCTTGTCCTGTAATAGTTTGGCCTCCTGACTTGTGCAAATCCAATCGCGGAATACTGCCTGGATACCCAATTCTCCTGATTATTTGCCTATTTCTCCATTTGGAGGCGGCGGAGATTCAGGCAAGTCGGCAATCTGGAGTAAGCTGGCTGCTTCCACTCTCCCCACCCGGAACCGCCATGGATCTGAACGACTCCCCCACCGATATCGACGACAACGCCGGTTCGCCTGCGTCCGGCTCTTCCGCATCCGCGAGCCTGGATGGCGAGGCTGATGAGCGGCTGTGCGCGGCGCAGCGCGAGCTGGTCACCTTGATCGCGCGCCTGACCGAGGGCATCGAAGGTTCGCTGGAAACCGGCATCGAAGGTTTCTTCCTGCATCGCATCACCAATCCGCAGGGACCCAAGCATGCGGTGCAAAAGCCGGTGTTTGCCGTGATCGCGCAGGGCGCCAAGCGCCTGTTCGTCGGCGACGACATCTATGATTACGATCCGATGCACTATTTGGTGTCGTCGGTGGATCTGCCGATGGTGGGCAAGGTGACGATGAGCAGCCCGGAGACCCCGTACCTGGGTCTGCGCATCGATCTCGACACCCGGGAAATCGGCTCGCTGATCGGCGACGAGCATTTGCCGCAAGGTGTTTCATCGGATGCCTCGCGCGGCCTGTTCGTCAACCGCCTCGACATCACGCTGATGGATGCGGTGCTGCGCCTGTTGCGCCTGCTGGATACGCCGCGCGATATTCCGATCCTGGCGCCGATGGTCAAGCGCGAAATCCTGTATCGCCTGCTCATGAACGGCCAGGGCGCCTTGCTGCGCCAGACCGTGTTGCAAGACAGCCAGATGAACCGCATCGCCAAGGCCATCCGCATGATGAAGGAAAGCTTCGCGCAGCCGCTGCGCGTGGACGACATCGCGCGCGACGTGCACATGAGCGTGTCGTCGCTGCATCATCATTTCAAGGTGGTGACGGCGATGAGTCCGCTGCAATATCAAAAGAACCTGCGCCTGCAGGAAGCGCGCCGGCTGATGCTGGCCGACGACGTCAGCGTGGCGACGGCGTCGCAGACGGTGGGTTACGAGAGTCCGTCGCAATTCAGCCGCGAGTACAGCCGCATGTTCGGCGCGCCGCCGCTGCGCGACAAACGGCGCTGGCTGGAGGAAGAAGCGCCGGCTCTATAGCGGCGGGGCGGGGCTCCGGCGCGTTTCCGCGCAAGCGGCTAGAATCATCTTCCTTCAGGACCTGTTCGCGGCCTCGCGGCAAGAGCGTGAACAGGCTCTCGCAGAATCCACCTTTCCAACGGAGACACCTCATGCAATATCGACGCCTCGGCAAAAGCAACCTGAAAGTCTCGGCCCTGTGCCTGGGCACGATGATGTTCGGCGACCAGACGCCGATTGACGAGGCGCGCAGCATCGTCGCCTCGGCGCGCGAGCACGGCGTCAATTTCATCGATACCGCCGACGTCTATTCCAAGGGCAAGTCGGAAGAAATGGTGGGCAAGCTGCTGCAAGGCCAGCGTGGCGATTGGGTGCTGGCGAGCAAGCTCGGCAACGCCATGGCCGGTGCGCCGAACCAGTCGCACTATTCGCGTCACTGGATCGTGGCCGAGACCGACAACATCCTGCGCCGCCTCGATACCGATTATCTCGACGTGCTGTACATGCACCGCGATTACCACGAAGAAAACCTGGAAGAGGCGATTCAGGCGCTGGGCGACCTGATCCGTGCGGGCAAGATCCGCGGCTTCGGCGTATCGAATTTCCGCGGCTGGCGCATCGCCGAAATCGTCCGCCTGTGCGAGAAGAACAACGTGCCGCTGCCGCTGGTGTGCCAGCCGTACTACAACCTGTTGAACCGCATGCCTGAAGTGGAAATCCTGCCGGCATGCGCCAACTACGGTCTCGGCGTGGTGCCTTACAGCCCGATTGCACGCGGTGTGCTGACCGGCAAGTACAAGCCGGGCCAGAAGCCGCCTGAAGATACGCGCGCCGGCCGCGGCGACAAGCGCATCATGGAAACCGAATTCCGCGAAGAGTCGCTGCTCATCGCCGAACGCCTGCAGCAGCATTGCGCTGCGCGCGGCGTCAAGCTGGGACAGTTTGCAACGGCGTGGGTGCTGGCCAATTCGGCGATCAGCAGCGTGATCGCCGGGCCGCGCACCCTGGCGCAGATGGAAGATTATTACGATGCCGTGGAATTGAAAATCAGCGCAGAGGAAGAGGCGCTGATCGACGGTATGGTGACGCCGGGGCATTCATCGACGCCGGGTTACAACGATCCTAGCTATCCGTTCTTCGGCCGCGTTGCGGCCAGGTAAGTCGCTGGCGCCAGACTGATTCAGCTGGCAGGAAGCGACCGGGCGGCTTTGCCCGGCTGCAGTGGAAGGTCTTCAAGGCGCGTCGCTTCGGCGCGCCTTTCTTCGTGCCAGCACAAATTCAGCATCATGAAGTGACTCTGCATGCCGACATCTCGTGTGAGGGTGCAGCTCGCGGGCGGCAGTGTTTTGCGGCTGATGGCCGGTTGTATGCGCGCCTCGCCGGCAGGCAGCGCGCGCCGGCTGGAATCGTCGACCACGGTACGGCCGGTCTCATCCGGCGTCAGGCCGCCGTATTCGTGGTCCGACAGTACGTCGATGCTGACGCTGCGCACGATCTGCGTGGCGCAGCCGTTGTCGACCTGCATATTGTCGATGGCGACGCCGACGTGTTCCGAGCGCTTGATGCGTTTGCCGTGTTCATTGAGATAGGTCACGCGTTCGCTGGTCTCGGGAAACTCCCTGACCGACATGCGGCGCAGCGCCGCTTCGCGTGCGCAGGCGCGGTAGGCCAGTTCGGCTTCGCGCTGCGCTTTGCTGTCGCTGATCCGTTCCCAGGCGGTCTGTTGTTCTGCCGGTGCGGTCGCCTGTGCGAGCGCACTGTCGCGCTCATGGTCGCGGCAGGTGGTCAGCAATACGGTCGCCGACAGCATGGCAGCCGCGGCGAGAATGACTTTGTTCCTTGATAGCGTCATGATGTTACCCCTTCGTTTCCCTTGTAATGACGCAGCCTTGACCCGAGATGGGCGAGCCGGTCATCGATGCAGCGGAAACGATTATGCGAGTTAGTTCAGGACGCTTAAATAGGATAATTCTCAAAAATCTGTTTTTCGTTTGAAAAACAAAATAACTTCCATCGCAAGAGCTTTGTCTTACGACGAAGGTGTCGAATCAGGATGAGGAAGGAGCGGTTTTTCCATTCTTGCGGCGAGTACGCCGGCCGCCGCCGCGCGGTCACGGCGGCAGCGGAAAAAACGGGTCAGCCGCGCAGGATGCCGATGCGGCGGCTGGTTTCGGCGCGCAGCAGCTGCACGTCGGTGCCGGGCGTGAGCATGTCGACACCATAGGCTTTCATGCGTTCCGCCATTTCCACCGAGCCGCAGAAGATGCCGACGTATTTGCCGCGCGCGTGCGACACCGTGATCAGGTGCTTGATGGCCTGGTCGACCTTGTCGTCGCTCCACGAGTCCGGCGTCAGTCCGAGCTCGATGGCAAGGTCGCTGGGACCGATGAAGATGCCGTCGAGATCAGGCACCGACAGGATGTCTTCCACCGCCGCCAGGCCCTGGCGCGTCTCGATCATGGCCAGCGTGAGCACGGTACGGTTGGCGTGTTCGAAATAATCCTTGCCGCCATACAGCACGCCGCGTGCGGGGCCGTAGCTGCGGCCGCCGCGCGGTGAGTAGTGACAGGCGCGGACGAAACGTTCGGCGTCTTCCTTGCTGTTGATGAGCGGACAGATCACGCCGTAGGCGCCGGCGTCGAGCAGCTTGTTGATTTCGCCCAGGCTGTTTTCGGAGCAGCGCACCAGCGGCGCGGCGTTGGTGGTGGAGATCGCTTGCAGCATCGGCACCGCCGATTCGATCGAGAACAGGCCGTGTTGCAAATCCACCGTGACGGCGTCGTAGCCGCAATCGGCGACCACTTCGGCGAGGAAGGAATTGCCGATGGACGCCCAGCCGTTGAGGGCCAGTTTCTTTTGCGCGAACAAGGTGCGCAGGGGATTTTGCCGCATTCAGGTCTCCATATCGTTGTTGGGTAATCGGAATATGGTATGCGGATTTCGTCGGCTACGCAGGGCAGGGGGAAATCTACCTCGTGTAGCGGAACGGCGCGTCGTCGATCGCCGTCTTGCGCCCGCCGATCTGCGCCGCCAGCAAGGCAGCGCTGCCGCAAGCCAGGGTCCAGCCGAGTGCGCCCTGGCCGATATTCAGATAGAGATTCCTGACCGGCGAGGCGCCGATGACCGGCACGCCGCTCGGCGTGGCGGGACGGAAGCCGGCCCACGGCGACAGCCGTGCGGCGTTGGCGGGGTTGATGCTGCCCGGGAACAGCTCGTCGGCGCCGTTGCTCAGTTCATCGATGGCGCGCGGAGGAATGCTTGCGTCCATGCCGACCAGCTCGACGCGGCCGGCCACGCGCAGCCGGTTGCCCAGGCGCGCGTAGACGATCTTGCGCGAGATGTCGGTGATCGATACCTGCGGCGCGGCGGCTTGCGACATCGCATCGTCGAGCGGCACCGTGATGCTATAACCCTTGAGCGGATAGAGCGGCAGGCGAAAGCCGGCCTGCCGCGCGAAGCCGGCGCTGTCGGCGCCCAGCGCCAGCACAAATGCCTCGGCATCGATGGCGCCGGTAGCCGTGCGGACCGACGCGATGGCGCCGTCGCGCATCGTCACGCCCGAGACGGTGGTGGATGGCAGGAAGCGGAAATTCGGATTGGCCTGCATGCGTTCGACCAGCGCCTGACAAAACTGCGCGCAATCGCCGGCTTCCTCGCTCGGCGTGTAGACGCCGCCGGCCCAGTTGCGGCGCGCCTTGCCGAGCGCCGGTTCGATTTCCAGGCAGCGCGCGGCGTCGATCACTTCCTGTTGGCAGCCGTGCTGCGCCTGGAAGGCGATCTGCTTGCGCGCCGACGCCAGTCCGGCCGGATCGGTGTACATCACCAGCTTGCCGGCGGTGCGATGGCTGAAATCGATCGGCGCGGCCTGCAGGATGTGCGCCATCTCGTCGCGGCTGAAGAACGCCAGTTGCAGCAGTTCGATGGTAGTGCGCTGCACGCGCGCGGCGTTGCTGGCGGCGAGGAACTGGATCAGCCAGCGCCATTGCGCCGGATCGGGTTTCGGTTTCAGCGTCAGCGGCGAATCGGCGCTGAACAGGTAGTGCGGCCAATGCGTCCACACCGACGGGTCGGCCAGCGGCGCGACGTAGGAATAGCTCAGTTGGGCGCCGTTGCCGAGGCTGGTGCCGGCGCCGGCTTGCGCGCGTGCATCCAGCAAGGTGACCTGATGGCCGTCTTCGAGCAGACGATACGCTGAAGTGACGCCGATGACGCCGGCGCCGAGTACGCAGATATGCATTGCTTGTTCCTGTTAGGCGGGAGCGCTCGCCGATGTGATCATGGATAGCGGCAACTATACGCAATTCCGGTTTTCCTGTCGTATGCCGAATCGGCATTGTCGGCCTCTGCAGCCGGTCAAACGGACGTCTGAGGTACAATGACGCCCGAAGCAAGCCAGACAGCCGCTGGCCATCGTGTCATGCGATGGCGGGAGGAAGGTCCGGACTCCACAGAGCAGGGTGACGGTTAACGGCCGTCCGCTGAAAGCCGGCGCAAGCCGGTATAAGGCGAGGAACAGGGCCACAGAGACGAGCGTATTAAGTTACGGTGAAACGCGGTAACCTCCACCCGGAGCAATCTCAAATAGGCACGCGTTGATGTTGCTCGCGGAGCGTGCGGGTAGAGAGCTTGAGCGCCGGAGCAATCCGGGGCCTAGAGGAATGGCTGTCATAACGGGCAACCGTCGTAACAGAATCCGGCCTATCGGCTTGCTTCATTTAATTCATGTAGAACGATCTCCCGGCTCACGAGGCCGGCGAGGTCGCACACAACAGAGACTTCAGGATCCCCATGAGCCAACCGGTTTTGTTTGAAGAACTGGCCACGCAGAATGGCCGCCATATCGGCGTCGCCACGCTGGCTTCCGAAAAAACCTTGAATGCGCTGTCGCTCGACATGGTGCATCTGCTGACGCCGCAGTTGCGCCAGTGGGCAGAGGATCCCGAGATTGCGATGGTGCTGTTGCAGGCGCAGGGTGAAAAAGCCTTTTGCGCCGGCGGCGACCTGCAGAAGATCTACACCAGCATGCGCGAGCATCACGCCTCGCCGGCGCGCGACGACATTCGCGGCAACCGCTACGCCGCAGAATTCTTCGAGCACGAATACCGTCTCGACTACGAAATCCACACTTATCCCAAGCCTATCCTGTGCTGGGGCCACGGCATCGTCATGGGCGGCGGCATCGGCCTGATGGCCGGCTGCAGCCACCGCGTGGTCACCGAGCGCTCGCGCCTGGCCATGCCGGAAATCACCATCGGCCTGTATCCCGATGTCGGCGGCAGCTGGTTCCTGAGCCGCACGCCTGGCAAGCTGGGCGCCTTCCTGGCGCTGACCGGCGCGCTGATGAATGCCGAAGACGCCAAATTCACCGGACTGGCCGATTACCGCATCGCCCACGCCGACAAGCAAAAAGTCATCGACGCCCTGCTGCTGCAGAACTGGGGTGATGGCGATGACGCCGCCGTTCTCGGCCGCGTGCTGCAACAAGCCGAGCGCGACGTCGCCGCCGACGTGGCCTTTGCGCCTTCGGCGCTGCGCGAGAATTTCGATCTGATCAATGCGCTGTGCAGCGGCCAGACCGTGCCCGACATCGTCGATGCCATCCTGGCGCACAAGACCGACAATCCCTGGCTGCAAAAAGCCATCGCCACGCTGACCGCCGGCGCGCCCGGTTCGGCCGCACTGGCGCTGGCCTTGCAGCAGCGCGTACGCCACATGTCCCTGGCCGAAGTGTTCCGCCTGGAATTCGTGGTGACGCTGCATTGCGCGACGCGCCCGGATTTTGTCGAAGGCATCCGCGCGCTGATCATCGAAAAGGACCAGAAGCCGAAGTGGAATCCCGCCCGCCTGGCCGACGCCACGCCGCAATGGGTGGACGGCTTCTTCGCCGATCCCTGGCCGGCGAGCGAGCATCCGCTGGCCGACCTGGTCTGACCAACTCCTGATTACACCGTGGACGCCTGCAGCCGCTGCTGCAGGCGGTCCAGCGTGCGCACGAAAATGTCCGGATCGTCGACCGCACGGGCCAATACCAACGCGCCCTGAATGCCGGCCAGGATTTCCTCGGTCAGGGCCGCCGCTTCATCGACTTCGTAGCCGCCGCGTTGCAAGGCAGCGTGCAGCGCCGCCGCCCAATCCACGAAATAACTCTTCACCTTGTCGGCAAAGCGATCGCGCACATTGACCAGCGCAAAGACGCCGACCAGGCATACCTTCCTGCCCGACAGGAAATACCGTTTCACTTCGTCGAACATGCGATCGATGCCGGCCATGGCGTCGGCGGTCTCGCGCAAGGGTACAAATACCTCGCGCTGGAACCAGCCGTCGATGTGGCTCAGCACCGCGTTCGCCATTTCGTCCTTGCCGCCCGGGAACAGGTTGTACAGGCTGCCCTTGCCGAGACCGGTGCCTTCGGTGATGCGCGCCAGGCTGGCGCCTTCATAGCCGTAGGCGCGGAAAATCTCCGCCAGCACCGGAATCAGTTCATCGCGTTGCGTGCCTGCCGCCATCACAGGCCGAGGTCGCTGAGGCCGGGATGGTCGGCCGGGCGCGGCGCCGATTGATCCCAGTGGAATTTGCGCTCGCTTTCCTTGATCGGCAGATCGTTGATCGATGCGTGGCGCGCGCGCATCAGGCCGTGCTCGTCGAACTCCCAGTTTTCATTGCCATAGGAGCGGAACCAGTTGCCCGAATCGTCGTGCCATTCATAGGCGAAACGCACGGCGATGCGGTTGCCCTCGAACGCCCACAACTCCTTGATCAGGCGGTACTGCTGTTCGCGCACCCATTTCTTGCTGAGGAAAGCGACGATGGCGGCGCGGCCTTGCACGAAGTCGGCGCGGTTGCGCCAGCGGCTGTCTTCGGTATACGCCAGCGAGACTTTTTCGGCGTTGCGGGTGTTCCAGCCATCTTCGGCGGCGCGCACTTTCTGGATCGCGGTATCGCGTGTGAATGGGGGAAGCGGAGGGCGGGATGTGGTCATATGGGCACCTGTATCTGATGAAAAGTTGGACTGCGGACGAGAGTTTTGTACCGATCGGTAAACAAAGTCTAGTGCGGCTTCAATACGGACGCAAGCCGAATCGAAGCACTTCCTCCGGCGGGCAACTGTGCTTCGTTTGGCGGCGGTGAACTGTGCACTTCTGACAGGCTTCGGGATCTGGTGCAGTGTGAAAATTGTTATCAGTCATCAGATGACATAAAGGCAAGTCATTCTTTTTCGGACGGCAGCCGCAGCAAGGCTTTCGGGGCAATCTCATCCTCTCCGGCGTTATCGCCAGGGAGGTGAAAAATCCCGCCATAAATCTCCTTGCGTTCAAAATTTCCATGTTGTACGATGACTGTCAATTAAAAATAACGATATGCCGGAGACACTCCATGACCGCTTTTATCTTGCTTGCGTTGTCCAGTACCTGATGTTCCGTGCGCCGCGATGACGGCGCGCTGAAGTTGTTGTTCCTTCTTTGCTGAGCCGGTGTGGTCCCGCGCGATTCAATCCGTGTGGCGTCGCGTTGTCTGTTCAGCGTCGGCAGTTCAACCAGCGACGATTCATGACCATGAGCGATCTGCAGGATTCTCAAGACCAGCATCAACAGCCGCGTCCTTTCAAGCGCCTGCTGCTGACCGGCGCCGCCGGCAATCTCGGCCAAGTGCTGCGCGAGCGGCTGAAGCCATGGACCGACGTGGTGCGCCTGTCCGACATCGGCGACCTCGGCGCAGCGGCGCCGGGTGAAGAAATCGCCGCCTGCGATCTGGCCGACAAGGCCGCGGTGTACGAGATGCTGGAGGGCGTCGACGCCGTGCTGCATTTCGGCGGCCGCTCGCTGGAGGCGCCGTTCGAGCAGCTGATGCACGCCAACATCCAGGGTACTTATAACCTCTACGAGGGCGTGCACAAGCGCGGCATCCGCCGCGTGATCTACGCCAGCTCCAGCCACGCGGTCGGCTACTACCCGACCACCGAGCGCATCGACGCCGACAGTCCGTTGCGGCCCGATGGCCTGTACGGACTGACCAAGTGTTTCGGCGAATCGCTGTCACGTTATTACTTCGACCGCTTCGGCGTGGAAACGGTATGCCTGCGCATCGGCTCCTGCTTTCCGGAGCCGCGCAATGCGCGCATGCTGGCGACGTTCCTGAGCTACGAGGACTTCGTCGAGCTGGTGCGCTGCGCGCTGTTCACGCCGCGCGTCGGCCGCACCATCGTGTATGGCGTCTCCGCCAATCGCATCGACTGGTGGGACAACAGCAAAGCAGGCCACCTCGGTTTCGCGGCGCACGACAGCGCCGATGAATTTGCCGCTCGCTTCCCCTTCAACGGCGCCTGGCCGGCAGCCGACGACGCCGGCAATTTCCAGGGTGGGCCGTTCATCCTGGCCGGTCCCCAATACGAGTAGCACGAATAGAAAACATCCATCATGCAAGTGCTCCCGCTCAATGATCAGCGCCATGACGTCGCCGAAAGTCCGTTCTGGCATGCAGCGCAATCGGCCTGGTATTGGGTCGACATTCCGCGCAAGCTGATTTGCCGGCAGACCCTCGATGGTGTCAGCAGGCAATGGCAGCTGCCGGAAATGGTTGCATGCATCGCGCCGGATGACGGCGGCGGATTGATCGCCGGCATGCACACCGGCATTTTCAGCGTGCAGTTGCAGGATGACGGCAATGTGCAGCTGAGCCGGCTCGCTCAGCCTGCCGGACTGCAAGCCGACCAGCGTTTCAACGACGGCCGTTGCGATCGCCAGGGACGTTTCTGGAGCGGTGTGATGTGCCTCGACATGTCGCTGGCGCGCGCCGACGGCAAACTGTATCGCTACGATGGCGCGGGGTTGTCGGCGCCGCTGGTGGACGGCCTGATCGTGCAGAACGGACTGGCCTGGTCTCCCGACGGCAGGACCATGTACCTGTCCGATTCGCATCCGTCGAGCCGCCTGATCTGGGCGTTCGACTACGACCCCGACAGCGGCACGCCGTCGCGCCGGCGCGTGTTCGCCGATCTCAACAAGCATCGCGGCCGCCCGGATGGCGCAGCGATGGACGTCGACGGCTGCTACTGGATTTGCGCCAACGACGCCGGCTGTCTGTTGCGCTTCACGCCGGACGGCAAGCTCGATCGCACGATTGAATTGCCGGCCAAAAAGCCCTCCATGTGCGCCTTCGGCGGCGCCGACATGAAGACCATGATCGTCACCAGCATCAGCCTCGGCGCGCCGCAAGGCGACGAAGGCGCGGGCCGCATCTGGACACTGAATCCGGGCGTCGCAGGCATGCGCGACACGCCGTTTGCGAAAGGATAGGCCGGCCAGACAACGCAGCGGGAACAAAGGACAAGCATCAGACACATCAGACGCATCAGACGCATCAGACGCAACCACAAGTAGACCTATATAAAACTACAGGAGACATGATGAACACGACCAACGCATCCAAACGACAATTCCTCAAGACCGGCCTGGCCATCGGCGGCGCCGCAGCAGCCGGGCTGTCCGGCAATCTCGCCTTCGCACAAGAGAAGCCGCTCGTCACGCTGCGCATGTCGTCGACCTTGCCGCTCGACGCCAACTCGGCCCACTACGTCTGGTACAGCCGCTTCGCACAGAATCTGAAGACTGCCGTCGGCAACAAGATCGTAGTCAATTATTTCCCCAGCGACCAGCTCGGCAAGGAGTCCGACGTCGTCAATCAGGTGCGCATCGGCAGCGTCGACATGATGATTTCCGGATCGTCGATCTGGTCGACCACCGTGCCGGAAATCGGCGTGCTCGACATGGGCTACCTGTTCGCCAACCTGGACCATTCGGGCCGCGCGCTGGACGGCAAGGCCGGCGCCATCCTGAGCAAGCTGATGGTCGACCGCGTCGGCGTGCAGGTGCTGGGCTGGGCCTATTCGCTGGGTGCGCGCAATGTGTTTACCAAGAATCCGGTGCGCAGCGTGGCCGAATTGAAGGGCATCAAGCTGCGCGTGCTGCCGGTGAAGAATTTCATCAGCACCCTGCGCTACATGGGGGCGGTGCCGACGCCGATCCCGTTCGGTGAAATCTATACCTCGCTGCAAACCGGCGTGGTGGATGGCTTCGAGCACGACGCGCCGACGGCGCTGGCGGGCAAGTTCTTCGAAGTCGCCAAGTACTGCGCACTGACACAGCACATCTACAACCCGCAGACGCCGGTGATCGGCAAGCGTTCCTTCGCCAGGATTCCGGCCGACCTGCAGAAGGCCTTCCTCGACGCCGCCGCGGAAGCGACCAGCTATCAGCGCCAGCGCGCCGCCGACATGGAGCGCGATGCCTTCGAAAAACTCAAGGGGTTAGGCCTGACCGTGTCGACGGTCGACCGTGAAGCGCTGCGCAAGGATGTCGCGCCACTGTGGGGCGAGTTCACCGCGCAATATCCGGCGGTCAAGCCGGTGGTCGACGAGATTGTTGCCGTGCGCGGTTGATCAGCTCGCAGCCGACTGAAGCCAAAGGAAGCGATGATGAAAACGATGACTGCGCCGCTGGCGCCGGTGGAAGCTGCAGAAGCCGAGAACGCGATCCATTCGCTGCACGCGTCGCCCAACGATGCAGTGGATTACCCGCGCCTGCAACGCGTGCTGGAACTGGCCTCGGCGGCGGTGCTCGCGGTCGACGTACTGGTGGTGTTCTTTTCCGTGATCTGGCGCTACGCCTTGCACGATCCTCTGGAATGGTCGGAGGAAGTGGCGCGCGCCCTGATGATCACGCTGGTGTTCTTCGGTGCCGCCAGTGTGCTGGGTCGCAGCCGCCACGTCGGCATCGACAGCCTGCGCGGTGTTTTCCCGAAGACGTGGTTGCCGTACGTGCTGCGGCTGTGCGACTGGATCATCGCCTTTGTCTCTCTGTCGCTGGCCTACACCACCTGGCTGCTGCTGGAAATCAGCAATGACCAGACCACGCCATCCGGCCTGCCGCAGACGATTTTCGTCTTGCCGGTACTGATCGGCAGCCTGCTGCTGTCGGTGTTCGCCATGACGCATGCGCTCAAGAAGTTCGGTCGCCATGCGCTGGTATCGGGTCTGATCGGCGCAGCGGTGGTCGGCGGCGTGCTCGCGTTACAGACGTTCTGGCCCGATCATGCGCTGCGGCCGATGCATGTATTGCTGGCCGGTTTCCTGTTCTGCCTGGTGGCGGGGGTGCCGATTGCATTTGCGCTGACCTTCGGTGCGCTGATGTTCTTCCTGCTGGAGCCGACCTTGTCGGTGATGGTGTTCGCCCAGCAGGTCGCCGCCGGCTCCGATCACTTCGTCATGCTGGCAGTGCCGTTCTTCATCCTGGCCGGCATGGTGATGGAATGCAACGGCATGTCGTCGCGCCTGATCGAGCTGCTGCTGCGCATGTTCGGTCGCCTGCGCGGCGGTCTGAACCTGATCATGGTGACGGCCATGGCGTTCTTTTCGGGCGTGTCCGGCTCCAAGCTGGCTGATGTCGCGGCAGTGGGTGGCATCCTGATGCCGGCGGTGCGCCAGACCCGGCAAAATCCGAACGAAGCCGCCGGTTTGCTGGCGGCCTCGGCCATCATGGCGGAAACCATCCCGCCCTGCATCAACATGATCATCCTTGGCTTCGTCGCCAACCTGTCGATCGGCGGGCTGTTCCTGGCGGGGATCCTGCCGGCGCTGGCGATGGCGATCGCGCTGTGCATCATGGCGTACTACACCGGCCGCAAGGTCGACGTCAGCGTGGTGTTCATCAAGCCGCGTCCGATGGGCAAGCTGATCGGTGGCGCGCTGGTGGGGCTCATCATGATCGTGATGATCGGCAAAGGCGTCGCCTCCGGGATTGCGACATCGACCGAGATTTCGTCTTTCGCCGTGATCTATGCCATCGTGGTCGGCTGGCTGGCGTTCCGTGAACTCAACCGCAAAGTGCTGGTCAAGCTGTTCGTCGACGCCGCGTCGATGTCGGGCATGGTGCTGTTCATCGTGGCCGCCGCCAGCAGCGTGGCATATGCGCTGACGGTGGAGCAGATCCCGCATGCGCTGGCCGAGCTGATGGTGAGCCTGGCGCACGACTACGGCAGCTGGATGTTCATCCTGATTTCGGTGCTGGCGCTGATCCTGTTCGGCGCCGTGCTGGAAGGCGCGCCGGCGCTGATCATTTTCGGGCCGTTGCTGACGCCGATTGCAGTGCAGCTTGGGTACAATCCGCTGCACTTCGCCATCATTCTGGTCATTTCCATGGGTATCGGCTTATTCTCGCCGCCGTTCGGACTGGGCATGTATGCGACGTGCGCGATTGCGCAGGTGCGCCTGCAGGACGTGGTAAAACCCTATCTGAAGTATCTGGCTATCCTGCTGGTCACGCTGGTGGTGATCATCGTCTGGCCGGACCTGAGTTTGTGGCTGCCGCGTCGTTTCGGTTTCTCCTGACGGTTTGGCGGGGGGCGGTGGCAGGCACGCACGCCTGAAAAATTTTCAAGAATTCTCAACCAGCGGCGTCCGCTTGCGGACGCGCTTTCATCATCAAGCACGTTATGGACAAGCAAAAAGATACGCAAAAAATCAAGGCTGCAGCCGCCTTGCTGTTGGCTGCCCGCAATCATGAAGTCGCGTTGGCGCGCCTGCCGGACGAATACGTTCCGGTCGATGCCGCCGAAGCCTACGCCGTGCAGGACCAGGTCTCCGCAGCGCTGGGCGAGGTCGGCGGCTGGAAGGTCGGCGCCAAGGCGCCGGGCGCCCAGCCAAGCTGCGCACCGATGCCGGCCCAGTTCATTTTTGCCGCGCCTTACCATTTTTTCGATCTGCTGACCGCCGGTTCGCGCGGCATCGAAGTGGAAATCGCGCTGCGTATGAAGCACGACCTGCCGCCGCGCAGCACGCCCTACAGCGAAGCGGAAGTGGTGGCGGCGGTGGCCACGGTGCATCCGGCGATCGAGCTGGTGTCTTCGCGCTACACCGAATATCCTGCCGCCAATCCGTTGGCGGGATTGGCCGACGCACTGAGCAACTGCGCGTTCATCTACGGTCCGGGCCGCAGCGATCTCGGCCAGATCGACCAGAGCATCCAGCACGCCGAACTGTATTTCAACGGCCTGGAAGTCGCCAAGACTGTCGGCGGCAATCCGGTGGTCGACATCTGGCCGCTGGTGACCTGGCTGGTCAATCATCTGTGCGAGCGTTGCGGCGGGATCAAGGCGGGTCAGTTCGTGACCACGGGATCGTGCACGGGTTTGCTGTTTGCCGACAAGGGCAGCAGCGTCAACGCCCTGCTGCAGAACATCGGCAAGGTCGACATTTCGTTCGCGCAGGCATAAGCGCGGGCAGCAGGCCGGCTCGGCTGGCGGCGTGATTGCATAGTCGGGAGGGCGGGAGGGTGCTGCAGGGGGTATTGCAGGAGAGTAGTGCGAGGAAGGTAGCGGCGATCCGACGTTCAGGATCGCGGCGAAAAACAAGGTATTTGAATGCTGTGAACTCCAGGTTCACAGCATTCAAATCGAACAATTATTTCTTCTTCTTGTTCACTGCTTCTTTGAACGACTTACCAGCGGAGAACTTCACTGTAGTTGCAGCAGCGATCTTGATCTCTTCGCCAGTTTGTGGGTTACGGCCGGTACGAGCAGCGCGCTTGCCTGTGGAGAAAGAACCGAAACCGACCAGTTGCACTGTGTCGCCCTTGGTAACTGCCTTGATGATGTTTTCAACGACGGAGTCCAGGGCACGTTGTGCAGCAGCCTTCGAGATTTCAGTATCAGCAGCGATTGCATCGACCAATTCGGATTTGTTCACTTTAAAATTCCTTTCACTGTTAAGGTGCCGAGATTTTAGCATTGGAATGCGCCTACTCTGCAAGCCCCATCTGCTGTTTAATTGAATTGTCATGATCTATTTTGCGTGAATTTCATCGGATTGAAAGAAACGCGATGCGCAGTGGATGATTTTTCGCGTTTGCATTTCCGTTTTTCGTCGCAGCAGATTTTTTCGCACCGGGTTTTTTTGAGGCATACTGCGGCAGCCGGAAATTTTTCGACAATGTTCCGGTCCATTTTTTCGTGTTCGCCCGCGTTGCTGTTTTTGATTGCGTGCAAAATCCCTTCCTCAGCCGCTCCGTTTTGTTTACAGACCGGCTTCCTCTCCAGAATCTGCGCGGAATTCGAGATAAACACATGTGTATATCTCAAGTGGAACATTCAATTAATTTCCTAAGTCCTTCATTCTGGACGAAAAAGCGCTTTTAGATGCATTTTAAGTAAGTGCGCTAAGTCTTTGACTTTATTAAAAAAATCCCTGTTTTCACCCCTGAATATCGCTTGACCTGTATTAGTGCATCCTCTAAAGTGGGCGGCAGTGTGAAAAAGTGTCTTTTTGTGGGGTATTTCCGAATTTCCCGCATCGGAGCACTGGTTTCAAGCATGCCAACAGCGACAGCAAAAAGGGTCAAACACAGTGTTTCAGGGCGCGTCAGCAATCAATCTCGATGCCAAAGGACGGATGTCAATTCCGGCCAAGCACCGTGACGCCCTGGCGGTTCAGTGCGAAGGGCGAGTCACGCTGACGCGCCACCCGCACGGCTGCCTGCTGTTTTTCCCGCGTCCGACCTGGGAAAGCCACCGTGAACAGATCGCCGCCTGGCCGATGTCGGCGCGCGCCTGGCAACGGGTTTTTCTCGGCAATGCCTCCGACGTCGAACTCGATTCGGCCGGGCGCATCCTGATCGCGCCGGAATTGCGCGCGGCGGTCGGCCTCGAGCGCGACGTCATGTTGCTGGGCATGGGCAGCCATTTTGAAATCTGGGATGCCGCCAAGCTGGCCGAGAACGAGTCGGAAGCTGTCGCAGCGGGCATGCCGGACGTGTTGAGCAACTTTTCCTTCTGACGGCGACGCGATGACTTTGCAATCGGTGCCCGATTTGCAGCACCGCACGGTGTTGTTGGATGAAGCGGTAGATGCTCTGGCGATCGAAGGTACGCGCGCCGACGGCGTTTATCTGGACGGCACGTTCGGCCGCGGCGGCCACAGCCGCAAGATCCTGGAGCGCCTGAGTGCGCGCGGACGCCTGATCGCGTTCGACAAGGATCCGATGGCGATCGCCACGGCGCAGACCATTGCCGATCCGCGTTTCGCGATCGTGCATGACAGTTTTGCCACGCTCGATGAAGCGTTGGCGCAGCACGGCGTGAAGCAAGTCGACGGCGTGCTCATGGATTTGGGCATTTCTTCGCCGCAGGTGGACGACGCGGCGCGGGGTTTCAGTTTTCGGTTCGATGGCCCGCTGGACATGCGCATGGATACCACGCGCGGCGTGTCGGCAGCGGAGTGGCTGGCAACGGCGGACGAACAGACGATAGCAAAGGTGATACGAGAATATGGGGAAGAACGGTTTGCTCTTCAGATTGCAAAGACGATTGTTGCTCGCCGGGCAGTCGAGCCAATTTCAACCACACGACAGCTTGCCGCGCTCGTGGCACAAGCCGTCAAAACCCGCGAGAAAGGCAAAGACCCGGCCACTCGTACCTTTCAGGCTGTACGGATTTTCGTCAATCAAGAGCTTGAAGAACTCGAGATAGGACTGGAAAAAGCATTTCGGCAGATGGCGCAGTATGGGAGATTGGTTGTGATCAGCTTTCACTCGTTGGAAGATCGCATCGTCAAGCAGTTCATGGCATCCAAAGCCCATGTGCCGCAGCCTGACCGCCGCCTGCCGATTCGTGCGGTCGACCTGCCGCAACCCCTGGCAAAACTCCATTCGCGCGTCAAGCCGAGCGACGCTGAAGTCGCCGCCAATCCGCGCGCACGCTCCGCCGTGATGCGTTCGCTCGAACGCACTGCCGAGGCGGGATCATGACCGGCCGCCTGAGCTTCGTCGTCACCGCGATGCTGGTGCTGTGCGCGCTGTCGCTGGTCAACGCCCAATATCAGGCGCGCCGCCTGTTCATCGAACTGGAACGCGCGCAATCCGCCGCGCGCCAGCTCGACATCGACTGGGCGCAATTGCAGCTGGACCAATCCACGCTGGGCAAGAATTCCCGCATCGAAGCGCTGGCGCGACGCGATCTTAATATGGTGTCGCTCACGCCGGAGCGAACGCAGTACCTGACGGTGAGGGACAAGTGACCCGCATGCCGCCCCGCACCAACGTCGCCGGAGGGCGCGTCGCCGCCTCGCGCGGCGTTGCCTTTTCTGCCAGCCCGGTCTTGCAGGTCAAGATGCCGGCCTGGCGTTCGCGCGTGGTGCTGTTTGTGCTGTTCATGGCATTCCTGACGCTGGCCGGCCGCGCCTTGTGGCTGCAGGGCATGTCCACCGATTTCCTGCAGAAGCAGGGCGCGTCGCGCTACGCGCGCACGCTCGAGTTGCCGGCCACGCGCGGCAAGATTACCGACCGCAACGGCCAGGTGTTGGCTTCGTCGGTGCCGGTCAAGGCGATCTGGGCGATTCCCGACGACGTCCAGGAAGCGCCCAAGGACAAGCTGCGCGAGCTGGCCAAATTGCTCGGCATGAGCGACGCCGAGCTGCGCAAGAAACTCGATTCCGACCGCAACTTCGTCTATCTGAAACGTCAGGTGGAACAGGACACCGCCGACAAGATCGTCAAGCTCGGCATCGCCGGCATCGAGACGCGCAAGGAGTACAAGCGCTTTTATCCCGAGGGCGAAGTCATGGCCCACGTGGTCGGCTTCACCAACGTCGAAGACACCGGGCAGGACGGCATGGAGCTCGGCTCGCAGAAAACCCTGGCCGGCGTGACCGGCAGCCGCCGGGTGATCAAGGATCGCCTCGGCCGCATCGTCGAGGACATCGAAGCCGTGCGCGAGCCGCACGACGGCAAGGACCTGACCCTGTCGATCGACAGCAAGATCCAGTACATCGCCTTCACGCAGCTGAAAGAAGCGGTCGAAAAGAACAAGGCCAAGGCCGGCGGCATCATCGTCGTCGATGCGCGCACCGGCGAAGTGCTGGCGCTGGCCAACCTGCCGACCTACAACCCCAACGACCGCTCGGTGCTGACCGGTGCGCAGCTGCGCAACCGCGTGCTGACCGATACCTTCGAGCCGGGCTCCACGCTGAAGCCGTTTACCGTGGCGCTGGCGCTGGATACGCATCGCGTCACGCCGTCGACGGTGTTCCAGACGTCACCAGGCAAGATGACCATCGGTACCGCGACCATCGGCGACTCGCATGCGCACGGACCGCTGACGGTCGCGCAGATCATCGAGAAATCCTCCAACATTGGTACCGCCAAGATCGCACTGGAAATGCCGGCGCAGGAAATGTGGGAAATGTTCACCAACGTCGGCCTCGGCCAGCAACCGAAGTTCGGTTTCCCCGGCGCGGTGGCGGGCCGGGTGCGTCCTTATAAAGCGTGGCGTCCGATCGAACAGGCCACCATGAGTTACGGCCACGGCATTTCGGTATCGCTGATTCAACTGGCGCATGCCTACACGATCTTTGCCCGCAACGGCGATCTGATTCCTTTGTCGTTCACCAAGGTCAACGACTCGCCGATCGGCCAGCGCGTGATTTCCGAAAACACCGCACTGCAAATGCGCCGCATGCTGGAAACGGTGGTGGCGCCGGGCGGCACCGCGCCGCAGGCCCAGGTGCCCGGCTATCGTGTCGGTGGCAAGACCGGCACCGCCTACAAGATCGAGGGCGGCAAGTACGTGAAAAAATACGTATCGTCCTTCGTTGGCATTGCGCCGATGTCCGATCCGCGCCTGATCATCGCCGTGATGCTGGATGAGCCCAGCGCCGGCAGTCACTTCGGCGGCACCGTCGCCGGTCCCGTCTTCGCCAGCGTGACGGCCAACGCCTTGCGTGCGCTCAATGTCGCACCGGATTCCAGCGTGACCAACATCATCATTCCAAAAGACGCCTTAGAGGAGAGCATGTAATGCTTGCGAACATGCTTCCCGCGCAAAAAATCGTGACCTGGCTGCAGGGAATCGCCGTCGCCGGCGCGAATTTGACTGCGGACTCGCGTCGTGTGCAGGCCGGCGACATCTTCTTCGCCTATCCCGGCGACAGCGCCGACGGACGCCGCTACATTGCCGACGCCGTCGAGCGCGGCGCTGCTGCGGTGGTGTATGAAGAGGCCGGTTACGATTGGGACGAGATGCAAGGCGTCAAGCCGGATGACGTACCCCATCTGGGCGTGAGCGGACTCAAGCATCTGGCCGGCTTTGCCGCCAATGCCTACTACGAACAGCCGGACAAGGAAATGTTCACCGTCGCCGTGACCGGCACCAACGGCAAGACATCGTGCTCGTACTGGCTCGGCATGGCGCTATCACGCCTGCAGGGTTCGGCCGCGCCGGCAGCCGTGGTCGGCACGCTCGGCGTGGGCATGTTCCAGGACGGCAAGCCGCACGCTTTCGACGTTACCGGCTACACCACGCCGGACGCGGTGCTGCTGCAGCGCAAGTTGTCCGATCTGCGCGCGGCGCGCGCATCGGTGCTGGCGATCGAAGCATCGTCGATCGGTCTCGATCAGGGCCGCATGAACGGCCTGCACGTCGACGTCGCGCTGTTCACCAATTTCACGCGCGACCACCTGGATTACCACGGCGACATGATCGCCTACGAAGCAGCCAAGATTCAGTTGTTCGATTCGCCCGGCTTGCAGCACGCCGTCATCAATCTGGACGACCAGATGGGGCAGCGCCTGATTCCTTATGTGCAGGCCAAGAGTGTGCCGATCATCGGCTATTCGCTGGGCGACGCCGCCGTGGACGAGGGGCTGGAAGATGTGCCCGTGTTGCGCGCTTCGGCGATCCGCAGCACCAATGCCGGCACCAGTTTCCATATCGAGTCGCCATTCGGCGCCGGCCAGGTCAAGACGCAGCTGGTGGGAAAATTCAATGTCAGCAACGTGCTCGGCATTCTTGGCGTGATGCTGGCCAAGGGCACCGGCTGGGATGCCGCACTGGCGGTAATCGCTACGCTCACGGCAGTGCCTGGACGCATGCAGCAATTCGGCGGCCAGGAAGTGCCGCTGATCGTGATCGACTATGCCCATACGCCGGATGCGCTCGAGAAGACCTTGCTGGCGCTGCGCCAGGTCGCCAATCAGCGCGGCGGCGAATTGTGGTGCGTGTTCGGTTGCGGCGGCGATCGCGATCCGGGCAAGCGTCCGCAAATGGGAGCCGTCTCCGAGCTGGCCGATCACGTGATCCTGACCAGCGACAATCCGCGCACCGAAGATCCTGCCGTCATCATTTCGCATATCAAGAGCGGCATGACCCGGCTGACGCCGCATGTGCTGGCGGACCGCGCCGGCGCGATCCTGTGGGCCGTACGCCACGCCGTCAAGCAGGACGTCGTGCTGCTGGCCGGCAAGGGCCACGAGACCTACCAGGAAATCGCCGGAAAGAAATATCCCTTCCTTGACGCCGACCACGTTGCGCTGGCCCTGGCCGCGCGCGCCACGATGATGGGGGGCGCATCATGAGCAATACGATGCAGACGACGTTTGAACAATTGAAGCAGTGGCTGGATGGGGCGGAGGTGCACAACGATACCGGCGCATCGGGGCCGCGGTCCATTCGGGGCGCCACCACAGACAGCCGCGCGGTCGTACCCGGCAACCTCTTCATCGCCTTGCGCGGCGAGCGTTTCGACGCGCATGATTTCCTCGACGCGGTAGCGGCTCAAGGTGCTGCAGCGGTCGTGGTCGAGCGTGTTCCCGCCGGACTGACTCTTCCCGTCATCGTCGTGCCGGACACCCGCGTCGCGCTGGGGCAGATTGCACGCCATTGGCGCCAGCAATTCAAGTTGCCGCTGATTGCCGTGACCGGCAGCAACGGCAAGACGACGGTCAAGGAAATGATCGCTTCCATCCTCGCCGCCGATTTCGGCGAGGACCGCTGCATGGCCACGCGCGGCAATTTCAACAATGAAATCGGCGTGCCGCTGACGCTGTTCCGTTTGCAGCCGCAACACCAGGCGGCAGTGGTCGAGCTCGGCATGAACCATCCCGGCGAGATCGCCGTGTTGGCCGAGATCGCACGGCCGACGCTGGCGTTGGTCAACAACGCCCAGCGCGAGCATCAGGAATTCATGGCGACCGTCGAAGCTGTGGCGCGCGAGAACGGCGCCGTGTTCGCCGCCTTGCCGGCCGACGGTGTCGCGGTGTTCCCGGCAGAAGACGACCACGCCTGGGTCTGGCGCGAGATCGCCGGTACGCGTCCGGTCATCAGCTTCGGACTCAATCCGGATGCGGACGTCAGCGCAACGTATCAGATCCGCGAATTCGGCAGCGCCATCGCCGTCAATGCAAAAGTCGGCGGCCGTTCGCAACAATTCGGCATCAAGCTCGCCGCCGTCGGCGAGCACAATGTCCGCAACGCGCTGGCGGCGACCGCTTGCGCGCTGGGTGCGGGCATTTCCGCCGCCGCCATCGTACGCGGACTGGAAGCCTTTGCGCCGGTCAACGGCCGCCTGCAGCGCAAGACCGCTGTCAGTGGCGCACTGGTGATCGACGACACCTACAACGCCAATCCGGATTCGGTGCGCGCCGCCATCGACGTGCTGGCGCAAACAGCCGCACCGCGTGTGCTGGCGCTGGGCGACATGGGTGAGGTCGGCAACGAAGGTCCCAAATTCCACCGCGAAATCGGCGCCTATGCGCGCGAACGCGGCATCGAGCATTTCTTCGGTCTCGGCGACGCCATGCGCGACGCCATCGAGGCATACAACAGCGTGCCGGGAGCAGCATTCCCGGCGCGCCATTTCGACACCGTCGACGCCATCGGCGCTGCAGCCCAGGAGGTTGCCGTCGCCGCCGCAACGGTGTTGGTAAAAGGTTCGCGTTTCATGAAGATGGAACGCGTTGTGCAGCATTTGGTCGGGGCGCAGCTGCAGACCGGGGCGCCACTTCACCAGGAGACTCATTAACATGCTGCTTTGGCTGGCTCAGAATTTTCAGCAGGATTTCAGTTTCCTGCGCGTCTTCAACTTCATCACCTTCCGCGCCGTGTTTGCGACGCTGACGGCGCTGCTGATCGGCCTGGTCGCCGGTCCGGCGGTGATCCGCATGCTGACCTTGCTCAAGGTGGGCCAGGCAGTGCGCACGGACGGTCCGCAAACGCATCTGATCAAATCCGGCACGCCCACCATGGGCGGTGTGCTGATCCTGATCGGCATCGGTATTTCGACGCTGCTGTGGGCGGATCTCAGCAACCGCTTCGTCTGGATCGTGCTGATCGTCACGCTCGGCTTCGGCACGGTCGGCTGGGTCGACGACTATCGCAAGGTGGTCTACAAGGATCCGAACGGCATGCGTTCGCGTGAAAAGTATTTCTGGCAATCGCTGATCGGCCTGGTGGCGGCGTTTTACCTGGCTTTCTCGGTGTCCGAAGTCAGCAACATGAAGGTGCTGGATCTGTTCTTCGCCTGGGTGCAGTCGGGCTTCAATCTCGACCTACCGCCGAAGGCCGACCTGATCGTGCCGTTCTTCAAGACCGTCAGCTATCCCCTGGGCGTGTGGGGCTTCATCGCACTGACCTATTTCGTCATCGTCGGGACCAGCAATGCGGTCAACCTGACCGATGGCCTGGACGGCCTGGCGATCATGCCGACCGTGCTGGTCGGCGGTGCGCTGGGCATCTTTGCCTACCTGACCGGCAGCGCCAGCTACGCCAAATATCTGTTCATTCCGCACATCCCGGGCGCCGGCGAATTGCTGATTTTCTGCGGCGCGATGGCCGGCGCGGGTCTGGCTTTCCTCTGGTACAACGCGTATCCGGCGCAGGTGTTCATGGGCGATGTCGGCGCGCTGGCGCTGGGCGGCGCGCTCGGCACCATCGCCGTGATCGTGCGCCAGGAAATCGTGCTGTTCATCATGGGCGGCATCTTCGTGGTCGAGACGCTGTCGGTGATGATCCAGGTGGCGTATTTCAAGTTCACCAAGAAGCGCTACGGGGTTGGCAAACGAATTCTGTTGATGGCGCCTTTGCATCATCACTATGAGCAAAAAGGATGGAAAGAAACACAGGTCGTGGTGCGCTTCTGGATCATCACGATGATGCTGGTGCTGTTCGGTCTGTCGACGCTGAAGTTGCGTTGATCAGATCTCATTGGAAAGACTCAGGTATTAAAGAATGAATTACGTCGAGAAACACGCTCTGGTGCTCGGACTCGGTGAATCCGGTCTGGCGATGGCGCAATGGCTGGTCCATTGCGGCGCGCGCGTGCGTGTGGCCGACACCCGCGACGAGCAGGCCGTGACTGAGCGCCTGGCGGCATTGCGCGCGGCGTCCGGCGATATCGAATTTGTCGGCGGCCGGGCCTTGTCGGCCGATTTGTTGGACGGCGTCGACTTCGTCGCCGTCAGTCCCGGCCTGGCACCCGGGCGCGAACTGGCGGCGGTGTCCGCCGCCGCGAACGAACGCAACATCCCGCTGTGGGGTGAAATGGAATTGTTCGCGCAAGCCCTGGCGGCGTTGCGCGAAGGACGAGCTTATGCACCGAAAGTGTTGGCGATCACCGGCACCAACGGCAAGACCACCGTCACCACCCTGACCGGCATGCTGTGCCGCCGCGCAGGCCTGACTACCAAGGTCGCGGGCAATATCAGCCCGGCAGTGCTGGACGTCTTGCGTCAGGCGCTGATCGATGATGACGCGCACGCCAAGGTAGTTGCAGAACAAATACGGATCGAGCAGGAAGCCGCCGCCTTGCAAGCCGAGGCCGATGCGGTGGAAGCTGAAAAGCTTGCTGCGGAGGCTGCGCGACAAGCCGCCATCGAAGCAGCCGAAGCTGCACGGAAGGCAGCGGAAGAAGCCGAACTCGCCGCAGCAGCTGAAGCAGCCGCAGCCCAGCTGGAATTGCGTGAACAGGAAGAAGCCGCTGAACTGCAGGCCGCCATCGATGAAGCCGCGAATGAGTTGAAGGAAGCCGGTGCACCGGCGACCCAGGCCGCCCGGATGGAAGGCGATGCGATGCTGAGTGTCGACGCCTCGGCAGTGCCGGATGCTGAATCAGACGCAGAATCAGACGTAGAATCGGACGCTGAAGCTGCCGCGATCGTTGGCGAAGTAGCGCCGGAGCTCGACGCGCAAGCACAGGCAGAGCAGGGCGACCCAGCAGGAGAAGCCGCACCGCCTCAAGCCGGATCTGCCGACGAAGAAGACACGAGCCCGTTGCAGCTCGAACTGCCGCCGCCCGAACCCGAAAAAGTCTACACCGGCATCCTGCCGCAAGCCTGGGTGCTGGAGCTGTCGAGCTTCCAGCTGCACTCCACGCACAGCCTGCAGCCAAGCGCCGCGACCGTGCTCAACGTCACGCAGGATCATCTCGACTGGCACGGCGATATGGAAGCCTACGCCGCCGACAAGGCGAAGATTTTTGGCGACAACACCGTGCGCGTGCTCAACCGCGACGATCCGTTGGTCATGCAGATGACCAGGCCGGGCGCGAACATATCTAGTTTTGGCATGAGTGAGCCGACCAAGGCCGGCGACTTCGGCCTGGTCGATGAAAACGGCATGCTGTGGCTGGCCAACGCCGTGGCCATCGAAGACGAAGAAAAACCCGAAGGCCGCCGCCGCAAGAAGGACCCCAAGGAAGTGGCCGAGCAGCCGTTCCAGCTTAAGCGCCTGATGCCCGCCGACGCCTTGCGCATTCGTGGCTTGCACAATGCGCTCAACGGCCTGGCCGCGCTGGCGCTGTGCCGCGCCGTCGACTTGCCGTTGGCGCCGCTGCTGCACGGCCTGCGCGAATATACCGGCGAACCGCACCGTGTCGAACTGGTCACGACCATCCAGGACGTGGAATATTATGACGACAGCAAGGGCACCAATGTCGGCGCCACCGTGGCCGCGCTCAATGGCCTCGGTCATGGCGGCACGCCGAATCGCCTGCTGTTGATTGCCGGCGGTGAAGGCAAGGGACAGGATTTCGCGCCGCTGGCCGAACCGCTGTCGAAGTACGGTCGCGCCGTGTTCCTGATTGGCCGCGATGCCGGCGCCATCCGCAGCGCCGTGGCCGACAGCGGCATCGAACTGATTGACTGCGCGACGCTGGAAGAAGCCGTCGAAAAAGCCGGCGCCATGGCGCGCGGTGGCGATGCCGTGCTGCTGTCGCCGGCGTGCGCCAGTTTCGACATGTTCCGCAACTATGCGCATCGCGCCGAAGTTTTCGTTAATGCCGTGCGTGAGTTGGCCTTGTCGCGCGGTGAGGTAATGTGATGAAACTGACGCTGCCCTCGATCACCGGCTGGTTCGGCGCCAAGGATGAACCTGGCGTGCGCGGCAGCGCGCGCTCGGGCAGCAGCAGCGGCAGCCTGAAAGGCATCAGCGGCATCGAGCAGCGTTCGCGCATGATGGAATATGACCAGCCGCTGGTATGGGTGGTGTTGCTGCTCATGCTGTTCGGCATGGTCATGGTGTATTCGGCGTCGATCGCCTTGCCCGACTCGCCCAAGTACGCCAATTACAAGACGGCCCATTTCCTGATCCGCCAGGCCATGTTCATCGGCGTCTCGCTGCTGGCCGGCCTGCTGGTGTTCCGCATCAAGATCGAGACCTGGCAAAAGCTGGCGCCGTATCTGTTCGTCGGCACGCTGATCCTGCTGGCGATGGTACTGATCCCGGGCATCGGCAAGGGCGTCAACGGCGCCAAGCGATGGCTGTCGTTCAAGGTATTCAATCTGCAGCCGTCGGAATTGATGAAGCTGTTCATCGTGCTGTACGCCGCCGACTATACGGTGCGCAAGCAGGAAGTGATGCACAAGCTGACCAAGGGCTTCATGCCGATGACGCTGGCGGTAGGCGTGGTCGGTTTGCTGCTGCTGCTGGAGCCCGACCTCGGCGCATTCGGCGTGATCGTCTGCATCGCCATGGGAATCCTGTTCCTGGGCGGCATCAACGGCATCTGGTTCGGCGGCATCGGCGCCACGCTGGTGGGAATCTTTTCGCTGGTGATCATTTTGTCGCCATGGCGGCGCGAGCGGATTTTTGCGTACATGAATCCATGGGTGGAAGAGAACGCGCTCGGCAAGGCCTATCAGTTGTCGCACTCGCTGATTGCCTTCGGCCGCGGCGAGCTGTTCGGCGTCGGCCTCGGCGGCAGCGTGGAAAAATTGCATTACCTGCCGGAAGCGCACACCGACTTCCTGCTGGCCGTGATCGGCGAAGAACTCGGCTTTGCCGGCGTGCTGGTGGTGGTGCTGCTGTTCTACTGGCTGATCAAGCACTCCTTCGAAATCGGACGCCAGGCGATTGCGTTGGACCTGACGTTCGCCGGCCTGGTGGCCAAGGGCATCGGCATCTGGATCGGCGTGCAGACCTTCATCAACATGGGCGTGAACCTCGGCTTGCTGCCGACCAAGGGGCTGACCTTGCCGCTGATGAGTTATGGCGGATCGGGCGTGCTGATCAATTGCGTCGGCCTGGCGATTTTGCTGCGCATCGACTACGAAAATCGCGTGCTGATGCGGGGAGGACGGCTATGACGAAGCGTCTTCTGATCATGGCGGCCGGCACAGGCGGGCATATTTTCCCCGGCCTGGCGATCGCCGACACCATGCGCGCGCGCGGCTGGCAGGTTTCCTGGCTGGGTACGACGCACGGCATGGAGCGCGATCTGGTGCCGAAGCATGGCGTCGAGATGGACTCCATCGTCTTTGCCGGCCTGCGCGGCAAAGGACTGATGCATACGCTCAAGGGCGTGTGGCGAATGATGGCAAGCTTCGGCGCCTGCTACGGGATCATCGGCAAGCGCCGCCCCGACGTGGTGCTGGGCATGGGCGGTTACGTGACGGTGCCGGGCGGCGCGATGGCGCGGTTGCGCGGCGTGCCGCTGGCGCTGGTGAACGCCGACGCGGCCCTGCTGCTGTCGAACAAGACGCTGGCGCCACTGGCGGACAAGGTGCTGTTCGGTTTTCCTGCCGATTTCGGCAAGGCCGCCGCCAAGGCTGAAGTCACCGGCAATCCGGTGCGCAAGGAAATCCTGGCGCTGCCGCTGCCGGCGACGCGCTATGCGGGTCACGACGGCCCGCTGCGCATCCTGGTGGTGGGCGGCAGCCTGGGGGCAAAAGTATTGAATGAATGCGTGCCGGCCGCGCTGGCCAGGTTGCCGGCGGATCGGCGTCCGCTGGTGACGCATCAATCGGGCAAACAGCATATCGAGGCCTTGCGTGCGGCGTACGCGCAGGCGGGCGTGCAGGCGGAAGTGGTGGATTTCATCGACGACATGCCGCGCCGCTACTCCGACGCCGATCTGGTGATCTGCCGCGCCGGCGCCATCACGGTGTCGGAATTGACCGCGGCAGGCGTGGCCAGCGTGCTGGTGCCGCTGGTGGCGTCGACCACTTCGCATCAGCGCGACAACGCCAAATGGATGGCGCAGAACAAGGCGGCAGTGCATTTGCCGCAGACCGGGCTGACGCCGGACAGCCTGGCGGCATTGCTGCAAAAAATGGATCGGCCTGCCTGCCTGCAAATGGCGCTGGCGGCATATGAACAAGGCAGGCGCAACGCCAATGAGGCGATTGCGCAGGTGCTGGAAAGATTGGTAAAGCAATGAAACATCGGGTTAAAAATATTCACTTCGTCGGTATCGGCGGGTCAGGCATGAGCGGCATCGCCGAGGTCCTGCTCAACCTGGGTTACGGCGTATCCGGCTCGGATCTGGGCAGCAACGCGGCCACGCAGCGCCTGGCGCAACTGGGCGCGCGCATCCTGTACGGCCATGCGGCCGAGAACATTGAAAACGCCGACGCCATCGTTACGTCGACCGCGGTCAAGGGCGACAATCCGGAAGTGGTCGCGGCGCGCAAGAAACATATTCCCATCGTCCCGCGCGCGGTGATGCTGGGCGAACTGATGCGCCTGAAGCAGGGCATTGCGATTGCCGGCACCCACGGCAAGACCACCACCACCAGCCTGGTGGCGAGCGTGCTGGCGCAGGGCGGACTCGATCCGACCTTCGTGATCGGCGGCCGCCTGACCAGCGCCGGCGCCAACGCCAAGCTTGGCTCGGGCGACTTCATCGTGGCCGAGGCTGATGAATCGGATGCGTCGTTCCTGAACCTGACGCCGGTGATCGAAGTCATCACGAACATCGATGCCGATCACATGGAAACCTACAACCACGATTTCGCCAAGCTCAAGCAGGCTTTCGTCGAGTTCACCCAGCGCCTGCCGTTCTACGGCGTCGCGGTGGTGTGCCTGGACGATCCGCACGTGCGCGAAATCATGCCGATGATCTCCAAGCCCATCCTGACCTACGGCTTCCACGAAGACGCCGACATCCGCGCCGTCGATGCCCGGGCGGTCGACGGCAAGATGGAATTCACCGTGATCCAGGACGGCTACGCGCCGATGCAAGTGAGCCTGAACCAGCCCGGCATGCACAACGTGCAGAATGCCTGCGCCGCCGTCGCCATCGCACGCGAACTCGACGTCGCCGATGCCGACACGCAAAAGGCGCTGACCGAATTCAACGGCGTCGGCCGCCGCTTCACGCGTTACGGCGACGTGCAGCTGCAGGACGCCGCCGGCAAACCTGCCGGTTCGTTCACGCTGGTGGACGACTATGGCCACCATCCGGTCGAGACCGCGGCCACCATTTCCGCAGCGCGTGGCGCTTATCCCGGCCGCCGTCTGGTGCTGGCGTTCCAGCCGCATCGCTACACCCGTACGCGCGACCTGTTCGAAGACTTCGTCAAGGTGCTGTCGACGACCGACGTGCTGGTGCTGGCCGATGTCTATGCCGCCGGCGAGCAGCCGATTGTCGCCGCCGACGGTCGCGCGCTGGCGCACGCCTTGCGCGTGGCGGGCAAGGTCGAACCGGTGTTCGTCGAAGACATCGCCGACATGCCGGCAACGATACTGAATGTGGTGCGCGACGGCGACGTCGTCATGACCATGGGCGCTGGCTCCATCAGCGGCGTGCCGGCCAAGCTGGCGGCGCAAGGACAGGGGGCATGATGAACCAGATCAATCAAGCTGCCGGATTCGGCAAAGTCGGCGTGCTGTTCGGCGGCCGTTCCGCCGAGCGCGAAGTGTCGCTGATGTCCGGCGCGGGCGTACTCAAGGCGCTGCGCAGCAAGGGCGTCGACGCGCATCCCTTCGATCCGGCCGAGCGCAGCCTGGCGGAACTGGCGGCCGAGAAATTCGACCGCGTGTTCATCGCGCTGCACGGCCGTTACGGCGAAGACGGCACGCTGCAAGGCGCGCTGGAGCAACTCGGCATTCCTTACACCGGCCCCGGCGTGATGGCGTCTTCGATTGCCATGGACAAGGTCATGACCAAGCGCATCTGGCTGGGTTACGACTTGCCGACGCCGCGCTTCGTGGTGCTCGACAGCGCCGCGACGCCGCGTGAAGAATTGCGCCAGGTGCCCGACGTGCTGGGTCTGCCGCTGATGCTGAAGGCGCCGCACGAAGGTTCGACCATCGGCATCGCCAAGGTGGCGGGTTATTCCGACATGCAGGAAGGTTTCGACCTGTGCGCGCAATACGACGCGGTGGTGCTGGCCGAAGAATTCGTCACCGGCCGTGAACTGACCGTGCCGGTGATGGGCAAGGGCACGAGCGGGGACAACAAGGCGAAAGCCTTCCCGGTCATCGAGATCCGCGCGCCGGAAGGCAACTACGACTATCAGCACAAGTATTTCACCGACGACACCAAGTACCTGTGTCCGGCGCCGCTCGACGAAGCGCTGACGCAGCGCGTACAGGAACTCGCGGTGAAGGCCTACAACGCGCTCGGCTGCCGCGGCTGGTCGCGCGTCGACTTCATGCTGCGCGCCTCGGACAACGAGCCGTTCCTGCTGGAGATCAACACCTCGCCAGGCATGACCGGACACTCGCTGGTGCCGATGTCGGCCCGCCAGGCAGGAATGACTTACGAAGACCTGTGCTACGAGATTCTGAAATTCGCGGCACTCGACCTGAAGCCGTCCGATGCGTGGAAATCACCCGCAGCGGCGAATGCCGGTGATGCCGACGTTTCGGATAAAGGATAAGGCGCGACCATGTGGCAAGACGTCAAGATGCTCAACGCAACCACCAACGCCCTGCTGGCGCTGGTGGCGTTGGCATTGCTGGCGTCCGGACTGTGGTGGCTGGCGCAGCGGCCGATGTTTACGCTCAGGACGATACGCGTCGAGGGCGTGGCCGAAGAACCGTTGCGTCGCGTGAATCCGCTGACGATACGCGCCAGCGCGGTGCCGCGCATCAAGGGCAATTTTTTTACCGCCGACCTCGATGCGGTGCGTGCCGCCTTCGAGTCGGTGCCGTGGGTGCGCAAGGCGATGGTGCGGCGTGAATGGCCGAACAAGCTGATCGTGACGCTGGAAGAGCATCGCGCGCTCGGCACCTGGGGCGACGACGGTCGCTTGCTGTCGGTCAAGGGCGACGTATTCACCGCCAACCTGGCGGAGGCGGAAGACGACGGCGATCTGCTGGAGTTCGACGGGCCGGCCGGCAGCGAGAAGGAAGTGGTGGCGCGCTTCGACCAGTTCCGCAACTGGTTCGCGCCGATCAAGCTGGAGCCGGAATCGGTGGCACTGTCCAATCGTTACGCGTGGACCGTCAAGCTGGACAACGGTCTCACGGTGGAACTGGGGCGCGCCGAAAGCGACGCCACGCTGAAGGAAAGAATTGCCAGGCTGGTCTCGGTTTATCCACAACTGGTGGATCGCCTGCAGGGGAAGAAGATTGAAAATGTCGACATGCGTTACCCGAACGGTCTGGCGCTGAAGGCGGATGGACTGGTACTGGCTGCATTGAACGGAAAGAAAAAATAAGCGGAACGATATGACAAAAGACGCAAAAAACCTGATCGTCGGTCTCGACATCGGCACCTCCAAAGTGGTGGCCGTGGTGGCGGAAGTATTGCAGGACGGACGTCACGAGGTGATCGGCCTGGGCCAGTCCGAATCCAAGGGGCTGAAAAAGGGCGTGGTGGTCAACATCGAAGCCACGGTCGAGTCGATCCAGCGCGCGCTGGAAGAGGCCGAGCTGATGGCCGACTGCAAGATCCGCAATGTCTACACCGGCATCGCGGGCAGCCACATCCGCAGCTTCAATTCGAGCGGCATGGTGGCGATCAAGGACAAGGAAGTCAGCGCCGCGGACGTGTCGCGCGTTATCGAAACCGCCAAGGCCGTCAACATCCCGACCGACCAGCAATTGCTGCATACCGTGCCGCAGGAATTTATTGTCGACAACCAGGAAGATGTGCGTGAACCAATCGGCATGAGCGGCATCCGACTCGAAGTGAAAGTGCACATCGTGACCGGCGCGGTGTCGGCGGTGCAGAACATTGTCAAGTGTGTACGCCGCTGCGGTCTGGAAGTATCCGACCTGATCCTGCAACCGATGGCCTCGGCCGATTCCGTACTGACGCCGGACGAACGTGAATTGGGCGTGGTGCTGGTCGACATCGGCGGCGGCACCACCGACGTGGCGGTGTTTACCGAAGGTGCGATCCGCCACACCGCAGTGATCCCGATCGCCGGCGACCAGATCACCAACGACATCGCGATGGCCTTGCGTACGCCGACCCTGGAAGCGGAAGAGATCAAGCTGCGCTACGGCGTGGCCAAGCAGATCCTGGCGGATCCGACCGAGACGCTGGAAGTGCCGGGCCTGGGTGACCGCAATCCGCGCACCCTGTCGCGCCAGGCGCTGGCGGCGGTGATCGAGCCGCGCGTCGAAGAGTTGTTTGCATTGGTGCATCAGGTGGTGCGCGAGTCGGGTTACGAAGAGGTGCTGTCGTCGGGCATCGTCCTCACCGGCGGCTCAGCGATGATGCCGGGAATGATTGAGCTGGCGGAGGACATCTTCCTCAAGCCGGCCCGCCTGGGGACGCCGGAATACAGCGGCCAGTTGGCCGACGTGGTGCGCAGTCCACGATATTCCACCGTATTGGGGTTGTTGTTGGAAGCGAAAAAGCAGTATCTGCGCGGGTACATCGTGACCCGCCAGGAAGGTTCGGTAAAGGCAATCTGGCAGCGTATGAAGGAATGGTTTTTAGGTAATTTTTAAGCAGTCGCAGCATTCAATTGGTTTTTTAGTTATTCAGTCTTCGGATCAGCAACACGCAGTTCTCAGTTGCTAGTCGTCACACCGCGTGATGCCTATCAACTGCAAGCTGCACATACATATATTTAAGGAGTCATCATGGAAATAGATATGCTCGACAATGCCACTCTCGGCACGATCATCAAGGTCGTGGGCGTGGGCGGCGCAGGCGGCAACGCGGTGCAGCACATGATCAACAAGGGCGTGTCCGGCGTTGAGTTCATTGCAGCCAATACCGATGCGCAAGCATTGAAAATGTCGAAGGCCGACAACGTCATCCAGATCGGTGAAACCGGCCTGGGTGCAGGCATGCAGCCGCAAGTCGGCCGCCGCCTGGCGGAAGAAACCCGTTCGCGCATCGAAGATGCGCTGCGCGGCGCGCACATGGTGTTCATCGCCGCAGGCATGGGCGGCGGCACCGGCACCGGCGCTGCGCCGGTGGTGGCCGAAGTCGCCAAGTCGCTGGGTGCACTGACTGTCGCCGTGGTCTCGAAGCCGTTCTCGTACGAAGGCCAGAAGTGCATGGACATCGCCGACCAGGGTCTGGAAGAACTGGCGCAGCATGTCGATTCGCTGATCATCATCCTCAACGAAAAGCTGGAAGAGATCTATGAGGACGACAGCATGATCGAATGGCTGGGCCATGCGGACGACGTGCTGAACAACGCCGTTGCCGGTATCGCCGAGATCATCAACGTGCCTGGCCACATCAACGTCGACTTCAACGACGTCAAGACCATCATGGGCGAGCAGGGCAAGGCCATGATGGGTACGGCCACCGCTTCCGGCGTGGATCGCGCCCGCGTCGCGGCGGAGCAGGCAGTGGCATCGCCGCTGCTCGACGGCATCGACCTGTCCGGCGCGCGCGGCGTGCTGGTCAACGTGACCGCCAGCCGCAACCTGAAGGGCAAGGAAATCAAGGAAGTCATGGCGACCGTGCGTGCTTTCGCCGCTCCCGATGCATCGATCGCGCAAGGCATCGCGTACGACGACGGCATGGGCGACGACATCCGCGTGACCGTGGTGGCGACCGGCCTGGGCCGCAGCCGCAAGTCGGTGCAACTGGTGCAGACCCCGATGCTGCGCACCGGCACTCACAATGAACCGATGATGGCCGGTACCGGCACCATGAACAACGGTGTCAACGGCGGCGCGCAAACCGGCGCTGCTTTCGGCGGCATGAAGGCGCCGGCGGTATGGCGTCGCGAGTCGGCTTCCGACACCGTGCGCGCGCTGGAAAAGAATGGCATGGAAACGTATGACATTCCGGCGTTCCTGCGCAAGCAAGCCGACTAAGCAGCATCAGGCCCCGGTTGCCGCCTGTTTCCGCGGGCAGCAACCGATGGCATAAACAGGCATACTATCGCCTGCGCGCCGCGCCTCCTGGCGCGGCGTTTTTTTGCCTGTTTTTTCATGGCACTCCGTATTCCCGAATTACTCACAAGAAGGAAATCATCATGACCATCAAAGTTGGCGATCGCCTGCCGGAAGGCGCCCTGGCTGAATTCATCGAGACCGAAACCGAAGGCTGCTCGCTCGGCCCGAACACGTTCAAGGTGTCCGATCTGGTCAAGGGCAAGAAAATCGCGCTGTTCGCGCTGCCGGGCGCATTCACGCCGACCTGTTCGGCCAAGCACGTGCCGGGCTACATCCAGCACGCGGCAGAGTTCAAGGCCAAGGGCGTCGATGAAATCTGGTGCATCTCGGTCAACGACGCGTTCGTGATGGGCGCGTGGGGCCGCGATCAGAAAGCCGGCGGCGCCGTGCGCATGCTGGCCGACGGCAGCGCCACCCTGACCAAGGCGCTGGGCCTGGAATTCGACCTGACCGAAAAGGGCATGGGCGTGCGCTCGCAGCGTTACTCGATGCTGGTCGAAGACGGCGTGGTCAAGCAACTGAACCTGGAAGCGCCAGGCAAGTTCGAAGTGTCGAACGCCGAGACCTTGCTGGGCCAGTTGGGCTGATCTGCCGTTCCAGGCACCCCGAGGCCTGACCGGAAAGGCGCGGAGGGCGGTCCGAAAGGGCTGCTCCCGCGCCTTTTACGTTTTTTTGCAGTGCGGAATTTTTTTGCAACAGTGCGCAAGCCGGCAGCAGGCCGGATGGCATCTTGGCTATAATGTCGGGATGTTAAAACAGCGCACCATCAAGAATCTCGTCCAGACCGTCGGCGTCGGTTTGCATTCCGGCACCAAGGTCGAACTGACCCTGCGTCCGGCGGCGGTCGACACCGGCATCATCTTCCGTCGCGTCGATCTCGATCCTGTCGTGGAGTTTCCTGCGTCGGCCACCGGCGTGGGCGATACCCGCATGGCGTCGGTGCTGTCGAAGGACGGTGCGCGCGTTTCGACGGTTGAGCATCTGTTGTCGGCCTGCGCCGGCCTCGGCATCGACAATCTCTACATCGACCTGACCGCAGAAGAAATCCCGATCATGGACGGCTCGGCGTCGTCGTTCGTATTCCTGCTGCAACAAGCGGGTTTGCAAGAGCAGAACGCCGCCAAGAAATTCATCCGCGTGAAAAAGCCCGTGGAAGTGCGCGAAGGCGAGGGCGCCAAGGAGAAATGGGCGCGGCTGGAACCGTACAACGGCTTCAAGCTCAAGTTTTTCATCGAATTCAACCATCCCGCAGTGGACGGCACCGGCCAGACCGCCGAAGTCGATTTCGCCATCGAGTCCTACGTCAAGGAAATCGCCCGCGCACGCACCTTCGGTTTCATGCAGGACGTGGAGACTTTGCGCGGCATGGGACTGGCGCGCGGCGGCTCGTTCGAGAACGCGATCGTCATGGACGAATACCGCATCCTCAACGCCGACGGCTTGCGTTACGAGAATGAATTCGTGCGCCACAAGATCCTCGACGCCATCGGCGATCTGTACCTGATCGGCCATCCGCTGCTGGCCAGCTACAATGCCCACAAGTCCGGCCACGGCATGAACAACCAGTTGTTGCGCGCCTTGCTGGATCAGCCGGATGCCTATGACATCGTGACGTTCGACACGCTGGAGTCGGCGCCGCAGACGTATGTCATGCAGGCCAAGCAGGAGTGGGCGCTTAACTGAGCCGTTGGCCGCCAAGCCGCCCGGCGAGGCGACCGCCTATTCAATGAGGTCTTGATCAGGCGTCCCCGCACTTCCCTGCAACCCGCCGCCGTTCTTTCGCCAGAGCAAGAACAAGGCCGGGTTTCTTTCGGTTCTCTTCCTATTTGACGCCGGTGTTGCGGCGTACCATGTTCGCCAGTGCAGCCTTCAAGGCCTGATTCTGCGGCGAGTCTTCGAGAGCGTCGTTGAGCTCGGCGAATGACGACACCGCCAGGCTTGGCAAAGTCAGTTGGCGGCGCGGCGGTGGCGGCACCACGTAATTCTTGCCAACTTGTACTTTGATGCGGATTGCATTAACCTGCCATCCATCCTGGATGAGGCGTTCTTGCAATTTCGGCAATTGTTGCTTGAGCTTGGTTGCCAGCGCTGCGTTGGGCATGCTCAGCACCAGTTGCCCGCCTTCGAAATTCATGACGTCGCACGATTTGAAAATAGCCGGCAGAATCGCTGCACAACTTTTTTGCAGCGACGCCATGCGGGTAATGGCTGGCATCAGTGTCGCCATCGCATTATCCGCCCGCAAGAAATCTGTCGCGTCCCGCGGCCTGCGCATCAACTGCGCGGCCGAAGGGCCACGGCGATAAGGGGTAAATGTGGAGGGATACTTCATCTTTAAACCTTATCACATCTCCTCTCGTGCGGAGGAGGGACTAGGGAGTAAAGATGCAAATTATTCTGCTGCACCCGCGCTTCACGCGCGCTCGGTCGGTCACACTGACGTCGAAGCATGTGGTCGCGGTGCTGTTGTTCCTGGTGGTGAGTATCGCAGCCTCGGCTGCGGGCCTGTCGTATCTGGTGCTGCGCCACGCCTCCGACAGCGACAGTTCTCCGATGCTGCACAAGCTGATGGTCTCGATGACGCAGCAGGAAGACGACCGCAAGGACAAATACCTCAAGGAAAACCTCGCCGTCATGGCGGTCAAGCTCGGTGAAATGCAAGCCCAGCTGATGCGTCTCGACGCGCTCGGCGAACGCGTGCAAGGTCTGGCCGGCGTACGTCCGGAAGAATTCAACTTCAAGGACAAGCCGGGCCGCGGCGGCGTCGAGACTTCATCCATCGGCGGCCCCGGCCGCGAACTCGGCATGAGCGAGCTGCAAAAAATGCTGGACGCCTTGTCGGTCGATGTCGGCCACCGGGCCGATTACATGAATGCGGTGGAGTCCACGCTGATGGGAGACAAGATCAAGTCGCGCCTGTTGCCGACCAATCCGCCGGTCAATGTGGCCTACAACTCGTCGAGCTTCGGCTGGCGTCTTGATCCGTTCACCGGGCATAACGCGTTCCACGAGGGGCTCGATTTCCCGGCCTCGACCGGCACGTCCATCGTCGCGGCAGCAGCCGGCGTGGTGATCGCGGCGGAATATCATTACCAGTTCGGCAACATGCTGGAAATCGACCACGGCAACGACATCATCACGCGCTATGCACACGCCTCGCAGCTGTTCGTGAAGGTGGGCGACATCGTCAGGCGCGGCCAGCACGTGGCTGACATCGGCACGACCGGCCGCTCCACCGGACCGCATTTGCATTTCGAAGTGCGCATCCGCGGCGTGGCGCAGGATCCGCGCAAATTCCTCGCCCTCGGCAGTCCGGGCGGCGGCCCCAGGGCGGCGCCGGTGTTCGTGGCCGGGCGCTGATCCGGCCGCACTGCGCCGGACATATTGAATCTTTGCGTCCCAGCCCAATCTATTGACAGTATTTCAGCGCACGCATCCCGGTGCGCTGCGGCGGTTGCAAAACATTGCATGTTGGAAACCACTTGGCCCGCGATGATGGCGGCCAAGCTTCACCGGCGTGTCTGTGCCCGGCGGGAACACTGTCGTGGGGCGCTTGCATGCTAGAATTCACGGTTTATCAGCCTCATTCCGGTTCCGTGCGGGCAAAACTGCCGCGCAGAGTCATTTTTCGGCGCTTTTTTAGAATCCAAGCATGTCATTACTGACCCAGATTTTCGGTAGCCGCAATCAGCGGTTGCTCAAACAATATCAAAAAATTGTCCGTCAAATCAATGCGCTCGAAGCGGACATCGAGAAACTGTCGGATGCCGAGCTGCAAGCCAAGACGCCGGAGTTCAAGCAGCGCGTGGCCGCCGGAACCAAGCTCGACGACATCCTGCCCGAAGCCTTCGCGGTCTGCCGCGAGGCCAGCAAGCGCGTGCTCAAGATGCGCCACTTCGACGTCCAGCTGATCGGCGGCATGGTGCTGCACTTCGGCAAGATCGCCGAAATGCGCACCGGTGAAGGCAAGACCCTGATGGCGACACTGCCGGCCTATCTGAACGCCTTGTCGGGCAAGGGCGTGCATGTGGTCACCGTCAACGATTACCTGGCGCAGCGCGATGCCGAATGGATGGGCAAGCTGTACGGCTGGCTCGGCCTGACGACCGGCATCAACCTGTCGCAGATGGAGCACGACCTCAAGCAGGGCGCGTATGCGTCCGACATCACCTACGGCACCAACAACGAATTCGGTTTCGACTACCTGCGCGACAACATGGTGTTCGATGCGGGCGATCGCGTGCAGCGCGGTCTGAATTTCGCCATCGTCGATGAAGTCGACTCGATCCTGATCGACGAAGCGCGCACCCCGCTGATCATTTCCGGCCAGGCCGAGAACCACACCGACCTGTACCACAAGATCAACGGCGTGCCGCCGCTGCTGACACTGCAGATCGGTGAAGAGACTCCCGACGGCAAGGGCAAGGTCGAAGTCCCGGGCGACTACACCAAGGACGAAAAGGGCCATCAGGTCCTGCTGACCGAAGCCGGTCACGAGCGCGCCGAACAAATCCTGACCAGCATGGGGCTGCTGCCGGAAGGCGCTTCGCTGTACGACGCTTCCAACATCTCGCTGGTGCATCACCTGTACGCCGCCCTGCGCGCCCACACGCTGTATCACAAGGATCAGCAATACGTGGTGCAGAACGGCGAAGTCGTGATCGTCGATGAATTCACCGGCCGCCTGATGACGGGTCGCCGCTGGTCTGACGGCCTGCACCAGGCCGTTGAAGCCAAGGAAGGCGTCAAGATCCAGAACGAGAACCAGACGCTGGCCTCGATCACCTTCCAGAACTATTTCCGCATGTACGGCAAGCTGTCCGGCATGACCGGTACCGCCGACACCGAAGCTTATGAATTCCAGGAAATCTACAACCTGGAAACCGTGGTGATCCCCCCCAACCGTCCAAGCGCCCGCAAGGATCGCCAGGATCAGGTCTACAAGACATCGCAAGAGAAGTACATGGCGATGGTCAAGGATATCCAGGACTGCTACGAGCGCGGCCAGCCGGTATTGGTCGGCACCACCTCGATCGAAAACTCCGAGCTGCTGTCGGGCATCCTGAACCAGTCCAAGCTGCCGCATAACGTCCTCAACGCCAAGCAGCACGCGCGCGAAGCGGAAATCATCGCGCAGGCCGGCCGTCCCAAGATGATCACGATCGCCACTAACATGGCCGGTCGCGGCACCGACATCGTGCTGGGCGGCAATGTCGAGAAGCAGATCCAGATCATCGAAGCCGACGCATCCCTGTCGGATGCCGACAAGGCGGCGCAAGCGCAAAAGCTGAACGACGAGTGGCAGTCGCTGCACGACCACGTGGTCGGCGCCGGCGGCCTGCACATCATCGGTACCGAACGCCACGAGTCGCGTCGCGTCGACAATCAGCTGCGCGGCCGCTCCGGTCGCCAGGGCGATCCGGGCTCCTCGCGTTTCTATCTGTCGCTGGACGACGCGCTGCTGCGCATCTTCGCCGGCGATCGCGTGCGCGCCATCATGGACCGTCTGAAGATGCCCGAGGGTGAGCCGATTGAAGCCGGCATCGTCTCGCGCTCGATCGAATCGGCGCAGCGCAAGGTGGAAGCGCGCAACTTCGACATCCGCAAGCAATTGCTGGAATACGACGACGTCGCCAACGACCAGCGCAAGGTGATCTATCAGCAGCGCAACGAGTTGCTGGAAGCCGCCGAAATGGAAGAAATGATCACTTCGCTGCGCGAAGGCGTGTTCACCGAAGCGTTCCGCACCCACGTACCGGAAGAGTCGGTTGAAGAGCAATGGGACATCCCGGCGCTGGAAGCCGCCCTCAGCAACGAATGGCAGCTGGACGTGCCGCTCACCGCCATCCTGGAAGCCGAGCCCAACCTGACCGACGAAGAGTTGCTCGAGCGCGTCCTGGCCGCAGCGGCATCGGCATACAAGACCAAGGTCGACGTGGTTGGCGCCGAAGCGTTCAGCGGTTTCGAGCGCAGCGTCATGCTGCAGAGCATCGACAGCCACTGGCGTGAGCATCTGGCGGCACTGGATCATCTGCGCCAGGGTATTCATCTGCGTGGCTATGCGCAAAAGAATCCGAAGCAAGAGTACAAGCGCGAAGCCTTCGAACTGTTCGCCCAGATGCTCGACCTGATCAAGAACGAAGTGATCAAGATCGTCATGACGGTGCGCATTGAAAGCCGTGAAGCCATCGAAGAAGCCGAAGAAAACCTGGCGCAGTCGCACGTCGAAAACGTGCATTACCAGCATGCCGACTTCGACGCCAATGCGGCGCCGGAAGAACTGCTGGCGCCGACCGCGAACGCCGCTTCCGACGATCAGGGCCAGCAGCCGCTGGTCAACGGTCTGCCGAAGGTCGGCCGTAACGATCCATGTCCGTGCGGCAGCGGCAAGAAGTACAAGCAATGCCACGGCAAGCTGGCTTAAGCAGGGCAACCTGGCAATAGCCGTCGCCGAGCCGCTCCGGATTCCGGAGCGGCTTTTTCTTTTGTTCGCCTGCCATGTGCATCGATGGCCGGCGCCGCGCGCGGACGACCGCGCAGCGGATTCCATCGATGGGGACGGCCCCGCAGCATAAAGGAAATAGGCGATGGCCTGGATCATTCTGGTATTGGCGGGTTTGTTTGAAGTGGCGTGGGCGGTCGGGCTGAAGTACACCGACGGCTTCACGCGTTTGTTGCCGAGCGTGGCGACACTGGCCGCGATGGTCGTCAGCGTGGGTTTGCTGGCGTTGGCGGTAAAGACACTGCCGCTCAGCACCGCCTATGCCATCTGGACCGGCATCGGCGCTGTCGGTGCGGTCGTGCTCGGCATCGTACTGTTCCACGAATCGGCGTCGCCGGCGCGGCTGGCCTGCCTGGCGCTGATCATCGTCGGCATCATCGGTTTGAAAGTGGTCTCGCCGGAATGACAACATGACAAAGAAAGCAACAATGCGTTTCCCGACAGCTTCGTTCCGCTTCCTTGCGGTCACGGCTTTGCTGCTGACGCTGGCTGCTTGCGGTAGCGCACCTGTATCGGCGCCGGCGGTTTCGGCGTTGGCGCTGCGCCAGGATGCCCCGCCGCGCGCCGCCTTGCTGGCGGCGGCTGAAACCGAATGGTCGTTTTTCGATCGCCAGCAAATCGACATGCGCGGTGAAGTCCTGAGTGCGCCACGTTTGGGCTTGCTGGAAGATGAAGGCGAAGCGGTGCAGCGCGTCGGCATGTACTGGCAGTCGGTGGGCAAGTCCTTCACCGGCGCGGACACCCAGCAGGCCTGGTCGGCGGCGTTCATTTCCTACCTGATGCAGGCGGCGGGGATTTCTTCGGACGACTTCCTGCCCAGCGACGTGCACTTCAATTACCTGAGCTATCTCAAGGCGCGCCAGAGCCTTCCGGCGCCGCTGTTCGTGCTGCGTCCGGCGGCCACCGAGCCGATTGCGCCGGGCGACCTGATCTGCGCACCGCGCGACACCAACCAGGCCGCCACGCTCGACGATATTCGCCCCGGCTTGCCGGGGCATTGCGATCTTGTCTACGAAATCCATCCCGAGCGCGGCTGGGCCGGCGTGATCGGCGGCAATGTTTTCAATTCGGTGTCGGAGTCGCTGATCCCCATCGACGCCAATGCACGCCTGTTGCCGCTGGCGCGGCGGCCGTGGTTCGTGGTCGCCAAGAATCTGATGCCATAAAATATTGCCGTCATCCGATCCGATTACAATAACGCTCTCCCGCATTTCCTTTCACCTTTAACGCTGACTAGACAACCATGGCCGTCAATTCTCCTCTTCCCGTTTCCGCCGATCTGAAACCCGTTGCCGGCATCGAGCTGGGCTACGCCGAAGCCGGCGTGCGCAAGGCCAACCGCAAGGATTTGCTGGTCATGAAGCTGGCGCCGGGCGCCACCATCGCCGGCGTGTTCACGCTCAACCGTTTTTGCGCCGCACCGGTGCAAGTCTGCAAGACGCATCTGGAGCAAGCCACCGACGCCGCGCCGATTCGTGCCCTGGTGATCAACACCGGCAACGCCAACGCCGGCACCGGCGAAGAAGGCCTGGCGCGCGCCAACGCCACCTGCGCCGAACTGGCCGGCCTGCTCGGCGTGAAGCCGGAGCAAGTGCTGCCGTTCTCCACCGGTGTCATCCTCGAACCCCTGCCGGTCGAGCGCATCAAGGCCGGTTTGCCTGCAGCGATCGCCAACCTGAAGACCGACAACTGGTTCGCTGCCGCCGAATCCATCATGACCACCGATACCCAGCCGAAAGCGGCCTCACGCACGCTGACCATCGGAGGCAAGAAAGTCGTCATGACCGGCATCAGCAAGGGCGCCGGCATGATCAAGCCGAACATGGCGACCATGCTCGGTTACCTGGCGTTCGACGCCAAAGTGCCGCAGGCGCTGCTGAACCAGCTGGTCAAGGACGCCGCCGACCAGTCGTTCAACTGCATCACCATCGACGGCGACACCTCGACCAACGACTCCTTCATGCTGATCGCCACCGGCGCCGGCGAACTGGAAATCACCAGCGCCGACAGCGCCGAGTACAAGGAACTGGCCGCCGCCGTGAGCGCGCTGTCACAGAACCTCGCACACCAGATCGTGCGCGATGGCGAAGGCGCCACCAAGTTCATCGAAGTCACCGTGGAAGACGGCAAGAGCGTCGAAGAGTGCCGCAAAATCGCCTACTCCATCGGCCACTCGCCGCTGGTCAAGACCGCCTTCTTCGCGTCCGATCCGAACCTGGGACGTATCCTGGCGGCGATCGGTTACGCCGGTGTCGACGACCTCGACGTGTCGAAACTGAACCTGTATCTGGACGACGTCTGGGTCGCCAAGAACGGCGGCCGCAATCCGGACTACAAGGAAGAGGACGGCCAGCGCGTCATGAAGAAGAGCGAGATCGTGGTGCGCGTGAAGCTGGCGCGCGGCACGGCCAAGGCGTCGATCTGGACCTGTGACCTGTCCCACGACTATGTCACCATCAATGCCGACTACCGCTCCTGAATTCGCTCATAAGCTACTGCGCGGCTCAATCTCGGCGCTGCGATGCTCGCCGTACTTCAGTACGGCTGCGCTTCTCGCACCGACCTTGAGCCGCTCGCTATGCTTCTGAACGAATTCAGAGCCGGCGATTTTTTAGTTGAACGGCTTGCGGTTTTCACGAATTTTATTCACGCGGGGCGGATCGGGTTTGCGTCACAATGTGAGCTCTTGATTGCTCGATCCACTTTGCCTATTTTGTCATGACCCAATTAGATCAGTTTCTTCAGCGCGCCGAGGCCTTGCTGGCCCGTATCGAATCCATTCTGCCGCAGTCGGCGACGTCGGTGGAGTGGGACAAGGGCGTGGCGTTTCGCTGGCGCCGCCGCAACGGCAACAACGGCGGCGGTTATCTGCAGTCGGTCGGGCATATCTCCCACATCGCCTTGTCCGACCTGCATAACATCGGGCCGCAGAAGGAACAGATCGACCAGAACACCAGGCAGTTCGTCGACGGCCGTCCGGCCAACAACGTGCTGCTGACCGGTGCGCGCGGCACCGGCAAGTCTTCGCTGATCAAGGCTTGCCTGAACCAGTACGCCGATCGCGGCCTGCGCCTGATCGAGGTGGACAAGGACGACCTGCATGACCTGCCAGACATCGTCGACCTGGTCTCGGCGCGTCCGGAACGCTTCATCATCTTCTGCGACGACCTGTCCTTCGAAGAAGGCGAGAGCGGCTACAAGGCGCTCAAGGTGGCGCTCGACGGCAGCATCGCGGCGCAGTCGGACAACGTGCTGATCTACGCCACCTCCAACCGCCGCCACCTGATGCCTGAGCGCATGTCGGATAACTCGACCTACACCCACACCGATGACGGCGACCTGCATCCGGGTGAAACCGTGGAAGAAAAGATCTCCCTCTCCGAGCGTTTCGGCCTGTGGGTGACTTTTTATCCGTTCAAACAAGACGACTATCTCGAGATCGTGGCGCACTGGCTGCGTCATTTCGGCTGCGATGCCACCCAGATCGAGGCAGCCCGCGGCGACGCCCTGCGCTGGGCCCTGCAGCGCAGCTCGCGCTCGGGTCGCGTGGCCTGGCAGTTCTCCAAGGATTACGCCGGAAAGCTGAAAGCCTGATGACGCTTGCTGTCGAGACAACGCCGCCGATCGACGTTGCGGTCGGTATCCTGATGAAGCCGAATGGCGACGTCCTGCTGGGGCAGCGCCCCGAAGGCAAGCCGTATGCGGGTTATTGGGAGTTTCCCGGCGGGAAGGTCGAAGCCGGCGAGTCGGTGCTGGATGCGCTCAAGCGCGAGTTTCTGGAAGAGCTGGGCATTGAGGTGATGTCGGCCGAAGCCTGGTGCGGGGTGCAGCACATCTATCCGCACGCCCACGTGCGTTTGCATTTTTATATCAGCAGAGAATGGCGCGGTGAGCCGCAAAGCCTGGAAGGGCAAGCGTTCGCATGGCAGGGCAGCGTGGACGTCACGCCCTTGCTGCCGGCCACGATTCCCTTGATCGAGTGGATCGATAAACTCCGATTGCCGGTCTGACCGGTACGGCTTCGTCTATTGGACGGACGGGTTGTCGTCGTCCTGCTCCTGCGGCAGGTTGACGGCGGGAATCGCGTATTTTTCTTCGGCCCATGCGCCGAGATCGATTTGTTTGCAGCGTTCCGAGCAAAATGGCCGGTATTTATTCTTTTCGGTCCATTCCACCTTGGTGCCGCAAGTGGGGCAGTCTACGATTGTTGCCATAATTTCTACCTGAATCTCTTGGAACCTGTTCGCGCTATTACTGCGACGCCGTGAACATATTCTTGCTTAAAATCCGCACAGCGCCAGCTCGAACGGCACTTCGCCTTCGAAAGGCTTGGGTTTCATGTCGCCGTCCTGCGAGGTGAAGCGCACCCACAGCATGTACTTGTTGGCCGAAATCTCGGGGATTGCCCCCATTTCTTCATCGATCACCAGGCGCAGCATCTGGTAGATTTTTCCTTGCAGCATTTGCTGGTAACTTCCGCCTTCTGCGTTGATTTTGACCGGATGTCCCGATTCGCGCAGAAGCCGCATGACGATGCCGACGGCGTCGAACAAAGGCTCCAGCGGTGCAAACCAGTTGGAAATGTCGGTGAAACGCTGCTCCGCCGTGCGTTTTTGCCAGGCATAGTAGGACGGCAGGTCAAATTCGCAGGCGCCGCCCGGAATGATGGTGCGTCCGCGGATGCTCATGAGCCATTCGTTTTCGCGGATGTTCTGGCCGGTCCGGCCTTGCGAGGCCGACAGGGCGGCACTGGCGCGGTCCACTTCGCTCAGGATGGCGTTGAGCATCTCGGCTTCGACGTTCGGATTGGACTGGTAGGCCAGCAGGATTTGTTTCTGGCGTTCCAGTTCCTGCAGCAGATCGGATTTGAGGTCGGCGCGTCCAGCCACTTCGAGCATCTCGAAAATGGTGGAGAGGGCGACATGATGTTGCAGCGGGCTTTCCTGATGCAGGAAGAACACGAACTTCTCGTGCAAATCCTCCAACCGCAACAGCGTGCGAATACGCTCGTTGAAAGGGTATTCGTAAACGATCAAAGCTGCGTCCCTTTAAAGTTGAATCGGATTCGACAACACGCTTTATGAATATGTCTTCAACGATTGCAGAATATTGAAGATATGGCTGATATTGATAAAGCGCGCGTTCAATTTACGTGATTCTGACCCATGCAGAGGAAAATTACAAATGCCCATCGCGATTTGTTTTCGCCATCGACAGATAGAGCGCGTGCAGGCGCTCGATTTGCGGCAGCAACGCAGCGGCATCGCCGTTGTTTTCGATGACGTCATCGGCGGCGGCGAGCCGTTCGGCACGTGTCGCCTGGGCCGCCATGATGGCTTCGACCTGGGCGCGCGTCATGCCGTTGCGCTGCATGACGCGTGCGATCTGGACGTCTTCGCTGCAATCGACAACCAGGATGCGCGAGGTGCGCGTGCGCCATTGCTGTGACTCCACCAGCAGCGGCACCACGAAGATCAGGTAATCGCCGCGCGCCGCTTGTGCCGCGCGCGCGGTCTCGCTGCGGATCAGCGGATGCAATACCGCCTCCAGTCGTTTGCGCGCAGCGGCGTCGGCGAACACGTGGGCGCGCATGCGGGCGCGGTCCATGGCGCCGTCGGCGCCGATGAAGCTGTCGCCGAATGCCGTGCGGATGGCGTTAATGGCGACGCCGCCCGGCGTCGTCAGCTGATGGGCGATGGCGTCGGTGTCGATCAGCGCGGCGCCGCGCTCGCCGAACAGATTGGCAACCGTGGTCTTGCCGCTGCCGATACCGCCGGTCAGGCCGATGGAAAATAGTGTTGCGCCGACGCTGGAAAAAATGTCGCTCATCAATACAATCCGAATAGAAACAGGGATTTGCCGTACAGCAGCATCAGTACGCCGCCCAGCGCCAGGTAGGGGCCGAACGGAATGGTCTGGTCCTTGCCGTGCTTGCGCAGAATCACCATGCCGATGCCGACTACGGCGCCGGTGCAGGATGCCAGCACCAGGATCAGCGGCAGCGCCTGCCAGCCCAGCCAGGCGCCGAGCGCTGCCAGCAGCTTGAAGTCGCCGTAACCCATGCCTTCCTTGCCGGTGGCCAGCCTGAAGACCCAGTAAATGCTCCAGAGTACAAGATAACCGGCCGCCGCGCCTGTCACAGCATCGGCCAACGGCACGAAGGTGCCGTCGAGATTGACCAGCAGGCCCAGCCACAGCAGCGGCAGAGTCAGGCTGTCGGGCAGCAGCTGGGTGCGGGCGTCGATGAACCCCAGCGCAATCAGGAAGCAGACCAGGGCCAGCGCGGCGACGCCTTCCAGGCCGAGGCCGAAATGCCAGGCCGTCAGCGCCGACAGCAGCGCCGTGAAAATCTCCACTGCCGGATAGCGGCGCGAGATGGCCGTACCGCACGCCGCGCAGCGCCCGCGCAGCAGCAGATAACCGAGCAGCGGAATATTGTGCCGGGGCGCGATCGGCGCAGCGCAATGCGGGCAGGCCGAGCGCGGTGTCCACAGGTTGTAGCGTTCGCCGTGCGGCAGGCTGCGCCCGGCTTCGTGAGCCAGGTAGTTTTCCGCTTCGCGTTGCATCATCTGCGGCAGCCGGTGGATCACGACATTGAGGAAGCTGCCGATCAGCAGTCCCGCGCAGGCGGCCAGCGCCGCTGCTGCGGCATTGCCACTGCCGTGCATGTCGGCCAGAGTCAGCAGTTCGAACATCAGATAACAGATCCCAGTTTGAAAATAGGCAAGTACATCGCGATCACCAGGCCGCCGATGACGACGCCCAATACCAGCATGATAAAGGGTTCCATCAGCGTGGAGATGGAGGCAACCGCTTCATCGACCTCGATTTCGTAAAAATCGGCGACTTTGGCGAGCATCTGGTCAAGTGCGCCGGATTCCTCGCCGATGGCGACCATCTGTCCGACCAGCTGGGGGAACAGGCCGGTACGCTCGATCGCCCCCGCCAGGCTGGCGCCATCGCCGACGTCGCGGCCGATAGCGGCGGTGGCGTCGGCATACACTGCATTGGCAGCCGCGCCGCGCACTGACTGTAGCGCCTCGACCAGCGGAACGCCGGCGGCGAACAGCGTCGCCAGCGTGCGACTCCAGCGCGCCAACGCCGCCTTGCGCACGACGTTGCCGAACACCGGCAGCCGCAGCAGCCAGCGGTCGGCCTTCGCCTGCAAGGCCGGCGACCGGCGCCATGCCCGTAGCAGCCATGCGCCGGCGCCGCCGAGCGTGGCGGCCATCATCCACCAATACCTCGTCAGGAAATCCGAGATCGCAATCACAATCAGCGTCGGCAGCGGCAACGCGGCGCCGAAGCTGCCGAATACTTCCTTGAACGACGGCACCACCCAGATCATGATGATGGACGTCACCAGCACGGCGAAGGCCACGATGGCGACCGGATAGACCAGCGCCGCGCGCACCTTGCTGCGCGTGGCCAGGGTCTTTTCCTTGTAGTGGGCCAGGCGCGCCAGCAATTCGTCGAGCAGACCTGCCTGCTCGCCGGCCGCGACCAGGTTGCAGTACAACGCATCGAACTGACGCGGATGGCGTCCGAACGCCTGATGCAGGCCGCTGCCGCCTTCCACGTCGGCGCGCAGCCCGGCCACCAGCCGCGCCAGCGCCGGATTGGCCTGGCTGCGCGCGACGATGTCGAACGCCTGCAACAGCGGCACCCCGGCCTTGAGCATGGTCGCCAACTGACGCGTGAACAGCGCGATGTCTTTGTCGCCGATGCGCTTGTCGCGCTGCACGCTTTTCTTGCGGATCAATGTCGGCTGGATACCCTGGCGCCGCAGCGTGGCGCCGACCAGCGCCGGGCCGCCCGCGCGCATCTCGCCGCGCACGGGTCTGCCCTCGCGGTCGCGGCCTTCCCACGCGTAGAGTTCGTCGCGCGCCGCCGTCATGCCGATGCACCCGGCACGGTCGTCACAGATTGGTGCACGCGAGGATTTCCTCCAGGCTGGTCAGGCCCTCGCGCACTTTTTGCAAGCCTGCCTGGCGCAGCGTGAGCACGCCCTCGCGCACCGCCTGCGCTTCGATCTCCGGTGCTGCGGCGTGCGCCAGGATCAGGCTTTCGATGGCTTCGCTGATCGGCATGACCTGGTAAATCCCGACGCGTCCTTTGTAGCCGGTGGCGCCGCAGCGCCGGCAACCTGCGGCGCGATGCGGCGTCCAGCCGCCATTCAGGTCTGCTGTGCCGAAGCCGGCTTCGCGCAGCGTTGCTGCCGGAATGTCCGCCGGCTGTTTGCAGCCGCACAGGCGGCGCGCCAGCCGTTGCGCCGTGATCATGATCACCGACGAGGCCACGTTAAAAGCCGGCACGCCCATGTTCATCAGGCGCGTCAGCGTCGACGGCGCATCGTTGGTGTGCAGCGTGGAAAACACCAGGTGTCCGGTCTGCGCTGCCTTGACGGCGATATCGGCGGTTTCGAGATCGCGGATTTCGCCCACCATGATCACATCCGGATCCTGGCGCAGGAAGGCGCGCAGCGCGATCGGAAAGGTCAGTCCGGCGCGCTGGTTGACGTTGACCTGGTTGATGCCGGGCAGGCTGATTTCAGCCGGATCCTCGACCGTGGAAATATTGGTGCCGGGCTGATTCAGAATGCTGAGGCAGCTATACAGCGACACCGTCTTGCCCGAGCCGGTCGGCCCGGTCATCAGCACCATTCCGTAGGGACGGCGGATCGCCTGCAACAGCAATTCTTTCTGCGCGGCGTCGTAGCCGAGCGTGTCGATGCCCAGTTGCGAGCGGCTGGCGTCGAGGATGCGCATGACGATTTTTTCACCGAACAGCGTCGGCAGCGTCGACACGCGGAAATCGATGGCGCGCGTCGATGACAGCGCCAGTTTCATGCGGCCGTCCTGCGGCACGCGCTTTTCGGCGATGTCGAGGCCGGAAACGATCTTGATGTGCGAGGCCAGCTTGTCCTTCATCGACAGCGGCGGCTCGACGATGTCGCGCAACTGGCCGTCGATCCGGAAGCGGATGCGGCAATGCTTTTCAAACGGTTCGAAATGCAGGTCCGAGGCGCCGAGGTTGACGGCGTCGAGCAGGATCTTCTGCAGGTAATTGACGGCGGAAGCGTCGTCGAAGTCCGGGAAGGGCGAGGAAACAGAAGCAGGGGCGCGCTGGAGCATGGTAACGGTGCCGGCAAGAGTCGAGGGAGCGACCGGCGTTGCGCCGGCATCTCGCCTGCATCGTCGTATCGCATCGGAAGTGAGTCCGAAGCGATCGATGATGCGGCTTGCGTACCGCCTTGTAAATCGTAGCTATTCGGCTTTCGGCGTTTTTGCAGAGGCCGGCGCGAACAGCTTGACCACCTTGATGGCCTGGTTCTGCACCTGGACGATCTCGATGATGCAGCCGGCGATGCGCACCGACACGTTGGCTTCGGGGATGTCGCGCAGCCATTCCAGCAGCAGGCCGTTGAGCGTCTTGGGGCCGTCCAGCGGCAGGCTCAGGCCCAGGCGCTTGTTGATGTCGCGCAAAGTGGTGGCGCCTTCCAGCAGGCATTCACCGTCCTTGTTCCAGGCGAAACTGTCGGCGCGCGCGGCGCCCGGCACCGAGGTGGTGAACTCGCCGATCATTTCTTCGATGATGTCTTCCAGCGTCACCAGGCCCTGCACCTCGCCGTATTCGTCGACGATGATGCCGAGGCGTTCGTGGTTTTCCTGAAAGTACTGCAGCTGGGTGAAGACGTCGGTGTCCTGCGGGATGAAATACGGGGCGCTCAGCAGTGCGCGAATTTCCTCACTGGTGATCTCCTCGTCCTGGCTGAACAGCATGATCGCCTTGCGCACGTGCAGGATGCCGACGATCTGGTTGATTTCGCCTTCGTAGACCGGCAGCTTGTTGTGATAGCAGGTCGCCAGCTGGTTGCGGATTTCGTCGATGGAGACCGACAGGTTGAGCGCCTCGACCTGGGCGCGCGGTGTCATGACGTCTTCCACCGAAATCTTCTCGAGGTCGAACAGGTTCAGCAGGATGCTCTTGTGTTTTTGCGGAATGAAGTTGCCGCCCTCGAGCACGATTGAGCGTAACTCTTCCGGCGACAGGCGCTGATCGTGGGAGCGGCCGCTGGCCTTGATGTGGATGATGCGCAGGATCGTCGACACGACGATGTTGACCGCCCACAGCAGTGGCTTGGCCAGCGCCATCAGCGGCTTCAGGATGTAGCTGGTGAACAGCGAGATGCGTTCCGGATAGGTCGCGCCGATGATCTTTGGCACGATTTCGGCAAAGATGATCAGCAGGCCGGCCACGCAGGCGGTGGCCAGGGTGATGACTTTTTCGTGGTTGCCGAAGGCGGCGATCGCCAGCGCCGTGACCAGCGCCGTCGCCAGTGCATTGATCAGCGTATTGGCGATCAGGATCAGCGACAGCAGGCGGTCGGTACGCTCAAGCAGCCACAGCAGGGCGATGGCGCGCCTGTTGCCATGCTTGGCCAGATGCCTGAGGCGATGCCGGTTGGCGGCCATCAGGGCAGTCTCGGTCATCGAAAAGAATGCCGAGCAAAGAATCAGAAGTGCCAGTGCAAGAATTTGCACCCATATGGGCACGGTATCCAAAGGGTCACCGTAAGGGAAGTTGATGTGTCCGCCTGCTCCGGCGACGGGTACAAGCCCGGTCCATGACGCAAACGAAGCTGGATTCTAACATCAATTCAGAGGGGGACAGAGGGGGCGAGGCCTGGTGCCGGATGAAAAACACGGACCTTGAAACACGGGAAACCTGGTCGGGGTGAGAGGATTCGAACCTCCGGCCTCTACGTCCCGAACGTAGCGCTCTACCGGGCTAAGCTACACCCCGACGGTGTGTGTCATCGTTGATCAGTGATTGCGGTCAACGGCGAATGTCGATAATTCTAGCAAAGAATTTTTGTACTTGCTATCGGGCAGCGACTGTACCGCGTCGGCTGCGCGGCGTGCCGCTTTTTGCGCTTCCTGGCGGGTGTAATCGAGCGCGCCCGAGCTCGTGATGGCGGCCAGGATCTGGTCGAAATGCTGCTCGTCGCCGTTCTCGATACAGGTGCGCACCAGCTCGCGTTGTTCGGCCGTGCCGTTTTCCATCAGATAGATCAGCGGCAGCGTCGGTTTGCCTTCGCGCAGGTCATCGCCGACGTTCTTGCCGATTTCGGCCGCATTGCCGGAATAGTCCAGCACGTCGTCGATCAGCTGGAATGCGGTGCCCAGCGAGCGGCCGTATTCGCCGGCCGCTTCGATGCCGGCTTCGTCGGCGCCGGAGATCAGTGCACCCAGTTGGGCGGCAGCCTCAAACAATTTGGCCGTCTTGGAACGGATCACGCGCAGGTAATCTTCTTCGTTGACGTCCGGGTTGTGCATGTTGAGCAACTGCAGCACTTCGCCTTCGGCGATCACATTGGTGGCGTCGGCGACGATTTGCATGACGCGGGCGTTGCCCACGGCCACCATCATCTGGAAGGCGCGCGAATACAGGAAATCGCCCACCAGCACGGACGCGGCATTTCCGAACAGCGCGTTGGCGGTTTCCTTGCCGCGGCGCAATGACGATTCGTCAACAACGTCGTCGTGCAGCAGGGTGGCGGTGTGAATGAACTCGATCACGGCCGCCAGCGAATGGTGGGCTGTACCTTTATAGGCGTAGGCATTGGCGATCAGCAGCACCAAGACCGGCCGGATGCGCTTGCCGCCGGCGCTGATGATGTACTCGGACACCTGATTGACCAGCGGGACTTCGGAATAAAGTTGCCGGCGGATAACGGTATTGACCTCGCCCATGTCGGCAGCTATCGGGTCAATGAAGGAATTGGGCGTAGCGGTTTGGAGAGCGGCGGACAAGGCTGAACCTGTGAAAAATCAAGATTGCCGTGATTATACGATGACAAAGACGCCGCCACGTACCGTCGCGCCTGTTTCGAATTGTGCTTTTTCCTCTGGGAAATTGCCGTATTGCCATTTTCGTCAGATGTTGCACACGAAAGTCAAGAGCTTTTGACGAGCAGGCTAAGTCTATGTATAATTGGAGGTTTTCCCGATTCAAAAGCCGCTTCTCTGGGGTTTCGCAGAGGGGGAAGAAAATTTATTCATTCATTTTCGATGAGGTTTCACATGTACGCGGTCATAAAAACCGGCGGCAAACAATATAAAGTTGCCGCTGGTGAAAAACTTAAAGTAGAACAGATACCGGCAGACATTGGCTCCCAAATCACTTTGGATCAAGTGCTCGCAGTGGGCGCAGGCGATACCGTGAAATTCGGTGCGCCATTGGTCGAGGGTGCAACGGTGCTGGTTACTGTCATAGCGCAAGGTCGTCATGACAAGGTCAAGATCTTCAAGATGCGTCGTCGTAAGCATTACCAGAAGCGTCAAGGCCATCGCCAGAACTACACCGAACTGCAAATCGTCTCGATCAACGCTTAAAAGCGTAGGTCAAACTAGATACAAGGAGTCATTAAATGGCACATAAAAAAGGCGGCGGCACTACGCGCAACGGCCGTGATTCAGAGTCGAAACGACTCGGCGTCAAGGTCTATGGCGGCCAAGCGATCAACGCTGGCGGCATCATCATTCGTCAACGCGGCACCAAGGTCCATCCTGGTGAAAACGTCGGCATGGGCAAGGACCACACTCTGTTCGCATTGACAGAAGGTAAAGTCCAGTTCGTGATCAAGGGCGTTGCGAAGCGTCAGTACGTTACTGTTGTTGCAGCTTAAGTTCTACTTGAGTCCTGCACATTAGTGACTACATGAGGCGCAAGCCTTAGTAAAAGTTGTTTAAGGCTCTGCCTCTGGTGGAGCCTTTTTTAGTTTCTAGCTGTCTGTTTTTGTTTTCATCCTGCAGCGCGCAGGCCTGCCGTCCGGTGTGACCAGCGGCGTGGCTGACGCGACTGTACTTGTAGCTCCAGGAATCTCTGCCTGAGCTACCCGTGTTCCGATGTCATGGCCCGTGCGGTTTTCTCCCTGGCGCCGCCGTCGTTCGGACACTGTCTCCGGCGAACGGTCTTCATTCATGCCTACCGCTTGCCCGGCTAAGTTTATTTTAAGCAGAGCTTCTTACTTTTAAGTTAGCGGTAACAATCATGAAGTTTATCGACGAAGCAAAGATCGAACTGATCGCGGGCGATGGCGGCAACGGCGTCGCCAGTTTTTGCCGTGAAAAATTCCGTCCGTTCGGTGGTCCCGACGGCGGCGACGGCGGCAAGGGCGGCAGCATCTGGGCCGTCGCCGACCGTAACGTCAACACCCTGATCGACTATCGCTATTCCAAGCTGCACAAGGCGCGCAACGGCGAAAACGGCCGCGGCTCGGATTGCTACGGCAAGGGCGCCGACGATATTTTCCTGCGCATGCCGGTGGGCACGCTGATCGTCGACCACAACACCGGCGAACACATTGCCGATCTGACCGAACACGAGCAGGTCGTGCTGCTGGCGCAAGGCGGCGAAGGCGGCTGGGGCAACATCCATTTCAAGACTTCCACCAACCGCGCCCCGCGTCAAAAGACCGAAGGCAAGGAAGGCCAGCGCCGCGAACTGCGCCTGGAGCTGAAGGTATTGGCCGACGTCGGCCTGCTGGGCATGCCCAACGCCGGCAAGTCGACCTTCATCTCGGCCGTGTCCAACGCGCGCCCGAAGATCGCCGATTACCCGTTTACCACCTTGCATCCGAATCTGGGCGTGGTGCGCGTGAGCCATGAAAAGAGCTTCGTGATCGCCGACATTCCGGGCCTGATCGAAGGTGCGGCCGATGGCGCCGGCCTGGGCGTGCAGTTCCTGCGCCACTTGCAGCGCACGGGTTTGCTGTTGCATATCGTCGATCTGGCGCCGTTTGAAGATACCGTTGATCCGGTCAAGGAAGCCAAGGCCATCGTCAAGGAATTGCAAAAGTACGACGACTCCCTGTTCGACAAGCCGCGCTGGCTGGTGCTCAACAAGCTCGATGTGGTGCCGGAAGCGGACCGCAAGAAGCGCGTCAAGGACTTCGTCAAGCGTTTCGGCTGGAAGGGCCCGGTGTTTGAAATCTCCGCGCTGACCCGCGACGGTTGCGAAGACCTGATCACTGAAATCTACGGCTACCTGGAAACCAAGCGTCACCAGGAACATCGTTCCGAAGAAACCCAGATGACCGAAGAAGCGCGCGGCATTTCATCGATCGATCCGGACGATCCGCGTTTCAAGGTGATCGACTGATCACCTGCCGGTAAATCACGCAGTAAATCGCGCAGTAAATCGTTTACTATCTTGTTCTCGATGCATGTCCGTCGACACCTGCGGTGCGGCGGACATTTGAATTTTACGGCCCGGCCGATCTTCCTCTAACAACATGCATTCCGTCATACAACAAGCCAAGCGGCTGATCATCAAAGTCGGTTCATCGCTCGTGACCAACGATGGCAAGGGGCTCGACAGCGCCGCCATCGCCATGTGGGCCGAGCAGATCGCGCACTTGCGCACGCTCGGCAAGGAAGTGGTGCTGGTCAGCTCCGGCGCGATCGCCGAGGGCATGCAGCGTCTCGGCTTCGATCGCCGCCCGACCGGCGTGCATGAATTGCAGGCCTGCGCCGCCGTCGGCCAGATGGGCCTGGCGCAGATCTACGAAACCAGTTTCCGCGCGCATCAGCTCGGCACGGCGCAGGTGCTGCTCACGCACGCCGACCTGGCTGATCGCGAACGTTACCTCAACGCGCGCTCGACTTTATTTACGCTGTTGCGCTTCGGCGTGGTGCCGATCATCAACGAGAACGATACCGTCGTCACCGATGAAATCAAATTCGGCGACAACGATACGCTCGGCGCGCTTGTGGCCAACCTGATCGAAGCCGACGCCCTGATCATCCTGACCGACCAGCGCGGCCTGTACACGGCTGATCCGCGTCGCGATCCCGATGCCCAGTTCGTGCATGAAGCCAAGGCCGGCGATCTGTCGCTAGAAGCGATGGCAGGCGGCGCCGGCAGCGGCATCGGCCGCGGCGGCATGCTCACCAAAATCCTGGCGGCCAAGCGCGCCGCCACCTCGGGCGCGCACACCGTGATTGCCTGGGGGCGTGAAGAGCGCGTACTGAGCCGGCTCGCCGCCGGCGAAGCCATCGGTACGCAATTGACGGCGCAAACTGCGCAACTGACCGCCCGCAAGCAATGGATGGCCGATCATTTGCAGACCGCCGGCCGCGTGGTGTTGGACGACGGCGCCGTGCAGAAGCTCACGGCCGAAGGCAAGTCGCTGCTGCCAATCGGCGTCACCGAAGTGGCCGGCGAATTCGGCCGCGGCGATGTCATCACTTGCGTCGATGCAAGCGGCAAGCCTGTCGCGCGCGGCATCAGCAATTACGCCAGCTCGGACGCACGCCGCATCGTGCGCCATCCTTCTTCGGAAATCCTGTCCATCCTCGGCTTCGTGGAAGAGTCCGAACTGATCCATCGCGACAATCTGGTGCTGCTTTAAGCGAGGCTAAAAGTTGGCCGAAAAAAAGGGGCGCAGTGTTCAACTGTGCCCCTTTTTGCATTCTGCCTTGTCAGGACTTACTCTTTGGCGGGATCGATCGGTCGATTTTCACGCAGGCGGTTGCTGATTTTTCTCAGGTCGCCGGCCAGCATGCCGATTTGGCAGAAATAGCTCTTGTAGAGCGCCGCGTCCTGGCGATTGGCGCCGGCGTCCTTGATCCGTATCCATTTGTCGTGACGCGAACGCGACCAGCTGCCGTCACTGCGGCCAAAGGCGTATTGCTTGATCTCGTAAGTTTCGCAGCGAATGCCCGAATAAATGACATTGGTCGCGCCGCCGCTGCTCTTGGTCACCATGATGTAGCGCACCACGTTGTCGCTGCCGATGCTCAGCGACTTGAGGTCGACATAGGATTTGGAGGTCGTGGTCGGACCGACATAGAATTCGGCAAGATTCTCCGGCAGCGGCGCCGGAGGCAGCTGCACGGCGATCTCTTGCCATGGCTTTTCTTCATCGTCGAATTCTTCGTCGAAGTTGCCCATCTGCTGAGCAAAACCGAGCGTGGCCGAACACAGCAGCACACCTGCCGCCAGTCTGCGGACAAGTCGGGGTGAGGCAAAGGTATTCCAGAAGCGTTGGGGCATGAAGATTCACTTGGTGGTGGGCGGGGGCGGAGTAGCGGAGCCGCAAGGGTCTGCTTGCTGGGCGCTGCCGGGATGGTCGGATGGTGCTTGCTCTTTCCTGGCGGCGGAGTCGGGGCGGCGATGCCCGGCATGCGGCCGCGCCAGGAAACGCGACAGCTCCTTGAGCGCCTGCTGATAGACGTCGCGCTTGAACTCGATGACCACGTCCAGCGGCACCCAATAGTCGTGCCAGCGCCAGGCGTCGAACTCAGGATGCGAGGTCAATCGCAGGTTGACGTCGCAATCGCGGCCGACCATGCGCAGCAGGAACCAGATCTGCTTTTGCCCGCGATAATGGCCGCGGATTTCACGCTTGATGAAATGATCGGGCACCTCATAGCGCAGCCAGTCGCGCGTGCGACCGATGATCTTGACGTGTTCCGCCTTCAGGCCGATTTCTTCTTCGAGTTCGCGAAACATCGCCTGTTCGGGAGTTTCGCCATGTTTGATTCCGCCTTGTGGAAATTGCCACGAATGTTCTCTAACCCGCTTGCCCCACCAGACTTCATTCTGGGCATTGAGCAGGATGATGCCGACGTTCGGGCGGAAGCCTTCTCGATCCAGCATGGTGTACCTCAAAACTTTCTGCGGCAGGGCGTCCTCTCTTGCCCTATCCGGCCTCCGCTGGCAATTGCTCGATAATTGTCAGCACGCGCCTTTGTCAGGCGCGGCAAAGACCGGCACATCAACGTGCGATGTGCATGAAACAGGGATCAAATGTGCAAAGAGTGGGCGCATCAGCCAGCTAATCCTTTAAAATTAGGTTGATTATAAACCTTCCTCTTTTAAAAAGAACTCATCGTCATGCGCGCCTCCCGATTTTTTATTTCCACCTTGAAAGAAGCTCCTTCCGACGCCGAAATCGTCAGCCACAAGCTGATGATGCGGGCCGGGATGATCAAGCGGCTCGGCTCCGGGATCTACACGTACATGCCGATGGGCCTGAAGGTGATCCGCAAGGTGGAAGCAATCGTGCGTGAAGAAATGAACCGCTCCGGTGCCATCGAATTGCTGATGCCGGTGGTGCAGCCGGCCGAGCTGTGGCAGGAAACCGGCCGCTGGGACAAGATGGGCGCCGAGCTCATGCGCGTGAAGGATCGCCACGGCCGCGACTTCGCCATCCAGCCGACTTCCGAAGAAGTGGTCACCGATGTCGCCCGCACCGAGCTGCGCAGCTATAAGCAATTGCCGGTCAACTTCTATCACATCCAGACCAAATTCCGTGACGAGCGTCGTCCCCGCTTCGGTCTCATGCGCGGCCGCGAATTCACCATGAAGGACGCCTACTCCTTCGACCGCGACGTCGACGGCCTGAAGAAGTCCTACCAGGTCATGTACGACGCCTACGTGCGCATTTTCACGCGCTTCGGCCTGCAGTTCCGCGCCGTCGCGGCGGACAACGGCGCCATCGGCGGCTCCGGCTCGCATGAATTCCATGTCATCGCCGCCACCGGCGAAGACGCGCTGGTGTATTGCCCGACTTCCGACTACGCCGCCAACATGGAAGCGGCCGAAGCGGTCGCCGTCAACGCCACGCGCGGCGCGGCAAGCGAAGCGCTGACCAAGACTGCGACACCGGGCAAGGCCAAGTGCGAAGCGGTGGCCGAGTTGCTCAAGCTGCCGCTGGAGCGCACCATCAAGTCCATCGTCCTGACCGTGGAAAAGGACAAGCCGGCCGACAAGGAAGTCTGGCTGCTGCTGCTGCGCGGCGATCATGAACTCAACGAAGTCAAAGCCGGCAAGATCCCCGGCCTGGCAGGCTATCGTTTCGCCAACGAAGCCGAAATCGTCGAATGGTTCGGCACGCCGCCTGGCTACCTCGGCCCGATCGGCACCAAGAAGCCGGTCAAGGTCGTGGCCGACCGCACCGTCGCCAACATGAACGATTTCGTCTGCGGCGCCAATGAAGTCGATTTCCACTTCACCGGCGCCAACTGGGGCCGCGATCTGCCTGAACCGGTCGTCGCCGATATCCGCAACGTCGTCGAAGGCGACGCCTCGCCGGACGGCAAGGGCGTGCTGGCGATCCAGCGCGGCATCGAAGTCGGCCACGTGTTCCAGCTCGGCACCGCCTATTCGGAATCGATGAAGGCGACCTACCTCGACGAAGCAGGCAAGCCGCAACCGCTGCAAATGGGTTGCTACGGCATCGGTGTGACGCGCATTCTCGGCGCCGCCATCGAACAGAATTTCGACGACAAGGGCATCATCTGGCCGGCCACGCTGGCGCCGTTTGAAGTGGTGTTGTGCCCGATGGGCTATGACCGCAGCGAAGCGGTCAAGGCGGAAATCGACAAGCTGTACGACGCGCTGGTTGCGGCGGGCGTCGACGTCATTCTCGACGATCGCGGCGAACGTCCGGGCGCCATGTTTGCGGACTGGGAACTGATCGGCGTGCCGCATCGCATCGTCATCGGCGACCGTGGTCTCAAGGACGGCCAGATCGAATACCAGGGCCGTCGCGACACTGCGGCGACACCGGTGCCGCTGGCCGACGCGCTGGCGTTCATCAAGGGCAAGCTGGCCTGACGACCGGCGCTCGCCGCGACATGCGGTTGTTCCGGTTGGTACTGACGTTGGCGTGCGGCGCGCAATGGCTTGTCGCCGCAGCCGCTCACGCCGGCAATCAAAAAGAAGAGCAACTGGCGGACTCGCTCCGTTCGGTGCTCTCGCAAGCGGTGGCGGACGCTCGTCCGCCGCAGCCGCAATTCCCCACCATCGAAGAACGCATCGCCTACGTCAACTGGCTGGGCGAGATGTCCGATCGCCTGCGTGAAACGGTACCCGACCGGCGCGGCCGGCTGGAATTGCTGGAGAGCGCCTGGTATGAAGCGCGCCGCGCAGGACTCGATCCGGCTTTGGTGCTGGGATTGATCGAGGTCGAATCGGCGTTCCGGAAATATGCGATCTCGTCGGCAGGCGCCACCGGCTACATGCAGGTGATGCCATTCTGGACGCGCGTCATCGGCGATGGCGACCGCCGCAAGCTGTTCCACATGCGCAGCAATTTGCGCTACGGCTGCGTGATCCTGCGGCTCTATCTCGATCAGGAAGGCGGCGATTACTTCATGGCGCTGGGACGCTACAACGGCAGCCGCGGCCAGGCCGAGTATCCGAACGCAGTACTGAGTGCGTGGAGGCGTTGGGAATACACAAATTCTGCCGGCCAAAAAGGAGAGGGAACCGGCGCAACCATCCTGCGCTGATTCCCTCTGCCTTCTCTGCCCGCGTCGCTAGTCCAGTCTGCCGGGTAAATCGTTTACCGTATGTCGCTTACTGTGTCGTCGCCGGCACGATCGTCACATCCTTGCGCAGGATGCCGCCGGAAGGCGCGCTGCCTTCCACGTCGCTCGGGTTTTCAATGCGGCGCTGGCAATCCGCCTGATCGCCGGCCGGCAGGGCCTTGCAGCGGTCCAGCGCGTTCGCCGAGTATTGCGCCTGCTGGCCGTCATTCAGCTTGCCTTGTTTGGCCTGCTGGTAAGCGGCGCCGGCTTCGCGCAGGCAGGTGGCCTTGTCCTGGTTCGATTGTCCGCTGGTGCAGACGGCTTTTTCACGTTGGTATTGCGCCTCGAGTTCGGAGTTGCTCTTGGCGGCTGCGAAAGCGCAGTTGGTCGCGAGCAGGCCTGCTGCGGCGAGGCCGAGAGCAGCGGCAGTTTTACGCAAGCCCGTACGGGCCGGATTCTGTTGAGGGAATGTCATGCTGAAGTCCTTTCAGGTTACGTCCGTGCCATCTAGACTCCGGCCGAAAACCCAAAGTTCAGCCGGCGACAGAGATATCGACGTCCTGTAGGAATGCACTGTCGGCGCATGGCAGGTATGTGCCCGGGTTGCGTCCGGAAAACAAAAACGCCCGCGCGTTGCGGGCGTTTTTGTTTTGCAAGGAAGTCTGCAAAAACCTGTATTGCTTATTTCAAATGGCCGGAAATCAGCTTGGTCATTTCAAACATCGATACCTGTTTCTTGCCGCCGAACACGACTTTCAACTTGTCGTCCGCGTCGATATTGCGCTTGTTTTCGGCGTTTTGCAGATTGTGTTTCTTGATGTATTCCCAGACCTTCTTGGTCACTTCGGTACGTGGCAGAGGTTTCGCGCCCACGACTTCAGACAGCGCTGCGGATGGTGTCAGCGGTTTCATGAAGGCGGCGTTGGGAGTACGTTTGACGGCTGGTTTCTTTGCTGCCGGCTTGGCTGCTGCTTTCGGTGCTGCGGCTTTCTTTGGAGCGGCTGCTTTTGCTGCAGGCTTTGCTGCTGCTTTTGGTGCTGCCTTTTTCGGTGCTGCGACTGCTTTCTTTGGAGCTGCTTTCGGTGCTGCTTTTGCTACGGGCTTCTTCGCTGCGGCTGCGGGTTTTTTGGCTGTGGCCATCTGTAAGCCTCCTTAATAAGAGATCAAGCAAGGAAAGAGTTGAATGCGCAAATCACGCACCAGCAATAGTGGTGCGGTTTTCCCGGCGATGCAAGTGTTTTTTAGCGCTTTTCGGGGCGAAAACACGCTATAAGCAACGACGATTGCGAAAACCCCCCTCGCTCCTCTCAAAAAGCCGCCCGGCGCGGCTTTCGCACTGTTCCGGGGCATCCTGCAAAGAGGTCCCCGGAACCGGATCGCGATCTCAATGCAAGGTCGTGATCCGCCAATCGAAAAAACCTGGGCGATGCCCGGAATCCTCATGGATTGCGAAGAGGTTCTTAGCGCATGCCCGGCATCATGCCCTTCATGCTGCGCATCATTTTCATCATGCCGCCGCCTTTGAGCTTCTTCATCATCGATTGCATTTGCTCGAACTGAGCCAGCATGCGGTTGACTTCCTGCACCTGGACGCCGGCGCCGGCGGCGATGCGGCGCTTGCGCGTGGCTTTGATCAGTTCCGGCTTGGCGCGCTCCTGCAGGGTCATCGAATTGATCATGCCCTCCATGCGTCGCACCTGTTTTTCGGCCTGGTCCATGTTGGTTTTTCCTGCGGCCTGTTGCATCTGCGCCGGCAGTTTGTCGAGCAGGCCGGCCATGCCGCCCATCTTTTTCATCTGGCCGAGCTGGGCCTTGAAGTCGTTGAGATCGAACTTGCCGCCGCCCTTGATTTTTTGCGCCAGATCGTTCGCCGCGGCGACGTCGACGCCTTTGCGCGCTTCTTCGACGAGCGCCAGGATATCGCCCATGCCGAGGATGCGGTTGGCCATGCGGCTCGGATCGAAGGCTTCCAGGCCGTCCAGTTTTTCGGCCACGCCGGCGAACTTGATCGGCTTGCCGGTGATGTGGCGCACCGACAGCGCGGCGCCGCCGCGCGAGTCACCGTCCAGCTTGGTCAGCACGATGCCGGTCAGCGGCAGCGCATCGCTGAAGGCCTTGGCGGTATTGATGGCGTCCTGGCCGAGCATGGCGTCGACCACGAACAGGGTTTCGATCGGCTTGACGGCGGCGTGCACCGCGCTGATTTCTTGCATCATCGCTTCGTCGATGCCGAGGCGGCCGGCGGTGTCGATGATCAGCACGTCATGGAAATGGCGCTTGGCGTAGTCGAGCGCGGCCAGTGCGATGTCGACCGGCTTGTCTGTGGTCTTGGTCGGGAAGAAGTCGGCGCCGGCCTGGGCGGTGACGGTTTCCAGCTGGCCGATCGCAGCCGGACGGTAGACGTCGGCGGAGACGGTCAGGACTTTTTTCTTGGTGTTCTCGCGCAGGTACTTGGCGAGCTTGCCGACGGTGGTGGTTTTACCGGCGCCTTGCAGACCGGCCATCAGGATGATCGCCGGCGGCTGGGTGGCGAAGTTGAGCTGGGATGCTTCCGGACCGAGATCGGCGCCCATCAGGCTGGCCAACTCGCGTTGGACCACGCCGACCAGCGCCTGGCCGGGGGTCAGCGAACCGATGACTTCTTCGCCGACGGATTTTTCCTTGACCTTGGCAATGAACTCGCGCACGGCCGGCAGGGCGACGTCGGCCTCCAGCAGCGCCAGGCGCACTTCGCGCAGCATTTCTGCGGTATTGGATTCGGTCAGGCGCGCCTCGCCGCGCATGGTTTTGACGACTTTGGCAAGGCGTTGGGTGAGATTGTCGAGCATGATGAACCGTTATCTTGAGAAAATAGGTGCGGGTCGCGCTGGAATCAGACGAACCATCCGGACAAAAACCGTCCGGGCGAGAACCGCAGGGTAAACAGGCATTTTACCTGATCGCACCGCGCCTCAGCGGCTGGCCCTGCAGGGCCTTGCGCAGGAGTAGGGGAAAGTACGGTATTGTTCTCGCTGCAGGATTTGTGTATACAGTGGCCTTGCACAGAATGAATGGACGGTTCTTCCCACGAGGAAGGCGCATATCAACCCGCGGCGTATTTCGCCCGCGGCGCAAACATAACGACAGGAGAGAGAGATGCACAAGAAACTCATCGCGGCGGCAGCCGTCGCCATCGTGGCGGCAGGCGCTTCGTTCAGCGCAGGCGCACAGGAAGTGATCCGCCTCGGCAACCTCAAGTTCGCGCACTACGGCGCGGTGTCCTATATCAAGGAAATCGCCCCGAAATGCGGCATCAAGGTCGACGAAAAAGTCTTCGCCAAAGGCCCCGACGTGATGCAGGGCATCCTCGCCGGCGAGCTCGATGTCGGCACCACCGCTTCGGAAGCCGCCATCTCGGGCCGCGCCAACGGTGCGCCGATCTATGTCGTGGCCGGCTTCGCCAAGGGCGGCGCGCGTCTCGTGGCAGCCAAGGATTCCGGCATCAAGTCGGTCAAGGACCTGAAAGGCAAGAAAGTCGGCGTCACCCGCGGCGGCATCCATGAAGTGCTGCTCGACGCCGAGCTCGGCCAGAACGGCCTGACTGCCAAGGATGTGACCATCGTCTACCTGGCCTTCGCCGACCTCAACCAGGCGCTGCTGGGCAAGAACATCGACGCCATGATGCAGAGCGAACCGCAATCCTCGCAGGCGATCAACAAGGGATTCGGCGTCGAAGTCATGAAGCCGTACGACACCCCGATCGGCGAACCGGTGCGCACCATGGTGATGACCGAGAAGTTCTACAAAGAGAAGCGTCCGCTGGCCGAGAAGTTCATGCGCTGCTTCCTGGAGGCGACCAAGACCTTCATCGACAACAAGGAAACCGCCGAGAAATACGTGCGTGAAGTCATCTTCAAGAACCAGATCACCAAGGAAGACTTCTATGACGCCATCGGCAATTCGCCTTACGCCTATGACATCACTGCCGAGCATATCCAGGTCACCACCGACACCATGGCCAAGTACGGCACCGGCAAGATGGCCAAGCCGCCGGTCGCCAAGGATTGGGTGAAGACCGATCTGCTCGAGCAAGCCAAGAAGAGCATGAATCTGAAGTAATTCTTTCAGCAACAGGGAACAGCGATGGCAAAACAGAAAATTGGGGGAGCCCTGCAGGGATTGCTGGTGCCGGTGGCGGTGATCGCCATCTGGCAGGCGGCGTCTTCGCTGGGCTGGATTAATCCGCTGGTTTTGCCGTCGCCGTGGGCGGTGGTGCGCAAGTGGTTCGAGTACGCGGCGCCGCTGAAACCGTATGACCCTGCCGAGGGTAGCTGGCTGGCCTGGCTGTTTTCCGGCGAGCTGCTGATGGATGCCATCGGCAGCCTGTACCGCGTGGTGGTCGGTTTCCTGATCGGCGCCGGCCTGGCCTTGCCGCTCGGTTTGCTGATGGGATCCAGCCAGCGCGTCTACGGTCTGATGAATCTGACGGTACAGGTGATTCGTCCGATTCCGCCGATCGCCTATATCCCGCTGGCAATCCTGTGGTTCGGGCTGGGCAATCCGCCGGCGCTGTTCCTGATTTCTCTGGGCGCGTTCTTCCCGGTACTGATGAACACTATCGCCGGCGTACGCCAGGTCGACAGCATCTACCTGCGCGCGGCGCGCAACCTCGGCGCCAGCCAGCGTACGCTGTTCGTGCGCGTGATGCTGCCGGCGGCCGTACCTTATATCCTGTCGGGCGTGCGCATCGGCATCGGCACCGCCTTCATCGTGGTGATCGTGGCCGAGATGATCGCGGTCAGCAACGGCCTGGGATTCCGCATCATGGAAGCGCGCGAGTATTTCTGGTCCGACAAGATCATCGCCGGCATGATTACCATCGGCCTGCTCGGCCTGGCAATCGACCTCGGCATGAGCCGCCTGAACAATTACATGCTGCGCTGGCATCGCGGACTGGAGAGCTGACATGAGCGCATCCCAAATCGTCGTCACCGGCGTCAACAAGGTTTTCAAAAGCGACGAGCGCGAAGTGGTGGCGCTCAAGGACATCAACCTCGACATCCCGGACGGCCAGTTCGTCTGCCTGCTCGGCCCGTCGGGTTGCGGCAAGTCGACCCTGCTCAACGCCATCGCCGGTTTTGCGCTGCCCAGCAGCGGCAACATCACCACCGACGGCAAGCCGGTCACCGAGCCGGGGCCGGATCGCGGCATGGTGTTCCAGGAGTACGCGCTGTTCCCCTGGATGACGGTCGAGCAGAACGTCGCCTTCGGTCTTGAAATCAAGGGCGTCGGCAAGGCCGAGATCCAGGCCCGCGTGACGCAGCTGCTGGACAAGCTGGGCCTGATCGATTTCCGCAGCCGCTTCCCGAAAGACCTGTCCGGCGGCATGCGCCAGCGGGTGGCGATCGCCCGCGTGCTGGCACTGGATTCGCCGATCATGCTCATGGATGAACCGTTCGGCGCGCTCGACGCGTTGACGCGCCGCAATTTGCAGGACGAGTTGCTGCGCATCTGGGACGAGTTCAAGAAGACCATCGTCTTCGTCACGCACAGCATCGAAGAAGCCATCTACCTGGCCGATCGCATCGTCGTCATGACCTATCGTCCCGGCACCATCAAGCGCGACATCACGGTCACGCTGCCGCGTCTGCGCGACCCGGCCGACCCCGAGTTCAACGCCTTGAAGCGCGAACTCGGCCAACTGGTCATGGAAGAGCAGCAGCGCCATCACCACGACGAAATGCGCGCCGCCGCCGTCGACTGAACATTGTTTTTCGCCGTTTTGCCCCCACTCTATTGGTTCGTGCTGAAGCAATAGGGTGGCGTCGTATTTGCCCTCCGGCAAATGCCGTGGGCGCACATCGTGCTCTTATTTGACCGCTTTTCGCGAGCCCTGCCGCAGTCAGCGAAGTGGCGACATGGTGTAAACTTAGTCGATGCAAACTTATTTTTTCATTCTGGCTGCACTGCTCTATCTGGGCTGCGCCTTCCTGCCTTCCGAGCGGCGCCTGCCGATTTCACTCGGGACGGTGGTCGGCTGGCTGCTGCATGGCGGCGCCCTGGTCTACGACATGTTTGCGCCCGACGCCGTGCGCGTCGGTTTTGCGGTGATGCTGTCGGCCACGATGTGGGTCTCGGTGGCCGCCTACTGGCTGGAAAACCGCAATTTCTCGCTCGACAGCCTGCGCGTGCTGGTGCTGCCGGTGGCAGCGGTGGCGGTGATCCTGCCGAGCGTGTTCCCGGGCAACATGGTCGAGCTGGCGGGCAAGTCCGACTGGTTCCTGTGGCACATCGCGATTTCCATCCTGGCCTACAGCACGCTGACCATCGCGGCCTTCCATGCGGTGCTGATGGTGCTGCAGGAGTCGCGCCTGCATACCCGTCCGAAAATGGGCACGGCGCAGCCAGGCTGGTTCTCGATTGCGCTGGACCGCTTGCCGGCATTGCTGACGATGGAAAAAATCCTGTTTCGCCTGATCGCATTCGGTTTCGTTTTGTTGACCCTGACGGTGTTGTCGGGGGTCGTGTTTTCCGAGCAGTTGTTCCAGAAGGCGTTCGTGTGGGATCACAAGACGATCTTCACCTTGTTGTCCTGGGGTCTGTTCGGTTTATTGCTGGCGGGACGCAAATGGCAAGGCTGGCGCGGTCGCACCGCGCTCAGTTTCACCCTCACCGGGTTTGCCATTTTGCTGCTCGCCTATGTCGGCAGCCGCTTCGTGCTTGAAGTCGTGCTGCATCGGATACTCGTATGAAATATCTCATCTGGCTGGTGATTGCCGTGGCGGTGGTGGTCTGGTTCCAGCGCGCCAAGAAGTCCATGACGGCGGGCGCCGCCTCTGCCCCGGACCGAGAAGGCGCGGGACGCAATCCGTTCGCGCGCAGGCGCAATGAAAACAAGCAGCAGGCCGAGGCCATGGTGCAGTGTGCGCATTGCGGCATTCATTTCCCTGCCTCGGAATCCGTCAGCAGCGCCGCCGGCGCCGTGTTCTGCAGCGAAGAACACCTGCGCCTGGCCTCGTCCTGAAATGAACCGCCCGGCGCCGGTCCTGGACATCGCCGCCGACGGCTGGTGCGGCCAGGCGCATCGCCAGCCGTCGCCCAACTTCGACGCGCGCGCCGAGGGCGTGGCGGCCGAGTTGCTGGTGATCCATAACATCAGCCTGCCGCCGGGCCAGTTCGGTGGGCCGTTCATCGGCGACTTGTTCTGCAACCGGCTGGATTGCGACGCCCATCCGTATTTCGACCAGTTGCGCCCCTTGCGGGTGTCGGCCCATTTCGTGATCCAGCGCGACGGCAGCCTGGTCCAGTTCGTCTCGGCCAACGACCGCGCCTGGCATGCGGGCGTGTCCAGCTTCCATGGACGCGAGCGCTGCAACGACTTTTCCATCGGCATCGAGCTTGAGGGAACCGACTTCGAACCCTTCACCGATCTCCAGTACGAGGTGCTGGCGGCGCTCACCGATGCACTACGCCGGCACTATCCTCTGACTGACGTGGCCGGTCACGAGCACATCGCTCCCGGTCGCAAGACCGATCCCGGTCCATTTTTTGACTGGACGAGATTCCAGAAAAATTTCTATTGCCTTGCAGAACAAGCGCAATTGCGCTTCCCTGCTGGGGGTAGCGGAAGTCAAGCGCAAAACATATAAAAATATCCAGAAATAGCGGTTGCATCTCCCGATGCCAGACACTAGAATTAGTCTCAATCATTCCTTTGGAACTAGATGTAGTGTTTTTGGTAAGTAAATCTTTAGCCGTTCTTCGGGTTGGAAGTAGCTGTTCACGGTTCGCTGCGGTACGCATAAAGCATCATAAAGCGCCGGATCAGGCTCTCAAGAGGGGCTCGACAGGTTCGGCAGAGTTGGCTTCACGGTTGGGCTCCATGGAAGGTGGCGGGTCTTGAGGCAAGCAACAATTCAAACGATGTCTCGGCAGTCCTCTCATCTCAGGTTTTCTCAGATTTTTATTTAACAGTTTGGAGCAGTAGCAACCAGGCGGCTGCAAACAGGCAGCAGCATTGGTGTTCTCCTGTTCCCGGTATTTCGTGAACCTCTCTCCGTTTTGGTATCTATATAGAGAGAAGGTTCTATTGGCAACGCGGGCAGTTTTGCTGCCCATCAATCACAGTTTTAGGAGGCTCAGTGCGCTCTACTCAAGAAATTTCCGCTAAATCCCCAGCCGATTTTGGCGTCATTCCCACCGCGGGCAATCTCGACGAAGCGACGCCTTCGCAGTTGATCAAGCCGGCTTCCGGTTTGGGCGAATACAGAATCATCCGCCGCAACGGCGCGGTGGTCGGTTTTGAACCATCGAAAATCTCGATCGCCGTGACCAAGGCGTTCCTCGCCGTCAACGGCGGCCAGGGTGCGGCTTCGGCGCGTGTGCGCGAAATGGTCGAGCAATTGACCACCAGCGTCGTCTCGGCCCTGGTGCGTCGCCAGCCGACCGGCGGCACTTTCCATATTGAAGACATCCAGGACCAGGTCGAACTGGCCCTGATGCGTTCCGGCGAACACGACGTCGCCCGCGCTTACGTTCTGTACCGCGCCAAGCGCATGGAAGAGCGCGCCCAGCAACAAGGCAGCACCGCCAAGACCGATTTCGCCGCACCGCAACTGCACGTGGTGGAAGACGGCCAGAGCCGTCTGCTGGACCTCAACGAAGTCCGCACCCTGATCACCGCCGCCTGCGTCGGCCTGGAAAAGCACGTTGACGCCGACGCCATCCTGGCCGAAACCGTCAAGAACCTGTACGACGGCGTGCCGGTCGAAGAGCTGCACAAGTCGGCCATCCTGGCTGCCCGCGCGCTGATGGAAAAAGACCCGGCCTACAGCCAGGTTACCGCGCGCCTGCTGATGCACACGATCCGTAAAGAAGTGTTCGGCAAGGAAGTGGCGCAAGCCGATGCGCCGGCCGAGTATCTCGATTACTTCGCCAAGTACATCAAGAAGGGCATCGCCGCCGACCTGCTCGACTCCAAGCTGGCCCAGTTCGATCTGGTCAAGCTGGCCGAAGCCATCAAGCCTGAGCGCGACCTGCAATTCGGCTACCTCGGCCTGCAAACTCTGTACGACCGTTACTTCCTGCACATCCAGGGCACCCGCATCGAAATGCCGCAAGCGTTCTACATGCGCGTCGCGATGGGTCTGTCGCTCAACGAAATCGACCGCGAAGCGCGCACCATCGAGTTCTACAACCTGCTGTCGTCGTTCGACTTCATGAGCTCGACGCCGACCCTGTTCAACTCGGGCACCCTGCGTTCGCAACTGTCGTCGTGCTATCTGACCACCGTGGCCGATGATCTGGACGGCATCTACGAAGCCATCAAGGAAAACGCGCTGCTGGCCAAGTACGCCGGCGGCCTGGGCAACGACTGGACTCCGGTCCGCTCGCTGGGCGCGCACATCAAGGGCACCAACGGCAAGTCGCAAGGCGTCGTGCCATTCCTGAAAGTGGTCAACGACACCGCCGTGGCGGTCAATCAGGGCGGCAAGCGCAAGGGCGCAGTCTGCGCCTACCTGGAAACCTGGCACATGGACATCGAGGAATTCCTCGACCTGCGTAAAAACACCGGCGACGACCGCCGCCGTACGCATGACATGAACACCGCCAACTGGATTCCCGACCTGTTCATGAAGCGCGTCATGGAAAAGGGCGAGTGGACACTGTTCTCGCCATCCGATGCGCCTGACCTGCACGACAAGTTCGGCAAGGCCTTCGAAGAAGCCTACACCGGCTACGAAGCCAAGGCTGCCCGCGGCGAGCTGAAGCTGTTCAAGAAGGTGCAGGCGCTGGACCTGTGGCGCAAGATGCTGTCGATGCTGTTCGAAACCGGCCACCCATGGATCACCTTCAAGGACCCATGCAACATCCGTTCCCCGCAGCAGCACGTGGGCGTTGTTCACAGCTCGAACCTGTGCACCGAGATCACCCTGAATACCAACGAATCCGAAATCGCCGTCTGCAACCTCGGTTCGGTCAATCTGCCTGCTCACCTGGTGAACGGCGAGATCGACCACGCCAAGCTGCAAAAGACCATCCGCACCGCAATGCGCATGCTCGACAACGTGATCGACATCAACTACTACGCGGTCAAGAAGGCGCGTGACTCGAACCTGCGTCACCGTCCGGTCGGCCTGGGCATCATGGGCTTCCAGGACTGCCTGCACGTCAAGCGCGTGCCGTACGCTTCGGCGGACGCAGTGGAATTCGCCGATCGTTCGATGGAAGCCGTCTGCTACTACGCTTACTGGGCATCGACCGAACTGGCGGAAGAGCGCGGCCGTTACAGCTCCTACCGCGGTTCGCTGTGGGATCGCGGCATCCTGCCGCAAGACTCCCTGAAGCTGCTGGCGCAGGAACGCGGCGGCTATCTGGAAGCGGACATGTCGGAAACGCTGGACTGGTCGGCATTGCGTTCGCGCATTTCCGAGTTCGGCATGCGCAACTCGAACTGCGTGGCGATCGCGCCGACGGCGACGATTTCCAACATCATCGGCGTGTCGGCTTGCATCGAACCGACTTACCAGAACCTGTACGTGAAGTCGAACCTGTCCGGCGAATTCACCGAAATCAACGAGTACCTAGTGCGCGACCTGAAGGCCCGCGGCCTGTGGGACGAAGTCATGATTTCCGACCTGAAGTACTTTGACGGCAGCCTGGCCAAGATCGACCGCATCCCGCAAGACCTGCGCGACATCTACGCCACCGCTTTCGAAGTCGAGCCGTCCTGGCTGGTGGAAGCAGCATCCCGCCGTCAAAAATGGATCGACCAGGCGCAGTCGCTGAACATCTACATGGCCGGCGCATCGGGCAAGCGTCTGGACGAAACCTACAAGCTGGCATGGTTGCGCGGTCTGAAGACGACCTACTACCTCCGCACCATCGGCGCGACGCATACCGAGAAGTCGACTTCCAAGACCGGCGCGTTGAACGCGGTGGCGGTGGACGGCGGCGTCAGCCATAGCGCAGCGGCGGCCTCGGCGCCGACATCGATGACGGCGTCTGCCGCCAGCGTGGCAACCGTGGCGGCGGCAGAAGTCGAAGCCGATGGCGCGGCATGCTATCTGCGCCCAGGCGATGCAGGTTTCGAAGAGTGCGAAGCTTGCCAGTAATCGAGGCAGGCAGCAGGAAGTAAATACAGGCAGCAGCCGCCGGCAAGTCCGGCGGCAGTCTTCTCCGGAAGATGAACGTGCCGCCTGAATCAATGTCATAAGTCACATCCCGGCCGCGCCGGGACGTCAAAAGTAAATTAAAGGATCAAACATGCTCTCCTGGGATGATGAAGTGAAGGCGACGCCGGCACCATCCGCGCCGCGCGCCCCGCAAACGCCTCAGCCTCAATTGCAATCGGCCGCCGCTAACAATGCACGTCCGCAATTCTCGGATGTGGCCCTGAATCCTGCTTTGGTGACCAAGGACGAAGCGCCGGTCGACGTGACCAGCCGCGTCAATGCCGCCGACAAGCGCATCATCAACGGCCACACCGACGTCAATCAGCTGGTGCCGTTCAAATACAAATGGGCCTGGGACAAGTACCTGGCCGGCTGCGCCAACCACTGGATGCCGCAGGAAATCAACATGCAGCGCGACATCGAGTTGTGGAAAGATCCGAACGGCCTGACCGAAGACGAACGCCGTCTGGTCAAGCGCAACCTCGGCTTCTTCGTCACCGCCGACTCGCTCGCCGCCAACAACATCGTGCTCGGCACCTACCGCCACATCACTGCGCCGGAATGCCGCCAGTACCTGCTGCGCCAGGCGTTCGAAGAAGCGATCCACACCCACGCCTACCAGTACATCGTCGAGTCGCTGGGCCTGGACGAAGCGGAAATCTTCAACGCCTATCACGAGGTGAAGTCGATTCGCGACAAGGACGAGTTCCTGATCCCGTTCATCAACACGCTGACCGATCCGCAGTTCACCACCGGCACCACCGAGAACGACCAGAAGCTGCTGAAGTCGCTGATCGTTTTCGCCTGCATCATGGAAGGCCTGTTCTTCTACGTCGGCTTCACGCAGATCCTTGCGCTGGGCCGCCAGAACAAGATGATGGGCGCCGCCGAACAGTATCAATACATCCTGCGCGATGAATCGATGCACTGCAATTTCGGGATCGATTTGATCAACACGGTGAAGATGGAGAACCCGCATTTGTGGACGCCGGAATTCAGAAACGAAATTAAATCGTTGTTTTTAAGCGCCGTAGAGTTGGAATATCGTTACGCAGAGGATACAATGCCGCGAGGCGTGCTAGGTTTGAATGCGCCGATGTTCAAAGGCTACTTACGGTTCATCGCTAATCGTCGCGCACAGCAAATCGGACTCGATCCGTTGTTCGCGCAAGAAGAAAATCCGTTTCCATGGATGAGCGAGATGATCGATTTGAAGAAGGAGCGCAACTTCTTCGAAACCCGAGTCATCGAGTATCAAACCGGAGGCGCGCTTAACTGGGAATGATGTGCCCATCTCGTCAATGCTCTTCAGCGAGATCTGTGAGGCACTCAGCGGTCGGATAGCTTGCAAGATATCCGACTGCCAAAAACGGAAGGCTTTCACCAAATTTAATGAACAGTAAAAGACCGAAACGATCTTCTCTGTTATCGCCGCTTAACTCGATCAAGTCGGGTCAGGCGGCTTTTCCTTTGAAAAACCTGAGGGTTTTTCGGGAATCGTATTCCTGACGCTAGCGTGTAATCCGCTGGCGTTTTTTTTGGCTGTGGCGTTCGCGAAGGCGCGAAACGAAGCTCTGAGCCCCTGAACAAGCGGGGCAGAGGTCCAGTCAAGATAGCTGAAGTGCTGCATACATGAGGGGATGCAGCAGTTCAGCTGGTGCCGAATTCATTAGCGCAAGCAGAAGCTTGCTTGTGCCGATGAATAATCCGCCTGCATCATCGCGATGGTACAGACGGGTTTCTTAAATCAAGCTTGATTTTTTCCATCACGTGAAGAAGGAGAAACAAAATGGCAACAGCAGCAAAGAAACCAGCAGCCAAGAAGCCGGCTGCAAAGAAACCAGCGGTCGCCGCTAAGAAGCCGGTTGCAGCCAAGAAGGCAGCAGCTCCTAAGAAGGCAGTCGCCGCCAAGAAGCCAGTAGCTAAGGCAGCAGCAAAGCCAGTGGCAAAGAAAGCAGCAGCTCCTAAGAAAGCAGTTGCAGCCAAGAAGCCAGTAGCGAAGAAGGCAGTTGCAGCGAAGAAGCCAGTCGCCAAGAAGGCAGTCGCAGCGAAGAAGCCGGTAGCAGCGAAGAAGCCAGTGGCGAAGAAAGCAGCAGCTCCTAAGAAAGCAGTTGCAGCCAAGAAGCCAGTAGCGAAGAAGGCAGTTGCAGCTAAAAAGCCAGTCGCCAAAAAAGCAGTCGCAGCGAAGAAGCCAGTAGCAGCGAAGAAGCCAGTGGCGAAGAAGGCAGCAGCTCCTAAGAAGGCAGTTGCAGCGAAGAAGCCAGTCGCGAAGAAGGCAGCCGCCAAGCCAGCGGCCAAGAAGCCAGCTGCTAAGCCGGCCGCCAAGGCAGCAGCTAAGCCAGCAGCGAAGAAGCCAGTCGCCAAGAAGGCAGCTGCTAAGCCTGCAGCTAAAAAGCCGGCAGCTAAGCCAGCCGCTGCAGCAGCTCCTGCTGTGAAGACTGTGCTGAACCCGGCAGCAGCTTGGCCGTTCCCAACAGGCACAACACGTCCTTAATCGGACCTGGCCTGGCGCCTGAGTAATCGGGTGCAAAATACCGCTGTGTGATTCGTTCATGCAGCGGTTTTTTTTCGCCTGCGCGATGCGCCTGGAATGCAATCGCAGTCCGGGAGGACGCCGGGTCCTGCCACTGCCCTGGGGTTTCCAATTCGCGGGCATGGGCTCGCAGCAAAATCGTGAACCGGTCTTAGTCTTTTTTAATTATTCGCCGTCCCCACATAGGGAAAACGGCTGCATGGTTTAGTATGTGCACCAGAGGGCCTCCGCCGGGCGGAGATCGATAAGTAAGCAGCTTCTTTTGGAGAGTGACCGTGTTGCATAGCATTTTCATGTTGATCGTTGACGCCATCGCCAGCGTGCTCGCCGGGGTGCTGTTGCTGCGTTTCTGGATGCAGGTCGTGCAGGTGCGCCCGCCGGCTTCGGTGGGGCAGTTCGTGTTCCAGCTGTCCGACTGGCTGGTGAAGCCCTTGCGCCGGATCTTGCCGGGCGTGGGCGGCTACGACTGGGCCAGCCTGGTCGGCGCTTTCCTGGTGGTGCTGCTGTCGATCATCGCGGCGCTGGGATTCGCCTCGGGGTTTGATTTCCAGCCCATCATCCTGCTGTCGCTGGTGCGCTTCTTCCAATGGATTTTCTACGGCTTCATGGCCACGCTGATCATCGAGGCGATCTTCAGCTGGGTCAATCCGTATGCGCCGCTGGCGCCTTTTGTGCGTGCGCTGAACGAGCCGCTGCTGCGTCCGCTGCGCAAGGTCCTTCCGCTGATCGGCAATGTCGACCTGTCGCCGCTGGCGGCGTTGATTCTGTTGCAGATCGCGGTGCGCCTGGTCAGCACATTGATCCTGTCGATCGGATAGAACCGGGCCTGGCTTGATGCCAGCGCACCAGAAACAGCAAAGCCGGCGTGGGAAACCATCGCCGGCTTTGTTGCTTCTGCTTTCTTGCTTTGATTGCCTACTTCTTTTTGGCCGCCCATTGCTGCAGCGCCTGCAGGGTATTCTCGACATGCTTGTCCGGGTTCATGCTGCTGTACTCGTACAGGATGGCGTGGTCGGGAGTGATGACGTAGGAGGTGCGGCTGGCGTAGTCCGACTTGATCATCATCACGGCGTCGTAGGATTTCATGATCTTCTTGTCGGTGTCGGCGGCTACCGCAAACTTGCTGCGGCATTCGCTCACGGAGAACTTGTTGAGGGTTTCGATCTTGTCGTTGGACACGCCGATCACCGTCGCGCCGAGCGCCTTGTAGCGGTCGATGGCGTCAGCGAACAGATGGGCTTCGATGGTACAGCCCGTCGTGAATGCGGCCGGGTAGAAGTACAGCACCACCGGCCCTTTTCGGAGGGCCTCGGCCAGCGAGAACGTCGAGACCTGGCCGCCGAGCGAGGCCTGTGCCGTGAAGTCCGGCGCCTTGTCGCCCGCTTTCAGGGCCGCCATGGCGCCGGGCGCCGCCAGCAGGGATATCGCACACGAGATGAGCGTGGAAACAAGGCGTTTCATGGTCAATCCTTTCAGGTTCCGAGCGCGGCGCCGGCGGCAGTGCCCGGTACGATCAGGCGAAGCGGTAACCGAAGGCCTTGTGGAAACGGTCGTCGATTTCAGCCAGGGTGGGCGCGTGATTTTGCGGTCCTTGCGAAGCGATCTTGATCGAGCCCATCAGACTGGAGAGGCGGCCGATGGTGGCCCAGTCCATACCTTTTTCCAGGCCGAACAGCATGCCCGCGCGGAAAGCGTCGCCGCAACCGGTCGGGTCGGCGATGGTCTCGGCCGGCACGCAAGGGATGTCGATTTTCTGGCCGTCGGCGTAAATCTCGGCGCCCAGTTCGCCGCGCGTGACGATCAGCGCCGACACTTTCCCGGCGATCTGCTCCAGGCTCAGGCCGGTGCGTGCGGTCAGCAATTCGGCTTCGTAGTCATTGACGGCGACATACGTGGCGAGGTCAATGAAATGCTTCAGGTCGTCGCCGCTGAACATCGGCAGGCCCTGGCCCGGATCGAAGATCAGCGGGATATTCAGTCCGGCGCTGTGCTCGGCGTGCTGCAGCATGCCGTCGCGGCCGTCCGGCGCCACGATGGAGAACTTGACCGCGCCGGCGTCGGCCACCTTGTTCTCATGCGAGAAGGTCATGGCGCCCGGGTGGAAGGCGGTGATCTGGTTGCTGCCCGCATCGGTGGTGATGAAACATTGCGCGGTGAACGAACTGTCGATCACGCGGATGTTGCGGGTGGAAATGCCGAGATCCTTGAAGCGTTGCAGGTACGGCGCGCTGTCCTGGCCGACTGTCGCCATGATCACCGGTTCGCCGCCAAGCAGCTTGAGGTTATAGGCGATGTTGCCGGCGCAGCCGCCGAATTCGCGGCGCATGGTCGGCACCAGGAAGGACACGTTGATCTTGTGCAACTGATCGGCCAGCAGCGCTTCGGAGAAGCGGCCGTCGTATTGCATGATGTTGTCGTAGGCGAGCGAGCCGCAAATCAGTGAACTCATGGCGTAGTCTGAAAAAGTTGGGAATGCAGCATTGTAGAAGAATCCCGCCACCTTTGCGCCTTTTGTTGCCGCGCGTGGCCATGCGGGATCCGCGGATCAGGGATAAAACAGATAGATCCGGTAGCCCGATGCGGCGGGCTGGGTGAGCTCGAAGGTCATCTTGATTTGCTGTTCGCCTTCTCCGGCCAGGCCGCTGTCGACCAGTTTTGCCGAACCCAGGTATTCGCGCGGCGTGAAGACGCGGCGGGTGATGGCTTTTTCGTCCCCGTCGTTGAGCGTGAGCTCAAGATAAGGCCACGCCTGCGCGCCATAGCTGCGGTTGCGCAGCAGCGCCGACAAGGTGTAGATGTTCTGGTTGGGCGGCACCAGTTGCAGCTCGCTTGACTCCAGCACCAGCTGGTCGATGCTGGTCGGCAGGCCGACCGAGCAATGCAGCGGTGCGCACGCTGCCGCCAGCAACGGTCGTGTTGAGGGCAGCCATGCGGCAATGGTGTTGCGCCAGACATAGGTCGCCTGCAGCAGCAGCGCGATGCCGAGGACGACGGCGCCGACGATCATGAAGACGCGGGCGATCCGGCCCAGGCGTTCGCGGCGTTCGGCTTTCTGGACGAAGGCGGGAGCGTCTTCGTCATTTTCGTCGTCTTCGTCGCTTCCGGCCTCGTCCTCCTCAACTTCTTCTTCCTCGGCGTCGGCGAGTTTTTTTCTGCCGGCTTCTTCGTGCGGGCGCGGTTTCGGGGGGAGAGCCGCTGCTGTCTCAGTCTCTGTTTCAGCGGTGCCGGCGTTTTCCGGTATGGCGGAGGAGGTTTGCGGAACCGGGTACGACAATGCTTGCGTCAGCGTGTTGATGCTGGCGTCCGGCGCGGCAAGCGGCGATGCCGTTTCGCCGGCAACAGCCGGCGCGGTCGTGGGCGCGGCTGTGGGTGAACCCGGCAGCGGAAACGAAGCCGCCGGCGACGGTTCAGGTACGGCTTCCGGCGTCTCGGGCGATGCCGCGGCGGGCGTTTCGTCCTTCTGTGCCGGCTGAGCACCCCAGGGGGCGTCGTTGGTTTCCGCTGCGATGCTGGCGAAGGCGGCGGACAGGTTGGCCGTGGCCATCCATGGCGGCGGTGTTGCGGGCGCGGAGGATTTTGCAGCAGGGGACGCCGGGGGAGTCGCAACGTGCGTGGGCGGCACCGGCGGTGAGCCCGGCAAAGGCGGCCAACCGAGCGGCGCATGCGGTGCTGCAGAGTCGGTTGAGCGAGCTTCGGTGGCCGGCGTGGATGGTGCGATCACCAGTTGCTGGGCTATTTCCGGTGCGATCAGATGGTCGTTGCCGTTGAAGACTTCCTTGCAGGCACCGCAGCGGACCAGGCCGCCGCGCAGTTTGAGCTGATCTTGGGCGACGCGGAATGTCGTCTGGCAGAAGGGACATTGGGTCGCCAGCGCCATCAGCGGACCTCGTTGGGTTCGGTGCAGGCCGGAATCGATCCGGCGCTGTTGTATCGGCGATGGACGAAGCCGTACTGCATGCTTACACCGTCGGCGCGCGGCCGGCCAGGGCGACCCAGCCTTCGTGCTCGGCCCACACGCTCAGTTCGAGGTAAGGCGCGTAAGCGGCGATGACTTCCTGCGCCTGGCGATCGAGCACGCCCGATAGCACCAGCGAACCGCCCGGCGCCACGCGGCCGGCCAGCATCGGCGCCATCAGTTGCAGCGGGCCGGCCAGGATGTTGGCGACCACGATGGTGAAGCTCTGGTTTTCGGGATAGTTGCGGACGAAGGCTTCCGGCAGGTGGTACTCGATCTCGCAGTTGTTGCGTTCGCTGTTGAAGCGGGCCGATTCCAGTGCTTGCGGATCGATGTCGACGCCGATGACATGCTGCGCGCCGAGCTTCTTGGCCACCAGCGCCAGGATGCCGGAACCGCAGCCGTAGTCGAGCACCGTCGCAGCATTGACGGCATATTGCTCCAGCCACTCCATGCACAGGCGCGTGGTCGGATGGCTGCCGGTGCCGAAGGCCAGGCCCGGATCCAGTTCCAGCACCAGCGCGTCGGGTTCAGGTGCATCGTGCCAGCTCGGCACCACCCAAATGCGTTTGCCGATGTGGATCGGTTCGAACTGCGATTGCGTCAAGCGCACCCAGTCCTGCTCTTCCACCGAACGCAGCGCGAACGGCAGGGCGTAGTCCAGGCCGATGGCCTTGGCGGCGTCGTTGACGATCTTGGCGTGGTCGGCATCGACGTCGGCCAGGGCGACTACACGGCTGCGTTCCCACGCCGCTTCGGCCGGTTCCATGCCGGGCTCGCCGAACAGCGGCTGCTCGGCAACGGTGCCTTCGTCGGCGTCTTCCACCGAAACCGACAGCGCGCCGGACTCCATCAAGGCGTCGGAAAGCGCCTCAGCCTGGTCACGCGTGACTTGGATAACAATTTCGGTCCAGCCCATCGGTTTCTTTGCCTTTACTTCTTCGCCGGTTTGTCTGCGGCCGGCGCTGTCGGGCGCTCCGACAGCTTGTGCTCGAGATAGTGGATGTTGGTGCCGCCTTCGATGAAGCGGGCATCCACCATCAACTCGCGGTGCAGCGGGATGTTGGTCGAAATGCCTTCGACCACCATTTCCGACAGTGCGATCTGCATGCGGCGGATGGCCTGCTCGCGGGTCGAACCGTAGGAAATCACCTTGCCGACCATCGAATCGTAGTTCGGCGGCACGAAATAACCGGCGTAAGCGTGCGAGTCGACGCGGATGCCAGGACCGCCCGGCACGTGCCAGGCAGTCAGGCGACCTGGCGACGGTGTGAACTTGAACGGGTCTTCGGCGTTGATGCGGCACTCGATGGCGTGGCCCTTGAGCTCGATGTCGCGCTGGCGGTAACGCAGCTTCTCGCCGAAGGCGATGCGGATCTGCTCCTGCACGATGTCGACGCCGGTGATCATCTCGGTGACCGGATGTTCGACCTGCACGCGGGTGTTCATTTCGATGAAGTAAAACTCTTCGTTTTCGTACAGGAATTCGAATGTGCCGGCGCCGCGGTAGTTCATCTTGCGGCAGGCTTCGGCGCAGCGTTCACCGATCTTCTCGATGATCTTGCGCGGGATGCCCGGCGCCGGCGCTTCTTCGATGACCTTCTGGTGGCGACGCTGCATCGAGCAGTCGCGCTCGCCCAGCCAGATGGCTTGCTTGTGTTCGTCGGCGAGGATCTGGATTTCCACGTGGCGCGGATTTTCCAGGTACTTCTCCATATAGACTTCCGGATTGCCGAACGCTGCGCCGGCTTCCGTCTTGGTCATGGTGACGGCGTTGATCAGCGCTGCTTCGGTATGCACCACGCGCATGCCGCGGCCACCGCCGCCGCCTGCCGCCTTGATGATGACCGGATAGCCGATCTTGCGCGCGATCTGCACGATTTCCTTCGGATTGTCGGGCAAGGCGCCTTCCGAACCCGGCACGCACGGCACGCCGGCGCGGATCATCGCCTGTTTGGCCGACACCTTGTCGCCCATCATGCGGATGTTTTCAGGACGCGGGCCGATGAAGACGAAGCCGGATTTTTCGACGCGCTCGGCGAAGTCGGCGTTTTCCGACAGGAAGCCGTAGCCGGGATGGATCGCCTGGGCGTCGGTCACTTCGGCCGCGCTGATGATCGCCGGCATGTTCAGGTAGCTGAGTGCGGAAGGGGCCGGGCCGATGCAGACCGATTCGTCCGCCAGCTTCACGTACTTTGCCTCGCGGTCGGCTTCGGAGTGCACGACCACGGTCTTGATGCCCATTTCACGGCACGCGCGCTGGATACGGAGAGCGATTTCGCCACGGTTGGCGATAAGGATTTTTTCAAACATAGGAGGAATGTGCGTCGCCAATAGTCAAGCGTTTACATACAGATAACCAGATCCGCCGCGGATGGCCGGTGCGTTGCCTGCCGCGATCTTACGCAGGCAGGCGCGCCGGACAGGCATCCGTATTCTGGCAGGATTTAGCCGATCACAAACAGTGGTTGACCGAATTCGACCGGTTGGCCGTTTTCAACCAGGATCTGCTTGATCACGCCGGCTTTGTCGGCGTCGATTTCGTTGAGCAGTTTCATTGCCTCGATGATGCAGATGGTCTCGCCTTCCTTGACTTCCTTGCCGACTTCGACGAACGCAGGAGCGCCCGGAGCGGAGGAACGGTAGAAGGTGCCGACCATCGGCGACTTGACGATGTGGCCTTCCGGTGCGGCAGGCGCCGCCGGAGCGACCGGTGCAGCGGCAGCAGCCGGGGCAAGCGGCGCGGCGCCGGCTTGCAGGGTTTGCGGATACGCTGCCTGCGGCTGCATCATCACGACCTGGTTTTGCGGCGTGGCGGACGACTTGACGATGCGGACCTTGCTTTCGCCTTCGGTCACTTCCAGCTCTTCGATGTCAGATTCCGCGACCAGGTCGATCAGGGTTTTGAGTTTCCGTAAATCCATGTGAATTCCTCAGTATTAATAGGGATATAACTAGTTGATTGGGCCATCATCGCCTCATGCTTCATACAAGGTGGCGACGCTGATAGAAAAGAATGGGGTGGGATCCTTATGGCTGCAGCAGGTGATCAATCGCCAGCCGGTAACCATCGACGCCGAAGCCGCACAACACGGCTTTGGCGATGCCGGAAAGATAAGAAAAGTGCCGGAATTCCTCGCGCTGGTGAATATTCGAGATATGCACTTCGACAAAAGGAATGGCCACGCCCGCCAGCGCATCGCGCAATGCCACGCTGGTATGGGTGAGTCCGCCCGGATTGATCACGATGGCGTCCACGCCTTCTTTCCTGGCGGCATGAATGCGATCGATCAACGCACCTTCGTGGTTGCTCTGGAATGCGCTCAGGCGCGCACCGGCTTTGCTTGCTTGCGCAGCCGCACGCTGCTCGATGTCAGCCAGGGTGGTCGATCCGTAGACTTCAGGCTCCCGCGTGCCCAGCAGATTCAGGTTGGGCCCATTGAGGAGGAGAAGGTTTATTGCCATGGAGATAAAGCTCCGTTTGACGACGATGCGCGCATTTTGCCGTCAAATGCCTTCATTTGGCAAGAAAAACTTTAGTTACATGTTTTTGAGGGAGGCGAGGTCGCGGCGCAGCTCATCAAAATTCAGGCGCCCAAGATAGACCTTTTTCAGGTTGCCGTCCAGTCCCACGAGGACCGTGAAGGGGAGACCGCCGGCCTGATTGCCGAACTGCCGCAGCAGATCGGTGGCGCCGGTTCCGGCAACGTAGAGAGGATAATAGATATGGAATTTTTCTGCAAACTGCGCGATGTTCTCCTGGGAATCGACGCCGATGCCGATGATTTGCACCGGTGCGACTTCCGCCTGCAAGGCCGCCAGTTCCGGCATTTCCTCCACGCAAGGTGCGCACCAGGTGGCCCAGAAGTTGATGATCAGCGGCTTGCCTTTCCATTGCGACAAGGCCTGCGGCTTGCCGGCGGCGTCGGGCATGGTCTGCGCGAACAGGTTGGCGACGGCGCGCGCTTCCGGCGTCTGCTGCACGGCTTGGGGCTGGGCGTGTTGATAGCTGGTGTAGACGCCGACGCCGGCGGCGAGGATCGCAATCAGCACAAACAGCAGGTAATTTCGTTTTTTCATGAGTCTTCTTCCACGATGAGACGTCGAACTGCTTCGATATCGGCGCGTTCGGTTCGTTTGCCAGACGCCGTCCGCACTCCGCCGCGCAGGTCGTCGACATCATACACGGCCAGGTGCACGCCTTCCGGTGCCCGGCCTTTCTGCGGCAACAGGAAACTCAGCGTCTCGACTACCGCCTGGCCGCCCTTGAAATGACTGCTTTCGCTGACTTCGAAGTTGACGTTCTTGTTCAGCAGGTAAATCTCGACGTCCTTGGCGCTGGACGTAAATAATTGCAAATGGATGTCCGAATGCTCGCCGGCGGTGCCGTTGAGCACCGCGCCGGTCAGGTAGGGAGTGAAGCGCGCGAGTTCTTCCATCACCTGCACCGCCAGTTGCCGCAAGTGCAACAACCTGGCCGGCTGGGTGTCGCTGAAGAACAATTCGTTATAGGCGCGCACTTCGTCTTCGACCTGCGCGTTATCGGGCAGGATCTCGCCACGCGCCTTGGTGTCGCCCAGGATCTGGCGTGCCGCCTTGCGCTTGGCGCTGGCGTAATCGGCGCCGTCTTCGGCGATCATGCGGGCGGCGGCTGCAGCGATTTCCGCGCGCAGGAGTTCGATGTCAGTTTGGTGCATGGCCGCAATAATACTCCGGGCGTGCAGTTATCGCCCGGCGAGGCCGTCGGCTCAGGTAAAATCTCGGGATTCCTTATCAATAGGACTTTCGCAAAACCGCCCCAGCGTCGTTATGTCTCCTAGTCGTACTATGCGTACTACCTTCGTCGACATGCCTAGCCGGGACAATTTTGCGTAAGTCCTGATTCACTATGCACATTCACATCCTCGGCATTTGCGGCACTTTCATGGGCGGTCTGGCGGTTCTGGCGAAAGAAGCCGGCCACAAGGTCACCGGGTGCGACGCCAATGTCTACCCGCCGATGAGCACCCAGCTGGAAGCGCAGGGCATCGAGCTGATCCAGGGCTTCGATCCCGGGCAAGTCCAGTTGCAGCCTGATCTGTTTGTCATCGGCAACGTGGTCTCGCGCGGCAATCCGCTTATGGAAGAAATCCTCAATCGCGGCTTGCCTTACGTATCCGGTCCGGAATGGATGGGCAACCACATCCTGCGCGACAAATGGGTGCTGGCGGTGGCCGGCACGCACGGCAAGACCACCACCTCGGCGATGCTGGCCTGGATCCTCGAAGACGCCGGTTACGCGCCGGGCTTCCTGATCGGCGGCGTGCCGATGAACTTCGGCATTTCGGCGCGCCTGTCCGGCGTCAGGAACGGCAAGAAGGCGGATTCCGTCTTCTTCGTCATCGAAGCCGACGAGTACGACACCGCGTTCTTCGACAAGCGCAGCAAGTTCGTGCACTACCACGCCAGGACAGCGATCCTGAACAACCTGGAATACGATCACGCCGATATCTTCCCCGATCTGGCGGCGATCGAAACCCAATTCCACCATCTGGTGCGCACCGTGCCCGGCATCGGCCGGCTGGTCGTCAACGGCCGCGAGCCGGCGTTGGAACGCGTGATTGCGCGCGGCTGCTGGAGCGAGCATGAGAACTTCGGCGTGGAGTCCGGCCAGGCCGGCTGGTCGCTCGACACGCACGACGACGGCAGCTTCGACATCGGCTTCGACGGCGTGCCGCAAGGCACGGTCAGCTGGTCGCTGACCGGAGAGCACAACCGCATGAACGCGCTGGCGGCGATCGCCGCTGCGCGCCACGTCGGCGTGCCGGCGGCGCAAGCCATTGCCGCCCTGGAAAAATTCGAGAACGTCAAACGCCGCATGGAGCTGCGCGGCACCGTCAACGGCATCGCCGTGTACGACGACTTCGCCCATCATCCGACCGCCATCACCACCACGGTGGCCGGGCTGCGCAAGAAGATCGGCAAGGATGGCGGCGGGCGCATCCTCGCCGTGCTTGAACCGCGTTCGAACACCATGAAGCTGGGCACCATGAAAGACGCCTTGCCGGCCAGCCTGGCGGATGCCGACCTGGTGTTCGGTTACGGCGCCAAGGGCGACGGCAAGGAAGCCCTGGGCTGGGATCTGGCGCAAGCGCTGTCGCCGCTGGGCGAGAAGGCGCGCGCCTTCGACGATCTCGGTGCGCTGGTGCAGGCGATCAAACAGGCCGCGCGTCCGGGCGATCACGTGCTGGTCATGAGCAACGGCGGTTTTGGCGGGGTCCATCAGAAGTTGCTGGACGCGCTGGCATGATTTTGTACCTGCACGGCTTTCGTTCGTCGCCGCATTCCTTCAAGGCGCGCCACATGGCCGAGCGCCTGCAGGCGCTGGGACGCGCCGACGAATATTATTGCCCGCAACTGCCGGCTTCGCCCGCCGAAGCGATCCGGCTGGCGCTGGCGCATGCGGACCAATTTTCGCCGGAGCAGCTGACCGTGATCGGTTCCTCGCTGGGCGGTTTCTACGCCACCTGGCTGGCCGAACGTGTGGGCTGCCGTGCGGTGTTGCTCAATCCCGCCGTCAAGCCGCCGCGCGATCTGGAGTCCTACGTCGGCGTGACCACGCATTACCATTCCGACGAACCGTTCGAATTCAAGCACGCCTATATCGACGAGCTGCGCGCCCTGGCGGTGGTCAAGATTACCCGACCCGAGCGTTATTTCCTGATCGCCGCCACCGGCGACGAAGTACTGGACTGGCGCGAGATGGTCGCGCACTACCCTGGAGCACGGCAGACCGTGATCCAGGGCAGCGACCATGGCATCGCCGAATTCGCCGACCATGCCGACAGCGTGCTGCGCTTTTGCGGCGTTGAACCCGATGCATTGAACGCCTTGCAAGACGGCGGCGAGGCGCTAAGCTGATGATGAAGAAGACCCACGCGCATTGGTTCGACCATGCCAATGCGCTGCAACCGGCGCCGGCGCTGCGGGCGTGGCTGACCGATCCCGGTTCGATGACCTTCAAGCTGCGCGCGCGCTGCAATGAATTGCGCGTGCTGCGCCTGCGTCAGCGTCCCGGCAATGCGCAAGCCGACGAGGCCGGATTCGTCGGCCTGGCGACGCCGCGCCAGCCGGTGGAAGAGCGCGACGTGATCTTGTATTGCGACGGCGAGCCGGTCATCTTCGGACATACCGTGACGCCGCTGGCGTCTGCCTCGGCGTGGCCGTTCTTTCGCCGCCTCGGTGTGCGGCCGCTGGGCGCCAGTTTGTTTTCCGATCCGCTGGTGACACGCGCGCCGCTGCAATACGCGCGCCTCCATGCCAATCATCCGCTGGTGCGCCGCATCGGCGCCGTGATTGATCTTCATTCCATGTTGCCGCCTCAGCTACCGCTGTATGCGCGCCGCTCCCTGTTCCGTCGCCACGGCAGCGTCATGCTGGTGACCGATGTTTTTTTACCCGCCCTCAGCAAACTGATGGCATTGAATACGCAAGCAAGCACCCGATGAATTTATTTTTTGAAGAATCCGGCGATTTCAAGGCTGGCGCCGTGCTGTCGCAGCAAGGCGAGGCCTATCAGGTCGAACTGGCTTCCGGCAAGCGCACCAAGGTCAAGTCCAAGGACGTGATGCTGCAATTTGCATCGCCGGCCCCTGCCAGGTTGCTGGAAGACGCGCAAGCGGTCGCGCAGGACATCGACCTCGATTTCCTGTGGGAAGTCGCGGGCGAGGACGAGTTCGGCTTCGCCGAACTGGGCGCTGAATATTTCGGCCATGCGCCGCTGCCGCACGAGGCGGCAGGTCTGCTGTTGCGCCTGCATTCGGCGCCGATCTATTTCTACAAGAAGGGCAAGGGACGCTACAAGGCGGCACCGCTGGCTTCGCTGCAGGCGGCCCAGGCAGGCCTGGAAAAGAAGAAGCAGCAGGCGCTGGTGCAGGCGCAATACGTCGACGAGCTGAAGGCCGGCAAGTTGCCGGACGCGTTCAAACCGCTGGCCTTGTCCTTGCTGTTCCGGCCCGACAAGAACGGCATCGAATTCAAGGCCCTCGACGCCGCCTGCAAGGAATTGCAGACCACGCCGCAGCGCCTGATGCTGCAGACCGGCGGACTGGCTTCGCCCAAGGATTTGCATTACGCCAAATTCCTGTTCGAGTTCTTCCCGAAAGGCAGCGGCTTCCCTGACGTGACGATCCCCGCCGTGCCCAAGGATTTGCCGCTGGCCGACGTGCAGGCGTTCTCCATCGATGACGTCACCACGACCGAAATCGACGATGCGCTGTCGGTGGTCAGGCTGGCCGACGGCAACGTCCGCGTCGGCATCCATATCGCCGCGCCCGGCCTCGGCATCAAGCGCGACGATGCGCTTGACGCGATCGCGCGCCAGCGCATGTCGACTGTCTACATGCCCGGCGAAAAGATCACCATGCTGCCCGACGTGCTGGTCGAAGCCTTCACGCTCGACGCCGGCAAGAGCTGCCCGGCGCTGTCGCTGTACGCCACGCTCAACCCGGCCGACTGGTCCGTGATCTCCACCGAGACGCGCGCCGAGATGGTGCCGATTTCCGCCAACCTGCGCCACAACGATCTCGACGCGCTGGTTACCGAAGAGGCGCTGGCGAACAACAGCGGCGAGTATCCGCACAAGGATGACATTACGCTGCTGTGGCAATGGGTGCAGGTTCTCGAGCAAGGGCGCATGGCCAAGCGCGAAAGTTTCGGCCTGCGTCCGGAGCAGAACAATCGCGTCGATTTCAACTTCTACGTTGACGACGACGTCGTCACCATCACGCGCCGCAAGCGCGGTGCGCCGCTCGACAAGATCGTCGCCGAGCTGATGATCTTCGCCAACAGCACCTGGGGCAAGTTCATGGCCGACCACGGCGTGCCGGGCATCTACCGTGCACAGGGTGGCGGCGCCGGAGGCTGGGCCGCCAAGATGCAGGTGCGCATGGTCACGCACGCCGCGCCGCACCAGGGGCTGGGCGTGGATCAATATGCGTGGAGCACGTCGCCGCTGCGTCGCTATACCGACCTGGTCAATCAATGGCAGATCCTGGCCTGTCTCGAGCATGGCGTGACCGCGCCTCTGGCGGCGCCGTTCAAGCCGCGCGACGCCGACCTGTTCGCCATCGTCTCCGGCTTCGACTCGGCGTATTCCGGTTATGCCGACTTCCAGTCCGGCATGGAGCGCTACTGGTGCCTGCGTTGGCTGGCGCAAGAGCAAGCGCGCCAGGTCGACGCCGTCGTGCTCAAGGACGAAGTCCTGCGCCTGGTCGATATCCCGCTGGTGATCCGTCTGCCGGGCATGCCGCAGGTTGCGCGCGGCCTGCAGGTCAAGCTCGATCTGCTGCGCTGGGATGAAGTTGACCTGACCGTGGAAGCGCGCCTGCTGGACGTCCCGGCCGTGCAACCGGCCACCGGCGCAGAGCAGATGGACGAAGACGAGGAGGCCTTGCTCGACGGCATGGAAAGCGCCGCCGAAGGCGCCGACGCTAGTGTTGTCGACGAGGCCGAACCAGTCGCCGGCGAGCAAACCGCGGGCGCGCCTTCCGCTGCGGAATGAGCCGGTCTTTGTCGTAAAATCGCGTTTTATTCTTGTCCATGCACCTGTGAAATTCTTCGCTGAAAACCGTTTTCTGACCATCGCCCTCGCCGGGTCTGTGCTGGTGCACGCGGCCCTGCTGGCGGTGCGGTTTGCCGCGCCGGAGGCGTTCCGTCTCAAGCCGGCCGATCCCGGGCTGGAAGTGATCCTGGTCAACGCCAAGCACGACAAGGCGCCGGTCAAGGCCGATGCCATCGCGCAAGCCAACCTCGACGGCGGCGGCAACGCCAACCAGGGTCGCGCCAAATCGCCCTTGCCGGACATGCGCAAGGTCGAGACCGGCGACAGCGTCAAGGCAGCGCAGCGCAAGGTGGCCGAGCTCGAAGCGCAGCAGCAGAAAATCCTCGCGCAGATGAACAAGAATGCGCCCGTGGTCGCCACGCCCGAGCGCGAGCCGCACAAGGAAGTGCAGCCGCAGCTCAATGCCAAGGACCTGCTCGACACCGCCAAGGCGGTCGCGCGCATGGAGGCGGAAGTCGCCAAGAACATCGAGGAATACAACAAGCGTCCGAAGAAGACACAGATCACCGCGCGCACGCGTGAAGCGGGCTACGCGATGTACTACAAGGCGTTGCAGGAAAAGATCGAAAAGATCGGCACGCTGAATTTCCCGCAGAAAGACGGCAAGAAGCTGTACGGCGAGCTGGTGATATATATCCCGGTGTACCAGGACGGCAGCATTTACGACAAGGAAGGCGGCGTGCGGGTCGAGCGCAGTTCCGGCAACCTGGCGCTGGACGCGGCGGCGCTGACCATCGTACGGCGTTCGGCGCCGTTCGGCCGCTTCCCCGACAACATGCGCACCACCGGCGGCAAGGATGATATCTGGGAAGTCATCACACGCTTTCGTTTCACACGTGACGAGACGCTGCAGACCGACCTGAGCGGGTCCAACTAAGACAAGAAGACAGAGGCAGACACCATGGATGCATACGTCGTCATCGGCAATCCGATTGCCCACAGCAAATCGCCCGAAATCCATGCGCAGTTCGCTGCGCAGACCGGCCAGCAACTGACTTACGAGCGCCTGCTGGCGCCGCTGCAAGGCTTCAAGGCGGCGGTCAAGGTGTTCATCGCCAACGGCGGCAAGGGCGCCAACGTCACGGTGCCGTTCAAGCTGGATGCCCACGCCCTGGCGGATCGCCTGACCGAACGCGCGCGCCTGGCCGGCGCGGTCAATACCCTCAGATTCGACGGCGGCGAGATTCTCGGGGACAACACCGACGGCGCCGGGCTGGTGGCCGACATCGTGCACAACGCCGGCGTTGCGCTGGCCGGCAAGCGCGTGCTGCTGCTGGGCGCCGGCGGCGCCGCGCGCGGCGCGCTGCTGCCGCTGCTGGAGCAACAGCCGGCGGCGCTGACCATCGCCAATCGCACCCACGCCAAGGCGCAAGAGCTGGCTAGCCAATTCGCCGAATTCGGCCGGCTCGACGCCGCTGAATTCGCCGCCTTGCAAGGCAGCTTCGACGTCATCATCAACGCCACTTCCGCCAGCCTCGACGCCGATGTGCCGCCGCTGCCGGCGAGCGTGTTTTCCGGCGCCACGCTGGCCTACGACATGATGTACGGCAAGCAGCCGACGGTGTTCATGGAGTTCGCCCGTCGCCACGGCGCGGTCACCCGCGACGGCCTCGGCATGCTGGTCGAGCAGGCCGCCGAAGCCTTCCTGCTGTGGCGCGGCGTGCGGCCGGAAACCGCCGACGTCTTCAGCGCGTTGCGCCGCCAGCTCAGCCAGTAAGATCGTGAACCCGTTCCAGGGAAATTGTGTTGCGGCGCGTTGCTTGCGCTTGCAGCTTTGCCCGCCACCGACTACGCTTGTCCGCATCACGCCAAAAATACTCAGATAAAAAAATGAAGCTCCTGCGCAAGTTGTTCCTGTGGCTGATCGTCTTGCCGATCACCTTGCTGTTCCTGCTGCAACTGTATTTCTTCGTGCAGATCTGGTGGTGGGTCGATCATAATCCCGAATCCACCAGCTTCATGCGCCACCAGCTGTCGCTGCTGCAGGAAAAGAATCCCAATGCGCAGCTGCAATTCAAGTGGGTGCCGTACAACCGCATTTCCAACAACCTCAAGCGCGCCATCATTGCGTCGGAGGATTCCAATTTTTCCGAGCACGAAGGCGTGGACTGGGATGCGCTGCAAAAGGCGTACGAAAAGAACACCAAAAAAGGCAAGGTGGTGGCCGGCGGCTCGACCATTACCCAGCAGCTGGCCAAGAACCTGTTTCTGTCGGGCGAGCGCAGCTACCTGCGCAAGGCGCAGGAATTCATCATCACCTACATGCTCGAGTTCCTGATGGACAAGCAGCGCATCTTCGAGATCTATCTCAACGTGGTGGAGTGGGGTAACGGCGTGTTCGGCGCCGAAGCCGCATCGCTGCATTACTACAGCGCATCCGCCGCCAGCCTCGGCCCCAGCCAGGCGGCGCGGCTGGCGGTGATGTTGCCGCGCCCGCGCTTCTATGACAAGAATCCCGGCTCGGCCTACCTCGCCAATCGCACCGGACTGATCCTGCGCCGCATGAACGCAGCCGAACTGCCGCCGGCCAAACCGGTGGAAAAGCCGGCCGCCAAACCGGTCGCCAAGCCGCCGGCCAGGAAATAAGACCGCCGGGCACCGCCGTTGCAGGAACGTGCTTGCCTGCGGTGGAGCTAAAACGTACACTTGCGTTCGTTTCGCGGGCGGCCTTCTGCGGTGCATGTCGATTCAGCAAGTTTCTGCAGCCCGGCCGTACCGGCGTGTTGTCGGCGGCGCCAAAAGCGGCGCCTGCATCTTCAGTCGTCTTGTCCTGACAGTGAGATCACATGATTAATGTTTTTGTTTTGCAGAACGGTCGACTGAACCAGGTCAATATCGACAGCCGCAGCGATCTGGAAACGATTGCGCCGGTGTGGGTCGACCTGACCGAGCCGACCGACGACGAGCGTGCCTGGGTCAAGAGCATCTACGGCGTGACGCTGCCAGACGAAGACGAATTCAGCGACATCGAAGCCTCGGCGCGCTATTTCGAAGCCGAGAACGGCGACCTCCACCTGCGCACCGATTTCCTGTTCGAAGGCGACGACGACACCTCGGCCACCATGACGGTAGCCTTCATCCTGGCGCGCAATATCCTGTTTTCAGTGCATGCCGAAGACTTGCCGGTGTTTCGCCTGGTGCGCATGCGCGCCCGTTCGCGTCCCGGTTCGATCGGCGACTACCGCGACGTGCTGCTGGACCTGTACGAAACCGACGCCGAGTATTCGGCCGATGCGCTCGAAGGGATTTACCAGAAGCTCGAAGCGGTCAGCCACAGCGTGCTCAAGAAAAGCCTGTCCGACCAGGCTGCCGCCGAAGTGCTCAACACCATCGCCCACGAAGAAGACTTGAACGGCCGCATCCGCCGCAACATGATGGATACGCGCCGCGCGGTCAGCTTCCTGATGCGCGGCCGCCTGCTCAGCGCGGACCAGTTCGAGGACGCGCGCCAGATTCTGCGCGACATCGAATCGCTGGACGGCCACACCGCCTTCCTGTTCGACAAGATCAACTTCCTGATGGACGCCACCGTCGGTTTCATCAACATCAACCAGAACAAGATCATCAAGATCTTCTCGGTGGCCTCGGTCGCCTTCCTGCCGCCGACGCTGATCGCCAGCATCTACGGCATGAACTTCGACTGGATGCCGGAGCTGCATTGGGGTGGCGGCTACCCGCTGGCGATTGCGATGATGATCGGTTCGGCGATCGCGCCGTTCTGGTACTTCCGCCGGCGCGGCTGGCTGAACTGAGCACGGACAGGCAGCTTCCGCCAACCTGCTGTTCCAGTGTCAGGGCAGCGTGTTAAGGGTTTTCCAGCGGCCCTGTTCGGCGCGATACAAGGTGTAAGGAGGCGCTATCAGGCTGCCGTCGGGCGCGAACGAGATCGCCCCGGACAGCCCGTTGAATTTCATCTGATGCAGGATCGGCGACAGCAGGCGTGGATTGGTCGAGCCCGCGCGCTTCATGGCTTCGGCCAGCATATCCACTGCATCGTAGGCGAACCAGGTTCGGGGGATCAGCGGGGAGGTGTACTTTTCGCGATAGGCCTGCTCCAGCCGCTTGAAATTCTGTACTTTCTCCACCGGATGGCCATTCACCAGCACCAGCGTTCCTTCGGGATATTCCTCGGTCTTGCGCGGGAAAAGCGGGTTGACGGCGCCGCCTGCCAGCAGCAGTCGGGTTTGCAGGCCGAACTGGCGCAAGCGCACGGCGAAAGCGCTGGTCTGCGGCTCCACGCCGGCGAAGAACACCAGATCGGGGCTGGCGTTCCTGATCTTCGCCACGGCGGCGTTGAAATCCGAACTCTTGGCGTTGATTTTGTCGCTGTCCACGATCTGTCCGCCCTGGCGCGTCACGGCCGCTGCGAAGCCGCGCGCCAGCGCCTTGCCGAGCAGCGTGTCGTTGTCGATCAGCATGATGCGTTTGGCGCGCAGCACTTTGATGGCCGTTTCCGCCAGGTACTGCGAGGTGTATTCGCTGTGTCCGAGCAACTGGAAGACGGTTGAATAGCCGAGCTGCGTGAATTCGCGGCCGGACGAGGTCGGCGACAATTGCGGCACGCCGGCTTCGTTGTAGATTTTGGCGGCAGCGATGCTGGCGTCGGTGGTGAGGTGGCCGACCACGCCGACCACCCCGGCAGCAACAGCGGCACGGGCATTGATGACGGCCAGATTGAGGTCGTTCTTGTCGTCGGCGAGGAACAACCTCAGCACGATGTTCTTATCGCCGACGCGCAGTCCTTGCGCGTTGATCTTATCTACCGCAAATTGGGCCCCGTCGCGAGTGGTCTTGCCGCGCGGAATCGTCAGCGGACCGATCACGCCGATCAGCACGGTCTGGAATTGAGATGGCGGTGACGCTCCGTCCGCGGGCACAGCAGTCGCCGTCGTGGTCATGGCCGTGCACAGTGCAACACCAAACAAAAGAGAGAGGGTGCGGCGCATCGGAGCTCCTCGGGAAGGCTGACGGGTATTCATGCTACCTCCCTCGGTTGCGGCACATAGCGTGGAAAAGACGCGAGTTCGGCGCGCTCTTCCGGATTGTTTGTCTTCATGGAAACATTTTGTTGCCATCGCACTGCAGCGGCGTCTTGCGTGCGGGGAATGTCTGACAAGGATTTGAGCACTTATCCGATGTTGCAGCCCGGCATGCCCGTCGACAATAGGCATAAATAGGCACACACAGCCGCGCGCTGCACGCGTTCCCGCCCTCAGACACTCCAAGGACCCGGCAATGAAACATCATTACATCTCCCTGCTCGCCATCGGCTTGAGCATGCTGGCCATCCTCAATGGTTGCGCCGGTCCCGACTACCGTTCGCAGCCCAACAACGCGGGTGCGCCGCCGCCTTCCTATTCCTATAACACCACCGGCGTCATTGAAGCCATTGATGTCGCGCATGAAAACAGCAGCGGCGTCGGCGGTACGCTGATAGGCGGTGCGGTGGGCGGCTTGCTCGGCAATCAGATCGGCAGCGGCTCGGGACGCACGGCGGCAACCGTGGCCGGCGCAGTCGGCGGCGCCGTGGTGGGCAATCAGGTGCAGAAGAATCACGGCGGACGCGAAGTCTACAATATCCGCGTGCGCATGAATGACGGTTCTACTCAGACGTTCGCGCAGGACAGCGCCGGTGATCTGCGCATCGGAGATCGCGTGCGCCTCGACGGCGGCAGAGTTTACCGGTATTGATTAAGTCTGCAAATCCGGCGCGCCGGATTACCGATTATTGCGCCGGATAGAGACCGCCGAGCACGCGCAAACCGCGTGCGCCGGTGACGGCGGGCAGATTGCCTGGCAGGCGCAGGCAAAAGCGTTGCGCCAGCCAGGCGAAGGCCAATGCTTCCACATGATTGGGCGCCACGCCCAGCACTTCGGTCGACATGACCGGAACGGTGCGGCCCGCACTGGCCTGCAAGGCTTGCGCCAGCTGCTCCAGCAAGTACCCGTTGTAAGCGCCGCCGCCGCAGACATAGAGCGCAGCGGTGGCAGGTGCATGCGCGACGATGGCGTCGGCGATGGTGGTTGCGGTGAACGCCGTCAGCGTCGCCTGCACGTCAGCCGGCGGCAGCTGCGAGAAACCTTGCAGGCGCTGTTCCAGCCATTCGACGTGGAACAAGTCGCGGCCGGTGCTCTTGGGCGGCGGCAGCGCGAAATAGGCATCGCTGCGCAAGGCCGCCAGCAGGGCGGCGTCCACTTTTCCGGAAGCGCCCCAGGCGCCGTCGGCGTCATAGCTTTGACCCTGATGCCGCGCGATCCATGCATCCATCAATACATTGCCCGGACCGGTGTCGAAGCCTGAGGTGGCAGCTTGCCGGCCGGCAGGCAGGATGCTGATGTTGCTGATGCCGCCGATGTTGACCGCGACGCGCATCTCGCTGTCGCTGCCGAATACTGCCTGATGGAAGGCCGGCACCAGCGGTGCGCCCTGGCCTCCGGCGGCGACGTCGCGGCTGCGGAAGTCGGCGATGACGTCGATGCCGCACAGTTCGGCCAGCAGGCTGGGGTTGTTGGTCTGGCGCGTATAGCCGAGTTCGGGGCGATGGCGGATGGTTTGTCCATGCACGCCGACCGCGCGAATGTATGCCGCAGGAATCGCGCTTTTTTCAAGCAGTTGCGCCACGCATTGCGCGTAATGATTGGCCAACTGGTTCGCGGCCAATGCTTCGCGCTGCAATTCATTCTCGCCGTTGGATTGCAGCGCCATCAGCGCGGCCCGCAAATCTTGCGGGAACGGCACGTAGGCCGTCGCCAGCGTCGCCATCGGCTGGCCGTCGTCGGGCAGTGAAGCGAGCACGCCGTCAACGCCGTCCAGGCTGGTGCCGGACATCAGGCCGATATACAGGGATGAGGAGGCGGAGCGCTGCGGCGAAGAGAGTTCGGCGGGCATAAAAAAACCGGTGATGGAGTCGCTGCAATTCTACAGCGATTCCATCACCGGTTTTGAGTCCCGGAGGTTCCGGCGGATCGTGAACAGGTTCTTAGCGCGATGCCACCGTCAGGTTGCCGTTTTCACCGGCCGGACGCAGGAGCGAAAGACGGCGGTTCATGTCGGTGGAGACCGCGCGGAAACGCGCCAGTTGACCGCCGCTCAGCGGTTGCGCATTCGGCACGTCGACCGACAGCGGATTGCGCGGCACGTTGCTGACGCGGAATTCGTAGTGCAGATGCGGGCCGGTAGCCCAGCCGGTCATGCCGACAAAGCCGATCACTTCACCCTGGCTGATCTTGTCGCCCTTGCGCAGGCCGGTAGCGAAGCGGCTCATGTGGCCGTAAGCGGTGGAATAATTGTTCCAGTGCTTGATCACGACGATGTTGCCGTAGCCGTTTTGCTTGCCGACGAAGTCAACCACGCCGTCGCCCGAAGCATGAATCGGTGTGCCGGTCGGTGCTGCAAAGTCGACGCCGGTGTGCTGCTTCCAGATGCCGAGGATGGGGTGCACGCGCATCGAGAAGCCCGATGAAATACGCGTGAAGGCCAGCGGCGACTTGAGGAAGGCTTTCTTCAGCGACTTGCCGTCGAAGGAGTAATAGCCGCCGCCGATCTTGCTGCCCGGTTCGTCGAACCAGACCGCCTGGTAAGTGTTGCCGGCGTTGCTGAATTCGCCTGCCAGCACGCGGCCGGTGCGCACCGGTTCGCCATTGTTGTAGAAGGTTTCATAGACCACGTTGAAGCGGTCGCCGCGGCGCAGGTCGGACGCGAAGTTGATGTTGGTGGAGAACATGTCGACCAGTTGGGTCGCCACGCTGTCCGGGATCTGCGCATTATCGGTCGCCGCGAACAGCGACGAGCGGATCTGGCCGGAGCGCATTTCGACGCGGCGTTCCAGTACGGCCGGCGCGGTGCTGGCCTTGAACGTGTCGCCGCTGCGTTCGATCACGAGATTGTTGACCTGCTGGCCGTCGCGGCCGTCGCTCAGCGTCGCGGTCAGCTGTTGCAGCTCGCCATCTTCGGAAGTGCGCGCCATCACGCGCTTGCCGGCGCGCAATTGCATGACCGCGCGGGCCAGGGTGTCGGACTTGATGAAGTTGGCGGCGGCCTCGTCGTCCACGCCCAGGCGTGTCAGCAGCGTGGCCAGCGTGTCGCCGGAACGGACTTTTTCTTCGTTGACGTAAAACTCTTCACGGTCTTCCAGTTGCGCGACCTGTTGTTGCAAATCCGGCAAGGCCAGATCCTTGACGATGGCGTGGACCGGCGCATCGGAAGTGTCGGGCTCGGCCGGGGCGAAGCCGGCGGCGCCGATCGTGAAGGCGCCGAGGAACAGGGCGCCTGCGGACAGGATCTTGGTCTTGCGGGAAGAACCGTGGAATTTCTCCTGGCAGAGGAGATGGGTGGTGCGGTATAGGGAGGCGACGCGCGCGAATTTATCTTTAGGGAACATGCAATACGTTAAAATCTACCGTTTACGCTTGTTCCGAATCCTGTTGCAGGATGGCAATGAAGTTGGCGGATCGTTCCGCGCTGCCGGTGTGGTGAAACATACGACCGGCCAACCAGGTTGCCATTCAACCGCAAGCAGCGTCAATGACTCCCCGATGACGCACGCTTTTTACAGATTCTCGACAGGCGATGAATGCTAAATTCTCTGCTGATTGCGCTTCTAGATGGCGTGCGGCAGAAAGACGAAAGCGCGATTATAGCAAAGCGTCAATCCGGTACTGTCCTACAAAAGCCTATTTTTTAGTTATATCAATGAACGCCGAACAGCCTACACCCCAAACTCTCCTGCCCCTGTCCGATAAAGTCCAGGAAGCGCTGGCCATCACCAAGCGCGGCGTTGACGAATTGCTCATCGAAAACGAATTTGCGCAAAAACTGGCGCGCGCCGAAAAGAGCGGCCAGCCGCTGCGCATCAAGCTGGGCCTCGATCCGACTGCGCCCGACCTGCATCTGGGTCACACCGTGGTCCTGAACAAGATGCGCCAGCTGCAGGACCTCGGTCACAACGTGATTTTCCTGATCGGCGATTTCACTTCGATGATCGGCGACCCGTCCGGCCGCAACGCCACCCGCCCGCCGCTCACGCGCGAGCAGATCGAGGTCAACGCCAAGACCTATTTCGCCCAGGCCAGCCTGGTGCTGGATGCGGCCCGGACCGAGATCCGCTACAACTCCGAATGGTGCGACCCGCTCGGCAGCCGCGGCATGATCCAGCTGGCTTCGCGCTATACCGTGGCGCGCATGATGGAGCGCGACGATTTCACCAAGCGATTCAAGGAAGGCACGCCGATTTCGGTGCATGAGTTCCTTTATCCGCTGATGCAGGGTTATGACTCGGTCGCGTTGAAGTCTGACCTCGAGCTGGGCGGCACCGACCAGAAGTTCAACCTGCTGGTGGGCCGCGAGCTGCAAAAGGATTTCGGCCAGGAGCCGCAGTGCATCCTGACCATGCCGCTGCTGGAAGGCCTGGACGGCGTCGACAAGATGTCCAAGTCCAAGAACAATTACATCGGCATCACCGAACCGGCCAACACCATGTTCGCCAAGGTGATGAGCATTTCCGACGTGATGATGTGGCGCTATTACGAACTGCTGTCGTTCCGTTCGATCGCCGACATCGCCGGCTTCAAGGCCGAGGTCGCCGAAGGCAAGAATCCGCGCGACATCAAGGTGGCGCTGGCGCAGGAAATCGTCACGCGCTTCCACTCGCAACAGGCGGCCGAAGATGCGCTGGCCGATTTCGTCAACCGCTCCAAGGGCGGCATTCCGGATGATGTGCCGGAAGTCAGCCTGACCGGCGCGCCGCTGGGCATCGGCCAGCTGCTCAAGCAGACCAACCTGTGCGCCTCGACTTCGGAGGCCTTGCGCATGGTGGAGCAGGGCGGCGTGCGCATTGACGGTACGGTGATCAGCGACAAGGGGCTCAAGGTCGACGCCGGCGTATTCGTCGTGCAGGTCGGCAAGCGCAAGTTCGCCCGCGTTACCTTGTCGCAATGACAGCGACGGCAGCAGCGTCATGATCGGATTGTTGCAACGAGTCCGCAAAGCTGATGTCGTAGTGGAAGGCGAGCAGGTCGGGGCCATCGGTGCAGGCCTGATGGTGCTGGTCTGCGCCGAACGCGGCGACACCGTCAGGGAAGCCGACGGGCTGCTGACCAAGCTGCTGGCCTATCGCGTGTTTGCCGACGAGGCCGGCAAGATGAATCGCAGCGTGACCGACGTGCTGGGCGGCTTGCTGCTGGTGCCGCAGTTCACGCTGGCGGCCGACACCCGCTCCGGCACGCGGCCGTCGTTCACGCCGGCCGCACCGCCGGCGGAAGGCAAGCACCTGTTCGATCATTTCGTTACGCAGGCAAAAGCCCGCCACGGCGTGGTGGAGACCGGCCGCTTCGGCGCCGACATGCAGGTCTCCTTGACCAATGACGGGCCCGTCACGTTCTGGCTGCAGGTAAAACCGGCTGCCACCTGACGATAGTTGATGGCATTCAATAGCAGGCTGATTTTCAAAGGAGAGCACATATGAAACTCTGGAGCGATTCTTTTCAGGACGGCGCAGTCATTCCGGGCGAATTCGCCTTTGCCGTCGCCGATCCCAAAAACCACGTAGCCTTGTCGTCCAACAAAAACCCGCACCTGGCCTGGAGCGATCTGCCTCCCGGGACCAGGTCGCTGGTGCTGGTGGTGCATGATCCCGATGTGCCGTCGCGCGGCGACGACGTCAACCAAGAAGGCAAGACCGTGCCGGCCGATTTGCCGCGCGTCGATTTCTTCCACTGGACAATGGTGGATATTCCGGCCGGCGTCACCGAGCTGGCCGCGGGGCAATTCAGCAGCGCCGTCACCACGCGCGGCAAGGCCGGCCCGGCGATTCCCGGCGATCCGCTGTCGGGCGCGCGCCACGGCCTCAACGACTACACCAGCTGGTTCGCCGGCGACGGCGACATGAGCGGCGATTACTTCGGCTACGACGGTCCGTGCCCGCCGTGGAACGACGCCATCGCGCATCGTTACATTTTCACGCTGTACGCCATCGACCAGGAACAACTGACCGTCACCGGCAAGTTCACCGGCACCGACGTGCACAATGCGCTGCAAGGCCACGTGCTGGCGCAGGCGGCCATCACCGGCACGTACACGCTCAATCCCGACCTGATCAAGTAATCAGCAACTACCGCACGCGCCATGATCGCCACGCCCGCCAAGACCTCTACGACCGCCACGGCCGCCACGACTGATATCTTGCTGATTCGCCACGGCGAGACCGACTGGAATGTCGACAAACGGCTGCAAGGCCACATCGATATTCCGCTCAACGCCGAAGGGCGGCGGCAGGCGGCGGCGCTGGGCCGGGCGCTCGGCAGCGAGCCGCTCGACGCGATCTACGCCAGCGACCTGCAACGCGCGCGCGACACGGCGCAGGCGGTCGCCGCGCTGCAGGGCAAGGACGTGCACGTCGATGCAGCGCTGCGCGAACGCTGCTATGGCGGCTTCGAAGGCCTGCAGCATCACGACATCGCACAGCGTTATCCGCTGGACTATGCCGCCTGGAAAGCACGCGAACCCGATGCCCGCTATCCGGCCGGAGAACGCATCGCCGAAACCATGCGCGAATTCTCCGAGCGCACCGTCGGTGCGGTCACGCGCCTGATTCGCCACAGCAACGCCCTGCAGCACCGCAAGATCGCTATCGTCACGCATGGCGGCGTGCTCGAATGCATCTATCGCTGGTCGCGCCGGACCGGCTTTGGGCACGCGCGCGATTTCGACATCTTCAACGCCGGCATCAATCGCATGCAATGGGATGGCGAGCACCTCCACATCGCGCAGTGGGCCGACGTGGCGCATTTGTCGGCCGGCGTGCTGGACGAGGTCGATCGCTAAACCCCTTCCTGCCTTCCCGTTCCGTTCTGTCGGGCTGGATACGACGCCGGGTGGCAATTCTTGTCGCTTCGTCAAATGTGTTGTCGCCGCTGCGCTGCAAGACCGATTCTTGTTGGGGCGCACGGCCAATCGCGCTAAAATGACGCCCTTCCCCTGCAACCACACGACCGCACCGTCCAACGACCCGTGAATATCGGCCCGCATTCCCTGCGCAATAACGTTTTCGTCGCCCCGATGGCTGGTGTGACGGATCGGCCTTTCCGCCAGTTGTGCAAGCAACTGGGGGCGGGTTACGCCGTGTCGGAGATGGCGGCCTCGGATCCGCGCTTGTGGCAAAGCGAGAAGACGTCGCGCCGCACCAACCACGACGGCGAGATGGAGCCGAAGGCGGTGCAGATCGCCGGCGCCGATCCCGCCATGCTGGCCGATTGCGCGAAACATAACGTCGACCGCGGCGCGCAGATCATCGACATCAACATGGGCTGCCCGGTCAAGAAGGTGTGCAACAGCTGGTGCGGTTCGGCCTTGCTGCAAAACGAAAAGCTGGTCGGCCAGATTCTCGACGCGGTCGTCAATGCGGTCGACGTGCCGGTGACGCTGAAATTCCGCACCGGCTGGAACCGCGAAAACAAGAACGCCCTGGCCATCGCCGCCATGGCCGAACAAAGCGGCATCGCCATGCTGACGCTGCACGGCCGTACGCGCGCCGACGGCTACAGCGGCGAAGCCGAGTACGAAACGATTGCCGCCGTCAAGGCGGCGGTGAAGATTCCGGTGGTCGCCAACGGCGACATCACCACGCCCGAGCGTGCACGGCATGTGCTGGCGGTGACCGGCGCCGACGCCGTCATGGTCGGCCGCGCAGCCCAGGGACGGCCGTGGATCTTCCGCGAAATCGATCACTTCCTGCGCACCGGCACGCATTTGCCGGCGCCGATGGTAGCGGAAGTGCAGGAACTGATGCTGGAACATCTGCAGGCGCACTACGCGTTTTACGGCGAGTATCTCGGCGTACGCACGGCGCGCAAGCACATAGGATGGTATGTCCGCGACCTGCCGGAGGGGGAACAATTCCGGCAGCGCATGAACCGTCTCGAAGATTGCCAGCTGCAATGGAACGCAGTGCGCGATTTCTTTGAATCGCAGGCGGCATATGGCGAGCGGTTACAATACGGGATTGCCGATCAGCCGCTGGCAGCATAGCTGCGAGGCGGATTGGCCTGGACTTGGAGCCAGCGGCTTTTCATTGATCAACACACTAAAAAGAACAGAAGCATTTCGTAATGAGTAAAGAAAGTATCGAGGATGTCGTCAGGAAGAGCCTTGACAAGTATTTCAAGGACCTGGGCGAGCAGCTGCCATCGAATGTCTATGACATGGTTGTTTTGACGGTCGAGAAACCGATCTTCGAAGCAGTGATGGCGCGCGCCGACGGCAATCAGTCGCAAGCCGCAGAAATTCTCGGCATCAACCGCAATACCCTGCGCAAGAAATTGCAGCAGCACGGCTTGCTGTAACACTTGCATGCGGCGGTGCGCCTGCCAGCGCATCGCCGGTCACACCTACACCGTCGCCGAATTCCTTCATCCACGCAGTTCTTCTTCTCCTTCATGCCATCATGATCAAACAAGCACTCATCTCCGTTTCCGACAAAGCCGGCGTGCTCGACTTTGCGCGCGCGCTGTCCGCCATGGGCGTCAACATCCTGTCCACTGGCGGCACCGCCAAGCTGCTGGCCGACAACGGCGTCAAGGTGACCGAAGTCGCCGACTACACCGGTTTCCCGGAAATGCTGGATGGACGCGTCAAGACGCTGCATCCCAAAGTGCATGGCGGCATCCTGGCGCGCCGCGATTTCCCCGAGCATGTCGCCGCCCTGGACAAGCACGGCATCCCGACCATCGACATGGTGGTGGTGAACCTGTATCCGTTCCAGCAGACCGTCGCCAAGGAAGAATGCTCGCTGGAAGACGCGATCGAAAACATCGACATCGGCGGCCCGGCAATGCTGCGTTCGTCGGCCAAGAACCACAAGGATGTGGTCGTGATCTGCGATCCGACCGACTACGCCGGCGTGCTGGCCGACCTGCAAAACGGCGGCGACCTGCCGTACGAAAAGCGCTTTGCACTGGCCAAGAAAGTATTCGCCCACACTGCACAATACGACGGCGCCATCACCAACTATTTCACCTCGCTGGGCGAAGACAAGCAACATGCCACGCGCAGTGCCTATCCGGAAACCCTGAACCTGCACTTCGAAAAAGTCCAGGACATGCGCTACGGCGAGAACCCGCATCAATCGGCCGCGTTCTACCGCGACGTCAAGAAGGTCGACGGCGCGCTGGCCAATTACACCCAGCTGCAAGGCAAGGAACTGTCGTTCAACAACATCGCCGATGCCGACGCCGCGTGGGAATGCGTCAAGACCTTCGATGCCGCCGACACGACCGCCTGCGTCATCATCAAGCACGCCAATCCATGCGGCGTGGCGATCGGCGCCAATCCGCTGGAGTCGTACAGCAAGGCCTTGCAGACTGATCCGACTTCGGCCTTCGGCGGCATCATCGCCTTCAATCGCGAACTCGACGGCGCGGCCGCCGAAGCGGTCGCCAAGCAATTCGTCGAAGTGCTGATCGCACCGTCCTTCAGCGCCGAAGCGAAGAAGATTTTCGCCGCCAAGCAAAACGTCCGCCTGCTGGAAATCCCGCTCGGCAACGGCCTCAATGCGCATGACTTCAAGCGCGTCGGGGGCGGCCTGCTGGTGCAATCGCCGGACGCCAAGAACGTGCTGCTGGCCGACGTCAAGGTCGTCAGCAAGAAGCAACCGACACCGCAGCAATTGCAGGACCTGATGTTCGCCTGGCGCGTCGCCAAGTTCGTCAAATCCAATGCGATCGTTTTCTGCGGCAACGGCATGACGCTGGGTGTCGGCGCCGGCCAGATGAGCCGTATCGACTCCGCCCGCATCGCTTCGATCAAGGCGCAGAATGCGGGCCTGACGCTGGCCGGATCGGCAGTGGCGTCGGATGCCTTCTTCCCGTTCCGCGACGGCCTGGACGTGGTGGTCGACGCTGGTGCGACCTGCGTGATCCATCCGGGCGGTTCGATGCGCGATCAGGAAGTGATCGATGCAGCGAATGAACGCGACGTCGTGATGCTGCTGACCGGTACGCGCCACTTCCGCCACTGATTCTTCTCTGGCGCTGCAACACGGCATCCAAGCCCGGCACACGTGCCGGGCTTGTTGTTTTTTGCGTGGGGTGAAGTCCGATGTTGGCATCAAGGCAATTTTTCGATGGATAATGAGCGATCACTTTCTCTCGTGGGAGGTTGCCGATGAACCGTCCGTTGCTGTCGTGTCGTAACGAGAATCCTCGCTCTCCTGCGTGGCGCATTGGTGTGTTTCTGCTGCTGTCTTGGGTCGGTCTCAGCGGTTTTCCTGTCCCCGCCTCGTCTCAGGAAACCCACGAAATCAAGGTCGTCATCGGTTTTCTGGCGCCCCTCAGCGGATCCAATCAGGCGCGGGGCGCCAGCATGATCAACGGCGCACAACTGGCGATCGATGAACTCAACAAGAAAGCCATCAAGGTCAACAACACCAGGGCCGTCTTTGAACTGATCCCGCAAGACGATCGTTTCGACGCCAACGCCGGCAAACTGGCGACGGATTATCTGCTCAAGAGAAACCTCACGGCGCTTGTCTGCCATAGTTCCACGGTATGCATCGCCACTGCCGCACAGGTCCAGGCCGCGCGCATCCCTTACATCTCGGTCGGCGCGACCAACCACAAATTCACGCAGCTCGGCTACGACAACACATTTCGCATGTTCGGCCACAGCGAACAGGGCGGCATTCTTTTCGGGCACTATGTGTATGACGACCTCAAGGTCGATCGCATGGCGGTGATCGACGACAAGACGCCGTCTGGCACGGCGATGGCGGATCAGTTCAGCGAGGGCTTCCGGAAAGCAGGGGGGCTTTTGCTCGGTCGGTACTCGGTCAGCGACAAGACCTCCGATTTCAACCAGGTGCTGGCCGATATCAAGGAGAGCAGGGCGGATGCGATATTCTGGGGCGGCACGCATTTGCAGGCCGCCAACATGATAGTGAACGCGAAGCGGCTGGGCGTGAATACGCGCTTCCTGAATGCGATGAACGGCATGAACAACCGGAACTTCCTGAACCAGGTCAACGGCGCCGGCAATATCTTTACGCTGGAATCGGACCAGCAACGAGATAAACTGCCAGGATGGAAGAATTTTGAAAAGAATTATGTCGCGCGGTTTTCTTCATCGTATATCGACGTCAGCAGTTTACGCGCCTATGATACGGTGCAGACGGTGGGCGAAGCGATTCGCTCGGGCAATTCCGTCGATCCGCGCAAACTGATCGAAGCGTTGCACGCGGAAAAATTCAAGGGACTGACCGGCGTGATTTCGTTTGACCGGGAAGGCAACCTGAATGATCCCGTGTTTACCGTGTATGAAGCACAGGGCGGCGACTGGAAAATAGTGAAGGCGCTCAAGGGGCGTTGATTGCCTTCTCGCCCGGATCTCCTTCTGAAACGATTGACTCACATTCTGTTTGCATGAAAATTATCGGCATCGACCCCGGCTTGCGCACCACCGGCTTTGGCGTGATCCACAAGCAGGGCAGCAAGCTCACCTATATCGCGTCCGGCACCATCAAGACGCCGGACGGCGATCTGGCGCCGCGGCTCAAGGTCATCCTGGACAGCGTCGGCGAAGTCATCCAGACGTATTCACCCGATTGCGCCGCGATCGAAAAAGTCTTCGTCAACGTCAACCCGCAATCCACCTTGCTGCTCGGCCAGGCGCGCGGTGCTGCGATCTGCGCGCTGGTGCAGGCCGACCTGCAGGTAGCGGAATACACTGCGCTGCAGGTCAAGCAAGCCGTCGCCGGTCACGGCAAGGCGCAGAAGCAGCAGGTGCAGGACATGGTGCAGCGCCTGTTGGCGCTGCCGGGTTTGCCGGGCACCGACGCGGCAGATGCGCTCGGCGTAGCGATCTGCCATGCGCATAGCGGCGAGATCCTCAGCGCGCTTGGCGGACTGGCGCCGGCGCTTGCGAAGAAAGGCCTGCGCATGCGCGGCGGCCGTCTGGTCGGCTAATCCTTCTTGAATATCTTCAGCACGCGTTGCACCAGCGTCACCAGCAGCAGCACCACACCGCCGGCGATCACGCCAAACACCGCATCCAGCACCGACGGCGCCACTGCCGACAACAAGCCGCCAATGGCCGGTATTGCCGCCAGCGGCGCACTGACGCCGGCGATCCAGTGATGCGCCGGCGCAAAGCCGTGCGTCAGAATTCCGCCGCCGACCATGAACATCGCCACCGTGCCGATCACGGTCAGACTCTTCATCATGATCGGCGCCGCGACCAGGATGGCGCGGCCGATGCGGCGGCCGAATGCGCCGCCGGTGCGCAGCAGGTAGAGGCCGCCATCGTCGAGCTTGACGATGCCCGCGACCACGCCGTAGACCCCGACCGTCATGATCAGCGCGATACCGGCCAGCACCGTGATCTGCTGCTGCAACGGCGCGCCGGCGACCGTGCCCAGCGTGATGGCGATGATCTCCGCCGACAGGATGAAGTCGGTGCGGATGGCGCCCTTGATCTTGTCCTGCTCGCTTTCGGCGGCTTCAGGAGCGGCAGCCTCGTCAAGGTGTTCTTCTTCGTGCGGCAGATACTTGTGCGCCAGTTTTTCGAAGCCTTCAAAGCACAGGAAGGCGCCGCCCAGCATCAGCAGCGGCGTCACCGCCCACGGCGCGAAGGCGCTGATCGCCAACGCGGCAGGCACCAGGATCGCCTTGTTCTTCAGCGAACCGAGCGCCACCGCCCACACCACCGGCAATTCGCGGTCGGCGTTGACGCCGGACACCTGCTGCGCATTGAGCGCCAGATCATCGCCCAGCACGCCTGCGGTTTTCTTGGCTGCGACCTTGGTCATTGCGGAAACGTCGTCGAGGATGCCGGCGATGTCGTCGATCAACGCGAAAAAGCTGCTGCCTGCCATGGGATCCTTGCGTGGTTATGGGTACGTGAGGCCAGACGATAGCCCGGCAAGGTGCTTCAAGGCAAGCGTACGGGGCTGCCTTGGCGGATTCATATACTGTTTATCCGAACAGTACTGTATCATTCCACCATTCATCTTTCTGCCCAGCCATCATGATCGGTCGCCTCTCCGGAATCCTGCTCGAAAAAAATCCCCCGCAATTGCTGGTCGACTGCAACGGCGTCGGATATGAAGTCGGCGTGCCGATGAGCACCTTCTACAACCTGCCGGGCCTCGGCGAAAAAGTGGTGCTGCTGACGCACCTGGCGATCCGTGAAGACGCACACGTGCTGTTCGGCTTCGGCAGCGCCGAAGAGCGCAACACCTTCAAGGAACTGATCAAGATTTCCGGCGTCGGTGCGCGTACGGCGCTGTCGATCCTGTCCGGCATGTCCGTCAGCGATCTGGCGCAGGCCGTGACGCTGCAGGAAGCCGGGCGTCTCACCAAGGTCCCCGGCATCGGCAAGAAGACCGCCGAACGCCTGTTGCTCGAACTCAAGGGCAAGCTCGGCGCCGACCTCGGCGTGGTCGGCGGCGCGGTGCATCACGATGCGACTTCGGATATCCTCAACGCCTTGCTGGCGCTCGGTTATTCCGACAAGGAAGCAACCCTGGCGCTCAAGCAGGTGCCGGCCGACGCCAGTGTCTCCGACGGCATCAAGCACGCGCTGAAAGCACTATCCAAAGCCTGAACGGTAAATCATGAGCATCCAGACCGACGACTTTTCCGAACAACGCATCATTGCCGCCACGCCGGCCTCGGCCAACGAGGAGGCAATCGAACGCGCCCTGCGGCCCAAGCAGCTCGATGAATACGTCGGCCAGGAAAAAGTGCGCGGCCAGCTCGAGATCTTCATCTCGGCGGCGCGCCAGCGCGGCGAAGCGCTTGATCACACCTTGCTGTTCGGTCCGCCGGGTCTCGGCAAGACCACCATGGCGCACATCATCGCGCGCGAAATGGGCGTCAACCTGCGCCAGACTTCCGGCCCGGTGCTGGAGCGCGCGGGCGATCTCGCAGCGCTGCTGACCAATCTCGAAGCCAACGACGTGCTGTTCATCGACGAGATCCATCGGCTGTCGCCGGTGGTGGAAGAAATCCTCTATCCCGCGCTCGAGGACTACCAGATCGACATCATGATCGGCGAAGGCCCGGCGGCGCGTTCGGTGCGCCTCGACCTGCAGCCGTTCACCCTGGTTGGCGCCACCACGCGCGCCGGCATGCTGACTAATCCGCTGCGCGACCGCTTCGGCATCGTCGCGCGCCTGGAGTTTTACACGCCACCCGAACTGGCGCGCATCGTCACGCGCAGCGCCGGCCTGCTGAACGCGCCGATCGTCGAAGAAGGCGCGCTGGAGATCGCCAGGCGCAGCCGCGGCACCCCGCGCATCGCCAACCGCCTGCTGCGCCGCGTGCGCGACTATGCCGAAGTCAAGGGCAACGGTCGGATCACGCAAGCGATGGCGGATGCTGCGCTGGTCATGCTCGACGTCGATCCGGTCGGGTTCGACGTGATGGATCGCAAGCTGCTCGAAGCGGTGCTGTTCAAATTCAACGGCGGCCCGGTCGGTCTCGACAATCTGGCCGCGGCAATCGGCGAAGAACGCGACACCATCGAAGACGTGCTCGAGCCTTACCTGATCCAGCAAGGCTATCTGCAGCGCACGCCGCGCGGTCGCGTGGCGACGCCGGCGGCGTACACTCACTTCGGCGTGACCGCGCCGCGCACCGGTCCCAACGGCGATCTTTGGGCCGGTTGAATTCTCCCTGCGGAAATTGTATCGGCGCTGCCGCCGGTACACTTCATCCGATGGCCATCACTTCCATGCGTGCCGATCGGCAACAGCTGTTGAGCAGCGTCAACTCACGTTCAAACTGAACTGGCCTGACCATTTGGCCGGGTGATTGCATCGCCTGAAAAATGTCTCGCCATGTCGTCAATTCATTAGAAATTTGCCAAGAATTTCATGCGATCTTCTTGTGATTTCTTTATTTTCACTTGTGCAAAAATTAATCGTCACCGACAATGGATAGCTAATCACTATCTTTGTGGGCGAGCCTCTCATGCTTATGTCGAGCCAAGCCAGCAGGTACGCGCATCAACTCCTCGATGCCCGTGCAAACACACGCCTGTTGCCGCTCCTGTCCTCTTCCCAACCGCTGTCCGTTGACGATGCCTACGACATCGCCCGCCGTATCGTCGATATCCGCGTGGCGCAAGGCGAACAGCCGGTCGGCCGCAAAATCGGCTTCACCGTGCACAAGACCTGGGACAAATACGGCGTTACCGACGACACCCGCATTCCGATCTGGGCGCACATCTACGACTCCACGGTGCGCTACGCCGAAGACAATCACGGCAAGCAATGCCTGCGCGGTGCGCTGCAGCCGCGCATCGAACCGGAAATCGTCTTCAAGCTCGGCCGGGCGCCGTCGCGCGACGCGACCATCGACGAACTGGCCGAATGCATCGAATGGATGGCGCACGGTTTCGAGATCGTCACCTGTCCGTTCGCCAACTGGGAATTCACGGTAGCCGATTCGATCGCCGCCTTCGGCCTGCATGGCACGCTCATCATCGGCGAGCCGCATGTGCTGTCGTCGGCTACGCGCCACAACCTGCCGCAGATCCTGGCGAGCGCCAGCGTGTCATTGTCGAGCAGCACCGACAGCACCGGCCGGCTGCATGCCGCGGGCTTCTTCAACGACGAAGCCGACAGCCCCTTGCACGCGCTGTGGCACCTGCATCAGCTGCTCAACACCCAGCCGCAATTCACGCCGCTGCAAGCCGGCGAAATCATTACCACCGGCACCTGGACCGACGCCTATCCGGTGGAAGCCGGGCAGACCTGGATCACGGCATTTTCCGGCGTCGCCTTGCCGGGACTGACGGTGTCGTTTGTCTGATACCCGCGCGTTCGCTGCATGCCGCACTTCTCATCGGACCCGTTGCGGTCCGATGTTTTTTCGAGAGCCGATGTGAGAGCCGCGACGTGAGAGCTGATTATGCAAATCTGGGTTGATGCCGATGCCTGTCCGGGCGTCATCAAGGACATGTTGTTCCGTCTCGCCGAGCGCACGCACATCCAGGTTACGCTGGTGGCGAACAAACTCCTGCGCGTGCCGCCATCGCGCTTCATCAAAGCTGTTGTCGTGCCGGCCGGCTTCGACGTCGCCGACAAGGAGATCGTCAGGCTGACGCAACCCGGCGACCTGATCATCACCGCCGACATTCCGCTGGCAGCAGAGGCCATCGCCAAGGGTGGGGCTGTGCTTAATCCGCGTGGCGAAATGTATTCCGCCGACAATATCCAACAGCACCTGACCATGCGCAATTTCATGGAAGAGCTGCGCAGCAGCGGCGTGGAAACCGGTGGACCTGCTGCGTTCAGTCAGAGCGATGGCCGCGCCTTCGCACGCCAGCTCGACAGCTATGTCGCCAAATACAAGCCGGCGCCATAACCCGCAGTGTCGGTCGTTCACTTTGCCGTGAAGACGCGCAGCGGCACCCACTTTTGCTGCTCCATGCTGTACAGCGTATAGGCGGGCTTAAGCAGCGTGCCATTGGCGTCAAAGGAAATGGTGCCGGTGATGCCGCTGTATTTTATTTCGTGCAGCGCGTCGACGATCTTGCCGCGATCCAGCGAGTTGGCCTTCTTGGCCGCGGCAACCAGCACGTGCACGCTGTCGTAGGCGTATGCCGCAAACGGCAGCATCTCCATATTGAATCTCTCCATGTATTTTTTTTGCAGCGCCACTACGCCTGGACGTTTTTCCATCGGCGTGCTGGGTAGGATAGCCATCAGGCTGATGTTGATCTTCTCGGCATTGCGCAGGAAGTTGCCGGTCACGACGCTGCCGGTGATCAGCAACTTTGCAGACAGGTTGAAGCGGTGCAGGTTGCGCGCCAGCACATCGCTCTGAATCACGCGCCCGCTGAAAAAAATCAGATCCGGTTTGACCTGCTGGGCTTTTTGCAGCGGGGCGTTGAAGTCGGAGGTCTTGCCGTTGACCGACGTCCGGTACACGATCTCGCCGCCCGCCGCCTTGACATGGGCCGACAGATAATCGGCCATGCTGGTGCCGAGATAGGCGCCATCGTCCAGCACGAATACGCGCTTGAGTTGCTGTTCCCTGACCAGATAGTCGGCAGCATAGGCGAGGCCGGCATCATCGGTGCCAAGGATCTGGAAAGCGGTCTTGAAAGACTTCTCAGTGAAGCCGCGGCTCCACGATGCCGGAGACACCTGCGCCATTCCCGCTTCGTTATAGATGGGGGCCGCAGCCACTGTGGCGTTGCTGGTCCAATGGCCGACGACGCCAATGGCTTTGCTGCCGGCGAAGTAACGGGCAATGTATTCGGCAATGCGCGGATCGGCTTTGTCGTCTTGTTCGACGAGTTCAAAAATCACCGCCTGGCCATTGATGCGCGGGACGCCCTTATTGATTTCTTCGATGGCGAGGATCGCCGCATTGCGCCCGTTCCTGGCATTGATCTCGCTCAGCGGTCCGGCAAAGCCGATCGGAACGATCTTTACTGGCAGATCGGTTGCCGAGGCTGCCGCCGCTAGAGCTGAAATGAATAGCACAGACACGACGTGTCGCGAAAGAAAGCCATGCCACCGTTGCCACATACGCCCCCCGGTCTGAAGCCATACGTTTTGCGGAATGGGATTGCAGGGAATCACGATGCTCCCGACGAACCTGAAAGAGCAGGTCCGGTCCCATGAAAAAACACTTATTTTTTATATGATTTTCAGTGACAGCGAACTTGATTATAAAACAAGAAAACCGCCGCGCCGGACAAAAATGTCGCGCAAAAACAAAAGCGGCCGAAGCCGCCTTGTTGTCCGGAAACACTGATGCGGCCTAATCTTCGCGCACCCAGGTCTGGGTACGGCCCAATATCGGCATGCCGATGTAGCCGCGCACGTTGAGCTTCTTGCCGTCTTCGATGACGGTCAGCTTGCTCTTGTACAACTTGCCGTTGGCAGGATCGAGAATCTGTCCGCCGTTGTATTCATCGCCGTCCTTCTTCAGGCCGGAGAGGATGGTCATGCCGATGATGGGCTGATCCTTGAGCGCGCCTTCGCACTTTTCGCACTTGGGATTCTGCTCTTCTTCGGCGGGGCGAAACAGCTTCTCGATCTTGCCCTTGAGCTCGCCGTCGCTCTCGGTGATGCGGATCAGCGCCTTCGGTTTGCCGGTGGCGTCGTCGATGTTCTTCCACAAGCCCACGGGTGATCCCTCGGCCCAGGCGGTGGCGCCGGCCAGTGTGCCAAGGGCCAGCAGGATGCTGCTCAGGATGATGCGAGTCTTCATGATGTCTCCGTCCAGTGATGGGGATGGTTGGGAATAAAAATCCGCGTATAAAAGCACGGTTGTTCTAATTTATTCGACTAGTGTAGACAAGCTTGGGATGTCCCGCAAGGAATAAAAAAGCCGCCGTTCCACAAGGGATGGCGGCTTTGTTTTTGCGCCCGGCAACAGGCGCGGCAGCTGCTTCGGCTTACTTCAGCTTGGCCAGCTGCTCCTGCAATTTCGCCAGCGTCGTGGTGAAGTTGGCGAGGCGCTCCTTCTCTTGCGCCACGACCGCCTCCGGTGCGCGTGCGACGAAGCTCTCGTTGGACAGCTTGGCATTGGCCTTGACGATCTCGCCGCTGATGCGGGTGATCTCCTTGGCCATGCGTTCGCGTTCGGCAGCGACATCGATTTCCACCTTCAGCATCAGCTTCAGATCGCCGACGATGGCGACCGGCGCAGGCGACTCCGGCAACAGCGTGACGACTTGCGCTTCGCTCAGCTTCACCAGCGTTTGCAGGTAAGGCAGGAAGGAGTTCACCGCTTCCGCGTCTGCCGCGTCTGCTGCTTCGACGATCAGCGGCACGCGCAGCGCCGGCGACAATTGCATCTCGCCGCGCAGGTTGCGGCAGGCGTCGGTCAGGGTCTTCAGCTGCGCCATCCAGGCTTCCGCATCGGCGTCAATCTTTTCCAGATCGGCTTGCGGATACGGTTGACGCATGATGGAGTCGCCGGTCGGATCGAGCTTCTTGTCGGTCAGCGGCGCCACGCTTTGCCACAGCGCCTCGGTGATGAACGGCAGCACCGGATGCGCCAGGCGCAGCACGCCTTCCAGCACGCGCAGCAAGGTGCGGCGGGTGGCGCGCTGCTGCGCTTCATTGCCGTTCTGGATTTGTGACTTGGCCATTTCCAGGTACCAGTCGCAGTACTCGTCCCACACGAACTTGTAGATGGCCGAGGCGATGTTGTCGAAGCGGTAGTCGGCGAAGCCCTTTTCGACTTCGGCTTCGGTGCGCTGCATCAGCGACACGATCCAGCGGTCGGCTTGCGAGAACTGCAGCTTTTCCTTGTTGCACTCGCCTTTGACGTGGCCGTCGAAGCCGCAGTCCTGGCCTTCGGTGTTCATCAGCACGAAGCGGGTGGCGTTCCACAGCTTGTTGCAGAAGTTGCGATAGCCTTCGCAGCGGCCGAGGTCGAAGTTGATGTTGCGGCCCAGGGTCGCCAGCGAAGCGAACGTGAAGCGCAGCGCATCGGTGCCGAAGGCCGGGATGCCGTCGGCGAATTCCTTGCGCGTGGCCTTCTCGATGCTGGCGGCCTGCTTGGGATTCATCAGGCCGGCAGTGCGCTTGGCGACCAGGTCATCCACGCCGATGCCGTCGATCAGGTCGATCGGATCGAGCGTGTTGCCCTTGGACTTGGACATCTTCTGGCCGCTGGCGTCACGCACCAGGCCGTGCACGTAGACCGTGTTGAACGGCACCTGGCCGGTGAAATGCGTGGTCATCATGACCATGCGCGCCACCCAGAAGAAGATGATGTCGAAGCCGGTCACCAGCACCGACGACGGCAGGAACAGTTTGTAGTCGGGCGTAATTTCCGGCCAGCCCAGCGTCGAGAACGGCACCAGCGCCGACGAGAACCAGGTATCGAGCACGTCGTTGTCGCGCGTCACGGCCTTGCCGCCGGCCTGCGCCTGCGCTTCCGCTTCGGTGCGGGCAACGTAGACCTTGCCGTCTTCGTCGTACCACGCCGGGATCTGATGGCCCCACCAGAGCTGGCGTGAGATACACCAGTCCTGGATGTTGTTGAGCCACTGGTTGTAGGTGTTGCTCCAGTTTTCCGGGATCAGCTTGATCTCGCCGTTGGCGACTTTTTCCAGCGCCACTTCGGCGATCGACTTGCCGGGGAAGTAGGTGCCTTCCGGCGCCGGCTTGCTCATCGCGACGAACCATTGATCGGTCAGCATCGGCTCGATCACGACGCCGGTGCGGTCGCCGCGCGGCACCATCAGCTTGTGCGGCTTGACCAGATCCAGCAGTCCGGCGGCGTCCAGATCGGCAACGATTTGCTTGCGGGCTTCGAAGCGGTCCATACCCTGGTATTTGGCCGGGCCGTTTTCGTTGATCTTGGCGTCCAGCGTGAAGATGCTGATCTTTTCCAGGTTGTGGCGCGCACCGACCTGATAATCGTTGAAGTCATGCGCCGGGGTGATCTTCACGCAGCCGGTGCCGAATTCCTTGTCGACGTACTCATCCTTGATGATCGGGATCTCGCGATCCGACAGCGGCAGCTTGAGCATCTTGCCGACCAGGTGCGCGTAGCGTTCGTCAGTCGGATCCACCGCCACGGCGACGTCGCCCAGCATGGTCTCGGGACGCGTGGTGGCGACCGTGATGCTGCCGCTGCCATCCGCCAGCGGATAGCGGATATGCCACATCGAACCGTCTTCCTCTTCCGACACCACTTCCAGGTCGGAGACCGCGGTGCCCAGCACCGGATCCCAGTTCACCAGTCGCTTGCCGCGATAGATCAGGCCTTGCTCGAACAGGCGCACGAACACTTCCGTAACGACGTTCGACATCTTGGGATCCATCGTGAAGTACTCGCGGTCCCAGTCGGTCGAGGCGCCCATGCGGCGCATCTGGCCGGTGATGGTGGAGCCGGATTTTTCTTTCCATTCCCACACTTTCTCGACGAACTTCTCGCGGCCGAGGTCATGGCGTGAAATTTTCTGCGCATCGAGCTGGCGCTCCACCACGATCTGCGTGGCGATACCGGCGTGGTCGGTGCCCGGGATCCAGGCGGTGTTGAAACCGCGCATGCGATGGTAGCGGGTCAGACCGTCCATGATGGTCTGGTTGAACGCATGGCCCATGTGCAGCGTGCCGGTCACATTCGGCGGCGGCAGCTGGATGCTGAACGACGGCTTTTCAGGCGCGGTGGTGGCGGCGAAATATCCGCGCTTTTCCCACTCCTCGCGCCAGAATTTTTCGATATCGGCAGGCTCGAACGACTTGGCTAATTCCATGATTTGACGTGTGTTTTTGCGAAACCGTCCATTATAAAGGAGTCGCCGCCCAAACAGGCTCCCAGCCCGGAATTCGGCACATTCAGCCGTGTTGCGCCTGCGCCGACAGCCAGCGCTTGAAGCGCTCCACCTTGGCCCATTTTCCATGCGTGGCCGGATACACCAGGTGATGCGCATGGACGCGGATGCCCTTGCGATCCGGAAACACCGGCACCAGCCGGCCTTCCTTGAGCGCCGTGGCGGCCAGCCAGGTGCTGTCGAGCGCGATTCCCAATCCCTGTATCGCTGCTTCGATGGCCAGATAGGCGCGATCGAAACTGAGCGCGTACTGGCTCGGACTGACCTGGATGCCGTGTGCGGCAAACCATTGCGGCCATTGCACCAGATTGACTTCGGAAAAGATCAGGCTTTGCTGCAGCAGGTCGTGCGGATTGTGCAGATTCAGCCGTTGCGCCAGCGCGGGACTGATCATGGGCATGACCTCTTCCGTCGAGATCGTTTCCACATGCAGGTCGGCCCAGCGCGCCGCGCCATAGCGGATATCGAGGTCGATCTCCCCCTGCGAAAAATCGGAATGCATGTACGACGCCGATAGCCGGATGCGGATGTCGGGATGTTCGTGCATGAAGGCAGGCAGCCTTGGCATCAGCCACAAGCTGGCGAAACTCGGCGAAGCATGCACCCGCAGCACTTCGATGCCGTCGTCGGCATGCGCATTTTGCGCCGCGCTGGCGATGAGTGCCAGCGCGCCGGCCAGGCTTTGCTGATAGCGCTCCCCGGCCGGCGTCAGCACGACGCCGCGCGAGGTGCGGCCGAACAGTTTCAGGCCGACGAAATTCTCCAGATTGGTGATCTGGTGGCTGACGGCCGAGGGCGTCAGGTTCAGCTCTTCGGCGGCCTTGCTGATGTTGCCCAGGCGCGCGACTACCTCGAAGGCGATCACCGACTTGAGTGGCGGCAGATGGTGCATGGCGTGTCTCCCTGCAGGGGTTCTTTTGCTTGTTCTTGTTATGAAAATTATTCAAAGCATGTTGAGGGATTCTAGCTTGCCGGCCCATTGAGCGGGGTGAATACTCCATCCGTCGCCAGGCCCGTTGTGAAATAAATCTAATAGAGCCGGCCTGGCGCCAGGAACGAACAAATCCATCAAGGAGACAAAAGTGTTACTCAAAGACAAAGTCGCCGTCATCACCGGCGCTGCTTCCGCTCGCGGTATCGGCAAGGCCGTGGCCCGTTTGTTTGCCGCGCATGGCGGCCGCGTCGCCATTCTCGATCTGGACGAAGCCGCCGCCGTCGCTGCTGCCGGCGACATCGGCGCCGGCCATATCGGGCTGGCCTGCAACGTCACGGTCAAGGCCGATTGCGAACGCGCCGCCGGAGAAATCCTGCAGCGTCTCGGCCAGGTCGACATCCTGGTCAACAACGCCGGCATTACGCAGCCGTTGAAGATCATGGACATCCGGCCGGAGAACTACGAAGCCGTCACCGACGTCTCGTTGCGCGGCACGCTCTACATGAGCCAGGCGCTGATCCCGCACATGCGCAGCCGCCGCAGCGGTTCCATCGTTTGCCTGTCGTCGGTGTCGGCACAACGCGGCGGCGGCATCTTCGGCGGCCCGCATTACTCCGCCGCCAAGGCCGGCGTTCTCGGACTGGCGCGCGCCATGGCGCGTGAACTGGGACCGGACAACATCCGCGTCAACTCGCTCACGCCCGGCCTGATCCAGACCGACATCACCGCCGGCAAGCTGACCGACGAGATGAAGGTCGACATCCTCAAGGGCATTCCGCTCAATCGTCTCGGCGTTGCGGATGACGTTGCCAACAGCTGCCTCTTCCTCGCCAGCGACCTGTCGTCCTATCTGACGGGCGTCACGCTGGACGTCAACGGCGGCATGCTGATTCACTAGCCGATTCACCAAGGAGTTGCAATGACCACCACGGAACAAAATTTCACGCTCGCCGAACGCGCCTACCGCATCCGCAAGAAAGCGCTGCGCATGGGCGAGGTACAGGGACAGGGCTATATCGCCCAGGCGCTGGGCATCTCCGACGTGCTGGCAGTCGCGTATTTTCGCGCGCTGCGCTACAAGCCGGGCAATCCGCACTGGGAAGAGCGCGATCGCTTCCTGCTGTCGATCGGCCACTACGCCATCGCCTTGTATGCGGTGCTGATCGAGGCCGGCGTGCTGCCCGAGGAAGAGTTGGAAACCTATGGCGGCGACGACAGCCGTTTGCCGATGTCGGGCATGGCGGCCTATACGCCCGGCATGGAAATCACCGGCGGCTCGCTGGGGCAGGGACTGACGGTGGCGGTCGGCATGTCGCTCGGCCTCAAGCGCAAGAAATCTTCTTCTTTCGTCTACAACCTGCTGTCGGACGGCGAGCTCGATGAAGGCGCGACCTGGGAAGCGGCCATGTCCGCCGCGCACTGGAAGCTCGGCAACCTGATCGCCATCGTCGACGTCAACAACCAGCAAGCCGACGGTCCGTCCAGGAGCGTGCTCAACTTCGAACCGCTGGCCGACAAATGGCAAGCCTTCGGCTGGTACGTGCAGCGCGTCGACGGCAACAACCTCAAGGAAGTGGTCGCGGCATTCGATCGTGCGCGCGTGCTGGCGGAAGACAAGCCGCGCGTGATCATCTGCGACACCAAGATGTGCAAGGGCGTGCCTTTCCTCGAAGGGCGCGAAAAGAATCACTTTATCCGTGTCGATCCTGAAGAATGGCAACTCGCGCTCGATACGCTTTATGTCGGGAGCGAAGCATGAGTCAGGTAAAAGAAAATCAGGTAATAGAAAAACAAATGGACGCAAAGAACGAGGCGCCCGCCAAGCCGCGTTTGACCACCTCCGCGATGATCGCCTCGCTGGCGGCGGAGGGGCAAGCCACGCGTCCGGCGCCGTTCGGCCACGCGCTGGCGGAGCTGGCCAACGTGCGCACCGACATCGTCGGCATGACCGCCGATCTGGCCAAGTACACCGACCTGCATATCTTCGCCAAGGAACATCCGGAACGTTTCTATGAAATGGGCATGGCGGAACAACTGCTCATGGGCGCCGCCGCCGGCATGGCGCGCGAAGGCATGGTGCCGTTCGCCACGACCTACGCCGTGTTTGCGTCGCGCCGCGCTTACGATTTCATCTGCATGGCGATCGCCGAGGAGAGCCTCAACGTCAAGATCGTCGCCGCTTTGCCGGGACTGACCACCGGTTACGGCCCCAGCCATCAGGCCACCGACGACCTGGCGATTTTCCGCGCCATGCCCAACCTGACCATCGTCGATCCCTGCGACGCGCTCGATATCGAACAGGCCGTACCGCAGATCGCCGATCACCGGGGACCGGTGTACATGCGCCTGCTGCGCGGCAACGTGCCTGCGGTGCTGGACGAGTACAACTACAAGTTCGAGCTGGGCAAGGCCAAGATGATCCGCGACGGCCGCGATGTGCTGATCATTTCCACCGGCCTGATGACCATGCGCGCACTGGAGGCGGCCAAGCTGCTGCAAAAGGACACCGTGGACGTCGGCGTACTGCATGTGCCGACCATCAAGCCGCTCGACGAGGAGACCATCCGCAAGGAAGCGGCGCGCAGCGGCCGCATGGTCATCGTCGCGGAAAACCATTCCGTCGTCGGCGGTCTCGGGGAAGCGGTGGCCGGCGTGCTGATGCGCGCCAACGTGCGGCCGCCGGCTTTCCGCCAGATCGGCCTGCCGGACGCCTTCCTCGACGCCGGCGCCTTGCCGACCCTGCACGACCGCTACGGTATCTCGGCCGCAGTGATGTCGGCCAACATCAAGTCGTGGCTATAAGTACTGCGCACCAGAAAAGGAAACAAGACAGGAAAAACAGGAACGACTGCATGCAATAACAAGTAAAACCAAAATCAAGGAGACAGACATGACCAAGGACACACTCACGCAGAGCGGGACCACCCGCCGCAAGCTACTCACCTACGGTGCCGCCGGTGCGGCCTTGCCGATGTCGGCATGGATCGCCAAATATGCCCATGCCGCCGAATTCAATTACAAGTTCGCCACCGGCCAGGATCCCACGCACCCGGTCAACAAACGCGCGCAAGACGCCATCACCCGCATCAAGGAAGCCACCAGCGGTCGCGTCGACATCAAGCTGTTTCCTGCCAACCAGCTCGGCTCGGATACCGACTTGCTGGCGCAGGTGCGCAACGGCGGCGTCGAGTTCTTCAACATCGCCGCGTCCATCCTGGCGACGCTGGTGCCGGCGGCCGGCATCGTCAACACCGGCTTCGCCTTCTCCAACTACGATGAAGTGTGGAAGGCGATGGACGGCGATCTCGGCAAGTACATCTTCAGCCAGATCGACAAGGTCGGCGTGATGAGCATGTCACGCGCCTGGAACAACGGCTTCCGCCAGATCACTTCGGGCGTCAAGCCGATCCGCACGCCGGACGACCTGCGCGGCATGAAGCTGCGCGTGCCGGCGGCGCCCATTCTGACCTCGCTGTTCCAGTCGCTGGGCGCAGGTCCGACGCCGATCAATTTCAACGAGGTGTATTCCTCGCTGCAGACCAAGCTGGTCGAAGGCCAGGAAAATCCGTTGCCCATCATCGCTACGGCGCGCCTGTATGAAGTGCAAAAGTATTGCAGCATGACCAGCCACGTGTGGGATGCGTATCTGGTGCTCGGCAACAAGCGCGCCTTCCAGAAATTGCCGGCGGACGTGCAGGCCATCGTGCTGCGTGAATTCGACAAGGCGGCGCTGGATCAGCGCGCCGACATCGCCAGGCTCAACGATTCGCTGCGCCAGGAGCTCAGCGGCAAGGGCCTGCAATTCATCGACGTCGACAAGAACGCCTTCCGCGATGCCTTGCGCAAGACCACGTTCTATAAAGACTGGAAAGCCAAGTTCGGCGAACAAGGCTGGCATTTGCTGCAGCAATATTCCGGAGAGCTGGCATGATGGCCGCCGGCCATCACATAGAGACCATGCCGTGCCCCAGTCTGGGTTTGACGCATCTGGACCGTGCGCTGGGCATGCTCATCGAGATTCCGGCTGCCATCGCCGTGGTGGCGGAAGTGGGCATTTTGCTGACCAGCGTGTTCTCGCGCTTCGTGCTGCATCAGCCGCTGGTGTGGGCCGATGAACTGGCGTCGACGGTGTTCCTGTGGCTGGCGATGTTCGGTGCCGCGGTCGCCTTGCGGCGCGGCGAACACATGCGCATGACGGCGCTGATCGGCAAACTGTCGCCGGCCTGGCGCGCGCGCATCGAAGCGATTGCGGTCGGTACGCCTTGCCTGTTCATCGGCATGCTGTTGCTGCCCGCCGTCGACTACGCACAGAACGAATGGGTGGTGGAGACGCCTGCGCTGGGTTTGCCCGGCACCGTGCGCGAGGCGGCGCTGGCGGTGGGATGTCTGCTGATGCTGTGCGTCTCCGGCCTGCGTCTGGCGCGGCACGGCTGGCGCGATCTGGGATTCGTCGCCGTGGTGCTGGCGGCGATTGCCGCCGCCTTGTATCTGGGCGGCAGCCAGTTGCAGGCCATGGGCAACTGGAACCTGGCGTTCTTCTTTATCGCGTTGCTGGGGGCGGGCGTGCTGGCCGGCGTGCCGATTGCATTCTGCTTCGGGCTGGTGACGATTGCCTATCTGCTGTGCACTACGTCGACGCCGCTGGAGGTGGTGCCGGGCCGCATCAACGAAGGCATGAGTTCGCTGATCCTGTTGGCGGTGCCGCTGTTCATCCTCCTCGGGCAACTGATTGAAATGACGCAGATGGCCAAGGCCATGGTGGCTTTTCTTGCCTCGCTGCTGGGCCACGTGCGCGGTGGTTTGTCGTACGTGCTGCTGGGCGCGATCATGCTGGTGTCGGGTATCTCCGGCGCCAAGACGGCCGACATGGCGGCGGTAGCGCCGGTGCTGTTCCCCGAGATGAAAAAACGCGGTATGGAGGAAGGCGAACTGGTGTCCCTGCTGGCGGCATCGGGCGCGATGGCCGAGACAATCCCACCGTCGCTGGTCCTCATCACCATCGGCTCGGTCACCGGCGTGTCGATTGCCGCCTTGTTCACCGGCGGCCTGTTGCCGGGCATCGTGCTGGCGATCGCGCTGGCGATCCTTGCGCGCCAGCGCATCTCGGAGAGCAACCTCAAGGACGTCAAGCGTGCATCGCTGCAAGTCGTGCTGCGCACCTTCGTCGTGGCGCTGCCGGCGCTGGCGATTCCCGTGCTGATCCGCACCGCCGTGGTGGAAGGCGTGGCGACGGCGACCGAAGTCTCGACCATCGGCATCGCCTACACCATCGTGGTCGGCATCCTCGTCTATCGCCGCTTCGACGTGAAGCGCCTGTATCCGATGCTGGTCGAAACCGCTTCGCTGTCAGGCGCGATCCTGTTCATCATCGGCACCGCGACCTGCATGGCATGGGCACTGACGCAGTCGGGCTTTTCGCACGACCTGGCGCACATCATGTCGCTGATGCCGGGCGGACGCTGGGGTTTTCTGCTGATTTCCATCGTCACCTTCATCGTGCTGGGCAGCGTGCTGGAAGGCATCCCGGCGATGGTGCTGTTCGGGCCGCTGCTGTTTCCGATCGCCAGGCAACTCGGCGTGCACGAGGTGCATTACGCGATGGTGGTGATCCTGGCGATGGGCATCGGCCTGTTCGCGCCGCCGTTCGGATTGGGCTATTACAGCGCCTGCACCATCGGCCGCGTCAGCCCCGATGCCGGCATGCGCAAGATCTGGCCTTACCTCGGCGCGCTGCTTGCCGGGCTGCTGATTGTTGCTGCGGTGCCATGGATTTCCATAGGATTTCTCTCATGACAACTAGTCGAAATTTGTGATGTCACGGGCCGGATTATGGGTGTAGAATCCGGCCCACGACGTTTGAAACTGAACGTGGTAAGAGAACAAATGCTAGGGGTCCTGAATGCCAACATACGGCAAACGGGTGAGAAATACCCTTGAACCTGATCTGGGTAATGCCAGCGAAGGGAAGCGCCGGAACTACCGTATTGCATCTTCTGCACGCAACAGGTCCCTTTCCGAATCCTCCTTTGCTGGCTCCAAAAGCCAACCGCAAAGGAGCCAAAATGAACGCCAATCCGAAATTCCTCTCCGCTACCGCCACGGTAGACGAAGCAGCCGTCCAGCCGTTACCGAATTCCCGCAAGATCTATGTCACCGGTTCGCGTCCAGACATCCGCGTGCCGATGCGCGAGATCAGCCAGTCCGATACGCCTGCCATGTTCGGTTCGGAAAAGAATCCGCCCATCTACGTCTACGACACGTCCGGTCCGTACACCGATCCGGACGCCAAGATCGACATCCGCAACGGCTTGTCGACACCGCGCCTGCCGTGGATCCTCGAGCGCGACGACACCGAGGAACTGGATGGCCCGACTTCCGAATACGGCCAGGCGCGCCTGAACGACCCGGCGCTCGCCGAGCTGCGCTTCAACCTGCACCGCAAACCGCGCCGCGCCAAAGCCGGCGGCAATGTCTCCCAGATGCACTACGCGCGCAAAGGCATCATCACGCCGGAAATGGAATTCATCGCCATCCGCGAAAACCTGCGCCGCCAGGAATACCTGGAGCAGCTGAAGGCCTCCGGCCCGATGGGCAACAAGCTGGCCGACCTGATGGGCCGCCAGCATCCGGGCCAGTCCTTCGGCGCCTCGATCCCGGCCATGATCACGCCGGAATTCGTGCGCGACGAAGTCGCCCGCGGCCGCGCCATCATCCCCGCCAACATCAACCACCCTGAAGTCGAGCCGATGATCATCGGCCGCAACTTCCTGGTCAAGATCAACGCCAACATCGGCAACTCGGCCGTAACCTCTTCCATCGGCGAAGAAGTCGAAAAGATGACCTGGGCCATCCGCTGGGGCGGCGACAACGTCATGGACCTGTCGACCGGCAAGAACATCCACGAAACGCGCGAATGGATCATCCGCAATTCGCCGGTGCCGATCGGCACCGTGCCGATCTATCAGGCACTGGAAAAGGTCAACGGCAAGGCCGAAGACCTGACCTGGGAAATCTTCCGCGACACGCTCATCGAGCAGGCCGAACAGGGTGTCGACTACTTCACCATCCACGCCGGCGTACGCCTGCAATACGTGCCGCTGACCGCCAAGCGCATGACGGGCATCGTCTCGCGCGGCGGCTCCATCATGGCCAAGTGGTGCCTGGCGCATCACAAGGAATCCTTCCTGTACGAGCACTTCGAAGACATCTGCGAGATCATGAAGGCCTACGACGTCAGCTTCAGCCTTGGCGATGGCCTGCGTCCGGGTTCGATCTACGACGCCAACGATGAAGCGCAACTGGGCGAACTGAAGACCCTGGGCGAACTGACGCAGATCGCCTGGAAGCATGACGTGCAAGTCATGATCGAAGGTCCCGGCCACGTGCCGATGCACCTGATCAAGGAAAACATGGACCTGCAGCTGGAGCAGTGCCACGAAGCGCCGTTCTACACGCTGGGACCGTTGACCACCGACATCGCGCCGGGTTACGACCACATCACTTCCGGTATCGGCGCCGCGCAAATCGGCTGGTACGGCACGGCGATGCTGTGCTACGTCACGCCGAAGGAACATCTGGGCCTGCCGAACAAGGTCGACGTCAAGGACGGCATCATCACCTACAAGATCGCCGCGCATGCAGCCGACCTGGCCAAGGGCCATCCGGGCGCGCAGATCCGCGACAACGCGCTGTCGAAGGCGCGTTTCGAATTCCGCTGGGAAGACCAGTTCAACATCGGCCTCGATCCGGACAAGGCGCGCGAATTCCATGACGAGACCTTGCCCAAGGATTCGGCCAAGGTGGCGCATTTCTGCTCCATGTGCGGACCGCATTTCTGCTCGATGAAGATCACCCAGGAAGTGCGCGACTACGCCGCCAAGGAAGGCATCTCGGAGATCGCCGCATTGAAGCAGGGCATGGAAGTGAAGTCGGTGGAGTTCGTGAAGATGGGCGCCGAGATTTACTCCAAGACCTGATTGCTTTGACGATTGCGGTGAATGCGATGCAGATTGAATTGAATGGCAAGCCGCACGCCCTGGCCGACGGTGCCGACCTGGCCCAGCTCATCGCCGAGCTGGAGCTGACCGGCAAGGCCGTGGCGGTGGCCGTGAACCGGCAAGTGGTGCCGTCGCAGCTGTGGGCCGGACGCGTGCTGGCCGACGCCGATCGTGTCGACGTGGTGCGCGCCATCGGCGGCGGCTGAAACCTGAAAGGAATTGACATGAATATGAACGACGCTCCCGCGCTGACTGCAGATGCGGGTCTGACCATTGCAGGCAAGACCTACAACTCGCGCCTGCTGGTCGGCAGCGGCAAGTACAAGGATCTCGACGAAACCCGTCTGGCCACCGAGGCCAGCGGCGCGGATATCATCACCGTGGCGATCCGTCGCGTGAACATCGGCCAGGACCCGAATGCGCCCAGCCTGCTCGACGCGGTGCCGCCTTCGCGCTACACCATCCTGCCGAACACCGCCGGCTGTTACAACGCTGAGGATGCGGTCTACACCTTGCAACTGGCGCGTGAACTTCTGAACGGCCACAAGCTGGTCAAGCTGGAAGTACTGGGCGATGAAAAGACCCTGTTCCCGAACATGCCGGAGACGCTGAAAGCCGCCGAGACGCTGGTCAAGGATGGTTTCGACGTGATGGTTTATTGCAGCGACGATCCTATCCAGGCGCGCATGCTGGAAGATATCGGCGTGGTCGCGGTGATGCCGCTGGCGTCGCTGATCGGCTCCGGCATGGGCATCCTGAATCCGTGGAATCTCTCGCTGATCATCGAGCAGTCGAAGATTCCGGTATTGGTCGATGCCGGTGTCGGCACGGCCTCCGATGCGGCCATTGCGATGGAACTCGGTTGCGACGGCGTGCTGATGAATACGGCCATCGCCGGTGCGCGCGATCCGCTTCGCATGGCGCGGGCGATGAAGCTGGCGGTGGAAGCCGGCCGCGAAGCCTTCCTCGCCGGTCGTATCCCGAAACGCTTCGCGGCGTCGCCGTCGTCGCCGATGGCGGGACGCGTAGTCTGAGCGGGCCGGGCCTGATGACGACTTCCTATCGTCCGGCGCCACCGTGCGTGCTGGTGTTTTCCGGGTCCGACCCCAGCGGCGGTGCAGGGATGCAGGCCGATATTCCTGCCATCAGCGCGCTCGGTTGCCATCCGCTGTCGGTGCCGACGGCGCTGACGGTGCAGGACAACGTCAGCGTGTTTGCCGTGCATCCGATCGATGCGGAGCTGATCCGCCATCAGGCGCAGGTGCTGATCGACCGCTTCGACATTCGCGCGGTCAAGCTGGGCATCGCCGGCAATCGGCGCAACGCCGAGACGATCGTCGAATTGATCTTGCAGTTGCGATCCCGCCGGCCGGATTTGCCCGTGGTGGTCGATCCGGTGCTGGCCAGCGGCCATGGCAATCGCCTGTCCACGGATGACCCCGCGCAGGCGATTGCGCCTCTGTATGCCGTCGCCACCGTCATCTTGCCCAATCTGAATGAAGCAGATCGCCTGTGCGGCGGCGAGCATGGCAGGGAAGCGCAGGCCGCGATATTGATGCAACGCGGCTGCGAACATGTCTTGCTGAAAGGCGGCCACGGTCCGCAAGAGGAAGATGTGGTCAATCGCTGGTTCGGTCCGGAGGGCGCAGGTGCATCGTGGCGCTGGCCGCGTTTGCCGGATGAATTCCACGGCACCGGCTGTACGCTGGCGGCGGCCTTGTCGGCGATGCTGGCGCACGGCCTCGGCATGCGCGACGCCATCGACGCGGCACAGCACTATTGCCAGCACGCGCTGGCGACCTCCTATGCGATTGCACCCGGGCAGCGCATTCCCAATCGCGTGCCGTTGCATGAAAAATCCTTTGCAGGAGAATACAAATGAGTGAAGTGAAACCATGGTCCTTGCGCGGACTGTACATCGTGACGCCGGACTGGGACGAGACCGGCAAACTGGTCGACGCAACCGAACAAGCCATTAGAGGGGGCGCGAAGCTGGTGCAGTACCGGCACAAGACCGCTGCTGCGGACCTGCGCAAGGAGCAGGCGAGCGCCTTGCTGCAAGTCTGCCGCCGCCACGATACGCCTTTCATCATCAACGACCACGTCGACCTCTGCCTGGAACTTGACGCCGAAGGCATCCATGTCGGCGGCACCGATGCGTCGGTGGCGGACGTACGCGCACGGGTCGGCAAGGACAAGATCGTCGGCGCCTCGTGCTACGGGACCTTGCAACTGGCGCGCGATGCGTACGCGGCCGGAGCGACGTACGTGGCGTTCGGCGGCTTCTACCCGTCGCGCGTGAAGAAGTACGATTTCAGGACCGCGCCGGAAATCGTGGCAGAGTCGAAGAAGGAAATACCGCTGCCGGTGGTCGTCATCGGCGGCATGACGCAGGAAAACTGCCTGCCGCTGATAGCTCAGGGGACCGACATGGTGGCCGCCATCAGCAGCGTCTACATGACCGACGATCCGGAGGCGGCGGCGCGCCGGTTTGCCGATCTGTTCTGAACGCGTCGTGCCGGAAATGAAAAATGCCGCTGCATCGTCATGATGTCAGCGGCATTTTTTCATGCGCGGCAGATGCCGGATATCAGCCTTCGAGCAGGCTGCGCAGCATCCATGCGTTCTTTTCATGCAGCTGCATGCGCTGCGTCAGTAAATCGGCGGTCGGTTCGTCGGCTGCGGCGTCGACGGCCGGGAACAGCGAACGCGCGGTGCGGGTCACCGCTTCCTGGCCGGCCACCAGTTGGGCGATCATGTCTTGTGCGGATGGCACGCCTTCGGCTTCGGGGATCGACGACAGCTTGGCGAATTCCTTGTACGAACCGGGCGCCGGATAACCCAGCGCGCGAATACGTTCGGCGATCAGGTCGACGGCCAGCGCCAGTTCGTTGTACTGGCCTTCGAACATCAGGTGCAGCGTGTTGAACATCGGGCCGGTGACGTTCCAGTGGAAATTGTGGGTCTTGAGGTAGAGCGTGTAGGTATCGGCCAGCAGCTTGCTGAGACCGTCCGCAATCTTCTTGCGATCCTTGTCGTTGATGCCGATGTTGATCGCTGCTACGTTTTTCTTTGCCATTGTTTCGCTCCTTGGTGTGATGGAATGCAACGCTGCGATTTTATGCCAAAACTGCAGCCCCATGAATAACACTTGGGGATGAAAGGCATCATCACAAGGCGTCAGCGTGTTGTTTCGACGGCAAGTTGCGCACGCCGGAACAGGGACAGCGTCAGCACCACCGCGCACAGTGCGCCGACGGCGGCGAAGAGGAATACTTCTTCGTAGCCGAATTGCCCCACGATCAGGCCCGCCAGCGGACCGGTGATGCCCAGCGCCAGGTCGAGGAACACCGAATACGCGCCCAGCGCCGCGCTGCGGTTGGGCGCCGGCACCAGGCCGACCGCTTCCACGCCCAGCGACGGGAACACCAGCGCAAAACCGAAACCGGCCAGCGCGGCGCCGGCCATGGCGACTTCCGCAGAACCGGCCAGCCACAAGATGATCAGGCCGGATGCCTCGACGATGAAGGACGCAATCGCCACCTTGAAGCCGCCGAAACGATTGATGGCGTTGGCGAACAACAGGCGCGAGCCGATGAAGCAGCCGCCGAACAGCGTCAGCGAAAACGCCGCGTTGGACCACTGATGGCTGGCGTAATACAGGGTGATGAAGGTGGCGATGGCGCCGAAGCCGACCGTGCCCAGCGCCAGGCCGATGCCGTATGGCAGCACGCGGTTGAGCACCAGGCGGAAGGCCAGGCGTTCGCCGCGCACGACGGGGACGGCAGGGCGGCGGCGCGCGATCGCGTAACCGATCAGCGGCAACGCCAGCGCCAGGAAGCCGATGGCCGCAAAGCCGCCCACGTGCAGCAGCGCCACGCCCAGCGGCGCGCCGATGGCCAGTGCGCCATAGGTGGCGATGCCGTTCCACGAAATCATGCGCGCGGTATGGGCGGCGCCGATGCGGCCGATGCCCCAGATGATGGAGCCGGTGCCGGCCAGGCTTTCGCCGATGCCGAGGCAGAAGCGGCTGACCAGAATCATGGACAGGCTCAGCCACGGAAGTTCCGCCGACCATGCCGCCAGCACCAGGAAAGCGCCGCTGGCGACGCAGGCCAGCATGCCGCGCATGACGGTCTTCTTGGGGCCGACGGTGTCGACCATGCGGCCGGCCTGGGCGCGCGTGATCAAGGTCGACAGATATTGCACGCTGATGGACAGGCCGGCGATGAACGAGCTGTAACCGAGATCCAGGTGGACATAGCCGGGCAACACCGCGAGCGGGATGCCGATGGTCATGTAGGCAAGGAAGGTGAACAGCACGGTCGACAGGATCTGGACCATGACGGCGGTTTGGGAGGGCGATGCCGAAATCGGCGTCGACTGCGCGTGTGCGTGCGGGGATGCGCCTTCGGCGGCGAGGGGAACTGGGCGTAATGCTTCTTCGGACATGTTGGACGTAAGAGGAGGGCGAGCAGGAGGGCAAGCGGCGGCGATGCCGTGATACCGTGTTGCCGTGCAGAATTTTACGCCGTTTGACGGAAACCTGCCGGCGGCGCGGGATTTCGGCGGGCCGGCGGGGCCGCGCCAAGCCGGAATATGCAGGCTGCGCGCATCCGCGATGACGTGCGGACGTATAATCGCGGGATGCAAAATCTTCTCCACAATCTCAACGCCGAGCAGCTTGCCGCCGTCACCCTTCCCGCACAATCCGCACTGATCCTAGCCGGCGCCGGTTCGGGCAAGACGCGCGTGCTGACCACGCGCATCGCGTGGCTGATCCAGACCGGGCAAGTGTCGCCTTCGGGCATCCTGGCGGTGACGTTTACCAACAAGGCGGCCAAGGAAATGACCGCGCGCCTGTCGGCGATGATGCCGATCAACACGCGCGGCATGTGGATCGGCACCTTCCACGGCCTGTGCAACCGCCTGCTGCGCGCGCATCACCGCGACGCCGCGTTGCCGCAGACTTTCCAGATCCTCGACTCGCAGGATCAACTGTCGGCCATCAAGCGTCTGCTCAAACAGATGAACGTGGACGACGAGAAGTATCCGCCGCGCAATCTGATGTACTTCATCAACGGCGCCAAGGACCAGGGCCTGCGCGCCAAGGACGTCGAGGCGCATGACGACTACAACCGCAAGTTCGTCGAGCTCTACGACCTGTATGACCAGCAATGCCAGCGCGAAGGCGTGGTCGATTTTGCCGAGCTGCTGTTGCGCACCTATGAACTGCTGTCGCGCAACCAGCCGTTGCGCGAGCATTACCAGCGCCGCTTCCGCCACGTGCTGGTGGATGAGTTCCAGGACACCAACGACCTGCAGTACAAGTGGCTCAAGATCATGTCCGGCCAGGGCCAGGTCGACGGCGGCGCGGTGTTTGCGGTGGGCGACGACGATCAGAGCATCTATGCATTCCGCGGCGCCAATGTCGGCAACATGACGGCGTTCGAGCGCGAGTTCCGCGTGCAGAACCTGATCAAGCTGGAGCAGAACTACCGCTCGCACGGCCACATCCTCGACGCCGCCAACATCCTGATCGCCAACAACAGTAAGCGCCTCGGCAAGAATCTGCGCACCGACGCCGGCCATGGCGAGCAGGTGCGCGTGTTCGAAGCGAGCAGCGATCTGCAGGAAGCGCAATGGATCATCGAGCAGGTCAAGAACCTGATCGCCGAAGGCTGGGCGCGCAGCGAGATCGCCTTGCTGTATCGTTCCAATGCGCAGTCGCGGGTGCTCGAGCATGCCTTGTTTTCGTCGGCGATTCCGTATCGCGTGTACGGCGGCCAGCGCTTCTTCGAGCGTGCCGAAGTCAAGCACGCAATCGCGTATCTGCAGCTGATGGACAATCTGCACAACGACTCGGCGTTCCTGCGCGTGGTGAACTTCCCTACGCGCGGCATCGGCGCCAAGGCGCTGGAGCAATTGCAGGATGCTGCGCGCCAGTACAACTGCTCGCTGTATGCGGCGGTGCCTTACGTGGCGGGCAAGGCCGGTTCGACGCTCAACGGTTTCGTCAAGCTGATCGAAGCCGCGCGTTTTGAAACGCAGAATCTGCCCTTGCAGGAAATGGTGCAGGTGGTGCTCGACAGCAGCGGTTTGCTGACGCACTACCGCAACGAGAAAGAGGGCGCCGACCGCATCGAGAATCTGGAGCAGCTGGTCAGCGCCGCGACCTTGTTCGTCTCGGAAGAAGGCTACGGCCTGGATGCGCCTGCCTTCCTGGGACCGCAGGCGCAAGCCGTTGCCGGCACGTCCATCACGACCGCCGACGGTATCGAGATCATCGACGCCGACGCCGCGCTGACGACCATCATGTCGCCCCTGTCGGCCTTCCTCTCGCATGCATCGCTGGAAGCCGGCGACAACCAGGCGCAGGCCGGGCAGGATGCTTTGCAACTGATGACCGTGCACTCGGCCAAGGGACTGGAGTTCGACGCGGTGTTCATTACCGGGTTGGAGGAGGGCTTGTTCCCGCACGAGAACAGTGCCAAGGAAGAGGGCGGCGTGGAAGAAGAGCGGCGCCTGATGTACGTGGCCATCACGCGCGCGCGCAAGCGGTTGTACATGAGTTTTTCCCAGACGCGCATGCTGCATGGCCAGACGCGTTACAACATGCGCTCACGCTTCTTTGACGAACTCCCGGACGAGTCCATCAAGTGGCTTTCGCCGAAGATTCAGCCGCAGCAGCACAGCTGGTTTGCGCATCCCAAGTCGGCCTGGGACGCTGCGCCGGAATCCGGCAACAACAAGATCGCACAAAACTTTTCGCGGCCGGATTCCGGATGGCGGATCGGGCAGAATGTGGCGCATGCCAAGTTTGGCGAGGGGGTGATCGTCAATATCGAAGGCGGCGGGGGGAGTACGCGGGCGCATATCAACTTCGGGAAGTTCGGGATGAAGTTGCTGGATTTGAGTGTGGCGAAGTTGGATAAGGTGGGGTGAGTTCTTGTCGGTTGTTCCGACGGACTTGTCTTATCTACCTAAATCTTTTCTTTCTTCGGACGACCGTGGTTGCCGGGGGCGGCCCGGCAGCCGCTCACTTTCTTTGCTTCGCCAAAGAAAGTAAGCAAAGAAAGGCGACCGCGATTCGCCGCCCCTTCGGGGTACCCGTTGGTGCCGTACTCAAATCGGGAAGGGAAACAAACTCGCTGCGCTCAGACAAGTTTCCCTTCTTTATCCGATTTGAGCACGGCACCAACGGCGACTCATAAGCGGAACTTCTTTCACGGCTCGCTTCGCATTGCCTTGGGTGGCTCGCCTGCGGCATCGTGATTGCCATCTTTGGTTTGATTGATAGCGAAGAACTGCGACTTTCACTTCACCTCCGTCCCCTGGCGATGCGCAGCGAGCCAGTCTGGCAGTCCGCTTGCGAGTAGCCGGTGGCGGCAGGTGCAAATCGGATCAAGAGGGGAAACTTGTCTGAGCGCAGCGAGTTTGTTTCCCCTCCCGATTTGTACCTGCCGACGCCGGGAACCCCCGCAGGGGGCTACGAACCAGCGGTCGCTTCTTTTGCTTACTTTTCTTGGCGAGACAAGAAAAGTAAGTAGCCGCCGGGCTACCCCCGGCAGGGTCGTCCGAAGCAAGAAAAATCCAAATTACCGAAGAACCACCAGTCGGAACAAAACAAAAAAGCGCTCAGCGATTAACCAGCTCCTGCACCTCATCCCAGGTCGCCGCATAAGCCCCCGCCCGCGCCGCCGACAACGCCGCCGCCGCAGCAGCACACTGCAAATGCGTCACCACCGGCGCATCCGCCTGACGCAAGATGCTGGCGATCCAGCCTCCCATGGAAGCATCGCCGCAACCGACGGTATCAATCACCTCCACCCGATAAGCCGCTTGATCGACAACGCTCTCTCCCTTGATCCAGGACAGCCCATCGGCTCCACGCGTGAACAGGATCTCCGCCTGCGGCGCCAGCGACTTCAGCGTCGCCATCGGCTGCGCATCGTCAGGGAATAATTTCTCCAGATCTTCGTCCGACACCTTCACGTAATGCGATAACGCCAGCAGCTTGCGCATCAGCACGTGATAGCCGGGCTGATCCATCAGCTTGCGCCAGTTCGGATCGAAGGCAATGCGCTTGCCGCGTTGCGCGCCTTCGGCGGCAATCGCAAGCAGGCGAGACGCCAATGGTTCGCGCGTCAGGCTGATGCAGCCGAAGTGCAATATGCGCGCTTCATCCATCCAGCCGGAAGGCAACTTGCTCGGATCGAAATGCAGGTCGGCGCTGTCGTCGCCGACGAAGAAATAATCGGGCGGCGTGGTTGACGTCACCATGGCCAGCAGCGGCGATTTGTCGACTTGCTGGAGGTAGCGCATGTCGAGTCCCGCCTCTTGCGTGAGCACGCGCAATTCTTCGCCGAAGACGTCGCTGCTGACGCTGCCGGCATAACCGGTCGCCGCGCCAAGACGCGCGCCGACGCGCGCGACGTTCCAGCAGGCGCCTCCGGGCAGGGCGCGCCACTCGCCGCCGGGCTGGCGAATGAAGTCGGTCAGGGCTTCGCCGAAGACGACGAATTCGATGGGATGCGGCATAAATGTCTCCGTAATGCTGATGCTGAAATTGTTGTTCTGGCGCTGCGCGGAATTTAATCCTGCAACGCAAATTGCGCGCAGTACTCGTCGGTGACGAGACCCGTCAGCCAGCCGCCGCGCAAGGCGCCGCGCACCGCTTCGGCTTTCTTGCGACCGCCTGCCAGCGCGATGACCGGCTTGGGCGGCGGCGAGGTGAGCGGCGGGGTGGTGATGCGCGCGGCCAGCGGCGAACGGAGCATGTTGCCGGCGGCGTCGAAGGCGTGGCAGATCAGTTCGCCGACCGCGCCTTGATTTTGCAGCTGCGCGACTTCGTCGTCGTCGATGAAGCCGTCTTCATGCATCGCGCCTTGCAATGCAATCGTGCCGATGCCGAGGAAGGTGACGTCGGCGCGTTGCGCCAGGCCGGTGACGATCTGGTAGGCGCGATGGTTGCACCACTGCTTGCGGTCGGCTTCGCTTTCCGCCACGCGCGGCGCCGGCAAGAGGTAAAAGCGGCTCTGCATTTTTTCAGCGGCGAGCAGGGCGACGTCGTAGCGGTTGGCGGAACCGTCGGAAGCGAAGGCGCCGATCATCGAGACGATCTGGTGCTGCGGGCGTTCCATGTCGCTGATCTTTTCAATTGCGGCCTTGAGCGTGCGACCCGAGCCGACGTTGACGATCAGCGGTTCTTCCTGCCGCAGGTATTGTTCCATCAACTCGGCGCCGGCGACCGCCAGCATCTGTTGCACACCGTGTGCATCATCCCCGGCCGCGGCGTCATTGCCCGTGTTGCCGGGCACCACGCGGCAGACGTCCAATCCGTAGCGCTGTTGCAGGCCCTGCGCAAGTTCCAGGCAGGACGAGATCGGATGGGCGATCTGGACCTTGACCAGGTTCGACGCGCCGGCGTAGGCCACCATGCGCTGCGCCATCTGGCGCGAAATGCCGAGGCGCTCGGCGATTTCATTCTGGGTGTTGCCGGCGACGTAATACATCCATGCGGCGCGCGCCGCCAGATCGAGTTTGGATGGGCTGGATGACATCGGTTTTCCTTGTTGTGAACCTGCCGCGTCGCGCTGGCCGATCCGGCATTGTACGGACTTTGAGCGCCTGTTCCTGCGGGACGTCAGACGTCATTATTATCAAAATTGAACATTTGCTCAACAAAAAAGCAAATGCTTGACAATCTTTCGTCAATGTTTGATTATTTGCTCGCAAACAGATTTTTTGCTCAGAAAACTACATCGAGGCGAGGAAGGCGGCAACGCTCATCCTCAGCCCGTACACAATGGAGACAAGCATGAAACTTCGCGCCCCCGCATTTCCCTTGGCACGCCTTGCTGCCGCTATCGCCGTATTCGGTTTCGCCGGTCTTGCCGCTGCCGATCCCGTTACCCTGAACATCGCCTCGATCAACAACCCCGACATGATCGAACTGCAAAAGCTGTCGCCGCAGTTCGAAAAAGCCAATCCCGACATCAAGCTGCGCTGGGTCACGATGGAGGAGAGCGTGCTGCGCCAGCGCCTGACCACCGATATCGCCACCAACAGCGGCCAGTTCGACCTCATGACCATCGGGGCGTACGAAGCGCCGATCTGGGCCAAGAAGGGATGGCTGGCGCCGATGACCGGCTTGCCCGCCGATTACGATGAAGCCGACCTGATCAAGACCGTGCGCGAAGGCTTGACCAGCGACGGCAAGCTGTACGCGCTGCCGTTCTATGCGGAAAGCTCGATGACCTATTACCGCAAGGACCTGTTCGCGCAAAAGAACCTGAAGATGCCGGAAAAGCCGACCTGGGAAGAGATCGGCAAGCTGGCGGCGCAACTGCATGATCCGGCCAAGGGTGTCTACGGCATCTGCCTGCGCGGACGCGCCGGCTGGGGCGAAAACATGGCGCTGGTCGGCACCATGGTCAATGCTTACGGCGGCCGCTGGTTCGATGAAAAATGGCAGCCGCAGCTCGATACGCCGGAATGGAAACAGGCCGTCAATTTCTACGTCGACCTGATGCGCAAATCCGGTCCGCCGGGTGCCAGCTCCAACGGTTTCAATGAAAACCTGGTGCTGTTCTCGGGCGGCAAATGCGGCATGTGGGTAGACGCCACCGTCGCCGCCGGCATGCTGTATCACGGCAAGGATTCCAAGGTGTCCGACAAGGTCGCGTTCGCGCCGGCGCCGATGGCGACCACCGACAAGGGATCGCATTGGTTGTGGATCTGGTCGCTGGCGGTGCCGAAGTCGTCCAAGTCGCAGGACGCCGCGAAGAAGTTCGCCGCCTGGGCGACTTCCAGGGACTACATCAAGCTGGTCGCCAAGGATAGCGGCTGGGCATTGGTGCCGCCGGGTACGCGCACCTCGACCTATGCTTCCGCCGAGTACAAGAAGGCGTCGCCATTCTCCGACTTCGTCCTCGACGCGATCGAGAAGGCCGATGCCAACAATCCGACGCTCAAACCGGTGCCTTACACAGGCATCCAGTTTGCGACGATTCCCGAGTTCCAGTCGATCGGCACCATCGCCGGCCAGGCGATTGCCGGTGCGCTGGCCGGCAAGGGCACCGCAGACGCTGCGCTGAAGACGGCACAGGCGCAGACTGTGCGCATGATGAAGCAGGGGCGTTACATCAAGTAATGCCGCTCGCGCCGCTGTGCGTTCGCCCGGCCTGACGCCGGGCGGCGCACAACACCGTGTCACCGATTTCCGCCGGATCGTCCGCAGCATGACGCCGGCCCGAACCTGATTGCATCGAGGCCGCCATGTCGTCGATATCGAATACCTCTCCCATGCCCTCCGAAGCCGGCGCTTCGCCTCCGTCCTCGCAGAAATCCCGGCGCGGCAAACATATCAAGCACGCGGGCAGCGAGCGCTTCCTGCCGATTCGCCTGCTGCAGACGCCGGCAGTGGCGTTGCTGTTCCTGTGGATGATCGTGCCGCTGGCGATGACGGTGTATTTCTCCTTCAATCGCTACAACCTGATGTCGCCCGACCAGACCGGTTTCATCGGGCTGGAGAACTATCAGTTCCTGCTGGAAGACCCGGCGTTCTGGCCGTCGATCGCCAACACCGCCTTGCTGATCGGCTCCGTATTGGGCATCAGCGTGATCGGCGGCACTTTGCTGGCGGTGTTGTTCGACCAACCGTTCCGTGGACGCGGCATCGCCAGGCTGCTGGTGATCGGGCCGTTCTTCGTGATGCCGACCGTGGCCGCGCTGATCTGGAAAAACATGATCATGCATCCGGTCTACGGCATGCTGGCCTTCGCCATGCGCCATCTCGGCATGGAGCCGATCGACTGGCTCGCGGAGTATCCGATGCTGTCGGTGATCATTATCGTGTCGTGGCAATGGATACCGTTCGCCTTCCTGATCCTGCTGACGGCGCTGCAGTCACTGGATGTCGACCAGAAGGAGGCTGCCCAGCTCGACGGCGCCGGACCGATCCGCATCTTCTTCTACATCGTGCTGCCGCATCTCAAGCGCGCGATCACCGTGGTGATCATGATCGAAACCATCTTCCTGCTATCGGTGTTCGCGGAAATCTTCACCACCACCGCCGGCGGACCCGGCACTGAAACCACCAACCTGACCTACCTGGTGTATTCGATCGGCCTACAGCAATTCGACATCGGCATTGCGTCGGCGGGCGGCATCTTCGCCGTGGTGCTGGCCAATATCGTGTCGTTCTTCCTGGTGCGCATGCTGGCGAAGAATCTCAAAGGAGCGAACGAAAAATGAACGACGCCAAAAAGAGTCCGCTCTGGGTAGGCCTGCTGGCATGGACCTGCGCCATCGTCCTGTTTTTCCCGATTTTCTGGATCGCCGTCACGGCGTTCAAGACCGAGCACCAGGCCTACATGCCGAGCCTGATTTTCATGCCGACGCTGGATACCTTCCGCGAAGTCTTCGAGCGCAGCAACTACCTGGCCTTCGTCAAGAACTCCATGATCGTCTCGCTGGGGGCGACCTTGCTGTCGCTGCTGATTGCCGTGCCCGCGGCGTATTCGATGGCCTTCTTCCCGACCGGGCGTACGCAAAAACTCTTGCTGTGGATGCTGTCGACCAAGATGATGCCGGCCGTGGGCGTGCTGGTGCCGATCTACCTGCTGGCCAAGAACAGCGGCATGCTCGATTCGGTCACCGGCCTGACGCTGATCTACACGCTGATCAACCTGCCGATCGCGGTGTGGATGGCATTCACCTATTTCAACGACGTGCCGAAAGAGATTCTCGAAGCGGCGCGCATCGACGGCGCCAATGCCTGGCAGGAGATGCTGTACCTGCTGCTGCCGACCGCCATGCCGGGACTGGCGTCGACCGCGCTGCTGCTGATCATCCTGTCCTGGAACGAGGCATTCTGGAGCCTCAACCTCACCAGCGTGGACGCCGCGCCGCTGACGGTGTTCATCGCCTCGTATTCGAATCCGGAAGGGCTGTTCTGGGCCAAGCTGTCGGCCGCATCGCTGCTGGCGATCGCACCGATCATGGCGCTGGGCTGGCTGGCGCAGAAGCAGCTGGTGCGCGGCCTGACCTTCGGCGCCGTGAAGTAAGAGAGCGGCTTTTTGCTGCTCCAAATGAAAGGAAACATGAAGCCGGAAATTACCCACCTGGTCTGCGACTGCGACGGCGTGCTGCTCGACAGCGAGAGCATCGCCTTGCGCGTGCTACATGAGCATCTGCTGCCGCTGCTGGAGAATCCGGCCGACGGCGACAAACTGCATCACGCGATTGCTTCCCGCCTCGGCATGTTCACGGAATTGCTGCTCGATGAACTCGACGTCGAGTTCAGCTTCGGCCTGAACGCTGCGCAATATGCCGCCATCAATACCGCCGTCGGGATTGCCTGCGGCGACGAAGTGCAATTAGTGCCGGGCATTGCCGACGCCTTGCAGAAAATCGACCTGCCCAAGGCGGTCGCCAGCAACAGCAGCACCGACCGCATCATCAAAGGCCTGCAGCGCTGCGACCTGCTTGCCTTGTTCGACGGTCACATCCACAGCGCACACGACGTCGGCCGCCCCAAGCCGGCGCCGCATGTCTATCTCGCTGCAGCGGCAGGCTACGGCGTCGCGCCGCAGCACTGCGTCGCCGTCGACGACAGCGTCACCGGGGTACGCGCCGCCAGCAGCGCAGGCATGCGCGTGCTCGGTTTCACCGGCGTGGCGCACGACCGTCACGGCATGCGCCAGAAGCTGCTCGATGCCGGCGCCGAGCTGGTGTTCGACGACATGCAGGAATTGCCGGTGCTGATCGCGGCCTTGCTGCCGGGACGCGCAGCGTAAGAACCCCGACCGACAACGCATCAGGCACCACCAGTAACGAAACAAGGAGATCACCATGGCAGCCGTCACCATCCGCAACCTCGCCAAGCGCTACGACGACAACGAAGTGATGCGCGACATTAACCTCGACATCGACGACGGCGAGTTTGTCGTCTTCGTCGGCCCTTCCGGATGCGGCAAGTCGACGCTGCTGCGCATGATCGCCGGCCTCGAAGACATCAGCGCCGGTGAGCTCAACATCGGCGAGCGCCGCATGAACGACGTTCCGGCCGCCAAGCGCGGCATCGCCATGGTGTTCCAGTCGTACGCGCTGTATCCGCACATGACGCTGTACGACAACATGGCATTCGGCCTCAAGATCGCCGGCAAGTCCAGGACGGAGATCGACAGCGCCGTGCAGCACGCGGCCAGGATTCTGCACATCGACCATCTTCTCGATCGCAAGCCGCGCGCCTTGTCCGGCGGTCAGCGCCAGCGCGTCGCCATCGGCCGCGCGATCACGCGCCAGCCCAGCGTGTTCCTGTTCGACGAGCCGCTATCGAATCTCGACGCCGCCTTGCGCGTGAAGATGCGGCTCGAGTTCTCCAAGCTGCATGACGATCTCAAGACCACCATGATCTACGTCACGCATGACCAGATCGAAGCCATGACGCTGGCCGACAAGATCGTCGTGCTGTCGGCAGGACGGATCGAACAGGTCGGTACGCCGCAGCAGCTGTATCACCACCCGGCCAACCGTTTCGTGGCGGGCTTCATCGGCTCGCCCAAGATGAACTTCATCAACGGCGTTGTCGCCGGCGTCGGCGCGGAGGGCGCGCTGGTGGATGTGGCTGGCGGGGGACGCCAACTGGCGGCGGTCGAAGCAGGGACGCTCAAGGTCGGCGACAAGGTGACACTGGGTATCCGTCCTGAGCATCTCGCCATCGTCACTGAACAGCCGATGCTGCAGGCGCACTACACGGCGCTGGAACTGTTGGGCGATTTTTCTTACCTGTATGCCGCCACGGATGCGTCCGACGAGCCGCTGATCCTGCGCGTGCCGGACAGTCTTCAGCTTGCTTCCCGCAGCGTCATCGGGGTCGGCGCGGAGGCGCATCGCTGTCACCTGTTCCGCGAGGACGGCAGCGCGGTGAAGCGTCTTTTGCGCGATCCGGCCATGGCGGTACATTGAACAGCAAGCGAGAACATGATGACGAACCGTGATTCAAAAGACGACCTGGTCTGGCTGCACATCGGCGCCGGATCGTTCCACCGCGCCCACCAGGCGGTCTACCTGCATCGCCTGCGCGAGCGCGGCAATGACGACGATCGTCGCTGGCGGCTGGCGCTCGGCAACATCCGCGCCGACATGGCGCCGCTGCTGAAGGAGCTGGCGCAAAGCGAAGGCCGCTATACCTTGGAGACGGTGACGCCGCACGGACAGCGCGCCTATGAGACGATCCGCGCCATCCGCGATATCGTGCCCTGGGATGCGCAGCTGAAAGGCCTGGTCAGGACCGGTGCCGAAGCGCGCACGCGCGTGATCTCGTTTACCGTGACCGAGGGCGGCTACTACCTCGACCATGAGCATTTGCTGGATGTGCATAACCCAGATCTGGCGGCCGATATCGGCGGTGATCGCCGCACGATTTACGGTGCGGTGACGGCGATCCTGCAAGCGCGCCAGGACAGCAATGCCGGCGGCGTGACGCTGCTCAATTGCGACAACCTGCGCCATAACGGCGAGCGCTTCTTCGGCGGGCTGCAGCAATTCCTGGCCTTGCGCGGCCATCATCAGTTGCTGGAATGGGTGCGCGCCAATGTCGCCAGCCCCAATTCCATGGTCGATCGCATCACGCCGCGTCCGACCGACGCCGTACGGCAGCGAGTGAAAGAAGCCACCGGCGTCGACGATCCATGCGCGCTGATGGCCGAGTCTTTCATCCAATGGGTGATCGAGGACGATTTCAAGGCAGGCCGTCCGGCGCTGGAAAAAGTCGGGGTCGAAATGGTGGCGTCGGTGTTGCCCTATGAAGAGGCCAAGATCCGCATCCTCAACGCCAGCCACAGCTGCATCGCCTGGGCCGGCACCATGATCGGCCTCGGCTATATCCACGAAGGCACGATGCACGAAGACATCCGCCGCATGGCTTACGACTACATCACGCAAGACGTGATTCCGTGCCTGACTCCGAGCCCGCTGGATCTCGAAGCGTATCGTGACACGACGCTGGCGCGTTTTGCCAATCCAGCCATCCAGGACACCAACCAGCGGGTGGCGGCGGACGGTTTTTCGAAGATACCCGGCTTCATTCGTCCCACCATTTCCGACAGCCTCGCACGCAGTCATCAGGCGCGCGCCACGGCCCAGGTGGCGGCGCTGTTCTTCGCCTTCCTGCAGCGCTGGCGGCGCGGCGAGCTGGCATATGAATATCAGGACGGCGTATTCGATCCGGCGGCGGTCGGGGCGATGCTGGACGGCCCCGATCCGGTACGCGCCTATTGCAACGATCCTTTGCTGTGGGGCGAACTGGCAGGCAGCGTCCAGCTCGAACGGCTGTTGCGGGAGGGCGTGGTCAGCGTGAATGCCTGGCTTGCCGCTTCGACTAAAATGTCCGCTTAGTGCCGCTGGCGGAGAAAGACCACAATCAATAACAAGGAGCGCCATGTATCTGGGGATTGACCTTGGTACGTCGGAAGTCAAAGCGGTCGTCATTGACGCCGAAGGAAAACTGCTGGCCCTGGCCGGCTCGCCGCTGACGGTGTCGCGGCCGCATCCGCGCTGGTCGGAGCAGGATCCGCAGCATTGGTGGCGCGCCGCTTGCGATACCGTTGCGAGCCTGCGCGAACAATTGGGCGCTGCACGTTTCGCGGCCATTCGCGCCATCGGCCTGTCCGGTCAGATGCACGGCGCGGTCCTGCTGGATGCGCAGGAGCGCGTGCTGCGGCCGGCCATCCTGTGGAGCGACTCGCGCAGCACCGATGAATGTGCGGAACTGACGCGGCGCTGGAACGAATCAGGCGACTTGCATCAGCTCGCGGGCAACCTCGCAATGCCGGGATTCACTGCACCAAAATTGCTGTGGGTGGCGCGTCACGAGCCGCAACTTTTTGATCAGGTCGCCTGTGTCTTGTTGCCCAAGGATTGGCTGCGGCTGCGGATGACAGGGCGCAAGACATCCGATCCCTCCGACGCCGCCGGCACGCTCTGGCTGGATGTGGCGCAACGCGACTGGTCGGATGCCTTGCTGGCCGCAGGCGGCATGCATCGCGGACAGATGCCGGAACTGGCTGACGGCAATGCCGCCGCCGGTTTCCTGCTGCCGGAAGTGGCGCGGGCCTGGGGACTGGCGGATGGCGTGGTGGTGGCGGGCGGCGCCGGCGATGGCGCGGCGAGCGCGGTCGGCATCGGTGCAGTCAGACCGGGCGACGGTTTCCTGTCTCTGGGGACCTCGGGCGTGCTGTTCGTGGTCAATGATAAATTCCGTCCCAATCCGGCGCGCGCCATCCATGCGTTTTGCCACACCTTGCCGCAGCGCTGGCACCAGATGAGCGTGATGTTGTCGGCTGCGAGTTGCCTGCGCTGGTTCTGTCGCCTGTGCAGCGTTGACGAAAAAACGCTGTTGCAGGAAGTCGCCGCACTTGATGACGAAGCGCTGGCCAACGCGCCGCTGTTCTTGCCTTATCTGTCCGGCGAGCGTACGCCGCACAATGATCCCTACGCGCTGGGTGTATTCCATGGTCTCTCGCATGAGCATCAGCGCGCGGCGCTGGCCTACGCGGTGCTGGAAGGCGTGAGCTTCGGCATGGTGGACGGCCTCGACGCCTTGCGCGCCGCCGGCACCGACGTGCAGCAGTTGTCGCTGGTGGGCGGCGGGGCGCGCAGCGCCTATTGGGCGCAGTTGCTCAGCGATGCGCTCGATGTGCGCATCGTGACCCACATCGGCAGCGAAGCCGGCGGCGCGTTGGGCGCCGCGCGACTGGCCTGGCTGGCCGATGGGGGCAACGAAGAAGAGGTTTGCTGCAAACCGCCGCAACAGGATTGCTACGAACCGCGGCGCATGCGCCACGCGCAGCTGCAACCGCGCTTGCAACGTTACCGGGATATTTATCAGCCGTGGAAGCCGTTGCCCTCAGGTTCTGCCTGATGCACATGTACGTTTTGCGCTGCGGAAAGCCGCGCCGCTTTTTCATTAAACAGACACTCGCTTGACTTGCAGCAGGCCTTGTCTGATGATCCCCTGAACAGGCCGGAACCCATTCCAATGCCCGGGGGATTTGCATGAAACCTTACGCACGTCGCGGCGCCTTCGCGCGCCGGCTGTCGATGCTTGCCATTCTCAGCGGCCTGCTTTGCCCAGGCCTTGCCTGCGCCGACGTGGTGACCGTCGTCAACATCGCCACGACCAACAACCCCGACATGCTGGAACTGCAGCGTCTGTCGGCGGTGTTTGAAAAAGCCAATCCCGGCCTCAGACTCAACTGGCACATCATGGACGAAGGCGTGTTGCGCGAGCGCGTGACCACCGACATCACGACCAGCGGCGGGCAGTTCGATCTGATGACCATCGGCCTGATGTCCACGCCGCTGTGGGCGGAGCAGGAATGGCTGGTGCCGATGAACGACCTGCCGCCCGGCTATGACGTCGACGACTTGCTTAAGCCGGTGCGGGCCGGCTTGAGCAGCAACGGCAAACTGTACGCATTGCCGTTCTATGCGGAAAGCTCGATGACGTATTACCGCAAGGATCTGTTCGCGCAAAAGCAGCTGGTCATGCCGACCAGGCCGAGCTGGGACGAGATCGCGACCTTCGCCGCGCAGCTGCATGACCCTGCCGGCGGCGTCGCCGGCATTTGCCTGCGCGGACGCCCGGGATGGGGCGAGAACATGGCCCTGATCGGCACCATGGTCAACGCATTCGGCGGCCGCTGGTTCGACGAGCAATGGCAACCGCAGCTCGATACACCGGAATGGGCGCAGGCGGTCGGCCTGTATGTCGACCTGCTCCGCAAATACGGTCCGGCCGATGCGGTGCAGAACGGCTTCAACGAGAACCTGGCGCTGTTCGCCGCAGGCAAGTGCGCCATGTGGATCGACGCCACCGTCGCGGCCGGAACGCTCTATCACGGCAAGAATTCCAAGGTGTTCGACAAGACCGCTTTCGTGGCGGCGCCGACCGCAACCACGGCGAAGGGCGCGCAATGGCTATGGGTATGGGCGCTGGCGGTCCCTCATTCCTCAAAATCGAAAGAGGCGGCCAAGAAATTCGCCATGTGGGCTACCTCCAAGGAATACATCCAGCTGGTCGCGGAGAAGGATGGCTGGGGATTGGCGCCGCCCGGCACGCGCAAGTCGACCTATGCGTCGGCTGGCTACCAGAAGGCCTCGCCGTATGCAGATTTCGTCCTCGACGCTATCCAGAGCGCGGACCCCGACAGTCCCACCCTCAAGCCGGTTCCTTACGTGGGCATCCAGCTTGTGACGATTCCGGAATTTACCAGCATCGGCACGGTCACCGGCCAGGCCATCGCGCGCGCGCTGGTGGGCAGGAGCAGTGTGGAAAACGCGTTGAAGTCCGCGCAGACCATCACGACGCGTCTGATGCAGCAGGGGCGCTACATCAAATACTGAAGCGCTTGCGGGGGAAAGAAAAATGGCAGCCGGAGAAAACTCCGGCTGCCATTTTTTGCTGCGATCCTGCAGTGCAGGAAGACTTATTTATGCTGGAATTTGAATACCGAAATCGCCTGCAACAGGCGGCCGGTTTGTTCTTCCAGACTGCCTGCGGCAGCGGCGGCTTGTTCCACCAGAGCGGCATTCTGCTGCGTGCTTTCATCCATGTCGGTGACGGCCTGATGCACTTGCGTGATGCCGGCGCTTTGCTGCTGGGTGGCGACGGTGATTTCGTTCATGATGCCGGTCACGCGTTTGACCGATTCGACGATCTCGGTCATGGTGCTGCGCGCGTCGTCGACCAGGCGATTGCCGATATCGACCTTTTCCACCGAGTCTTCGATCAGCGTCTTGATTTCCTTGGCGGCGCCGGCCGAACGCTGCGCCAGGCTGCGCACTTCGGAAGCCACGACCGCAAAGCCTCGGCCCTGTTCACCGGCGCGCGCTGCTTCGACGGCGGCGTTCAGCGCCAGGATATTGGTCTGGAAGGCGATGCTGTCGATCAGGCTGATGATGTCGACGATCTTCTTCGACGATGCGCTGATTTCGCTCATCGTGGTGCCGGTCTTGGCGACCACGTCGCCGCCTTTGACCGCAATCGACGAGGCCGAGGCCGCCAGCTGGTTGGCCTGCAATGCGCTGTCGGCATTCTGGCGCACGGTGGCGGCCAGCTGTTCCATGCTGGACGCAGTCTCTTCCAGATTGGATGCCTGCGACTCGGTGCGGTGCGACAAGTCCATGTTGCCGGTGGCGATCTCGCGCGTAGCGCCGTTGATCGACTCGACGTTGGAGCGCACGTCGCCGATGATCGCGGTCAGGTTGATGTTCATCTGGCGCAATGCGCGCAACAGCCGGCCGATCTCGTCGTGGCGGTCGGATTCGGCGCGGTTCGACAAGTCGCCGCCGGTGATGGCGTAAGTAGCCAGCAGCGCCGCCTGGATCGGGCGCACCAGCGCACTGTGCAGCGCGTACCAGATGGTCAGCGTGATCAGCATGGTGGCGATGCAGATGGCGGTGTTGAGCATGCTGTGATCGGTCAGGAAGCTGACGCTCGCGGCCACCAGCTGCAGCCCCAGCAGCGTGATCATGGACAGGTTGATGCGGGTGTTCAGCTGGATCTTGCCGAGCTTGGCGATCCAGCCCTTGAAGCCGGTTCTGACGACGTTGCCCTGCTCGATGGCGATGCCCTTGGCCTTGCCCTTGCGCATGTCGGCGTACAGTTTTTCCGCGCCGGCGACGTCCTGGCGCGACGGCTTGGTACGCACCGACATGTAGCCGATGACCTGGCCTTTTTCGCGTACCGGCGTGATGTTGGCCAGCACCCAGTAATGATCGCCGCTCTTGCGGCGATTCTTGACCAGGCCGGTCCAGGGGATGCCCTTCTTGACGGTTTTCCACATGTCGGCGAAGGCTTCAGCCGGCATGTCGGGGTGGCGCACGATGTTTTGCGGTGCGCCCATCAGCTCTTCTTCGTGGAATCCGCTGACTTCGATGAAGTAGGGATTGACGTAGGTAATGTTGCCCTTCAGATCAGTTTTGGAGACGATCGATTTGCCGTCTTGTAATTCATACTCGGCATTGGTGACCGGCAGGTTCATGCGCATCTTATTTCCCCGTGACAGCTGCGTTGTGGTGGTTATTCTTGCTTTTCGGCAAGCACTTTACCTTGCGCCGTCGTTGCTCTCTGGAACAGGTGCTTCGTCGCGCGGGGGCTTGCCAAAGACTGCAGTGTAAGTTGGGTAAAAAGAGCAATACATGACCACGGTCAATATTATCGACAATGGCAGCAAAATAAACACGATCACCGTCATGTTGTTGAACAGCAATGCAACAATGGTGCTGATGGTGGCCGGCAGCAGCACGCCGATCACCAGCCACGCCAGGCCGTAGACCGTGAATGCCTTGGCGGCGCGGCGCACCGCGAAGAAGCTGTAGAACAGCGCCTTGCCCAGCGGCATCTTGTGCCAGGCGATCAGCGGCGCGGCGAACCAGAACGCCATGGCCGCCGGGATGTATACCAGCGCGGCCACGATCATGGCCAGACGCAGATTGCTGCCTTCGATGTCCCTGGGGTCCAGGCCGGGGCCGGTCATGGCTTTCCAGAAGGCGCCGCCGTCGACCAGCGTCGAGACGGCGACCGCCGCGAAGGCCGCCAGCAGATACAGTACGCCCAGCGCCAGCAGCGTGCGCAGCGCCGGCGAACGGAAGCTCACCAGCAGCAGGCTTGGATAGACGCGTTTGCCTTCCTCGATCTGGCGGCAGGCTTGCATGAACGACATGGCGAACACCGGCACCAGGATCAGTGGCAGCAGCTGGCCGATGATGGGCAAAATGCCCAGTGCCAGCATCAGGAACATGTAGCTCAGGAACAGCGTCGACACTTCCGCGGGTTGCTTGCGGAACAGCGCCAGGCCTTCCTTGACCCAGAGCCAGCCGGTTTTTGCAGGCAGTTTTTCCATATCAGTTCGGTCCCGGCAGCGGCGGTACGGCGCCGTTCACGCGCAACCGCAGGATGCGTTCGAAGTGTGTCGGATCGTGCGGCGTCAGCATTTCGGCGGCGCGCGGCAGGTAGAAATCATACAGGCGCGACAGCCAGAAGCGCAGCGCGGCGGCGCGCAGCATGGCGCTCCAGGCCTGCTGCTCGGCCGCACCGAATGGCCGCACCGCGTGATAGGCGTCCAGCATGGCTTGCACGCGCGCGACGTCAAGCGCGCCCGTGGCCAGGTCGATGCACCAGTCGTTGACGGTGACAGCGAGGTCGAACAGCCAGGTATCGCAGCCCGCAAAGTAGAAGTCGAAAAAGCCGGTCAGACGTGTGCCGACGAACATGGCGTTGTCGCGGAACAGGTCGGCGTGCACCGGGCCATTCGGCAATTGCGGGTAAATCTCGGAGGCGGCGAAGTCTTCCTGGAATTGCATTTCGGCGCGCAGCATTTGCTGCGTCCCGGCGTCGAGATAAGGCAGCACCACCGGGGCCGTTTCGCGCCACCATGGCAGACCGCGCAGATTCGGCTGGCGGATGCCGAAGTCCTGCGCCGCCAGATGCATTTTTGCCAGCATGGCGCCGACTTCGGCGCAATGCACCGGTTCCGGCTTCGGCTGGTAAGCGCCTTCCAGCTTGGTCACGATCGAGGCCGGCTTGCCGTTGAGGGCATTGATGATGCTGCCGCTCCGGTTGGGAATCGGCGCCGGCACCAGCACGTTGCGCTGGGCCAGGTGACGCATCAGTTCCAGGTAAAACGGCAGTTGCTCGAAACTCAGTTTTTCAAACAGCGTCAGGACGTATTCGCCGCTTTCGGTCGTGATGAAGAAATTGCTGTTCTCGATACCGGAAGAAATGCCTTTGACGGCCAGCGCTTTGCCGAGAGAAAACTGGGTGATCCAGCCGGAGAGGTCATCCAGGCTGACCGGAGTAAAAACTGCCATGTGCGGGAGTGATGAAGAACGATGGAAAATCCGGACGGCATGCCGTCCGGAGAGGATCAATATGAGTTATTACTTGCTGGCGTCGCCGGCTTCGCCTTCTTTGGCTTTCTTCTTGCCGCCCCAGTCGAATTCCTTGATCTGCCATTGGGCGCCGCTCGGCGGACCGCTTTGGACATCGCCCGGCGTCGAGCCGCCGAGTTGCTGCGTCGGCTTCAGGTAATACGTGCTCGGGCCCGATTTGACTTTGACTTCTTTGGTCTGGCCGTGGTCGCGGCGCTCGGTGATGCTGTTGCCGCTGCCTTGTTCTTCGCCCGGCTTCTTGATGGTCACGGCAGGCGGTTCGCCTTCTTCCAGTGTTTGCAGCTCAGGCGGCGGCGGGGCCGGCTTGTCCGATATTGCCTGGGCGTGCGCCAGTGAGGACAAGGAGAGCATCAGCAGGGAGAAGCAAAGCGATACGGCGGACCGGCTTCGGGTAATCATGGGGAACTCGCAATCTGGACAGGTTGACAGTAGGGGACCATTGTAACAAACGAATCAGCAGGAGCCTGCATCCTCGCGAATGGGTTCCCCATGCAGATGGCGGCATGTTGCCGCGACTCAAGCGTTTTCTGCGCGCGATTCTCGTCTATTTGCGGCCCGTTGCGGTCTTGCGGGCGGTTTCCTGCAGGATTTTCCAGGCATCGCCGCGGCGCGCCAGCACCAGCGTCTTGGCGCTGGTCTCGGTCAGTTGGTCGGAGTTGTATTCCTGTGTGAAGGCCACCGTGGCCTCGCTGTTGTCGGCGTTCATGGCGACGCGCGGCGCAGTGATCTTGATGACAATGCGCTTGCGGCCATCGATGCGCGTCTTTCTCTGTGCCGCCCAATCGCTGCGGCTTTCGCCGTTCGGCGTGCGGAAATCGTCGGCGTAATGACCCAGATAGGCGTCGACGTCCTTGCGGCTCCATGCCGCTGCCCAATCCTGGATGGCAGCGAGTACGACAGAGGATTCCGGCGCTGCAGCGGTCGCCGCCGCTGTGGCCGGCGCGGCAGCAGCAGCCGCAACCGCAGCCGCAACAGCAGCAGGCGCAGTCGTGACGGCATTCGTCGTGCGCGAAACCGGCGCGGCCGGACGTTTCAATTCAGCCAGCGCTTGTCGCGCCGGCGCATAGTCCTGAGCCGCGGCGCGGGTATACCATTGCGCCGCCATCGCTTCGTCGGTGCGCACGCCATAGCCGTTCTGATGCATTTTGCCTAGGCTGTATTGCGCCAGCGGCAGGCCTTGGGCGGCGGCTTTTTCAAACCAGGACAGCGCCACGCGGAAATTCTGCGCGACGCCGTCGCCATTGAGATAAATCGCTCCAAGATTGGCCTGCGCCAGCGTGTTGCCCTGTTGTGCCGATTTGTTCAGCCACTCGATCGCCGACGCTGTACTCTTCGGGACGCCGTCGCCCAGCAGATAGCTGGTGCCAAGACTGAATTGCGCATTCGCGTGGCCCTGATTCGCGGCCTTTTGCAACCACAAGGCCGCCGCCGCCGGATCCCGCGGCACGCCGCTGCCACTGCCGTACATCTGCGCCAATGCGTATTGGGATTCGGCATCGCCGGCGACGGCTGCATCGGCGACCTTCGTCACGGCCGGCGACAGCGCGCCTGCGCTTGCACTCGTCGATTGGGCCAAAGCAAGCGGGTTCGCCTGCACCGCAGCGAATGCAACCAGGCAGCACAGCCAGTGTTTGGTGATCATGTTCGGTCCGGTCGAAGAGGAGAAGAGCAGCAGGCTTTGAGGGACGCTGAGGAATTTTGTTCAGCGTTGCGTCGATTATGCGACGATTACAGCGGAGTTGTAGAAAAATTACTATTCGTTGTCCATAAAAAACGCCAGCCGGAACATGCGTTGCGGGCTGGCGTTTTCGACGATGCGGGGAAACTACAGATACATGCCGGTCTGGCGTTCCGTATCTTCCGGATCCGCCGGTTTTTGGCGCGCTTCGTAGAACTTCTGCACCGCCACCACGACTTCGGCCGGATCGTCGATCACCTGCAACAGGTCAAGGTCCTTCGCGGAAATCATGCCGTCGTCGACCAGGCGCGTACGGATCCACTCCATCAGGCCTGCCCAGAACTTGCTGCCGACCAGGATCACCGGCATCAGGCGCGATTTGCCGGTCTGCATCAGCGTCAGTGCTTCGGTCAGTTCGTCGAGCGTGCCGAAGCCGCCCGGCAGCACCACGTAGGCATCGGCGTATTTGACGAAGGCGACCTTGCGCGCGAAGAAATGGCGGAACGACAGCGAGATGTCCTGCCAGCCGTTGCCGTGCTGTTCATGCGGCAGTTCGATGTTGAGGCCGACCGATGGCGAGGCGCCGTCGAAGGCGCCCTTGTTGGCCGCTTCCATGATGCCCGGGCCGCCGCCCGAGATCACCGCAAAGCCGGCGTCCGACAGGCGCCGGGCGATGTCGATGCACAAGGCATAATGCGGATCGTCCGGTTTTGTGCGGGCGGAACCGAAGATGGAAACCGCCGGCCGCAGCTCGGACAGGCGCTCGGTGGACTCGATAAATTCTGCCATAATCGTGAGTACATGCCATGACTCGCGCGCCTTCTTGGCGGTGGCGCGCTCGATGTCATCCACTTCCCGCAGTCGCGGGACATTTTTTCCTCTAAGTTCCATATGCAAAAAACCTTGTTGTTAGTTGATGGTTCCAGTTACCTCTATCGTGCATTCCATGCTCTGCCCGACATGCGTAACGCGGAAGGCGCGCCGACCGGTGCGTTGTACGGCATCATCAATATGCTGCGCCGACTGCGTAATGATTATCCTGCAAGTTACATCGCTTGTATATTCGACGCCAAGGGCAAGACTTTCCGCGACGACCTGTACGCCGAGTACAAGGCTACACGCAAATCGATGCCGGAAGATCTGGCGTTGCAAATCGAACCGATCCACGCAGCCGTGCGCGCGCTCGGCTGGCCGATCTTGATGGTCGAAGGCATCGAGGCCGACGACGTCATCGGCACGCTGGGCGTGCGCGCCGCCGAAGAAGGACTCAAGACCATCGTCTCCACCGGCGACAAGGACATGGCGCAACTGGTCAACGACCACGTCACGCTGGTCAACACCATGAGCAACGAAACCATGGATCGCGCCGGCGTGATCGGCAAATTCGGCGTACCGCCGGAACGCATCGTCGATTACCTCAGCCTCATCGGCGACACTGTCGACAACGTTCCCGGCGTCGAAAAGTGCGGCCCCAAAACCGCCGTGAAATGGCTCACCCAATACGACTCGCTCGACGGCGTCATTGCCAACGCCGACAAGATCAGCGGCGTGGTCGGCGAGAACCTGCGCAAGGCCTTGCCCTGGCTGCCGCAAGCGCGCGTGCTGGTGACCGTGAAGACCGACTGCGATCTGTCGGCGCACATGGGCACCATCCTTGAGTCGCTCACCGTGCAACCCAATGACAATGCGGCGCTGCGCGAGATTTTCACGCGCTACAACTTCCGCACCTGGCTGCGCGAGCTGGACGCGGCTTCAGCTTCGGGTGCCGATGCTGCAGCCAAGCCGGCATCTGCATCTGCAACCGGCGCGGTCGCCGCCGATGCTGCCACAGGTCCCGCGCAAGTCGGCCTGTTCGACGCCAGCGCAGCGATCGCCAAGGAATACGAAACCGTCCTGACCGAAGCGCAACTCGATGCCTGGATCGCCACCATCAATGCGGCCAAGCTCACTGCGGTGGACACCGAAACAACTTCGCTGGTTCCCATGCAGGCGCAACTGGTCGGCATTTCGCTGTGCTGCGAAGCGGGGCGTGCGGCTTACATTCCGGTCGCGCACAACTACCAGGACATGCCGGCGCAACTGCCGCGCGAACTGGTGCTGGCCAGGCTCAAGCCTTGGCTGGAGGACGACAGCAAGCCCAAGCTCGGACAGAATCTCAAATACGACAGCCACATCTTCGCCAACCAGGGCATACAGTTGCGTGGCATCGTGCACGACACGCTGCTGGAATCCTATGTGTTCGAATCGCACCGCACGCACGACATGGACAGCCTGGCGCTGCGCCATCTGAACCGCACCACGATCAGCTACACCGACGTGTGCGGCAAGGGCGCTTCGCAAATCGGTTTCGACCAGGTCGAGATCGGACGCGCCACCGACTATGCGGCGGAGGATGCCGACGTTACACTGGCGCTGCACCAGGCCATGTGGCCGCAAGTCGAGAACGACGCCAAGCTGCGCTATATCTACGAAAAAATCGAAGTACCGACCTCGGTGGTGCTGCAAAAGATCGAGCGCAACGGTGTACTGATCGACGCCGCCATCCTCGCCACGCAATCGAATGAACTCGGCAAGCGCATGCTCGAGATCGAGCAGCAGGCGTATGAACTCGCGGGTCAGCCGTTCAACCTGAATTCACCCAAGCAGCTCGGTGAAATCCTGTTCGAGAAACTGCAATTGCCGGTCGTCAAAAAGACGCCGTCCGGCACGCCGTCCACCGATGAAGAGGTACTGCAGAAACTGGCCGAAGATTATCCGCTGCCGAAAATCCTGCTCGACTATCGGGGCTTGTCCAAGCTGAAGTCGACCTACACCGACAAGCTGCCGAAGATGGTTGATCCGACCACCGGCCGCGTGCACACCAACTATGCCCAAGCCGTGGCCGTCACCGGCCGGCTGGCGTCCAACGATCCCAACCTGCAAAATATCCCGATTCGCACCGCCGAAGGCCGCCGCATCCGCGAAGCCTTCATCGCACCGCCGGGCAGCACGATCGTTTCCGCCGACTATTCGCAAATCGAGTTGCGCATCATGGCGCACATCTCGGAAGACGCGAACATGCTCAAGGCCTTTGCAGACGGCGAAGACATTCACCGCGCCACCGCCGCCGAAATTTTCGGCGTCGGTCTCGGCGACGTCACCAGCGAGCAGCGCCGCTATGCCAAGGTCATCAACTTCGGCCTGATCTACGGCATGAGCGCTTTCGGCCTGGCCGGCAATCTCGGCATCGAACGTTCGGCGGCGCAGATGTACATTGACAAGTATTTCCAGCGCTTCTCCAGCGTCAAGCAATACATGGACAACACGCGCCTTGAAGCCAAGTCGCAGGGCTACGTCGAAACCGTATTCGGCCGCCGCCTGTGGCTGCCCGAGATCAACTCGCCCAACGGCCCGCGCCGCCAGGGCGCCGAACGGGCAGCGATCAACGCGCCGATGCAGGGCACCGCCGCGGACCTGATCAAGCTGGCAATGATTTCCGTGCAAGGCTGGATCGAGCGTGACGGCCTGCAATCCAAACTGATCATGCAGGTGCACGATGAACTGGTGATGGAAGTGCCAGATGCGGAGCTGGCGCTGGTGCGCGAAAAACTACCGGAACTGATGAAAAATGTTGCGGAGCTCAAGGTGCCGCTGATCGCCGAAGTGGGGACCGGCAAAAACTGGGACCAAGCCCATTAATGACCTGGTGAAGCTACTGCGCGCGCCCGTGTACGGCCTGCGGTGCTCGACGTACTCGCGTACGACTCCGCTCCTCGGCCGCACACGGGCGCGCTCGCTACGCTTCACCAGGCCATTGAGCACTGGCAGGTACTCGGAGCGTCATCTTTTCACATGAATTTATATTGATGCACGACAACGCAGATTGATGCAAAATGCATTTTCGGAAGCAGGGATACACTTGCCGGAAATACAAGATAAAACGAATAACGATAAAAGTTGCAACAACGGCATCGCCCGATGCCGCTTGGGATAACAAACACAAACGTAGTAGAGACACGAAGCTGTTGCGGTGAAGTTGGCTGTTGCGTCGACGGAAACACAGGCATAGGCAAGACGACGGATTCGGCGGACATTCGCGGGCGACCGCTTCTCGGACAAGCAGAAACGAGGAGGCGTCAATGGTTGCAGGGATGAAGGTGGGGACACGGCTGGGGCTGGGGTTCGCGTGGGTGGTATTGCTGCTGATCGCGGTGACTGCGTTCGGCTTGTACAACATGGACCAGATGCAGCGGCGGTTCCTCGATGTGGTCGAGGTGAACAATCCTGAGACCAAACTGGTCAACGAAATGATGGGCACGGTTTCGGAACGCTCCATCTCGCTGCGTAACCTGATGCTGCAGGGTGGTTCCGACGACATCGAAAGAGAAGCCGCCTACATCAAGGCGCAGACACAGAAATATCAGAGCTCGGAGCAGAAGCTTCGCACCATGTTCGACAAGGATACGGGGGCTGTTGCCGAGAAGAAGGCAGCTATCCAGAAGATCAAGGCGCAGGGCGATATCGCCCACAAGCTGATCGATCAGGCGGTCGATCTCGGTCTCAAGCGTGAAGCCTATGAACTGGCGCAATTCCTCAAGGACGAATACCTGCCGGTGCAAAAGAAATGGCAGACCGAACTGTCCGCACTGGTGGCAGTCGAAGACCGCCTTAACACCGACGCCTCGCAAGCCAGCACCAGTGCATACACGGCTGCGCGCTGGCTCATGCTGGTCACCAGCGCGGTCGGCATCATCACCGCGCTGATCGCGGCAGCGTGGATCACGCGCAACTTGCTGAAGAAGCTCGGCGGCGAGCCTGACTACGCAGTAGCGATCGCCGGCCAGATCGCCGACGGCGACCTCGCCGTGCACATCGACACCAAGCCGGGGGACAAGGACAGCCTGCTGATGGCGATGAAGGGCATGCGCGACAAGCTGGCCGCCATCGTCACAGAGGTGCGCGTCGGTTCCGAAACCATCAGCACAGCTTCGACCGAAATCGCTCGCGGTAATCTCGATCTGTCGTCGCGCACCGAACAGCAGGCCGGCTCGCTCGAAGAAACCGCCTCGTCGATGGAACAGCTAAATTCCACCGTCAAGCAGAACGCCGAAAATGCGCAGCAGGCCAACCAGCTCGCCGTCGCCGCATCCGACGTCGCAGTACAAGGCGGCAGCATCGTGTCGCAGGTGGTGCAGACCATGGAATCGATCAACGCGTCGTCGCAAAAGGTGGTCGATATCATCAGCGTGATCGACGGCATCGCCTTCCAGACCAACATCCTCGCCTTGAACGCCGCGGTCGAAGCCGCGCGCGCCGGCGAGCAAGGGCGCGGCTTCGCCGTGGTGGCGTCGGAAGTGCGCAGCCTGGCCCAGCGCTCGGCCAGCGCCGCCAAGGAAATCAAGGTGCTTATCGGCGACTCCGTCGGCAAGGTCGAGAACGGCAGCAAGCTGGTCGAACAGGCCGGCGTGACCATGAACGACATCGTCACCAGCATCCGCCGCGTCACCGACGTGATGTCCGAAATCACCAGCGCCAACAGCGAACAGAGCAGCGGCATCGAACAGGTCAACGAAGCCATCATCCAGATCGACGACATGACCCAGCAGAACGCCGCGCTGGTCGAGCAAGCCGCAGCTGCGGCGCAGTCGTTGCAGGACCAGGCAGCCAACCTGACCGCACTGGTCAGCGTGTTCAAGCTGGATGGCCGCCAGCTGAGCGCGCCGCCGGCGCAGCGGACCATCGACATCACGCCGATGCATCCAGAGCTGCCGGGCGCGATGGCGGCGTGACGCCTGCCTGTCGCAAGTCTTCGTATCTTGTAGAATGCTTGCGGTAGTTCCAGTTGACCTTTTAGCCAAGACACCGGCCGGGGCCTGCCTGTATTGCAAGGCAGGCCGTGTTTTTGTTTACGCCGGTTTCATCCCGTTTTTGCGCACTTTCTGCACTTCCTGCACGTCCGACTCCTGGAGAATTTCATGAACGATCTGAAGAATGATGTAGACAGCCTGGTGGGCACGACTGGCCTGCTCGATGCCGGCAATCGCCGTACTTTCATCAAGACCGCGCTGGGCACCGGCTTCGCCGCCGCCGTGCTGCCGGTCTGCGCACAGACCATGATCAAGACCGACACCGTCGGCCTCACCGCCGGCGAAGTCAGCGTGATGGTCAACGGCACCAAGGTGCCGGCTTATCGCGCGCAGCCGGAAGGCAAGACCAACTTGCCGGTAATCCTGGTGATTTCCGAAATCTTCGGCGTGCATGAGCACATTGCCGACATCGCACGCCGTTTCGCCAAGCTCGGCTACCTGGCGATTGCGCCGGATTTCTTCGTGCGTCAGGGTAATCCTGCGGTCTACCCGACCATCGCCGAACTGAACAAGGAAATCATCTCCAAGGTGCCCGACGAGCAAGTGTTCGGCGACCTCGACGCCTACGTCGCCTGGGCCGGCCAGAACGGCGGCAATCCGGACAAGATCGGCATCAACGGCTTCTGCTGGGGCGGCCGCATCGTCTGGCTGTACAGCGCGCGCAATCCGAAGATCAAGGCCGGCGCTGCATGGTACGGACGCATCGTCGGCGAGAAATCGGCGCTGCAACCGCAGCATCCGATCGACATCGCGCCGACCCTGAAAGCGCCGGTGCTCGGCCTGTACGGCGGCAAGGACGGCGGCATCCCGGTCGCGACCGTGGAGCAGATGAAGGAAGCGCTGGCCAAGACCGGCAACAAGTCCGAGTTCATCGTGTTCCCGAATTCGGGTCACGCCTTCAACGCCGACTATCGTTCGAGCTATGTGGAGGCAGATGCCAAGGAAGGCTGGAAGCGCGCCATCGAATGGTTCAAATCGCACGGCGTGGGCTGATCTCTATATAGTGGGGCCGGCCTGCTCCCTGCGCCAGTTTTTGGGGCGGCGAAAGCAAGGCTGATGTGGCGCCGCACTGATTTGGATCAGTTGCTTGCACTGAGGACGGATTTTTCCGTCCTCTTTTTATTTGTCCGTCAACAAAAGCGGCGTATCTCCTCCTGCCGGCGCATGGCACGCAGATTGCTAGTTTGAAGACTGAGTAGAAGCGGCTAGCCGTCGATCCGGATACCATCGACTGTGGGGCATTGCTCGTGACGCCATCGGAATGGACCAGTGGCACCTGTGAATTTATAGGACACGAGAAATGCTGCGCCGATCTCCGCACTCATGCTGCTCAAACCATACTTCCCTTGCTCGTACTCGTGCATGTACATGTACTACTTGTACTACATGTACTTGCAGCCGCGTTCATGTCTGCGGCAATCGTTTTCTCCCTGAATCTCTTGCGCATTGCGCAGCGCTGTTGCAGCCTCACGGAGTCATGCAATGACGACCGTGCACGAGCCCTTCATGACACCGGTGCAGTCCGGCGCGCAATTGCGTCTGCGCGTGGCTGCAGTCCGAGAGGATGGCCACGGCATCCGCGTCTTTGATCTGTGCGCCGATGACGGGCGCCGCTTGCCGGCATGGACGCCGGGCGCGCATATCAAACTGTCCTTGCCCGGCGGACTGGAACGCTGCTACTCCCTGTGCAATACGCCCGAAGAGACCGGCTTCTATCGCATCGCCGTCAAACGCGAAGAGGCGTCACGCGGCGGCTCGGCCTGGCTGCATGAACACGCCGGCGTGGGCGCCCGACTGACGGCCTATGGCCCCATCAATGCGTTTCCCTTGCAAGACAGTGAGCATCCCGCTGCGCTGTTCGCTGCCGGCATCGGCATTACGCCGATCTATGCCATGGCGGCCGATTTGCTGTCCCGGGGACGCGCCGCGCAGCTGCATTACTTCGCGCGCAGCATGGGGCATGCCGCCTTTCTCTCTCCGCTGTCGCAGTCCGCCATGGCGGGGCATTGCCATTTCCACTTCGGTCTGAGTGCGGAAGAAGCCGGCATCGCCATCGCTGCCGGCCTGGCCGTATTGCCGCGCGCCGCGCCGCTGTATGTCTGCGGTCCGGCTCCCTTCATCGCGCAGGTGCGAGAGCAGGCGATGCAGCTTGGCTGGCGCGATGCCGATGTGCACTTCGAACTGTTCGCCTCCACGGCACCCGCGAGCGATCCCCACGCAGCGCAAGACCGCGCATTCGAACTCGTGCTGCGGCGCTCCGGCGTGCAATGTCTGGTGCAGCCGGGACAGAGCATCGCCGCCGCCGCGGCGGCGGCAGGCGTACAAATCGGCACCTCGTGCGGAGAAGGCTTTTGCGGCAGTTGCCGGACCGGTGTGCTGGAAGGCGTACCCGATCATCGCGACAGCGTACTGACGGAAAAGGAGCGCGCCGCCGGCCGATGCCTGATGCCCTGCGTGTCGCGCTGTCGCGGCGAACGTCTCGTGCTGGATATCTGATTTTCGATTGACGTACAACAACCCACCTGAAAGGAAGGCCATGAGTAAGCAAACAAACGGCAAGCGAACATCTCTCCTCCGTATTGCTGCAGCATTGATCGGCGTGCTGGCATTGCAGACTGCTGCGACAGCGCAGGCGCAGGCACAGGAAAAGGTCACCCTGCTGAGCAACTGGTACGCGCAGGCCGAGCACGGCGGGTTCTATCAGGCCGTCGCCAAGGGCATCTACAAGAAGTACGGCATGGACGTCACCATCAAGATGGGCGGGCCGCAAGTCAACAACATGCAGATTCTGGTCGCCGGCCAGGCCGATTTCAGCATGGGTTACGACTTCGCCGTGTTGAAGGGCGTTGAGCAGGGCTTGCCGCTGGTGACGGTCGGCACTTCATTTCAATCCGATCTGCAAGGCATGATGACGCACGCCGACGTACCCAATCTCGGTGCGCTGAAGGACAAGACGATTTTGGTGGCGGGCTCTGGCCAATCGAGCTGGTGGCCATGGTTGAAGGCCAAATACGGTTACACCGATGCACAGTCGAAGGCTTACACCTTCAACCTGCAACCGTTCTTCGCCGATCCGAACACCGTGCAGCAGGCGTACCCGTCGTCGGAATTGTTCCAGGCCGAGAAGTCCGGCGCCAAGGCCAACTTCTTCCTGTTTGCACAGGATGGCTATCCGCCTTACGGCACTACCATCGTCACGCTGCAAAAGACGGTGGCGACCAAGCCTGATCTCGTGAAGCGCTTCGTCAAGGCGACCGCCGAAGGCTGGAAGAGCTACCTGGAAGATCCTGCACCGGCCAATGCACTGATCAAGCAGGACAACAAGAACATGGGCGATGAACAGCTGGCCTACGCCGTGAAGAAGCTCAAGGAGCTGAAGGTCGTGACCGGCGGCGACGCTGCCAAACAAGGCATCGGCATCATGACCGACGAACGCTGGAAGAAGACCTACGACACCATGGTCTCGACCGGCTTGCTGAAGGCCGACGTCGACTGGCACAAGGCGTACACCACGCAGTTCGTCAAAGACATGCACGTGATGCCTTGAGTGTCGCCGGATGGTCGTTTGCCATTTGCCGTTTGCCGGTCTGCGCCGCTGGTTGGCGCAGACCGGATGCCCGAAGTTCATTTGCGTGAGGACGCCATGATTCCCTACACTCCACCCAAGACCGTGCAGCGCCTGCCGGTCATCGATTTTGCCGATGCGTTTTCAAGCGACCTCGGCAAGCGCGAAGCCGTCGCCTGGGAAATCCACAAGATCGCCCGCGACGTCGGCTTCTTCTACCTGGTCAATCATGGCGTGCCGTCCGCGCTGGTGGACGGGCAGTTCGATTGGGCGCGGCGTTTTTTTGCCGCACCGGATGCCGTCAAGCGCGCGGTCGACATGTCGCTGTCGCCGGCGGGCTTCGGTTATGAACGCATCGGCACGCAGGCATTGGATGACGGCCCGACCGATCTCAAAGAGGGCTTCCAGTTCGGCACGGATCTGCCGCCCGATCATCCTTACGTACGGCAAGGCGTGCTGCGCTACGGCCACAACCTCTGGCCGCAGGAGTTGCCCGGCATGCGCGCACATGCGCAGCAATACCATGCCGCCATGAGCGTTCTGTCGCAACGCTTGCTGTCGATCATCGCGCTGTCGCTGCAATTGCCGGAAGATTTCTTCGATTTCGCACTCGGTACGCCGATCGCCACGCAGCGTATGCTGCACTATCCGCCGCAGCCTGCCGACGCCCAGCACAACCAGATTGGCGCCGGCGCGCATACCGACTGGGGACTCGTCACCATCCTGGCGCAGGATGACATCGGCGGTCTGGAAGTGCGCAATGCCGATGGCGAGTGGGTACGCGCCACGCCGATCCACGGCAGCTTCGTGGTCAACATCGGCGATTTGCTGCAGCGCTGGAGCAATGACATTTATCACAGCAATGCGCATCGCGTGCGCAACGACAATCCGGCGCCGCGCTATTCCCTGCCGTTCTTCATGGACGGCGATCACGCGGTGACGGTGTCGTGCCTGCCGTCGTGCTGTTCCGATGCGCATCCGGCGCGCTACGCGCCGTGCACCATCGGCGACTACCTCACGCAAAAAGTGCAGGAAACCTTTGGCGCCGCCAGCGTACTGGCTGTGGCGCCGTGAATGATGTTGCGGCGAAGGCGACCATGATGGCGCGCCGGCCGCTTGGCCATGTCTTTGCAAGAGCAAGACGTGGCTGGTTTTAAAGGAGTTGCACCATGCTGGTTACGAAACAGAAAGTCTTGCGCAAGTTCTGGTACGCGGTCATGCCGATCGCCATGCTGGAAGACGGCCCTAAACCTTTCACGCTGCTGGGTGAGAACATCGTCGTCTGGCTCAAGTCGCCGGGCAAGCCGGCTGCCCTGCAGGACCGATGCTGCCATCGCACGGCGAAACTGTCGAAGGGCTTCGTCGAGAACGGCAACATCGTGTGCGGCTATCACGGCTGGACCTTCGACTGCGCCGGCGCCTGCGTGCGCGTGCCGCAGAACGCTGACGGCTCGGTGCCGGCCGGGGCGATGGTGCAGTCGTATTACTGTGAAGAGCGTTACGGCTACGTGTGGGTGGCGCTGGAGAAGCCGCTGCGCGACATCCCGTTCTTCCCGGAGGAAACCACGCCGGGTTATCGCCGCATCTTCCAGTTCTACGAACGTTGGGAAACCAGCGCGTTGCGCATGATGGAAAACTCCTTCGACAACTCGCACTTCAGCTACGTGCATCGCGGCACCTTCGGCCTGTACGACCAGCCCAAGCCGGAGAAGTACGAGATCAATGAAACCGATTACGGCTTCGAAGCGGAAACGCTGGTGCCGATCAAGAACGTGCCGGCCAGCTACCGCGTCACCGGCACCACCGACGACACCACCATGCGCCACATGTTCAACCGCTGGTATCTGCCGTTTTCGCGCCGCTTCGGTTGCCAGTATCCGGGCTCGGGCCGCCATCACATCATCTACAACTGCGCCACGCCTATCGATGACGGTTCCATCATGCTGGCCCAGTGGCTGTATCGCAACGACACCGAAGAGGATTGCGCCGAAGCCGAGCTGATCGCCTGGGACGCGCCCATCCTGGTGGAAGACCGCGAGATTCTGGAGGCCACCGACCCCGACGCTTGCATCGACGTGCGCCGCAAGCAGGAGTTCCACATGGCGTCCGACCGCCCGGGTCTGATCATGCGCCGCATGCTGTTGCAGTTGCTGGAAGAGCATGGCGAAACCGAAGTTTTCCGCAGCAAAGACTAGAGGCCGGGAGCAATGATGAAACGAGACGATCACCCGATGCCGCAACTGGCGGCATGGGAGCAGGGCGCTGCCGACCCCGCATCCTCAATCGACGCCGTGCTGAGTGCACAGCGGGTGGAAAAGACCTATCGCAACGGCACCCGCGCACTGGACGAGGTGAAGCTGGAGATCCGGCGCGGCGAGTTCGTCTCGCTGCTCGGTCCGTCCGGCTGCGGCAAGAGTACGCTGCTGAAGATGTTTGCAGGACTGGAAGAACCGTCGCACGGCCACATCCGCTGGTGGGGAAAAAATCTGGCGACGGTGGGTACGCCGGACCGCACGCTGGCAATGGTGTTCCAGGAAGCCACGCTGATGCCGTGGGCGTCGGTGCAGCAGAACGTGCGTCTGCCGCTCGACCTCCGGCACATGCTGCGCACCGAAAGCGACGCGCGCGTACAGGAGGCGCTCAAGCTGGTGGGACTGGATCGCTTTCAGGGTGCTTACCCACGGGAGTTGTCGGGCGGCATGCAGATGCGCGCCTCGATTGCGCGCGCGCTGGCGACACAACCGAATCTGTTGCTGATGGACGAGCCGTTCGGCGCGCTCGATGAGTTCACGCGCAACAAGCTTGACGCCGACCTGCGCAAGATCTGGAGCGAGCAAGACCTGACCGTGGTGTTCGTCACCCACAGCATCTACGAAGCCGTGTACCTGTCGAGCCGCGTGGTGGTGATGGCGGCGCGGCCGGGGCGGGTGATCGCCGATGTCCCCATCGAAGCGCCGGGCGCCGGCGGCATGCGCGACGATGCTTTCCGCATCTCGCCGGAATTCATGGGTTATTGCAAGATCCTGTCCGACTACCTGACGCAGGCCAATCAAGAGAACCTGGAAGGAGGCTCGCATGACACCGCTCATCACTAATCCGAAGTTCCTGCGCATCGCCGCACCGTTCATGATCGGCGTGATGCTGCTGCTGGCATGGCAGTTGATTTGTACGGCGCTGGCGGTGCCGGTCTATCTGGTGCCGACGCCATCCGTGATTGCCAGGACGCTGGCGGCGGACTGGGGCTTGCTGTCCGAATCGCTGCTGGTGACGCTGAAGATCACCTTCATGGCTTTCGTGTTGTCGGTGCTGCTGGGCGTGGCGATTGCATTTGTATTCGTGCAGAGCCGCTTCATCGAAGTCAGCCTCTTTCCCTACGCGATCATCTTGCAGGTGACACCGATCGTCGCCATCGCGCCGCTGATCATCATCTGGGTCAAGGAACCGACCTTTGCGCTGGTGATTTGCGCGACCATCATGGCGCTGTTTCCCATCATCTCCAACACCACGCTGGGACTGCGCAGCGTCAATCCGGGTTTGCTGAATCTGTTCAGGCTGAACAAGGCCACGCGCTGGCAGATATTGCGACGCTTGCGCATTCCGAGCGCCTTGCCGTATTTTTTCGGCGGCTTGCGGATTTCCAGCGGACTGGCGCTGATCGGTGCGGTGGTGGCGGAATTCGTGGCGGGTACCGGCGGCACCGGATCGGGGCTGGCCTATCAGATCTTGCAGGCGGGTTTTCAGTTGAATATTCCGCGCCTGTTCGCAGCGCTGTTCCTGATTACCGTGACCGGGATCGTGTTGTTCCTCGCCATGATGGCCTTGTCGCGCGCGGCGCTGGCCGGATGGCATGAAAGTGAAATGGGCTGAAAAACAATGACGACTTCTTTTTTGATCAGCAACATCGACGCCATCATGACCGGCTTGCACGGTGCGGCGGCACGCCATGCCGGACCGGATATCCGCGTCGTGGACGGCGTCATCGGCGCCATCGGCAAACTGGCACCGCTGCCGGGCGAGGCCGTTGTCGACGCCACCGATTGCATCGCCTATCCCTCGTGGGTCAACACCCATCACCACTTGTTCCAGTCCATGCTCAAGGGAGATCCGGCGGGGATCGATGCTTCGCTGACGCCGTGGCTGGCGGCGACGCCCTATCGCTATCGCGCCAGATTCGACGAGAAGCTGTTTCGCCTGGCCGTGCGGATCGGACTGGTGGAGCTGATGCGCTCCGGGTGCGGGACGGTGGCTGATCACAACTATCTGTATTACCCCGGCATGCCGTACGACACCTCGGCGATCTTGTTTGAGGAGGCCGAAGCGCTGGGGTTGCGCTTCGTGCTGTGCCGGGGCGGCGCGACCCAGACACGCCAGCTGGAAGCCGAATTGCCGACTGCGCTGCGGCCGGAAACGCTGGACGGTTACCTCGCCGACATGGAGCGCTTGATCAAGCTGTATCACGACCCGTCGCCGATGGCGATGCGCCGCGTCGTGATGGCGCCGACCACGCCGCTGTATTCGGCCACGCCGGAGGAATTGCGCACCATGGCCGGCTTTGCGCGCCGCGCCGGCGTGCGCCTGCACAGTCATCTGTCGGAGACCGTCGGCTATCAGGACACTGCGCACGGCAAGCATCATTGCACGCCGGTCGAATTCGCCGAGCGCTGCGACTGGCTCGGTGACGACGTCTGGTTCGCCCATCTGGTCAAGCTCGATCCGTCCGAAATCGCCTTGCTCGGCAAGACCGGCACCGGCATCGCGCATTGTCCGCAAAGCAACGGCCGGCTCGGCAGCGGCATTGCGCCGATCCGTCAGCTGGAGGAGGCGGGCGTGCCGATTTCCATCGGCGTCGACGGCGCCGCTTCCAACGAAGCGGCCGACATGGTGTCGGAAACCCATGCTGCCTGGCTGATGCAGCGTGCGCGTCGCGGTCAGGAGGCGACTCCTTCCTACGCCGGCGGCAGCTTCGAAGGCGGCGCCGATGCGGCGACGGTGGAAGATGTGGTGCGCTGGGGCACGACCGGTGGTGCCAGAGTGCTTGGGCTGGGTGCACTTGATGGCTTGCAAGTCGGACAACAGGCCGACATTGCGTTGTACCGCCTGGACGACCCGCGTTACTTCGGCCTGCACGACCCTGCGCTGGGTCCGGTGGTCGGCGGCGGGCGGCCTTATTTGAAGGCCTTGTACGTGGCGGGCAGAGCGGTGGTCGAGGATGACGGCATTCCCGGCATCGACCTGGCGGCGCTGGGACGGGAAGCGCGGCAGGCGACGCGGCGCTTGCTGGCGGCGCAGGATTGACGCCTTCGGCGGGCGAGCCGGCGGCGACTGGGGCAGCGGGGCTCGCCGCCGGGTTGGGGGATTTGCCGTAAAACTGCTAAAATGGCGGGCATGATCAAGCGACGCAAAGCCTTCTCCGCCGACACTTCCGACGCCGCCTCCGAGGCGACGGAAACCTCCGATTTTGCTGCAAGTACCGACAAGGCCGCCAAACTCGCCCCCGAGTTTGATCTGACCAATCATTTCCTGATAGCAATGCCCTCGATGCTGGACCCGATTTTCGGCGGCACCGTGGTGTACCTGTGCGAGCACAATCAGAACGGCGCGCTCGGCGTCGTGATCAACAAGCCGACCGACATGACCATGGATGTCCTGTTCGATCGCATCAATCTCAAGCTGGAAATCATCCACGATTCGCCTGACGCCGTGCCCGAGCTGTATCGCAGCCCGGTGATGTTCGGTGGCCCGGTGCAGGTCGAACGCGGTTTCGTGCTGCATACGGCGATGAGCCAGTTTTCCTCGACCTTGCAGGTGACCGACGGCATCTCCCTGACCACTTCCAAGGATGTGCTGGAAGCGGTCGCCCACGGCGCCGGTCCGGATCAGGTGCTGGTCAGCCTCGGTTGCTCCGGCTGGAGCGCCGGCCAGCTGGAAGAAGAACTCGGCCGCAACGGCTGGCTCACGGTCAAGGCTGATCCCGCCATCATTTTCGACTTGCCGGTGGAGCAGCGCTTTACCGCCGCGCTGGCTCTGCTGGGCATCGATCCCATCATGCTCAGCGGCGATTTCGGCCGCGCCTGAGCGAGACGCCGTGGAAACGCTCCTGGCCTTCGACTTCGGCTTGAAACGCATCGGCGTGGCAATCGGCAATACCCTGATCAAGCAAGCCCAGCCGCTCACCATCATCAGCGCCGCGACCAACGACGGCAAGTTTGCCGAACTCGGCAAGCTGATCAGCGAGTGGACGCCGGCGCGCTGCATCGTCGGACTGCCCAGCCATCCGGACGGCGCCGAGCATGAAATGACGGTACGCTGCCGCCGCTTCGCCAATCAATTGCACGGACGTTTCGGCGTCGAAACGGTGCTGGTGGACGAGCGTTATTCGTCGGCCGTCATCGAACAGCGCCGCGGCGAGCATATTGACGCCGAGGCCGCGGCCATCATTTTGCAGCAATATTTTGACGATACCCATGAGCACAACTAACACTCTCCCGCCGCTCGATGCAGAAGCGCTGTACGCCAGGCTGGCGCAACAGATCAAAGCCGGCTTGCAAGGCGTCGAACAGGTCGCCATCGTCGGTATTCATTCCGGCGGCGCATGGCTGGCCGAACGCCTGGCCAAGGAATTGCAGCTCAATGACCGGCTCGGCTTCATCGACGCTTCCTTCTATCGCGACGACTTCGCCGAGAAGGGCTTGCGTGCCGACGTCAAGCCGAGCCAGATCGGCTTCGACGTCGAAGGGGCCACCATCGTGCTGGTCGACGACGTGCTCTATACCGGCCGCACCACGCGCGCCGCAATCAATGAGCTGTTCGACTACGGCCGCCCGGCGCGCATCCTGCTGGCGGCGCTGGTCGACCGCGGCGGCCGCGAACTGCCTATCTCCGCCGACTTCCTGGCCGAGACGATCGCGCTCGCCGACGATCAATCCCTGCAACTGCAACGCGCCGACGACGGCCGATTTTCCCTGACGGTGGTACATGCTTAATCCACAACTGAACAAGAACGGCGAACTGCAACATCTGCTGACCATCGAAGGTCTGCCCAAAGCCATCATTACCAACATCCTCGACACGGCGTCGTCGTTCGTCAGCATCGGCGACCGCGAGGTGAAGAAGGTGCCGCTGATGCGCGGCAAGAGCGTGTTCAACCTGTTCTTCGAGAACTCCACGCGCACCCGCACCACCTTCGAGATCGCCTCCAAGCGCCTGTCGGCCGACGTGATCAATCTCAACATCTCCGCCTCCAGCGCCAGCAAGGGCGAGTCGCTGCTCGATACCATCGACAACCTGGCGGCGATGCACGCCGACATGTTCGTGGTGCGCCATTCGCAATCGGGCGCGCCTTACCTGATCGCCAAGCACCTGATCGACACCAAGCAGTCGCACGTGCACGTGGTCAACGCCGGCGACGGTCGCCATGCGCATCCGACGCAGGGTTTGCTAGACATGTACACGATCCGCCACTACAAGAAGGATTTCACCAACCTGCGCGTGGCGATCGTCGGCGACATCCTGCACAGCCGCGTGGCGCGTTCCGACATCCACGGCCTGACCACGCTGGGCGTGCCGGAAGTGCGCGCCATCGGCCCCCGTACCTTGCTGCCGAACGGACTCGAACAAATGGGCGTGCGCGTCTTCCACAACATGGAAGAAGGCCTCAAGGACGTCGACGTCATCATCATGCTGCGCCTGCAGAACGAACGCATGAGCGGCGCGCTGCTGCCATCGGCGCAGGAATTCTTCAAGAGTTACGGCCTGACGCCCGAGCGCCTGGCGCTGGCCAAGCCGGACGCCATCGTGATGCACCCGGGCCCGATGAATCGCGGCGTCGAGATCGACTCCGCCGTGGCCGACGGATCGCAGGCCGTGATCCTGCCGCAGGTGACTTTCGGCATCGCGGTGCGCATGGCGGTGATGAGTATCGTGGCCGGCAATTAATTTATTGGTACAAACAGGACTGACGCAAAATTGTCCCAGCTAGGCGTGCCGACGAAGGCAGTACGGTAGTACGACTAGGAGGCACAACGACGCTGGGGCGGTTTTGCGTCAGTCCCAACGCGGACAAGAGTGGAATAAGCGCATGAAACTGCACATCAAGAACGGCAGGCTGATCGATCCTGCCAACAACATCGACGCGCAACAGGACGTCTTCGTGGCCGACGGCAAAGTTGCCGGCATCGGCCAGGCGCCGGCCGGCTTCACTGCCGACAAGACCATCGATGCGAGCGGCCTGGTGGTTGCTCCCGGTCTGGTCGACCTGAGCGCGCGCCTGCGCGAGCCGGGCTATGAATACAAGGCCACGCTGGAATCCGAAATGCAGGCAGCGATGCAAGGCGGCGTCACCAGCCTACTGTGCCCGCCCGACACCGATCCGGTGCTCGACGAGCCAGGCCTGGTCGAGATGCTCAAGCACCGCGCCAAGTCGCTCAACCAGGCGCATGTGTATCCGCTGGGCGCATTGACCATGGGCCTCAAGGGCAAGGCGCTGACCGAAATGGCCGAACTGACCGAAGCTGGTTGCGTCGGTTTCTCGCAAGCCGACGAACCGGTGCTGGACACCACGGTGCTGCTGTCCGCGCTGCAATACGCCAAGACGTTCAATTACACCGTGTGGCTGCGTCCGCAGGATCCGCACCTCGGCCGCAACGGCATCGCGCACAGCGGTCCTGCCGCTTCGCGTCTGGGTTTGTCGGGCGTGCCGGTGATGTCGGAAACCATCGCCCTCTACACCATTTTCGAACTGGTGCGCTCCACCGGCGCGCGCGTCCACCTGTGCCGCATGTCCTCGGCTGCCGGACTCGAACTGGTGCGTGCGGCCAAGAAGGAAGGCCTGCCGGTGACTTGCGACGTCGGCGCCCACCACATTCATTTGTCGGACATGGACATCGGCTTCTTCGATTCCAACGCGCGCGTCAATCCGCCGTTCCGCTCACAGCGTGACCGCGACGCGATCCGCGCGGCGCTGCTGGACGGCACTATCGATGCGATCTGCTCTGACCACACGCCGGTCGACGACGACGAGAAGCTGCTGCCGTTCGGCGAAGCGTCGCCGGGTGCAACCGGCCTGGAACTGCTGCTGTCGCTGTCGCTCAAGTGGGCGGAAGACATGGGCGCCGCCGACGCCATCAGCAAGGCGGTCGCCAAGGTCACCACTGACGCGGCGCGCGTGGCCGGTTTGCCGGCCGGCGGCCTGAAGGTGGGCGACGTCGCCGACATCTGCATCTTCGATCCGAAGACACGCTGGACCGTCGAAGCCAAAGCCCTCGCCAGCCAAGGCAAGCACACGCCTTTCCTCGGTTATGAGCTGAGCGGCCAGGTCAAGGCGACCATCGTGTCGGGTTACGTCGCATTTGAACGCTAAACACGGAAGAACCATGCTTGTTTTCCGCGTATTGCGCATGGTGGTGCACCTGTTCGTCGGCATGGCGATCTGCGCCTTCATCTTTCCCCTGATCGGTCCGGCGCGCCGGGAAGGGCATGTCCGCCGCTGGTCGCATCAGTTGCTGGGAATTTGCGGCATCAAGCTGGTGGTGCGCACGCTGCCCGGCCCGCCGGCGCCGCCGCGCGCGCTGATCGTCGCCAATCACATTTCGTGGCTGGATATCTTCGTGGTGAACTCGATGCAGCCGTGCCGTTTCGTGGCAAAGTCGGACATCCGCAGCTGGCCCTTCATCGGCTGGCTGTGCGCCAAGACCGGCACGATCTTCATTTCGCGCGGCAAGGCCAGCGACGTGCGCCGCATTTTCAAGGGCATCGTGGAAAGCATCGAAGCAGGCGACCGCGTGGCGTTTTTTCCCGAGGGCACGACCGCAGCGCAAGGCAAGCTGCTGCCGTTCCACGCCAACCTGTTCGAAGCGGCGCTGGACGCCAAGGTGCCGGTGCAGCCGTATGCATTGCGCTACCTGGATGCGCAGGGAAATTACCACGCCGCCGCCGACTTTATCGGCGACACGACCATCGTGGAAAGCATCCTGGCGGTATTACAGGCAGGCTCGATCACGGCCGAGCTGACGCAATTGCCGAGCATTCCGACGGAGGGCGCACATCGCCGCGAGCTGGCGGTGACGGCGCGCAAGGTGGTCGCCGACGGACTAGGCTACCTGCCGGAAGACCTCACGCAAACTACTCCGCCCGCGGGCAGTCCACCTGGAACAGCGCCCGATCCTCGAGCCGCACCGCAGTAAGCTTGCCGCCCCAGACGCAGCCTGTATCGAGACCGATCAGGTTGGGGCGCAGCGTCAGTCCCAGCGATGCCCAATGGCCGAATACACACGTGACATCGGCCGTCTTGCGGCCAGGCATGTCAAACCACGGCACATAGCCCGGTGGCGCGGCGTCCAGGCCTTCCTTGATCTTGAAGTCGATGCCGCCGTCGGGCCGGCACAGACGCATGCGCGTGAGCGTATTGATGATGCAGCGCAGGCGGTCATAGCCTTGCAGATCGTCCGACCATATTGCCGGTTCGTTGCCGTACATGTGGCGCAGGAAATCGACCCAGTCGGGGCCGCGCAGCATGGTTTCGACTTCGTGGGCCAGCGACATGGTCTTGGCGGCATCCCATTGCGGAAATACGCCAGCGTGAAACAGCAGGTGGTTTTGCTCAAACAAGGCCAGTGGGCGATGGCGCACCCAGTCGATCAAGTCGTCGCGGTCAGGCGCGTTGAGGATGTCGTCCAGCGTATCGGTTTTGTGCTGCGGACGAATGCCTTGAGAGACCGCCAGCAGGTGCAGGTCGTGGTTGCCCAGGAGCACTTTGGAACGTGTTTCCAATGCTTGCAGATGACGCAGGGTTTCCAAGGATTGGGGACCTCGGTTGACCAGGTCGCCGACAAAGATCAGATTCGCATCCGACGATATCTGATTGATAATATTCAGTAAGTTGTCGAGCTGCTGGCCACAGCCTTGCAGGTCGCCGATGGCGTAGGTGGGCATGTTGCTGTTGTTGAGGATAATGTCGTATTTTAACTGAGAGGGCTACGCGGACAGAACTTCTCTCCGTTGATCGTCGCCCGTGTTTAATGGCGACATTTGCAGCGGCGGCCAAATTTTTCTGAAGAAAGCCTCTGGCGTTTTATGTCATCCGTATGTCACCGGGGACTTCTCCCGTTAAAATGTCGGACTACCGTTTACGAGAAATTTGGAGTAACAGATGATTCTAGTCACCGGAGGTGCCGGATTTATAGGCTCCAACTTCGTGCTCGATTGGGTGGCACAGTCTGACGAGGCTGTGCTCAATGTTGATAAGCTCTCCTATGCTGGCAACCTGCGCAACTTGTCGGCGTTGCAGGGGGATGAGCGGCACGTTTTCGTGCGTGAAGATATTTGCGATCAGGACGCGATTGCAGCATTGCTGAATAAATATAAGCCACGGGCCATCGTCCATTTTGCAGCAGAAAGTCATGTAGATCGCTCGATCCGCGGCCCTCGTGATTTCATCAACACCAATATCAATGGAACGTTCAGTTTGCTGGAGGCCGCACGCGGTTATTGGAGTGAATTGCCTGGGCAGGAGCAACGCGATTTCCGTTTTTTGCACGTATCGACCGATGAAGTGTACGGCAGCCTGAGCGCTGGCGACGCCTCATTCACCGAGACCACCGCCTACGCGCCCAACAGCCCCTACTCGGCGTCCAAGGCTGCCTCCGATCATCTGGTGCGCTCGTACCATCACACTTACGGTCTACCGACGCTGACAACCAATTGTTCCAACAACTACGGCCCTTACCATTTTCCCGAGAAATTGATCCCCTTGATCATCACCAATGCTCGCGCCGGCAAATCGCTACCGATCTATGGCGACGGGCAGCAGGTGCGCGACTGGTTGTATGTCGGGGATCACTGTGCAGCAATTCGTTGCGTACTCGACAAAGGCATGCCAGGTGAGGTGTATAACATCGGCGGCTGGAATGAGAAAGCCAACCTCGACGTTGTCCACATCTTGTGCGATATGCTGGATCGGATGGATCCGAAGAAAAGTGGCAGTTATCGCGATCAGATCACGTTCGTTACGGACCGGCCAGGACATGATCGGCGTTATGCGATCGATGCGAGCAAGATCGAACGCGAGTTGGGATGGCGGCCTGTCGAGACATTCGAGACTGGCATTGAAAGAACAGTGCAATGGTACCTGGCACATCAAGACTGGGTCGCCGATGTGCAGTCTGGTGACTATTTGAAGTGGATTGAGACAAACTACAATCAGCGCATGGCTGAGAAGGAATCTGCATGACTGGCGCAATCAATTCTGCTGGAAACGGCCGTAAAGGAATCATTCTGGCGGGAGGGTCGGGAACCAGGCTTTATCCTGTAACCCTGTCCGTATCGAAACAGCTGTTGCCTGTTTATGACAAGCCGATGATCTATTACCCGCTGACAACGCTGATGCTGGCAGGGATGCGGGAAATATTGATTATTTCCACTCCGCATGACACGCCTCGGTTTCGCGAACTGTTAGGCGATGGGTCACAGTGGGGCATCAGTCTGTCGTATGCAGTTCAGCCGTCACCGGATGGTTTGGCGCAGGCGTTCACCATTGGCCGCGAATTTATTGGAGACAAGCCTTCGGCGTTAATTTTGGGCGACAACATTTTTTACGGCAATGATTTTGAAGCACAGCTGCATACAGCGTCGGAACGCACTGAAGGCGCTTCCGTCTTCGCCTATCACGTCCATGACCCGGAACGCTATGGCGTAGTCGAGTTTAATGCACACCGGCAGGCCGTCAGCATAGAAGAAAAGCCGGCGCGACCGAAATCAAACTATGCGGTGACCGGACTATATTTTTATGACAATCAGGTGCTGGACATCGCAGCGAGCATTAAGCCGTCGGCACGAGGTGAGTTGGAAATTACCGACGTCAATCGCATTTACCTGGAGCGCAATCAGCTGGATGTTGAATTGATGGGGCGGGGCATGGCTTGGTTGGATACCGGCACACATGAATCATTGCTGGAAGCGGGGCAATTCATTTTTACAATCGAGAACCGGCAGGGGCTGAAGATCGCATGTCCGGAAGAAATTGCGTATCGCAAAGAATATATTAACGCTGCTCAACTTGAACAACTCGCCCGACCTTATGAGAAGAGCGGGTACGGAAGATATTTGATGCAATTGATTAATCGACGGGAATTTTAATCACGGAAAATTGCCCTGGTTGACGAGATCAATGCCCCATGGATATGGGGAAAAGTCAGGCGTAAAAAAAGGGCGAGTGCCCTTTTTTTATTTCAGTGATCTCTCGTTAGCTCAGCCTATCGAACAATCAATTCAAGTAATTTGGCAGGGTATTTTGACAGGATTTTGAGCATATTGGTGCGGATACCGTTGTCCCGGCAAGCACGCAAGACTTCCTGGTTCAACAAGATCTTGGAGCGCAGGCCTGCGGTACTGACACCGCCGGTCTGCATGTTGACAAACACTTGCGACAGATGACGGTAGCGCAGGTTGGCCTGATAAAAAGCACGAATGATGAACTCGAAATCGCCTGCAATACGATAGTCCGTCCTGAATTTTCCAACCCGGTCCACCACCGACCGGCGCAGGAACAAGGCGGGATGCGCCGGCATCCACCCCCATGCCAGTCGCGCCGGGCTGAAACGGGCGGATCGGTAGCGGCGCACAACCTTGTCCGGTTTGCCCGGATGGAAAAAAGCGACATCGCCCAATAAGGCATCAAGCTGATGTCCCGCCATTTCTTGCGCGACGGTCGCGAGCGCTTCCGGCGATGCATACTGATCGTCTGCATTCAGGAAGCAGATGATGTCTCCGCGGGCCAGCGCCAACCCTTTGTTCATGGCGTCATATATGCCTTTGTCAGGCTCGCTGACAACCTGCGCCAGATGCGGAAATTGTGCCAGGATTTCATGTGTCGCGTCTTTTGAGCCACCGTCGATCACAATATGCTCGATGTGCGGCCAGGTCTGACCGGCAACCGACTGCAAGGCGGCTGCCAAGGTGGTCGCGCTGTTGTAGCAGACCGTAATAACGGAGACGGTGGTGTGTTGGTTCACAGGTGCGTTACGCGTTATCTTTTCAGTAGCGGATGAATCGGCGCGCAATTTCCTTGATCCACATCGGAACGAATTGCTGGATCCAGCGACGTCCGTTGACGCGAGCAGCCCGTTGAAGACCAGCCTTGAAGGAGGGGTCGATAGCGCGTACTTCAAGCATGCTCTTCTTGATTTCGCGTTCGTAGTACTCGTACAGTAAGGCAGGTTCCCTGCAAACAGATGTGTAAAAGCGGGAGAGCCGGTCGAATTTTCCATTTTCAAGCAGCTGGAACTGATGAAAGTGATAGAACAGTAAAGGGGAGTCGTTCACTGTAAGTGCCCCCGCGCTATCTTGGCTGAATTGATATTGTTCGTAGTTCCACGGCGCGATGCCAGCGCCGGGATGTTGCAAAATATGACAAGAGGAATAGCGCGCAGGCCATTCGTCCAGATATTTCTGGTCTCCCATCTTGCCATCTTCCAATCGATAATAGCACCATGCAATGCATTGTTCCTTCCAGCGAGCCAGGCAAGCCATACCTTCTTCGTCGCGGCGAAAACTGACCCATTCCACGCAGAAGCGACCATTGACTTCGCGATCCTTCAGGCGGGGTGCAAAGCGATGTTCGATGATCGCTATCGATGCATTGCCGATCTCATCGAGCAGAGGTTGTATAGCGGAATAAAAGAGAAGATCGGCATCAAGATAGGTAATGAAATCAATCTCGGGGTTTTGTTGCAATACGTACCAAGGCAGACAAGGAGAAAGAGTCCAGCAATATTCCGCTACGCCACGTTCATTTTTCACCGCTCGCAAGGCCTCGTCCTCGATTGCACGAAGAGGGATGCATTGCACAAAGGGCAGATCGAGTTGTTCAAGCAGGGTCTGGGTCTTTTCATCCATACAAAGCACAAAGGCTTTGGCCGTCGGACAATGCGTCGCCAGACTGCGGAGCATGGCAATCCCTTTGATCAAGTAGCCGCTATCAAATAAAGTGCAGAAATAATGGTGTTTAGGCGGCATTGCGGGTTTTCCTGCAAACATATGTTCGGTTGTAGTGGCAGGCACCGGGGATATTTGAGTCTGACTCTTGCGAGAGTGTAAAAGTCTCTTGTAGTTCCAAGCCATAACGAGCGAAAAGCTCAAGTAACTCCGCTTCGTTAAAATGGATTTCTACAGTTTCGACACCGTATGCCTGTTTGCGGAAATATTGATGTGGCAGACCAGTTACGACCGGCGTGCGATGAAAGATGGCGAATGCTTTTGCAACGCGTGCTGTTTCAGCAATGGCTTTCTCGAATTCCGGGATGTGCAACAAGCAACATCCTGAGACTACCACATCGAATTCGCCATTGCCAAAGCTTAGGGTAGTGGCATCTTGTACCGACAGCGATATTTCGGGATGGCGTTTTTTTCCAAGGTCGATAAATGCGGGCGAGTAGTCACAACCGCTGTAATTGAACGGCAATTGTTTTATTTTCAATACTTCCGAGTAAAAACCGCTTGAACAGCCAACTTCCAGAAGGCTGCGGGTTCCGCTTCCCTGGTAGATGCTTTGCAGGGCCTGAACCAGGATATCAAAGACATCCACAGCTTTACCTCGGCGGTATTCTGCCAATTGTCGGTCCACCAGTTCACGTTGCCGGGAGGGGAGCAGTTCGGATTGCCAAGATGTTCGCAGTCGATTGGCTTCTTGGTCAGCGTGCTCACCGGTGATCGGTTCATAGAGGGATGAAACGGATTTCTCGGCAAAGAGGGCATCGTGGATTTTGCGCAAGACACGCTTCAAGCGAGGGCAGCGACCAAGTATTTTTCGCAGCGCGGCTTTCATTTTTTGCTCCGATAATGGCGCTCCAGAATGGGGGCCAGTTCTTTCATCCGATGGGCGTATGTATGTTCGGACAAGGTGCGATTTTGGCCGGCGCTGGCGATTGCAATAGCTTCATCGGGATGGTCTATGTAGTAGCGGACCAGTTCTGCGGCCTCTTCCTGGGTGGAGTAGACAACGATTTCTTTGCCGACCTCGAACAGCTCGCCAAGATTATCCTTGCGATCGGTGAGTAGTAGCGTGCCGACGCCGGTAGCTTCGTACAAGCGCATGTTGTTGGCATTGTTCTCAGCCACGTTAATATGACGATTGAGCGTGATGCCGCTGCGCGCAAGCGCACGGTACATGTTCAATCCCCATACTTCACCATGGTGACGGGCCAAGATTGGAGAACTGGAGTCCAGACTGCCGGCGCCGTAGCCAAAGAACTGGATCGGTGTGTTGCGGGCAAGATATTCAAGCGTCGGCACAGCTTTGCCGTGATGGCGGCTTATCCCTCCCACAAAGCTCGCCGGTATGTCTTTTTCGACGTGTCCAAGTTTTTCCAGTACACGTGTGTCAAATCCAATACGGAAATATTCCGACGCGATACCCTGTGCACGCAGGCGCGGTACAAAATGAGGGAACGACGTTAGGATCAGATCGTATTCGCGCAAGAAGTCATCGGGAGGTAGGGGACAGGCAATCTGGCCCACGATTAATCCGACATGCTCACGTAGCGATCGAAGCATCTTCGGAGGGAAAAAGCTGAGGTCCTGACAATACAACACGTCTGGACGTGTTTTCTTGATCTGCGCGACAGCAATTTCTACTAGGCCGGGCAGTGACGCAAGAGAGCGGCCGATCAATGGCAGACGGAAAAAACGATGCGGCAGATGTAACGCCAGTCTGCTGTAAGCAATTTTGTTTTCTTTGGCCCATGCTTCTTGCAGGGGTAAGCAATTGACGACGAGGTCCTGAGCGTCCCAGCCGAGCGCGTTCAAGTGGCGCGAATAAAAATCCGATGTGCCAAAACATTCATCCAGCAGTCGCTCACGTTGTGGCAGATATGGCAGGGCCTTCAAGCTAGGCGTTTTTTCGTATTGCGCGGTGAGAAACGCTGGGTAATAGGTGTCGAGGATGGCTATTTTCATGTTTTTGTGCGTAGGGCTTGGAGCAGCATATAGGCCGCCAGCCGCAAAGGTAAAGTAACTCGTTGCAGTGAATTGCTGGCACTCCACCAGAATCTAAATCGCGCTGGCAAGTATGCTGGGGAACGGACGGAAAATAATCGTTCGCGTAAGGTTGCACCGCGAAAAACGTTGCCGTATTCATGTTTTGAGTAAACCGGCGCATTTAGTGCGACGATCAGGCGCCAGCCGGCAGAGCGCACGCGCACTGCGACTTCATAGTCCGCCAGATAATGCGGTAACCATTGCGGGCGCAAGCCCGCAACCTTCTTGAGCGCCGCCAGCGGAAACAGGACACCGCGACCACTGAGAGCATCGACGTTGATAATATCGTCGGCGTGCAGACTGCCGTCGACAAAGGCGGGGAGCGAGTCAACGGCATCGTCGACCTTGAAGCGCCATGCGTTGATACGCGGACCGACCGACAATAATTTCCCTGGTTCGTCGACATCGCGAATGATGCTGCCGACGGCTGCGGGGGCGTGTGTCCGCCCGGCATCCAGCAGGGCCTGCACGAAGCCCGCTTCAATATGCGTATCGTTGTTGACGAATAGCACCCAGTCTTGTGGCGCTGCGCCAGTAAAAATGGTTGCTAGTCCGAACTGAATAGCGCCACCCCACCATAGCGATCCGTCGCCTTTCAGCACGCGGACTTCGGGGTGAGTGAGCAGTAGCTCGGCAGTACCGTCCGTAGAGCCATCATCGATAACAATGATGGATAGTGGCTCATCAACTTGTTGGGCTCGCAAGCATGTCAGCATCGCTTCGGTCATTGCGACCCGATTAAATACGGGCATCAGTACATGAACGGTCATTCTTTATATACGCTTCCAATTATACGGGCAGGATTACCGGCCAGGATCGCTCCGTCGACATAATTGCCGGCGGCAACTACTGCACCTGCGGCAACTACGCTATCTTTTCCTATGGACACGCCCTTGAGAAGGGTTGCACGAGTGCCAATAAATACATTGTCACCCACCACCACCGGTGCTACGCCGATTTGCGTATCGTCGTCGCTATGACGTCGACCAACAGGATTGATCGGATGGAAATCAGAGTCGACGATCAGGACGTTGGCGCCGAGCAGTACTTCGGAGCCGATACGAATACTTTCGGCGCAGACGATGCAAGCGCCGCTGATGCCGACGTCACTACCGATCTCAATGGATGCACCTGCGCGGATAGTTGAAATTTTGGTCTTGTGATTGAGTGCCAGCGCGGTGTAATCCGAGTCGGAACATATCACAGTTCTTGCTCCAATTGAGAGCGAGCTTGACATGCACAGTTTAATTTGCGGGGAACCATAAAAGACCACGCCGCTACCCAATGTCGCGCCGGTTCGGCGCACACGGAATAGTACAAATAACCGCAACAGTTTGGAGAGGATTCTATTCATGCGGTCTTTCCGAATAACGAGTGGCTGAATTTATTGGCCAGGCAGACATTGTCGGACATTATCGTGCAACGGTATATCTGCCAGGCGTTATTTTTCGTGGTCTGCACCGGAGCGTCGCCTATGTTTTGATATGAGACAGCAGCCTGTCGGCGATTTCCTGCGCAGCGTCACCGTCTTTGAAAAAATCCTGTGCAATTTGCGTCAGGTTCTTGCGAATCTCCGACAAGCGGACAGAGTTTGTGGCAACCTCGTCAATTACCTGACGCGCGGCACTGATGGTCGATACTTCAATCGCGGCTCCCACGGACGCCACATCGGGCGCATATCGTGGCATGGAGCCAATGCTGCAAATAAGCGAGGGCACATGCAAGGCCATTGCTTCCAGCAGTACAGTGGAAAAGACGCTGACAACCAGCTCCGATCTGCGAATCAGATCTGGCAGCAGTTCCTTGCCGGGTATCGAAAAACAAACATTGTGCAACGCGTTCAGTTGTTGCCGGGTATCCTCCGGAAGGCGGTACCCTGGATGTTCCCGAACAGTAAAGTTGATGGCCGGATGCGCTTTCGCGACCGCGACAATGAGGCCCACAAATGCATCAAATGCTTTGACGCCCAGCAAGGCGCAAGGCGCTTGCAGAAAAAAACTGAATACACGTGCCTGTGCCAAGTCAACGTGCTGTCGCGCACCTTGTTGCAGCGCATGGCTGCCAGTGGTGAGAAAGCGTTGGTCGGGGTTGAAAGGGGTCAACAATTCCGCGAAGCGTTTTCCCCAGACGAACATTTCGGTATAGCGCATGTTGCGAAAGCCGTTGTGTACGTATGGCGACCATCCCTGTTGCACGCAGTAACACGGAATACCGAGCAAACGGCAAGCTTCAGCGGTAATGACATCTTTGGGAGCATTGCCCTCGACCACCAATACTGCAGCGGGGCGTGCGGCGCGCAATGCCGCCAGCACGTGGTCGGCCTCATGCATCAGCTGCACGAAGTCAGCGAGCGCCGGAGATGAAAAAACGCCATGCAACGAGGATACTTCCTCCGACCACGCAAATACGCGATGACCGTTTTGTGTCAGCGTCCTCGCCAATTGGGCGTCATTGCAGGTCAGGTAAGCATAGTGGTCTTGACCAAGTCGCTGTGTGACCGGATGTAGATATGTTGCAAATTTGGCGTTACCGACATGGATCAGGATGTTGCCGATTGGCGCTGTAGTAGTTGGGCCAACGGCGGCAGTCGCGTGTCGGCGGCTACGAAGCCAGCCATATGCCCGTTGAGCCATCTTGTAGAGCAACGACTGCCTTGCTTCTGCCGCAACCATGGCGTGGGCGCCGGGAAAAAACGCCGCAATATCGGCTTCCAACGGCGTCAAGAGCCCCATGGCAGCCGATGTTGCCGGACGTCCTTGTCGCTCGAGGTACACATGGAATAGCGATGGCGAATTGATGGCTTGTATGTACAGGCGACGCTCAATGGCATAACGCAGCTCCATGCCGCGATACCTGAATGCAGCGGCACGGCGTCCGGCAGCCGCGCCCGTGTAGCGCTCTATCGCACTGCAAAGATCCTGCGTGTAATCAAAGCCGTCGTTACCGAAATCAATGCTCATTGCAAACCGTCAGAGCATGTGGGAGTGGCCGTATTTTTCGAGGCAGCACAGGGCATGATGGGTGCCGGCGCCGTGATTGATGTGGCCGCTCCAGATTTCAGGAACCCAGCTGAATTTGAGTTTTTCAAGATGGTGGAACAAGGCGTCAAAATCGAGTTCACCTTCGCCGATCTGGACGCCTTCGCCATCAATGCCGTGGGCGTCGGAAATGTGGACGTGGCGAATATATGGCAATACGATTTTTGCGTATTCGACCAGGCTGATACCGGCGTACTTGCAATACAACTGGGCGTGGCAGATGTCAAACGTCATTCCGAGCGAGAGCGATTTGCAGAACGACGCCATGTCTTCAGGACGCATATAACCGTATTGATGCCATTGGCCACCCAGGTACCATGGCCGCGGCGGCAGGTTTTCCGGAAGCAATTCGACACCGTCAAGATTGACGTCGCGCAGAATCTTCTCAGCTTTCGCCGTCAATGTGGCGCAATCGTGATTGCCGTCCAGCAGGCTCATGCCCCCAACGTGCAGAACGATCTTCGGCTTGGCGGTTTGCTTGAAGCCGGGGGCAAGTTCACGGGTCCGGACGATAGTGCGCTCCAGGATATCGACTGACTTGTGAATCACTTCCGCGCTGTCTGAGCACAGGTCGAACAGGTCGCGACCGATGATTTCCGGCGCATGGATAATCAGTTCCGAGTGTGGGCTGTGTGCCGAGATGGGATCGATCACATCTCGGTCGGAACAGTGAAATTCGATGACAGGTGTTTCCAGCTGTTTGTAAATTTCGAAATCATGGAAACGGCATTTGACGCCCCAATCTTTCGAGAAAGTGAACTGGGGCCAGTCCGATACCGAATGCGATTTTTCGAAATCGAGTTCTGTGATGTATTCGGTCGCGAGCTTGGCGCGCATCAGTTTCTTGCCAAGAAAATCTGTCAGGCGGTCAGGTGTAATGCCTTTGCCCGGGCTCATGAATTTCAGATCTTCCAACTTGAGGACTTCACCTTCAGGCAGGTCGCGTTTGGCAACCAGCGATTTGGCGAATACTTCGCGATTCAGATGTTCCGCCTGGGTGATAAATTTCTTGTCTTCGCCCAGCATGGTGCGAGTCAGATGGAGTTGCTGCACCAGGTCGCGGAACTGTTCGGGCGTCAGCGATGCCTTGTGATCCGGGCCAAGTTGATGGATATCGCGCGTGATGTGTTTTTCGATGATGGTCGCACCGAGCCCGTGAGCGAGCAATGACGCCTGCACGCCCAGTTCATGTCCCGAGTAACCGATCATCGGTGCCAGCGATGCAAGCGTATTGAGGTAACGCAGGTTGAGCGATTCCGGCGGAGCAGGATAAGTCGACTGGCACAGCAGCATCGCATAGCGATTGGAAAAATTGTCGGCGATGAACTTGGCCGATTTGCGGATCACCGCGTCATCCCACATCCCGGTACTGAAGATCGCAGGACATTTCAGCTTGTTCAAAGTATGCGAAATCAGCGGCCAGTTGGTCAGATCGGCTGAAGAAAACTTGACCGCATCGAGTTCCAGCGTCGCGACGAAATCGGCGGAAAGCTGGTCGAACGGCGTCACGATGAAATCAATGTCGAGCCTGCGGGCTTCTGCGCGCAATATCCTAAAATTGTCCTCGCTCAGCTCCAGCACTTGCAATTGTGGAATCAGATACTGGAACGACCATTCTGCGCTGTTTGGATCGTTCAGTAACGATTCCACATAAATCTCCGACAAGTTTCTTTTCTGAAATTTGACTGCGTCCACGCCAGCGCGGGCGGCTTCGTTCATGAGATACAGGGCTTCGTCAAGCAAGCCGTTGTGGTTGATACCGATTTCGGCGATGACGTACAAACCGTCATTTTTGAGAGATGCAAAGCGTGACATATAACCTCGATTAAATTTTTGCTGATGCCGATGGGACAGAGCCGGCGGCAGTGGAATAGTTCGCGATCATCTGCGCGAGCAGTTCGCGCATCTGTACTCTGGGCTGCCACCCCAAGTGTTTTAGTTTGCCGGGATCGCCGCAAATGATTTCTTGCACCTTGTCGTTTTCGCGGAGCAACTGCGAGTTGACTTCAACTTCGATTCTTATGTTGGCGATGTCGGCGGCCATGACGATCAGGTCAGCGATCTTGTGGGCATGGCCGGAGCAGACGTTATAGATATTTCCGGGCGCGCCGGTGAGCATGAGCGCGCGATACGCCTCACATACATCTTCGACCGCCAGGAAATCGCGGCGTACGGCGGTATTTCCAGCAATGATGCGGTGCACGGCGTCGCTAGTATTGGATTTTTTGGCTTGAGCAACCTGCAGACAAATTGACGGTAGCACGAAACGAGAATCTTGTCCGATACCGGTGACATTGAATTGCCGGACGTGGATTACTGGCAGGCCATGATGGGCATGGTAATGCAGCCCCAGCTGGCGCAAGGTCAGTTTGAGATGGCCGTAATGATCGCGCGGTCTGGCTGGATGCAGTTCATCCACCGGCGCATCGTCAAATTCACCATATTCAGACGCCGAACCGACCATCAGAATTTTTCCGGCCAGCGGCGTTGGCAAGCGCGAGACCGCATCCATGACTTGCAAGGCGCCGCCAAGATGTTGTTGCATGGCGAGGTCGAGGTCGCGATTGATATCGGGAACAAAGGAGGAGCCCAGCGCCACTACGATATCAGTTGCCGCCGATGCCGCAATCAGTTCGGCGAGCGCCGCCACTGTGGACGGCAGAGCATGACTTGTCAAATTTGCGAGCGTCGGATTCTGATAATTCCGATAGACAACCTCGACCGGCCAGCCCCATTCGACGGCTGCCGTTCTTGCCAGCTTGGCCGCGATGAAGCCGCTTCCGATGACAAGCAGTTTGCGTCCTGCCGACGCTGGTATTGCTGCTGTACTCATCGTTGCGCTTCCTTGTGACGCTCCTGGAGTAATATTTCTGCCAGCTTCAGATCAAGTGGCGTATCGATATCGACGGCGGCGTCTTCGTCCATCTTGTAGAGCGCAATTTTTCCTGAGAGGCGGTTGCTGGTGGCGAGGAGCGCTTGTGGGCGGAATACATAAATCGAACCGTTCTCTGCATATTGCGGTTGCATGTCCTGACGGCGCGGACGATGATGGAAATCGTAATTGATCGACCGCGCTTCGCCCTCAGTCTCCGTCCAGAGAAAACGGTGGCTAGGAGAAACCGACAACAATGAATCGGCTCCGCTGGACAAGAGTGTTTCAATAGCGCGGTCGATGTCGTCAGGATGACGCAGCGGTGAGGTGCATTGTAAGAAGACCAGCAGATCGGGAAGTGAGCCGTTTTGTGTCTGCATAATTTCAACGGCATGTATCAGCGCCGATTCGGAGGTTGCTGTATCGCCGCTGATGACGGCGGGCCGCACGATTACCGCTGCACCGGCGTCGCGACTGGTTGCCGCAATACGCTCATCGTCGGTCGTGACCACTGTGGACGTCACCCGGGATGAGCGCAGCGCCTGTTCGATCGTGTGGACAATCAACGGCTTGCCCGCGAGCGGGTGGATGTTTTTCCCGGGGATGCCTTTGGAGCCGCCGCGTGCCGGGATGATGGCGACGATGGATGGAGTGCTCATTGTGTCGCCTTCGTTGATATGTCTGCATTGGCTCCAACGAGTCGTCGCCATACCCGGCGCAGCGTCGCGCCGGATTCTGCGGGCGTGATGACCGGACAGTCGAGGACGCGTGCGATATGGTTTTGCAGTCTGGATACATCGCCGGTCGCCAGGATCGCCGCGATCTCACTACGCAGCCCGCCAGCGGCAGCGCCGATTTCTACGAGTATCTTTTCGGCACTGGCATCGACGTTGCGATCGAGAGACGCCAGCAGCACACGGGCTCTGGTCGCCGCGAAATCTTGCAATCCTGCTGACAAGCTGCGTGCGAGATGATGCCGTGCGACGTCCATGTGACCTTGCGCATACCAGTAATTGCCGGCCAGGAAATTGGTGATGACATCCTCCTCCTGCAGCAACTGTGTCAGCACCGCCTGTCGTTGTGTTTCGTCGGCGGCATAGAGAAATTCTCGCATGAGCAGCAGACGGCCGTGCTCTGCCGCCAGTCCGGCCGTGGTCATCTCGGTGATATCTGTGTCCAGGCCGAGCTGTATCAGTTCTCCCAGCGCATCGATGGCGACGGCGGTGCTCGTCTTGACCGCACCTTCCTTGCGGATGAAGACGGTTTCGTAAGGGATGGTATTGAAATAACTCGCGGGCACTTTGCGGAATGGAGCAACGTGAGCCAGTTCCAGGCCGTCATGCAAATAATCGGATGGGCGCAGAATGCCGGCCTTATCGTGTGCATTGAACGACAGCAACAAGCCTCCCGGTGCAAGCGTCCGTGCGGCCCAGCGGAAATATTCGTCGACCGTTTCACGATCCATTTCCTGGAAGCTCATCGTGTTGATGATCAGATCGTAGGGGCCGGAGAGACGATCAATCGCGGGTGGCAAGGCGAAATTAAGGCTACCGGTTTCTGGCGCAGCGGTACCGTCGGCAATGCACTCGACAAATCCGGCACGGCGCTCAGGCAACGTAGTGGCCAGGTAAGTGCTTGAGAGGCAAAGATTTTCAGGCAGATCGACGATAGTGTAGCTGGCGACGTCACATACTTGATGCAACTGGCTGGCGCATGCGCCCCAGCCCGCACCGATTTCGCAAATACGCAATGGCCCCGGGGCACGTCCGTATTGTGCGACCAGTTGGCTGACGCGCCATGCGGTTCCTGCATTCAATACATAACTGGAGCTCAGGATTGCGTTGCCGCATGCATATACCAGTGGTGCACCCAGCACGGGCTCGCGTAGCCGTTCGATGAACTCGACGGGAGTAAACAACAGCATGCTCTTGCTGATGTCCTCAAACTCGCGCTGTTTCTGTTCGGATGTGGCGGGACCCGTGTCGCCGATACCATAGAGAAAATTACCGCGGCGAAATGATAAAAAATCACGCACATCCGGGAAGTTGCTCCGGTCAGCAAAATGTTCGCCCCAAAAGGCAGAGACGCGGGCTGCCGGGTGTTGCGCGCAGGCGGCCAGATTCCTGGCGATGTAGGCGTGGAATCCGTCCAGCGTACGGCTTATTTGGTCACTGAATATCATGCTCGAGGTAACACATCAAATTTTTCATACATGCTCTGATCGATCGAATCCGTCGGGAAATAGTAGTTGGTCAGTGCGTAGCGGGTGCCGGCCTGGATCGGCTTGCCGCGATGAATCGCACTGGTATCGACCAATATCAGCGTACCGGCGCGCGCAGTAAATGTTTTCAATCGCGCCGGTTCCTGTGCCAGCAGACGCGCGATCTGGGTTTCTTCCATGCGGTACTGCATGTATTTCAGATCGGCGGTTTTCATATCTACCAACACACGTTTGCTGCGCTGGGAATCACTGAGAAACTGGAACGGGCCGTTTTCCATGCTCACTTCCGAGAGATAGAGAATCGCCTTGAATTGACGCAAGAATGCGTCGCGATGCCAACCTTCTCCCGAGCCGCTGTTGCCGGGTGTGGTCGGCATGCGAGCCGCAAGCGTAAAGGCAGTCTCGGTCGCCTTATGGTTGTAGGCGCTGGCAATGGCCAACAGACGCGCATCCTGAGCGAAGTCGTCAATCAGTGCCGAGGCGTTGTTGGCACCGTACACGCGGACGTCTGCCTTAGCGTTACCGTTGACGTAGCGCGGATATTCAGTGATCACGCGATCGATCTCGGCACGCGCATCGGCACATTTTTCGGCAGACCAAAAATCAGGCACGATGCAAATACCGTTTCTCTCGACCTCGGCCAGATATTCTGCACCATAAGCCAGTGAAGGCGGTGTCGGGGCACGCCGGAGCCATGCTTGAAAGCTCTTGTAGTCGGCATGGGTCACCCAGCGCGGCAGTAAACCGGGCCGTCCGCTATGCCTGACGTGTTTGCGTGCTACCGAGACTAAGCGATCAAACATTGCTGATCCTCATATTGCCGATGTGGAGTCGGCGAGTTTACGAACGACGCAGACGGCAAACCAAGTTTCACGCCAGGCACCGAAGTTGTCGATTGGTACTATGTCGTTTTCGAGACCGGCTCCTTGCCAGTCATTGCGGCGGCCGCAGATGTCATAACCGCTTTCCAGTACTTCGAATCGCCCCACAGAGGTGAACAGTGACTCCAAGCCTTTGTGTGTATAGCGGAAATAATCGCCCGGAGACTCGTGGTAACGCAGCGAAAACGGCACGATCGTGATGACAATGCCACCGGGTTTGAGCAACTGGTTCAGATTGGCGATGGCAATCCAGGGACGTTCGAAGTGTTCGAATACGTTATTGCTGTAGATGACATCGAACTTGCTGCGAAAAGCGGGATGACTGTCGACATAATCAGGGGCGCAAGCATCACCGGAGAGCACTCGTTCGTCTGAAGCCGGGTGCAGGTCCATGCCGTAATAGTTGTACTTCGCACGGAAGGCGGCCATGTTGCTATCGTAAAAAGACTTGTCGAACACTAGATTTTTTTGCATGCCGAGCAAATAGCTTAATTCTCCGTCCCGAGCACCGACATCCAGGAAATTCAGATTTTCACCAGGATGGGCAAAGACATAACGGCGTGACACTTCTTCTTTGATCAGATCTGTCCTGTAGCCGACAGTTGTCGTCTCGAAATTACCGAGTCTCCTTTCGCGATCCACAATAATCCGAAATTTCGGACGTAGTAAGGTGAAAAGCCGGGTAAGGATATAAACAAGTTTTTCTGAAGATCTAGACATTGATTGTGTTTGGCACTATATCCGCCGCTAAATAATTGTTCATATATCGTTCTTATTGTTTCAATGAAGTTGTGGCCACAGCGGAGAATTCTTTCTCACTAATCGTTTGAATTTCGATGCGATTTTTCGCTGCCACGAAGTTTCCCATTGGTTGTTGGCAACCAATACGTCGATTGCTTGCTTGACAATCAGCGTGTCAGCGAATTTGGATTTTTCTAGGCTGAGCGCCGCGTAGTCGCGGAATCCGAACAACTCGCACAATCCTGCAAACTTCAGGAGTGTTTCGAGGTTGTCAAAATCATGTAAATCCACTCGCTTGACGAACAGTAGGTCGAAGCCAATCATTCTTGCTTTTGCATTGACGGATTTAATTGTTTTGGGGCCATATCTCCACGCCGCCGCGACATTCAGATCAAACAGTTCATAGCCGAGTTCATGCATCAAACGCATTACGTCATGTGTTAACGGTGCCCCCTTGTAGACTTCAGTACACCAAGTTTCGGCAAGCACCAACGGTTGATTTTTGGTCAGAATTTTTCGAGCCCCTTGCAATATTTCGTATTCGGATCCTTGTGTATCAAGCTTGATAAAATCAGGTGCATCGGCCTCACTTAGTACATCGTCCAAGGCGACGCACTGTACTTCTATTTCAGCTTTGGGCTTACGGCCGGTCCAATGGCGCTCCAAATAAGTACGATTGGGCGCTTCATTGGGCGGATACATCGATGACGTCGATTCCCACTCATAGAGATAAAAATTCTTGGTTGCCTCAGATCCCCATAGTGCATGAGGGTAGTAAACACGTCCGGGATACAACTGGCTTAAGCGTGCACATTCTTTGGGGTCCGGTTCAAAGCCGATGACTTTCAGAGAGTCATCCTGAAACAGTGACCAAGGAGCATAGATGTCTCCTCTTGCCCCGACGTCCAAATAATTGACAATCAAACCTGTTTCAGCTGCGAGCTGAGAAAAAATTAATTTGTGCTCGTGCACGCCTAACGCTCCTGTGTGTTGTGATGATCTTCCAAGCCCATGATTCCTGCCAACGCTCGAAGACTAATGTCTGCCTGTTTATCAGTCAGAATTTGGATATAAAACTCCGCAGACGTTCTAGGAGGCCTAGTTCGCTTTTCTTAATGTTCATTGCACGTTCTGGATCTTCACTTTGCAGTGCGTGTTGCGCCTCTGTAGGATTGTTCGAAATCCATTCAATCAGATCAATCAATTTGACGTTAAGACTATTGGGCCCTTCTGAGTCAACGTGATGTCGGCCTAATCTGATACTCAGGTTTTTTCTAGAGAGATTTTCCAGGTCATAAGGAAGGCCACGATCCATCGCAATTTTTTGCAGATAGCTATTGAGTGTATCGGTCGATTTGGTTTCTATGAAAAAACGCTCCATCAATGCTGTATCCCATTGGGCAGATGATTGATCTCGTAATGCCCGTACTATCTGTGTCGGAAAATCCGCATATTGCTTCGCCTCGTAGAAATAAGGCGTTTTTCTCGCTTCCGGCGGGAGAAGACCCGCTACGCAATTCATCGCCACGACCGGAATGCCGCTTGCCCAAGCATAGCCCGCGACGCGGCAGCGTCGTTCGTCATCAGCAGTGTGAACGAAGAGTTTGGAGGAACGGTAAAAATGCGCCAACGTATCCAGATCAAAAGGAAATGGGTACCGGTAGTCGATGGTCAGCAGATTGAACAAATCGCGTTCGGCCCCGATAAACATCGTGTCATACACTTCGCGAATGTTATAAAAAACAGTATTCTGATTTTTAGCATCGTAAGACGGAACCGGGCAGATGAAAAGCACACGGCATTTATGCCCCGCATCATACAAATCACGAATGCACTGAAAGAACTCAGGAATGCGTTTGAATTGAACTGCACGGGCCACATACAAGATGTCCCAAAACTTCTCCGTGGTGCGAGGCTTGAATGTTTCAGGAACAAAATTGCAGGCATCCATCGGAACCAAGGGAACAGTGGTTCCGTTAATTTCCCGAAGATCGTCCTCGCCTGCCATGCTGAAATCAAACAACGGGTCATAGCGAAAGTTATGATCGTGCCAGTTGTGATGCAGCCCGATAAGCCATTTTCTCTTCATGCCCTCGATGGCGGAGCGCAGTGCCGGATCATTCGCAATCTGGGAATCGCGCTCTGGAGTGGTAATGCTGATTACACCAACCGAATTTTCGGTCGGCAGTTTCAATATGCAAGCCATGGTGATTTACTGGTAACGGATTCTGCGAAAGAACGGACTAGAACAGCAGTACATGTACTTGGTCCTTGGTGGCGTCACGATAGATGTCGACTTGCTTGCAATCCAGTTTGGCCAGCACCATTCGATAATAATCGCGTGACATTTTGCGGCGCAGGAAGGGGACTTGTTGCTCATTGCCGACATCCATCCATTTCAACTCGGTCGTATCGGTTTCAAATTCCGGCGGTTCATAGAAACGGATGACGACGATATCTGAAAGCCGCTTTGCAGCGGCAAGCGATTCTTCCGGGGAACTCAATAATTCGACAACATGCGAATAAAGCGCGATGTCGTATCGCCCCTGAATCAGTCCCAATGTGTTCACATCGTCCTTGATGAAGTTTGCATTTGGAAGGACGCGCCGGCCTACATCCAGCAACACATCTGAAAAATCGACACCCGTATAAACACAGTCGAAATTTTTCTCTATGAAAAACTCACCAATTTGAGCATTGCCGCAACCAAGATCAATGACGCTCGGCTTGGCGACAGAGGCGGTGTACTGCTTCAGCACATCCACCAGCAAGGCCTTGGATGAAACCGAGGGATGGCCGTATGTTTTCAGGTATTGCTCGGCTATGTCCGGTGAGAATGCGTTCCAAGAGTTGCTCAGGTTACTCATTTAATCATTCTCCACAAGAAAAACAGGGGGCGCAACGCCAGTTGACGCAAACGTATCGTGCGGATAACTCGTCTTTGCCGCGCCGTCTTGCACTCCTGAAAATTGCGGAACAAGTCGGGTGATATCGGAGTTTGTGATTCACTTGGTAGTGGCATGTGAAGCCTCAGTGATCATGTCAGTGACCCATTTTCCCGGAGAGATGAGCAAACCGGGGCGTTCTCGGCGATAACTTCTGGATTGCGTATTGACGGACCACTCTTCAACATCAAATGCGAGGATATGCTCCAAGTTCTGCAGAAGTACCTCTGGTGTGCCAAGAGATGCAGAGGCCGAGTAGCTACCGGCCTTGAGCGTCATGCCCGGAATACGATACGTCGCTGTATAGAGACCTGGAGGGCGCATTGGTAGTTCAATGTCTTCGTCGGTGTCGAACGAATGCAACAGATCCACCATATTGCGGGATATTGTCAGCGTCAACTGCAGTGCAGCAGTGCTTTCACGGATCCGGTAAGTTACTTCGAAGATAACGTCATCGGCCATGTCGAACGCGTTGGTATTGGCGCCGTCCGTGTTACAGATGCGCACACCAACGATGGAACTTGGCTTACGTTCGTCATCTTCGAACTGCAGCCCGGATTCTTGCTCGTTGAGCGTCAGGCGTGCATATTGTTCGACCACCTGTGGCACCCCGCCCTGCGAGACTAGCTTGCCCTTGTGCAGCAATGCTGCCGAGGTGCATAGTTCGCTGATGGCGCCCATGTTGTGACTGACGAACAGGATGGTGCGTCCTTCATTGGCGACCGATTCCATTTTTCCCATGCATTTTTTCTGGAAGCCGGCGTCGCCGACGGCCAGCACTTCGTCGACGATCAGGACGTCGGACTCAAGATGTGCGGCCACCGAGAACGCCAGGCGTACGTACATGCCTGAGGAGTAGCGCTTGACCGGTGTGTCGAGGAAGCGTTCTACCTCCGCGAATTCGACGATGGCGTCGAACTTGCGGCGGATCTCGGTTTTGCTCATGCCCAGAATGGCGCCGTTCAGGAAAATGTTTTCGCGGCCAGTCAGCTCCGGGTGAAAGCCGGTTCCGACTTCCAGCAGACTGGCGACGCGCCCGTTGAGGTGTACGCGACCGCGGCTAGGTTCGGTGATGCGCGAGAGGATCTTCAGTAACGTGGATTTGCCGGCGCCGTTGCGGCCGATGATGCCGATCCGTTCGCCTTGCTTGATTTCAAGAGAGACGTCATCGAGTGCCCAGAACTCTTCATGGGCAGGATCTCCGGCATCGTAGCCGCCCAAGGGGTGGCGGATATTCTGGATGAGCTTTTTCGCGCCGTTGGCAATTACGTCGCGCAGTGCGACGTAATTACCGCCTTGTTCGTGGTTCAGTACATATTTCTTGCTGAGATTTTCAATCTTGATAGCTGGCATGATCAGATGACGTCCGCAAAAGTTTTTTCGGTTTTACGGAAATACATGATTCCGGTAAACAGCAGCGCAGTGATGAACAGCACCGAGATGATGAACCCCTGCCAATATATTTGAGACGCACCGCCGATCACGGCCCAGCGGAAGCCATCGATGACGGCAACCATCGGGTTGAGCGAATAAACCAAACGCCAGCGCTCCGGGACGATGTCGCTGCTGAAGCCGACGGGGGAGACATAGAGTCCGAATTGCACGACGAAAGGAACGATGTAGCGAAAATCCCGAAACTTCGTGTTCAGTGCGGCAAACCACAATCCTGCGCCCAGCGAGGTCGCGAGGGCCAACAATATGAATAGGGGCAGCGCGAGCATACGCCAGCTTGGATAGATGCCGTGCCACAGCATAACCAGCAGCAGCAGCACGAATGTGATCGCGAAATCTACAAGGCTGACGATGATGGCGCTGGCAGGCACTATCAATCTGGGAAAGTACACTTTGGATATCATGCCGGCGTTGCTGAGCAGTGAGTTGCTGCTATCGGAAAGTGAATTGGCAAAAAATTGCCAGGGCAGCAGTGCAGCAAAGACCAGTACCGGATAGGGCACACCGTTTGATGGCAAATTGGCCAGTTTGCCGAAGATGACGGTGAATACGACCATCGTTAGCAAAGGACGAATTAGCCCCCATGCGACGCCGATAACCGTCTGTTTGTAACGCACCAGGATGTCGCGCCAAGCAAGAAACGTCAACAATTCGCGGAATTTCCAGAGATCGCGCCAGTAGTGCGCATCCGCGCGGCCGGCTTCGATCGTCAGCAATTCCATGTTGGACGAGAGTTTACTTTTGTTATCGATCATTTTGTCTTTGTAAATCCGCTAATGACATCGCAAACACGTTGTATGTCGTCAGCGGTATGTCCGTTCGAAATCGGCAGACTCAGCTCCGTTGCATGCTGTTCTTCTGCAATCGGATAGTTGCCTGACAGGATGCCCGCCATGGCTTCCTGCCGATGTGGTGGAATGGGATAGTGCACTTCGGTCTTTACGCCATTGTCCAGCAGGTACTGCCGCAGGGCGTCACGCTCGGGATGGCGGATGCCATAGATGTGGAACACATCGAATTCATCTTCGCGACGGCGTGGTTTAATAACCCAGTCAGGCAGATGCTGATCGTAGATGTCTGCCAGCGCTCGTTTGTGCGCGGTCATGGCGTCAAGGTGTTGAAGCTTCACGCGCAACAACGCCGCCTGTAGTTCATCGAGACGAGAATTGACGCCAGGATATTTGTTGACGTATTTCTGTTTCGAGCCGTAATTGCGCAGGTGGCGCAATCTGTCGGCCAGCGCATCGTCATCTGTCGTGATCGCACCGGCATCGCCGACGGCGCCGAGATTTTTGGTTGGATAGAAACTGAAGCAGCCGGCATTGCCGAAAGTACCGCTCATTTTTCCATTCAGTTTGGCACCGTGCGATTGGGCGCAATCTTCGATGAGCTTCAAACCGTGCTCTTTCGCGAATGCCGCAATTGCATCCATCCGACAGATCTTGCCGAACATGTGTGTCACACAGATCGCACGCGTCTTCTTGGTCATGGCGCCCGGTAACAGGGCCGGGTCCATGTTGAATGTGGCCAATTCTGCTTCGACTAGCACCGGCTGGTGGCCCGCGCGCAGAATTGCGAGGATGGTGGCTATGTAGGTATTGGCCGCGACCAGAATGTCGCTGCCCTTGGGCAGGTCCAAGGCTTCGATAGAGAGGATCAGTGCATCCAGACCATTGGCAACGCCGATGCAGTGTTTGGCGCCGATGTAGGTGCCAAACTCGGCTTCAAAAGCGCTGACTTCCTTGCCTAATACATACCAACCCGAGCGGATTACACGTACGGCTGCTGCTTCCAACTCCGTCATGAAGGCGGCATTGGACTGTCCCAGGCTTTCATATTCAATCATCTTCGGATCATTCATAAGGTGTATCGATGTATTCGCTGCGGTCGTAGCTGTGCGATGACATGACCAGCAGTATTGAACCCGGGCCAAACGTCATGGTGTGCCAGTCTTTTGGCTCGACAAGCAAACATTGGCCGGGATGATTCAGCTCTATGGTTTCCCTGGTAATGCCATCATTCATGAAAATCGAGATGTTGCCGTTGATGGCGATCAATGCCTGGCGCGTATGCGTATGACGATGTCCGCCGCGCGTCTGGCCGTCTGCACCATAAATCCAGTAGGTACGGACCACTTTGAACGGCAAGGCATCTTCCATGACAGTCAGCGACCCACGGGGTTCATTGAAAGTGGGAAGATTCAGTAGCGAGAAGTGGGCCATGTCGCTTACTCCTTGTAGTTCATCGTTTTGTAGCCGTGCTTTTTGACCAGCTCGTCGCGTTCGGCTGCCCTCAGGTCTTCGCGGACCATCTCGCAGACCAGCTCGTTGAAAGTTGTGCGCGGTGTCCAGCCCAATTTTTCTTTCGCTTTGGTCGGGTCGCCGAGCAGCGTTTCAACTTCGGTTGGGCGAAAATAGCGAGGATCGACAGCGACACGGCAGACGCCCTTTTCGTCGTAGGCTTTTTCTTCGACGCCCTGGCCTTCCCAGCGTAGCGTGATGCCCAATTCCTCAGCTGCTGCATTGACGAAATCTCGTACGCTGAATTGCACGCCGGTGGCGATGACGAAGTCTTCCGGCTTGTCTTGTTGCAGCATCAGCCATTGCATTTCAACGTAGTCGCGTGCATGGCCCCAGTCGCGTTTGGCATCCATGTTGCCGAGGTACAGGCATTCTTGCAGGTTCAGTTTGATGCGGGCCAGTGCGCGGGTGATCTTGCGAGTGACAAATGTTTCGCCGCGGATCGGAGATTCATGGTTGAACAGAATGCCGTTGCACGCGTAAATGCCATAGGCTTCGCGATAGTTGACGACGATCCAGTAACCGTACAGTTTGGCGACGGCGTAAGGGCTGCGGGGATAGAACGGCGTGGTTTCCTTCTGCGGAATTTCTTGTACCAGACCATACAGTTCCGAGGTGCTGGCCTGGTAGAAACGCGTCTTCTTTTCCAGTCCCAAGATACGGATTGCTTCGAGTAGGCGCAACACGCCCAGGCCGTCTGAGTTGGCGGTGTATTCGGGTTCTTCGAAGCTGACCGCGACGTGGCTTTGTGCGGCCAGATTGTAGACTTCATCAGGTTGCGTCTGTTGCAGAATGCGTACCAGTGAAGACGAGTCAGTCATGTCGCCGTGATGCAGGAAAAAACGCACATCTTTTTCATGACGGTCACGATAAAGGTGGTCAATCCGGTCGGTATTGAACAGGCTGGTGCGGCGTTTGATGCCGTGCACGATGTAGCCTTTGTTCAACAGAAATTCGGCGAGATAGGCGCCGTCTTGACCAGTGATGCCTGTAATGAGTGCGACTTTTGGTGGGGTTGTCATGATTGCTGATTACCTTTGTTATGTACGTGCTGATTCGTTTTTTAGAAAGTCCTGATAGGCGGATGCCAGTCCAGTCGCCAACTCCACCTTGGCATGCCATCCCAGCGCGTTGAGCCGGGCGCTGTCCATGAGTTTGCGCGGAGCGCCATCGGGCTTGCTCGAATCAAATTCAATCGTGCCTTCGTAGCCGACAGTTTTACCGATGGTTTCGGCGAGCTCGCGAATGGTAATGTCGCTGCCGTATCCGACATTGATATGGCTGAGCATTGGCTGGGTGTGCTGGTCATACGTCGCTTTGTCGAGCGCCATCACATGTACGCTCGCCAGAGCCATATCGTCGACGAACAGGAATTCGCGTTTGGGTGTGCCCGTGCCCCAGATATAAACCCGCGGGCTGCGATTGACTTTGGCTTCGTGGAAGCGGCGAATGAGAGCCGGAATGACGTGCGAATTCTCCGGGTGATAGTTGTCTCCCGGACCATACAGATTCGTCGGCATGACGCTGCGATAGTCGATGCCGTGGCTGACGTGGTATTGGCGGTTGTAGCTTTCACACAGCTTAATACCGGCAATCTTGGCTAGTGCATAAGGCTCGTTGGTCGCTTCGAGTGTGCCGGTGAGCAAAGCATCTTCGCGCATCGGTTGATCAGCCAGTTTGGGGTAGATGCAACTGGAGCCAAGGAACAGCAGATTTTTGACACCGTTACGAAATGCGGCTTCAATAATATTGGCCTCCATCATCAGGTTCTGATAGATGAATTCAGCAGGGTAAGTATTGTTCGCATAGATGCCGCCGACTTTGGCGGCGGCAAGATAAACCTGATCCGGCCGCTCTTGTTCGAAGAAGGCTCGCACAGCTGCCTGCTCGGTCAGGTCGAGTTCTGCATGCGTCCGCGTGACGATGTTTTCATGTCCTTGTCGCTGCAAGGTGCGGACGATCGCCGATCCCACCATTCCTCGGTGGCCGGCAACGTAGATTTTAGGGGACGAAGGCATAAAATTTCGCAGGGATAAATTTTCAGGTTCGGTTTGTTTTGCTGGCAGGCAGAATCACAAATGGACAGCTGTAGCTTGCCGGAAATATATTGCTCTGGCGGTCAAGGCGACGATTGCGATTCGTCGGGTAATTCGGCCTGAAGCGCTTCGATTTCTTTGCGCAACTGTTCGTATTCTTCCATCTTGCGCTTTAAAAAACGCGCAGTCAGAAGTGATTTTTCGGCAATGCCGGATGGCGTAAGCAAATAGGCGTAGCCCAGTTTATGGCCGCTTTGGCTGAAATTCTGCATTTTGACCCAGCCCTTTTCCATGAGGGCCTGAAAACAGAAGTTGATGCTGCCGAGGCTGATATCCATTTCCTTCGCCAGCGTACGCTGGCTTAGATCAGGTTCCTCCTGCAAGCGTCGAAGTACCTGGAACTGCAGATCTTCCTGAAACTCGGCCCGTCGGTTCGTCATGAAATTCATTCAGCAAATAAAGCGTTTTGGCAGGCTACCGCCATGCTGTGTCACGATCAGCAAGCGCGGCGGCAACATAAAACATGTTTCCTCTTGTAAAGATCGTCTTGATCCTGTTCATTAGGCGAACGGATTGTGCCATAGACACAGCATTCCGAGGGGTATTTCTAATGCGGAACGCTATAGTTTCGAGATATATGGCGCTTGGACGATGCTATCGGGATCGTCAATTCAACTGATCTTGCGCAAGTTGGTTTTTGGCAACTTCATTTGTACGGGTCTGCTCAATACTTCGATCAAGACCATGGCTCTGCTCTCACCGTCGGCCATTTCATATATTCCCTCGATGCCACTGAAGACGCCTTCGGCGACCAATACTTTTTCACCGGGAGTAAATAGCGGCGCGGGATGATGGCTGCTGTTTTCCAAGGACTGCAGTAAATCAATCAAATGGTCGCTGACTACTGCGGCTTCTGCACCGAATGCGACCAGCCTGCTCACACCTTTGGTGGACCGTATGGGACTCCAGCTTTTGCCTGAGCTTGCTTGGTCCAAGTGGATGAAAAGATAGCGTGGAAACAGTGGCTCTTTCGCCACATGACGTCGGTTGTGAGAAAGTTTTTCCTTGAAAATAATTGGCAAATAACAAACATAACCCTGTCGCTCAAGATTTTCCTGAGCGAGTTTTTCCTGTTTTGGTTTGGTATAGATGAGATACCAACGCATCATTATCTCGAATAAAATTAGGCAATTCATTTTACAGATGTAGTTGTGACGCAACAACGCTGCGGTCGCCCAACTCACAGCCCCATTCGTTTGAAAATAACCGGTTGTCAAAAATGCAATATCCCGGCATCCTGCCACTGACAAGGATTTTGCGGGATGCAACCTTATCTTGTGTCGGTTAATATGCGGCGTGAAACCAGCTGCATCAGGCAGTGCCATAAATATTACCCACTTCGCGAGATTCGCCGAGCAGACGATTCAGATCGTTGTTTGCAAAGGCAAGGCTATAATCTCGCCTTCACTGAGAAGGCGGTTTTCCCCAAGCAAATCAGGCTACGCTCAGGTTCAAATCACGCTTCCGCTCCATGTCATCTTTTCTTATTAGTTTCGTCATTTCGGCGATCCTGACGTTGTTGGTCATCCGGCACGCCCATTTTTATGGCAGGGGACTGGACGTCGATCTGGGGGGAGTACAAAAAGTACATTCCCACGCAGTGCCCCGCATCGGCGGCCTGTGTATTTTTGTCACCGTCATCATCGCCAGCGGCATTACGGTGTTTCGCTCGCGCGAATTGGGTAGCCCTATTGGCTTGTTGCTGCTATGTTCATCGGTGGCTTTTCTAGGCGGGATTCTTGAAGATTTCACACGCAGGGTGAGTCCGACGCGCCGTTTGGGGCTGACGATGATCGCTGCGGCGCTGGGATATTTTCTGTTGGGCGCCAAAATTCAGCATATCCATTTGATTTCCGGCGAGTGGTGGTTAGGCTCGATCTGGCTTGCCTTGCCATTGACGATTTTTGCAGTAGCCGGTATCGCCCACGCGGTTAATATTATCGACGGCTTCAATGGCCTGGCCAGTGTGGTGACGATCTGCATGCTGTTGTCCCTCGGTTATGTAGCACTGCAAGTTAACGACAGTTTTGTGTTAATCATCGCGTTGATGGTGGCCGGAGCGACGGCAGGTTTTTTCATCTGGAATTTCCCGGCGGGAATGATTTTTCTGGGAGATGGTGGCGCTTATTTTCTTGGTTTTGTGCTCGGTGAGTTATCTATTTTGCTGGTGATGCGTAACCCGGAAGTTTCCACGTGGTATGCGCTGCTGCTGCTGATTTACCCGGTGTTTGAAACCTTGTTCTCGGCTTACCGGCGGGTTTTCTTGCGGGGCAAATCTCCCGGTATGCCCGACGGCATTCACCTGCACAGCTTGATTTTTCGTCGCGTCGTAGTGTGGGCCGTTGGACGAGAAGACGCCCGCGCGCTTACTCGCCGCAATTCGATGACGTCGCCTTACCTATGGTTGTTGTCTTTGCTGGCTGTGTTGCCCGCGACCTTGTTTTGGCGGCACACATGGGTATTGATGCTGTTCTCGTTGAGCTTCGTCGCAACGTATCTTTGGTTGTATGTGCGCATCGTCCGTTTCCGCGCGCCGCGCTGGATGATTCTCGGCAAGAAAAAATAATCCGTCGTTGGTAGCGCGTAAGCGGGGGCATATCTCCCGCTTTTCAATTTTGTGAATTGCAGGGTCAATCATGACAAACGTATCTCCCTCCATCTTCAAAGCCTACGACATCCGCGGTATCGTAGGCCACACCCTCAACGCCGAGGTGGCAAAACAAATCGGCCAAGCCTTCGGCAGCGCAGCCTTGGCCAAGGGCCAGACCGCAGTCGTTATCGGCCGCGACGGCCGGTTGTCGGGGCCTGAATTGTCAGCGGCGCTGGCCGCGGGTCTGCAGGCATCCGGCGTTGACGTCATCGACCTCGGCGTGGTCGCCACGCCCATGGTGTATTTCGGCACGCACGTGCTCGGTACGCAATCCGGCGTGATGGTCACCGGTAGCCACAATCCGCCCGACTACAACGGTTTCAAGATGGTGCTGGCCGGCGAAGCGATCCATGGCGAGACCATCCAGGCGCTGTACCAGGCCATCGTGAAGAACAGCTTCGCCACCGGTGCCGGCAGCTATCGCACCCATGACATCCGCAAGCAATACATCGACCGCATCGTCGGCGACGCCAAACTGGCGCGGCCGATGAAAATTGCCGTCGATTGCGGCAACGGCGTGGCCGGCGCCTTTGCCGGTGAACTGTATCGTGCGCTCGGCTGCGAAGTGACCGAGCTGTTCTGTGAAGTCGACGGCACCTTTCCCAATCATCATCCCGACCCGGCCCATCCGGAAAATCTGCAGGACCTGATCCGCTGCCTGCAAGAGACCGATAACGAAATCGGCCTGGCCTTCGACGGCGACGGCGACCGCCTCGGCGTGGTGACCAAGGATGGGCAGATCATTTATCCGGACCGGCAACTGATGCTGTTCGCCGCCGATGTGCTGACGCGGCATCCGGGCCGTGAAATCCTCTACGACGTCAAATGTACGCGCCACCTGGCGCCGTGGATCAGCGCACGCGGCGGACAACCGCTGATGTGGAAGACCGGCCATTCGCTGGTCAAGGCCAAGCTGCGCGAAACCGGTGCGCCGCTGGGCGGCGAGATGAGCGGGCACGTGTTCTTCAAGGATCGCTGGTATGGCTTCGACGACGGCCTGTACGCCGGCGCGCGCTTGCTGGAGCTGCTCAGCCGCGAAGCCGATCCGTCGGCGCTGCTGAATGCCCTGCCGCAATCGATCAGCACGCCCGAATTGCAACTGAAGCTGCAGGAGGGCGAGAACTTCGCCCTGATCGGGAAATTGCAAAACGACGCAACATTCCCCGGCGCCGAACAGATCATCACGATTGACGGTCTGCGCATCGAATACGCCGACGGCTTCGGCCTGATGCGCTCCTCCAACACCACGCCGGTGGTAGTGCTGCGTTTCGAGGCCGAGACGGAGCAGGCGCTGGCGCGCATCCAGGACGAGTTCCGGCGCGTGATTCTGGCGGCCCGGCCGGATGTAGCCTTGCCCTTTTGAAAGGGGTAAGATGCTGGCCCACAGACAAATAATAGTGGGTTAGCCTTGAACATCCTGATCGTCCGCGTTTCGTCCCTAGGCGACGTGGTGCACAACATGCCCATGGTCGCCGATATCCGGCGCCATTATCCGGATGCCAATATCGACTGGGTGGTGGAAGAGGCCTATGCCAGCCTGATCCGGCTCAATCCCCATGTCCGCAATATTATCCCGATCGCCCTGCGGCGCTGGCGCAAGAGTCTCGGTTCGGCTGCCACGCGCGCTGAAATCGCCGGCTTCTATCGCCGGCTGCGCCATGAAGCTTATGACCTCGTCTTCGATACGCAGGGCTTGCTCAAGACCAGCGTGGTGATGCGCATGGCGCGTCTGGCCCCCGGCGGCAAGCGTGTCGGGCTGGCCAACGCCACCGAAGGCTCGGGTTACGAGCCGCTTTCCAGGGTTTTCCATACACTGAGCGTGCCGGTCGGCCTGCGTACGCATGCAGTCATGCGGGCGCGCACGGTGGCTGCAGTCGCGCTCGGCTACACGCCTGACGATGCGGCCGATTTTGCCTTGGGCATACCGATGCCGGACACGGCTCCGGCCTGGCTGCCGCCGCATCCTTACGCGGTGTTCTTCCACGGCACCGCGCGCGCCGCCAAGCAATGGGCGCCGGAGCACTGGGTTGCCGTGGCGCAGGCGCTGCATGCGCGCAATTTGCCGGTCTTGCTGCCATGGGGCAATCCCCAGGAAAAACTGGCCGCTGAACGCCTCGCGGCGTTGATGTCGCAAGCGACGGTCCTGCCTGCGCTGCCGCTGATGGAGGCGGTCACGCTGGTGCGCCGCGCCGCACTGGTGGTTGGACTCGATACCGGCCTCACGCATATTGCCGCCGCTTATTGCCGGCCTACCGTGGAACTTTACTGCGACTCCCCGCGCTGGAAAACCGAAGGAAACTGGTCGCCTTTCGTCGCCAATCTGGGCGATACCGGCCATCCTCCTGATGTAGCGCAAGTACTGCTCGCCATCGATGGGGTATTGTCCGCCCAGGCTGCCGCATAACGCGGCAGTGGCGCACGGAACAACGAGGCATAATATCGACATGGAATCGCAAATTATCGAAATCGGCGTCACCGACTGGCAGGTGACCGAACCGAATCCCGCATGGATCGCCGGCCTGGAAGGTGGCAAGGTGTTGTACTTCCCGCAACTGCCGTTCGAATTGTTGCCGGAAGAAAAAACCTTGCTGAAGCCGGAAATCCGCGACCCCAAGGTCCGCAACATCAGCCTGGACGCTGCCGGCCATCTGAAAGGCGCGGTCGGCGACACTGCCACGCAACTCGCGCTGGCGCTGATGATCGGGCGTTTCCGCGAACAAGCGCAGTCGCTGGTCTATTCGCTGCTGCCGAAATACAAAGGCGCATTGCGCCTGGCGCCGACCAGCTATCGTCCGACCCAAGTCGAGACGCGCGCGCAATCCTGGCGTGCCGATGACCGCCGCCTGCACGTTGACGCTTTTCCGTCGCGGCCGAATTACGGCGAGCGCATCCTGCGCGTGTTCAGCAATATCAACCCCGACGGCGTGCCGCGCGTGTGGCGTGTCGGCGAGCCGTTTGAAACCGTGGCGCGCAAATTCGTGCCGCGCGCCAAGCCTTATGTCGCGTGGCAGGCCAAGGCGCTCAAAGCGCTGCACGTGACCAAATCCCTGCGCAGCGAATACGATCACCTGATGCTGCAATTGCATGACGGCATGAAGGGCGACATGGCCTATCAGGAAAGCGCCGGCCAGGTCACCATGCCGTTCGCGGCCGGCTCGGTGTGGGTGTGCTTCTCGGACCAGGCGTCGCATGCCGTGATGTCCGGCCAGTACATGCTGGAGCAGACCCTGCACCTGCCCGCCGAAAAGCAATATGACCCCACCGCCAGTCCGCTCGCCATCCTGAGCAAGCTCACCGGACGCCAGCTGGTCTGATGCGCCTGCTTTATTCCGCGCTGTGGTGGATTGGCCTGCCGTTCGTGTTGCTGCGCCTGTGGCGCCGCGGCCGCAAGGAGCCGGGCTACCGGCAGCACATCGGCGAGCGCCTGGGGTTCTATGGTCACGCTGCACGCCAGTCCGCGCAGCCGCTGATCTGGGTGCACGCGGTCTCTGTCGGCGAGACGCGCGCGGCACAGCCCCTGATCGAAGCCTTGCTCCGAACCTATCCGCAACATGCGATCCTGCTCACGCACATGACCGCCACCGGTCGCGCAACCGGCCGGCAGTTGTTCGAGGCGCAGGAGCGCGTGATCCAGAGTTACCTCCCCTACGATACCGGCTGGATGTGCGCGCGTTTCCTGCGCCATTTCAAACCACGGATCTGCATCCTGATGGAAACCGAAGTCTGGCCGAACATGGTGCGCCAATGCGTCCGCCATGGCGTGCCGGTCGTGCTGGCCAATGCACGCCTGTCAGCCCGTTCGCTGCGTCGCGGCCAGCGGTTCGGCGCCATCCTGCTGGAGGCCGCCGCCGGCATCGACTGCGTCGGTGCGCAGTCCGAACAAGATGCCGAGCGCTTGCGCCTGTTCGGCGCGCGCCAGGTGCATGTGACCGGCAGCATCAAGTTCGATGTTGAAGCGCCGGCTGAGATGGTTGCACTGGGTCGGCAATGGCGGGTGCAGTTCGGCGAACGTCCGGTGCTGCTGTGCGCCAGCACGCGCGAAGGCGAGGAGGCGCTGGTCCTCGACGCATTGGCCAAGGTCGCGGATCGCAATTTTCTCACCGTGATCGTGCCGCGCCATCCTCAGCGTTTCGATGAAGTCGCAGCGATGGTTTCAGCGCGCGGGTTCGCCATGCAACGGCGCTCGCTGCTCGGTGCCGCCACGGTGGCTGCGGATACGGCCGTCATCCTGGGTGATTCAATGGGCGAAATGGCGGCTTACTACGCGGCCTGCGAAACGGCTTTCATCGGTGGCAGCCTGCTGCCGCTGGGCGGACAAAACCTGATCGAAGCCTGTGCCCTGGGTATCCCGGTGCTGATCGGCGAGCACACTTTCAATTTCCAGATGATCAGCGATGATGCCGTCTTCGCCGGTGCCGCGTTGCGCGTCAACAGCGCGGCGGAGATGTTGCTGCAAGCGCAGTCGCTGTTCGCCGATGGCGAACGCCGCACGTCGATGGCGCTGCATGCGCGGGAATTCGCGCGTCGGCATCAGGGCGCTACTGAACGCACCATGGCGATGTTGAATGGGATGCTGAAACAGGAAGACGTCTGACGGGTTTTTTTCACGGAGCTCCGTCATGAAAACGGTCATAAAAAAACGCCCCTTCTCAGGGGCGTTTTTTTGTTACGGCACAAAGGGTTATTTACTTCGATCCCGAAGGCGTCGCCGCCACCGTCACCGAATTTTCATTCAACCCGCCACCCAACGCACGATACAAATCAATCGCATTGTTCAGACGCAACTGGCGCGCCTGGATCAGCGCCTGCTGGGCCGAGAACAAGTCGCGCTGCGCATCAAGCTGGTCGAGCGAGGAAGCGATGCCGTTCTTGTAGCGCAGGTCGGTCAGGTTCAGACGTTCCTGTTGCGCCTTGAGAAAGGCTTCCTGGGCTTCGATCTGTTCGTCCAGCGTGCCGCGTGCCACCAGCGCATCGGCGACTTCGCGGAAGGCCGTTTGAATGGTCTTTTCGTAAGTCACGATGGCCTGGTTCTTGCGCACTTCCGCAACGTCCAGGTTGGCGCTGTTGCGGCCGAAATCGAAGATCGGCAAACTCAGCTGCGGGCCGTAAGACCAGGCGCCCGAGCCGGAATCGAACAAGCCGCCCAGCGAACTACTGGCGCTGCCGAAGGAGCCGGTCAGGCTGATGCGCGGGAAGAACGCAGCGCGGGCCGCGCCGATGTTGGCGTTGGCGGCCAGCAACTTCTGTTCGGCTGAGCGGATGTCCGGACGGCGTGTCAGCAGTTCCGACGGTACGCCGGCAGGGATGTCGGTGACGATGTTTTGCAGCGACAGATCCTGGCCTGCAGGCAGATCCTTGACGTTGGTGCCGACCAGCAGCGCCAGGGCGTTTTCCGCCTGGGCGCGCTGGCGCAGCAGCGTCGCCACCGACGTGCGGGCGGATTGCACCAGCGTGTCGGACAGGCGCAGGTCGAGGGCCGACGAGGCGCCGACGTCGAAACGCTTTTGTGCCAGGCCGAGGTTGGACTGGCGGCTTTCCAGCGTCTGCTGCGCCAGCTTCAGTTGCTCGGCGTAGGAACGCTCGGTCAGATACGCCTGCGCGACCTGGGACACCAGGCTGATCTGCACCGATTGCCTGGCTTCTTCGGTCGCCAGGTAAGTCGACAGCGCCGCATCCTTCAGGCTGCGTACGCGGCCGAAGAAGTCCAGTTCATAGGCCGGAACCGCCAGGCCGACCTGATAGCTCTTGGTGATCAGCGGTGAGCCGGTGGTCGACTGGCTGGCCGATAGGCGGGTGCGGGATTCGCTGCCGGTCGCGTTCAGCGTCGGCAGCAGGTCGGCACGGGCGATCCGATACTGCGCACGCGCTTCTTCGATGTTCAGTGCCGCAGTGCGCAGATCACGGTTGTTTTCCAGCGCGGCTGCGATCAGTGCCTGCAGGCGTTGATCAGGGAAGAACTGGCGCCAGCCGAGAGTGGCGGCGTCATACGCCGCCTGGCCCTTGGCGTCGGCCGGATAGCTGCCTTCGACCGGCGCTTGCGGGCGCTCGTAGGTTGGCGCCAGCGTGCAGCCGGACAAAACACCGACCACCAGCATGGCTGCGCTCAACTGCTTCAGGCGCAGGGTGGGAAACTTAAACATTGTGGTCCTCCGCATCGATTTTGTGATGGGCGGCGTCCAGCTTGCGCTGGCGTTCGCTGCCTTTGAAGATTTTGCGCACGACGACGAAGAAGATCGGGACCAGGAACACGGCCAGTACGGTCGCCGTGATCATCCCGCCCATCACGCCGGTACCGATGGCGCGTTGGCTGGCGGAGCCGGCGCCGCTGGCGATGACCAGCGGCAGCACGCCGAGGATGAACGCCAGCGAGGTCATGATGATCGGACGGAAGCGCAGGTGCACCGCTTCCAGCGTCGCTTCGATCAGGCCCATGCCTTGCGCTTGCAGATCCTTGGCGAATTCGATGATCAGAATCGCGTTCTTCGCCGACAAGCCGACCACCGCGATCATGCCCACCTTGAAGTACACGTCGTTAGGCATGCCGCGCAGCGTCACGCCCAGCAGTGCGCCGAGAATACCCAGCGGCACCACCAGCATCACCGCCAGCGGGATCGAGGTGCTTTCGTACAGCGCCGCCAGCACCAGGAACACGGCGATCAGCGACAGCGCATACAGTGCCGGCGCTTGCGAACCCGAGGTCTTTTCTTCCAGCGACTGGCCGGTCCACTCGAAGCCGAAACCGGCCGGCAGCTTGGCGACGAAGCCTTCCATTTCCGCCATCGCTTCACCGGTGCTGCGGCCAGGTGCTGCGCCGCCGGCGATTTTCATTGCCGGATAGCCGTTGTAGCGGATCAGCTGCACCGGGCCGTTGATCCATTTCGACGTGGTGAAGGAAGAGAACGGCACCATGGTTCCGCCGCTGTTGCGGGCATACAGGCCGGCCAGATCTTCCGGTTGCAGACGACGCTTGGCGTCGGCCTGGACGATCACCCGCTGTTGACGACCCTGGTTCGGGAAGTCATTGACGTAGGACGAACCCAAGGCAGTCGACAGCACGCTGTTGATGGTCGAGAACGGCACGCCCAATGCATTGGCCTTGTCGCGGTCGATGTCCAGTTGCAGCTGCGGCGCATCTTCCAGGCCCTCAGGACGCACACCGGCCAGCACCTTGCTTTGCGAAGCCATGCCGAGGATCTGATTACGCGCCTGCACCAGTGCAGCATGTCCCAGACCGGCACGGTCCTGCAGACGGAAGGTGAAGCCGGTCGCGTTACCCAGTTCAGGGATAGGCGGCGGGTTCAGCGGGAACACGATCGCATCCTTGATTTGCGAGAACGCGCCGAATGCACGGCCGGCAATGGCATCCGCCGATTGTGTCTTGTCCCGCTCGCCCCAGTCCTTCAGCGGCGTGAACACCAGACCCGCATTCTGACCGTTACCCGAGAAGCTGAAACCGGCAATCGCCACGACGTGTTCGACCGCAGGTTGCTTGAGGTAATAGTTTTCGATGGTCTTGATCACTTCCAGCGTACGGCCGGTGCTCGCGCCTGCCGGCAACTGCACGTTGGTGATGATGTAGCCTTGGTCTTCGTTCGGCAGGAACGATGCCGGCAGGCGCACATACAGCAAGCCCACGCAGCCGACGATGATGGCGTACACGATCATGTAGCGGCCGGCCTTGGTCAGCATCTTGCCGATCACGCCCTGATAGCCGCTGGCAGTCTTGTTGAAGCGGCGGTTGAACCAGCCGAAGAAGCCTTTCTTTTCGTGATGATGGCCTTTTTCGACCGGCAGCAGGATGGTTGCGCACAGCGCCGGCGTCAGCGTGAACGCCATCAGCACGGAGAACACCATCGACGCCACCATCGACAGCGAGAACTGGCGATAAATCGCGCCAACCGCGCCGCCGAAGAACGCCATCGGGATGAACACCGCGATCAGCACCAGCGTGATGCCGATCAGCGCGCCGGTGATCTGGCCCATCGCCTTGCGGGTTGCCTCTCGCGGCGACAGACCTTCTTCGCTCATGATGCGTTCGACGTTTTCCACCACCACGATCGCATCATCGACCAGGATACCGATCGCCAGCACCATGCCGAACATGGTCAGCACGTTGATCGAGAAACCGAACAGCAGCAAGGTCGCGAAGGTGCCCATCAGCGCGACCGGCACGACGATGGTCGGGATGATGGTGTAGCGGATGTTCTGGAGGAACAGGAACATCACCAGGAACACCAGCACGATCGCTTCGATCAGGGTCTTGACCACTTCTTCGATCGAGATCTTGACGAACTTGGAGGTGTCGTAAGGGATGGTGTACTTCACGCCGGCCGGGAAATACTTGGACAGCTCTTCCATCTTCTTGTGCACGGCAGTGGCTGTGCCCAGCGCGTTCGCGGTCGGCGACAGCTGCACGCCGATGAACGAGCTTGGCTTGCCGTCGAGGCGGCCGGAGGTGTCGTATGACTGTCCGCCGACTTCAATGCGGGCGACGTCGCGCATGCGCACTGACGAACCGTCCGCATTGGCGCGCAGGATGATGTTGCCGAACTGTTCCGGGCTGGTCAGCTGGCCGTTCACGACCACGGTCGCAGAAATCTGCTGCGAGGTCGGGCTCGGCAAGGCGCCCAGCGTACCGCCAGCCACCAGCGCGTTTTGCGCAGTGATGGCGGCAGTCACGTCAGCCGGTGTCAGGTTCAGGCCGATCAGCTTGTTCGGATCGATCCAGATGCGCATGGCGCGTTCGGTGCCGAACAGCTGCGCCTGGCCGACGCCGGGAACGCGTTTGACTTCGTTCAGGACGTTACGCGACAGATAGTCGCCCAGCGCCACCGGATCGAGTTTGCCGTCGGTCGACGACAAGCCGATGAACAGCAGGAAGTTGCTGCGCGACTTGGTGACTTGCACACCTTGTTGCGTCACAGCCGCGGGCAGACGCGCTTCGACGCGTTTCAGGCGGTTCTGCACGTCCACCGCGGCCAGGTCGGCATTGGTGTCCGGCGAGAAGGTCACCGTGATCTGCACCTGGCCGTTGGCCTGGCTTTGCGACTCCATGTATTGCAAGCCGTCGGCGCCGTTCATTTCCTGTTCGATCAGGCTGGTCACCGAATCGTCGAGGGTTTGCGCGGTCGCGCCCGGATAAGTTGCCGTGACCACAATGGTCGGCGGCGCGATGCTCGGATACTGGGAGACGGGCAGGCCGGTAATGGCCAGCGCGCCCGCCAGTATGATGAAGATTGCTAGCACCCACGCAAATACGGGGCGATCAATAAAGAACTTTCCCATCTGACAGCCTCTTAGTTAGCTTTGGTTGCGGCGTCCTGCTTGGCTGGAGCCGCTGCAGGTGCAGCGGATGCATTAGCCGGCGCAGCGCCGGCTTCGGCGGCCGGACCCTTCCATGGCACCGGCTTGACCGGCGCACCCGGCTTGGTCTTCTGGAGACCTTCGACGATCACGCGGTCGCCGGCTTTCAGACCGTCCGTGACGACCCAGTTGTTGCCTTGCGCCGAGCCGGTCTTGACCGGACGTGCCGCGACCTTGTTGTCGTCGCCGACCACCAGCACCGACGAGCCGTTCAGGTCGCGCATGACCGCTTGTTGCGGCACCACGATGGCGGATTCGTTGACTGCCTGCTCCAGTTGCGCGCGCACATACATGCCCGGCAACAGCGTGCGGTTCGGGTTCGGGAACTCGGCGCGGATGGTCACCGCACCGGTGGTCGCGTCAACCGTGACATCCGAGAACAGCAGTTTGCCCGGCAGCGGGTAAGGGCGGCCGTCATCGGTCACCAGGGTGACCTTGGCCTTGCCCTGGCCGACGGTCTTCAACTGGCCGCTGGACATGGCCTGCTGCAGCTTGAGCAGGTCGGTGCTCGATTGCGTCAGGTTGACGTAGATCGGGTCGAGCTGCTGCACCACGGCCAATTGCGTTGCCTCGTTCTGGCCGACCAAGGCGCCTTCGGTCACCAATGCACGGCCGATGCGACCGGAGATCGGCGACGTTACCGTGGCATAGCCCAGGCTCAGTCCGGCGGTCTGCACGGCTGCCTTGCCGGCGGCGACGTCGGCTTCGGCTTGCTTCTGCGCAGCCACGGCGTCGTCATATTCCTGCTTGCTGACGGCGTTGACTTCGACCAGCGGCTTGTAGCGTTGCGCCTTCAGCGTGGCTTGCGTCAGCGTGGCCTGGTTCTTTGCCAGCGTGGCTTGCGCGCTGTCGTAGTTGGCTTTGAACGTAGCCGGGTCGATGCGATAGAGCACCTCGCCTGCCTTGACTTCGCTGCCTTCGCGGAAGGTACGCTTGAGAATGATGCCGGCCACGCGGGCGCGCACTTCGGCAATGCGCGTGGCTTCCAGGCGGCCCGGCAGTTCGTTGCTGATGGTGATGCGCTCAGGCGCAATGGTGACGACCGACACTTCGCCCGGCGGCATGCCTGCGCCGGCCTGGGCATTCGGTTTTTGACCGCATGCCGCGAGGGCGGCCGCGGCGACAACGGTAAGGGTAAGGCGCGTGAAACGACTAACTGAGCTCATAAATATCTCGCACGGTAGGTAAAGTTGAAGCTGCAAATGCAGCTGGTGATTCGAATACGGTAATTAAATTGCGGAATTTAAATTACTGAAATTACTGAATATAGCTTTGGAACAATTACGGAATGATTACGGAGTAACTACGAAAACACGATTGACAATAATGGGTACTGCGGCAGAACCAAGAAGATAACGTAAAAATTGTTGCGGTGCAGAAAAGACAGCAGACGGGTGAAACAAAAGAAAGCAATCGTAAAAACGCCCAAGCGGCCATTGAAATCCGGTGCTATTATACATACATTCTTGTATGTATGTATTTGATTGATGTATCGCAATATGTCGAAATGCAATTCAGCGATACTTTCAGAAACATGCAAAACATGCAGATTTTCGCGAAATCCTCTCTTTGTCAAAGAGAACTGCGACAGTCTGTCTTTATCGCACAACGAACGTGCCCGGAGATTGCAATGAACCCAACATTTATGCCCCAAACATCCTACCCGGACTGCTGACGATGGCCCGTTCGACCAAGGAAGAAGCCCTCGAAACCCGTTCGCGCATCCTCGACGCCGCCGAGCAAGTGTTTTACGAGCGCGGCGTGTCGCACACCTCGCTGGCCGATGTCGCCAAAGCCGCCGACGTGACGCGCGGCGCGATCTACTGGCACTTCAAGAACAAGAGCGACCTGTTCGACGCCATGTGCGAGCGCGTGCGTCTGCCGATGGAAGCCATCATGGAAGCCAACGCCGACGAACGCGTCACCGATCCGCTCGGCGAGTTCATCAAGGGCGGTGTTTATGTGCTCAAGCAGGCGGCGACCGATCCGCGTTGCCGCAAAGTCTTCGACATCATTTTCAACAAGTGCGAATTCGTCGATCACAATGATCCGATCCTGATGCGCCAGCGCGAATGCCACATGCAAGGCATGTTGCGCATGGAGCAAATTCTCACGAACTCCATTGCCCGCGGACAGTTACCGCCCGACCTGAACATCCGCCGCGCCTGTTTGATGGCGCATGCCATGTTCAGCGGCTTGCTGGCCGACTGGTTCTTTTCGCCCGACAGCTTCGATCTGGAGCTGGAGGCGGAGAGCCTGCTTACCGCTTGCATTCACGCTATCAAGACGGCGCCGACGCTGCTCCGCTGACCGGGTTCTCAGGGAGAAGGCGCGCCCAGCAGCAGGTTGATCTGCGCGAGGTCTTCTTCCTTCAGGCTGCCGGCGGCCGACTTCAGCTTCAATCCATTCATCAGCGTGTCGTAGCGCGCCTTGGCCAGATCGCGCCGGGTTGAAAACAGCTGTTGCTGTGCGTTCAGCACGTCGATGTTGATGCGCACGCCGACCTGGTAGCCGAGACGATTGGATTCCAGCGCCGACAGGCTGGAGACTTCCGCCGCTTCATACGCCTTCACCTGCGACAAACCGTTGCTCACGCCGAGGTAAGACTGGCGCACATTGAGCACGGCGGTGCGCCGTGCATTCTCGAGGTCCGAGCGGGCCTTGTCGGCTAATGCGATCGATTCATCCACTTTGCTGCTGACGCTGAATCCCGAGAACAGCGGGATATTCCATTGCACGCCGATCGAGTTGGCGTAGCCGCGGCCGTTGGTGTAAGGCGTCAGCTGACTGTTCTGGTTGGTGTAGTTGCGGCCCGCCACGAGGTCAATCGTGGGCGTGTGGCCGGCGCGGTTGCGCCTGATTTCGCTCTGGGCGATTTCCAGCGAGACCTGCTGCGCCACCACGTTGGAATTTTGCTGTTCGGCGCTGGCGATCCATGGATCGATCACGGCCGGCTGCGGCAGGCTCAGTTGCACGTTCGGGCGCAGCGCCGACAGCGGTGTCGGCGGCTGGCCGATGATCTGCTGCAATCTGCTCAGCGCCACTTCGAGGTCGTTCTGAGCGGCGATTTCCTGGGCACCGGCCAGGTCGTAGCGCGCCTGCGCTTCATTGGTGTCGGTGATGGTGGCGGTGCCGACTTCGAAGTTGCGCTTGGCCGAGGCCAGTTGCTCCGAAATGGCGATTCTTTGCGCACGCAGGAAACCCAGCGCATCCTGCGCCGCCAGCACATCGAAGTAAGCCTGCCCGACGCGCAGAATCAGGTCTTGCTGAGCCTGGGCGAATTGCGCCTCGCTTACGGCTGCCGATAATTTGCCCTGCTGGTAGGTTTCCCAATTGGCCCAGCGCAGCAGCGGCTGCGTCAGCTGCAGCGTATAGGTGTTGGACGAATTCTGCATGGTGTCGCCGGAGCGCGTGTAGCTGCCGCCGATGCCGACGGTCGGCAGGATGGCGGCGCGGCCCTGGGTGATCCTTTCTTCGCCGGCGCGCAGCGCGTAGCGCGCGCTCTGGTAGACGGGATCATTCGCCAGCGCCTGCTGGTAGACCTGTACCAGGTCGGCGGCGTGGGCCGAGGCGCCCAGCAGGGCGGCTGTCAGCAGCGGGACGAGTAAGACTTGACGCATACGTTGAATTCTCTGGAGAAGATGTGAAACTCCCTGATTACGCTACCTTGCCGCGGCGCCGGAGCTGATCCGGCGCATTGCGCGGCTGCCCGGGCGACGAGCGAAACGGTCGTCTTGTTGCGGCCTGGCACTGCTGAATTGGGGGATGGATCAGTACGTCGGCATCGCCGGGTCGACCTGCTTGGCCCAGGCGTGGATGCCGCCGGTCAGGTTGGTCACATTGGCAAAGCCCTGGCGCTCCAGGAACGCCGCCACTTGCATGCTGCGGGCGCCGTGGTGGCAGATGCACACCACGGGCTGTTCTTCGTCCAGTTCGGAGAAGCGGCCGGGGATCGTGTTCATCGGCATCAGCTGTGCGGCTTCGATGCGGCATGTTTCGAATTCCCATGGCTCGCGCACATCAAGCAGCAGAGGTGTCGGGCGGTCCGGGTCGGCGATCCAGGCGGCCAGTTCCGGTGCGGTGATGTGCTCCATGCAAATTTCCTAGAAAGTGAAGTGAGAGTGCTCGCTGGCCGCATGCAGAGGTTTGGCCATCAGTTCAAACACGTTGACCGTGTCGTAGACATGGTCGGACGTACGGGTGATTACCTGCAGCGACATGACCGGCGCTTCGCCGACGATCGCCAGGATGCGGCCGCCAACCTTGATCTGCTTGAGGAAGGCTTCCGGCAGGAACGGCAGCGCGCCGGAAATGACGATCACGTCGTATTCGCCTTGCCAGCCCTGGGCGCCGTTGCCCAACTCGACGCTGACGTTGGCCACGCCGTAGCCGGAGAGGTTCTGTTCAGCAAATGCCTTGAGGCCGGGGTCGATCTCGACGGTGGTCACGTGACGCCCCTTGGAGGCCAGCAGCGCCGCCATGTAGCCGGAGCCGGCGCCGATTTCCAGCACTTGCTCGTGTTTCTTGACGTTGGCTTCCTGCAGGATGCGCGCTTCGACCTTCGGCGCCAGCATGTTCTCGCCGCCCGGCAGCGGGATGTCGGTATCGAAGAACGCCAGGCTGCGATACTCGGCCGGGACGAATTCCTCGCGCCGGACCACCGTCAGAAGGTCCAGTACATCTTGCGCCAGCACATTCCAGGGACGGATTTGCTGTTCGATCATGTTGAAGCGGGCTTGTTCGATATTCATGGCAATGGGCTCAATAGCGACGTAAAAGCAGCATTTTATCAAACCCGGACGCTCCGAGACAGCGCCAGGCTGTTGCTTTCGGAGGTGCGGCGGGGAATTCAGCGAATTTATCGCTTGCCGATTCCGTCGCCATGCTTGCAAAACGGAAATAATCAGGATGCATGCTCGTCCTCCGTGGTGGTGGCGCCGAACCATTTGCGCTTGACCCAGGCGCCGAGATCGTCAAGATAGGTGTACGCCACCGGCACCACCACCAGCGTCAGCAGCGACGAGGTGATGATGCCGCCGATCACCGCCTGTCCCATCGGCGCGCGCTGTTCCGAGCCCTCGGCGATGCCGAAGGCCAGCGGCACCATGCCGAACACCATCGCCAGCGTGGTCATCAGGATCGGCCGCAGGCGTACATGGGCGGCTTCCAGCAGCGCCGCACCGCGCTCCATGCCTTCCTTGCGGGCCTGGTTGGCGAAGTCGACCAGCAGGATCGCGTTCTTGGTCACCAGTCCCATCAGCATGATGAAACCGATGATGGAAAACATGTTCAGCGTCGAGCGGAAAAACATCAGCGCCAGGAATACGCCGATCAGCGTCAGCGGCAGGGACGACATGATCGCCACCGGTTGCAGGAAGCTGGCGAATTGCGAGGCCAGGATCATGTAGATGAAGACGATCGCCAGCGCCAGCGCACCCAGCGCATACCCGAAGGATTCGTTCATGCTCTTGGTCGAGCCGCCGATCTGGTAACGATAGCCGGGCGGCCAGTTGATCTTGTCCAGCATGGCCTTGATATCGGCGTTGACCTGGCCGGCGGAACGGCCGGCGGCGTTGGCCGATAGTTCCACCTCGCGGTTGAGGTCGCGCCGGTTGATCTGGTTGGCGCCGACCGTGCTGCGGATGTCGGCGACCTGGCGCAGCGGCACCATGCGCGGCGTGCCGTCGGCATTGTTGAAGCTGCTGGCCAGCATCATGCGCGACAGATCGTCGACGGTATTGCGATCGGTCGGCGCCAGGCGCACGTTGACGTCGTAGTTCTCGTCGTCGGGCGCGCGCCAGCTGCTGGCGGCTTCACCGGCCAGCAAGGGGCGCAGCGCGTTGCCGATCTGGGCCACGCCGACGCCGAGGTCGGAGCCGATGTCGCGCTTCGGTTCGATCGAGATGGTCGGCTTTTGCGGCTTCAGGCTGGAGTCGAGGTCAGCCACGCCGGGGATGGCGCGCAGCCGGGTCTGGACTTCCTCCGACAGGCGTCCCAGTTGATCCAGGTCCGGTCCCAGCAGGCTGAAGCGCACTTGCTTGTTGTCGCCGCCGACGCCGTCGAGCGTACCGATATGCGTGACGGTGATGCCGGCCACGCGCGTGAGGCGTTCGCGCAATTGCGGCGCCAGTTGCGCCGTACTCAGCCGGCGTTCCTTGCGCGGCTTGAGACGGATGAATACGGTCGCGTAATTCTTGCCCTGCGAGTTGCCGGTGTTGACGGTGCTGTAGGTGTCGACCACTTCGGGAAACTGGCGCAGCACGGTTTCGACCTGGTGCACCTTGGACTCGGTCAGTTCCAGCGAGGAGCCGACCGGGGTATAGAAGGTGACGCCGCTTTCGGAATAATCTGCCTGCGGCACGAACTCGGAGCCGATCAGTCCCGCCGCCGGCAGCGCCAGGCCCGCGATGAAACTCAGCAGCGCCAGCACCAGCGTCAGGATGCGATGCCGCAGCGACCACTTGAGCAGTTTCTGATAGCTCGCCGACAGCCATTGCACCAGGCGTTCGAACTGGTCGAGCACGCGGCCGATGGTCTTGGCGTACCAGCCGTGCTTGCGCTTTTCGCCATGCGCATCGCCATGGACATCGGGATCGGGCCAGATCGACGACAGCATCGGATCCAGCGTGAACGACACGAACATCGAAATCAGCACCGCCGCCGTCACCGTGATGCCGAACTGGTGGAAGAAGCGGCCGATGATGCCGCCCATGAAGCCCACCGGCAGGAACACCGCGACAATCGAGAAGGTCGTCGCCAGCACCGCCAGGCCGATTTCCGCGGTGCCTTCCAGCGCCGCCGTCTTGTGCGACTTGAACTTGCCGTGCACCTTCATGCCGGCGTGGCGCACGATGTTCTCACGCACCACGATCGCATCGTCGATCAGCAGGCCCACGCACAGCGACAGCGCCATCAGCGTGATCATGTTGATGGTGAAGCCGAACATGTACATGAACAGGAAGGTGCCGATCAGCGCCACCGGCAGGGTCAGTCCGGTGATCACCGTCGAGCGCCAAGAATTGAGGAACAGGAACACGATCAGCACCGTCAGCGCCGCGCCTTCGAGCAGCGTGCGGCGCACGTTCTCGACGCCGGTGCGGATCTGGCGCGAGCTGTCCTTGATGACTTGCAGGCGCACGCCGGGATACAGTTTTTGCAGGTTCGGCTCCATGTCCTTGATGGCCTGCTTGAGGCCGTCGGCGACGTCGATGGTGTTTTGTCCCTGCGCCTTGAGGATGTCCAGCGCGAGCGTGCGCTGGCCGTTGTAGAGCGCCAGCGTTTCCTGTTCTTCCTGGCCGTCGACCACGGTGGCGATCTGTTCCAGCGTGACCGGCTGGCTGCCGCGCCGCGCCACGATGATGCGTTTGAAATCTTCCGGATTCTTGACGCGGCCCTGCACCTGCACCACCTTTTCGGCGTCGGCCATGCGAATCGCCCCGGTCGGCAATTCCTGATTTTCGTTCTTGACGGCGGCGATGACCTGGTCGACGCCGATGCCGAGCGCTTCCATTTCGTTCGGCTTGACGTAGATATTGATCTGGCGCTTGACGCCGCCCACCAGCGTCACCGAGCCGACGCCGCGCACGTTCTCCAGCCGTTTCTTGATGACCTGGTCGGAAATCGTGGTCAGTTCGCGCAGCGTGCGCGGTCGTGTGTTGGGTGCGTTCGGATCGTTGGTCACCGAGATCGAAAAGATCGGCTGATCGGCCGGATCGAAGCGCGTGATGCGCGGCTGGTCGACTTCCTTGCGGAAGGCCGCCTGCACCAGCGCGACTTTTTCGCGCACGTCCTGCGCGCCTTGCGCCGGATCGACGGTGAGGTCGAACTCGACGATGACGACCGACAGGCCTTCATACGAATGCGAAGTCAGGCTGTTGATGCCGTTGATGGTGTTGACTGTCTCTTCGATCTTGCGCGTGACGTCGGATTCGACGTTCTCAGGCGATGCGCCGGGGTACGTGGTCTGCACCACCACCACCGGGAAGGTGATGTCGGGAAACTGGTCGACGCGCAGGCGCTGGTAGGAGAACAGGCCCAGCACCACGAACGCCATCATCATCATGGTGGCGAGCACGGGGTTGCCGATACTGATGCGGGTGAACCACATGTCTTATTCCTTCGCCGCCGGCAGGATCCTGACCGGGGTACCGGCGTTCAGGTTGCCCAGGTTGGCCTTGACGATGCGCGCGCCGTTTTGCAGGCCGCTGCTGATTTCCACCGCGTCGCCTTTGCTGTCGACGCCGCGCAGGCCGGTGACGACATCGTGCCGCGCCAGCTTGCCGTTCTCGATGGTGTACACGTAAGCCTTGTCGCCTTCGTTCCGGATCGCCGTGGCCGGCACGGTCAGCACGGCGTCGCGCTTGTCCAGCGTCAGGCTGGCATCGGCGAACATGCCGGCGCGCAGGAGATTGTCCGGATTCTCGATGCGCACGTAGACCATGATCGAGCGCGAGCCCGATTGCGTGGCCGGATTGATGCGCACGACCTTGCCGGCGACGGCGTCAGGCAGGCCTTCCACGCGCACCTGTACTTCCTGGCCGAGCTTCACCTTGAGGATGTCGGCAGTCGGCACCGGCGCTTCCAGTTCCATCTGGCGCAGGTCGACCACGTCGAGCAGCTTGTTGTCGACCGACACCTTTTCACCGGGCTCGATGGTGCGGGTGCTGACCATGCCGGCGATGGGCGCCCGGATGACGGTGTCGCTGAGCGCCTTTTGCGCCACGTCGAGCGCGCCGCGTGCGGTGTCGACGTTGGCCTTGGCGATATCGAACTGGCTGGCGGCATTGTCGAAGGCGTTGCGCGAGATGAAGCCCTTGTCCAGCAGCGCCAGGTTGTTGTCGCGCGTCTTGGTGGCGATGTCGAGCTGGCCGCGCGAGGCGACCAGCGAGCCCTTGGCCTGTTCGACCTTGGCCTGGTATTCGCTGGTGTCCATGCGGATCAGGACCTGGCCGAGGGTGACCGCTTCGCCGGCGCGCACCAGCACCTCCTTGACCTCGCCGCCGACCTTGGCCTTGACCGCGACCTGATTGAGCGCGCGCAAGGCGCCCGACAACGGCAACACCTGGCGCAACGGTTCGACGCCGGCCGTGGCGATATCGCCGGGCAGAAACTCCAGCACCTGCGCCGGCTTTTCCACCATAGCCACAGCTGCGGGCGCGGCAGGGCGTTTGCGCAGCGCCATGAAGGCGATCACTACAACCAGCACCAGCAAAACGATCAGGACCGAGCGGCGTTTGAAAAAGGAAAGAGTCATCAGGGTTTGGTCAGCAGGCCGTTCAGGCAAAGGTCGATGAAATTGTCGAGATAGGCGCCGGGCTCCACCGGTTCGATGCTGCACGGGCCGAACGACTGGCTCCACAGCATCAGCATCAGCACCGGCGCGACGATGACGCGCTTCATGTGCTCGGCGTCGATGGCGCGGAATTCGCCGCGCCGGATGCCGCGCTCGAGCATGCGCACGATGGTCGCGTTGCAGCGCGTGACGACTTCGGCATGGTAGAACTGCGCAAGTTCTGGAAAGTTGCCGGATTCTGCCATCATCAGTTTGGAAATACCGTTTAATTTTGTATCCGCCACCGATGCCCACCAACCCAGGATCAGGTCGCGCAACAGATCGGCGCTGTGGCCTTCATAACGGTCAACCATGCCTTCGGCTTCTTCCAGCAGCGGCAACATGTTGCTGCGCACGACCGACTTGAACAGGCTTTCCTTGTTGTCGAAGTAGAGATAGAGCGTGCCTTTGGAGACGCCGGCGCGAGCGGCGACGTCTTCCAGCCGCGCGGCCGCGAAGCCGCGCTCGACGAAGATATCCAGCGCAGCGGCCAGCAGTTCCTGCGGGCGCGCTTCCTTGCGCCGCTCCCAGCGCGGTCCGCGTGAGGAGGCGCCGCGAGCGGCTTGGGCGACTTTGGGGACGGGCGGGGATTTCGAAGGCTGAGACATGGCGAAGCGGCGTCGCCGCCAGTAAGTTACCGGTGAGTCAGCAATGTAAGTGGCAACAGTCATATCGTCAAGAAGCGCGCCCGGGTCAATTGAGTAAAGCAGGGTAAAGGTGCGTCGGTCCCTGCGACAGCGGTTTGCGACGAAACGCCGGATTCGTTGAATTAAGCGGTGAATGCTGCGGTGTCCTTGCAAACGGAACGGACAAAAGGCTCTTACAATAGGAAAATCAGGCAGGTATTGCCAAAAAATCGGACGAAGTTGTCAATCCGTCAACGCATTGACAGCCTATTGGTTCGGTATTGGCAGGGTATCGGCAACTTACAGGCAGCCCGGCAGCCCGGCAGTGCCGGCAATCCGTAGGAGCGCGGCAATGGACAGCATCAACAACCAATTCTTCATCAACAACACCGCGTCGCCGACGTCGGCGAAGGCGTACGCCAAAAACGACGACATCGGCTTCGCCCAGATGATGGCCACGCGCGGCAGCGTCGACGGCCTCAGCGGCGCCGCCAAGGCTGACGTCAGCCCGGCGCTGACAATGGCGCTGGGAGGCCTGATCGGCCGCTACGGCATCAACGTGCCGCCCAAGCTACGCATCCTGCCGACCAAGAAAAAATACGTACTGGAAGAGGGCGACGAGCGCAGCGGCAAGTTCGACATGCTCATCACCGACAATCCCGGCGTGACCGAATTGCTCACGCAAGCGCACACCAAGGCGCTGACCGATCGCGAAGCGGCGATGGAGTCGGCGATCGACACCTTCATGCGCGGCAAGGGCGGCTACGACATGCGCGGCTTCCTGACCGAATTCAAGGAAAATGAAAAACCGCGCGCCATCAGCGTCATCTACGACGGCCTCGGCAGCTACATCGAAGAGCAGGACGCGCGCGGCGCCTGGCGCCTGATCAAGGGCGAATCGGATTTCATGGACGACCTGATGAAGGCATATGATCGCTACAACCTGACCAATGCCGCGGTGGAATACAACAAGGGCAAGAGCCTGCCCACACTCAACCGCGAGCAGGTTGCGCGCGGCGGCTGAACGCAGCCCGCAGCAAACAAAAAGCCAGGCTGCGACGCCTGGCTTTTTTGTTCATCAGGAAATGATTCGAGAGTCGCCGGCAAAGCGCCGCTGGCAAGGCGCGCCGACGCAGACAGTACGAATGTACCTCAGTTAAACTGAACCGGGAGACGCAACGCCGCCAGCGGTGCTTTGCCGGCGACTCTCAGGTGCCGAAGCTGCTGCTGCCCATGAGCTTGGACAGCCTCGCCGAAATTTCCTGCACGATATTCTGCACTTCATCCAGGCTGGGATTGACCTTCTTGTCGATGCGCTCGATGTAGGGCACGTTGAGCGCCGCCAGCATGCGGTCGTTGGCGCCCAGCACCGGGTACGAGAGATTGACCACGCCGCGGATCTGCCGGCTTTCCATGCGTGAATAGCCGCGCTCCTGGGTTTCGGCAATCTGGCGCAGCAGCTGGGCGTGGTCGATTTCCTGTTCGCCGTCCATGCGCACGTGCGCCGCCAGCATGCGACCGCGCTCGGCTTCATCGCGAAACGACAGCAGCACATGGCCGGAGGCAGTGTCGGTCAGGCTGACCAGTGCCCCGACCTTGAGGCCGAAGGCCCAGCGTTCCGGGCTGTCGACCTGCGCGACCACGATCACGCGGCCGGCTTCATACACCGTCAGATGGGTCGATTGCATGGTGCGGTTGGCCAGCTCACGCATATGCGGCAACGCCGTGCTCACCAGAGAACGGATCGGCTGGTTGTTGTGCGCCAGCTCGAACAGCTTCAGCGACAGGCGGTACTGGTCGTTGTCGGCGATCAGGTAGCCGCGCTGCTCCAGCGTCACCACCATGCGGAAAATTTCATTGACGCTGCGTCCCAGTTGTTTCGAGATCTGGTTCAGCGTCAGCATCTGCTCGGACTTGCTGAGCAGTTCCAGGATGTCCAGGCCCTTATCCAGCGCCGGCGCGGCATAGCGCGCCTTGCCGGTGTCGGCGGCGCTGTCGTTGGCGGAAACCTCGGCGACGGCTTCCAAGTCTGCGTCAGGCACGATTTTCTTGGTTCTTGGCATGGGCTGGCTGGGTGATCAAATGGATTGCGGGATTACGGAGGTTTGTGGTTTTGCGCAAATCCGTCTTGTTGCGCATTTTATCCCTGAAACCGGCATTCATACGGCCTTGCCGGTTTCAAAGAAGAGCACTCAACACATCAAATCTGTTCTGGGGCCGTAGCGAGAGCCTGTCAGCCGGTGTCGACCGGAGCGCAGGGTACCGGAGTGTACTCAAGTACACGAGGATCCCGAGCACCGTACGGCACCGGCTGACAGGTTCGCAGTAGGCTCAAGAGCAGATTTTAAAAAGAGTGGCTGATGCCGGCGTACGCCCCGTTCTGGTTCTGGCCCGGCAACGGATTGTTGTTGGAGGCCTCGACCGAGAAATTGGCGGTGCTGCTATTGCGTACGGTGCCCGCGCCGACGTAGAGCAAGGTGCGCTTGGACAGCGAGTAGTTGGCGCCGGCCATGAACAGGTTGGCGTTGCCGCCGCCGTTATTGACGTTCACGCGGAACACCGAGCCGATCAGTGTCAGCGCCGGTGTGACCTGATAGTTCGCACCCAGCCAGTAATGATTGACCTTGTCCGGCGAGCCTGGGGCCACGTCCGGCGCACGCAGGTTTTCATAGCCGAGGAACAGTTTCAGCTTGTCGATGGTGTAGGTGCCGCCCAGGATCAGTTCTTTCGAGGTGTCGAACACGGTATTGCGCGTGCCGTCGCTATTGAGGCCGCTGCCGTACTTGCCGTTGCTGTCGCGGATCAGGTCGTAGATCGCACGCAATTCAAGGCCCTGGTTTTGATAGACCAGCGAGACGCCGTCCTTGCGCTTGTTCTTGATCGAGCCCGCCTGTTCCCCAAGTGCGGTCTGGAACGTGGCGTTGAAGCCGCCCCAGGTCGGCGTCTGGTATTCGATGACGTTGTCTGCGCCCTGCCAGTTGCGGCCGCGCACCAGCGTGGCGGTGCCGATGAATTGCTGGCCGGTCGGGTCGAGGAACCAGACGTCGTTGTCGATGAAGAGATTCTTGCCGAATTTCAGCGAACCGGCGCTGCCGGCCAGGCCGACGTAAGAGCGGCGATTGAACAGCGCGCTGCCGTTGGTGGAGCCCTTGGTGGCGTCAAAACCTGACTCCAGCAGGAAGAAAGCATTCAGTCCTGCGCCAAGATCTTCCGTTCCCTTGAAGCCGATCATGCTGGTGCCCCACTGGTTGCCGGAGGCGCGCCACAGGCTGCCGCTGCCGCCACCGGCTGTGGCGACGTTGGATTGATAGTCGACGCCGGCGTCAACCCGGCCGTAGATCGTGACTGCCGATTGCGCCTGCGCCGCGCCCGCGAGGGAGAGCAACGCGCCGGCGATGGCCGCCAGCCTGAATGTGGGTGCGCCGCGCTGTACGCGGTTGCCGCTGGTCGCAGCGATGGATGTGATGGTCTGCATGAGGATCTCCGTATGTGTCTTCATTTATGGTTGTTGGTGACTGCACGTTCGTGTTTCGTCCCGGCATTGCTGCAAGGGAAGTTTTAGGTTTGGTCTGGCCTCCTTTCTTTGTTTTATTTTTATTTGTAAAATTTAATTTTAATAAAACGTCAAAGAAACATTGCCACATAGACATCTGTATTTCGATATCTGTCGACTATCTATTGGTTATCATTCGCTTTTTCTGAATCCAGTTACATGATTCCGGTATAGTCTCCGGCGAAGCGATAGTAGCAAAGTAAACTCAAATATAAAATAGAATTTTATTGATGAATTTAAGGGTGCGTGCAATAATCGCCACACTTCATGGTCCTTGCCGGTTTTTTTCGCTTCAGGCAACGCCGTGTACAACAAAGGCAGCGCAAAAAAACGTTGCGGAGACAGGAGCAGAACAGCGTGACGAGGCAACGTGAGGAGACAGTATGACGGGCCGGTCGCGGCACGCATCTGCAGCCTTCGCAGGCTTCACCGAGATTTGTTCTTAACATCCCCTTTTTTATCTACAGAGACGATGACCACCATCACTTCCATGCGCGTACTGGATGTACGTTTCCCGACTTCGCAGACGCTCGACGGCTCCGACGCCATGAATCCGGATCCGGATTACTCGGCCGCCTACGTCATCCTGGAAACCGACCAGCCCGGCCTCGAAGGTCACGGCCTGACCTTCACCATCGGGCGCGGTAACGAAATCTGCTGCGCCGCCATCAAGGCGATGGAGCATCTGGTGGTCGGTCTCGACCTGGCCCGGGTCAGTGAAGACATGGGGCGCTTCTGGCGCAACATCACCTCCGACAGCCAGCTGCGCTGGATCGGCCCGGACAAGGGCGCGATCCATCTCGCCACCGGCGCCGTCGTCAATGCGGTCTGGGATCTGTGGGCCAAGGCCGAAGGCAAACCGCTGTGGAAGCTGGTGGCCGACATGTCGCCGGAAGAACTGGTGCGCAGCATCGATTTCCGCTACATCACCGACTGCATCACACCCGACGAAGCGCTGGCGCTGCTGCGCGCGCAGGCGCCCGGCAAGGCCGAACGCATCCGCCTGCTGGAGCAGAACGGCTATCCCTGCTACACCACCTCGGCCGGATGGCTTGGCTACGACGATGCCAAGCTGCGCCGCTTGTGCAAGGAAGCCATCGATGGCGGCTTCAATCACATCAAGCTCAAGGTCGGGCGCGATCTCGCCGACGACAAGCGCCGCGTCACCATCGCACGCGACGTCATCGGACCGGATCGCCACCTCATGATCGACGCCAACCAGGTCTGGGAAGTCGACCAAGCCATCGAATGGGTGAATGAGCTTGCCTTCGCCAAGCCATGGTTCATCGAAGAGCCGACCAGCCCGGATGATGTCGAAGGCCACCGCAAGATTCGCGAAGGCATCGGCGCCGTCAAGGTCGCCACCGGCGAGATGTGCCAGAACCGCGTGCTGTTCAAGCAATTCATCATGCGCGGCGCCATCGACGTGGTGCAGATCGACTCGTGCCGGCTCGGCGGCGTCAACGAAATCCTCGCGGTGCTGCTGATGGCGGCCAAGTACAAGTTGCCGGTCTGCCCGCACGCCGGCGGCGTCGGCCTGTGCGAATACGTGCAGCATCTGTCGATGATCGACTATGTCTGCATCTCCGGCACCACCGAAGGACGCGTGACCGAATATGTCGATCACCTGCACGAGCACTTTATCGATGCCTGCGTGGTCAAAGGTGCAGCCTACATGCCGCCGACCGCACCCGGCTTCTCGATTACGATGAAGCCGGAATCGCTGGAGCAATATCGCTTCCGCGGCTGATCAAAAAAACAAGACAACAATAACAATCGCAACACGGAGACAAGACGTGGATTTACATCTCAAAGACAAAGTCGTCATCGTTACCGGCGGCGCGTCGGGCATCGGCGGCGCGATCTCGCTGCAACTGGCCGCCGAAGGCGCGATTCCAGTGGTGTTCGGCAAGAGCCGGGCCAATGACGCGTTCCGGGAGCAGTTGCTGAAGCTGCAACCGCAGGCGCGCTTCTTCCTGCTCGACCTGATGGATGAGGAGAAATGCCGACAAGCGGTCGCAGAGACCGTGGCTGCATACGGCCGCCTCGACGGCCTCGTCAATAATGCCGGCGTCAACGACAACGTCGGCCTCGACGCCGGCCGCGCCGCCTTCATGCAATCGCTGGAAAAAAACCTGATCCATTATTACGTCATGGCCCACTATTGCGTGCCGCACCTCAAGGCCACGCGCGGCGCCATCGTCAATGTCTCGTCCAAGACCGCCGTGACCGGCCAGGGCAATACCAGCGGCTATTGCGCATCCAAGGGCGCGCAGCTGTCGCTCACGCGCGAATGGGCGGCGGCGCTGGCCAACGACGGTGTACGCGTCAATGCGCTGATCCCGGCCGAAGTCATGACGCCGCTGTACGAAAAATGGATTTCCAGCTTCGACAATCCGCAAGAGAAGATCGCCTCCATCGCCAGCAAGATCCCGTTCGGCAAGCGCTTCACGACTTCGGAAGAAATGGCCGACACCGCCGTCTTCCTGCTCTCGGATCGCGCCGCGCACACCACCGGGCAGTGGGTGTTCGTCGACGGCGGATACACCCACCTTGACCGCGCACTGAGCTAAGGAGCGACCGATGCGTTACTGCCTTGCCCTCGACCTGAAAGACGACGCCGCGCTGATCGCGCGCTACGAAGAACACCACCGGCGCATCTGGCCGGAGATCGCCGCGCACCTGCGTGCGCACGGCGTGACCGGCATGGAGATCTATCGCCTCGGCACGCGCATGACGATGATCATGGACACCGACGACGCCGTGTATGACGCGGCGTCGATGGCGCGGGCGATGCAAAGCGATCCCAAAGTGCAGGAATGGGAAACGCTGATGTGGCAGTTCCAGGCGCCGACGCCGTGGACGCCGCAAGGAGAGAAATGGATCCCGATGGCGAAGATTTTCGACCTGACGGAACAGTGAGGGCAATCCGCAAAGACGGACAACCACTTGCATCAAGAATCAAGAGGCAGGCATGCAATCAGAAAAAACAGAGACCGCAGGCGAATCGGGATACCTGATTTCGCTGCGCAACGTAAGCAAACGCTTTCCCGGCGTCCTGGCATTGGATAACTGCCAGCTCGACCTGCTGCCGGGGGAAGTGCACGCGCTCATGGGCGAAAACGGCGCCGGCAAATCGACGCTGATGAAGATCCTGTCGGGTGTCTACCAGAAGGACGAGGGCAGCATCTTTGTCGACGGCAGGGAAGTCGATATCGACGGTCCGCGCGCGGCCCAGGAACTCGGCATCGGCATCATCCATCAGGAACTCAACCTGATGAACCATCTGAGCGCCGCGCAAAACATCTTCATCGGCCGCGAGCCGCGCGGACGTTTCGGCATGTTCCTCGACGAAGAGACACTCAATCGCCAGGCCGCCGGGATCTTCGCTCGCATGCGCCTGAAGCTCGATCCGCGCACCCCGGTCGGCGAACTGACCGTGGCCAGGCAGCAGATGGTGGAAATCGCCAAGGCGCTGTCCTTCAATTCGCGCGTGCTGATCATGGACGAGCCGACCGCCGCGCTCAACAACGCCGAGATCGACGAATTATTCCGCATCATTCGCGACCTGCAAGCGCAGGGTGTCGGCATCGTCTACATCTCGCACAAGATGGACGAGCTGCGCCGCATTTCCAACCGCGTCACGGTCATGCGCGACGGCAAATACATCGCCACCGTGCCGACCGAAGAAACTCCGATCGACACCATCATCAGCATGATGGTCGGCCGCCAGCTCGACGGCGCCAGGCCGGTCGTCGCCAACGCCGCCGACAACAAGGTCGTCCTGGAGGTCAAGGGACTGTCGCGCGGCCACGCGATCCGCGACGTCAGCTTCCAGTTGCGCAAGGGCGAGATCCTCGGCTTCGCCGGCCTGATGGGCGCCGGTCGCACCGAGGTGGCGCGCGCCATCTTCGGCGCCGATCCGCTCGACGCCGGAGAGATCTTCATCCACGGCGGCAAGGCCGTAATCAAGTCGCCGTCCGACGCCGTCGCTCACGGCATCGGCTATCTCTCCGAAGACCGCAAGCACTTCGGCCTGGCCACCGGCCTCGACGTCAAGGCCAACGTGGTCATGTCGAGCATGAATCGTTTCCTGAAAAAGGGCTTGTTCCTCGACCAGGCCGCGATCCGCAATACGGCGCAAGGCTATGTGCGCCAGCTCGCCATCAAGACGCCGTCGATCGACCAGCCCGCGCGGCTGCTGTCGGGCGGCAACCAGCAAAAGATCGTGATCGCCAAGTGGCTGCTGCGCGACTGCGACATCCTGTTCTTCGACGAGCCTACGCGCGGCATCGACATCGGCGCCAAGAGCGAAATCTACAAGTTGCTCAACACGCTGGCCGAACAGGGCAAGGCCATCGTGATGATTTCGTCCGAGCTGCCGGAAGTGCTGCGCATGAGCCACCGCGTGCTGGTCATGTGCGAAGGCCGCATCACCGGCGAACTCAGCGCCGCCGAAGCTTCCCAGGAAAAGATCATGCAACTGGCGACGCAGCGCGCCTCGGCTGTCGCTGCCCCCACCCATTGAAGAAGACGACCATGGCAACTACCCCCAATCCCCAAGCGAACCTGACCATGACATCCACTCCAGTTTCCGAAACCGGCGCCGGCAGCCTGCGCGACCGATTGTTCCATCCCTCGACACGGCAAAAACTGCTGGCCTTCGCGAGCTTGCTGGCGCTGGTGGTGTTCTTCAGCATCGCCAACGACAACTTCCTGCAGATCGACAATCTGGTCAGCATCCTGCAATCGACCGCCGTCAACGGCGTGCTGGCGATCGCCTGCACCTTCGTCATCATTACCGCCGGCATCGATCTGTCGGTCGGCACCATGATGACGTTCTGCTCGGTCATGGCCGGCGTGTTCCTGACCTACTGGGGATTGCCGATCTACTTCGGCATCTTCGCCGCGATCTTCTTCGGCGCGTTGTGCGGCTGGACCTCGGGCATGCTGATCGCCAAGCTCAAGGTGCCGCCGTTCATCGCCACGCTCGGCATGATGATGCTGCTCAAAGGCCTGTCGCTGGTGATCTCCGGCACCAAGCCGATCTACTTCAACGACACTCCGTCGTTTCCGCAGATCTCGCAAGAGTCGCTGATCGGCGACCTGATCCCGGCGCTGCCGATTCCCAATGCCGTGCTGATCCTGTTCCTGGTGGCCATCGCGGCAGGCGTGGTTCTCAACAAGACCGTGTTCGGCCGCTATACATTCGCGCTGGGCAGCAACGAAGAAGCGCTGCGCCTGTCCGGCGTCAAGGTGGATTTCTGGAAGGTCACCGTCTACACCGTCAGCGGCGCCATCTGCGGCATCGCCGGCCTGCTGATCGCGTCGCGCTTGAATTCCGCGCAGCCGGCGCTGGGGCAGGGCTATGAACTCGACGCGATTGCCGCCGTCGTGATCGGCGGCACTTCGCTCTCGGGCGGCACCGGCACCATCCTCGGCACCATCATCGGCGCGTTCATCATGAGCGTGCTGATCAACGGCCTGCGCATCATGTCGGTGGCGCAGGAGTGGCAGACCGTGGTCACCGGCGTGATCATCATCCTGGCGGTGTACATGGATATCCTGCGCCGCCGCCGACAATAAAAAGTAGAAATCGCCTTACCCCCGCTGTTTTAACATTCATCAAGGAGACTTAAAAATGATAAAGAGAAGAGCCCTCAACATTGCCCTCGGCCTCAGTTTCGCGTTCGGCGCAAGCGGCATCGCACAAGCGCAGGAAGTCTATATCCCGCTGGTGTCGAAAGGCTTCCAGCATCAATTCTGGCAAGCGGTGAAGGCCGGCGCCAACCAGGCCGCGACCGACTACAAGGTCAAGGTGACCTTCGAAGGCCCGGAAACCGAAGCCATGGTCGACAAGCAGATCGACATGCTGTCCGCCGCGCTGGCCAAGAAGCCGCAGGCGATCGGTTTCGCCGCGCTCGACAGCAAGGCCGCGCTGCCGCTGCTGAAGAAGGCGCAAGCCGCGAAGATCCCGGTGGTGGCGTTTGACTCCGGCGTCGACAGCGATATTCCGGTGACGACGGCAACTACCGACAACAAGGCCGCAGCGGCGCTGGCTGCCGACAAGATGGCCGAGCTGATCGGCAAGGAAGGCGAAGTCGCCGTGGTCGCGCATGACCAGACCAGCCGTACCGGCATCGACCGCCGCGACGGTTTTGTCGATCGCATGAAGTCGGCCTATCCGAAGATCAAGATCGTCAGCATCCAGTACGGCGCAGGCGACCAGTTGAAGTCGACCGAAGTCACCAAGTCCATCCTGCAGGCCTATCCGAAACTCAAGGGCGCCTTCGGCACCAATGAAGGTTCGGCCATCGGCGTGCTGAACGGCGCCAGGGAAATGAAGCGCAAGGTCGTCATTGTCGGCTTCGACTCCGGCAAGCAGCAGAAGGATGCAATCCGCGACGGCCAGATGGCAGGCGCGATCACGCAAAATCCTGTCGGCATCGGCTACAAGACCGTCGAGGCCGCAGTCAAGGCGCTCAAGGGCGAGAAGCTGCCGAAGATCATCGACACCGGTTTCTACTGGTACGACAAGAGCAATATCGCCGATCCGAAGATTGCCGCGGTGCTGTACGACTGATCATCTGACCTTAGGATCTGATGCCGGCGGCATTCGCACTGTGCGGATGCGCCGGCATTCTCATTGAATGTTCTGAATTATTTACGCTGACCGGACCACGACCATGCGCATCGATGCACATCAACATTTCTGGCGCTATCGCGCTGAAGATTACCCCTGGATAGGCGCCGGCATGGACGCACTGGCGCAGGACAAGCTGCCCGCCGATCTGCTGCCGCTGTTGCGCGCGCATCAGCTGGATGCGTCGGTCGCCGTGCAGGCGCGTCCGGGGCGCGACGAAACACGTTTCCTGCTCGGACTGGCGCAGGAGCATGATTTCATCGCCGGCGTGGTCGGCTGGGAAAACCTCGCCGTGCCCGATCTCGGCGAGCGCCTCGATGAATGGCAGGGCGGCGACAAGCTGTTGGGATTCCGTCATCAGGTGCAGGACGAAGCCGATGCGCGCGCCTTCCTGGAGCAAGCCGGTTTCAATCGCGGCGTGGCGTTACTGCAGGAGCGCAGCTATGTCTACGACGTGCTCGTGTTCGAACGCCAGTTGGCCGATACGCAGGCGTTCTGCGCACGGCATGACAAGCACTGGCTGGTGCTGGATCATCTCGGCAAGCCCGCGCTGCGCGAGTTTGGCAAAAACGGCGGCAAAAGCGACGATGCCTTGTGGCGCTGGGAAAAGGAATTGCTGGCGCTGGGCGAATTGCCGCACGTGGTCTGCAAGCTGTCCGGGCTGGTCACCGAAGCCGACTGGAAAAACGGCCTGCAACCGGCCGACTACCAGCACATCCGCATCTGCCTCGATACCGCGCTGGAAGCCTTCGGTCCGCAACGGCTGATGTTCGGTTCGGACTGGCCGGTGTGCCTGCTGGCGGCGTCTTACGACAAGGTGGCCGATGTGGTTGCAGACTGGGCGGCGGCCAACCTCGGCAAAGACGAGCAGGATGCGTTGTGGGGCGGAACGGCGGCGCGCTGCTACGGCCTCAAGGCCTGACGCAACGGTAACGCCGGCAGCGGCATCTCAATTGCCTTGCACCAGTTGCAAGGGCGTCGCCATCACGGTGTTCAGTTCGCGCATGTTCGCCGGCCGCTGCGCCACCAGCGTCAGCACCCACTCTTGCAAATAGGTTGCACCCGGCGTGTTCTTGCCGGTGCGGTCGTTGAGCACGCGTTGCCAGCCGCGCACGATCATGCCGTCGGCATGCATGCTCAGCAATTGCGGTTCATACAGCGGCGACAGCAACAGCACCGGCCGGCCTTCCGCACCGTCCACGCCTCCCGCGATATCGGTATCGGGCGCGCTCAGCGTCATCTGGCGGGTGGTTCCGGCCATGCTCATCGTCACGATGCCGGCAAAACCGGCGTCGGCAGCCACTTCCGCCTCGGTGCGGCGGATTCCCTCATGTCTTAGTTGTCGAATTATACTGTACATAAATACAGTATATTCCAAAATTGTCCCTCGGCGCAATACGAGTTCTTGCTTTCAAATTCATTCCCGGATGCACCGTACGCGGTATATGAATATGCGGATATATTCGTGGCGGCGGCATGGCGTGCGCAAGAGAATCATCGATTGATTTTCTTTCTGAAGCGCACCATGAGCGACACATCCGCACGCCGGCGACAGCTGCATCTCAACATCAACATTCTGCATTCCGGTTTCGTCCCCTCGGCCTGGCGCTTGCCTGAGGCCGATCCCCATGCCTTCGTCGACGTCGGCCATTACATCCGTGTGGCGCAGATCGCCGAAGCCGCGAAATTCGATGCGGTCTTCCTGGCCGACAACGCTGCCATCATCGAGCAGATCGATTTCCGGCCCATCACCGCACTGGAACCGACGGTGCTGCTTGCCAGCGTCGCTGCGGCGACCACGCACATCGGCGTGATTGGTACTGCCTCGACCAGCTATAACGAGCCGTATAACATCGCGCGCCGTTTCGCCACGCTGGACCACGTCAGCCAGGGCCGCGCCGGCTGGAACGTTGTCACCACCGCCGATCTCGGCTCGGCGCGCAACTTCGGTCGCGACGCGGTGCCCGATCACGCCACCCGCTATGCGCGCGCGGCCGAGTTCACCGACGTGGTCAAGGCCTTGTGGGACAGTTGGGAAGACGGCGCAATGATCGGCGACAAGGCCGGCGGCCGCTTCATCGACACCGCCAAGGTGCAGCCGATCGCGCATCGCGGCACGCACTTTTCCGTACACGGTCCGCTCAACTTGCCGCGTACGCCGCAAGGGCATCCGGTGCTGGTGCAGGCGGGCGGCTCCGCCGATGGCCGCGATCTCGCCGCACGCCATGCCGAGGCGGTGTTTACGGCGTCGCAGTCGTTCGAGGAATCGCTGGCTTACGGACGCGAGCTCAAGGCGCGCGCGGCGGCCTACGGACGCGGGCCGCATGCCGTCAAGATTCTGGCGGGATTGACCACCATCATCGGCGCCACGGAGGCCGATGCGATCCGCCGGCGCAACGAGCTGATCGACATGATCCCTTGGAGTTACAGCATCAATCGCCTGGCCGGCATCCTTGGCGTCGCGCCGGAACGCATCAGGCTCGATGAGCGCCTGCCCGACGACATCGCGCTGCCCAACAACGGCAACGGCAATCACACCTTCTTCAACGCCACCCTGGCGCAGGCGCGGCAACACGGCTATACCGCGCGGCAGCTGGTGTATGCGCTGGCGGGCGGAGGCGGCCACCGTGTCGTGGTCGGCACGCCGGAACAAATCGCCGACGACATCGAATACTGGTTCAAGGGCGGTGCGGCCGACGGGTTCAATCTGATGCCCGATGCACTGCCGAGCGGCCTGCAGGATTTCACCGACGGCGTCGTGCCCCTCCTGCAGCGGCGGGGCATCTTCCGGCGCGACTACGAAGGAACGACCCTGCGCGAACATCTGGGACTGGCGCGTCCGGGAGGACGCAAGAGCATCGCCGACGCTGCTTGACCCGCTCGCCCGTCAACCGGATGACGGGCGCCGGAGATCAGAGCGGTCGGGGCCTATTTGGCCTTGAAATAATCGGGCAGGCGGAAACCGTCATAGAAACGATCGGCGCGGATCGCGTTCTGGAAGGTGTCGGAGCGATAGGCCTCGACGATGTCGCGGGCATATTGGTCCGATTGCCGCGTCTTCCTGACTGCCAGCACGTTGATGTAGGCCGGCGTCATGTCTTCCAGGATGAAGGCTTCCGACAGCTTGAGTTTGGCGAAGATGGCGAAGTTGCCCTGGATCGCGGCGAAGTCGGCATCGTCCAGCGCACGCGGCCCCTGGGCATTTTCCAGCAGCACGAGTTTCAGGCCGGCCTTGTTCTCGACCACGTCGAGTTCGGTGACGTCGACCGGATTGGCGTTCTCCTTGATCCTGATCCAGCCCAGGCGCTGCAATATCCACAGCGCGCGTTGCAGATTGACCGGGTCGTTCGGCACGGCGACGGTGAAGCCTTTCCTGAGACCGTCGAGACTGCGGTGCTTCTTCGAATACAGGCCCATCGGCGGCGTCGGTACCTGCACGATGCCGACCAGGTCGGTCTTGTTGCGGTCGTTGTACGACTTCAGGAACACCGAGTGCTGCATCACGTTGGCGTCGATGTCGCCCTTGAACACCGCGCTGTTGGCTTCAAGGCCGGTGCTGAATTCGTAGTACCTGATCTTGTAGCCTTTTTTCTCCAGCTCGGGTTGCACGCCGATCTTGAATTCATCAATGTAAGGGCCGGGGACGAAACCTACGCGCAGTTCCGGTTTTTGCGGCGCCGCCGATGCTTGTCCTGTGAGCAGCGCAATGCCACTCAGCGCGAGCGCGGAAATGAACGCGCCGAGGAGTCGGTGGAAGAGGTGATTACGCATACGACACTCCAAAACGTTCGCTGGGCGGATTGTCGTTGAGGTGGTAGTCGCCAATGGCGGCTTCACGTTGCGTCGCCGGATTGTGCGATGCCAGCGTGCGGGCATTTCGCCAGTGGCGGTCCAGCCGGCGCTTGTCGCTGGTGGCGGAGGCGCCGCCGACTTCGAACAGCAGCGTGGCGGCTTCCAGCACCTGGCCGATGATGACCTGCTGGGCCTGGAAGGTCTGCACGTCGAGCGCAATGTAGTCCTCGGGTCTGGCGGCGTCGGCCAGGCGCGCCTGATGCACGGTGTGGATGGCGTTGGCAACGGCGTTGACCAGCTGTTCCGCCGACCAGGCCAGGCTGGCGAGGCGACCGACTACACGGTGCACCAGCGGATTTTCGCGCGGGCTGGATTGTCCCGGTATGCCGAAGGTGCGCGTGCGCGCCTGCGTGAACGCCACCGCATCGCGTTGTACGGCGCGGGCGATGCCGGCCAGCGTGGCCAGGTGCACGGTCTGGTAAAACGCGGTGATGATGGTGTTGCGACGCGGTTGCGAGACGTGATAGCGATCCAGGATCTGCTGTTGCGTGACCAGCACTTTGTCGAAGCGCGTGGTGCCGCTGCCGGTCAGGCGCTGGCCGAAACCGTCCCAGTCATCCACGCGCGTTACGCCCGGCGTGTCGCTGCGGATCAGCACATTGAGGTCGGATTCGTCGTCGTGCGCACGCACCAGGATCCAGTCGGCGTACAGCGTACCGGTCGAATAATACTTTTCGCCGTTCAGCAGGAAGTGATCGGGGCGTTTGTCCGGATCCGGCGTGACGGTGACCGAGTTGCCCGTGGTGCCTGTGCGCTCCGAGACGGCCGCGCCGAAGGTCTCGCCCTTGCCGATCACGCCGAGCCAGTGACGCGTATCTTCGTCATCCTTGCGCTCAAGCAGCAGTTCAGTGAAGCCGGCGTTCACGCGCAGGATCTGCGGCAGATTCGATTCCGCTTCCGCCAGGCGGATCAGCAGGCTGAAAAACTGCGGCAGCGTGACGCCGCTGCCGCCGTGTTCGACCGGCACGCGCAGCGATGTGAAGCCGGCGTCCTTGAGCCATTGCACGGCTTCGTACGGCAGTTCGCGGTCGTTCTCACGGTCAATGCTGCCTTCTGCGATGCGCGTGAAGATGGGTTCAAAACGCGCCAGCAAGGCGTCGAACGATGGCGGAGGTGATGCGTGGGTCATGGTTGTCTCTTCGTAATGATCGGGTTGCGCGCGGACCTTGCGACGAAGCAAGTCCACACCAGCAAGCGCCGATTATCTGGCAGCAAAACTCGCTTGATAACGAAGATAAACAGATATCCATATACCTCCCGCGGAGCCCCCGTGCGGCATGCCGGCTATGGCGCTCCCCGAAGTCGGGGCGGAATGGGCGGATTCAAGGGACTTGATTGTTCTATTGATGGAACGATGAATCCGGAATTTGCCTCCTAGTGCGCTTTCAACGCAAAACCTACACTTCAGTCCAAGCAGTCGCACTTGCACACCGCATCAGCAAACGCCGCTGCGCTTTGACCGGAAGGCTTCGAACGCTTCGTTGCCACAAGCACAACGCAAACAACGCACACAATGCAAACAAGGAGCATCACCATGAACACCACAACCGCACGTCTGGACCGCAGCGTCCTGAAACTTACCGCCGCCGTCCTGCTGATCGCCGTCGCCGGCACCGTCGCTGCCGGCAGCGCCCTGGCCGCCAACGAACCTGCCGACACCGCGCAAGCGCAGCAGGCCGATGTCCGTCAAAGCGTCAAGACACCGTCGAAGGCCTCGGTCAAGCGTCAGGAAATCCAGCAAAAGCTGGCACGCCACGAACCGCTGACTTACACCGAAACACTGTACCTGCGCTAATCGAGGGCGCAGATCCGTACTACCCTGCAACGACAAGCATTTCCGATTTCCGCCGCCAGCTTTCACGAGAAGCCGTGCGGCAAGTCACCACCTCACCAAGGAGTCATCATGAACATCAAGAAAATCGCCGGCGGCCTGCTTTTCCTCTCCATCGCAGGTAGCGCCATGGCCGAACAAGCCTATCCTCCTGAAACCCAATTCGTGTCGCACAAGACCCGCGCTGAAGTGATCGAAGAGCTGAAGCAGGCGCGCGCCAACGGCGAGATCATCAACAACGACGTGTATCCGGCCGAAGTCGCGCACAAGTCGACCGTGTCGCGCCAGGCTGTTGTTGAAGAGCTGAAGCAGGCTCGCCAGCACGGCGGTGCAGACATCAACGGCGGCGCCTGATCGCCGTGCACATTTCCAGCGCTGGCAAGACCGGTCGAACCCCGCCTTCCGGTCTTGCCGGCGGATCATCGGAAACGCCGGTTCGCAGTTCGGAACCGGCGCTTGTCATGAAAAAAATCCTCGGTATCTATCGCAGCTCCCGGCAGCATCGTATCGGCGACGGCTTGCTCGCGCGTACGCTGTTCTCCAAGCGCATGCTGGGACAGCACGTCAGTCCCTTCCTGCTGCTCGATCATGTCGGTTCGGCCGAAACCGGTGCGCCCGATGCCTGTGCGCAGCAGTCATACCGCAGCTGCAAAGTGCTGACCATGGTGCAACAGGGACGGCTGGACCTTGTCGGCGCCGACGGAACGAAACAGGTCCTCAACGCCGGCGACGTGCACTGGCGCAGCGTGACCGGCGAGCACGACGCAGGAAGTTTTCGTGCGGCAGCCGGCCGCGTCAACGCGCGTGAAGCGTCGCCGCAGGTGCTGCAGTTGTGGATCGATGTGCCGGCATCGGCGTTGCAGCCTTGCTCTGGAAAAATTGTCGCGGCCGACAGGATTCCTTCCATCGCCTTGCCCGACGGCGCCGGCAGCATCCGCGTGATCGCCGGCGATTGCCTGAGCCGGCGTGGCGCGATGCCGACGGCGTCGGCCTTCGATGTGTGGGAGCTGCAATTGAATTCACGCTGCATGAGCGAATTCCAGGCCGTCGAAGGACGCACGGTATTGCTGGCGATCCTGAGCGGATCGGTGCTGATCAACGGCGACCATGCGGCGCTCGGCGGTGAAGTCGTGATGCTGGATCGCCCGGGGGCAGGCCTGTTGCTGGAAACGCGTGCCGACACCACGGCGTTGCTGCTGAGCGGAGAACCGCTGGACGCCGGCAGCGCCGTGCTTCATCAATAGCGCGTCTCACACCTGTTGATGCTATGAATTCTAGTAGTCTTCCAGCGCGTCAAAACGCCTGGCAAGAAAATCAATCAGCTGCCGCACCGACGGCAACAGGAAGCGCCGTGAGGAGTACACGGCGTGGATGATGCCGGACTTCGGCGCCCATTCCGGCAAGACCTTCACCAATGCGCCGCTGCGCAATTCATCGATGACCACCATGGTCGGCAGATAGACGATGCCGGCGCCCGCCACGGCTGCACGCTTGAGGGCGGTGGCGTCGTCGGTCATCAGGCGCGGCGTGTGACGGATCGATGCAGTTTCGCCGTCGGCGTTTTCCAGATGCCAGACATGCTGCTCTACCGGGATCGCCAGGCTCATGCTGGGGAAGCGGTGCAGGTCGGCGGGCACTTCAGGGACGCGGCATTTTTCCAGCAGCGCCGGACTGGCGGCCAGGCACCAGTGGCGCACGCCAAAAATCTTCAGCACCAGATCGCTGTCCTGCAAGGGCGGCAACAATACGCGCAGCGCAATGTCGACGCCTTCGTTGATGACGTCGACGCGCCGGTTGGTCGACTCCACCTGCAAGGTCACGCGCGGGTGTTCAATCAGGAAGTCCGCCAGCATGACCCCCACGCGACCGTGCAGCAACGCCACCGGGCAGGTCAGCCGCACTGTGCCTTGCGGCTCGGCGCGGTTGCGTTCGACGGCTTCTTGCGCCGCTTCGGCTTCGACCAGCATCGCCTTGCAGTGCTCGTAATAGCTTTGCCCGATTTCCGTTACCGACAGGCTGCGCGTGGAGCGCTGGATCAGGCGCGCGCCGAGGCGTTCTTCCAGCTGGGCGATGCGCCGGCTCAGTTTCGATTTGGGAATGCCCAGCGCGCGACCGGCCGCGGCGAAGCCGCGATGGTCCACCACCTGCGCGAAGTAATAGAGGTCGTTCAGATCTTGCGTCATGCGCCTTCCCTGTTTATTTTTTATGCGCACCCGATGCCGGCTGCCTGCCAATTATCGGTCCAAACGCCGTGCCCCGCTCGGCGATGCTGCGCGGGGGGAGGGGGAGGGTAGAATACGTCCCTTCTCGTCTTCTCTCGTTTGTTCTCATCGTCATGAACTGCCGTCCCAATTGCGGCGCATGCTGTACCGCGCCTTCCATCTCGAGCCCGATTCCAGGCATGCCGGACGGCAAGCCCGCGGGCGTGCCTTGCGTGCAACTGATGGATGACTTGCGCTGTGCGATTTTCGGCCGGCCGGAGCGGCCTGCCTGCTGCGGGGGATTGCAGGCGTCGGTGGAGATGTGCGGCGATGGCCGCGAGATGGCGATACAGTGGCTGGGGACGTTGGAACAGTTGACCGCGCCCGGCCGGAACACCGTCCCGGCCTGACGCGCATCATTCTTATTGCGGCAGCGCCTTGGCTGCCGCCACCACCTTGGCGGTGTCGAAGTTGTTGATCGCCGGGATGAACTGGTTGGTGTAAAGGTCTTCCAGTTTCGGGCTGGTCTGGATGATGTTGTTGGCCTTCATGAACGCCACCATGTTGGCGACCGCACTGATCGGAATTTCACCCCACTTGACGCCCGGTTCCAGCTTGAGGAATTCGCCGCGCGTCTGGATGATGTGCAGACCCTGCCTGATCGCAGTGGCATCGTCGAGGCTGGAGGGTTTGGTCAGCGGGAATACTTTCCAGTGCACTTTCAGCGATCCCTGCGGGTTGGCTAGTGCCGTCACCGAACCCATGGCCACGCAGCGCAAGACTTTCTCGATGGTCTGCGGACGCTTGGCGATCATGTCGTCGCGCACGAAGTAGGAGCCGCCGAAGTTGAGCTTCTCGGCGAACGGCGAGGAGAAGCGGCGCAGCTTCAGGCCCATGTTTTCCGCCGTGGCGATCTGCGAGTCCCAGGTGCCCCAGATGTCGACGCGGCCTTTCGACAGCGCCGTCACGGCTTGCGCGCCGGAGCCGGTTTCCACAAACGTCACATCCTTGTCAGGATTGAGGCCGGCTTCGGTCAGCATGCCCTTGAAGATCTGCACCATCTGCGAGCCGTAGGACAGCACGCCGATGGTTTTGCCCTTGAAGTCGGCGAGCGTCTTGACCGGCGACGAATCCAGCACCACCGGGAACTGGAAGTTGTGGCGCATGTTGAGGTACACCGCCTTGATCGGAGCACCCTTGGTGCGCGCGATGATGGCGGCAGCGGGCCCCATGTTGACCATGTCGGCCTGGCCGGTCAGCACGGCCTGCATGGCGGTGGTGGAGTTGGTCGGTTGCAGCGTGACGTCGAGGCCGGCGTTTTCCCAGCACTTGGTGTAGATCGGCAGCGAGGTATTGTTGACCTGCGAGGCGTCCAGCACGTCGGTACCGATGGCGATGGTGACCTTTTCACGGGCCTGCGCCTGCGCATTGACCGCTGCGGGGGCAAGCATCAGCGCGCCGGCGGCGGCGCCGGCACAGGTAAAGGCGGCAACTGATCTTTTCATGATTTCCTCGTTGGTGAAGTCCAGCATCCTATCTGTCTCCGCGGATACCCGCAGGTACGTATCGATCCATTCCTTCAATCACTCAGCGGCCCTGAAAATGCGGCCGTCTTTTTTCCAGAAAGGCATGCCGCCCTTCCGTGAAATCTGCACTGGAAAACAATTGCAGCTGGCCATCCAGTTCCAGCCCCATGACGGTGTCGAGCGAGCCCGGCAGACGCGCGAGTGCGGCCTTGGTGAGGCCGACGGCGAGCGGCGGGGCGGCGGCGAACTGGACGGCCAGGTCGAACGCAGCCTGCTGCAATTCGTCGCTGCGCACCAGCTGATCGGCGAGACCCAGGTGCAACGCTTCTTCGCCGTCGACCACGGCGCTGGTGTAGAGCAGCCGGCGCACCTGGCCGGTGCTGACGCGTTGCGGCAGCGACCATAGCAGGCCCATGTCCGCCATCAGGCCGACGTTGGAGTACGCAGTGCAGAAACGCGCGCGTTCGCTGCACAGCACGTAGTCGCAGGCCAGCGCCAGTCCCATGCCGGCGCCGAAGGCGGTGCCATCGACGGCGGCGATCAGCGGCTTGGACATGTCGGTGATGGTGCGCAGCAGGCGGTGCGCCAGCGTCATGCGCTTGCGGCTGGCCAGGGTGTCGCCGGCGGGCAGGCTGGATAAATCGCCGCCTGCGCAGAAACTGCGATCGCTGCCGGCCAGAATGATGGCGCGGCAATCGATGTCCCCGGCCAGTCGTTCGAGCGTTTCGGTGAGCGCCTCACGCATTTCCGGCGCCAGTGCGTTGCGGCGCTCGGGCTGGTTCATGGTGACGCAGGCGACGGCGCCGCTGCGTTCCACGGTGACGATGCTTTGCATGTCCGCTCCTCCCTGGCGACAGGATGGCCTGCGCCGATGGTGTTTTTGCTACCGGATCAGCTGCTCTTCCCGTTATTCCCTGATGACGCGTTTTGCCTTGTGGGTGCTGCGCGCGAGCGTGCCCTGCGGCAGCACTTCGACGTGCGCGCCGACTTGCAGGCGCTGTTTGATTTCCTGTACCAGTTGCGCCGCCAGCCGTGCGGCGTCGGCCGACGTATCGATCTGTTCCACGCGCACGTGGATGGATTTCATGAAGCCAGCGGCGTCATGCACCGAGGCATTGATCACGAGCTGATATTCATCCCCGAGGCCGGGCGTGGCGCGCACCAGTTCTTCCACCGCCGATGGGAAGACGTTGACGCCGCGTACCACCAGCATGTCGTCGGCACGGCCGCGCACGCCGCCGGTCAGGCGTGCATGCGTGCGGCCGCAGCTGCAGGGAGTGGCGTCGCGCACCACGATGTCGCCGGTCCACCAGCGGACCAGCGGACCGGCCTGTTTGTCGAGATGGGTCAGCACCAGCACGCCCGGCGTGCCGTCGGCGACGGCGGCGCCGGTTTCGGCGTCGACCACTTCGGCGTAGGCGAAATCTTCCGCCAGGTGCGGTCCGGCCTGCGCGGTGCAGTCGCCGGCGATGGGTTGGAATTCAAGGCAACCGTAGGCGTCGTAGGCGCGTGCACCCCACAGCGCTTCGATGCGGCGGCGGGTGGCGGGAATGCTGGCGCCCGGCTCGCCACCCATCATGATGCGGCGCACGGTCGAGGTAGCGGGGTCGCGGCCGCGCTTGCGCACTTCTTCGGCGAGATGGGTGATGAAGGACGGTGTGCCGCACAGCACCGTGCTGCCGTAGGTGAACAGGGTGTCGATCTGGCGTTCGGTGTCCTGGCTGCCGGCCGGAATCACCATGGCGCCGGCGCGCTGATAGCCCGCAGTGGCGCCGAGGCCGCCAACGAACCAGGTGTAGCTGAACATGCACTGCACGATGTCGCCGCGGCCGATATCCTGCGCGCGCGCGTGGCGTGCATACAGGCCGGCCCAGCGATCGAGGTCGTGTTCGCTCCAGAACTGCGGCGACGGCGCAGAAGTCGTGCCGGAGGAAAAGTGCATGCGCCGCACCTCGTCCTGCGGCACGGTCATGAATTTGCCGAACGGCGCTTGCGGGCCGATCGTGTTGATGTAATCAGGTTTGGTGGTAAATGGAAGTTTGCTCAGGTCAGCCAGCGAGCGCAGCTCGCCGACGTTCCAGTCCAGCTGCCGGAACAGCGGCGCGTAGTACGCGCTGTCCCTGGCAAGCCGCGCCAGCTGCACGCGCAATTGCGCCAGCTGGAATGCTTCCAGCCTGGCGCGATCCCAGCGTTCGGCAGGGTCGAGATGCAAGGGCGCGGCGGTGATCGGCGCACCGGAGAGCATGGTTATTGCTCCGCGCCGAGGCCGCGAATCGCAAAGGTGGAAATGGAATTGGCGACTGCCAGCTTTTCTTCTTCGGTCTGGTCGACGCGCGGACGGAACCAGATGGTGGTCCAGTTCAGTGCGCCGAAGAAGGCCTTCACGACGATCTGCAGGTCCTGGTCGGGTGCATGGCCTTCGCTCATGACCTGGCGGATGGTGTCGCGGAACAGGTTCTCGTACTGATCGCGCAGCACCAGGATTTCCGACAGCACTTCGCGCTGGGCGGCGGTGGTTTCACCGGCCAGATGCATTTCCAGGCCCTGCACCGCGACGCGCTGGTAGGGCAGGTGATCCATGATCACGGTGATGTGCGCCAGTGTCATGGCGCGCAGCTTGTCAATGGCGCGGGCGTGGGAGCCAGATGCAGCACCCTGCACGGCGGCCAGGTCCATTTCCATGCCGCGCTTGTGCACGTCGAAGAACAGGTCGGCTTTCTTGCGGTAGTGGTGGTAGATCTTGCCCTTGGTGGCGCTGAGGATATCGGCGACATCGTCAATGCTGGTAGCGGCATAACCTTTTGTCATGAATGCCAGCGCGGCAGCGTCGAGAATCTCGCTGCGCGGGTCCGAATCGTCTCCGGCAAATTCATTGTTCGTCGATGTGGGACGTACTGTGTCGACCTTCATTATGCTTGCTCCTCGTTATTGAACTCGGCTTGAATCGCCCGTGCGAGCACCAGTCTCTGGATCTCCGAAGTACCTTCATAAATTTCGGTAGCGCGTTGATCACGATAAAGACGCTCGACGAGCGAAGGCTTCACGAAACCTTCTCCGCCAAATACCTGTACACCGATATCGACTGCATCGTGAGCAGCCTCGCTACAGAATAACTTCGCTTGGGCGCCGATAAGCGCGACATCCTGACCAGTATCAAAACTGCGGGCGGTTTCGTATGCAAGCATTCTACCTGCGGATAACCGGGTTGCGACATCTGCAAGTTTGAAACCTATGCCCTGATGATCGAGAAGACGCTGGCCGAAGGTGGTGCGAACCGCCGCCCGGCGCGCCGCAGCGTCATATGCGGCGCGTGCGATGCCGTTCGATTGCGCGGCCACCACGACACGTCCGACGTTGAGCGCTTCGAGCGCCAGCCTGAGCGCTTTGCCCGGTGCGGCGATCATGCAGTCGGCGGCGACCCAGGTGTCGAGCACGACGGTGCTGTTGACGGTGCCGCGCATGCCCATCTTGTCTTCGCGCGCGTCGTCGCGCACGCCTTCGGCATCGGCTGCGACCATGAAGGCGGCGATACCGCGCCGGCCTGCGCCCGGTTCCGTTTGCGCAAATACCACGTAGTATGCGCACTCGCCGCCGCCGCCGATCCAGCGTTTCTCGCCGCGCAGTCGCCAGCCTCTGTTCTCCGCTGTGGCGACGGTTTGCATGTTGGACGGATCAGAGCCGGCTTCGCGTTCGCTGAGCGCGAATGAAATCGATTTGCGTCCGGCCACCATGGCGCGGATGTAGGTATCTTTCTGGCCGGTGGTGCCGGCGCGCAGCAATGGCATTGCGCCCAGCTGCAGCGTGGCGACGATGCCGCTGGTGGAGGCACAGGCTTGCGCCAGTTCTTCGATCACGGCGCAGAACGCGGTCAGTGAAGCGCCGCCGCCGCCGTAGTCTTTCGGGATGAACATGGATGCGATGCCGCTCTCATGGAGGGCTTCAACATTTTCGTGGGGATAGCGCTGGTCGCGATCGATGGCTGCAGCACGCGGCGCCAGCTGATCATGGGCAAGGCGGTGCGCAATATCGCGCCACTTGCTTGCATCCGGATCAAGGGAAGGTTCCCAGATAATCGCCATCGTCTCTCCATTGCGCCGAAGGCTCGGCGATAAGTCTGTTGTAGAGCGGCTTTACTGATATTGACTTCATCTTAATATACTAAGTAGTATGAATGGAGTCAAATAGCATTCCGCATTATTTTCGAACACGCGTTCGCCTACTGTACACGCGAACAAAAATTCTGTTTTGACGCAGCTTAAAACCTTCAAAAGGGGCCTGGAGGCGGCAATGAGCGAAAGAGTCTTTGTCACTGGTGTCGGCATGGTGCCGTTTGCAAAGCCAAGTACCAGTGCGTCGTATGTGGAAATGGGCGCGGCCGCCGCGCGCGCCGCGCTCGCCGACGCCGGCATTCGGTACGACGCGATCGAACAAGCCTACGCAGGATATGTGTACGGCGACTCCACCGTCGGCCAGGCGATGCTCTACGAAGTCGGCCTGAGCGGCCTGCCCATCATCAACGTCAACAACAATTGCGCGACCGGTTCCACCGCCTTGTTCCTGGCGCGCCAGGCAATCGCCAGCGGCGCCATCGATTGCGCGCTGGTGGTCGGCGTGGAGCAGATGATGCCGGGGCCGCTGCGAACCATTTACACCGACCGGCCGGCGCCGTTGCAGCGCTTCCTCGACACCATGGCAAGCAACCGCGGCTATGACCCGGAGCTGCCGCGCGCGCCGCAATTCTTTGGCGGCGCGGGCCAGGATTATCTGGATCAATACGGCATCGCACCGGAAACCTTCGGACGCATTTCGGTGAAGGCGCGCCGGCATGCAGCCAACAATCCCTACGCAGTATTCCGCACGCCGGTGACGTTGGAAGAAGTCATGGCTTCGCCGACCGTGTTCGGTTTGCTGACGCGCCTGCAATGCTGTCCGCCGACCTGCGGCGCGGCGGCGGCGGTGCTGTGCTCCAAACGTTTCGCGCGCTGGTTCCATCTCGACACCGGCGTCGCCATCGCGGCGCAGGCCATGACCACCGACCGCCCCGATTCGTTCGACAGCGGCGACATGCGCAAACTGGTGGGCTACGGCATGGCGGCCGCCGCGGCGGAGCGCGCGTATGCCGAGGCCGGCGTCGGGCCGGAAGATATCCAGGTGGTCGAATTGCACGACTGTTTCACCGCCAACGAACTGATCAGCTACGAAGCGCTGCAACTGACGCCGCCCGGCACCGCCGAGAAATTCATCCTCGATGGCGACAACACCTATGGCGGCAAGATCGTCACCAATCCTTCCGGCGGCCTGCTGTCGAAAGGCCACCCGCTGGGCGCCACCGGCCTGGCGCAATGCGCCGAGCTGACCTGGCAGTTGCGCGGCCAGGCCGAACGGCGCCAGGTCGACGGCGCGCGCTGGGGTTTGCAGCACAACCTCGGTCTCGGCGGCGCCTGCGTCCTCACCGTCTACGAAAAAACCGACTGAGCCGAAGCTTGTCCCTCATCAACCCGTGAAGCGCGGCACAGACTGCGTCCTCAAGGCAATTCAGGAGAGCACATGAACAAGAAGCTGGAAGGTAAAGTCGCCATCGTCAGCGGTTCCGGCCGCGGCATCGGACGCGAGATCGCGCTCAAGCTGGCTGCCGACGGCGCAGCGCTGGTCATCAATGATCTCGATGACAGCGTGGCCGACAGCGTCATGCAGGAAATCACCGGCGCCGGCGGTCGCGCCACCGTCTGCTGCGGCGATGTCACGGCGGCGGATTTCGCGGCGCGCTTCATCGACACCGCGCTGACCAGCTTCGGCCGCCTCGACATCATCGTCAACAATGCCGGCTACACCTGGGACAACGTGATCCAGAAGATGACCGACGAACAATGGGACGCCATCATGGCGGTGCACGTGACGGCGCCGTTCCGCATCTTGCGGGCGGCGTCGGAATATTTCCGCCGCGCCGCCCGGGAGGAAGCCGCACAAGGCGTCGACGTGTTCCGCAAGGTGGTCAACATTTCGTCGGTGTCGGGCGTGATGGGCAATGCCGGGCAGGCCAATTATTCCGCCGCCAAGTCGGCCATCAACGGGCTCACCAAGGCGTTGGCCAAGGAGTGGGGACGCTACAAGGTCAACGTCAACAGCGTTGCCTTCGGCCTGATCAAGACGCGGCTGACCGAAGCGACGGCGGGCGCAGATTCTGCCGGCGCCACGATCAACATTGCGGGTAACGAGATCAAGGTCGGCGTCAACCAGCAGCTGATGCAGAACCTGGAAACCATGATACCGATGGGCCGCGCCGGCACACCGGCGGAAGCGGCCGGCGCGGTGTACCTGTTCTGCATTCCGGAGTCGAATTACATCAGCGGGCAGATCGTGATCTGCGGCGGCGGACGTCCTTAGTTTTTCCCCGCATGCTCCTTGAGCATCTGCTTCGCGATCAGCAACTGCTGGATCTGCGAGGTGCCTTCGTAGATGCGCATCACGCGCACGTCGCGGCAGATGCGCTCGATCGGGTAGTCGCACATGAAGCCGGCGCCGCCGAAAATCTGCAGCACGCGGTCGGCCACCTTGCCCACCGTTTCCGTGGCGAACAACTTGCAGCACGAGGCTTCCTTGATCACCGGCAGGTCCTGGTCGAAACGGCGCGCCGTATGTTCGACCATGCACTGCGCGGCCAGCAGCTCGGTTTCGGAATCGGCCAGCATCGCCTGCACCAACTGATGCTGCGCGATCGGTTGGCCGAAGGCGCGGCGTCCGGTGGCGTAGCCGAGCGCTTCTTCGATCAGGCGACGGCCGGCGCCGATGGCGGCGGCGGCAACGCCGAGGCGGCCGCGATTGAGCGAGGACATCGCCAGCGCAAAGCCGAGTCCCGGTTCGCCGATGATGGCGTCGGCGGGAATGCGGCAGTCGCTGAAGATCACGTCGGCCGTGTGCGAGCCGTGCAATCCCATCTTGCGGTCGGTGTTGCCGATGCTCAGGCCGGGCGCGCCGCGTTCCACGATGAAGGCGGACAAGCCGCGATGGTCGCGACTGCCGGCATCGGTGCGCGCGATCACGGTGAAGACGTCGGCCGAGGGCGCATTGGTAATGTAGCGTTTGACGCCGTTGAGGACCCACTGGTCGCCATCCCGGCGTGCGCTGGTGCGCAGTGCGGCGGCATCGGAGCCGCAATCCGGTTCGGTCAGGCAGAACGCCGCGATCATTTCCCCCGCAGCCATGCGCGCCAGATAACGTTCGCGCTGCGCGTCGCTGCCGTAGCTCAGCAGGCCGTGCGAGCCGACGCCGTTGTTGATGCCGATGGCGGAGCGGAACGACAGGCTGGCGCGGCACAGTGCGATGAGCACTGCGACTTCATCTTCCATGCCCAGGCCGAGGCCGCCCCAGCGCTCCGGAATGCCGAGGCCGAACAGGCCGAGCGCCGCCATTTCGCCGAGGATGTCGTCGGGTACGCGCCGCTGTTCTTCCACCAGCGTTTCATTCGGCAGCAAGCGTTCGGCGACGAAGCGCTCCACCGCGGCGACGAATTGTTTGCGGGTGTGGTCGTCAAGCGCCATGGAGGATTTCCTTGCGGGTCTTTGTTTCGGCGTGGGCAGCCATGACGGCGGCGCCATGGTTGAGCACCACCACGCCGCGCTGCGGGATGCTGCTGCGGAACGCGACCTGGTTGCCGTCGCGCCAGATTTCCGTGCGCAGAATTTCACCTGGATACACCGGCGCCGAAAAGCGCGCGCCGATCGATCGGATGTCCAGGCGGTCGCCGGGGTCGGGCGACCAACACAGCGCCTTGAGCAAGGCGTGGCCGGCCACGCCGAAGGTGCACAGGCCATGCAGGATCGGCCGCGGGAAACCGGCGCGCAGGGCCACTTCGGGATCGGCGTGCAGTGGGTTGTCGTCGCCCGACAGCCGGTAGATCAGCGCGGCCTGCGACAGGATGGGCAAGTCGATGCAGAAATCCGCCGGACGTTCCGGCAACGGCGACGGCGCGGGATGAGCATGGCCCGATGCCGGCATGTGCTGCACGCCGCCGTCGCCGCGGCACATGGTGGTCATGCGCAGGGTGCAGACCGGCTCGCCGCTGTCTTCGTCGGTGACCACGCGTTCCTGATAGATCAGCGCGCCCTTGTCGGGGCCCTTGTCGACGATATCGACGATGCGGGTGTCGCCGATCAGCCGCGCACAGACCGGCAGCGGCTTGTGCACGATCACCTGCTGTTCGGCATGCACCACGCGCGTCCAGTCGATGCCGGTGTCGGGCAGCTTCATCCAGAAGCCCGGATGCGCCAGCACCGTCGCCATGGTCGGCAGCACGCGCAGGCCTTCTTCATACACATACCGGAGTTGGTCGCGGTCGAGCGGATCGGCGCCGAGACCGACGCCGAGCGCGTACAGGATGCAATCCTGCGGGCGCAGGTGTTGACGCGCGATGGGAATCTTCCAGTGCATCAGCTTGCGATAGTCGATCGTCATGTAGCCTCGTCGATGGTGGGCATTTACTGACATGAACCCGGCGCTGCCAGGGCGGCAGCGAGGCAAGGCGGAGATTGGCGCCGCCAATGCGGCTAAGGAATGACGGAATCGACCTTGACATATACATACTACTAAGTATGATTAAATGAAGTCAACAAGAAGTGACCAGCGCCGCGCGGCAACCCGTGCGAGCCGGGCGTGTTGCAGGTAAAGTACAGATCTGATGCCGATACCTGATTACACGCTACCAACGGAGACCAGATGCAACATCCAGGGACCTTGATCCGCGCCATGCTCGCGCGTGGCGGCGCCGTGCCGGTGCCCGGCTGCTACGACCCGCTCGGCGCCCTGCTGATCGAACAGGCCGGCTTTGAAGCTGCCTACATGACCGGATTTTCGCTCGCCTCCAGCTACGGCAAGCCCGACATCGGGTTGCTGACAATGACCGACATGGTGCAGCAGGCGGCGCGCATCGCCGAAGCGGTCTCCTTTCCCGTACTGGTTGACGCCGACACCGGCTACGGCGGCGCCGCCAACATCGCAGAAACCGTGCGCGCCTTCGAAAAGGCCGGCATCGCCGGCCTGCATCTGGAAGACCAGATCATGCCCAAGAAATGCGGCGCCATGGCCGGCAAGAAACTTGTGCCGGCTGAAGAAATGGCCTTGCGCCTGAAAGCTGCGCGGGCAGGTCGCAAGAGCAGCGAATTCGTCATCATCGGCCGCACCGACGCCATGACCATCTACGGCCTTGACGAAGTCATCGTGCGCGCGCAGGCGATGGAGCGCGCCGGCGCCGATGCCGTCATGGCGCCTTCGCTCAGTACGACCGCCGAGCTGGAAGCGGTGGCGTCGAGCGTCCGGATCCCGGTGATCTACGTCGCCGCCGAAACCGTCCGTCCCAATTACACGCGCCAACAGCTTGCGGCAGCCGGCTTCGCCATGTCGCTGTATCCGCTGTCGCTGATCCAGACCACCTTCAAGGCGCAGCAAGACATGTTGCGCAGCATGTTCGCCAGCGGCGACACCGTACAACTGGTGGACGGCATGGCGCAGTTTGCCGACGTCGGCCGACTGGTCGGCGTGGAACGCGCCGCCGCCTTCGACGCAGAGCTGGCGACACAAGTGAACGAGGGGAGTTAGCGGCAATGGGCGCAACCATGACGCAGAAAATCCTTGCGCGCACCAGCGGCCGCGAAAGCGTGCAGCACGGCGAGATCATCTGGGCAAGTCCGGACCTGGTGACGGCGCCGGAGGTGTCGTTTTCCGCATACATCAAACGCATCCGCGAAATCGGCGTGACCAGGCTGGCGCATCCCGAACGCGTCGCCGTCATCATCGACCACGAAGTGCCGGTGCACAGCATCGCCGGCGCCGAGCGCAACAAGCTCACGCGCCAGTTGGCGCAGGAATGGTCGGTCGGGCATTTCTTCGACGGCGTCGGCATCACGCATCCGCTCATGGTGGAGCAGGGCCTGGTGGCGCCGGGCATGTTCGCCGCCGGCGCCGACAGCCACGCGCCGGGACTGGGCGCAGTCGGCGCCTTGTCGGTGCCGTTCGGTTTTGAAGTGTCCATGGTGCTGGCCACCGGCCAGATCTGGATGAAGGTGCCCGAGACCATTCGCGTGCGGCTGCACGGCGCCTGCCGCCCCGGCGTGGCGGCGCGCGACATCGTGCTGGCGACCATGCAGCAGCTTGACGACGAAGCGACCAGCTATCGCGTCATCGAATACCAGGGCGCGGGCCTGTCGACGCTGTCGGTGCCGGAGCGCATGACGATCTGCGGCCTGTGCGTCGACGCCGGCGCCAAGTCAGGCATCGCCGCCGTCGATCAGCGCTGCATCGATTACCTGCGCGCGCATGGCGTTGCCGATCTGCAGGCGCCGCAGTCGATCAACAGCGACGCCGACGCCGGGTACGCAATGACCATCGACCTCGACCTGTCGACGCTGACGCCGCGCGTGTCGATCCCGCCGTCGCCCAACCACGTGCGCGAAGCGCAGGCGATGTCCGATGTCGTCATCCAGCATGCGTACATCGGATCGTGCGTGTCCGGTTCGATCGAAGACATCCGTTCCGCCGCCGCCATCCTGCGCGGCCGCAAGGTGCATGCGGAAGTGAATCTGCTGGTGATCCCGGCCACGCAGCAGGTTTTCCAGCAGGCCTTGCAAGAGGGATTGCTGACCGAGCTCACCGCCGCCGGCGCGACCATTTCGCCGTCGACCTGCGGCCCTTGTTTCGGCGGCATCGCGCAATTGACGGCCGGCGAACGCCGCATCAGCACCAGCACCCGCAACGACCCGGGCCGCATGGGCAGCAACGAGGCGGAAATTTTCCTTGCCAGCGCCATGACGGTGGCGGCGTCCGCGATCACCGGCCACATCACCGATCCGCGTGCTTATGCCGAAGGAGGGGCGGCATGAGCGCCGCCGGCAAAACCAGCAGCGGGCGCGCCTGGAAATTTTCCGGCGACATCTCCAGCGATCAGTTGATTTCGGCGCGTCACGTGTTCGAGTTCGATCCGCGCATGTTGCGCCATCATTTGCTGGCCGAAGTGCGGCCCGAGTTCGCGCAACAGGCGCAGCCCGGCGACGTCATCGTGGCCGGCCGCAATTTCGCCCACGGTAGCAACCACAGCCATCCCTTCCTGGCGATGAAGGCGCTGGGCGTCGGCCTGCTGGCGCGTTCGCTGTCGCGCGGGCCGTTCCGGCTGGCGATCTTCATGGGCGTGCCGGTGCTGATGGCGGGCAGCGACGTGCTCGACGCCATCGACGACGGCGATCAGCTCGACATCGATTTCAGCCGCGGCGCGATCTTCAACGCGACCAGCGGCAAGCAGATGCAGGTGGAGCCGCTGGCGCCGTTCCTGCAAGATATCGTCAACGCCGGCGGCGGTCTCGAATTCGTGAAGTCGCAATTGACTTCTTAGGGCGGGATTTATCCGAGGCCGTTCTTATTTGCTCTATGATGCTTGCCATTCAGGAGTCAACCGGATGTCAGTTATGTCGATCGTGCGAGACACGTCATTCAGCCAGGAAACGGAAAACGCCGCCGGCGCCACCGCCGCGAGCCGGCCCGCGGCCATCGTCGTCGATGCCCTGGAAAAAACCTACGCCACCCACGACGGCGGCAAGGTGCAGGCGCTCGGCCCGATTTCGGTGACGGTGCCGCAAGGCGGCTTCATGACCATCGTCGGCCCGTCGGGCTGCGGCAAGTCGACCCTGCTCAAGTTGCTGTCGGGCCTGATCCCGCGCTCGGCCGGGTCGATCAGGGTCAACGGCGAAGAAGTGCGTGAACCGCATCGCGATATCGGCATGGTGTTCCAGAGTCCGGTGTTGCTGCCATGGAAAACCGCCATCGAAAATGTCCTGCTGCCGGCGCGGGTGCTCGGCCTTGACATGGCCACCAGCCGCGTGCGCGCGCAGGAGCTGCTGGACATGGTCGGCCTGGCCGATTTCGCCAATCGCTATCCGAATGAATTGTCGGGCGGCATGCAGCAACGCGTCGCCATCGCACGTTCCCTGATCCACGATCCGTCGATCCTGATGATGGATGAGCCGTTCGGCGCACTCGACGCCATGACGCGCGAGGTGATGAACCTCGAGTTGCTGCGTATCTGGCGCAAGGCCGGCAAGACGGTCATCTTCGTGACGCACTCGATTCCTGAAGCGATTTTCCTCGGCACCCACGTGATGGTGCTGTCCAATCGTCCCGGCCGCATCGCCGACCTGGTGACGGTAGACCTGCCGGCCGAACGCAGCCTCGACATCATGTCGACCGACGCTTTCGGCGTGTACAGCAAACGCATCCGCAGCCAGTTCAATACACAGGGATTCATCTGATGGAAAGCGTCCACAACAATCCGGCCGCGCCGAACGTCACCCCGGCGTCCACCTCTTTCAGCCTGCGCCGCACGCTCAGGGCGCGGCCCGAACTGCTGCTGATCCCGACCGTGTTCGTCGCCGTCGTGGCGGTGTGGGAGGCGATCATCCGCTTCTTCGAGATTCCGATCTACATCATGCCGGCGCCGTCCAACATCGCGCTGGCGCTGGTCAATACCGGCTATCTCGACAACGCGCTGTATACGCTCGGCGAAGCCATGCTCGGCTTCCTGCTGGCGGCCTTGTTCGGCATCGTGCTGGGCGGCCTGATCGCCCAGTTCCCGCTGGCGGAAAAGACGCTGTATCCCTATCTGATCGCGATCCAGACCACACCCAAGGTGGCGGTGGCGCCGCTGTTCATCATGTGGTTCGGCTTCGGCATGACGTCCAAGGTCATCATCGCCGCGACGATCGCTTTCTTTCCGATTCTGGTCAATGTCATCAGCGGCTTGCGCTCGACCGATCCGGCGCGGCTGGAACTGATGCGTTCGCTGCGCGCGACGCGCTGGCAGATTTTCACGATGGTGCGCCTGCCGGGCGCGCTGCCGATGATCTTCGCGGGACTCAACATCGCGATCATCTTCAGCATCCTCGGTGCCATCGTCGGCGAGTTCCTCGGCTCACGCAAGGGACTCGGCAACGCCATCATGCAGATGAACGTCAATCTCGACACCGCGGGCGTGTTCGCCACGCTGTTCGTGCTGTCGGCGATCGGGGTGTGCCTGCATGTGCTGATGAGTTTTCTGCAACGCAAGGCTTTGTTCTGGGCTGACAGTTCGCGTATTCCAACCGTCTGAAACGCAAACATGTCGGCGAAGGGACGCGTCAGGCCTGCGGCAATATTTCCAGCAATTTCTCAGCGGGCCGGCATAGCCGTGATCCTAACGGCGTAACCACGATAGGGCGTTCGATCAGGACCGGATCCTTCAGCATCAGGTCGATCAGCTGCGCGTCGCTCCATTTCGCGTTATCCAGATCCTGCTCATCGTAAGACGTACCGCGCCGGCGCATGAGGTCGCGCACCGGCTGGCCGGTGGCCGCGATGATCTTCTTGAGCGTGGCGCGGTCGGGGGGCGTCTTCAGGTATTCAATGATCTCCGGCTCGATGCCGGCGGCGCGGATCATTTCCAGCACCTTGCGCGAGGTGCCGCATTTCGGGTTGTGATAAATGGTGACGTCGGACATGGTGTTTCCCGGGGTTCAAAAAAATGATGTGCGCAAGCATAGCCGATCGGAGACGGTCCGGCTCCGGCTCAGCTGAAAATACTTCATCTTCTCGCGCGGCGACAGCTGCTATAGTAAAACGCTCAACAAGGACGTGCATCGCGCGCGGTCAATATCCCATTCCCAAGAAAACAGAGGAGCACCAAAGATGGCAGCACCGAAGAAAATCGCATTGGTCACCGGCGCCGGTTCCGGCATCGGCAAACAGATTTCGCTGGCCCTGCTGCGCGAAGGTTACGCCGTTGTGCTGGCCGGCCGCCGCCAGGAGCCGCTGGAAGAAACCGTCAAGGCGGCCGGCGAGTCCGGCGTCAACGCGCTGGTGGTGCCGGCCGATGTCAGCGATCCCGCTTCGGTGAAGAACCTGTTTGCCAGGACAAAGGAGAAATTCGGTCGTCTTGATCTGCTGTTCAACAATGCCGGCATCTTCGCTCCCCCGATGTCGCTGGAAGAGTTGAGCTACGAGCAGTGGAAATCGGCGGTCGACATTAACCTGACCGGAGTCTTCCTGTGTACCCAGGAAGCGTTTCGTCTCATGAAAGAACAATCGCCGCGCGGCGGCCGCATCATCAACAACGGTTCGATTTCGGCGCATGCGCCGCGGCCATTCTCGGTGTCGTACACCGCGACCAAACATGCGATTACCGGCCTGACCAAGTCGACCTCGCTCGACGGCCGCCGCTACGACATTGCTTGCGGCCAGATCGACATCGGCAATGCCTCGACCGACATGACCGAGCTGATGAAGAAGGGGACCTTGCAGGCGGACGGTTCGACCCAGGTCGAGCCGACCATGGATGCGGGCCATGTGGCGAAGGCGATCCTCTATATGGACAGCCTGCCGCTGGATGCCAACGTGCAGTTCATGACGGTGATGGCGACCAAGATGCCGTTCATCGGACGTGGCTGAAATACGCTTCTGCAAATAAAAAACGCTGCTCTCAAGGCAGCGTTTTTTTATGTCGGCTGGTTTTTCAGGCCGGCCCAGCGCGGCGTCAGCGCATGCGGAATATCGTAGAGATCCAGTACGCGGCCCAGCGTGTGGTCGATCATTTCGGCGATCGATTGCGGGCGGTGGTAGAAGCCCGGCAGCGGCGGGAAGATGATGCCGCCCATTTCGGTGACGCTGGTCATGTTGCGCAAGTGGGCCAGATTGAATGGCGTTTCCCGCACCATCAATACGAGGCGACGGCGTTCTTTCAGCACCACGTCGGCGGCGCGTGAAATGAGATTGTCGGACAGGCCGTTGGCGATGGCCGCCAGCGTCTTCATCGAACACGGCGCAACGATCATGCCCGACGAGGCGAACGAGCCGCTGGCGATGGACGCGCCGACGTCCCGCACCGGATGGACCACATCGGCTAGCGCTTCGACGTCCTTGCGGCTCATGTCGAGTTCCTGGTGCAGGTTCAGCACACCCGCTTCGGACACCAGCAGATGGGTTTCCACACCGGCGTCGCGCAGCACGCCGAGCAGCCGCACGCCATACGCCACGCCCGTTGCGCCGGTGATGGCGACGATCAGGCGTTGGCGCGGCGGCGCGGAATTTGTCGCGATGGACAGGAGATCAGCCCTTGAACAGGGTTTGCAGTTCGCCCGATTCGTACATTTCGCTCAGGATGTCGGAGCCGCCGATGAATTCACCCTTGACGTACAACTGAGGAATGGTCGGCCAGTTCGAGTATTCCTTGATGCCCTGGCGCACGTCGGCGCTTTCCAGCACGTTGACGGTGACGATGTTTTCCGCGCCGCTGGCCTTGAGCAGCTGGATCGCCTTGCCCGAGAAGCCGCATTGCGGGAATTGCGCCGTGCCCTTCATGAACAGCACGACGGGGTTTTGGGTAACGGTTTCCTTGATCCAGGATTGGACTTCGCTCATGACTACACCTTCAAAAAGTTCGCAATGCCGTCATTATATGAAAAAGCGGGCGCGCGCGTTGGGAGAGTGCCGTTGCACAGGGAAATGTCTTTCAGGCAACACGGCTCGTTGTGGTCTGCTGTGACCAACATGGAAATGATTTACAGGATTGCAAGACCGGCAGCTCGATAGCTCAGCAGCAGGCGGAAAAAATTGAGAAGAAATTGTGTAGAAGATTTTGAAAGATAGGAAAGCGCTCGCGAAATACATGAGGAAGTTGCTGTCACGGAAACAAGAAAGGGCGCTTGCGCGCCCTTTTTCTGTTGCCGGTCCAGTCCGCCGGCTAGTTGGCTATCACGAGGCAGCTGCGGAAAGCGGTTCTTCCGGCAGGCGTTTTGCCATCGAGTGATGGTTTTGTACGCGGTCCTTGTGCTTGATGACCTGGCGATCCAGCTTGTCGATCAGCATGTCGATGGCGGCGTACAGGTCATGTGCAATGCTCTCGGCATGCAGATCTTTCCCCTTGATATGAACGTTTATTTCTGCTTTCTGGCGTTTTTCTTTTTCGGTCAGCTTGTCTACGCTGAGAATGACACTGATGTCGATCACGTGGTCAAAGTGGCGCTTGATGCGCGTCAGCTTGCTTTGCACGTACTCGCGGATGGCAGGGGTCAAATCGAGATGATGGCCACTAATGGTCAGATTCATACAGCACTCCTATCGTGAGATTGCTGGAGGTTCTTACGTATTGTCCGGTTGCTTGCAGGCAGCACCAGAACAAAACACCCGAACTCAACAGAACACAGCAACGATGCTTTGCTACAGAAAAACTTACAGAGATTTGCGGAGATTTACCGGCGGGATTTTGAGCACTTCGCGGTATTTCGCGACAGTCCGTCGCGCCACCACCATGCCCTGTTCCGCCAACATATCTGCAATCTTGCTATCAGAGAGTGGGTTCTTAGGGTCTTCTGCTCCTATCAGTTGTTTGATGAGAGCCCGTATCGCAGTGGAGGAAGCTTCACCTCCTGTTTCCGTTGCGACGTGGCTGCCGAAGAAGTATTTCAACTCAAACATGCCATGCGGAGTCAGCATGTATTTCTGAGTCGTTACACGAGAAATAGTGCTCTCGTGTAGACCTAGTGTATCAGCTATTTCGCGCAACACAAGGGGGCGCATGGCAACTGCGCCATGCGAAAAAAAGTTGCGTTGCCTCTCAACAATTGCCTGGGCGACACGCAAAATTGTGTCGAAGCGTTGCCGCATATTCTTGATCAGCCACTTGGCTTCCTGCAGCTGCGAACCGAGCGATCCGTCGCCCTTGGTTTGCTTGAGCGCATTGGCATACATGGCGTTGACGCGCAGTCGCGGCATCACGTCGTGGTTGAGCAAAACCTGCCAGCCGTCCTTGGCCGCCTTGACAATGACATCGGGCACCACGTAGTCGGATCGGCCCGATGCAAATACGGCGCCGGGATGCGGATGGCACTGGCGAATCACGGCTTGCGCTTCGCGCAGGTCTTCATCGTCGCAGCCGAGCGCTTTCTTGATCTTGTTGAAATCGCGCTGGGCGAACAGCGCCAGATAATCTTCGACGATCGTCAGCGCCAACCGGCGTGTGACAAAGGCAACTTTCGGCAAGCGCCGGATCTGCAGCGCCAGGCATTCGGACGCGCTGCGTGCGCCGATGCCGGCCGGGTCGAAGCTCTGCAGCAGCTTCAGCGCAATGGTCAGTTCGTCAAGTTCGATTTCCAGTTCTTCGGGCAAGCGCGCGTGGATTTCTTCGAGCGACTCTTCCAGATAGCCATGGTCATCGATCGCATCGACGATCAGTTCGATCAGCGCGCGGTCGCGCAGGCTGCGCACCGTCAGGCGCGTCTGCTCCTGCAGATGTTCGCGCAGCGTGATGTCATGCGCTTCGAGTTGCGGACGCGAATCTTCGTCGTCGGGCGTCTTGCCGGTGCGGGCGACGTCGTCGAAGCTCCAGTCGGTGTCGCCGCCGGCGTGGTCGTCGCCGACTACGCTGTCCTGCGGATCGCCGGCTTCGCCTTCAGCCGGGGCGGCGCTGGCCGCGGTGTTCTCGACCGGATCGGCCTGCGCCGAAGGCGGGCTGCTGATGGCGCCGTCGGCCAGCAGCCGCACGGAATTGTCGAGCGCGTCATCGAGGCGTTCCAGCAGCGGATTGTCCGACAGGATCTGTTCCAGTTCCTGGTGCAGCTCCAGCGTCGACAGCTGCAGCAAACGGATCGACTGCTGCAACTGCGGCGTCAATGCCAGATGCTGGGAGGTGCGAAGCTGGAGGGATTGTTTCATTCAGTTTTCAGGTGGCCTGGGTGCTACATGCGGAAGTGTTCGCCGAGATACACGCGGCGAACGGACTCATCGGCGATGATGTCGTCGGGGCTGCCGCTGGCCAGCACGGTACCCTGATTGATGATGTAGGCACGGTCGCAGATGCCCAGCGTTTCGCGCACGTTGTGGTCGGTGATGAGCACGCCGATGCCGCGTTCCTTGAGGAAGCGCACGATGCGCTGGATCTCGATCACGGCGATCGGATCGATACCGGCGAACGGTTCGTCGAGCAGAACGAAGCGCGGATCGGTCGCCAGCGCACGGGCGATTTCGACGCGCCGGCGTTCACCGCCGGACAGCGACAGGGCCGGGCTTTCACGTAGCTTCTCGATCTGCAATTCGTGCAGCAGGCTGTTGAGGCGGCCTTCGATTTCATCGCGGCTGAGCGACACGCCGTTTTCTTTGCGCAGTTCCAGCACGGCGCGGATGTTGTCTTCCACGTTGAGCTTGCGGAACACCGATGCTTCCTGCGGCAGGTAGGACAGGCCGAGTTGCGCCCGCTCGTGAATCGGCAGTCGCGAAATCGCCGCACCGTCGAGATCGATCTCGCCGCCGTCGGACGGCACCAGGCCGACGATCATGTAGAACGAGGTGGTCTTGCCGGCGCCGTTGGGGCCGAGCAGGCCGACCACTTCGCCGCTGGCGACTTCCAGCGAAACGTCGCGCACGACCTGGCGCGCGCCGTAGCTCTTTTGCAATCCGCGGACAACGAGAGAACTGATCGCCATCTTATTGGCCCTTCGAAGAATCGACGCGCGGCTGGATGATCGCGGTGATGCGACCGCCGCCGGGTTTGCTTTCGCCGGTGTTGGTGTTGTTGACCGAATAGAATTCGGCGCGGCTGTCGTAGGAGATGAACTCGCCGTTGACTTCATCGGTCACGCGCGGGCCGTCCATGCGCTGCATGTGGGCGCGCGTGAACAGTTTCGAGATTTCGGTTTTTTCGCTGTATTCGATACGCTCCGCCTGGCCTTCGATCCAGAGGTTCGGACCGCCGTCGCGCTTCTGGCGGAAGCTCGCCAGCTGGCCGGGCGCCGCATACAGGATCGCCAGTTCATAGCCGGCCGGGTCGGTGGTCAGCACGACCTTGCCGGCCTTGATCAGCAGCGTGCCGCGCGTGAGCACGACGTTGCCGGTGAACGTCTTCACCTGCTTGACGTCGTCGTAGACCATTTGCTCGGCTTCGATGCGGGTCGGCTTTTCCGTGTCGGCGCGTTCGGCGCGTGCGACGCCGGCGATGCCCATCAGGAGCACGGTAAGCAGCGGCAGTAGGGATGTCGTTTTCATAGGATCCTGCGCAAGTATCTCGTTTGGATTATGCCAATTGGCGTGGGGGCTGAAGGCTAACGGGCCGGCCGGGTACGCGGCTGGTACGTGCCGCGCACATTGTGTAGCAACTGGAATTCCTGCGTCGCATTGTTGGCGATCATGCCGGTGCCGGTCATGATGGATTGGCCCATCGTGATTTCGACCGGCTTGTCGGTGCGGGCGATGTCTTCGTCGGGCAGCAGCAGCAGGTATTCGGTCTTCAGGTGCATGTCCTCGGCGGTGCCGAAGGCCGGGCGATCGGCATTGACGTTGTCGTACATGTGGATCTTGGTGTTGTCATCTTCAATCCTGGCCCGTTTCGAGCGCAGTGTCATCGATGGCTTTTCCGGCGCCAGGCTGGTGATCACGGGCAAGGTCACCTCGAACGAATCGTCAATGGGGAAGTGGACCATTTTTTCGCCGGTGATGTCGTAGCGCGGATGGCCGGTTTCAGACATCTTCACGTAGCTGAACTTCTCGACGTAATAATCCGGCTTGCTGCGCGGACGCGCGGCAAGCGCATCGTCGGTATCGCGGCGCATGACCTGCAGCACCCAGAAGCTGCCGAGCGCCAGCGCGGTCAGCACCACCAGCACGACGACCAGCCGGATGCGCTGCGCGGCGCGTTCGCCGCTGCGATTGCTCATGCCAGGTACGCGGCCAGCGCCGCCTCGTAATGGCCTTGCGCGGTCAGGATGAAATCGCAGACCTCGCGCGCCGCGCCATTGCCGCCGCAGCTGTCGGTGATGTATTGCGCACGCTGCTTGACGTCGTGATGACCGTTGGCGACGCAGGCGGTGAAGCCAACCTTGGTCAGCACCGGCAGGTCGATCACGTCGTCGCCCAGGTAGCCGCAGGCGGCAGCGGCTACGCCGGTCTGCTCCAGCAACTGCGCAAAGGCGATACGCTTGTCGTGCACGCCCTGGAACACGTGGGCGATGCCCAGGTCCTTGGCGCGGCGCAGGACGATCGGCGACTGGCGCGCGGTGATGATGGCCGTGGCGATGCCGCCGAACTGCTGCAGCATCTTGATGCCGTGGCCGTCGAGCGCGTTGAAGCGCTTGACCGGTTCGCCTTCGGGGCCGTAATACAAGCCGCCGTCGGTGAGTACGCCGTCAACGTCGAAAATCATCAGGCGGACCTGCTTGGCGTTGGCGACGGCGGCCGTGCTGGCCTTGCTGAATCGATCCGTCATCAGATCACCTTGGCGCGGGTCAGGTCATGGATATGCAGCGCGCCCACCAGCTTGCCCTGGGCGTCCGCCACCAGCACCTGGTTGATGCGGAATTCTTCCATCAACTGGACGGCATCGACCGCCAGCTGATCTGGATTGATGGTGCGCGGGCCCCGATGCATGACGTCTGCGATGGAGGATGTGGTGAAATCTTCGCCACGCTCCAGCAAGCGGCGCAGGTCGCCATCGGTAAACACGCCGATAGGGCGGTTGTCGTCGTCGATGACGGCGGTCATCGCCATGCCCTTGCGCGTGATTTCCATCAGCGCGGCCGATAGCGACACGTCCGGCTTGACCGCCGGAATGGCATCGCCGGTGCGCATCACGTCGCGCACATGGGTCAGCAGGCGGCGTCCCAGCGCACCGCCGGGGTGCGAGCGGGCAAAGTCTTCTTCCAGGAAGCCGCGCGCGTCCAGCAACGACACCGCGAGCGCGTCGCCCATCGCCAGCGTGGCGGTGGTGCTGGCGGTCGGCGCCAGGTTGAGGGTACAGGCTTCCTTGGCCACGCCGACGTTCAGGTGGATCGCCGACAGGCGCGCCAGGCTGGATTCGTCATTGCCGGTCATGGCGATCAGGTAGGCGCCCATGCGCTTGATGATCGGCACGATGGCCATGAGCTCGGCGGTCTCGCCGGAATTCGAGATGGCGATGAAGACATCGCCGGGCGTGACCATGCCGAGGTCGCCGTGCGCGGCTTCGGCAGGATGCATGAACAGCGCCGGCGTGCCGGTCGAGGCAAAGGTGGCGGCGATTTTGCGGCCGATGTGGCCGGATTTGCCGATGCCGGAGACCACCACGCGGCCTTTGCATTCGAGCAAGACGTCCACCGCACGGGCCAGCGGCTCGGCCGCATCGTCCGACATGCGCGACTTCAGCGCCAGGATGGCGTCGGCTTCAATCTGGAGAGTTTGACGGGCGAGCTCAAGCGCGCGCTGCGCACGTTCCGTAGAAAAAGATTTTGGCAAGATTTTGGCTTCGGTTACACTCATAACCGAAGTATAAACGAATTACGAAAGCAAAAAACTTGCCAGATGTAACCTCGTGTAGCGTCAGGGATGCCGTGCCGTCGAATCCGGCGCGGTATTCTGCGGTGCAAAAGCATGAAAAGCCTGGCGCCCGAGGCTGCCCGCAGCGGGCTTGCTGCAATGCGACACCGATCGGAATCCATGGCGGCAGGCAGGCATGATTCTGGCTTAACAGGCCTTGCGGCCTTCACATATAAAAATTGCTTCGTTTTCCACTACATGTTTTCAGGACTAGAGCTCACTCTTTTTCTACTCGGCGCTGCGGTGCTTGGGGTCGTCGCTTTTCGAATGATGCATTTGCCGCCGATGCTGGGTTACCTCGTCGTCGGCATCGTGATCGGCCCGCACGGCCTCGGTTTCGCCGACGACAATGAAACCACGCACGCGCTGGCGGAGTTCGGCGTGGTGTTCCTGATGTTCTCGATCGGGCTGGAATTCTCGCTGCCCAAGTTGTCGGCTATGCGGCACATTGTCTTCGGCCTGGGTGTGGCTCAGGTGCTGGCGACCATCGCGGTGGCCATGGTGTTCGGCTGGAGCGCGGCCTACATCCTGCCGCAACTCAATGAAATCAGCTGGCCGGCGGCGTTTGCGCTGGGCGGCGCGCTGGCGATGTCGTCCACTGCGATCGTCTCCAAACTGCTGACCGAGCGGCTGGAACTGGAAACCGAACACGGCCGCCGCATCCTCGGCATCCTGCTGTTCCAGGATCTGGCGCTGGTGCCGCTGCTGATCATCGTGCCGGCGCTGGCCAAGAACTCCGGCAACCTCGTCGTCACGCTGGCGTGGGCGTCGATCAAGGCGCTGGTGGTGCTGGCGCTGCTGCTGTTCTTCGGCCAGAAGCTCATGCGCAGCTGGTTCCAGATCGTCGTCAAACGGCGTTCGCAGGAACTGTTCATGCTGAACCTGCTGATGATCACGCTGGGCGCCGCCTGGATCACCGAAAAAGCCGGCCTGTCGCTGGCGCTGGGCGCGTTCATCGCCGGCATGCTGATTTCCGAAACCGAATACAAGCATCAGGTGGAAGAAGACATCAAGTCCTTCCGCGACGTGCTGCTCGGCTTGTTCTTCATCACCATCGGCATGCTGCTCAACGTGCATCTGGTGCTGGAGCACTGGTGGCTGGTGCTGTTGCTGCTGGTCGGTCCGGTGCTGCTCAAGTTCGTGCTGATCGCCGGCCTCGCCAAACTGTTCGGCTCGACCACCGGCGTTGCCTTGCGCACCGGCCTGGCGTTGGCGCAGGCCGGCGAGTTCGGCTTTGTGCTGCTGAACCAGGCCGGCGGCCTGCAATTGATGGACCCCTTGCTGATCCAGGTGATCCTGGCCTCGATGGTGCTGTCGATGCTGGCGGCGCCGTTCATCCTCGCCAAATCCGACGCCATCGTCATGAAATTGTCCGCCAACGAATGGATGCTGCAATCGCTGGCGCTGACGCAACTGGCCACGCGCACCATGTCGAGCCAGAAGCATGTCATCATCGCGGGCTTCGGCCGCAGCGGCCAGAGCCTGGCCAAGCTGCTCGAAGAGGAAGGCATTCCCTATCACGCCTTGGAGATGGACCCGGACCTGGTGCATGACACCCGCGAGGCCGGCGCCAACGTGTCCTACGGCGACGCTGCACGCCGCGAGAGTCTGGTCGCCGCCGGCATCCATCGCGCCGCCGCGCTGGTGGTCACCTACGCCAGCACGCCGTCGGCCCTGAAGGTTCTGCATCACGCCAACGAACTGGCGCCGACCTTGCCGGTCATCGTGCGCAGTCACGACGACGCCGATCTCGACAAGCTGCTCGAGGCCGGCGCCACCGAAGTCGTCCCCGAAGCGCTGGAAGGCAGCCTGATGCTGGCCTCGCATGCGCTGGTGATGCTGGGCGTGCCGTTGCGCCGCGTGGTGCATCGCGTGCAAAGCGCGCGCGACGAGCGCTACACCTCCTTGCGCGGTTACTTCCATGGCGCCTCGGATGTACCCGAAGACAACGACAATCTCAACGTGCGGCTGCAATCGGTCGCGCTCAACGAAGGCGCCAGCGCGATCGGCAAGACGCTGTACCAGGTCGCGCTCGAGCAATTCGACACCGAAGTCACCATGCTCCGGCGGGGCAAGCTGCGGGTCGAATTCATGCCTGATACGGTCCTGCAGACCGGCGACATCGTGGTGTTGCGCGGCACCGGCGAAAACATCCTGCGCGCCGAAAAACGCCTTCTCAAAAAATGAACTTGGGAATGAATGGAAATCCTTGACCGCATCACCGGGATCATCCTTCCCGTCTTCGCCATCATCGCCATTGGTTACGGCTATGCGCGCTGGCGCGGCGAAGTGGTGCGCTCGGACATGGCCTCGGTCAATCGCGTGTCGATGGAGGTGCTGGCGCCGCTGATGGTGTTCAGCGCCTTGTCGGCCAAGGATTTCGACCTGGTCCATAACGGCTGGCTGATTCTCGCCAGCGTGATCATCTCGCTCGGTTCCGGCGTGCTGGCCTGGCCGGTAGCGAAAATACTGGGTTACGACAAGCGCACCTTTTTGCCGCCGATGATGTACAACAACGGCGGCAACATGGGCGTGCCGCTGATGCTGCTGGCCTTCGGTCCCGAGAGCCTGTCGGCGGCGGTGGCCTTGTTCACGGCGGCCACCTTCGTGTATTTCTCGCTGGGCATCAAGATGCTGCAGCATGGCCGGGACACCCGTCCCGGTTCTTTCCTCAAGTTGTTCAAGAGCCCGATCATGGTCGCCATGGTGCTGGGAGTATTGTTCGCGGTCTTGCATGTGCCGTTGCCGCAACCGCTGTTTTCGGCAATGAAGCTGCTCGGCGAAGCCAGCATTCCGATCATGCTGTTCGCGCTCGGCGTGCGCATGATGGACATCAGCTTCAAGAGCTGGCATATCGGCCTGGTCGGGGCGGTGACCTGTCCGCTGGTCGGATTGATCGTCGCCTTCGCGCTCGATCAGGTGTTGCCGCTGACGTCAGGTCAGCGCGGCCAGATGTATCTGTTCGGCGCCTTGCCGCCGGCGGTGCTGTGTTTCATGGTGGCCGAGCAATACCGTCAGGAACCCGACAAAGTGGCGGCGATCGTGCTCATGGGAAACCTTGCCGCGCTGGTTTTCGTGCCGCTGGGTTTGTGGTTGGGATTGCAACCCTCAATCCGTTGAAATGCACCCCGCGCCGGGCTTTGTTCAGCGCATGTTGGTATGGGAAATGCTTACAAAATAAAGCACTCTGGGTGCTCAATCGACTGTAAGGATGTTGTCATGTTCAAGAATTTTTCCATCAAGGCGCGCCTCATATTCGTCGTCAGTTTTCTGTCCGTCCTGCTCGCGCTGTTTGGCGCCGTCGGCCTGACCAGCCTGCAGCAAACCAATACCGCGCTCAAATCGCTCTACGAGGATCGTGTGATTGCACTTGGGCAACTCGGCCAGGTAGCTACTTCCGTCGAAACCGGCCGCTATGCCATCTCGACCGCCATCGTCGGCGATTCGGGTGAAATCGACAAGAACATGGATGCGCTGGAAAAGATACTGAAGGATGGCGACAAGGTCTGGCAAGAATATCTGGCAACCTCCCTGACGCCGGACGAAAAGCAATTGACCGAGCAATTCACCGCGCAAAAGAAAAAATTCATCGCCGACGGCGTCAAGCCGGCCATGGAGGCGTTGCATAACCGTGACTTCCAGGGGGCAACCGAACTGTACAACGGCCCGCTGCTGGACATGTCCAGGCAGATCACCGTCACCATGTCCAAGCTGACCCGCTTGCAGCAGGACGTCAGCAAACAGCTCTACAACGAATCGCAGGCGCGCTACGACACCTTCCTGACCATGACCATCGCCGCCATCGTGATCGGGCTGTCGGTCGCGCTGATCATGGGCATCTGGCTGGTGCGGGCGATTTCCGGTCCGCTCAATGAAGCCGTCCGGGTCGCGCGCGGCGTGGCCGACGGCGACCTGACCCAGACCATCGAAGTGCATTCGCGCGATGAAGCCGGCCAGCTCATGGAAGCCCTGAAAACCATGAATGCCCGCCTGCAGCAGATCGTCGGCGAAGTGCGCGTGAGCACCGATACCATTTCCACCGCCTCCAGCGAAATCGCCAGCGGCAACCTCGACCTGTCGGCCCGCACCGAAAGCCAGGCCGGCTCGCTGGAAGAGACCGCCTCGGCGATGGAAGAGCTGACCTCCACCGTCAAGCAGAACGCCGACAACGCGCGCCAGGCCAACCAGCTGGCCGCCTCGGCGTCGCAGATCGCGCAAGAGGGCGGCAGCGTCGTCGGCCAGGTGGTGGTGACGATGAACAACATCAACGATTCGTCGAAAAAAATTGTCGACATCATCAGCGTGATCGACGGCATCGCCTTCCAGACCAATATCCTGGCCTTGAATGCTGCGGTGGAAGCCGCGCGCGCCGGCGAGCAAGGGCGCGGTTTTGCCGTGGTGGCGTCGGAAGTGCGCAGCCTGGCGCAACGCTCGGCTGCCGCGGCCAAAGAAATCAAGACCCTGATCGACGATTCGGTGCAGAAAGTGGGCGAGGGCAGCAAGCTCGTCGAGCAGGCCGGCGTCACGATGGATGAAGTGGTCGCCAGCGTCAAACGGGTGACCGACGTCATGGGCGAGATCACGGCTGCCAGCCAGGAGCAGAGTTCCGGCATCGAAGAAGTCAACCGCGCCATCACCCAGATGGACGAGACCACGCAGCAGAACGCCGCGCTGGTCGAGCAAGCCGCCGCCGCCGCGCAATCCTTGCAGGACCAGGCGCAGCGCCTGACGCAGTCGGTCAGCGTGTTCAAGCTGGACGGCAACCATCAGCTGGCACCGACGCCGGCAGCTGCAGCTGCGGTGCGCACCGTCGACATCACGCCGCGTCCGGCGGCAGTCACTGCGGGCGGCAAGTCGAGCAAGCCCCGACAATCCTCTACCGCACCAGCCAAGGCAGCGAGGCCCACAGCTGCACCCGCCTTGCCTGCGAGTGCGGCGGTCAAGTCGAGCGACGATGACTGGGAACAGTTCTGACGGCTTTTTTCAGGACGTAAAAAAGGGTGTTGCCGGTCATGGCAACACCCTTTTTTTGTGAGCAATCAGTTTGTCTTCAATCCAGCGCGATGTCTTCCGATGCCGCCGACCTGGTCCCCGCGATCGGTGCATTGCTGCGGCCGTGGTAGGCGAACACGACCGAGGCCTTGAGCTGGTCGGAACCATTGCGGCCGGCCGCATGGAACAGGCCACTATGGAACAGCACCACGTCGCCCCGTTCGAGCGGCACGGAAATCCCCTGCGCAAACAGCGCCTGGTTGGCCGGCACTTCCGGACGCAGGAAGTCGAGTTCGTCCATCTGGCCCGGCTGCAACTGCAGCAGATGCGAACCCGGAATGAACTTCAGGCCGCCGTTGTCGGCATGCTCCGGACCCAGCGCCAGCCAGACCGAAATCAGTTCATTGCGCGGGAACGACCAGTAGCGGATATCGCGGTGCCAGCCGGTCGCCGTGCCGAAAGTCGGATGCTTGGTCATCACGCAATTGTGATGCGCCAGTGTGACGCTGACGGGCTCCTCAAACAACTGATGCAGCGCCGCTACCAGCGTCGGATTGGATGCCCATGCACGGAAATGATCGTCGCGCTGCCAGGCCGCGCGCAAGCGTCGCGCGGTGCGGCCGCCGGGCGCGTCGAGCGACGAGGGGGCGCCCGCGTAGCCGACCTCGGCTTCGTATTCGAGCGGCGCCACGGCCTGCTGCACATGCGCGCGCGTTACCGCCAGCATATTGTCGCAGGCAGCCGCCGGAACGAAGCCTTTGAGCAGCAGGTAACCCTGGCTGCGGAAGGCGTCGATCTGGGTTGAGGAGAGGGGAGCGTCCATGACTGGCCTTGCGCCTTTCTTGCTATTTCTTCTTTTTCAACAGCGGCGCCAGATAATGGCCGGTGATGCTTTCCGGATTCCTGGCAACGTCCTCGGGCGAGCCGACGGCAATGATCTTGCCGCCACCCGCGCCGCCTTCGGGACCGAGGTCGATAATCCAGTCGGCAGTTTTGATGACGTCAAGATTGTGCTCGATGATCGTCACGGTATTGCCTTGGTCGCGCAGGCGATGGATCACCTTGAGCAGCAGATCGATGTCGTGGAAATGCAGGCCGGTGGTCGGCTCGTCCAGGATGTACAGCGTACGCCCGGTATCGCGTTTGGACAACTCCAGGGACAGCTTGACGCGCTGCGCTTCGCCGCCCGACAGCGTGGTCGCGCTCTGGCCCAGCTTGATGTAGCCGAGGCCGACGTCGAGCAGGGTTTGCAGCTTGCGCGCAATCAGCGGCACCGGCAGGAAGAATTCGTGGGCGTCTTCCACCGTCATCTCAAGGATTTCAGTGATGTTCTTGCCCTTGTATTGCACTTCCAGCGTTTCGCGGTTGTAGCGCTTGCCGTGGCAGACGTCGCACGGCACGTAGACGTCCGGCAGGAAGTGCATCTCCACCTTGATCACGCCGTCGCCCTGGCAGGCTTCGCAGCGGCCGCCCTTGACGTTGAACGAGAAGCGTCCGGCGCTGTAGCCGCGTTCCTTGGCCGCAGGCACGGTAGCGAACAGGTCGCGGATCGGCGTGAACAGACCGGTGTAGGTCGCCGGATTGGAGCGCGGGGTGCGGCCGATCGGCGCCTGGTCAACCGAGATGACCTTGTCGAAATGCTCCAGGCCGCTGATCGATTCATGCGCCGCAGGTTCGGTCTGGGAACCGTACAGGTGGCGCGATGCCGCCAGGTACAGGGTGTCGTTGACCAGCGTCGACTTGCCCGAACCGGACACGCCGGTCACGCAAGTCAGCAGGCCGACCGGCAGGTCGAAGCTGACGTTCTTGAGGTTGTTGCCGGTGGCGCCGGTGATGGTCAGCTGGCGTTCCGGATCGGGCTGCACACGCTTCTTCGGCACGCTGATTTCCAGCGAGCCGTTGAGGTATTTCGCGGTCAGCGATTTCTTGCTCTTGAGGATGTCTTCCAGGGTGCCCTGGGCGATGATGTCGCCGCCGTGCACGCCGGCGCCCAGGCCCATGTCGACCACGTAGTCGGCGGTGCGGATGGCGTCTTCGTCATGCTCCACCACCAGCACGCTGTTGCCGATGTCGCGCAGATGCTTGAGCGTGCCGATCAGGCGATCGTTGTCGCGCTGATGCAGGCCGATCGATGGCTCGTCCAGCACATACATCACGCCGGTCAGGCCGGAGCCGATCTGCGACGCCAGGCGGATGCGCTGCGCTTCGCCGCCCGACAGCGTGTCGGCGCTGCGTTCCAGCGACAGGTAGTCGAGACCGACGTTGTTGAGGAATTTCAGGCGCGAAATGATTTCCTTGATGATGCGATCGGCGATTTCCTTCTTCGCGCCGGTCAGCTTCAGGTTCTCGAAGAACGACAAGGTCTCGCGCAGCGGCGTCGCCGCGACTTCATAGATGGCGCGCTGCTGGCGGCCCGCGCCGATCTTGACGAAACGCGCCTCTACGCGCAGGCGTGCGCCGCCGCATGACGGGCACTCTTTTTCGTTGATGAACTTGGCCAGTTCTTCCTTGACCGCCATCGAATCGGTTTCGCGGTAGCGGCGCTGCAGGTTGGTGACCACGCCCTCGAAGGTGTGTTCGCGGACCACGGTGCGGCCGCGCTCGTTCACATAGGTGAACGGAATGGTCTGGCGGCCGGAGCCGTACAGGATCACTTGCTGGGATTTTTCCGGCAATTGTTCAAACGGAATGTCGATGTCGAATTCGTAGAACGCCGCCAGGTTCGACAGCATCTGGAAATAGAATTGATTGCGTCGATCCCAGCCCTTGATCGCGCCGCTGGCCAGCGACAGGTTCGGGAAGGCGACGATGCGCTTGGGGTCGAAGAACTCGATATGGCCCAGGCCGTCGCATTCCGGGCAGGCGCCCATCGGATTGTTGAACGAGAACAGGCGCGGTTCGAGTTCCTGCAGCGAGTAGCCGCAGGTCGGACAGGCGAATTTGTTGGAGTAGAGATGTTCCTTGGCGGTATCCATCTCCAGCGCGATGGCGCGGCCTTCGGCGATGCGCAGCGCGGTTTCGAAACTCTCCGCCAGGCGTTGCTTGATGTCGGCCTTGACCTTGACGCGGTCGATGACGACGTCGATGGTGTGCTTTTCCGTTTTCTTGAGCTTCGGCAGGTCATCGATCTCGTAGACTTTTGCCGTGCCGGTGCCGCTCTGGATGCGGAAACGCACGAAGCCGTGCGCCTGCATCTGCTCGAACAGGTCGACGTGTTCGCCCTTGCGGTTGGCGACAACCGGCGCCAGGATCATCAGCTTGGTGTCTTCCGGCATGGCCAGCACGGCGTCGACCATCTGCGACACCGATTGCGCCGCCAGCGGATTTTCCGGATGGTCGGGGCAATAAGGCGTACCGACGCGGGCGTACAGCAGGCGCAGATAGTCGTGAATTTCCGTGACGGTGCCGACGGTCGAACGCGGATTGTGCGAGGTCGCCTTCTGCTCGATCGAGATCGCCGGCGACAGGCCTTCGATCATGTCGACGTCGGGTTTTTCCATCAGTTGCAGGAACTGGCGGGCATAGGATGACAGCGACTCGACATAGCGGCGCTGGCCTTCTGCATACAGAGTGTCGAATGCCAGCGACGACTTGCCCGAGCCGGACAGGCCGGTAATCACGATCAGTTTGTTGCGGGGTAAGTCGAGGCTGATGTTCTTCAGATTGTGCGTGCGTGCGCCGCGAATGCGAATTTCTTCCATGGATGCCTTCAGCGTAAGTTTTCCGTTCGTTGTTCATATGAACATTGAGCGGAGGATCAACCTATTACTATATCAGGACTCACCATTTGCGGCTGGACCGGCGGGCTGGGAAATATCCTGGCGTTGCTTCGTCAATGCTGCCCCGGGCGCAACCGATGCGGTGCGCCGATAGACGTTGAAAGTCTGTTCATCGTCGCCGTCGCGCGAACCTTTCCAGAAATGCTCCCACTTGCCCGCCGGCAGGCCGGTGCCGAATGGGGTCTGGACGATCACCCAGCGGCAGCTGGTGGCCAGGGTCTTGTCGACGGGTTGATGCAGGATGCCGGCGTAGTACAACAGCATCGGCGCTTCCGATTCACCAAGGCCGATACTGGCCATGCAATCGCCGTCGCGCCATTCAGGTTTCAATCTGTCCGACAGGCGCGCATACACGTATTCAAAACTCTTGGCGAAGTCGCCCCAAGGCAACAGCAAGGTATACGCGGCGCCCCACATCAAGGTCAGGCCGGCGAACCAGCTCAGCGCGCCGCGCCATTTGCCGCATTGTTTCAGGCGCGGCAGGCAGCATAGCCAGCCCAGCGTCATCAGGATTGCCGCACCCAGCGCCAGCGGCTGCAGCGGCGTGATGAAGCCCAGCGGCAACCATTTGGCGAGGCAGAACAGATAATGATGATATTCAACCGGACCGATGGAAATGATGTAGATCGTCCATACAAGTGCTGTCATCCCGCCAAAAAACAAGCGCGCAAACCAGTCCCAGCTCAGATGGACCCAGTCGTGCAGGCGGTCGATCGCGGTTGATCCCAGCAGGCACAGCGGCAGGATCAGCGGCAGCAGATACAGCTGGCGCGCGGTGGCCGACATCAGCAAGAGGGTAATGCACACGAACGTGAACGCCAGCGGAATCGCCACGCGTGGTTGCCGGATCCGGCGCCAGTCGCCGCCTGCAATCGCCAGCACCGCCAATGGCGCGCCGGGCAGTGCGAAACCGCTCAGCGCGCGAAAGATCACGCTGTGGTCGTTGTCGGAGCCGAGTTTCCTGACGGAAAAGCCCAGGAAGCGGCCGACGTTGTTGTCCCAGAACCATTCCATGAACAACGGCATGGAATGCTGCGCCAGCAGTATCGGCCACAGCAGGAAAAACGGCAGCGACACCAGCACGGCCACGCCGACCATGCGCAGATAGGAGCGGGACCGGCACTCGCGCACCAGCAAGCCGGTCAGCAAGGCAGTGGCGGCGTAGATGACGGGAACGAACAATCCCTTGGACATTTCGGCAATGCCGACGCCGAGGCCGAACCAGAGCGCCGCTGATATCCGCGGCGTCTTGCGCTGTTCGTTGAGTGCAATCCGCAGCAGGCCGTACATGGCAATCGTGCCGCCGCACACCAGTGCAACGTCGGTAAACATGTCGTGCGCATGCTTGATCATGCCGACCGTGCCGGCGAACAGTGCGAGCGTGCCGAGCACGCGGGAATTCAGGAAGTCTTCTTCACTCCATGCGACGCGCGCAATCCGCGCCACGAACAGCAAGGTGATCAGCATGAAGAATACCGACGTCACGCGCGCGCCGTCGGCATAGCTGAGCCAGGGATGCAACGCCGTAGCGAACAGGGCGGCGGTCCAGTAGTACAGGGGCGGCTTTTCCATGAAGGGAGCGCCGGCGTTGGTCGGCACCAGGTAGTCGCCGCTGATCAGCATGTGCTGAATCATGCCGAAACTGTAGGCTTCGTCCTGTTTCCAGGGGCCGTGTCCGAAGATGCCGGGAAGCAAATAAGCGCACGCCACCGCCGCCAGAATCAACCAGGCTACCCTCGCTGAAAGGTGCTGCTGTAAAGGCGTCAGGTAGGTTGAACGGACAGGCGAAAGCATAAAATTGAATGCGAGCAACGGAGGGAAATGGGCAACTGTCTATTGTTACATAATCATCAAGCCGGAAACATTGAGTTACAAAACGAAACATGAAATCTTTGTAAAGAAATGCCGTTTCCGAGCGAAGAAAGGCCGGTTGTTAGAAATTCAACGGAGTTCAACCCAACCGGCCAGGAAAAAGGGGGGCCGGATTTGTTTGCTGCTAACATATCGGGTTTGCGGGCTCGGGTAACCGCCAACGCGATCTGCCGATCCTTTGCTGCATTCTCACTGCACGCTCAACCACGTCATTTCCACCATGAACGCCAACTCTTCCGAATCCGCACAAAAAGCCGGCATGTCCGGCGCCGAAGTCCGTGCCAGCGCTTCGCTGGCATCGATTTTCGCCTTGCGCATGCTCGGACTGTTCCTGATCCTGCCGGTGTTCGCGGTTCACGCCAAAGGCCTGTCGGGCGGCGAAAGCGCGGCCATGGTCGGACTGGCCATGGGCATCTACGGCCTGGCGCAATCGTTCGGACAGATTCCGTTCGGCATCGCCTCCGACAAATACGGCCGCAAGCGCGTCATCGTCGTCGGACTCGTCTTGTTCGCACTGGGCTCTTTCGTGGCGGCAGGTGCGCAGGACATCGGCTGGGTCATCGCCGGTCGCGCCATCCAGGGCGCCGGTGCGATTTCGGCGGCGGTGACGGCCTTCATTGCCGATTCCACACGCGAAGAACATCGCACCAAGGCCATGGCCATGGTCGGCGCCTCGATCGGCCTGACCTTTGCGGTATCGCTGGTGGCCTCGCCGCTGTTGTACAAGGCGATCGGCATGGGCGGGATCTTCGGGCTGACCGGCGTGCTGGCGCTGGCCGCCATCGGCGTGGTGCTGTTCGTGGTGCCGGATGCGCCGATGGTCAAGGCGCGCCGCGTGCCTTGGGGCGAGGTGCTGCGCCATGGCGAACTGATGCGCCTGAACTTCGGCGTGTTCGCCTTGCACATGACGCAGATGGCGATGTTCGTGGTGCTGCCGGCTGCGCTGGTGCAATATGCCGGTTTGCCGGTGGCGGAGCACTGGAAAATCTACCTGCCGGTGGTGCTGGCGTCGTTCGTGTTCATGTTGCCGCCGGTGTTCATCGGCGAAAAGCGCGGGCTCATGAAGCAAGTTTTCGTCGCCGCCATTTCGCTGTTGCTGCTGGTGCAGATCGGCATGTGGCTGACCTTGTCGCATTTCGCTGCACATTGGGGCGTGCTGGTGTTCCTGCTGTTCGCGTTTTTCATCGCGTTCAACATCCTCGAAGCCTGCCAGCCGTCGCTGGTGTCGCGCATTGCGCCGGCAGCTGCCAAAGGCACTGCGCTGGGCGTCTACAATACGCTGCAGGCGCTCGGCCTGTTCTGCGGCGGCGCGCTGGGAGGATGGCTGAAGCAATTTGCAGGCGCGCCCTCGGTGTTCGTCATGTGCGCCGTGGCGACACTGACCTGGCTTATAATCGCGTCTAACATGAAAAATCTGCCGCGCCGCGGCGTCCAGCCGGCAAGCGCAACCGCGTAGTTGCAAACTCGTATCAGATTCGCATCAGATTCGTATCAAATCAGTCATCACATTTAGTGAAATTCAGTGAAATTCAGGAGAAATAATGGCATCGGTCAATAAAGTCATCATCGTCGGCAATCTCGGGCGCGATCCGGAAACGCGTTACATGCCCAATGGCGAAGCCGTCACCAACGTCGCCGTCGCCACGACCGAAAGCTGGAAGGACAAGAACAGCGGTGAAAAGAAAGAACTCACCGAATGGCATCGCATCACCTTCTACCGCAAGCTGGCTGAAATCGCCGGCCAGTACCTGAAGAAGGGTTCGCAAGTCTACGTCGAAGGCCGCCTGCAGACACGCAAGTGGACCGACAAGGATGGCGTCGAGAAGTACACCACCGAAATCATTGCCGACACCATGCAAATGCTGGGCAGCCGCCAGGGCATGGGCGGCGGTGCGTCGGACGACGGCGGCAGCTACGGCGGCGGTGCACCTGCGCGTCAGAGCTCGGGTGGCGGCGCTGGCGGCGGCGCAGCACGCGCTCCGGCGGCAGCCCGTCCGGCGCCGAATTTCTCGGACATGGATGACGACATCCCGTTCTGATCGATATCTGCTCTAATTCGGCAAACGAAAAACGGCCCGGATACATGGTATCCGGGCCGTTTTCCGTTTTCCGTTTCCGTTTCCGTTTGCAGATATCCGATTACCCAATGACGCTGCAGGAACAGGCGCCTTCTAACCTCGTTCCGTCCTCAGGTTTTCCAGCGCGAACTTGATCAGCTCGCTGCGTCCTTCGATATCCAGCTTGCGTTTGATGTTCAGGCAGTGGGTTTCGACGGTACGCACGCTTAGATCCAGCGTCTCGGCGATGCTCTTGTTCGACGCGCCTCTCGCGATCTGTTCAAGGACCTGGCGTTCGCGCACCGTGAGCGATTCTTCTTTTACGCGCGGTTGGGCGATGATGGGCATGAGGGCGGCGCTGTAATAGACGCCCCCGTTTAACACCGCTTCGATGGCGCGCACGATGTCGCTGCCGGGTGCGTCCTTCAGTATGTAGCCTCTTGCGCCCGCACGAATCGATTGCAAGACGTACTCCGCCTTGTTGTGCATGCTGAGGATCAGCACGGCGATATCGGGGAAATTCTGCTGGAACTGCGCGGTCAGCTCGATCCCGCTGCTGCCCTGAAGGTTGATGTCCATCAGCACCAGGTTGATCGGCTGACGCGCTGCATGCTTCATCGCTTCGTCCGCGGTGCCGGTTTCAGCAACGACCCGTATGCCCGGCATGCTCTCCAGCCGGGCGCGCAGGCCATCCCTGATCATCGGATGATCGTCCACGATCATGACGTTCGTTATTGCCGCTTCCTCATGCATAAGATGCCTCCCTGGCCGGCAGTGGAACTTGCGCCACGACCACCGTCCCTTCCGAACTTGAGGATACGGAGAAACTGCCGCCCACCGCTTGCAGGCGTTCCGCCATGTTGCGCAAGCCTATGCCCTGCTTGGGATGCTTGGCGATCTCACCCGTATCGAAACCGATGCCGTTGTCGCGAATGGTCAGGAGGAACATGCCTTCTTTCTCGGCAAGTTCCAGCGAAACAGCGCTTGCTTTTGCGTGGCGCCAGATATTGTTCAAGGCCTCCTGGGCCACCCTGAACATCACGGTATTGACGACATCCGGCGATGCATTGCTGGTCCCGCTGAAGGAGAAGTCGATGCGAAGCTCGCCATTCGCATTCCATTCGTCGCACAGAAACTGCAGCGCACTGGTCAGGCCCATATCGTCCAGGAGAGCAGGCCTCAGGCCGTGGGAAATATGCCGGATTTCACCGAGCAAGCGATTCATTTGCTCCACGGTGTGTTCAAAGGCGTCGCCGGCAGCTGCGATTTGCTGTGGCGACTCGAGCTTGATGATCGCCGCTTCGGTCTGCAGCTTGATGGAAACCAGATGCTGGCTGATGCCGTCATGCAGATCGCGTGCGACGCGCGCCCGCTCTTCCTCTTGCGACAGAACGACTCTCTGGGCCAACTCCCTGAGCTTGGCGTCGGCAACACGCTGTTCACTGAGATTGAACATCAGGCCGAAGCCGGCGACGGCCGCGACGCTGAGGAGTGCGATGACCGCGATCAGTCGCATGGTGTCGAGATTGTGCCCGGATATCTGCCGATCGATGTTGGCAAGCGCCGCGTCCACATCGTCGAGATAGATTCCCGTGCCGATAATCCATCCCCACTTTGGCAGGGCGATCACATACGCAAGTTTCGGCGCGACCGTACTGCTGGACGGCTTGCGCCACAGATAGCGTTCATAGCCGCCGCCCCCGCGAGCCCGAACAATGAGGCGCTGGATGGTTTTGGTGCCATCCACGTTTTCCCAGTCCCACAAATTTCTGCCCAGCAGTTCAGGCTGGCGCGGATGAACCAGCGTATTCCCGGCAAAATCGTAAGCAAAGAAATAGCCGTCATCGCCGTAATCGAGTCTAGCCAGGATATCGAGAGCTTCCCGTTTGGCATTTTCCGCATCGCCACGTTCGTAGAGATGCGCAATCGAATGAACGGCGAGATCGACGTAGTGACGCAACTCCGCATCTTTGCTGCTCCGGTAGGCTTCTTGTATCGACTGGCGCTGCTGTTCGCCGAGCCTGATGGTCTGGTGCCAGACGACAACGGCAATGACCCCGAAAGAGATCAGCAATGGTGTGGCGGCAAAGAAAATAATTTTGTGTCTTAGTTTCATCCTGGCAATGTCTCCCGGCCTTGAAAGGCCTCGCGCACCCTTCCGGTCTGGGTTCTCCCGCAATTCTATGTCGGATTGCACGCCGCCATCTACGTGTTCCTACGTAGCCGCACTAAGTAGTCTCCCGCTTGTTCCAGGCCGCATAGTTGCGAATACTACGGCACATAAAAATATCAAGATTGATATAGAAATTTCTTTATATCGGAGACATCCCCACGACGACGGCTCCGGACGCCATGCATATGCGCGCCGACGGTCGCCCTTCTTTCCGGATGCATCCAAAGCGGTCATTTTTTCATAACAACTCAGGAGATCTGATGTCTACCGACACGTCACCAGGAACAGTGGGGCGAAGCTATCTGCGCGCGTTGCTGTTGCTACCCTTCATCGCCTTGCTGTGGGTTCCGTTTTACAACGACGAACTGCCCGCGCTGTTTGGCTTCCCGTTTTTCTACTGGTATCAGCTTGCGTGGGTGCCGCTCACCGCGCTGATCATCTGGATCGTCTATAAGGACGGTCTCAGGAAGGGAGTCGAATAATGAATTCCTCCTCCATCAACTGGACGGCGCTCGGCGTCTTCATCTTCTTCTTCGCGCTGGTCACCGTCATGGGCTTTTGGGCCTCGCGCTGGCAAAGCGGCGGTTCCGCCAACAAGGGTGCCCATCTCGACGAATGGGGCCTGGGCGGCCGCAATTTCGGCACCTGGATCACCTGGTTCCTGGTCGGCGGCGACTTCTATACCGCCTACACCGTGATCGCCGTGCCGGCGCTGGTGTATGCCGTCGGCGCCTACGGCTTCTTCGCGCTGCCGTACACCATCCTGGTCTACCCGATCGTGTTCCTGATCATGCCAAAACTGTGGCACGCAGCGCACAAGGCCGGCCACGTCACCGCTGCCGACGTCGTCTTCGGCCGCTACAAGTCGCGCAAGCTGGAGCTCGCCATCGCCCTGACCGGCGTCGTGGCGACCATGCCGTACATCGCGCTGCAGTTGATCGGCATGGAAGTCGTCATCAAGGCGCTCGGCGTCACCGGTGAACTGCCGCTGCTGGCGGCCTTCGTGATCCTGGCGCTGTACACCTACTCGGCCGGCCTGCGCGCCCCCGCGCTGATCGCCTTCGTCAAGGACCTCATGATCTACATCGTGGTGCTGGTGGCGGTGGTGCTGGTGCCGATGAAGCTCGGCGGCTACGGCATCGTGTTCAATTCGGCGCGCGAGGCATTTGCTGCCAAGGGCGGCATGACCGGCCTGACGCTCAAGCCAGCACAGTTCCTGCCGTTTGCCACACTGGCGCTGGGTTCGGCGATGGCGGCCTTCATGTATCCGCACACCCTGACCGGCATCTTCGCGGCCAAGAGCGCCGACACGATCCGCAAGAACGCGGTGTTCCTGCCGGCGTACACCGTGCTGCTGGGCCTGATCGCGCTGCTGGGCTACATGGCCTATGCGGCGGGCGTCAAGGTCCAGGCCAACAATGACATCGTTCCTGCGCTGTTCAACGCCATGTTCCCAAGCTGGTTCAGCGGCTTTGCCTTCGCGGCGATCGCCATCGGCGCGCTGGTGCCGGCGGCGGTGATGTCGATTGGCGCGGCCAACCTGTTCACGCGAAACTTCTGGAAGCCGTACGTGAACCCGAACGTGTCGGCCGAAGGCGAAGCCAAGGTCGCCAAGATGGTATCGCTGGTGGTCAAGTTCGGCGCGCTGGTGTTCATCCTGTTCCTGCCGACCAAGTTTGCGCTTGATCTGCAGTTGCTGGGCGGCGTGTGGATCCTGCAGACCTTCCCGGCGCTGGTGTTCGGTCTGTTCATCGGCTGGTTCGGCGCCAATGCGCTGCTGGCGGGCTGGGCGGTGGGCATCATCGGCGGCAGCTGGCTGGCGTATGCCGACGGCATCAAGCCGGTGCATACCTTCCATATCGGTGCTGATTCGTACACCATGTACACCGGCCTGATTGCACTGGCCCTGAACATTGCGGTGGCAGTCATCGTCAACGTCATTCTGGACAAGGGTGCACGGCCCGCACTGAAGTCGTAAGCGGAGGAAGAAGACCGGCGGGTAGAAGCATCCCCGCAGTCTGGTAGCAATAAGGCCCCGTAACTTGTTGAAGTTACGGGGCCTTGTTGATTTCCGGCCGACGCATCCGTGACGTCACATGGTCACGGCAAAGTAGTGTCCTGGAGGAAATTCATTCCATGAAATTTCACACGGCGCCTTCGCGCGCAGTGAGGTAGATCTGCAACTAAGTTTAAATACTCCACTTCTCCACTCTTCCCGCCGAATTGGTATCGCATAATACGAAAAAGTGTTCTCTTCCATAAATCGATAAGGTGCGAGCATGCTCCAGCCACATATTCATCGCGCTTGTTCTTTTTGCCTTCATTTGCGAATGTCCGCGCCGAGAGGGCTGCTTAATCGATTTCTATTTGCGTTCTTTTTCCTGGGAATTGGCATGAATTCCTCTTTTGGAAAAGAGCTGACAGTCGGGGTCTATTCAAATCCGCCCAAAATATTCTTTGACAAGAATGGTGTGGCCACCGGCATTCATATAGATTTGATCCGCCAGATCGCGGAACGTGAACAATGGACTCTCCGGTTCGTACCTTGCGAATGGCAAGTCTGCCTGAAGGCGGTCGAGCGAGGTGAGATCGATCTGCTTCCGGATGTCGCCTATACGGATGAGCGCGCGGCGATCTTTGATTTTCATGCGGTGCCTGCGCTATACAGCTGGTCCCTTCTTTACCGGAACAAAGATGTCGCCATCAATTCCGTTTTCGATCTCAACGGAAAACGTATCGCACTACTATCCTCCTCGGTTCAGGCGGACTATTTCAGGAAGCTGGTGGAGAACTCCGGAATACGCGTCGTATTCGTTCCCATAACAGGACTCGAAACCGGATTTCAGATGGTTGAGACGGGCAAAGCCGATGCAGTCATTGCCAGCCAGCAGACCGGAGATCTGCTCGCCGAGCGACACGGGCTTGCGGACACGCCGATTGTCTTTCAACCGGTAAAGCTGTTTTTCATTTCGGCCAAAGGCCGCAATCAAGATATTCTCGCCGCAATAGATCGTTCTCTTCGCGTCTGGCAAGAGGAACCGCAATCGGTCTATTTCGAGATCCTGCAAAAATGGGGAAGAGGTTCGAACTCCCGGATATCAAGATTCATCTTATGGGGCCTTGTTGCCACCGTCGGCTTGTTCCTGTGCGCACTTGGCGTGGCGGCGTATCTTCGAAGAGAAGTCGAGATTCGCACTCGCGAGCTGCGTAACAGTGAGAAGTCTTTGCGTGTCGCGGCCACGGTATTTCAGTCGCAGGAAGCGATGTGGGTAATGGGGCCCGATCGTCGCATCCTCGACGTCAATCATGCTTTCGTAAAGCTGACGGGTTTCAATCTTGCGGAACTGATGGACAAGGCGACCTTGCCGTTTTATTTGGAGCAAGGAGAGCATGACTATCGCGAAAGCATGTGGAATGCCGTCAAGGAGACGGGCCAATGGGATGGCGAAGTCCAGGCGAAGAAGAAAAACAATGAACGGTATATGGCGCGCCTGACCATGACGGCTGTGCGCGACGCGACCGGGAAGATCACCCATTACGTCGGAACCCAGACCGACATTACGCAGCAAAAGTTATTGCTGGCGGAAACAGTCCGGCTCGCCGACTACGACTCATTGACCGAATTGCCCAATCGGCGACTGTTGATTGAGCGAGTCGAATCAGCCATCGCCGCCAATGCAGACAATGGCAAGAGTTTCGCATTGCTCGTCATCGACATCGACAATTTCAAGGATCTGAACGACTCGTTGGGGCATAACATCGGTGACCAACTTCTGAAGAAAATCGCGAATCGCCTTATCGCCGCTGCCGATTCCGAGGAAAATGTCGCGCGCTTGGGAGGAGACGAGTTCGTTGTCTTGCTGCAGGGAATTGACACCACGGATTCCGAGATCGCGGTCCGGAGATTCGCCCAGCGCGTATTGACGGCAATGAGTGAGCCATTCGAACTTGCGGGGTTGAGCCATCACGCAACTTGCTGCATAGGCGTCGCTCTTATGCAAGGTTCAGATTTGACGGCCCAGGATATGCTGCGGCGTGGCGATCTGGCCATGTACCAGGCCAAGAAAAATGGACGCAATACCTTTTGCCTGTTTTCTGCGGAGATCGAAAACGCCGTGAACTTCAGGACGGCTCTGGAGTTTGACCTGCGAAAAGCGATCGACAGGCAGGAGTTCTATCTTCACTACCAGCCGCAAGTCGACTTGGGCGGCCGGGTCATCGGCGTTGAGGCCCTGTTGCGCTGGCAGAATCCTGAGCGCGGATCGGTGGCGCCGGGCATCTTCGTCCCGGTCGCGGAAGCCGCCGGACTCATGTTCGCGATAGGGCAGTGGGTGCTGCGCCAGGCATGCGAACAATCCGTCCGGTGGCAACTATCCAGGCCGGACCATCCGCTTGTTGTCGCCGTGAACGTCAGCGCCATTCAGTTCGGCCATTCAGAATTCACGACGGACGTTTCGGAAATCATTTCCCGGACCGGCGTCAATCCGGCGCTTCTGAAGATGGAACTGACGGAAACCATGATGGTGGATGACGTGCAGGAGACCGTGGAGAAAATGAAGATACTGAAAGGTCTCGGTATTTCACTGTCCCTTGATGATTTTGGCACGGGATACTCGTCGCTATCTTTACTAAAGCGCTTGCCCCTTGACCAGCTGAAAATTGATCAATCCTTCGTCCGGGACATTCTTGTCGACGCAAGCGACGTGGCAATCGCCAAGAGCATCATCGCCTTGGGTTCCGCATTGAATGTCGACGTGATTGCCGAAGGCGTTGAGACGCTCGAAGTGCGCGATTTTCTCGCCTCCATCGGCTGCCTGAAATACCAGGGCTACGCGTTTTCTCGTCCCGGACCTGCGGAGCAGTTGCAGTATTGATGCACCATGCGGGTTGTCTCGCAGATCCGGCCGACTCCATTCAATTCACTTCCATTCTCGCCGGCAGGCATCCAGCCCGAGGGCTGTTCGCCGGGCAAGGGCTTCAGCTCGCCGGATGGAAACCGTCGAAGGCGACTTGCAGCATGTGCCGCACGATGTCCTCATTGCTCATCTTGCTGAAACGCTGGAGGTACTCCACCGCCGGATCGCAGGTGCGGGCGTAATAGCTGAACAGGATGACGTCGCTCGGCAGTGCCGCATCGAGCTCGCCGTTCTTCTGCGCCGCCAGCACCAGCTTTTCGATCTGGCCGTTCAGCTTGAGCACGCGCGTCACGTACTTGAGATTGCGCATGAGCATGTCGCGCACATGGGCGCTGGTCGACGGCAGGAATGGCAGGCCGCCATCCAGCCGCACGCGCAAGGCCCACTCCAGCAGCGCCGCCAGCTTGCCCTTCGGGCTCAGCGTGTTGTCCAACTGCGCCAGGAAATCGACGGCGCCGTCAATCAGGCGGATCAGCGCCTCCCCGACCAGGTCTTCCTTCGATTTGAAATGCTTGTACAGGCTCGGTTTGGAGATGCCCACCGCGCCGGCGACGTCGTCCATGGTCATCAGGTCGTAACCCTTGGTGCCCAGTACGGACGTGGCCGCATCCAGTATGGCGTTCTCACGCAGTTTGAAGGCCTGATCCTTGAAACTCAATTTGCCAAAAATACTCATTGGTAGCTTTAGTTACTAATTGGTAGATTTTATTTTATATTGGTAGTAATCTTAGCACCGAACTGGCAAAACCAACAAAACCAACAGTGTGCAAATACGGTATGCACACGGTAAAACCACACGGAAGGCCCGCAATGACGCAAGCAAGGCAAAAAATCGCAGTGATCGGGACGGGGATATCCGGCCTTGCGAGCGCGTATTTCCTTGCCCGTGAGCATGATGTGGTGCTGTACGAGGCCGGCAGCTATATAGGCGGGCACACCAATACGGTGGATGTCACGCTGGAAGGCCGGACCTTTCCGGTCGATACCGGATTCCTGGTCTTCAACGAAGCGACTTATCCGAATCTGATCGCTTTGCTTGAGGAACTGGGTGTGGACAGCTACGCCACCGACATGTCGTTCGGCGTGTCGCTTGATGACGGCAAATTCGAATGGGCCGGCACCAGTCTGGACACCGTTTTTGCACAGCGCAGGCGATTGATGTCGCCGGCTTTTGTGGGCATGCTGCGCGACATCCTGCGCTTCAACCGCGCCGCCGGAAGCAATCTCGCCGCCAGCTTGGCTGCGCCGGCATCGGCACCTGTCACGCTGGCGCAACTGCTCGCCGACGGCAATTACGGTGCCATGTTTCGCGATGCCTATTTGTTGCCGATGGCCGCGGCGATCTGGTCGAGCGCACCGGCGGATATTTTGCAATTCCCCGCGGCCACCTTCCTGCGTTTCTGCCTCAATCACGGCCTGCTGCAGATCAACGATCGCCCGCAATGGCGTACGGTCAGGGGCGGTGCGCGCGAATACGTCCGGCGGATCGCCGCCACGCTGCCGACGGTGCGGCTCAATACCGAAGTGCTGGCCGTGTTGCGCAGCGACGAGGGAGTAACGGTTCGCACGCACGGCGGTTACGAACAGTTCGACAGCGTCGTCATCGCCACGCATGCACCGGATACCCTGAAAATGCTCGCCGACGCCGATGCTGCGGAGCGCGATCTGTTGTCGGCCGTACGCTATCAGGCCAACACCGCGTATCTCCACACCGATCTGTCGCTGATGCCGCGACGACGCAAGGTCTGGTCTTCATGGAATTACCTGGGCGATGCTGCGGCGGCAAAGGATGGTGCACGCGCCGTATGCGTCAGCTACTGGCTTAACCGGCTGCAGGCCTTGCCCTGCAAGAGCGCGGTGATGGTGACGCTTAATCCGTTCGCGCCACCGGCGGCCGACAAGACGATTGCAAGGTTCGACTACCAGCATCCGGTATTCGATCAGACTGCCATTTCCGCACAAGCCGGATTAACCTCGATCCAGGGAAGACGGCGTACCTGGTTCGCCGGCGCCTGGACAGGTTACGGTTTTCATGAAGACGGCCTGAAATCGGCGCTGCGCGTGGTCGCCGATTTCGGCCAGGCGCCGATATGGGCGCGGGTCTGATCATGTCGAATTTGCGCACGCCGGCCTATCTGGTTCGCGGCCACGTCATGCACCAGCGGCTGCGTCCGGTGCCGCATCGCTTCGTCTATCCGGTGTTCTGCGTACGTCTGAATCTGGGCCGGCTGGCGGAGGCAAACAATGCCTGGTTCGGCGTCAATCGCAAGCGGCTGATGTCGGTCCGTACGCGTGACTACGGTCCGCGCGACGGCAGCGATCTGGACGGCTGGATGCGTGCGCAACTGGCCGAGGCGGGATTGCCGGCCGACGGTGAGATCTGGCTGCAGACTTTTCCGCGCATGTTCGGATTTGTTTTCAACCCGGTCAGTTTCTGGCTTTGCCACGACAGCGGCGGCGCCTTGCGCGCCGTACTGGCCGAAGTCAACAGCACCTTTGGTGAAACGCACCGTTACCTTCTGGCGGACGGCGAACGCAAGGCGATTACGCCCGACACCCGGCTGACATGCGCCAAAGAAATGCATGTGTCGCCATTTTGCGAAGTGCGGGGCGCCTACCATTTCCGCTTTCGCGACACGGCAAGAAGCACATTGATCGGCATCGACTACGACGATCAGGCGAGCGACCAATCCGACGCCGCCGGCTCGGACAATGCCGGCTTGCTGATTCGCACCACCGTCGGCGGTCGCTTGCACGCTATGACTTCCGATGGCGCCTTGCTGGCCTTGCTGACGCAGCCATTCATGACCTTCGGCATCGTCGCAAAGATTCACTGGCAGGCCTTGAAACTATGGCGCAAGCGCGTGCCGTTTTTTCGCAAGCCGGACCGTTCAAAGGATAGCGTGGTAGCGACCACCAATTTCAACAAGGAGATGTCACCGTGAACCCGACCGAGATGAAGCACTTCAGCACACCCATGCCAGAAGCTGCGCTATCCGATTCATCGCGTCCCGCCGGCGCCTCTGCACCGCCGGCCACGCGTCTGTTCCTGCGCCTGCTCAATTGCCTCGCGCACGGTCATTTGCAACTGATTACGCCGCATGGCAATACGCTCACCTTCGGCGATTTGCACCAACCGCCCAGCGCGCAGATGGTGATCCGCGACTGGCGCGCCTGCGCGCGGATGTTGCAGGCAGGCGACATCGGTTTCGCCGAAAGCTATGCCGCCGGCTGGATCGACACGCCCGACCTGAGCGCGTTGCTGCGCCTGTGCCTGCGCAACCAGGCGGAACTGGAACGCATGATGTTCGGCGGCAAGCTGGCCGGACTGTGGTATCGCCTGCGGCATCTGATGCGCGCCAACACGCGCGCCGGCAGTCGCAAGAATATCCACGCGCACTACGACATCGGCAATGCCTTCTATCACCAATGGCTGGACCGGAGCTGGACTTATTCGAGTGCGATCTTCGACGGCGATCACGGGCAAAGTCTGGAGGCGGCCCAGGCACGCAAATATCAGCGCATCATCGACCAGCTCGGCTTGCAGGCCGGCGACCACGTGCTGGAAATTGGCTGCGGCTGGGGCGGCTTTGCGGAACACGCGGCATCGCTTGGCATCCGCGTGCACGGCGTTACCATCTCGGCCGCGCAGTTGCAGGTGGCGCAGCAGCGCCTCGCCGAGCGCGGCCTCGATCATCTGGCCCGGCTTGAACTGTGCGACTACCGCGACCTGAAAGGCGAGTATGACGCCGTGGTCTCGATCGAAATGTTCGAAGCGGTCGGCGAGCGTTACTGGCAACAGTATTTCGACACCGTCTCGGCGCGCCTGAAGCGGGGCGGCCGCGCGATGATCCAGTCGATCACGATTGCCGAACAGTACTTCGAACGCTACCGCAACACGTCCGATTTCATCCGCCAGTACATCTTCCCGGGCGGCATGCTGCCAAGCCCGGAGCGCTTCTGCGCGAAGGCCCGCAATGCCGGTCTGCAGACGCTCGATCAATACCGTTTCGGGATCGATTATGCGGAGACGCTGCGCCGTTGGCATGCCTCCTTCCTGCGCGCCCGCGATGCCATCCGGAAGCAGGGATTCGACGAGCGCTTCATGCGCCTGTGGCAACTTTACTATGCCTATTGCGAAGTGGGCTTCGACGAGGAGCGCACCGATGTCATTCAGTTCATGTTGCAGAAAAGCTGATCACGGTTCCGGATTCGTTGGAACCGGACGCATGCGTGCATTTTCCCGCCGCAGTCTTGTCACCTGCCTCCTGCTAGCCGCCACGTGGTCGGCCGGTGCTGCGCAGGCGGCGGGTTGGCGCGACGATCTGTCGCAGGCGCACTTGCAGGGCAGCGCCGGACTGCGCTGGTTCGGACTGAAGATCTACGACGCAGCGCTATGGAGCGGCACGACGCCGTTCGACCCCGCGCAGCCGTTTGCGCTGGAGCTGACCTATCGGCGCAGCATCAGCCGCACGCGCATCGTGCAGACCAGCATGGACGAAATCCGCCGCCTGTTCGGCGACCGTTACAGCGAAGAACAATTGCAGCGCTGGGAGGCCGACATGATGCGCGCCTTCGTCGACGTCAACGAGGGCGATCAGCTCACCGGTGTCTATCTTCCCGGTGTCGGCTGCCGCTTCTACAGTCGTACCCGCTTGCTGGCAGAAGTACGCGATGCGGAGTTCGCGCGCGCCTTCTTCGCCATCTGGCTCGACCCGCGCACCAGGGACACGCAACTGCGCGATCGCCTGCTGGGAGCGGAAAAATGAAAAGCGACAGCCGGCTTCGTTATTTCGCCTACGGCTTGCTCGGCCTGCCGCTGGCAATGTCGGCCTTGCCCGTGTATATCCAGGCGCCGATGTACTACACCTCCTATCTGGGTGCGACGCTGGCGGGTACTGGCTGGGTGTTGTTCCTGGCGCGCATCGTCGATACCGTGCAGGACCCGTGGCTCGGGCAGTATATCGACGGATTGCACGGTGCGCGCCTGAACTTGTGGATGATGCTGGCGGCCCTGTTGCTGGCGCTGGCGTTCTTCGGCATCTGGCTGCCGCCGGAGTTTGTACGCGCTTCCGGCGTGTACCTGTTGACATGGCTGGGCGTCATGCTGATCGCGGCCTACACCGCGCACAGCATGCTCAATATTGCTTACCTGGCGTGGGGTGCTCGGCTGTCGGAAGACGCGGGCGGCTTGCTGGGCGCTTCCGCCTTGCGTGAACTGATGGGTTTGCTGGGAGCGGTAGCAGCCAGCGTGATACCGGGCTTCATCATGATGAGCGGCGCATGGGGGCGAGGTGGTTTTGCCTTGTATTCAGGCGCGTTCGCCGCTGCGTTGGCGGTATCGCTGGCAGCTTTGCTGTGGCTGGCGCCGCGCTGGAACAAAGTTGCGGCGCATGCAGGCGGCTGGCGCAGCGCCGTGGCGGCGATGAAATCCAATCCGGGATTTCGCCGGCTGCTGCTGCCGTATTTCCTGAACGCAGTATCGGTGGCAATACCGGCGACGCTGGCGCTGTTCTTCATCAACGACAGATTACAGGCGCCGGACTACGCCGGCCTTTTTCTCGCGACGTATTTTCTCGCCACTGCGATCGGCCTGCCGCTGTGGGTCGCCGCTGCCAAACGTGTTGGTGTCTTGCGGGCCTGGCGCGTCGGCATGCTGCTGGCGATCCTCGCCTTCGGCGGTACGGTGCTGCTGGGTGCGGGCGATGTCTTGCTCTACGGCGTGGTGTGCGTCGCCGCAGGTCTGGCGCTGGGAGCCGACCTGGCGTTGCCTCCGGTATTGCTGGCGAACGTGATCGGCAGGTTCGAAAGCACCGCTGCCTATTACGGCGTGTGGACGTTGCTGGCGAAGCTGGCGCTGGCGATTTCCGGCCTTGCCTTGCCGCTGCTGGCGCGGTTCGATTATCAACCCGGCGTGAGCGGCAGCGCTGCACTGGGCTGGGTGTATGCCGCCGTCCCTTGCGTGTTCAAACTGATTGCCTTGCTATTGCTGAAAACAGCGCCGGCATCCGATTCTCTTGCTGTTCTACCGGAGACCTCTTCATGAAAACCATCCGCCGTTTTGCAGTGCTGTCGCTGCCCGTGTTGCTGCTGCTATTGCTCGGTGCCTGCGCCGGGACCGACGTCTCGCACTATGCCAGGAACGAGCCGGTGTTCGACCCGGTGCAATTTTTCAGCGGCAAGACCGAGGCCTGGGGAATGTTCCAGAAACGCGGCGGCGAAGTCGTCAAGCGCTTTCATGTCGAGATCACCGGTAGCGAACAAGGCGGCAAGCTGATGCTGGACGAACGTTTTCGCTATGACGACGGCAGCACTCAGCAGCGCGTCTGGACGCTGGCAAGACAAGCCGATGGCAGCTGGCGCGGCACTGCCGGCGACGTCGTCGGCGAGGCGGTCGGGCATGCCGCCGGCAATGCGCTGAACTGGCGCTATACGCTGTTGCTCCCGGTTGACGGCAAGACCTACGAAATGCACATGGACGACTGGATGTACCAGATGGACCGGAACACCATGATCAATCGCACCAGCATGAGCAAGTTCGGGCTGGAAGTCGGACAGGTGACGCTGTTCTTTCGCAAGCAGGAATGACGGAGGCCATGATGTTTAGTCCCATGAACAAGCCGGTGCACGACTGGACCGGCAAGCGTATCTGGCTGATCGGCGCCTCCAGCGGCATTGGCGCCGCACTGGCGCGGCAGGCGTTGGCGATGGGGGCGCAGGTGGCGGTTTCGGCGCGCCGCGTGGAATCCTTGCAAGCGGTTGCCGGGACGAACGGCAACGCCTTGATCCTGCCGTTCGACGTGCTCGATCATGCCGCCTGGCGCACGCGTCATGCCGAGGTCTGCGCCGCATTCGGCGGCGTCGACCTGATGCTGTTCTGCGCCGCCGACTATCGTCCCGAACGCAGTTGGGAAGTCAGCGACGACGTCGCCGAACAGACCATCAAGACCAACCTGGTCAGCGTTTATTCGGCCCTGTCCAGCGTGTTGCCGGACATGCTGGCGCAGGGTAGCGGCGGCATCGCGCTGGTGGCCAGTGTGGCCGGCTACATGGGCCTGCCCAACGCCAGTGTCTACGGCCCCGGCAAGGCGGCCCTGATCAATCTGGCGGAGATACTCTACAGCGACCTGCGCAGCAAGGGCATCAGCGTCTATCTGATCAATCCGGGATTCGTGAAGACCGGCCTGACGGAGAAAAACGACTTCGCCATGCCGGCCATGCAAACGCCCGCTGCCGCCGCGGTCGAAATCTGGAAGGGCATCGCCGAAGGACGTTTTGAAATCCATTTTCCGCGCCGCTTTACGCGTATCCTGAAGCTGGTCCAGATGCTGCCCTATCGCTGGCGCTTCGCATTGTTCCACCGTTTCCTGCACATGACATGACAATCAGAGACAGACTCGATGCGCTGGCCGAATGGTACGTCACGCTGACCCGGCAGAGCGTGCGCCATATCGGCCAGTTCTATGCGCCAGAAGTGCACTTCAAGGATCCGTTCAACGATATCCGCGGCATTGCCGCGATGATCGTCGTGTACGAACACATGTTCGACACCACCGGCAATCCCCGTTTCATCATCCACGACCGCATCGTCACCGATCAACAGGCGTTCATCACCTGGGTGTTCGAATTCGAACTCAAGGGCAAGCACTACAGCATCGCCGGCGGCACGCATCTCAAGTTCAACGACGAAGGCCTGGTTGTTCTGCATCGCGATTATTGGGATGCGGCGGAAGAGTTGTTTCAGAAATTGCCGGTCATCGGCGGGCTGATTCGCTGGCTGCGCAGATTATTCGAAACCAGAATCAAGCCTGCGGCAGGCGGCGGATGATGTCGTAGCCCTTTTCCGGCTCCAGCTCCAGCACGCCTGAAGACGCCTAATAAATACCGCGTGTCTTGAACGGCTGGTATTGGTAGAGCCAGGTTTCCGACAGCGTCTGGTTCTTGTGGCGCAGGTACAGGCGCAGGTCGACCGGATCGTCGCCGTCGACGGTGAGGTCGAACTGCGCGCGCCAATGGCCGGCTACGCCATTGGGCACGGCTTCGGTGAAGACATACGAGAAGCTGCCGCGCGATGACGACAGCACTGCCTCGGGCAATTCGCCGAAGGCCAGTTTCTCCAGCGGCGCGCCCTTGAATTCGACCATGAACTTGCGCACGTTTTGCGGACGCGCCTGGCCAGGCTGGCCGCCATTGCCGAGGCGCGTGGCGACGCAACGCGCCAGCGGCGAGGGGAACGGCTCATCCTTCATCCAATGCAGGCGGTAGCGCAGGCGATAGCTGCTGCCGGCTGCGGCCTTGGCCTTCGGCACCCACATCGCGACGATGTTGTCGTGGATTTCGTCGTCGGTCGGGATTTCGATCAGCTGGACCGAACCTTCGCCCCAGCCCTCCAGCGGTTCTACCCACAGGCTCGGGCGGCGCTCGTAATGCACGCCGTCCTGGTAGTGGTCGAAGTTGCGGTCGCGCTGGAGCAGGCCGAAGCCGCGCGGATTGTTGTCGCCGAACGCCGAGGCGGTGATGCGCGCCGGGTTGTTGAGCGGACGCCAGATGTGTTCGCCGTTGCCGTTCCAGATCGCCAGTCCGTCGGAGTCGTGCACCTCCGGACGCCAGTCGGCGCCGGTGCCCTTGACGGCTTCGGAATACCACATCATCGAGGTGGCCGGTGCGATGCCGAGACGTCCTACGTCCTGGCGCAGGAACAGCGCGCAGTCGACGTCCATGACCACGTCGTCGTCGCGGCGCATGATGAACTTGTAGGCGCCGACGATGCTGGGGCCGTCGAGCACGGCATACACCACGACGGTATCGCTCTTGTCGGCCGGGGCCTCGAAATAGAAATGCGTGAAATTGGGAAACTCTTCCGGCTTGCCTGCCTGGGCGACGTCGATGGCGATGCCGCGCGCCGACAAGCCGTATTGATACAGGTCGCCGATGGCGCGGAAGTAGGACGCGCCGAGAAACGCGACCCAGTCATTCTTGCGCCAGTCGAGCCTGGCCTGGTCGCCGTTGCGGTTTTCCTGGAAACGGAAACCGGCAAAGCCGCTGCCGCGCGGCAGCTTGCGCGCGGGGCTGTCGGCCGGCATGTCGAAGTAGCTTTCGTCGTACAGGATTTCGCGCGCTTTGGCATTGTTGCCCGCGCCTTCCAGCGCGTACATGTGCACCGGCGCCTGGAAGAAGCGGCCGAGATGGAAGAAGGTCACCGGGAATTGCCCCGGCCCATTGGCGAACAGCGATGAATCGGTATTGAATCTGATCTTGCCGTGCGCCTCGTAGTCGATCTTGTCGAGGATCTCGGCGGGCGGTTTGTTCTGCGGCTTGTAGGGCGACTGCGCAGCCGTGCGTACTTGCGCGATCAGGGCGTCGAACGAGAATGGCGCGGGATTGCCGAGCTTGATGCGATTGGCGGCGAGCGCTTCGGGAGGAATGCCGAGGGCGGCGAGAGCGGCGGTCGCGGTGGCAGAGCTCAGGAAGGTGCGTCGATTGATCATAGGCAATAAATGTCGAATGAATAATGCTGCGTGAAAACAGCAAAGGTTGGTCGGGAGCACAGCGTGATGCAAATGAATCGCCTCGGTGAAGCTCGGATGCGATGATTGAAGACGCGGCAAGGCGGAAATCCTAGCATGACAGCGGCGCCCGCGTGGGCGCCTGGCGTCGGGCCGTCATGCTTTCCTGAAGGCTACCTGATAAAGAGTCTCATGCTGGGGCTTGGTTCCTGCTTCTTTGTGTATTTTCTATGGACGCATAAAAATTTATTGAGTAAAATGCGCCGGTCATTGGGGAGTAGTCGCCTTCCGCCCTGAGGAGGGGCTTACGTCAACATACTTGGTCAACAACAGGCCATGGCGTAAGCGGTCCTAAAAGCTTGACAAGACCTTTGACCACGTTGCCTCCGGAATGGCCGGGGAGAGGCGTGGTCAATCGTTTTTTGTCCGGCCATGGAGACCCCAATTGGATGCATTTCTCATTTCCACCGGCGTAGTCGCCTTAGCTGAAATCGGCGACAAGACGCAACTGCTGGCCTTTATCCTCGCTGCAAAATTCCGCAAACCGATTCCCATCATTCTGGGCGTTCTGGTGTCGACCATTGCCAATCACGCCTTTGCCGGCGCGCTCGGTGCATGGATCACGTCGCTGGTCTCGCCCGACACCATGCGCTGGGTGCTGGGCGTGTCCTTCATCGGCATGGCGATCTGGACGCTGATTCCCGACAAGTTCGACGAGAGCGAAGCCAGGTTCGCGCGCTTCGGTGTATTCGGCACCACCGTGATTGCCTTCTTCCTCGCGGAAATGGGCGACAAGACGCAGGTGGCGACCGTCGCACTGGCGGCGCAGTATCACGCCTTCGTACCGGTGGTGGCGGGGACCACGCTAGGCATGATGATCGCCAATGTGCCGGCGGTGTTGCTGGGCGACCGTATCGCCAACAAGATTCCGGTGCGCATCGTGCATGCCATCGCCGCGCTGATCTTCGCGATCATCGGTGTGGCGACGCTGCTGGGCGCCGGCAAATCGGTGGGGTTCTGATGTCCTGCGCCGAGCTTCACGCACAATGAAAAACGGCCCGCAATTCAAATTGCGGGCCGTTTTTTCTTGCTGAACCAGGCAGCTGTGTCGATCCGTAATCAATACGAATAGAAGATTTTCTGGATTGCTTTGGTGTCGCTGGTCTTGGTCAGCGCCAGCATCAGCAGGATGCGTGCTTTTTGCGCATTCAGCGTGTCGGAGACGACGAAGTCCAGCTTGTCGTCGTCGGCTTCGCCGTTGCGCGCCACGATGCCTTGGCCGACGCGGCTGGCGCGCACGATCACAACGCCTTTCTTGCGTGCTTCGCTCAGCGATGGCGCCACCGTGTTGTTCAGGCTGCCGTCACCCACGCCGGCGTGAATGATGCCCTTGGCGCCGGCGGCGACGAAGGCGTTCAGCGCGATCGGGTTCATGTTGGCGTAGCCGTAGACGATATCGACTTGCGGCAGCACATCCAGTTTCGAGATGTCGAATTCGGAATCAACCGTATGCTTGCGTGTCGACTGGCGATAGAAGAACGGCTTGCTGCCCTGGATGTAACCGAGGAAACCCAGTTCAGGCGTCTTGAAGGTATCCAGCGTCGAGGTGTTGGTCTTGGTAACTTCGCGCGCAGCATTGATCTGATCGTTCAGCGTGACCAGGACGCCCTTGCCGATGGCTTCCTGGCTACCCGCCAGCAGAACGGCGTTGTACAGGTTGATCGGACCGTCGGCGCTGATCGCTGTCGATGGTCGCATCGAGCCGACGATCACGACCGGCTTCTTGCTGTGCACGGTCAGGTCGAGGAAGTAAGCGGTTTCTTCGATGGTGTCGGTGCCGTGGGTGATCACGATGCCGTCAACGTCGCTTTGCGCCAGCAGCGTGTTGACGCGCTTGGACAGCTTCAGCCAGTAGTCGTTGTTCATGTTTTCGCTGGCGATCTGGAACACTTGCTCGCCCTTGACGTTGGCGACTTTTTTCAGTTCCGGAACGGCGTCGATCAGCGCATCAACGCCGATTTTTGCGGCGGTGTAGCCGACGGTGGTGGTGCTCGAAGCACCGGTGCCGGCGATGGTGCCGCCGGTTGCCAGGATCATGACGTTGGGAAGTTTTTGCGCGTGCGCGATGGATACCAGAGCGGCACAGGCCAGGATCAGAAACTGGCCGAATATTTTTTTGGAATGCATGTCGTTCCTCTTGATTAAAGTATGTTTTGTAGTCTCTTCTCCTTGCGTCCCGGCGCGAGCAGATGCACGCCGGAGCTTGCCCTTGTGAGGCGCGGAGAGCAGCCAAGATAGCACTCATTGGGGCTTCTTAGAAGATATGCCGAGGGATTTTTGGAAGTATTTTTATGTATGGATTGCGCCGCGGATTTTGTGCCCGCAAGGGGTGCGCCGGATGCGCTTTTAAAGGGCGCGAAGAACCTGCTTTTGCACTCTAATCGAACGTCTGTGCAGCGGCATTTGCATACTGCCGGGAATGCGAAAAATTGTGCCGTAAGCCGTTTCGAGACTTTGAATTTTTCGTCGGCCTGATTTTTGTTAAATGAAAAAATAGACAGGACGAATATTTGATTCTATTCAAGAATGACGATCAGCGGGCGAAATGAATGCGGGGCGTTGCGCGCCGCACCGAATTCCGGAATTCGGTTGGTCTTTTTGTTTATATAGGTACAATGAAATCGGACGTTGCCGTGCTGAATTCTTGTTGAATTCATACCGAACAGCGGCAACGTATCGTGAACCGGAATTGATTGGAGCCAAGTTGTTGACCGAAAAATTTACCGATCCGCAAGCGGCGGTCGATCGCGTGATCGAAATCTATGAGAGCAACACCGCCATCCTCCGTGACGCCTTCAAGCTGTTCGCCAAAGGCGAAGTGCTGCAGGACCGTGTGCGAGCGTGCTATCCCTTCGTGCGCATCACCACCGAAAAAGTCACCCATACCGATACGCGCCAGTCGTTCGGTTTCGTCGCCGGGCCGGGCACTTACCAGACCACGCTGACGCGCCCGACGCTGTTCAAGAATTACCTGCTGAGCCAGTTCACGCTGCTGCTGCAGAATCATCAGGAGCCGCTCGAGGTGGGCGTGAGCGAGTTGCCGATCCCGGTACACTTCGCCTTCGCCGAAGGCATCCACGTCGAGGGCGACCTGGATCCCGAGCACCTGCGTTTGCTGCCCGACGTGTTCGACTTGCCGGACCTGGCCGAGATGGATGACCGCATCGTCAACGGCACCTATGAAGTCGACAACGGTGGCTGGCGCGACGGCGTGCATCCGCTGGCGCTGTTCACCGGGCCGCGCATCGATTATTCGTTGCATCGGCTGCGTCATTACACGGCGACCGCTCCCCAGCATTTTCAGCGCTACGTGCTGTTCACCAACTATGCGTTCTACGTGGACGAGTTCGTGCGCATGGGGCGCGAACTGATGCAGCCCACCGACGATCCGGAGCTGCGCACGTATCGCCAGCAATACACCGCTTTCGTCGAACCCGGCAACGTCATCACGCCCAACGCCAACGTCGAGGGCATGAAGGGCGTGGCGGGTTCCGGCACGGCGCCGGTGCGCCAGCCCCAGATGCCGGCTTACCATCTGCAGCGCTCCGACGGTTCCGGCATCACGCTGGTCAACATCGGCGTGGGGCCTTCCAACGCCAAGACCATCACGGACCACATTGCCGTGTTGCGTCCGCACGGCTGGATCATGCTCGGCCATTGCGCCGGCCTGTCGTCGTCGCAACGTATGGGCGACTACGTGCTGGCGCATGCCTATGTGCGCGACGACCACGTGCTGGATGACGACTTGCCGTTATGGGTGCCGATCCCGGCATTGGCCGAAGTGCAGCTGGCCCTGCAGGATGCGGTGGCGGGAATCACGCAACTGGAAGGCTACGAGCTCAAGCGCATCATGCGCACCGGCACGGTGGCGTCGGTCGATGACCGCAACTGGGAGCTGCGCGATCATCGGACGCCTTTGCTGCGCTTCAGCCAGAGCCGGGCGATTGCGCTCGACATGGAGAGCGCGACGGTGGCGGCCAACGGTTTTCGCTTCCGCGTGCCTTACGGCACTTTGCTGTGCGTGTCGGACAAGCCCTTGCATGGCGAAATCAAGTTGCCGGGCATGGCGAATCGATTCTACGAGCAGCGCGTGGCGCAGCATCTGAAGATCGGTATCCGCGCGCTGGAATTGCTGCGCAATCATGGCGTCGAGCAACTGCACAGCCGCAAGCTGCGCAGCTTCGGCGAGCCGGCGTTCCGTTGATGCACTGATTCGGAGTCAAACAAAAAAGCGCCGATGCGGGAGACCGTATCGGCGCTTTTTTCATGCCTGTTGTTTTCTATGCGGTTGCGAGTCTGCTGCCACGGTCACGTGCGGCGAGCCAGCCATACAACCCTGCACCCGCCAACAGGGCGGCAGCCGCGATCGACAGCGACGGTGTGAACGAGCCGCCGATGTGCACCAGCTTCGTCGCCAGCGGCGGACCGACGATCTGGCCGATGCCGTAAGAGGCGGTCATCAGTCCCATCAGTCCGGGTGCATGATGGCTGCGCAGGCGGCGCGCTTCACGCATGGCGAACAGCGTGATTGCGGTGAACGGCAAGCCCAGCAGGACGCTGCCCAGTGCGAAGCCGAATTCATTGGGCAGGATCGCGCTGATGATGACGCCGATGGCCTGCATGACGTAACTGATGGCCAGCAACAGGCGCTGGTCGGCATGCACCGGAATGCGCGTCGCGCCCAGCGCGCCGAGCGCCACGCACAGGCCGAACAGCGGCCAGAAGAAATCGGGCCAGGAGGATCCCGGCAAGGCCTGGCGTGCAATCACCGGAAGGAAGGTGGCGGTGATGATGTAGCCGAAGCCGGCGAGGCCGTAAGCCAGCACTTGCCAACGTACTTCGCGCGTCACCGCCGCAGGCTCGATATGGTCCTCGGCGGCGGTTGCGGCTGCTGCGCGCAGGTCGACTTCGCCGCGGAAGGTCTTCCACACCAGCAGCGTCAGCAGAGCCGCCATCAATCCGAACGCCAGCCATCCTCCCGCCGCCTGCCAGCCGCCGGCCACCATGGCGCTGCTCGACAGGCCGGTCAGCATGATGCCCAGGCCCGGGCCGGAATAGATGATTCCGCCCAAAGCCGGCAACTTCAATTGCGCCAACCGCTGCAAACACCAGCCTGAGCTATAGACGAACACCAGCGCGCTGGCGATGCCCGATAGCAGACGCAACAGCAGCCACAGGCCTTGCGAGTGGAAGACACCCATGCCCGCCGTCAACAGCACCGTCGCGAAAAGTCCGGCGCGGATCGTGCGGGTTGGCGGGAGGCCGCGCCAGAAGGCGCACAGCAGGGCGCCGAGGAAGTAGCCGAGGTAATTTGACGTCGCCAGCCAGCCGCCGCTATTGAGGTCGATGGTCTGGTCGTGCAGCATCATCGGCAGCAGCGGCGTGAAGGCGAAGCGGCCGATGCCCATCGCCACCGACAACGCGATCAGGCCGGAAAGGGCGATGCGCCAAGCGGTTTTGCGATTGGACTGGATCTCTTGAGTGTCTTGAATGGTCATGTGTTCCCGTGGTGGCGCCGGTCGGCGAGAGGCTGCAATTTGTCGCTGCATCTCCCTGCTGTGGCATTTCCGTTATTGCGTGAATATTGCGCGAATATTGCTGATGACGCCATGGTAGCTTGTCTTTATCATCCTAAAAAATGAATAATAAGAATGGATTCATCTGTTTTTGGGATGTTTGATGAAAATTATTGAAGCAAGATTCGCGATGCACGCGCAATCCGCAGGAGAACAGCATGGAAATTGCCGCACTTGAAATCTTTCGCGCCGTCGTCAGCGAGGGCGGCATCACGCGCGCCGCCGAACGCCTGCACCGCGTGCAGTCCAACGTCACCACGCGTATCCGCCAGCTGGAGGAATCGGTCGGCGTGCCGCTGTTCATCCGGGATCGCAAGCGGCTGTTACTGACGCCGGCGGGCGAAGTCTTGCTGGATTATTCCGAACGCATCCTCGGCCTGGTGCAGGAAGCGCGTCAGGCCGTGTTGCCGCAGGGGCCGCGCGGCCGGCTGCGTGTGGGCGCGATGGAAAGCACGGCGGCCAGCCGCCTGCCGGGCCCCTTGGCTGCGTTCCATCAGCGCTGGCCCGAGGTGCAGCTGGAACTGACCACGGCCGCGTCGCAGATGCTGATCGACCAGGTGCGGGCTTTCAAGCTGGACGCCGCACTGGTGGCCGGACCCATCGATGACGATGTGTTTGTGGCAACACCGTTGTATCAGGAGGAATTGGTGATCGTGGTGCCGCGCGGACATGCGCGGGTAAAAAGTCCGGATGACCTCACCGTCGAGACGCTGATTGTGTTCGAACAAGGTTGCGCCTATCGCAAGCGCGCCGAACATTGGTTCGCCTCGGGCACGATCAAGGGGCGCCGGCCGGCGCGTTTGCTCGAGCTGGGCTCATATCATGCGATGCTGGCGTGCGTGGCGGCGGGCGCCGGAATCGCATTTGTTCCGCGAACGATATTAAATATGCATGGACAACAGAATTTTTCGACCTATTCTTTAGGAAAAGAAGGGCGCATCACCACATATCTGATTTGCCGCCATGATCAGCAGACAACAGTTTACGACGCCTTGCGCACCCTGTTGCTGACTGAGTCCTGACGCCGCCGGCACAGTCGGAGGAGCAGGTTGGGGCGGCGTAACAATTTGTAAAAAACGCTGCGGTCCTGCAGCGCTTTTTTTATAGTCTGGTTTCCCCCTCCATTCTCTCCCCCGAGAATGGGATTTACCCCACGAACCGCAAGGTGCGTGGGGTTTTTTCTTTGTACGCCGTTCTTGACGGTATCATCTTTCCTTCCATTTCCCCTTGGGGATGATCAGGCTCTCGCGCGCCGCCGACTGGATCGCCAGCACCGCCGGATGCGTCAGGCGGCGCTCCACCGAAATTGCATAAAACTGTTCGATGACTTGGTCGGTCTGGCCGATCTGCACCACGCCGAGTTGCTGCTTCAGCTGCGCCGCGACCGCCGAGGGCGCGGCAAAGATGCCGGTGCCTGCTTCGCCGAATGCGTTGAGCAAGGCGCCGTCATCGAACTCGCCGGCGATCTGCGGGCGTATCTTTTCCTTCTCGAACCAGCGCAGCAATTTCGGCCGCACCGCAGCGTCTTCTCCCGGCATCAGGAAGGGCGCGCCATCCAGGCTTTGCGGGAAACTTTTCTTGTGCATTTTGGCCAGTGCGGGCGTGGCGAAGAAGTTGGTGTTGCATTCGCCGAGCAAGTGGCTGTAGCCGCGCACGTCGATGTTGGCGGGCATCGGGCTGTCGGCGATGACGATGTCGAGCCGGTGGATGGCGAGGTCACCAAGCAGGCTGTTGAGTTTGCCCTCGCGACAGACGATGCGCACCGGGTCTTCCAGCGTCAATGCGGTTTCCAGCAGCAGGTAGGCGATGGTCTTGGGCACGGCATCGGCGACGCCGACGCGAAATTGCAGCGGTCGTCCGCCTGGACGAAAGCGCATCACTTCTTCGAGTTCTTCCCCGAGTGTGAAGATCTGGTCGGCGTAGGAAAACACGGTGCGGCCGGCGTCGTTGAGCTCCAGCTTGCGCCCGACGCGGTTGAACAGGCGATAGCCGAGCGACTCCTCGAACAGCGCGATCTGTCCGCTGATCGTCTGCGCGGTGAGGTGCAGGCGTTCGCCGGCGCGCGCAATGCCGCCGGTCTTGGCAACCATCCAGAAGTAATGCAGGTGTTTGTAATTAAGCGCGGCCATGGTGTTTTCAATACATCGGTTTTTACGAATAATAAGAAAAGTATATTCGAATTTTCAATAGTATCGGATTTGGCTAAAGTGGCACCTGTCTATTGCACAGCCATGGAGGCCATCATGAAATGTCCCGTTTGCACTACCGTCAATCTGAGCATGAGCGATCGCCAGGGAGTGGAGATCGATTACTGCCCGCAATGCCGCGGCGTCTGGCTCGATCGCGGCGAACTCGATAAATTGATTGAACGCAGCCAGGCCGCGGCGCCGCAAGCTGCCGCAGCCCAAGCGCCGGCGCCTCGCTATGCATCACCGGCGGCGCCGCAAATGCAGCAGCGCGGCTACGATGACCGCTTCGGTCACGGCCGGGAGTACAAGGATCATGCGGATTACCGGTCGCGCAAGAAGAAGGGTTTTCTGGGCGAGATCTTCGATTTCGACTGACGTGACAACGCACTTACATAACCAAGGGGAAATACCGTGAACGGCGTAGAAAGTTTTGCAAGTCCGCTGATGTGGGGCGGCTTTATCGTATTCGTGCTGGGCATGCTGGCGTTCGACATGCTGGTGCTGGGCGGCCGCCATGCGCACAAGGTGACGGTCAAGGAAGCGCTGGGCTGGTCGGTGGCGTGGGTGATGCTGGCGCTGCTGTTCAGCGGCTTGCTGTGGTGGTACCTGGATCACAGCATCGGGCGCGAATTCGCCAATCAGAAGAGCCTGGAATTCCTGTCCGGCTACCTGATCGAGAAGTCGCTGTCGGTGGACAACATCTTCGTGTTCCTGGTCATCTTCGGCTACTTCGCGGTGCCGGCGGAGATGCAGCGGCGCGTGTTGCTGTACGGCGTGGTCGGCGCGATCATCATGCGTGCCGTGATGATTTTGCTGGGCGCATGGCTGATCGCGCAATTCAGCTGGATCATGTACCTGTTCGGCGCATTCCTGATCGTGACCGGCATCAAGATGCTGATTTTCGCGGACAAGGAAAGCGATCTCAACGACAACCCGCTGCTGAAATTCCTGCGCAAGCACATGCGCATCAGCAACGAGTACGACGGCGAGAAGTTCTTTACCATGCGCAACGGCGTGCGCTATTTCACGCCGCTGATGCTGGTGCTGATCCTGATCGAGGTGACGGACCTGATCTTCGCGGTGGACAGCATCCCGGCGATTTTTGCGATCACCACCGATCCGTTCATCGTGTTCACGTCGAACATGTTCGCGATCATGGGTTTGCGGGCGCTGTACTTCCTGTTGGCTGACGTGGCGGATCGTTTCCACTATCTCAAGTACGGTCTGGCGCTGGTGCTGGTATTCGTGGGCGGCAAGATGCTGCTGGCGTACTGGTTCCACATCCCGGTGATGGTGTCGCTGCTGGTGGTTGCTGCAATCCTGCTGGCATCGGTACTGATCAGTCTGGTGTTGTCAAAAAAGAAAATATCCGCCTGATATTGATAAGACCAATGACGGCCGGATAAATTAGGGTCGGAGTGATTTACAATCGTGAATCGCTCCGGCCCTTTTCTTTTTATCCTTCAATTTTCGCTATGGCCCGCTTACCTCGTCTGGTCGTCCCGTATCAGCCGCATCACATCATCCAGCGCGGCCATGACGGCCAGCTCGTTTTCCGCGACACTGCCGACCATACGGTCTTTCTTGACTGGCTGAAGGAGGGCGCGAAGCGCTTCAAGGTCGCCATCCATGCGTATGTCCTGATGCCGGACCACATCCATTTGCTGGCCACCCCGGTGGACGGCGACGGGCTGGCACGAATGATGCAGTGGGTGGGACGGTATTACGTGCCCTACATCAATCAGAAATACCGGCGCAGCGGCACCTTGTGGCAAGGGCGCTATAAGGCGACGGTGCTGGATGCGGAGCGCTATCTGCTGCCGTGCAGCCGCTATATCGAGCTCAATCCGGTGCGCAACGGCCTGGTTGGCAGTGCGCTGGACTACCCTTGGTCGAGCTACATGCATCACATTGGCGCAAAGCCGGACCCGCTGATTACCGACCACAGCGTGTATTGGGCGCTGGGCAATACGCCCTTCGATCGCGAAATCGCCTACAAGCTGCAGGCGGAACAGTCGCTGGGGCAGGCCGAGGTCGAGGCGATCAGCCAGGCGACGCTGAAAGGCTGGGCGCTTGGGGCGGAGGAGTACAAAAGCGGTCTGGAAAAGCAGGTCAGCCGGCGCGTCAGTCCGGCAAAACGGGGCCGGCCGGTGAAGAAGAAGGATGAAAGCGCGTCTTCGGAAGACGGTGCTGGAAGCAATACGGTGGAATAAATCTCAATGAATACAAAGAATTAGAGAATTCAAGCAAACAGCATCTTTACTCTGTCCCTAATTAAAAATTATTAAAAATTCTGAGGTTTTTAATTTTACTCTGACCCCTTTTGTTCTTATTGAAGATTTGGGTGCAGTGCACTATCCTTAAACCCTTACTCTCAAAGTGGTGGAGCACCGTTATGCACGCGCAAGGCCTATACGACCCAGCTAATGAACACGACGCCTGTGGTGTCGGTTTTATCGCCCATATCAAGGGCAAGAAAAACCATTCCATCGTTGAGCAAGGCTTGCTCATCCTGAAGAATCTGGACCACCGGGGTGCGGTCGGTGCAGATCCGCTGATGGGTGACGGCGCCGGCATCCTGATCCAGATTCCGGATCAGTACTACCGCGAAGAAATGTCCAGGCAGGGCGTCGAACTGCCGCCGCCAGGCGAATACGGCGTCGGCATGATCTTCCTGCCGAAGGAAAACGCTTCCCGCATCGCCTGTGAACAGGAAATCGAGCGCTCGGTGCTGGCTGAAGGCCAGGTCGTGCTGGGCTGGCGCGACGTGCCGGTCGACATGGACATGCCGATGTCGCCGACCGTGCGCGAAAAAGAACCGGTCATCCGCCAGATCTTCATCGGCCGCGGTCCGGACATCATGGTGACCGACGCCCTGGAGCGCAAGCTGTACGTCATCCGAAAGTCGTCGGGCCACGCCATCCAGGCGCTGAACCTGATCCACGGCAAGGAATTCTTCGTGCCGTCGATGTCGGCCCGCACCGTGGTCTACAAGGGCTTGCTGCTGGCCGACCAGGTGGGCGTCTATTACAAGGACCTGCAAGATCCGCGCTGCGTGTCCGCGCTGGCGCTGGTGCATCAGCGCTTCTCCACCAATACTTTCCCCGAGTGGCCGCTGGCCCACCCGTACCGCCTGATCGCCCACAACGGCGAAATCAACACCGTCAAGGGCAACTTCAACTGGATGCGCGCCCGCGAAGGCGTGATGCAGTCGGCCGTGCTGGGCGACGACCTGAAGAAACTGTTCCCGCTGATCTATGAAGGCCAGTCTGACACCGCGTGTTTCGACAATGCGCTGGAACTGTTGCTGATGGCGGGCTATCCGCTGGCGCAAGCCATGATGATGATGGTGCCGGAAGCCTGGGAAAACCACACTCTGATGGACGACAACCGTCGCGCCTTCTACGAGTACCATGCCGCCATGATGGAACCATGGGACGGCCCGGCCGCCCTGGCGTTCACCGACGGCCGCCACATCGGCGGCACGCTTGACCGCAACGGCCTGCGTCCTGCGCGTTACATCGTCACCGACGACGACTTGGTGGTGATGGCGTCGGAATCCGGCGTGCTGCCGATTCCTGAATCGAAGATCATCCAGAAATGGCGCCTGCAGCCGGGCAAGATGTTCCTGATCGACCTCGACGCCGGCCGCATCATCGACGACAAGGAACTCAAGGACACCTACGCCAACGCCAAGCCGTACAAGCAATGGATTTCATCGGTGCGCGTCAAGCTCGACGAGCTGAAGGCGGAGCCGTTCGAATCCGGCTCGACCATCCCGCTGCTGGATCGCCAGCAAGTGTTCGGCTACACCCAGGAAGACGTCAAGTTCCTGATGGCGCCGATGGCCTCCGCCGGCGAAGAAGCGATCGGCTCGATGGGCAACGACTCGCCGCTGGCGGTCATGTCCAACAAGAACAAGACGCTCTACAACTACTTCAAGCAATTGTTCGCGCAAGTGACCAACCCGCCGATCGACCCGATCCGCGAAGCCATGGTCATGTCGCTGGTGTCCTTCATCGGCCCGCGTCCGAACCTGCTCGACACCAACAACATCAATCCGCCGATGCGTCTCGAAGTGTCGCAGCCGGTGCTGGATTACGCCGACATCGCCAAGCTGCGCAACATCAGCGCACACACCGGCGGCAAGTTCAAGTCGCATGAATTGAACATCTGCTATCCGGTGGCATGGGGCAAGGAAGGCATTGAAGCACGCCTGGCCTCGCTGTGCGCCAAGGCGGTCGACGCGGTCAAGTCGGGCCACAATATCCTGATCATCTCGGATCGCAAGGTCGATTCCGAGCAGGTCGCGATCCCGGCGTTGCTGGCGACTTCCGCGATCCACCTGCATCTGGTCAGCAAGGGCCTGCGCACTTCGACCGGCCTGGTCGTCGATACCGGTTCGGCGCGTGAGACGCATCACTTCGCATTGCTGGCCGGCTATGGCGCCGAAGCGATCCACCCGTACCTGGCAATGGATACGCTGACCGAGATGGCCAAGGGACTGCCGGGCGACCTGTCGGGCGAGAAGGCGATCTACAACTTCCAGAAGGCGATCGGCAAGGGCTTGCTGAAGGTCATGTCCAAGATGGGCATCTCGACCTACATGTCCTACTGCGGTGCGCAGATCTTCGAAGCCATCGGCCTGAACAAGGCGCTGGTCGACAAGTACTTCAAGGGCACCGCATCGAACGTCGAAGGCATCGGCGTGTTCGAAGTCGCCGAAGAAGCGCTGCGCCTGCACCGCGCTGCCTTCAGCAGCGATCCTGTCCTCAACAACGCACTCGACGCCGGCGGCGAATATGCCTTCCGCATCCGCGGCGAAGAGCACATGTGGACGCCGGATGCGATCGCCAAGCTGCAGCACTCGACCCGTGCGAACAACTTCAATTCGTACAAGGAATACGCGCAGATCATCAACGATCAGTCGAAGCGCCACATGACCCTGCGCGGTCTGTTCGAATTCAAGATCGATCCGTCGAAGGCGATCTCGATCGATGAAGTCGAGCCGGCCAAGGAAATCGTCAAGCGCTTCGCCACCGGCGCCATGTCGCTCGGTTCGATCTCGACCGAGGCGCACGCAACGCTGGCGATCGCGATGAACCGTATCGGCGGCAAGTCGAATACCGGCGAAGGCGGCGAAGACGTCAATCGCTACCGCAACGAACTCAAGGGCATCCCGATCAAGCAAGGCGCCACCCTGGCCTCGGAAATCGGCAAGGACGTCATCGAAGTCGACATCCCGCTGCAAGCCGGCGACTCGCTGCGTTCGCGCATCAAGCAGGTGGCGTCCGGCCGTTTCGGCGTGTCGGCCGAATACCTGATCTCCGCCGACCAGATTCAAATCAAGATGGCGCAAGGCGCGAAGCCGGGCGAAGGTGGTCAGCTGCCGGGCCACAAGGTTACCGATTACATCGCGACGTTGCGCGTGTCGGTGCCGGGCGTCGGGCTGATTTCGCCGCCGCCTCACCATGACATCTATTCGATCGAGGATCTGGCGCAGCTGATCCACGATCTGAAGAACGTCAATCCGCGCGCCTCGATCTCGGTCAAGCTGGTGTCGGAAGTCGGCGTCGGTACGGTTGCTGCAGGCGTGGCCAAGGCCAAGTCGGATCACGTCGTGATCGCCGGCCATGACGGCGGCACCGGCGCATCGCCGCTGTCCTCGATCAAGCACGCCGGTTCGCCATGGGAACTCGGCCTGGCCGAAACCCAGCAGACGCTGGTGCTGAACGGCTTGCGCAATCGCATCCGCGTGCAGGCCGACGGTCAGATGAAGACCGGCCGCGACGTCGTCATCGGCGCGCTGCTGGGCGCTGACGAATTCGGTTTTGCTACCGCACCGCTGGTGGTCGAAGGCTGCATCATGATGCGCAAGTGCCATCTGAATACCTGCCCGGTCGGCGTGGCGACGCAGGATCCGGTGCTGCGCGCCAAGTTCTCCGGCAAGCCTGAGCATGTGGTCAACTTCTTCTTCTTCATCGCTGAAGAAGCGCGCCAGATCATGGCGCAGCTGGGCATCCGCACCTTCAACGAACTGATTGGCCGCTCCGATCTGCTGGACCGCACCAAGGCCATCCAGCACTGGAAGGCACAAGGTCTGGACTTCAGCAAGATCTTCTATCAACCGGTCAGCGCAACGCCTTACTTCCACACCGAAGAGCAGGACCACGGGCTGGACAAGGCGCTGGATCACAAGCTGATCGCACAGGCGAAAACCGCGCTGGAAAAGGGCGAGAAGGTTTCCTTCATCTCGCCGATCCGCAACTTGAACCGCACCGTCGGCGCGATGTTGTCGGGCGAAGTGGCCAAGCGTTACGGCAATGAAGGCCTGCCGGACGACACCATCCACATCCAGCTGCAAGGCACCGCAGGCCAGTCGGCCGGCGCGTTCCTGGCGCACGGCGTAACGCTCGACCTGGTCGGCGAAGGCAACGACTACGTCGGCAAGGGCTTGTCGGGCGGCCGCATCATCGTGCGTCCGAACACCGAGTTCCGCGGCCGCGCGGTCGACAACATGATCTCCGGCAATACCGTGCTGTACGGTGCAACGACCGGCGAAGCATTCATCAACGGCGTCGTCGGCGAGCGTTTCGCCGTGCGTAACTCCGGCGCGATTGCCGTCGTTGAAGGCACCGGCGACCACGGTTGCGAATACATGACCGGCGGCACCGTCGTCGTGCTGGGTGCAACCGGCCGTAACTTTGCAGCAGGTATGTCCGGCGGCATCGCCTACGTCTACGACGAAGCCGGCGACTTCGCCGGCAAGTGCAACATGGCCATGGTCGCGCTGGACAAGGTCTTGTCCGACACCGAACAGGAAGCCTCGACCGATCGCGCCGTCTGGCACAGCCTGCAGCGCGGCGGCGACGGCCAGACCGATGAAGTGATTTTGCGTGGTCTGATCGAACGCCACTTCAAGTACACCGGCAGCACGCGCGCGCGCTACCTGCTGGATAACTGGGCGGCCTCGCGCGGCAAGTTCGTCAAGGTCTTCCCGACCGAGTACAAACGTGCACTGGGCGAACTGAACGCAGCCAAAGTGGCGCCGAAGGACAAGGTTCCGGCGTAAGCACCCGCGCCGCCTTGGCGATCAATAAGAAGCAACACGCAAGGCCGGCGATTCTGATAACGACATCGACATCGACAGAATCGCCGGCTGCCTATCCTTAGCGAAGAATGTGAGTGGAAAATGGGTAAAGTAACCGGCTTTATGGAATATGAGCGCCTGAAAGAGGCGAGCGAAGCGCCGCAGTCGCGCATGAAGCACTACAAGGAATTCGTCCTGCATTTGGGCGACGCGGAAGCCAAAGTGCAAGGCGCACGCTGCATGGATTGCGGCATCCCGTTCTGCAACAACGGCTGCCCGGTCAACAACATCATCCCCGACTGGAACGACCTGGTCTATCGCGGCGATTACAAGGAAGCGCTGGACACGCTGCACTCGACCAACAACTTCCCCGAGTTCACCGGCCGCATCTGCCCGGCGCCGTGCGAAGCGGCTTGCACGCTCGGTATCAACAGCGACGCCGTCGGCATCAAGTCGATCGAGCACTTCATCATCGACAAGGGCTGGGAAAACGGCTGGGTTACGCCGCAACCGGCCGCCGTCAAGACCGGCAAGAAAGTCGCCGTGGTCGGCTCTGGTCCTGCCGGCCTGGCTGCTGCACAACAGCTGGCGCGCGCCGGCCATGACGTCACCGTGTTCGAAAAGAACGACCGCGTCGGCGGCCTGCTGCGTTACGGCATCCCCGACTTCAAGATGGAAAAGTCGCATATCGACCTGCGCGTCGAACAGATGCAAGCCGAAGGCGTCGTGTTCCGCACCAGCACGCTGGTGGGCAAGGATTTCCCGGCAAACATCACCAACTGGTCTAAGGAAACGGTTTCCCCTGACGACCTGAAGAAGGATTTCGACGCGGTGGTCATCGCAGGCGGCGCTGAATTGCCGCGCGACTTGCCGGTGCCGGGCCGTGAATTGAAGGGCGTGCATTTCGCCATGGAATTCCTGCCGCTGCAAAACAAGGTGAACGCCGGCGACAAGCTCAAGGGCCAGATCATGGCGACCGACAAGCACGTGGTCGTGATCGGCGGCGGCGACACCGGTTCCGATTGCGTCGGTACCTCGAATCGTCACGGTGCCGCATCGGTGGCCCAGTTCGAACTGATGCCGCAACCGCCGGAAAGCGAAAACAAGCCGATGGTCTGGCCGTACTGGCCGACCAAGCTGCGCACTTCGTCCTCGCATGAAGAAGGTTGCGACCGCGACTGGGCCGTCGCCACCAAGCGTCTGGAAGGCAAGAACGGCAAGGTTGAAAAACTGATCGCCGCGCGCGTCGAATGGAAGGACGGCAAGATGCAGGAAGTGCCAAATTCCGAATTCGAAATGAAAGCCGACCTGGTGCTGCTGGCCATGGGCTTCGTTTCGCCGGTGCAGCAAGTGCTGGAAGCGTTTGGCGTCGACAAGGACCAACGCGGCAACGCCAAGGCGACCACCGACGGCGAAGGCTGCTACAAGACCTCGGTCGACAAGGTCTTTGCCGCAGGCGACATGCGTCGCGGCCAGTCTCTGGTGGTGTGGGCGATTCGCGAAGGCCGTCAATGCGCGCGCGCCGTGGACGAATTCCTGATGGGCGCTTCGCTGCTGCCGCGCTGATACGGGGACATGTCTGAAGAAGCCGGGCCGACGCCAGTCGCTCCGGCTTTTTTTATGCGATGCGCATGCCGGCATCGCTTGAAATCAGCCTGCCGTCAGCGCATTCGCAGCTTGCTCAAGTACAATGGTTTCACTTTTCCTGACACGGGTTTGCACCGCACTGCGGCGGGCCCCAAGCACAACATGACGACCCCGATTCGCTACAGCATTACTTCCAACGATTGCGCCGCCCACGTATTCGACGTCACCGTGACGGTCGATGCGCCGGCTGCCGACGGCCAGGTGTTTTCCCTTCCGGCGTGGATTCCCGGCAGCTACATGATCCGCGAGTTCGCGCGCAACATCATCCAGCTGCGCGGCGAAGCCAGCGGCAAGAAAGTGATCCTGCGCAAGCTCGACAAGCACACCTGGAAAGCCGCGCCTTGTGCCGGCCCGCTCACGTTGACTTACCAGGTCTACGCCTGGGACCTGTCGGTGCGCACTGCGCATCTGGACCAGACGCATGCCTTCTTCAACGGCACCAGCGTTTTCCTGCGGGTGGAAGGGCAGGAGCAGTCGCAGCACGTGGTCGACATCCGCCGGCCAGCCGGCGACGCCTACAAGCGTTGGCGCGTGGCGACGTCCTTGCCCGAGCTGAAAGCCCGGCGCTACGGCTTCGGCACATACGTCGCTGCCGATTACGACGAACTGATCGATCATCCCGTCGAGCTCGGCACATTCGCGCTGGCGACGTTCACCGCGCACGGCGTGCCGCATGATGTCGTGATCACCGGCCAGGTGCCGAACCTCGATTTGCCGCGCCTGTCGGCCGACCTGCAGAAAATCTGCGAAGCGCAGATCGCCTTCTTCGAGCCGAAGAGCAAGCGTGCGCCGATGTCGCGCTATGTGTTCATGACGATGGTGGTCGGTGACGGCTACGGCGGCCTCGAACATCGCGCCTCGACGGCGCTGGTCTGCGCACGCAGCGATTTGCCGGTCAAGGGCAAGAGCGAGCTGAGCGATGGTTACCGCACCTACCTCGGCCTGTGCAGCCACGAGTATTTCCATACCTGGAACGTCAAGCGCATCAAGCCGGCGGCATTCGCGCCTTATGATTTGCGTGAAGAGGGTTACACCTCGCTGCTGTGGCTGTTCGAAGGTTTCACCAGCTATTACGACGACCTGTTCCTGGTGCGCACCGGCCTGATCGACGAGGCGGCTTATCTGGGCATGCTCGCCAAGACCATCAACGGGGTGCTGCGCGGCAGCGGTCGCCGCAAACAGAGTGTGGCGGAATCCAGCTTCGACGCCTGGGTCAAGTACTACCGCCAGGATGAAAATGCTCCCAACGCCATCGTCAGCTACTACACCAAGGGTTCACTGGTGGCGCTGGCGCTGGATCTGACCATCCGCAGCGAAACCAAGGGCCGCAAGTCGCTCGACGACATCATGCTGGCGCTGTGGCAGCAATACGGTCGCCAGTTCTATACCCGCAATGGTGGCCGAGGTCTGGGCGAAGAGGAGGCTGAAGCCTTGTTCGAAGCCGTCAGCGGCGTCAAGCTCAAGCGTTTCTTCGATCGCTACATTCGCGGCACGGAAGACCTGCCGTTCTCGCAGTTGCTGCCCGAGATGGCAATCAAGCTCGAAGACGTCCGTAAGGACCGCAAGCCGTCACTCGGCCTGCGCGTGGTGCGCGACGGTGGCGACGCCAAGGTGGCGAATGTCTATGAGGGCGGGGCAGGGCATCGCGCCGGTGTATCGGCCGGCGACAAGCTGGTGGCGCTGGATGGTTTGCGCGTGCCGCCGGCGGGCGCGGACGGCTTGCTGGCGCGCTATCGTGAAAACGACGTGGTGGCTTTGCATGTGTTCCGGCGCGACGAACTGATGAGCTTTTCGGTCAAGCTCAAAAGCGACGATGCGCCGCAGATGGTGCTGGCCGCAGAAACCAAGCCGGCGACCGCGGCGCGCAAGCGCAAGTCTTGGCTTAGCTGACTGTTTGCGTTTACCGGCGCTGCGCCGGTGAACGGACAAACGGACAATACGGACAATAAAAAACCCGCCGAAGCGGGTTTTTTATTTGCTGCTGTAGCTTTGCTGAACTGAAGATTACTTCGCTTCTGCTTCGCCTGCTGCTGGCGCTGCGCCTTCAGCTTCAACCTTGCCTGCTGGTACCGAAGCGGTAGCAACTGTCAGGTTTTCTTGCGAAACGGCGGTCACGCCGTTTGGCAGCTTCAGGTCGGCCAAGTGGATCGAGTGACCGACTTCCAGCTTCGACAGATCGACGGAAACGAATTCCGGCAGATCCTTAGGCAGGCAAGAGATGTCCAGTTCGGTCATGACGTGGCTGATGATGCCCGACGACAGCTTGACGGCCGGCGAGACTTCAGCGTTCGCGAAGTGCAGAGGCACCTTGACGTGGATCTTTTGCGATGCATCGACGCGTTGGAAGTCAACGTGCAGAACCAGTTGCTTGTACGCGTGGACTTGGAAGTCGCGCAGCAGAACTTGTTCAACCTTGCCGTCGATTTCCAGGTCGAGGATCGACGAGTGGAAGGCTTCTTTCTTCAACGCGTGGTACAGCGCGTTGTGATCCAGAGCGATATTCAGCGGTGCAGCTGTGCCACCGTAGACGATGGCTGGTGTTTGACCAGCATTACGCAGGCGGCGGCTCGCTCCGGTCCCCTGCTCTTTGCGTGGAAATGCGATTACTTTCATGTGAAACTCCAAAGGTTGCGGGACTTTCGTCTCGCGTTAAAAATCCCCCGCGACCAGGGGATTCAAGGATCCCGTCATTTGCACGACGGAATTAAAACTGAAATCTGAGCTGAATCTGAATCTAAATCCGACTCTGACTCTAAATCTTATTCTGCAAACAGCGACATCACCGAGTCGCCCTTGCTGATGCGCTTGAATGTCTCGGCCAGCAGGCTGGCGCAAGTCAGTTGGCGGATCTTGCCGCAGGCCTTGGCGGCGTCCGACAATGGAATCGTGTCGGTGACGACCAGCTCGTCCAGCGGCGAATTGGCGATGCGGTCCAGCGCCGGGCCGGACAGCACAGGGTGCGTACAGTAGGCGACGACTTTCTTGGCGCCGCGTTCTTTCAGTACTTCTGCAGCCTTGGTCAGCGTGCCGGCGGTGTCGACCATGTCATCCATGATCACGCAGTTGCGGCCTTCGACCTCACCGATGATGTTCATGACTTCCGACACGTTCGCCTTCGGGCGGCGCTTGTCGATGATCGCCAGGTCGCAGCCGAGGCGCTTCGCCAATGCACGGGCGCGCACCACGCCGCCGACGTCAGGCGACACGACCAGCAGGTCGTCGTAGTTCTTGCTCACCAGATCGCCCAGCAAAATCGGCGATGCATAAATGTTGTCGACCGGAATGTCAAAGAAGCCCTGGATCTGGTCGGCGTGCAGATCCATGATCAGGACGCGTTCGACGCCGGCTTCCTGCAGCATGTTGGCGACGACTTTTGCCGAAATCGCAACACGGGCGGAGCGCGGACGGCGGTCCTGGCGCGCATAGCCGTAGTAAGGAATCGCGGCGGTAATGCGACCGGCCGATGCGCGCTTGAGCGCGTCGACCATGATCATGATTTCCATCAGGTTGTCGTTGGTCGGTGCGCAGGTGGACTGCAGCACGAAGACGTCTTTGCCGCGGACGTTTTCGTTGATCTCGACCATCACTTCGCCGTCGGAGAACTTCGACACATTGGCCTTGCCCAGAGGGATACCGAGTTTTTCAACGACGCCTTGCGCCAGTTCTGGATTGGCGCTGCCGGTAAAAACCATCAGGTTTTCGTTTGCCATGTGGGTATCCCTGAATGCAATCGTTTAAAAGTCGAAAAGCCGACAATGCTTGACTGGTACAGTCTTGCGTTGGCGGCTTATCTCTTTGGCTTTTCTATTTCTTGATGGGCGCTACACTATTGCCCAAATTTAATGGCAGGGGAACAAGGATTCGAACCTTGGAATGCTGGAATCAAAATCCAGTGCCTTAACCAGCTTGGCGATTCCCCTACGCAATCTGCTGTTTTCCGTCGAACGATCCGCTGCGTCTCTTGCCTGCATCGTCTGTCATTCGCCGTCAAACCAATTCTTGGCTACGACTTTGTCAAATGGGCGAGAGGATGTTCCTGCATCGCTTTGGCTTTCCACGCGATCCATTTTGAAGGCATCTGTTTCAGCACTTCGTCGGCCTGATGTTCATGTTCAAAAGCACAGAACACACAGGCGCCGGATCCGGTCATCCTTGCGTTTCCAAATGTCTTGAGCCACTTGATGGCTTCAGCGACAGGAGGAAACTGCTTGGCAGCCACCACTTCTAAGTCGTTTTTTCCGAAGTCGCCGTAAAGAAGATTATGCGCTTCAGGAAAGTCCGTTATTTTGACCAGTTTCGTATCCCTTGTCAATTCCTGTGACGAAAAAATTATCGCGGTGGGAACAGACACGCCCGGTTCAATCACCACGAACCAGCAATCTGCGGTTTTCAGAGGCAAAAGGTCTTCGCCGACGCCTTGGGCGAAGGCATTGCCGCCGAACACGAAAAACGGCACGTCAGCGCCCAGCTGCAGGCCCAGCGCCATCAGTTGCGCACGGGTCAGTCCGGTTTGCCACAGATGATTGAGCGCCATCAGCGTGGTGGCGGCGTCCGACGAGCCGCCGCCGAGGCCGCCGCCCATCGGCAATTGCTTGCGCACGGCGATGTCGGCGCCCAGCTCGGGTTTGCCGGCGGCCGCCTGCAACAGGCGCGCGGCGCGCACCACCAGGTCGGTATCGGCAGGCACGCCCGGAATATCGTTGGTGCGGCGGACGATGCCGTCGTCGCGCACTGTGAAATCCAGCGCGTCGCTACGGTCAACCAACTGGAATACCGTTTGCAGCAGGTGATAACCGTCCGCGCGACGGCCGGTCACGTGCAGGAACAGGTTCAGTTTGGCCGGGGCGGGGCAGTCGAAAAGGCTTGCTGGCATGGAATGATTCTGCAAAACGGGTGGAAGGGCTTCAAAACGCCGACGACTTCCTTGTTATTGGATGCCGGCGGCTTTCCAGCTGTCGATCACGATACGGATGGCGACCGGACCGGCCTGTTTGGTTTCACGCGCCAGATCGATGCGTTTCGGGTGGTTTGCGGCAGTGTTGGCCGCACCATCCTGCCATTCGCCATAGTTGAGGTTCCAGCCGTCGCGGGTGGTGAAACGTACGGTGTCGGCTGCAGGCTGCGCCGTAAACAGTTTGCCATCGGCGCCGCGTCCGAAGCCTTGCAGCCAGTCGCGCAGGCCGGAGATCGGCAAGGGCCAGCCCAAGGCCTGTTCGGTGAGGATGTCGACATCGGTTGCGGTCATCGGGGGCTTGCCCGATTGTGTCAATACGGCAATGCAGGGCTTGATGTCGATCACGGCCAGGGTCTGGCCGAGCGGCGACAGCAGGGTCACCACCACGTGGCGTGCGCTCTGGTTCCAGGTGAAGCTGCCGTGTACGGCCTGGTCGCGCCCGTCCTGTTCATAGCGCACCGACAGCCGGCCGCCGAGATCGATGGCGTCGCTGTAGCGGCGCTCCAGCGCCGGACCGTTGTCCCTCGCGTCTTGCGGTGCAAGGCCGGCGCAGCCGGCGATCAGCAGCACCAGTCCGGCCGTGGCCGCATAGTTGAAAAATCGCTTCATGAGTGGTAACCGTGTCCTTGCCTCAGCATTGAATCGCCGCCGGCATCACAACTGCACCTTGAGGCGATCCAGCGTGCTCTTCAGGACGTCGTTCTTCGGATCTTTCGACTGGGCTTCGCGCCACAGGCGTTTGGCTTCGTCTTGCTTGCCGCGCGCCCACAGGATTTCGCCGAGGTGGATGCCGATTTCCGGATCGGGGCGCAGGCCGTAGGCGCGGCGCAATTCCTTTTCGGCCTCGTCGAGATTGCCCAGGCGGAATTCGGCCCAGCCCAGGCTATCGGCGATGAAAGCGTCTTCCGGCGCCAGCTGCACGGCTTTCTTGATCAGCGCGACTGCTTCCGGCAGGCGGATATTGCGATCGGCGAACGAATAGCCGAGCGCGTTATACGCGTGCTGGTTGTTGGGGGCCAGTTCGATGATCTTGCGCAGCGCGGTTTCCATGTCCTTGTAGTTGCCGGTCTTGTCGGTGGCCATGGCGTAGTCGTACAGCAGGTCGGTGCTTTCCGGGAAGCGCTTGAGTCCGGCCGACAGCACGTCGGCGGCGTCCTGGTAGCGTTCGCTGTCACGCAGGATCTGCGCTTCGCCCTGGATCAACTGCAATTGCTCGCGGTCGTTGCCGGCTTCGGACTGCGCCTGCTGCAATACGGCCCGGGCGCCGTTGATGTCGCCGCGCTTGGCCAGCAACTGGCCGCGACGGATTTGCACGTTGACGTAGGCTTCGCCCGGTTCGACCTGCTCCAGCCATTTCAGCGCGGCCGGGATGTCGTTGCGTTCCTCGGCGATCTGCGACAGCAACAGCAGCGCCTGGGTCGGGTCGCGCTCATCTTCGGGCTGGGTGGCAAGCACCTGAAGGTAGCGCTTGAGATAAGTCTCTGCTTCCGGCAGACGATTGGTCTGGACGTTCAGGATGCCCAGCGCGAACAGTGTCGTCAGATCTTCCTGATCGTCTTTCAGCAGCGTCTGGAACTGGCTGCGCGCCTGTTCGAACTGCTTCTGTTCAACCAGGCCGCGCGCATAGGCGACACGGACTTCGCGTGCGTCGGGATACTTCTTCAGGAAATCAGCCACCAGCTTCATGGCTTCCGTCGGATCCTGGGTGACTTGCGCCAGCGTCAGGATCGCCAGCTCGGAATCCGGCTTGAGCTTGAGCGCCTGGTTGGCTTCCTCGCGTGCGCGCACCGCATCGCGGTTGGCGAATGCGCCTTGCGACAGCGCCAGGTGGGTTTCGATCAGCGCCGGATACGGTGCGGTCACTGCCTGCAGGATATTGAATGCAGCGGTCTTGTCGCGCGCACGGCTCAGCAGACGCTGGATTTGCAGGATCATCGGGCCGCGCGCCTGTGGCGCCGCTTCGGCCAGGCGTTGTGTCAGCAGGGGCTGGATTTCGCCGATGTTGTCGCCCAACATGATCAGGCCGAGGTAATTTTGCAGCGCTTCATCCGAGTGCGGCGCCAGTTCGGTCCACAGGCGTACGGCGGCCAGCGCTTCATTGGGGCGGCGCGCAGCGAGGGCGATTTCAGCGGCGCGCTTGGCCAGGCGCGGATCGCGGGTTTGTTGCGCCGTGCCCAGCAGGGTCACGTAAGCCGCTTGCCACTGGCCGCGCTGGAAAGCGATTTCCGAGCTGAGGATTTTGAACAGGATTTCTTCGCTGAGCTCGACCGGCGGCACGACGTCTTCAGGTTGCTGGGCCTTGGCCTTCGCTTGTCCCTTGCGCGCCGGCGAGGCCTTGACCAGAGTTTGTTTCTTGCCGCTCGCAACGGGAGCCGCATCGGTCTCGCTGGGTTGCTGCAGGCTTGCACATGCGGAAAGCATGAGGGAGAGCGTTACAATGGCGAGAGGTTTTTTCAAGTGTAATCCTGAGTAATCTGGAAATAGTCCGGCAAGAACGAACAGGCGGGCAGGCAAATATTAATTTTACGCTCAACCGCGTGTTTCTTGGTGTAAGCGAGTGTAAACCATCCGCCTGCATCTGCTCTATCATAGCCGTCTTGCGCTTATTCGCCTGTGTCCGCTTTCATTCGCCGCTTGTCTTCTTAACAGTCAGCTCAGTCCAGCCAAAAGTCATCGTTCCATGCCCGAATTACCAGAAGTAGAAGTCACCCGGCGCGGCGTCGCTCCCCATCTCGAGGGGCAGACGGTTGCGGGAGTGGTGACGCGCCACAGCGGATTGCGCTGGCCGTTTCCCTCCGACCTGAACGAACGGCTGGCCGGACACGTCATCCGCTCAACCGGGCGGCGCGGGAAATACCTGCTGATCAATTTCGACCACGGCACGCTGATCGTGCATCTTGGCATGTCGGGGCATCTGCGTGTTCTGCCGCCGGGCATCGCGCCGCAAAAGCACGATCACTTCGATCTCGTGGTGGGCAAGCCGGTCAGGAACATCATGCGCATGACCGATCCGCGCCGTTTCGGCGCCGTGCTGTGGCACGACAACGCCGACGGCGACATTGAAGAGCACATGCTGCTGCGCGGTCTCGGCCTGGAGCCGCTGGAAGACAAATTCTCCGCGCGCGAGCTGCATCGCCAGACGCGCAACCGCAGTGCGCCGATCAAGCAAGTGCTGCTGGCCGGCGACATCGTCGTCGGCGTCGGCAACATCTATGCGTCGGAAAGCCTGTTCAAGGCCGGCATCAATCCCAAGACCGCGGCCGGAAGAATCAGCCTGCCGCGCTATGAAAAGCTGGTGGTCGCGATCCGCGAAACGCTGGCCGCCGCCATCGAGCAGGGCGGCAGCAGCCTGCGCGATTTCATTGCCGTCAACGGGCAATCGGGATATTTCCAGCAGAGCTATTTCGTCTACAACCGTACCGGCCTGGCTTGCCGTATCTGCACTACACCGATCCGCCAGATCAAGCAGGGCCAGCGTTCCACTTTCTACTGCGTGGTCTGCCAGCGATGAAACGCGTCCTCAACAGCAACGAGGCGGCGCAGGATTTCGCCGACCCGACATTCTCGGAGGCAGTGATCGACTGGCAGAAGCAGCACGGCCGCCATGCCCTGCCTTGGCAAAACACGCGCGACGCCTATCGCATCTGGCTGTCGGAAATCATGCTGCAGCAGACGCAGGTGACGGCGGTGATTCCGTACTATCAGAAATTCCTGCAGAGTTTTCCGACCGTCGAGAGTCTCGCGGCGGCGCCGTCCGAAGCCGTGATGGCGCACTGGAGCGGACTCGGCTACTACACCCGCGCACGCAACCTGCATCGCTGCGCGCAGCGCGTGACGGCGGAATACGGCGGGCGCTTCCCGGATGATCCAGAATTGCTGGCGGACTTGCCGGGCATCGGCCGTTCAACGGCGGCGGCGATCGCTGCATTCTCCTACGGCAAGCGCGCCGCAATTTTGGACGGCAACGTCAAGCGCGTCTTTGCGCGCGTGTTCGGCGTGGAAGGTTTTCCCGGCGCCAAGGCGGTGGAAGATCAATTGTGGCGGCGTGCAGTGGCGCTGCTGCCGCAGGCCGGCATGGAATCCGGAATGGAAGCTTACACGCAGGGATTGATGGATCTCGGCGCGACCTTGTGCGTGCGCGGCAAGCCGGCTTGCGACCGCTGTCCGCTGGCGCCGCGTTGCGTGGCGCTGGCAACCGGCCGCACCGCTGAACTGCCGGTGCGCAAGCCGAAGAAGGCAGTGCCGGAAAAAGAAACCATGATGCTGGTCATCAGCGAAGGCAATGACGTGTTGCTGGAGCAGCGTCCCGACAGCGGCATCTGGGGCGGCTTGCTGTCCTTGCCCGAATTGCCGCCGAGTCCGGATGCGGATGCCTTCGGCGCTGCAGTGGAGAGCGCGCTGCAAGGGTTCGGCGCCATCGCGGCTTGCCGCAAACTGCAGCCGTTCTCGCACGTCTTTACGCATTTCAAGCTGCACATTTCCCCGTACCAAGTGGTGCTGGAGAAGCGCCGTCCGCACGTCGCGGAATCGGGCCATGTCTGGTATCCGATTGCGCAGCTGGCCGACGCGCCGTTGCCGGCGCCGGTCAAGAAATTACTGTTGGGCGTATTGCAGGCCGACGACTTGCTGAGCTGACGTCGTCGCAGGGAGGAAAAAAAAGGGGGGCAGCGTCAGCTGAGCTGGCGATGCCGCACCACCACATTTTCCTGTGCAGAAAAATGTTTTGCCAGTTGCTCGACGATGTACACCGAGCGATGCTGGCCGCCGGTGCAGCCAATGGCCACGGTGAGATAGCTGCGGTTATCGCGCTTGAACGACGGCAGCCACTTTTCAACGAAGTTGCGGATGTCGCCGAGCAGATCCTGCACCGCAGGCAAATTTTCCAGGAACTCGATCACCGGCGCATCGCGCCCGGTCAACGGCCGCAGACTCAGGTCGTAATGCGGATTGGGCAGCATGCGCACGTCGAACACCAGGTCGGCGTCGAGCGGCACGCCGAATTTGAAGGCGAAGGATTCGAACAGTACCGTCAGGCTGGCAGGGCTCGTGTCGATCAGATCGCGAATCCAGGCGCGTAATTTGTTGGCGCTCAGGTTGGAGGTGTCGATCACATGGCCGAGTCCTTCGATCACGCTCAGCATTTCGCGCTCCTTGTGGATGCACTCGGTCAGCGTCATGCGATCGGTCGGATTCTGATTGGGCAGCAGCCGATGCGACAGCGGATGGCTGCGGCGCGTTTCAGAAAAACGCGTGATCAGCGATTCGGTGGTAGCGGTCAGGAAGAACACCTTGACGTCATGGCCCTGGTCTTTCAGCCACTGGATATCGGGACCGAGGCCGGCCAGCGAGTCGGCGCTGCGCGCGTCGGTGGCCACCGCCATGGTGTCATCGCCTTCTTTCAGGCGCGTTTCCACCAAGTCTCGCAGCAAGGCAGGCGGTAAATTGTCGACGCAAAAATACCCGGCGTCTTCCAGTACATGGAGAGCCACCGATTTGCCGGAGCCGGATATGCCGGTAATAAGAACGATACGCATGAGTAGGATGATACCCCAAGCCGGAATATGGGTCAGTGTCTTGTCAGCTTAACGCGCTACCCGTTTGTCTGCACGCGGCTCAGGGAATCTTTACCTGGATTTATTGCAATTCTCTTGGCGGTTCATTCGCCGTTCATCGCCTTGCGCTGGCGATCGATGAATTCCTTGAGGGTGTCGATGCCGCGCAACTGGAGGATGGTGTTGCGCACCGCCGCTTCCAGCAGCACCGCGATATTGCGGCCGGCCGCCACCGGGATGACAACTTTGCGGATCGGCAAGCCGAGTACATCTTCAAATTGCGCGTCGAGCGGCAGGCGCTCGTAATTTTCTTCCAGCGTACTGCGGCGGACAAGATGCACGATCAGCTTCAGGCGCATTTTGCGGCGCACCGCGGTTTCGCCGAAGATCGCCTTGATGTCGAGCAGGCCGAGGCCACGCACTTCCAGCAAGTTTTGCAGCAGCGGCGGACAGCGGCCCTCGATCATGTTGGGGGCGATGCGTGCGAATTCGACGGCGTCATCGGCCACCAGGCCGTGGCTGCGGGAAATCAGTTCCAGGCCCAGTTCGCTTTTGCCCAGTCCCGATTCGCCGGTGATCAGCACGCCCACGCCGAGCACGTCCATGAAGACGCCGTGCATGGTGATTTGCTGCGCCAGTTTCTTGGACAGGTAGACGCGCAGGTAGTCGATGACTTGCGCGGCCGGCAGCGGCGTCGAGAACAGCGGGATGTTTTTTTCGTCGCAGATTGCCAGGATGTCGGGCGGCGTCGCCAGACCTTGGGCGATGATGAAGGCGGGCGGTTCGCCGGCGACCAGTTCTGCGGTCTGGTATGCGCGAGAAGTGTTCGAAAGGCGCTGGTAGTACTCGGTTTCCTGATGGCCGAAGACCTGGATACGGCCGGGGTGGATCAGGTTAAGGTGACCGACCTGGTCGGCGGCCGATGCGGCGTCGCCGGAGATCAGGCGTTCGCCGCCGGGGAAGCCGGCAAACCAGCCCAGTTGCAGCGATTCGCGATTTTCTTCATACAGTTGCTGTATCGACAATGCGGTAAATGAAGGCATGGTTCTCCGATTCCGATAGGGCGGTCGTTGGCGTGGTTGAGCTGTATGAGCAAGCGGTGCGAAAACATCGCATCGTTCGTCGCAACGCTTCGTTTAGTTGGTTTTTTCCAGCGACGGCTGCCAGGTCACCAGGCGCGAATAGACCGACGCCTGGTCGGGGTCGGCGATCAAGTCATTGCGGAAGGCGTTGTCCGAAAACATCTCTGCAATTTCGGACAGGATTTCCAGATGCTGCTGGGTGACGTTGTCGGGAATGAGCAGGAAGATCAGCAGCTTGACCGGCTCGCCGTCGGGCGACTCGAAAGGAATCGGCTCGGCCAGGCGCATGAACAGCGCCAGCGGTGCTTTCAGTCCCTTGATACGGCCGTGCGGCACGGCGACGCCATGGCCCAGTCCTGTCGAGCCGAGTCGTTCGCGTGCAAACAGGTTTTCGGAAACCGTCGAGCGGGCGATGCCGCTGTTGTTTTCAAAGGTAAGTCCGGCTTGTTCGAATGCTCGTTTTTTGCTGGAGACTTCTAGATCCAGAATGACGTTCTCTGGAGACAGGATTTTTGCAAGATTTGTCATGACACAAAAGAAGGCGCTAGATAGGCTTTTGTGCAGGATTATAGGCTTCTTTGGGAGTTACGCAATGAATTCCGGTGTTGCTCCAATGCAAACAACAGTATTGCCGGAAAGAAGCTCCGCAAGCTGCCGCAGCGGCGCGACAGGCTTGCTTTTCAGACGAAAAGGCCTGACCGAAATCACATCTCGATGCGGCCGAAAACCAGCAGCACATCGCCGTTGTTCTTGTTCGACGAGAGGCGCGGTACGTAAGCGAACATGACCTTGGCTTTCTTGGTGCCGATCGACGCCAGCGGCAGCGGCACCGGGAACGGCACGCCGCCGAAGTAATCCTGCCGGCTCATCAGCATGGCGGTGCCGCCGATACCCAACTCGAGCGGCGTGCGGCCGATCGGATAGACCCATTCGTAAGCGTAGCCGGCCATGATTTGCGGATGGCGATGCGAATCCTTGAGCACGAAGCCGTACAGCGACTCGTCATTGCCGCGCTCGTTGCGCATGGTCTTGCCGTAGCCCAGACCCCAGGCGTGTTCGTTCAGTTGGTCCAGCTTTTCCTTGGTATAGGTGCTGCGGCCGTGGTGAGCCAGGCCCGATACGTAGATGGCGTCGTCGCCTTTGTCGGCGATTTCCGAGGCGTGATTCTTGATGGATTGCCACCAGCTGAATTCGTCGCTTTGTTGCGCCATGGCGGGAAGCGACGTTGCCGCGCAACCCAGCGCGAAAGCACCGGCGAGCAAGGCGCGGGGAGCGGAAAAGGAGGGAAGTGATTGGCTCATATTTTTATTGGCTGTTTGTTGATGGTGCTGACGGTCGTTTGCACACGGCGCGGCAAATGCCGGCAGGAAACGGACCAGATTTCCTCGTCAGAAAAATCGGCGAGGCGATGCCCGGGACGAGCATTGCCTGACGATGGAGTCGAGAGTGAGACTGGATCATTGCACAAGAAGTTTTATGCAATGCGGATAAATCGTTTCAAAATGTTGCGGCGGAAATGGGGGGGTAACGCCGCTTGCCGCGAGGGCAGCGGGTTACGCAACAGCCGCTGCGATGTAATGGTTTTGTAACAAAAAACCGGCGTCGCCCGAAAAAGCGCCGCCCGTAACGGCTTACTGACGCGCGTTGCGCAGGTTGGATGGTGCCCTTGCAGCAGAAAAATTGCTGCGCCACGGATTGATGTCGAGGCCGCCCCGGCGCGTATAGCGTGCGTAGACTGCGAGCTTTTGCGGGCGGCACTGACGCAGCACGTCGACGAAAATGCGTTCCACGCATTGCTCGTGGAATTCGTTGTGTTCACGGAAACCGATCAGGTATTTCAGCAGTGCTTCCTGGTCAATCGGCGCGCCCACGTAATGGATCTGTACGCTGCCCCAATCCGGCTGGCCGGTAACCGGGCAATTGGATTTGAGCAGGTGCGACAGCAGCGTTTCCTCGACGGTCGCTTCGTCGTGATTGGCCGACAGCAGCGACGGATTAGGGTGGTGATCGACGACCTCGATGTCGAGACGGTCAAGCAGCAGGCCGCTCAGTTCACCCATCTGCAATGACGAAAATGCGCCCGGTTCGGTCAGCGTCACCTGCACGCCGGCGCCGGCCGCCGCCGAGAGATCTTTCTGCAACAGCGCGACCAAAGCCTGCTGATCATCGAGGCGAGTCTGGTTGAAGGAATTCAGATACAGCTTGAACGACTTCGATTCGATGATGTTGGGCGAATCGGCCTGGATCATGAATGTGGCAATCGCGATTTGCGGCTTGCCGCGCTGGTTCAGCCACGACACTTCATACGCATTCCAGATATCGACGCCGAAGAACGGCAGCGTGCCCGTCACGCCGAGTTCGTCGCGCTTGGGCTGGCGTGGAATCGGGAACAGCAGGGACGGGTCGTAGGCGTCCGGATAAGCGGACGACTTGCCCAGCGGCGAGGTGTCGGGAGAGTTGCTTGCGTTGGCGTGGTTCATGGTCTTGCTTCCTTCGTACTTCTCAAATTCTCTGACGCGTCCCTGGCGGCATCAGCCAAGGAACAGTTTGTACAGCGGGTTCTTGCTTTCATCCCAATGGCGGTAGCCGAGGTTGTCCAGGAAAGCGCGGAACGTCTTCATTTCCTTCTTAGGCACCTGCAAGCCGACCAGGATGCGGCCGACGTCGCCGCCCTGATTGCGGTAGTGGAACAGGCTGATGTTCCAGTTCGGGTTCATGGTGCTGAGGAAGCGCATGAGCGCGCCCGGGCGCTCGGGGAACTCAAAGCGATACAGCAGTTCGTCCTGCGCCAGCGTACTCTTGCCGCCGACCAGATGGCGGATGTGCACCTTGGCCAGTTCATCGTGGGTCAGGTCAAGCGTACTGAAACCGTTCTTTTCAAACGTCTTGGCGATTCTGGCCGGTTCGTCGGCACTGCCGGTCTGGATGCCGACGAAGATGTGCGCCGATTTGGCATCGCTGATGCGGTAATTGAATTCGGTCACGTTGCGCGGGCCGATCACTTCGCAGAAACGCCTGAAGCTGCCGTGTTCTTCGGGAATCGTCACGGCGAACACCGCCTCGCGGGCCTCGCCGACATCGGCCATTTCGGCGACGAAACGCAGGCGGTCGAAGTTCATGTTGGCGCCGCAGGCGATGGTGATCAGCGATTGGTTCCTGATCGGTTTTTTGCTGTTCTTGGCGCGTTCGATGTAGGCCTTGGCGCCGGCGACGGCCAATGCGCCGGCCGGCTCGACGATGCTGCGCGTGTCCTGGAAAATGTCCTTGATGGCGGTGCACACGGCGTCGGTATCGACCAGGATGATGTCGTCCACCAGCTGGCGCGTGATGCGGAAGGTCTCTTCACCGACCAGCTTGACCGCAGTGCCGTCCGAGAACAGGCCGACGTCGGGCAAGGTGACGCGGCGGCCTGCCTTGATGCTGCGTGCCATGGCGTCGGAGTCGGTGGTCTGCACGCCGATGATCTTGATATCGGGGCGCACCGCCTTGACGTAGGCGGCGATACCGGAGATCAGGCCGCCGCCGCCGATGGCGACGAAAATCGCGTGGATGGGATCGGCGTGCTGGCGCAGGATTTCCATGCCGACGGTGCCCTGGCCTGCGATGACATACGGATCGTCGAAGGGATGGACGAAGGTCAGCTTCAGTTTCTTTTCCAGCGTCAGCGCATGGTTGTAGGCGTCGGTGAACGAGTCGCCAAACAGCACGACTTCACCGCCGCGGCCTTTGACGGCTTCGATCTTGACTGATGGCGTGGTGGTCGGCATCACAATCACGGCGCGGCAGCCGAGCTTGGCCGCCGACAGCGCGACGCCCTGCGCATGGTTGCCGGCCGAGGCGCAGATCACGCCGCGCTTGAGTTGGGCCGGCGGCAGATGCGCCATCTTGTTATACGCGCCGCGCAGCTTGAAGCTGAACACGCTCTGCATGTCTTCACGCTTGAAGTAAATCCGGTTTTCCATCCGTTGCGACAGCGTGTTCGCAATTTCCAGCGGCGTTTCCATGGCAACGTCGTAGACACGGGCGGTAAGGATTTTTTGCAGATAGTCGGTGGTCATAGTCAGCTAAAAGAAGCGAAAGGAACGATGGACGCGCAGTCGCGGGACTGCGATCTTCATGCGGTTTTCCCCCTTGTTTTCCCATGTCGGATCGGGAAACGCAGGGCGCGGCGAACTGATCATTATAATGGAGGCGACTGACAGGCTTATATCCGCATGCGGATGCAGCATATGAAACGGCGGTTTTTTGACTTGAAAAAGCCGCTGCTGCTGTCATCTGCAGTCAAACAACGCCAACTACCAGGTTGGCGCACCAATTTCCCCCACCGCTCATCCTTACCTGATCTGCATGATTGAATCCGCCATTTTGTGGTTGCTGAATTTCCTTGCCGTACCGACCGTCGGGCTGACGTCGGTATTTTTCATCAGCTTCATTTCGGCGACGCTGCTGCCGCTCGGCTCGGAGCCGGCGGTGTTCGCGGTCATCAAGGCCAATGGCGCGATGTTCTGGCCGGTCATCCTGGTGGCGACGGTCGGCAATACGCTGGGGGGGATGGTGGATTACTGGATGGGTTACGGCGCCAAGCAGACCTTTGCGCGCGAACGCAGCAGCCGCTGGTTCCACTGGCTCGAACGCTTCGGCCCCAAGACCATGCTGCTGGCCTGGCTGCCGGGCATCGGCGATCCGATCTGTACACTGGCAGGCTGGTTGAGGCTGCCATTCTGGCCGTCGGTGTTCTATATGATGGTGGGAAAATTCCTGCGCTACCTGTTCATGACCTGGCTGCTGCTCAACGTGCCGGACGGCTTCTGGCGCAGCATCGCCGACTGGTTAGCCTAGCAGCGTATCCAGCAGCATCATCGTCACGAAGCCGGCCAGCAAGCCGAGCGTGGCCTGGGTTTCATGGCCTTGACGGTGCGATTCGGGAATCACTTCGTGGCTGATCACAAACAGCATCGCACCGCCCGCACCGGCCAGCGCCCACGGCAATGCCGTGGCCGATACGCCGGTGGCCAGCGCGCCGAGCACACCGCCGACCGGTTCAACCAGTCCTGACAGGATGCCGGCGCCGGCCGACTTCCACGGCGAATAGCCAAGCGTGCGCAAGGCCAGCGCCACCACCAGTCCTTCCGGAATGTCCTGGATGCCGATGCCCGTCGCCAGCGCGATCGCCTTGCCCATTTCATCGCCGCCGAAACCGACGCCGATCGCCAGGCCTTCGGGAAAATTGTGGATCGTCACCGCCATCACGAACATCCAGATGCGGCTGGTGCGCATGGATTGAATCGCCGGATTGGGTGCGATGAAATGCTGGTGCGGGATCAGATGGTTGATCGCCAGCACGAACAGGCCTCCGAGCATGATGCCTGTGGCGGTCAGCAGGACCGCGCCGGTTTTTTCGTAGCCCAGTGCCTGGGCGTGGTTCATGGCCGGAATGATCAGCGAAAATACGCTCGCGGCCAGCATGATGCCGCCGCCGTAGCCGAGCAGCACGTCTTGCGTGCGCTCTGATATGCGCCGCGTGAACAGCACCCCGAGCGCGCCCAGGGCCGTCAGTCCGGCGGCTGCGGACGAGCCAAGCAGCGCCATCCTGACTTCGGGATGGTCAAGGAAAAACGCCTGCAGGCTTTCGTAGGATTTGACCAGGCCGAACACCAGTCCGACCGTCAGCATGGCGATCTGGCGCAGGCGCAGGCCGGCCCAGAATCCGGATGGGGAAGGAGCGGCTACGGGTGCCGGTTCGACAGGGAATTGTTCGCGCAATTGGGCTTGTATCATGGCAGTCATCCTCGGATCGGATTGGCGGATGGCTGTCCTAAGCCTTGCACTCGGCGTAATCGGCGAGGGTGATGGCTAGATTTTCCAGAATTTCGGTAATCAGTGATTGCAACATAGCATTCTCCGTGAGCGATGGGAAGGTGTCGATGGAGTGATAATAAATTTAAACAATTAATATATAAAAATTGATTGTATTTATTGATTCAATAGCGAGCGGTATGTTGCAATGCGGAAATTGAGCCAATTGCAGCGAATTTCTGCAAATAAGAACCATTTCGTATTGTTCTTCCAAAAGTAAGGGCATTCCCTCGCGCGGGACGGCAATAAGATAAAATGCATATCCGGCAGCAGATTTTTTTCCAAAATTAATGAACGCCCCCGCAAAAATCCAGGCTTTGCTCACTGATGCACCGCAGGGTGCCAGCCCCACGCGCTTGCGCGAAATTCCGTACAACTACACCTCGTTCTCCGACCGCGAAATCGTGATCCGCCTGCTGGGCGAAGACGCGTGGCGCGTGCTCGACGAGTTGCGCAGCAAACGCCAGACCGGTCGATCTGCGCGCATGCTGTATGAAGTGCTGGGCGACATCTGGGTGGTGCGCCGCAACCCTTATCTGCAGGACGACATGCTGGATAATCCCAAGCGTCGCGCTGCACTGATCGAGGCCTTGCACCATCGCCTGGCCGAAGTGGACAAGCGCCGCATCGACGTCAATCAGTCCGAAGCGGGTGATGCCGCCGCTGCTGAGAGCGCGCGCCGCAGCGCCAACGTCGAGCTGTTGATCAAGGCCGCCCGCAAGGCGATTGCCGATTTCGGCGAAGAATTCAAGCACACCTACGACCTGCGGAAGCGCGCCACCAAGGTGCTGGGCCGCTATACCGCCAAGGACAACATCAAGTTCGACGGCCTCTCTCGCGTCTCGCACGTGACCGACGCCACCGACTGGCGCGTCGAGTATCCGTTCGTCGTGCTCACGCCCGACAGCGAAGACGAGATGGCCGGCCTGGTCAAGGCCTGTATCGAACTTGGCCTGACCATCATCCCGCGCGGCGGCGGCACCGGTTATACCGGCGGCGCGATCCCGCTGACACCGATGTCGGCCGTCATCAATACCGAAAAGCTGGAACAGCTCGGCGCCGTCGAGATGGAAGTCTTGCCCGGCCTCGACAAGCCGTACGCGACGATTTACTCGGGCGCCGGCGTAGTCACCAAGCGCGTCTCCGACGCCGCTGAAAAAGCCGGTTTCGTCTTCGCGGTGGATCCGACTTCGGCCGAAGCCTCGTGCATCGGCGGCAACGTCGCCATGAACGCTGGCGGCAAGAAAGCCGTGCTGTGGGGCACTGCACTCGACAACCTGGCCAGCTGGCGCATGGTCGATCCGCAAGGCGACTGGCTCGAAGTCACGCGCCTGGACCACAACCTCGGCAAGATCCACGACGTCGAACTGGCGACCTTCAGGCTCGAGTGGTCGCATCCCGGCGAAAAAGGCCAGAAGACTGAAGTTTTCAAAACCGAAATCCTCGAGATCGCCGGCCGCAAGTTCCGCAAGGAAGGCCTGGGCAAGGATGTAACGGACAAATTCCTGTCAGGCTTGCCCGGCATTCAAAAAGAAGGTTGCGACGGCCTGATCACGTCGGCGCGTTGGATCCTGCACAAGATGCCGAAACAGACGCGCACCGTCTGCCTCGAATTCTTCGGCCAGGCGCGCGATGCGATTCCGTCGATTGTCGAAATCAAGAATTATCTCGACGCCGAGACCAAAAAGGGCGGCGCCATCCTGGCCGGCCTGGAACATCTCGACGAGCGCTACCTGCGCGCAGTCGGCTACGCCACCAAATCCAAACGCGGGGTGCTGCCGAAGATGGTGCTGATCGGCGACATCGTCGGCGACGACGAAATCGCCGTGGCGCAGGCCGCCTCGGAAGTGATCCGCATGGCCAACAATCGCGTCGGTGAAGGTTTTGTCGCGATCAGCCCGGAAGCACGCAAGAAGTTCTGGCTCGACCGCTCGCGTACCGCCGCCATCGCCAAGCACACCAACGCCTTCAAGATCAACGAAGACGTGGTGATTCCATTGCCGCGCATGGGCGAGTACACCGACGGCATCGAGCGCATCAACATCGAACTGTCGATCAAGAACAAGCTGCAGTTCCTGGACGAGCTCAACGCCTTCTTCGTCAAGGGCAACCTGCCGCTGGGCAAGAGCGACGACGCCGAAGGCGAAGACATCCCAGCTGCGGAAATGCTGGAAGACCGCGTGCACCAGGCCGAAGACCTGATCGCCAAGACCCAGGCGCGCTGGAGCTATCTGCTGGCCAATCTGGACCAGCCGCTGACTGTGGCGAAGGGCGAAATGGCCGCGCTGGGTCTCGACAAGCTGTTGCCGGTATTCGACCAGCGCCTGCTCGACCAGCCTGACGCCAATGTGTTCCATGTCGTGCAGGACCGCACCGTACGCGTCTCCTGGAAGCAGGAAGTGCGCGCGCAGCTGCGTCAGATTTTCAGCGGCGGCGCATTCAAGCTGATCCTTGAAGAATGCAACGCCATCCACAAGCGCGTGCTGCGCGGCCGTGTGTTCGTGGCGCTGCACATGCATGCCGGCGACGGCAACGTGCACACCAATTTGCCGGTCAACTCCGATCACTATCAGATGCTGCAGGACGCGCATGAAGCCGTGGCGCGCATCATGACGCTGGCGCGTTCGCTGGACGGCGTGATTTCCGGCGAGCATGGCATCGGCATCACCAAGCTGGAATTCCTGACCGAAGATGAAATCAGCGAATTCCGCGAATACAAATTGCGCATCGATCCGGAAGGCCGTTTCAACAAGGGCAAGCTGCTGAATTTGCCCGGCTTTGAAGCCGACCTGTCCAACGCCTATACGCCGTCCTTCGGTTTGATGGGCCACGAATCGCTGATCATGCAGCAAAGCGATATCGGCGCCATCGCCAACAGCGTCAAGGATTGTCTGCGTTGCGGCAAGTGCAAGCCGGTGTGCGCGACGCACGTGCCGCGTGCGAACCTGCTGTACTCGCCGCGCAACAAGATTCTGGCGACCTCATTGCTGGTCGAGGCCTTCCTGTATGAAGAGCAGACCCGCCGCGGCGTGTCGATCAAGCATTGGGAAGAGTTCGAAGACGTCGCCGACCATTGCACCGTCTGCCATAAGTGCGTGACGCCGTGCCCGGTCGACATCGACTTCGGCGACGTCTCGATGAACATGCGCAATCTGCTGCGCAAGATGGGCAAGAAATCGTTCAACCCCGGTACGGCGACCGCGATGTTCTTCCTCAACGCCACCGATCCGGCCACCATCAATGCCACGCGCAAGGTGATGACCGACTGGGGTTTCAAGGCGCAGCGTCTGGGCAACGATATCTTCAAGAAGTTCGCCCGGAAGCAGACGCAGAAACCTGCAGCCACGGTCGGCAAGGCGCCGATCAAGGAACAGGTGATTCACTTCATCAACAAGAAGATGCCGGGCAACCTGCCGAAGAAGACTGCACGCGCGCTGCTCGACATCGAAGACGACAAGATCGTGCCTATCATCCGCGATCCGAAGACCACCACGGCGGAAACCGAGGCGGTGTTCTACTTCCCGGGTTGCGGCTCGGAGCGGCTGTTCTCGCAGGTCGGCCTTGCCACGCAGGCGATGCTGTGGAACGTCGGCGTGCAGACCGTGTTGCCGCCGGGTTACCTGTGCTGCGGTTATCCGCAGCGCGGCAGCGGCGATTTCGACAAGGCGGAGAAGATCATCACCGATAACCGCGTGCTGTTCCATCGCATGGCCAACACGCTGAACTACCTCGACATCAAGACCGTCGTGGTGTCCTGCGGTACGTGCTACGACCAGTTGCAGGGTTATGAATTCGAGAAGATATTCCCGGGCTGCCGCATCATCGACATCCACGAATATCTGCTCGAAAAGGGCGTGCGCCTGGAAGGCGTCACCGGTACCCGTTATATGTACCACGACCCTTGCCACAGCCCGATGAAGTTGCAGGACCCGCTTAAGACCGTCAACTCGCTGATCACTACTATCGATGCACAAAAGATCGAAAAGAATGAGCGCTGCTGCGGTGAGTCGGGCACCTTCGGCGTGAGCCGTCCTGACGTTTCGACCCAGGTGCGCTTCCGCAAGGAAGAAGAAATGCGCAAGGGCGCCGATAAGGTGCGCGCCGACGGTTTCGACGGCGACGTCAAGATCCTGACATCGTGCCCGTCCTGCTTCCAGGGTTTGTCGCGCTACAACGAAGATTCGGGCACCACCGCCGACTACATCGTGGTCGAAATGGCCAAGCACCTGCTCGGCGAAAACTGGTTGCCGGATTACGTGGCCCGCGCCAACAACGGCGGCATCGAACGCGTGCTGGTGTAAGCATGGCCAACGCTTGCGATCTGTGCGACGGCGACGGCGGCGAGCTGCTGTTCAACAACGGCAGCTTGCGCGTCGTGCTGGTCGACGAGCCGGCTTATCCCGGTTTCTGCCGCGTGATCTGGAACGGCCACGTCAAGGAAATGACGGATCTCGCCCCGGCAGACCGCAGCGCCTTGATGTCTGCGGTATGGGCGGTCGAAGCCGCCGTGCGCGAAGTCATGCAGCCGGAAAAAATCAATGTCGCCAGTCTCGGCAACATGACGCCGCACGTGCACTGGCACGTCATTCCCCGCTACCTCGACGACGCACATTTCCCCAGCCCGGTCTGGGCCGAGGTGCGCCGCGACAGCGTCGCCGCTTCCCTTGCCGAACGTACCGCTTTGTTGCCAAAGCTGCGCGCAGCGATCGCGCGCGAACTGGCGGCCGCAGCCTGACTGCGGGCAGTCGCCGCACGTTCATTCATTCTTATCTCGCAAGACACCTCACACAATAGGAAGCGCACGCAATGAGCTCCGGTCCCACGCCCGTATCCTTCAAGGTCCGCACGCAGTCGCGCGTGATGGAAGTCGCCTTCGACGACGGCGCCCAGTTCTCCATCCCGTTTGAATTGCTGCGCGTGTATTCGCCTTCGGCGGAAGTGCGCGGCCACGGCCCCGGCCAGGAGACTTTGCAGACCGGAAAAAGAGACGTCGGCATCGTCGGCGTCGAACCTGTCGGCAACTACGGCATCAAACCGATATTCTCGGACGAGCATTCCAGCGGCATTTTTACCTGGGACTACCTGTATCAGCTCGGACGCGACCAGGATGCGATGTGGGAAACCTACCTGCAAAAACTGGAGGAGGCAGGCTTCACGCGCGAAAGCGGGCGCGACCAGGACATGAGTTCGTCCGGCGGCAGCGCCTGCGGCCACCATCATTGAGCGCCACGAGCCTCCCCTTATAATGTCGCCTTATTTGTATTCCTTCTTTCAAGTTGCCACATGACCAACACCACCCACTTCGGTTACCAGACCGTTTCTGAAGACGACAAGGTGCATAAAGTCGCCGAAGTCTTCCATTCTGTCGCCGCCAAGTACGACGTCATGAACGACTTCATGTCGGCCGGCCTGCATCGGATCTGGAAGGCGTTCACCATCGCCCAGGCAGGCATCCGTCCCGGCTTCAAGGTGCTCGACATTGCCGGCGGCACCGGCGACTTGTCCAAGGCGTTCGCCAGACAGGCCGGTCCGGGCGGAGAAGTCTGGCTGACCGACATCAACGAATCGATGCTGCGCGTGGGCCGCGACCGCCTATTGAATAAGGGCATCCCGACCCCCACCTTGTTGTGCGACGCCGAGAAGCTGCCGTTTCCCGACAACTACTTCGATCGCGTGTCGGTGGCCTTCGGCCTGCGCAACATGACCCACAAGGATGTTGCACTGTCGGAAATGCGTCGTGTGCTGAAACCGGGCGGCAAGTTGCTGGTGCTGGAGTTCTCCAAGGTATGGGAGCCGCTGAAGAAGCCGTATGACGTTTATTCCTTCTCGGTGCTGCCGTGGCTGGGGCAGAAAGTCGCCAACGACGCCGAAAGCTATCGTTACCTCGCTGAATCGATCCGCATGCATCCGGATCAGGAAACGCTGAAGAAAATGATGGAAGACGCCGGCCTCGAGCGCGTGCAGTATTACAACCTGACTGCGGGCGTTGCCGCCTTGCATACGGGTATCAAACTCTGAGCCTCGGGCTTGGGACAATTTGCGTAGGAGCTTGTGTGAAAAAATTCTTCGTCATCCTCATGCTGGCAGTGACGGCCATGACCGTCGCGATGTCGGGCGCTGAAGCCAAGCGTCTCGGTGGCGGCGGTTCGTTCGGCAAGCAATCGTCGAACTACACGCGCCAGGTGCCGTCGGCTCCTGCACAGTCGCCGTCCAATGTGGCGCCCGCCAAACCGGCCGCGCCGGCGGCAGCGCCGCAATCGGTGCCGCCAAAACCCGCCAGCCCATGGAAGGGCATCCTCGGCGGCGCCTTGCTTGGCCTCGGCCTGGGTGCGCTGCTGTCGCACTTCGGTCTGGGCGGCGCCATGGCAAGCATGCTGAGCACCATCCTGATGGTGGCGCTGCTGGCGTTTGTGGCGATGTTCCTGTTCCGCATGTTCACGCGCAAGAACGGTGGGAATTCGGGTGCTGCCGGCAACAACGGCTTTACGCCGCAACCCGCATATGCCAGCGCGCCAGAACTGGCAGTCCATACGCCTGAGATCGGTTCGCGCATCGAGCCGGTCGGCTTGCAGGCGCCTGCATCGCTGCAAGGCAGCAATGAATTCGGCTCGTCCGCAGCCGCCGCAGCGAATGCGCCGATCATCCCGTGGGGCATACCGGCGGACTTCGACGTGGCCGGCTTCGTGCGCAACGGCAAGACCTATTTCATCCGCTTGCAAGCGGCGTGGGACAAGGGCGACATCAACGACATCCGCGAATTCACCACGCCGGAAATGTTCGGTGAGTTGCGCCTGCAACTGCAGGAGCGCGGCAACGCCGCCAACAACACCGACGTCGTGCAGATCGACGGCGAACTGCTCGGCATTGAAACGCTGGAGCACGATTACCTGGCGACCATCAAGTTCACCGGTCTGATCAAGGAAGCGCCGGACGCCTCGGCCGAACCGTTCGCGGAAATCTGGAATCTGTCCAAGCCGGTCAATGGCACGGGCGGCTGGGTGCTGGCTGGTATCCAGCAAGTGTAAGTTCGCAGCTGCGTCGTCATCAGGCCTGCCGACTCACTGAGCAGCGCCAAGAACTGTTAAACTTGAAACCGCCCGACATCCCTCGGGCGGTTTTCTTTTTTGATGCCGCGAACTCCCATGCTCTCTTCCCTCTTGCGTCCAGCTGCCGCCGTCATCAACCATTTGCTCGAGCAAGAGCCGTGGGCGCAGGCCAAACTCATTGCCCATCGCGACAAGACCGCCTGCATCGACGCCGGCGTCGCCTCCTTGATGCTCACCGTCACCGGCGACGGCTTTCTCAAGAGTGCCGATGACAACGCCGTGCCGGCCGTGACTATTCACCTGAAGTTGTCCGATTTGCCACTGATCCTGGCCAACCGCGAGCGCGCCGTGTCCTACGTCAGGATCGAAGGCGACGCCGATTTCGCCAATGCCATTTCCCAGCTGAGCCAGTCGCTGCGCTGGGATGCGGAAGAAGACCTCGGCAAGGTGGTCGGCGACATCGCCGCCACGCGCATCGTGTCCGGCGCCAGATCGATTGCCGCTGCCGCGCAGACCACGCAAAGGCAACTCGCCGAAAATGTCGCTGAATACTTCCAGGAAGAACAACCGATGCTGATCCGCCCGCACGTCATGAGTGAATTTTCCAGCGAGGTCGTCAAGCTGCGCGACGATCTTGAACGCCTGTCCAAGCGGATAGAGAAACTGGAGCGCCGCTGATGTTCTTGCGTTCCCTGCGTCTGTTCAAGATCGTGCGCGTAGCGATACGCTACGGCCTCGATGAAATCGCCATCTCCGGCTTCGACACGCCGCGCATCACCCGTTTGCTCAACGGTATTTTTTTCTGGCGCGATCTTTCGACGCCACGCGGTGAACGCCTGCGTCGTGCGCTGGAAGACCTCGGTCCGATCTTCGTCAAGTTCGGCCAGGTGCTGTCGACGCGGCGCGACCTGCTGCCGCTCGACATCGCCGATGAACTGACACGCCTGCAGGACCGCGTGCCGCCTTTCGATTCCGAACTGGCCATCGCGCAGATCGAGAAATCCCTGGGGGCGCATCCCGATGTATTGTTCGCCAGCTTCGACCGCACGCCGATCGCATCCGCCTCGATTGCGCAGGTGCACTTCGCCACGCTGAAAGACGGCACCGAAGTCGCCGTCAAGGTCTTGCGTCCGGGCATGCGCAGCACCATCGACCACGACATCGGCCTGATGCATATTGCCGCCGACTGGGTTGAGCGCCTGTGGGCCGATGGCCGCCGGCTCAAGGCCAAGGAAGTGGTGGGGGAGTTTGACAAATACCTGCACGACGAACTCGACCTGATGCGCGAGGCGGCCAACGCCAGCCAGCTGCGCCGCAATTTCGCCAACTCCGATTTGCTGATGGTGCCCGAGATGTACTGGGACTATTGCTCCTCGTCGGTGATCGTGATGGAACGCATGCACGGCATTCCGATCGGCCAGACCGAGCGTCTGCAGGCGGAAGGCGTCGACCTGAGCAAGCTGTCGCGCGACGGCGTCGAGATCTTTTTCACGCAGGTGTTCCGCGACGGCTTCTTCCATGCCGACATGCATCCGGGGAATATCCTGGTGTCGACCGCGCCGGCTACTTTCGGCCGCTATATTGCGCTCGACTTCGGCATCGTCGGCACGCTCACCGACTTCGACAAGGACTATTTGTCGCAGAATTTCCTGGCGTTCTTCCAGCGTGATTACAAGCGCGTGGCCGAAGCGCACATCGAATCCGGCTGGGCGCCCAAAGACACACGCGTCGACGAACTCGAGGCGGCGGTACGCGCCTGCTGCGAACCGATTTTCGATCGTCCGCTGAAAGACATCTCGTTCGGCCAGGTGCTGCTGCGCCTGTTCCAGACCTCGCGTCGTTTCAACGTCGAAGTACAGCCGCAACTGGTGCTGTTGCAAAAGACCTTGCTCAACGTCGAAGGCCTCGGCCGCCAACTCGATCCCGAACTCGATTTGTGGAAGACCGCGAAACCGTATCTGGAACGCTGGATGAATGAACAGATCGGCTGGCGCGGTTTCGTCCAGCAGCTCAAGATTGAAGTGCCGCGCTACAGCCGCTTGTTGCCGCAACTGCCGCGCCTGGCGCATCAGGCGCTGACGATGGCGACTGAAGGCGGCAGGAATGAGCAGAATGCAGACTTGCTCAGGAAACTGGTGGCCGAACAGCGCCGCACCAATCTGTTGCTGGGTGTGATCGTGTATTTCGGCGGCGGACTGATCGGGGGAATCATCGTGGTGCAGGTGTTGCTGCACTTCCTGCGGTACTGAGGCGCTCCGGGAATAAAAGCAGGATGGAACAGGAATGACAGCCGCACAGACGCCATCGCGCGCGCATTGGTTGCCGTTCATCGTGGCGGCGACCTTCTTCATGGAGTACCTCGACACCACCATCATCGCGACGGCCTTGCCGCAGATGGCGCAGGCGTTCAAGGTCGGACCGAATGAACTGAGCCTGGGCATGACCGCCTACATGCTGACGCTGGCGGTGTTCATTCCGATCAGCGGCTGGATCGCCGACCGGCTTGGGTCGCGGACGGTGTTTGCTTCTGCGATCGTGATCTTCACGCTGGCGTCGGTGCTGTGCGGGATTTCCGGCAGCGTCTTTGAATTCACCGCCGCACGTATTTTGCAAGGCATGGGTGGCGCGCTGATGGTGCCGGTAGGTCGCCTGATCGTGGTGCGCAATACCAGCAAGGACAAGCTGATGAAGGCGATCTCGACGATCACCTGGCCGGCGATTGTGGCCCCGGTCGTGGGGCCGTCGCTGGGCGGCTTCATCACCACCTATTTTTCCTGGCACTGGATTTTCCTGATCAACGTACCGTTCGGCATCGCCGCATTGACCGCGGTGCTGCGCATCGTGCCAAACGAACGCGGCAACCAGCGCAAGCCGCTCGACATGATCGGCTTCTTCCTCAGCGGCACGGCGTTGACTTCCCTCTTGTACGGCACCGAACTGGCCAGCCACACCGACACCAATCTGCTGGTCGCGATGCTGTTCATCGCCGGCGGCCTTGTTCTCGGCGTGTTCTCGTATCGCCACGGCATGCGCCGCGAACATCCTCTGCTGGACTACTCAACGCTCAAGGTGTCGACATTCAACGTGACCGTCGTCGCCGGCTCGTTCACGCGCATCGGCATCGAGGCGGTGCCGTATTTGCTGCCGCTGTTGTTCCAGATCGGCTTCGGTTTGTCGGCATTCCATTCGGGCTTGCTGCTGCTGGCCAGCGCATTGGGTAACCTCGGCATGAAGATGTTCACCACGCGCGTGTTGCAGCGTTTTGGTTTTCGTCGCGTGGCGCTGAACAATGCGGTGATTGCAGGTGTGTTCGTGGTGGCGTGCGGACTGCTCACCGCAACCACGCCGGTGCCGGTGGTGTTGATGACGATCTTCATCTACGGCCTGTCGCGCTCGATGCAGTTCACCACGCTGGCGACCCTGGCGTATGCCGATGTCAGCGAAGCGCAAAAGAGCGCCGCCTCCACTTTATGGAGCGTGGCGCAGCAGATGACGATCGGGATGGGGATTGCATTTGGCGCGCTGGCCTTGCGCGTGGCTTCCTATTTCAACGGAAGCGGCGAGGCGCATTTCTCCGTCATCGACTTCCATTGGGCGTTCGCCATGGCCGGTTTGTTGACGCTGTGTTCGGCGCTCGGCTATCGCCATCTGGCGAAGGATGCCGGCAACAATCTGGGTGGCGGCGTGCGCGGCGCGCCGAAGAATCGCTGAGCGTTTCAGAACGCGGAAAATCGCTGCGCCAGTTGTTCGCTGCGGAAATGCTCCACCACGTAGTCAACGAACACGCGTGTCTTGGCTGGCAGCAGCCGCGCCGCAGCGAAGTAGAGCGCCAGCATGCCGCCGTCGACATACCAGTCCGGCAACACCCTCACCAGCGTTCCCTTGTCCAGATAAACCACGGCGTGCGGCATCGCCGTCAGGGTGATGCCCATGTCCATTTCGGCGATTTCGCAGGCGGCGTTGGGGTCGCTCATCGTCATTTTCACCTTCAGGTCGATCGGCGCCTGCACGCCGTCACCGTTGCGCAGGGTCCATGCGCGCACGCGACCGGTTTGCGGCGAACGGATCAGGATGCCGTCGTGCTGGACCAGATCTTCCGGCGTGCGGATGGGCGGGCGCGTGGCAAGGTAGGCCGGTGACGCCAGCAAGACCCGATGCGCCGGCGCCAGCTCGCGCGCGACGATGCCGGGCGGCAGTTCGATGCCGCCGCCGATGGCCGCATCAAAGCCTTCCGTAATCAGATCCACGGGACGATTGTCGAAGTGCCAGTCCGGCGAGATGGCTGGATAGCGTTCGAGGAAACCGCCCAGCAGCGGCACGATGTACTCGCGGCCGAAGCCGGTCCCCATGCTGACCTTGAGCACCCCGGCCGGTTGGCCGCCGGAACTGGCCAGATTGGCCACCGCGCTCTGGATGCTGGACAGTCCGCCGCTGACTTCCTGCAAGAATCTTTCTCCCGCCTCGGTCAGGCGCAGGCTGCGCGTGCTGCGCTGGAACAACCGTACCCCCAGGCTGGACTCAAGCCGGGCGACGTTCTTGCCGACCGCCGCCGAGGTCAGGCCGAGTCGGCGCGCGGCTGCGGAGAAGCTGCCGGCCTCGGCCGAGGCGACAAAGCACTCAATGCTGGTTAAGGATTCCATGGATCTATTTTAAACATAATGTTTAAAAAGTTCATAGTGATTGCTATCTAGTTTAAACATAATGCGTGTCCCATACTTCATTCCAAGCCAAACGGAATTCAAACCAACGCAAGGAAAACCGCAGGCCATCTTTTCATTCCCTTACCTAATCAAGGAGCAATATCATGACTGCAAACAACACCAATCTGAGCCTGTCTAACAAAGTTGCCTTCGTGCAAGGCGGTTCGCGCGGCATCGGCGCCGCCATCGTCAAGCGCCTGGTGCAGGAAGGTGCGATCGTCGCCTTCACTTACGTCAGCTCGCCAGACAAGGCCCAGGCGCTGGTCAGCGAAGTCGAAGCCAAGGGCGGCCGTGCACTGGCAATCCAGGCCGACAGCTCGGACACCGCAGCATTGCAACAAGCCATCCGCATCGCCGCAGAAACCTTTGGCCGCCTGGACATTCTGGTCAACAACGCCGGCGTGCTGGCGATGGGCCCGGTGGAAGAATTCAAGCTGGAAGATCTGGACCGTACCCTGGACGTGAACGTGCGCAGTGTATTCGTCGCAACACAGGAAGCCGTGCGTTTCATGCGCGAAGGCGGTCGCGTTATCACCATCGGCAGCACCAACGCCGACCGCATGCCATTCGCCGGCGGCGCCGTGTACGCCATGAGCAAGTCGGCCATCGTCGGCCTGACTAAGGGCCTGGCGCGCGACCTCGGTCCGCGCGGCATCACCGTCAACAATGTGCAACCAGGTCCGGTCGACACCGACATGAATCCGGCCGACAGCGATTTTGCCGGCGCGCTGAAAGGCCTGATGGCGTTGCCGCGTTATGGCAAGGCCGAAGAAATCGCCAGCTTCGTGGCGTATCTGGCAGGCCCTGAAGCGGGTTACATCACCGGCGCCAGCCTGACGATCGACGGCGGCTTCTCAGCCTGATCAATTGGCAGAGCAGCAGACGTAAAAAAAGCGGAGCTTTCGGGCTCCGCTTTTTTATTTCCTGAGAGTGATCAGGCAAACAAGCGCGCCAGCTCGACACCGGGTTCCGGCGCACGCATGAAGGCTTCTCCGACCAGGAAGGCGTTGACCTTGGCGTCGCGCATGCGCTTGACGTCGTCCGGCGTGGCAATGGCCGATTCGGTGATGACCAGTTTGTCGGACGGAATGCGCGGCAACAGGCTGAGTGTCGTGTCCAGCGTGGTTTCGAAGGTACGCAGGTTGCGGTTGTTGATGCCCAGCAGCGCGGTCTTCAGTTTCAGCGCGGCGTCGAGTTCAACGCCGTCGTGCACTTCCACCAGCACGCTCATGCCGAGTTCATGGGCACAGGCTTCCAACTCCGCCATCAGGCCGTGGTCGAGCGCGGCGACGATCAGTAGGATGGCGTCGGCGCCCCAGGAACGTGCTTCATAGACCTGGTACAAGTCCATCATGAAATCCTTGCGCAGCACCGGCAACGCACAGGCGGCGCGCGCCTGCCGGAGGTATTCCGGAGCGCCCTGGAAGAATTGCACATCGGTCAGCACCGACAGGCAGGCAGCGCCGTGAGCGGCATAGCTGGCGGCAATCTCGGCCGGCTTGAAGTCGGGACGGATCACGCCTTTGGACGGCGAGGCCTTTTTGACTTCGGCGATGATGCCGGCGTGGCCCGCAGCGATCTTGTCGCGCAGGCCGGTTTCGAAGCCGCGCAATTGCGCGCGCGCTTCGGTATCGGATTCAACGTCGCGGCGCAGGCTGGCGAGGTCGCGGTGTTTTTTGGCCGCTGTGACTTCCTCGGCTTTGACGTCGAGGATCTTGTTGAGGATGTCAGACATGGAAATTCCTTGATTGCTGTTTGTACTATTCGTACTGTTTGTACTGTTTGTGCGGCCTATTTGCGCTGATCCAGCGCCAGCCGGAACGCCAATGCGCCCAGCGTCAGTCCCATGACATAGCGCTGTACACGCATCCATCCCGGATTGCTGGAAAAGAAGCCGGCAATGGCGCTGGCGGTCAGAATCAGCAAGCCGTTGACGGTGAAACTGACGGCGATCTGGGTCACGCCCAGCGTCAGGCTCTGCAGCATGACGTGGCCATGTTCGGCATGGATGAATTGCGGCAGGAACGACATATAGAACATCGCCGCCTTGGGATTGAGCAGGTTGGTCAGGAAACCCATGCGGAACAAGGTCGCATTGCTGTCATGCGGCAGGTCCTGGGTCTGGAATGGTGACGAGCCGCCCGGTTTGATTGCGTTCCATGCCATCCACAGCAGATAGGCTGCCCCGAGATACTTGATCAGGTCATAGGCCAGCGGCACCGCCAGGAACAAGGCCGTCAGGCCGAAGGTCGCCGCCAGCATGTGGACCACGAACCCGGCCGCCACGCCCAGCAAGGAAATCATCCCTGCTGCACGTCCCTGGCAGATGGAGCGCGACACGCAATACATCATGTTGGGGCCGGGCGTGAGCACCAGCACCAATGCCGCCAGCGCGAAGATCAGTAAATCGTTCAGGGGAATCATGGTGCGCGCCTTTCCGTCTGTAAAAAGATCAGTTCCCAATAGTGGCTTTAAAAGATCAGCCTTTGCCGCCCAGCAGCTTCGTCGCATTCACGAACTGATCGACCTTGGCCAGCGCCGCGCCCGAGGCAATGGTCGCGCGCGCCTTGTTCAGGCCTTCCTCGATCGACGTCGCAATGCCGGCTGCGTACAGCGCGGTGCCTGCATTGATGGCGACGATGTCGTGCACCGGACCAGGCACGCCCTTGAGTGCTTCGAAGATTTTTTCCTTCGATTCGTTGGCATTGGCGACTTGCAGGTTGCGGCTGGCGAACATGCTCATGCCGAAATCTTCCGGATGGATTTCATATTCGCGGATTTCGCCGTTGACCAGCTCGCCGATCATGGTGGCGCCGCCCAGCGTGACTTCGTCGAGGTTGTCGCGGCCCCAGACCACGATCGCGTGTTGGGCGCCGAGGCGTTGCAGCACGCGCACCTGGATGCCGACCAGATCGGCATGGAACACGCCCATCAGGATATTCGGCGCGCCTGCCGGATTGGTCAGCGGGCCGAGGATGTTGAAGATGGTGCGTACGCCCAGTTCCTTGCGCACCGGCGCCGCGTGCTTCATGGCGGCATGGTGGTTGGGAGCGAACATGAAGCCGATGCCGGTTTGTGCGATCGATTGCGCGACCTGTTCCGGTTGCAGGTTGATATCGGCGCCGAGCGCTTCGAGCACGTCGGCGCTGCCTGACGACGAGGATACGCTGCGGCCGCCGTGCTTGGCCACGCGCGCTCCGGCTGCGGCGGCAACGAACATCGAGGCGGTGGAAATATTGAAGGTGTGCGCGCCGTCGCCGCCGGTGCCGACGATGTCGAGCAGGTTGGTGGTGTCGGCCATCGGCACTTTGGTGGCGAACTCGCGCATGACTTGCGCGGCGGCGGCGATTTCGCCGATGCTTTCCTTCTTGACGCGCAGGCCCATGGTGAGCGCGGCGATCATGACGGGCGACATGTCGCCGCTCATGATCTGACGGAACAGCGTCAGCATTTCGTCGTGGAAAATTTCGCGGTGCTCGATGCAGCGCAGTAAGGCTTCTTGTGGTGTGATGGACATCTTGTTTTCCCCGGATGGTGTCGTCTGCGGACCGTCGGCGCTCATGCGCGCGCGGTGCCGGTCAGGAAGTTTTTCAGCAAAGCGTGGCCGTGTTCGGAGAGGATCGACTCGGGGTGGAATTGCACGCCCTGCAGATCGAATTCCTTGTGGCGCACGCCCATGATTTCGCCATCGTCGGTCCACGCGGTCACTTCGAGGCAGTCGGGCAGCGAGGCGCGCTCGATGGCCAGCGAGTGGTAGCGGATCACGGTGTAGGGGCTGGGAATGTCCTTGAACACGCCGACGCCGGTATGGGCGATCTTCGAAGTCTTGCCGTGCATGACTTGCTTGGCGCGCACCACGTTGCCGCCGAAGGCTTCGCCGATGGCCTGGTGACCGAGGCAGACGCCGAGGATGGGCAACTTGCCGGAAAAGCGCTTGAGCAGGTCGATGCAGATGCCGGCTTCTCTCGGGCTGCAAGGGCCGGGCGAGAGGCAGATGCGTTCAGGATTCAGTTTTTCGATTTCATCGAGCGTGATTTCATCGTTACGGATGGTCAGCACCTCTTCGCCGAGTTCGCCGAAATACTGGACGATGTTGTAGGTGAAGGAATCGTAGTTGTCGATCATCAGCAGCATTTAGATTTCTCCATCCAGTCCGTCTTGCACTTGTTCGGCAGCGCGCAGAACGGCACGCGCCTTGTTTTCGGTTTCTTCCCATTCCATTTCCGGCACCGAGTCGGCGACGATGCCGGCCGCGGCCTGCACATACAGTGTGCCGTCCTTGATGACGCCGGTGCGGATCGCGATCGCGACGTCCATCTCGCCGCCGAACGACAGGTAGCCGCAGGCGCCGCCGTAGATGCCGCGCTTGGTCGGCTCGAGCTCGTCGATGATTTCCATTGCGCGCACTTTCGGGGCGCCCGACAGCGTGCCGGCGGGGAAGGTGGCTTTCAGGACGTCGAGATTCGACAGGCCGGGTTTGAGCAGGCCTTCGACGTTGGAGACGATGTGCTGCACGTGGGAATATTTTTCGATGACCATCTGGTCGGTGACCTTGACGCTGCCGGTGGTGGCGATGCGGCCGATGTCGTTGCGCGCGAGGTCGATCAGCATGACGTGTTCGGCAATTTCCTTCGGGTCGGCCAGCAGCTCGGTGGCGAGCTGGGCATCACGTTCCGGGGTCGAGCCGCGTGGACGGGTACCGGCCAGCGGACGAATGGTGATTTTCTTTTGCGCTTCGCCGTCGGAGGTCTGGCCGATGGTTTCATTGCGCACGAGGATTTCCGGCGAGGCGCCGACGATCTGCATGTCGCCGAAGTTGTAGAAGTACATGTACGGCGACGGGTTCAGCGAACGCAGCGCGCGGTACAGCATCAGCGGCGAGTCGACGTAGGATTTCTTCAGGCGCTGGCCGATCTGCACTTGCATCAGGTCGCCGGCCATGACGTATTCCTTGGCCTTGGCGACGGCCTTCAGGTATTCATCCTTGGGGAATTCGCGTACGGTTTCGGTGCGCACCGAGCCGCTGGTGACCGGCGCATCGGCGGCGCGGCGCAGCATGGCGCGCAAATCCTTGAGACGCTGGCGGCCTTTGCTGAAGGCTTCCGGTTGCGACGGGTCGGTGTAGACGATCAGGTAGAGTTTGCCGGAGAGATTGTCGATGACGGCCAGTTCTTCGGTGACCAGCAACTGGATGTCGGGCAGGCCCAGGTCGTCCTTCGGCGCACTGTCGGCCAGGCGCTTTTCGATGTAGCGCACGGCGTCATAGCCGAAGTAGCCGGCCAGGCCGCCGCAGAAGCGCGGCATGCCGGGGCGGATCGCCACCTTGTAGCGCGACTGGAATTCGGCGATGAACTCGAGCGCATTGCCTTCCAGCGATTCGATCACCTTGTCGTTCTTCAGGACTTCAATCTTGTTGCCGAAGCTGCGCAGCTTGGTCGTCGCCGGCAGGCCGATGAAGGAGTAGCGGCCGAAACGCTCGCCCCCGACCACCGATTCCAGCAGGAAGGTGTTCTTCCCGGCATTCTGGGTTTGCGCCAGTTTGAGGTAGAGGGTCAGCGGCGTTTCCAGGTCGGCGAAGGCTTCGGCGATCAGCGGAATGCGGTTATAGCCTTGCGAGGCCAGCGATTTGAATTCGAGTTCGGTCATTGTTTCTCTCCAGGACCGCTATTGTAGACGGGTTGCAGGGGGCAGGACGGCTTGATGCGTCCCGGCAAGCGCGTGCCGACGATAGCGATATATTAAACAGGGGTGGTGATGCAAAAAACTGTCTGGCCGAGGGGAGCGGCCAGCAGCCGGCGTGGGTTAGTTAGCCCAGGATTGCCAGCGTCGCCACAGCCAGGCCTCAGGGGCGGCTGATTTGTTGGCGTTAAGTTTTTTGTTGAGAAACATTTGTCGTATGTGTTCAGTTAAGAAAGCTTTTTCACTACGAGATTTGGTGCGCTGCATCGAGCAGCGTTGGAACTATACCATCGGAATCGACGTTGTGTATAGGTTCGCCGTGATTGTAGCCGTACGGCACGTTGAGCACCCTGCAACCCGCCGCCCGCGCGGCTTGCGCGTCATTGGACGAGTCGCCGATGGCCACTACCTGCACCGGCTGCAGGGAAAAATCTGCGCAAACCTGCAGCAAAGGCATGGGATCCGGCTTCTTTTTCGGCAGTGAATCGCCGCCGTAAATCACATCAAAAAACGGATACAGGCCCTTTTTATCCATCAGCGGCAGTGCGAAGGCGATCGGTTTGTTGGTCACACAAGCCAGGCGCAGGCCCTTGGCCTTGAGCGCCTGCAGGCCTTCGATCACGTTCGGATACAGCGTGGCGTAGTCGCCGTTGATGGCGAGGTAATGCTCCTGATAGGACGCCAGCGCTTCCTCGAAGCGCTGCTCCACGCCGTCTTCGTCGTAGTCGACGGCCAGCACGCGGCGCATCAGGTTTTCCGATCCCTTGCCGACAAAATTGACGATGGTCTGCATCGCCAGCGGCCCCAGGCCCAGGTCGGCGCGCATGCGGTTGACCGCAACGTGGAAATCCGGAGCGGTGTCGAGCATGGTGCCGTCGAGGTCGATGATGGCGGCTTTGATGTTGTCGAGCATGGGATCTTTTTTGGACGTTTACTTGGCCAGTTCGCCACGCATGGCGTCGATGACGGCCTTGTAGTCCGGCTTGCCGAAGATGGCGGAGCCGGCCACGAAGGTGTCGGCGCCGGCCTTGGCTGCTGCTGCGATATTGTCGATTTTGATGCCGCCGTCGACTTCCAGCATGATGTCGCGGCCGGATTCGTCGATGCGGCGGCGCACTGCGGCGATTTTCTTCAATGCTTCAGGAATGAAGGACTGGCCGCCGAAGCCCGGGTTGACGGACATGATCAGGACGATGTCGATCTTGTCCATGACGTGATCGAGGAAATGCAACGGCGTGCCAGGATTGAACACCAGGCCGGCTTTGCAGCCGTTGTCGCGGATCAGTTGCAGCGAACGATCGATGTGCTCGGAACCTTCCGGATGGAAAGTGATGATGTTGGCGCCGGCCTTGGCGAAGTCGGGAATGATGCGATCCACCGGCTTGACCATCAGATGGACGTCGATCGGCACCTGTACATGCGGACGGATGGCTTCGCAAACCAAAGGTCCGATGGTCAGGTTGGGAACATAATGGTTGTCCATCACGTCGAAGTGAATAATGTCGGCGCCGGCAGCGACGACATTGCGGACTTCCTCGCCCAGGCGGGCGAAGTCGGCGGACAAGATGCTGGGGGCGATACGGTAGTTGGGCATGGCGATATGGCTTATATATAAGGCTGTAGAGCGAGGATGGAACAATCAAAGATGCGCTATTTTACCCGTTCGCCGCGCCCGGTTTTGTTGCAAGCCTTGCACTTGAGGTTGATTTCGTGTGGAATGGGCCAGGCTTTTTACAAAATCGAGGAATCCGCATGGCGACGTATGAGTTAACGGTGACGGTCAAGACGCAATATCTGGAAGAGCAGTCCGATCCGGCGCGTTCGCATTATGTATTCGCCTATGCGATCACCATCGTCAACTCAGGGCAGGTGCCGGCCCAGCTGATTTCGCGCCACTGGGTCATTACCGACGCCAACAACCACGCCGAAGAGGTGCGCGGTCTGGGCGTCGTCGGCCATCAGCCCTTCCTGCAACCGGGGGAACAGTTCGAATACACCAGCGGTACGTCATTGCAGACGCCGCAGGGTTCGATGCACGGAGAGTATTTCTGCGTCGCCGAAGACGGCGAACAGTTCGACGTGAAGATCCCGGAGTTCATCCTGTCGCTGCCGCGTACGCTGCATTAAGCGTGTTGCACTGAGCGTTCAAGCCTGGCTGTCGTCTTTTTTATCGGCGGGATTTTTTGTCTGGACGGATCGATCCGGCTTGCGTCCGGAGAACATGGTCCACCAGACAATGAATACGAAAATAAAGAAGGCTGCGCCGGCTTCGAGTATTAACCACCACATTTCATGTTTCCTCAATGTCACTTATTCAAACGAGCATCCGCCGCAGTTTACCCGCATTAGCCGTCATCGTCGCCGTATCGCTTGCCGCCTGTACGACCACGCCGTTGCCGCCTGCCACGCCGACGCCGCCTGTGACACCGGCCAAGCCAAGCGTGCCGGCTCAGCCCGAAGGCCAGGCGCAGGAAATGCAAAAGAGCAGCTTCGCCGCCATGCCGGGCTGGGACAGGGATGCCTTGCGTGAGGCCTGGCCGGCCTTCCTGATCTCGTGCCAGACGCTGGTCCGCCGCAGCGAATGGAAAAACGCCTGCACCACGGCGCGCCAGGTCAATGCCAATGACGAGGGCGCCATTCGCGCGTTCTTCGAATCCGGCTTCACGCCCTATAAGGTATTCAACCCGGACGGCAGCGACACCGGACTGGTGACCGGCTACTACGAGCCGTTGCTGCGCGGTTCGCGCAAGCGCGGCGGGCCGTATCAGACCCCTCTATATAGAGCGCCCGATGATTTGCTGACCATCGACCTGGCCAGCCTGTATCCGGAACTGAAGAACATGCGCCTGCGCGGGCGTGTGGTCGGCAACAAGGTAGTGCCGTATTCCTCGCGCGCCGAGTTGCTGCAATCGGGTGCGCTGGCGGGCAAGGAACTGGTCTGGGTGGATGATCCGGTGGAGGCGTTCTTCCTGCAGGTGCAGGGTTCAGGCCGCGTCCAGCTTGCCGACACCCAGGAAACCGTGCGCCTGGCCTATGCCGATCAGAACGGCTATCCCTACAAGTCGATCGGTCGTTATCTGGTCGACAAGGGCGAAATGACGCTGTCGCAGGCGTCTGCGCAGGGTATCAAGGCCTGGGTGATCGCCAATCCGTCGCGCCAGAACGAACTGTTGAACGTCAACCCGAGCTATATCTTCTTCAAGGAAGAGAAAATCGCCGATCCGTCCAAGGGGCCCAAGGGCGCCATGGGTTTGCCGCTGACCGGGCAGCGCTCGATTGCGGTTGACCCGCAGCATATCCCGTTGGGTACACCGGTATTTTTGGCGACGACGCAGCCCAATAGCGACACGGTCCTGCAGCGGCTGGTGCTGGCGCAGGATACCGGCGGCGCCATTCGCGGCGCGGTGCGGGCCGATTACTTCTGGGGATTCGGCAATGAAGCCGGCGAAAAGGCGGGCGGAATGAAGCAGCGCGGCATGATGTGGGTGCTGTTGCCCAATTCCTGAATTTCATCGCCTGTATTCAGGCATGGCAAATAAAACCCGGCTTGCTCACGGAGAGCAAGCCGGGTTTTTTGTTGCGCGTCGTGGTCAGCGCAAGACGAGAACGGGAATGGCGGAGTGCGCCAGCACCTTTTGCGTCTTGCTGCCAAGAAACAATCGGCTGAGCCCGCTGCGGCCATGGGAGGCCATGAAGATAACGTCGCAGGCGTACTTCTTGGCGGCGTTGACGATTTCTTCGTCCGGTGCGAACGACAGTACCGTGGTGGTTTCACATTCCACGCCGGCGGCCAGGGCGGCGTCGGCGATCTTTTTCACATGCTGCTCCGCGAGGGTGCGGACGTTCTCTTCGTAAATGCCGGGGTCAATTGCCATGGAGCTTTCCGCCAGCGGCGAGAACGGGTAGGGCTCGGCCACCGAAATGCCGATGATCCTGGACTTGCAGTGCTGGGCGTAGTCGATGGCGTTGGCGATGGCCTTGTCGGAGCGTTCCGATCCGTCCGTGGGGACAAGAATGGTCTTGAACATATGATCCTCCTCTGTTGTTGTGAAGGGATACCCCAGTATAGGCTCTGACCTTTGCGGCCGGGGCAAATTCCTGAGGGGCTTTGACATGGCGCAAATTCATTGGCGTTACAATCGACGCGGCAGGTACATTCAACTATCGCGCTACCCCTATATAGAGGAGACCAGATGAGCTACGAAAACGTCTTGACCGAGACCATTGGCAAGGTCGCAGTAATCCGCCTGAACCGGCCCAAAGCCCTGAACGCGCTGAATGACGCGCTGATGATCGACCTCGGCAACGCCTTGCTGGCTTTCGACGCCGATGAAAACATCGGCTGCATCATCGTCACCGGTAGTGAAAAGGCATTTGCAGCCGGCGCCGACATCACGGTGATGGCGCGCTATAACTACATGGACGTGCTGAAAGGCGAATTCATCACGCGCAACTGGGAAACCATCCGCCGCGTGCGCAAGCCGGTCATCGCTGCAGTGGCCGGCTATGCCTTGGGCGGCGGCTGTGAGCTGGCGATGATGTGCGACTTCATCATCGCCGCCGACAACGCCAAATTCGGCCAGCCGGAAATCAAGCTCGGCATCGTACCGGGCGCCGGCGGCACTCAGCGCCTGCCGCGCGCGGTATCCAAGGCCAAGGCCATGGACCTGTGCCTGACCGGGCGCATGATGGACGCGCAGGAAGCCGAGCGTGCCGGCCTGGTCTCGCGGGTGGTTCCTGCCGACAAGCTGATGGATGAAGCATTGGCCGCGGCCATCGTCATTACCGAGATGTCACAACCCGTGGCCGCAATGGTCAAGGATTCGGTGAACCGGGCTTACGAAACGACGCTGGCCGAGGGCATCAAATATGAACGCGCCTTGTTCTACAGTTGCTTTGCTACTGAAGATCAGACGGAGGGCATGGCGGCATTCCTGGAAAAGCGGCCGCCGAGTTTCAAAAATCAATAATTCGATGCCGGTATCTGCTTGAAAATTAAGCCCGTCCCGCAAGGGACGGGCTTAATGCTTTTTGTTTTAAAAATTATTTGTCGGCGCAAATCCAGAGCGGTAGCGGGTTTGCGGGGAGTGAGGATAAAAAGTTTAAATAATTTTTCAAAAACAGTTGCACGGATTGGAAAAGCTTTGCTATAGTTCGCCTCCCCGCTGACAGAGCGAC